>Ga0326727_10000369_pt1 | contig 188005 bp, 162 predicted proteins | sample MB2enrmetagenome_FD_207643 | JGI IMG/M metagenome (GOLD analysis project Ga0326727, IMG submission 207643) | Lab enriched peat soil microbial communities from McLean, Ithaca, NY, United States - MB29MY | ecosystem: Environmental > Terrestrial > Soil > Wetlands > Peat | place: USA: New York... | reverse complement strand
GCGGGACGCCCGTGCCACGAAATGTGCCATGGCCATCTTGGCCATGCCCGGACACGGGCGGGGACGCCCGTACCACGAAATGTGCCATGGCCGTCCCGGCCATGCCCGGACACGGGCGGGGACGCCCGTGCCACGAAATGTGCCATGGCCATCTTGGCCATGCCCGGACACGGGCGGGGACGCCCGTACCACGAAATGTACCATGGCCGTCCCGGCCATGCCCGGACACGGGCGGGGACGCCCGTACCACGAAATGTGCCATGGCCGTCCCGGCCATGCCCGGACACGGGCGGGGACGCCCGTGGCACTAACGCCGCTATGGGTTCCCCAGAATACGTATGACCGCTTTTCCAATGCCTATGTTACCCGACGTGTCCGCGGCGCGCAAAACCACAACGTGCTCCCCGGGCGCCAGATGCGAGAGCTTGATGGTAAAGGTTTCCTTAAGCGAATCCACGATGCCGTCATCAGACAGTATGGCGTGCCAATCCTGCCCGTCCAGGGAGGTCTCCGCGCTTCGCAGCGGAGAGGTGCTATCCTCCGCGGAGAATTGCACGTCCGCCGTGAAACCGGCGACATTCTGACGCACCACTTCGACGTCCGGCGGCGTATTGTCAACCCAGAAGGGGGCGCTTAGCAACTGAGACTTTCGGGCTAAGTCGGGAGGATTGGATTCCTCGTCCGATGCTACCAGGCGGGCCACGTATTTGCCGTCCGCCAGGGCGGTAGGATCAATCGTGTAACTGGATTGGTGTATTTTGTCCTTGAGGAGATGCCATTCCCGCTCGTCCGTGGCTTTGACATAAAGAGCGTAGACCAACTGGTCGCCGTTGGGGTCGTCGGCCTGCCAAGTCAGGGTTATGGGGGCCTTCACGGTTGGAGTTGATGGGGACGGAGAGCCGAAACTCACTGAAGACGAGGCACTTACAGTGAGTCCGCTGCCGATCGGGATATTGGATGATCCGCCCCCGGTTCCGGTCCGCTCGCTCGAGGTGCTGACATTCAGCGAGTGGATTTGCGGCGGCAGGTTCTGGTTCAAGTAAGAGATCGTCACCTCGTCCAGCGTAGGGGAGCTATTCCCCGAGGCCCGGAGGACGGCCTTCCATTGCAGGTAGCGGGCGGGAGGGTTGGTCACGGCATCACCCTTGGGGTTGCTGTAGGGCCCCGCCCAGTCACTCCAAGTGTTGTCAGGACGGTCGGAATTCCCCGAACGCGTATAGAATTGCAAGGCGCAGCCCGCCGGGACATCTCCTCTCCAGGCCAGGACCCCCCAGCGCGAAATAAACTTCGTGTCCTTCACCGGCGATTCGAAGGTGCCCTCCTGGGTGGGGGAAGCCCCGATGCGAAACAGTTTGGCTACATTGCTGGTCGCGGCGTAGAGGTCAGAGCCTCCCAGGAGCAGACGGGTGGCCAGGGACTCGTGCGTTTCGGTGAGGATCGTCAGTTTCTCGCTGTCGGGTTTGGCATCCAAGTCAAAAATCCGCCCATTGCTGTCGGTGGTGAAAAGCACGTGGTCATTGCGGACCGCCAGCCCGAAAATGCTCTCGGTGTTGGAGTTCCAGATGGTTTCCGCGGTTGAATCGGGGAAAATTTCAACCAGAGCTCCGTGCCCGGTTCCAAATTGCAGCAGAGGCATTGGGGGCATCTGGGGCGTCGCCCGGTTGAAGCTCGGGGTCCTGGTTTCTCCCGGGGGAGTTTGCCCCTTGGCCGTAGCCTCGGAGTCGGTCGAGGCCGTGACCGTGATGGTTGCGGCCCCACCCCCCGGAACGCCTTGCGGGGGGGCCAGGAGCAGGTCCGGCGAGCCCTTGCCGCCCGCTCCGCCCAGGGTGGCGGCAAAAATGTGGCCCTGCGCATCGACCGCCAAATCGTGAACCTCGGGCAGAGATGATTGATAAATGACGAAGGCCTTCCCCTCGGGCGAGATGCGATAAATCAGGCCGTTCGGAACGCTGCCGGCCAACAGATTCCCTTTGGCGTCGAGCCTCAGACACATAATGTGCGTCTGCTTGCTGTCAAAAAAAACCTCTCCCTTGCCGGAGGTGTCCACGCGGAAGATTTGTCCCTTATCGCCGGTCGCGACGTACAGGCGCCCTTGCGGATCGAATTGCAGCGCCCAAATGTACTTCGTTTTGGGATCGTAGAAGACGCTTGACTTGCCGTCGGAGGTAACTTTGTAGACTTTTCCCTCGGGGGAACTCCCCACATAAAGATTTCCGTCCGGGCCGACAGCCAGGGCGAAGATATCGGGCTCTTTGGCCGTCAATAACAAGGCGGACTTTTGGTCCGGGCCCACGCGGAAGACCTTGCCCTGGTGCCCCGTACCGACATAAAGACTGCCGTGGGAGTCGCGCGCGAGCGAAAGGGCCAGAGCTTCTTCGGGGCTGAAAATGGTATGCGCCTCGGGGGCCAGTGACAAATCGCCCTCTTTGCTCAAGGAGACTCCTGTCAGGGTCCCCTGAAGGAATTCATCGAAGGAGCCAACTTGCCAGAAGGTGGTTTCAACACCCAATACGGGTAAAGCAACTGTAATAAGCAGTAATAGTCTGTAAAGGAATTTGCCGAGTTTCATTCCCCAACCTTTCCAAGAGTAGTGGTTAGTGGTGAGGAGTGGCGGGCTATCCACAATCACCCACCACGAGCCACTGCCTATTACATTCCCGAGCCCGCCACTTTGAGAATCAGCGTCTTCTGCCCATGGATGGCGTAAGGAGTCGGTTTGGTTTCAAAGTCACCCACCACGGATGTCCCGCTGAAAACAACATTGGAGGAAGCGGCAGGGTCTGCCATAAAGGTCTGCAAGAGGGAAGGCGGAGGTGACGGGTACTCGTCCCCTTGCATCACGAAGGAGCGCTGGGGCGTCATCAGCAGGCCATACAGGCGATTGTTCCGCCGCATCCGGTTCAGGGCGCGCACCAATTGCTGCGAGTCGCGCGCGTTGCCTCCCAGGGCCGAGAAACGAAACTCCAGGGCATTAATACTCGATCCCCCACCCACCATCAGTGTCAGCATCTTGTCCGTGACGCTGGCGGGCACCTCCACCGGAATCTTTTCGGTCAGGGTCGCGCCCCAAGGCAGGCGGAGGAGCGCGGTCACTTCCAGATGGTCACCGGGCCGCACTTCCGATTTGGTGCTCCACACCTGCTCGATGGTGGCGCTGCGTTTTTCGTCGAGCGACTCAATGCTGAGATCGATATCCTGAACCTTGAGTTCGGGAAATCCACTGGACATTAACATGGAAAGCGGCATGGCCACCGTGGCCCCCACCATGTTAGCGGTTCCCACCTCACTGGAAAGAACGTCCTCTAGATCGACAGACTGGCCGTCCGCCAACCGGATCTTGGCTTTTATGTTCAGGGTGGAAGTCCCGATCGAGCGTTCTGTTACGGTAAGCGCGGAAGTCACCGTCAGGTTGAGGAGAATCGGGGAAAGAAACGGCTCCTGGATCATTTCAAAATTGTAATCGGATTTTCTGTTGAGCGTGGAAGCCAGGTGAAAGTGAACGGGGATCATGGGCGGAGTTTTTTCACCCACCCGCCCATAAATGGCATCGAAGCGGTCCTGTTGGATAGTGCCCACGATGGCGCCCGGCGCATCGACCTTGAATGAGGAGGCAATGCTAGGCACCACCACGATGACGTGGGCGGGCGCGAAAGGAAATTGCGCCGGGCCTTCCGCCAGAAATTGGTGGCCACATGCGTAGAGGTTATTCCCTTGCCGAAGGGTGACCGTGCAGTCAGCGTTCAGGTCAAAATCGCCCCGCACCAGCAGCAGGCTGATCATGGAACCCGGTTCGAGGTCCGTGGGGCTCGGCGGTAGGTTCTGCTCACCCCCTGAAATGATGCCGCCCTCCATAGGCTCCAGCCCCAAGCGGCGGAGTTGCGGCGTAAACAGGTCGATGGCGGCATTCGAAAATCCTCCGAAGCGCAGAGGAAGCAGCAAATTGGATAGGGAAGTGGTTTCCCGTACCTCCGGAAGAGGGGAGAGATTGGCGGTGGCGTCTTCATTCACGATCACCCGGCCGAGGTCCGGCGATCCGCCCGAGACATTGGCGATGCGAAAGTTTTCATTGGGGGACCAGTGCGCCGTTGAAGCCGCCGCGGTGGGCACGACCGACAGCATTTCCTCGATGGGAGTGATTCCTGCTATCGCCTCTTTAGAAAGCGGAAACGAGCGCGAGACCGCGCCCACCAGCTTGCCGTCCACATAGACCGGACTCCCACTCATGCCGGCAATCACGCCGGTCGTGGCCAGAGGGCCACCCGAAAGCCGCGCCAAGATAAGATCCCGCTGGGGTGCAATGGCATTTTTCAGGACACCCAGGATTTCCACCTGGAATTCCTCAATCTTGTCGCCTTCGAAAATACTACGCCCCACGCCTTTCAGGCCAGGGCGGACATCACTGAGCGGGAAGATCGGAGGGTTTGCCTGGCCCAGCAAATGGCTGGCAAGAAACAGAACCAACGCGAGGCTGGTTAGCAGTCGCCTTTGTAGCATCATAGCCGGCACAGGCCCATAAACTCTGGACTGAATTCTAGTCTAAGGACAATCCCCGGATTGGTCAAGCAAAGCCGCAATGGGCAAAGCCTGCGACTGGCGTCCCGCGCGAAAAAAACCGCCTGCTCTCATGGGGAGAGGGTAACGTGGGAAGCCGGACGAGGGGTGTATACTCGTACTGCCCACAAGGCGAATACGAAGCCCCGGACTTTAGGAGGAAACCTATGTGGATGATCGTGCCTCTCGCCGTCATCGTGATCTTGATTGTCGCAGTGGCCGTGGTCGCTGGCCCGATCCTGACCTGGAAGCGCCTGCCGGAAGGGGCGCAGATAAATGGCATGTCTCTCGTTAAGGATGGGTTCGTTAGCGCCGCCGTGGTGCCGCTCGGCGACCACGAGGTGGCGTTGGTTGATGCCGGCAACGATGTTCAGGGGAAGGCGCTGCTCGCGGAATTGTCCCGTCGCGGTTTTGGCCCCGACGACGTGAAGGTCATTTTGCTGACCCATGGTCATACCGATCACATTGGGGGAATTCGAAATTTCCCCAAAGCGCAGGTGATGGCGCTGGCCGCCGAGGTGGACGTGGTCGAGGGCCGCTCCTCAGGCGGAGGTCCGATCCTGCGTTTCAAGTCCCCACGGCCTACCGGCATTCGCCTCTCCCGTACCTTGCAGGATGGCGAGGTCATTCCCTTGGGCCCTTACACGGTCCGCGTTTTCGCCATGCCGGGCCATACGCCGGGATGCGCGGCCTACGCTATCGGGGAGAACCTGTTCCTGGGTGACAGCGCCAATCAAGGCAAGGACGGTCGCCTCAAAGCGGCGCCCTGGATCTTCACCGGCAGTTCGGCACAGAACCGGAAATCGCTGGTGGAACTCGCGCACCGCTTGGCCGGCGACGCCAGCATCAAGACGCTCGTTTTCTCCCACTCCGCTCCATTAGATCGCGGCGTGGCGCCACTGGTGGAGTTTGCCAGCGGTTAATGGAGAATCCTGAGTCGAGGCCGCAGACGCATGTGGGACCGCTATCGAGATTGGATGTACGCTTGGGAAACTCGGCTGAACGCTCGCGACAAGAACCGCGTGGTGCGTCCCCTGGAGTGGGGGCTTGACTGGACCGAGCATTGGCCGGTGGTGAACGGTACACGTGAAGCGGCGCAAGCAAATCCCGCGGCATACCTTGCCCAACTCAATCAACAGATTGTTTCCCGCAGTGATGAATTCTACGCTTATCGAACTCCCTCCGATTTTCGCTTGCAAGATAACTTCCTGCTCTTCACGTCTCCTGTGCACACGCCGTATGCGGTAAACAATCTGGTGCGAGCGCGTTGGTTTCCCTCCGGACATCGCCGCGCGCTCATCGTGATGCCGCAGTGGAACGCCGACGCCGAAGGCCACAACGGCCTCTGCCGGATTTTCAACCTGCTGGGATTTTCCGCGCTGCGCCTGAGCCTGCCTTACCACGATTATCGCAAGCCGGCGGAAACCGAGCGCGCGGACTACGCCGTCTCCGCCAATATCGGACGCACCATCGACGCGGGCCGCCAGGCCGTCATCGACGCGCGCGCTTGCCTCGATTGGTTGGAGATGCGGGGCTACACGGAGTTCGGGATCGTCGGCACCAGCCTCGGCTCGTGTTACGCTTTCCTGACCAGTTCGCACGATCCGCGTTTGCGCGTGAACCTCTTCAATCATTTTTCCGTGACCTTCGGCGATGTAGTTTGGACGGGCCAATCCACGCGCCACGTGCGGCAAGGCCTCGAGGGCACCATCGATCAGGATTCCCTGCGCCGCGCCATGATGGCCATCAGTCCGGTTGCTTATGTTGATAAGTACGCGCGCTGGCCGAAGAAGACGCTGCTCATCTATGCTCGATACGACTTGACTTTCTTGCCCGTCTACTCCCACCAGCTTCTTGATGAATTCACCCGCCGGGGAATCGAGCATTGCGCCGCCGTTCTGCCTTGCGGCCATTACACCACCGCCGAAACTCCTTTCAAGTTTCTCGACGCATACTACATGGCATCATTCCTGCAATCGGCGTTTGACTGATCTCGGGCTTCTTTCAAAAATCAGGGAGCGAACGACGAGGGGCCGGTATCGCGCAGGGAGAGGGACGGGGCGCGACACGACGCGGTAGCTCGGACAAATTGTCTCAATGTGCGACTTTTTGTCGTAAATCGGGGCGGATGTCCAGACCTCCGAAACCGGTCTCACGAATTCAACTTCAAGTCTGGATCACCGGTCGCCGGCGCGCCACCATGCGAAATTTCCCCGGAATCGCTCTACGCCTGTCCTTTCAACTCCGCCGAGCAGTACGGGCAAAACGTTGTGCCCACCTCAATGGCGCGATGGCACCGCGGGCAGGCGGCATGAAGATTGAATTTGCACTTGGGGCAGTAGTTGAACGTCGGATTCACCATCGCTCCGCATTGCGGGCACGGGCTCCAGATGGGTTGCCGGACCACGAAGTAGATGACGTACCCGATGCCTTGGGGGATGAGGAGCACCAGAAACGTCCAGAGCACATAATTCATCCCCCGGCGCTTGGCGTCGCGGTTGACGTAACCCACCAGCAGCACGACCATAGCCAGAGCCAACCCCGCCGCGGTGGAGATCCCTATTTGCACGGCCAGCGGCGGGGCGTGGGGGTCGTGACGAAACGCCAAATCCAGGAGAGCCACCTGCATGCACACGAAGACCAGCACCGCCACGGCCACCATGGGCTTGGGAATCAGCCTGATTTCTTCCCGGATGTCGAATTTTCCTGCTGTAGTTTGGTTCATTTTATTTCTCTTCTGCCGCACTCGGCGGCCGGTAAACTTGGATTTCTTTTTCCCTCGTGCCGCAGACAAAAGATTCACCACAGATCCGCATGAGCCTGCGGCGCGCAACTGTTCACGAAAATGTGCGAAGCGCTTTGGAGTGCGGTCGCGAAGCTGCCGCTTTGCCCCTTGCAAACGGACCGCATGAACCAAGGGCGGAAGGCGGCAGCTTCGCGACCGCACTCCAAAGTGCCTTCGGCACATGCAATTTCATAGCAGTGAACCTACTGTCTCCAAGTCTCCGGCCGATTCCCCATACCGGAAGCTTGCGAATGCCTCCACGCGACGAGCGCGCCAACCAAAGTGGCCGGGGCGAGCCAGCACATGGCGAACGCCGCCACCCAGATGGCTGGTGAAAGCTCGAGCCGGCGGCCCAACCAGGCGATGGCTTCCCAAAGCAGAGGGGCGGTCAGTGCGCCCAGGAGCCAGGAAAGTCCGCACGAAATCCACAGCGCTCGCACGCGCGCCTGATTTTCCCGCAGCTCGCGGGCCCGCCAGCGCACGCGCGCCTGCGTGGTGCTGACCAGCGCCGGGTCAACGATTACGGAATTCGACCGCAACACCCGCAGAGCGAGCTCGTTGGCGCTCGACCGACCTTGGCAGGCCGGGCATTCCGCCAGGTGCGCCTCCAGCCAATCGCGTTCGGGAGCGGAAATTCCTTCCACCAGGCAGGCATCGATAAGGCGGCAAGCGCGCTCATGGATTTCCGGATTCATGGTTCCTCCACTAGCTGACAGCCGACAGCTAACAGCCAACAGCCAACAGCCAACAGCCGACAGCTAACAGCCCACAGGCGGCAGTGACCGATTACTGTGACCCCTTGGCTTTCCGCTGCAAGCCCAGCCTACAGCCCACAGCTAACGGCCGACAGTGACTTATTACTGTGAGCAATTAGCTGTTAGCTGTCAGCTAATCAGAAGATTGCGGAACGCCTCGAGTCCGCGATAGAGCCGCGACTTCACCGTCGATAGCGGAGCTCCGGTCACATCCGCAATTTCGTTCAAGCTCAAATCTTCCTGAAAGCGCAGCACCAGCACCTCGCGAGCCTCGGGCGGAAGTTGGCGCAGCACGCTCTTCACTTGTTCGGCCTGCTCGCCCGCCGCCACGGTCTCAAACGGGGTCGCCGACGCGCGGTCCGGCCACTCCCCCACCGCGTGCTCATCGCCGGGGTCCAGCAATGCGTCCAGGCTCTCGGGCTCACGCCGGCGCAACAGGTCGATGGCCAGGTTGCGCGCGATCGAGAACAGCCAGGTTTCAAACCGCCACTGGGGGTTGTAGAGGTGGCTTTTCTCCAGCACCCGAATCCAGGTCTCCTGGAAAAGGTCCTCGGCCGTCTCGCGGTTGCCGGTAAGCGTCCAGAGATAACGGGGCAGCCGGTACTGGTAGCGGCCAATCAACTCGTCCAGCAGGTCAGGATCGCGCCGCCGCAGCCCCTGCGCGATTTCTTGGGTTTCCGCTTCCATCGAGTTCATCGCCAGCCAAATGCTGTGTCCCATTCTAGACGCAATACGAATGAGCAACCAAAAAAGACGCAAGACGTAGCGCCCCGATGCATCGGGGCAGTTCTTCCTTGGCAAAAACCGCAAATCCCAAAGACAGACGTCCGCTCGTGAGTTCAGGAGCGCAAAAAACCGCAAATTTCAAAGACGCTTGCGTGCCCTGGGGTTGGGGAGCGCGAGTCACAGTAAGAACCGCAGACCTCAAAGGCGGAGGTCTGCGCTACGTTTGCTGGGGGAAGAGTTGCGCCGCGATGTTTCGAAGCAGTTCGCCTTAACCTGCAAGGGTGTCACGAGGGGGTCAGGGGAGAGGATCAATCTTGTTCAAGGGGATTGACTGCCGCGCCCTAAGCCACACCGCGGCCAGATCCGCCTGGTGAATAAGCGCCCACTCCTCAACCAAACCAAAGGCTCTGGGGGGCAAATTTCCGGCGATCACTCTCAAATCCTCGATGCTGATGACGGCTTCGTGCTCGCCATATTCGGCATGGAAATGAGGTGGCCAGTGATCGGCAAAATACATTCGAATGACAATGCCGTAAAAGCGGCTAACTTCCGGCATGACTGGGCTCGCGCCGGAGGCTGGGGAAGAGGTCTTCCGGGGTCTTCCCGGTCAACTTCAGATAGATTGCATCGGGACACAGCTCGATATCGTCGTTCCATCGGATCTGCCGGGTGGGGCCGACGTGAACCTGGGCAAAGAACTTCTCATCCTGCCACGCCTTGAAGACGCCCTGCCCCGCCAGCTCAGACAGGTCCACGGAGCCTTCCGTACCATCCGAAAATACGACCTTGATTCGCAAGTTCGGCAACGCGCTAACCGAGATCGGTTTCACCATCGTTTGGCCCTTCCCCTTCACCTCACATTATTGTATCAAACAAAGCAGGAAAGTTGGGTAATCGTGCACCTGGACACCGAGCGGAGCGCGAGGTACGCGTAGTTGGCGTTCCTCCGCGGTTCTTCCCAATTACCTGCGGTGTTCAGATGTTCATTAATGCGAACGGCAGACGAAGGCGAAATGCCAAGCAGCGGTTCTGATCGTGGACGTGAAATGTCCTGACATCGCGATCTCGCCATGGAGGCGGATTCTACATTAGTAGGGTAAAAGCACAAATGGACCACAACCTATTGTATTACGTTGAGAAATCATAACCTCAAAGATAGCACCTTAGTACTATCGACATCCGTATCAAGGGGAGGTAGCTTGCTCATTAACAGTCCATTCCTGGTTCCGGATCCTCGCCACGACTTGGGGGGATGGGCACCATGAAAGGTGCATTGGCTCGGCGCGGATCTCGAAGGGAAGCAGGTTTGTAGGGATGGGCAGACAGGCAAACTCAATGGAACTCCGGCTGGCCGGCATGGCCTTTTGCCCACGGTGCGGTTTGCAGCTTCCCGAGGGGAGTTCCTTCTGTTATCAGTGCGGAACCCACGTCCGAGGGGGAGAAGCGATTGCTCCGCATCTCGAAGCCGATGCAAAGCCGCCTCAGCAAGGGTTGGCGGGCGCAGGAGAAATAACACGTTTTACTCCCCACGCGGCCGATGAGCCCACCTGCTGTTTCTGCAAGGGTGCGCTCGATCTCAGCGGAGAATTCTGCGAGCAGTGTGGAGCTCCCGTCAGCGAGGCCGCACCTTCCCGACGGCTTAAACCCGCAGATGTTGCTCATCCGGTCGTCTCCAAGGAGAGTTCACCACCTGAGCCTTCCACGGCGTGTCTCTCCGGGCCGCCGGCTGCGAAGGTAACATCGCCACCCGCCACGCCGTCATTCGCTCCCTTGCCGTCCGTGCCCCCTCGCCCCGAAGAGAAAGCCTTGCGGGCGCGACCCTTGAACATCGTGCCTCCCCCCCGGGCAAACCAGCTCAGATCGCCAGGCGGGAAGCCCGACGGACCCGTAACAACCTTGCTGGCATCACCGCTCGCGCCAGCCCAGGCGTTCGCGCTGAAGGCTCTGGCTGTTGAACCCCCCAAAGTGACCCGCGGCCAGTTGCCGAAAACCGTGGCCGCACCGTTGCCCAAGGCTGCCGCAGCACGCAAAATTGCCGGGCCGCTGCCCGGAACAACCCCGATCGTTTCTATGCCGCTGAGTGTGCCCGTGCGCGGGGAGGAAGTATTCCCTGCCCAACTGAAAAAGCCCTTTCCCCTGGCCGTGCCTTCCATGCCAGTGTCGTCGCCAGCCCCAGCCCGAGCAAATTCGGCCCCGGCGTTCGCCCCGAAGGCGCTGGCTGTTGAACCCCCAACCGTTGCCGCCAGTGAGTTGGGGAAAACCGTGGCCGCACTGATGCGCCAGAATGCCGCCCTACGCGAAATTGCCGGACCGCTGCCCGAAACAGGCCCCATCGTTTCCGTGCCGCTGAGCGGACCCGTCCGTGAAGAGGCAGTATTCCCGGCACAACCGAAAAAGCCCTTCCCCTTGGTTCTCGTCGGTGGGATGGCCGGCTTGCTGCTGGCTGTCGCGTTACTGGCAGGTTGGCATTTTCTCCACCGCAAGGCGCAGAGTGCTCGGGTTGAGAATGTGGCGGTACAGCAGGCACAGAACCCCGCCCCCCCGGCGGAAACAGCAGCTCCAACCCTGGCGCCTGTAGACAGTTCCCCTCCCGCTTCGGAGGTGCTCGAAGAAAAACCCCCAGCGCCCGCTCGTGCCAGGAAATCCCGCCGCGCAAAGACCGTCAACGCCGCGACGCCCGCACCGGCGGCACCCGCCACGGATCCCAAAACTGCGGAACTGGTCAGGCTTCAGAATCTCGCCTTCGAGGCCTGCGCCAAAGGTAACTATACTGAGCCTCGGGAGGCAAGCGCCATCGCCTATGCGCAGCGGGCGCTGGCGCTCGACCCCTCGAACGACTACACACGGACCCTTCTCGCCAACAGCCTCCAAGGTGGAGAGTACCAGGTCCGTCAGGCGATCTCGAGCAAGGACTTCACGACCGCGCATCGAATCGCTGAGGCGCTGGCGCAACTCCTGCCGGGGGAGAGCGCCGTCGCGGATTTGAAGGCCGATCTGGCCCGTGCCGAGAAGGCGGAAGAGGCATCACGGCACACCCAACAAGTTCCCGCCCCCGTCCTCAGTTTCCGCGTCTACCACCTGCACTCCGGCAAAGCGCCCGACGACAACGGATTGTATTGCCGCGGCGTGCTGAGTGTTGTTGCCGGGCGCCTAAAATACGTGGGCGAGACGGCGCTGGACGGGCAGGTCCATAGCTTCGACATCGCTTGCTCAGAGATTGCTAATGTCAAAAAGAACTTGCGCGTCGCTTCTCGGGAGAATGGATTCCACGTTCGCACCGCTTCGAGCAACTTCAACTTTGTCCCGGAAGACGCCTCGACTTCTCATATTCTCGCTCTGGCCTCCGCCTGCTCGCAATAGGACGGCGGGGGCCAAAGCCAAGGTACGATGGCCAGTGCTCCAATCGGAAATGGCTCGATGAGCTGTGTACAGTACCAAGGTGCAATTAATGGGACAGTTTGACAACCTCTCCTGAGTCTCCGCGGTAGAGGTGGATCCTACTTTCTGTCCCATTTGAACGCACCTTGGTAAAAGCCATCGGCCAAGTCGTAAAGGAGAATTCTTATGGAAGGCAGGTTGACTCTTTCCTTACGCCGGGACCGCAGCGTTCAAATGGTATTCACGCCGAGGATTGGCGCGGCTGGAAATTCCAGTCCGGTACTGGCGAAAGATAGCGGACAAGCATGGTCTGACCTTGTCACAAGGTTTGGTGTATCCCTTCCCAAAGCGCAAGCTTCCATTGCGCAGCTTCGGCGAAATGGGCATATCGATCTCGCCGTGAGTATCGATGGTAGGGAGATCGCTGACCTCTTTCAATCGCATTGAATCGACATCGATAAGCGGAGGTCTGCGCTCCACCTGCGCCACCCGCGACGTAGCGCGGACCCCCGTTTTTGGGGTCCGCGGTTCTCCCTTCGCAAAAAACCGCAAATCCTTAAGACGGGGGCCCACCCGTGAGTTGGGGAGCGCGAGTCCGAGGAAGAACCGCAGACCTCAAAGGCGGAGGTCTGCGCTACGCCCACTGCCTACTTCAAATGTTCGTAGGCCGGGGGGTCGTCCACATCGATGAGAATGCCGGGGTCCGCGACTTCCACAAATTGTGTCGTATTGCGATATTTGCGGATGACGGTGTTGGCGGGTTCTTCGGCGGGAAGGGCCAATATCTCCGGGAACAAACTCTGGCTGATGACCACGGGGTGGCCGCGTTGGCCCTGATAGGTGGGGATGAGGACAGGCGCGCGTCTGGATTCGAAACAATCTCTTAATTTGGTAATAACCTCGCTGGAGATGGCCGGATGATCGACAAGGCAGAGAATTACGGCTTCGGGTGAGTCTGCCGCCACCGCCGCGAGGCCCGTTCGCAGGGAAGACGTTTGTCCGCGCTGATAATCGTGGTTGACCACGACGCGCACATCCGCCAGGTTCACCGCGCCTTGAATGATTTCCGCGTGATGGCCCAGCACCACGGTGATCTTTTCGACCCGGGCAGCGCGAAGGTTATCAATAATAGTTTCCAGGAAGGTTCGGCCGTGGTAGGCGAGCAGGGCCTTGTCGCGCCCCATGCGCCGGGACTGGCCCGCGGCGAGAATCAGGCCGGCGATCATGTGGTTTGTTGGACTTTCGGATTGTACGCCAGGGAGGGAACGCTGGGCGCGGTGTTGCGCCGCACCGCGATCATCTCCGCGACGATGGCCACCGCGATTTCTTCCGGCGTGAGCGCGCCGATATCGAGGCCGATGGGCGAATGCACGCGCTCGAGGCGCTCCTGCGGCACGCCTTCGCGCTCCAGGACTTTGCAAATCTCGATAAACTTGCGCTTGCTGCCAATCATCCCGAGGTAGCGAGCCGGCGTGGTCACGGCCCAGCGCAGGCAATCGAGGTCGCCTTTGTGGCCGCGCGTCACCAGCACCAGGTAGGAGTGGTCGTTCACGTTGATCCTGGGGAAAACCTCTTCCCACGGTCCGGCCAAAGTCTCGGAGGCCTCGGGAAAGCGTTCGGGATTGGCAAAGGCTTCGCGGTCGTCGGCCACCACCACGTCAAAACCCGCAATTTTCGCCACCTTGGCCACTTGCAGGCCCACGTGCCCGCCGCCCAGAATGAACGCCGTGGGCGTGGCCAGAATGGGCTCGACGAAAATATCGAGCGAGCCGCCGCAGATCAGTCCGTTGTCGTACTCGGGGTTGGCATTCAGATTGAAGTGCAGGCGCCGGGGCTTCTCCTCGCGCATCACCTCCTGCGCCACCGACCACACCTCCGCTTCCACGCAGCCGCCCCCCACCGTGCCGGCAATCGAGCCGTCATCGCGAATCAGAATTTTGGAGCTCTCGTGGCTGGGAATCGACCCCTGCACCTCGACAATGGTGGCTAGAGCCCCCTTGCGGCCCGCCTTCCGCAACCGAACGATTTCTTCAAAAATGTCCATGCCCGAGTCCTAGATTATGCGGCGCGGGCTGCAATGTCAACGCGTGGGCGGCGCCTGGTTGTAGGGGTACGGCTTGCCGTACCCTCTTGGTTCGGTTGCGTGATAAGAATTAAGAGGGTACGGCAAGCCGTACCCCTACAACCAATTGAGGTTGAGGAGTAGAATCCGTGCATGGCAATTGCCGTGAAAGCAGGCGTAGCGCGGACCTGCTCTTTAGGTCCGCGGCTTTTCCGTGCCCCTCGGGGAAGAGCCGCGGACCTAAAGAGCAGGTCCGCGCTACATGACCCGCGAGGGGTGAGAAGGGAAGGGAACGCACCATGAAGGCGATTCGATTTCACCAGCACGGTGGTCCGGAGGTTCTCAAGTACGAGGATGCGCCGGACCCGAAAATATTGGCCAATGAAGCCCTGGTAAAGGTGAAGGCGTGCGCGCTGAATCATCTGGATATTTGGGTGCGCGGCGGCGTGCCGGGGTGGCGTATTCCGTTGCCGCACATCGTCGGCGCCGATATTTCCGGCGAGGTGGCGGAGGTGGGGTCGCTCGTGACGCGCCTCAAACCCGGCGACCGCGTCCTGCTCGCGCCGGGGGTCAGTTGCGGCCAGTGCGAGATGTGCTTCAAAGGGCTGGACAGCGCCTGCCGCCAATTCACGGTGATGGGCGTGTTCAATGACGGCGGTTACGCTGAGTACGTACAGTCTCGCGAGATGAACGTGTTTCCTATTCCCGGCGACCTCAGCTTTGACGAAGCCGCCGCCGTGCCGCTGGTTTTTCTCACCGCCTGGCACATGCTCTTTACGCGCGCGGGGTTGAAGCCCGGAGAGGAAGTGCTAGTGATCGGCGCGGGTTCAGGCGTGGGTAGTGCGGCGATCCAAATCGCCAAACTCGTGAACGCGCGAGTGATCGCGACGGCGGGCGCGGATTGGAAGCTCGAGAAAGCGCGCGCGCTGGGCGCGGATGAAGTGATCAACCACACGCGGCAGTCGATTGCCGAAGAAGTGAAGCGACTGACCCGCAAGCGCGGGGTCGATGTGGTAGTCGATCACGTGGGCGCGGCGGTTTGGGAGGCCTGCTTTGATTCGCTCGCTACGTATGGCCGGCTCGTGACCTGCGGCATGACCACCGGCGCGGACCTCAAGCTGAACGGCCAGGGCCTCTTCGCCCGTCAGCGCACGATTCTCGGGTCATTCATGGGAGGCAAGGCGGAACTTGTGGAAGCCCTCAAGTTCATCGCCCAACGCAAACTTCATGCGGTGATCGATTCCCAATTCCCCTTGCCAGAAGCCGCAGCCGCGCAGAAAAAAATGGCAGGGCGCGAATTCTTTGGCAAGATTCTGCTGCATCCGTAAGGAGAGAATATGAAATCCTCGTCCTTGGCAATTCGGTTGATAGCTTTATTTTGGGTAATAATTCCATTTGCCACGACAAGTCCAGCTTTCGCTCAGGAAGGTTATTTTCACGCCGAGGCGCGCAACGGGATCTGGTGGATTATCGACCCGCGTGGCGCTCCCGTGCTTTCCGTGGGCATGGACCACATCTCCTACGAATCCGACCGGATCAGAGGCGCCGGCGCATGCCCGTATGCCGAGGCGCTCGACCACATCTACCCCGACCGCAACGCGTGGGGCCTCGAGGCGTTGGCCAGGATTCGCCTGTGGGGTTTCAACACGGTCGGGGCGTGGTCAGACCCGGAACTCTGGATCCACGCGGTCCCCTACACGGTGATCCTGGATTTTGCCACCCGCGCGGGGGCCAATTGGCAGAACGGCATACCGGTGGACGTATATAACCCGCGCTTTGAGAAAACGGCGCACGATATTGCCGGGGAAATCTGCCAGCCTCGCCGCTTCGATCACTCGCTCCTGGGATACTTCAGCGATAACGAGCTGCGTTGGGGCTCCGACTGGCGCGGGAAAGAGACCATGCTGGATATGTATCTGAAGCTGCCGGCCAACGTGGCAGGCCATCAAAAGGCCGTCGAGTTCTTGCAGGAAAAGTATGCCGGTGACATCCGCAAGCTCGACCAGGCGTGGGGCGTGAGCGCGGCGGGCTTCGAGGAGGTGGAAGTGGCGGGCTCGACGGATGCTTACGTCTCTGACGCCGCCGAGTTCCTGGAAAAGGTCGCAACGCGATATTTCGAAGTATCGGAGCGGGCCATCCATGGCGCCGACCCGAACCATCTCTATCTCGGCGCGCGGTTTGCCGGCAAACCGCCGGAGGCCGTGCTGCGCGGCGCCCGCCATGCGGACGTGGTTTCGATCAACGTCTATGAATTCGACCCGCGCCCGGCGGTCCACGCGGTCTTCAAGGTGACGGGCCGGCCGGTCCTGGTGGGGGAATTTGCGTTTCGCGCTGAGAATTCCGGCCTGCCCAACACCCGGGGCGCGGGGCCGAGGGTCCCGGACCAGGCGGCACGGGCCAAAGCCTACGCAGATTACGTGACCCGCCTGGAGAGCCTTCCGGAAGCCGTCGGCTACCACTGGTTTGAGTGGGTCGATGAGCCGCAAGAGGGCCGGTTCGACGGCGAGAATTCGAATTACGGCCTTGTGGACATTCACGATCGTCCTTATGAGGAATTTATCGAGGGCGTAAAGAAAGCGAATGAGGCCGCTTGGGAGGCTCACAAGCAAGCTGTGAGCGAATGAAGGTGGGGGATTTGATGTAGCGGCGGCTTTACGCCGCCATGTGGCGAGGTAAACTCGCCGCTACGGCGAATGGCGAGGTAAACTCGCCGCTCCGGCATCAAGTTGACCTACCCGAGCGTGGGTTCCTAGCTTGCGGGGCGCGGATCAATTATACTGCCCCTCCCTTTGGTAGCTGGGGTGCGGTGTCCAGCCCTCGTATGGTTCTTAGCATGTGGAATGAAACGGTAGCGGCAGAATTCGAAAAGCTCCGGCGCGGCGGCCTGACGCGCGCCCGCTTGGTGAGCCTCCTGCGTTCGGGCGTGCGTTACCTCTTCGAGACGGAGGTCCACGCCTATGCTTTTTCGATTGCCGCCAACGCCTATCTCTCCTTTTTTCCCTTCAACCTGATTATGTTGGCCATCTGCCGGCGTTGGCTGCACTGGGAGAATGCCTACCTCATGGTTCTTCAGCTTCTACGCGTCCACCTTCCGCCCGGGTCGGAATCGGTGATTCGCAATCTGGTGATCGCAGTTCAAGGGCGGCCACGGTTGCAGTTGGTGTCCGTGTTCATGCTCCTTTTTACCAGTTCCGGTGTGTTTCTGCCGCTCGAGATTGCCCTCAATAAGGTGTGGGGATTCCACCGCAATCGCGGTTTCCTGAAAAACCAAGGAGTGTCTTATACGCTGGCCCTGGTTTCGGGGGTGCTCGCCCTGTGCTTCATCCTCGCCATTACGCCGGTGCAAGCCGCGATCAATTTCGCGATCGGTTGGATACCCTCCCCGAATTTGCTCACGTGGGTGTCGCGCGGCGTGCTGGAGATCGCCTCGGTGCCCTTGGTGGCTTTGATTTATTTCATGATCTACTATTATCTGCCCAATGGGAAAGTTCCCGTGGCGCGAGTTCTCCCCGCCGCCATCGCTACGGGAATCTTAACGGAAGTCGGAAAGATCATCTATTCCCTGACGCTCCCGATGTTTCGTTTCCGGGAAGTTTACGGCCCATTTGCGTTGTCCGCAACCCTGCTTTTTTGGGCTTATGCGGGCGCGCTGATTCTGCTTTTTGGGGCGCACCTCTCGGCGCACGGGTTTGAGTTGAATAAGGCTACGGTGGTTGCGCCCGCGCCCAACCATGGGCAAACCGTGGAAGCGTAGCGCGGCGGTTGGAAGTGAGAAACCGGAGGTGAGAAGCTAGGAGTTAGAAGCTAGAAGTTAGGAGTTGGAAAGCTTCTTGCTTCCAGCTCTTGACTTCTAGCTTCTAACTTCTAGCTTCTAACTTCTGCCTCTAAGGTCGAAAATCATGACCCATCGGCAGCAGATCCAAGAAATCCCGGGCGCACTGCGACTGACTCTGGAAAAAGCCCACGCCGAGTATGGGGCGGTGGCGCGCAAAATCCGGTGGGGCGACGGGCCGATCAACGTGTGCGGGGCAGGGGATTGCGCCGCTTTGGCCTGGGCGGCTGGCAATGCGCTGGAATACTTTCTCAACATACCGGCGGTCGCCCGCCCGGTGGAGGTTTTCCAAAGTTACAGCCGCTCCCTGCTGCAACCGCGGTCCGTGCTGGTCATCATTTCGGCCCGGGGAGAGTGGCCGGAAGCCCAGGAACTGGCCCGCGATGCGCTGGAGCGTGGTTGCACGACGGTAGCGTTCACCAATACCCCCGCCAGCATGCTGGTGAAATTGGCGGATCATGTTTTCCTCACCCGGGCCGAGGGGGAGGTGGAATCGCCCGCGGTGACCGTCTGTATGCACGCCGCCCTCAATTTCCTGGCGTTCGAAGCCATGCGGGTACTGAAGAAACCCAAGGCGTGGTGGGAGCTGGTGGAAAAGGATTTTGACCAGTTGCCGGAGAAGCTCGAGTGGGTGTTCACCCAGCTTCCGTCGGTGGTCCGCTCGGCGGCCGCCGAGGTGGCGCGTTTTCCCAGCCTGCGCATCGTGGGTGGAGGTTTCTACCAATATCCCGCCTGGCAGGCGGCGCGGCGAATGAGATTCCAGGCCGGCCTTCCGGTAGAGGCCCTCGAAGCCACGGAGTTCTGGAGCGAAGTCGCACACTTTGCCCGGCGTGACGACGCGATTCTGTTTCTTTCCGGCTCGCAATCGAAAATGAAGAAACTCCTCCAGCGCTCGGCCACCCAAGCGCGCCTGAATGGGGCGCGCGTCCTTTCCCTGACGGATAGTAACGATCGCGAGCTTACCGAGAGCTCCGACCTGGGAATCTTGATCCCTTCGCTGATTGAAGCGCCAGGGTGTACGTTGAGCATGTTTATGCTCGAGTGGCTGGCCATGGAGGCCCTGCGCGCGAAGCCGTAAAAGCAAGTCAAAAGGCAAAACGCAAAGGTAAAAAGGCAAAAGTAAAAAGGCATAGGTCAATCCTTCTTAACAGGGATCTTTGGGGGTAGGGCATTCACTTTTGCCTTTTGCGTTTTGCCTCTTGACTTGCTTTTCCGCCCCCCGCCCCGCGACGCCGCATCTCCGCGCTTCCCATTTCGCACCCGGTCGCTTGCACAGGAAGTCACCACCCAGTTGGGAAGGGTTTCAACATATAAGAATCGGCACTTGGGAGCTACCTTTATCGGAATGCACCAATCAGGCATCGTGATGGATGTAGTAAGGCGTTAAGATATTAAGTTATTACGATTGACAGGGGTTTCCGATTCTGTTCTAATTGACCTATGGACGTAGGAAAACGATTAAGACAATTACGTGAAGTAAAGGGTCTCTCGCAAGGCGACATCGAACGGCGGTCTGGTCTGTTGCGCTCGTACATCTCTCGCGTGGAAGGCGGTTACACAGCGCCCTCGCTCACAACTCTGGAAAAATTTGCCAAGGCCTTGGAAGTCGAGCCTTACCAATTGCTGTTCCAGGGTGAGGGGAAACCGTCCGCACCCAAGGTTCCCGATCAGGTGAATCTGGGCAAGCCGGTTAAGAAGCTGATTAAGTCTTTTGAGACGATGTCGAGCACGAACCGTCGGCTGCTCATCTCGATGGCAGACAAGCTCGCCAAGCACTAAGAGCACCCAAGCTGTACCATGCGCCTCAAGCGCGATTGTCCTTCTGCGCATTCGCGGGAGGGCGGGGGATGGGTGTCGGCGGAAACGCCAAGTTCATCATTACCCGCTCTCTGATCGGGAAACGCCAGGGAAGGAAGCATCGCGTGGGCGTCGGGGTGTCGGTCACGGGCATGGGCAGAAGCCGGGTTTCGCGCTCCCCATTCGAGGCGCCAACCCTGCGATAAGCCAGGCGGCGGACTCGGAGAAAAGGGGAAGAGTTAGAATGCCGAGGGATGCGTCTGGCGCGCCTGGGGTGGCTCGAACACCCGACCTACAGATTCGAAGTCTGCCGCTCTATCCATCTGAGCTACAGGCGCGTCTTTTCGAATCAAGCACTTGCACTTCCACTTGCAATTTTAGTTGCAACTTGGGAAAGATTTGGGAAAATGATCTTTCCCAACTCTTCCACGGCTCCCCGCTTGCCCGCCTCGTTGGTTTCGGCATAGACCAGGGTCATGTTGGGGTTGGAGTGCCCAAGGATTTCTTGCTGCGCCTTGAGGGGCACCCCGCCCGCGTGCATGGCGGATTCTGCCGACCTACGGAAGCTGCGCCAGGTGAAATGCTGGATTCCCAGATTTTCGGCGGCGCGCGTGAAGTGCTTGCGGACCACCGCGCACGGCTCATAGATTCCCCCGCGTGGGCTGCTAAAGACGAATTCCCCGATTCGAGGTAGGCCACGAACCGCAGCGGCCAAGGCCGGATGTAGCGGTAGCTCCCGCGTGCTCTTGAGCGTTTTGGGCTCGGCCAGCTTGCCGCGATACAACCGGCGGCGTATATTGACCACCATGCGCTTGAAATCGAAGTCTTCCCACTTCAAGGCGAAGAGTTCCGATTCCCGCATCCCGGTGAGTGCCGCGCCTATCGCCATCGTGCGATAGGGCTCCCCCAGGTGCGCAATCACGCGGCCCAGGTCTTCGGGCGTTAGCACCGTGGCCCGACGTACGGGCTTGCCGCAAGGCAAGCGCACCCCGGCCATTGGGCTTTCGCGCAGATACCGCCATACCACCGCCGTGGAAAACAGGCAGCGCAGCGCCGCCCGGATGTGCTTCAGGACCGAAACACTGTAATGGTCGCCGAAGGCATTGAGGAATCGCTGAACATCATCCGGGTGAATGTCTCCCATTTTCCAATCCCGAAAATACGGTTGAATCCACCGCGCCGCCGTGCCGTGGTAGAAGGCGCGCGTCGATTCCCGATAGGTGGGCAGTAAATCCCGCTCCCACTTCTCGTAAAACTCCTGAAAGTTAACCGGCTTCTCGACCGGCATGTACACCCCTTCATTCAGAGGCCGCAAGAAGCTGTCCAGCGCCAGGCGCGCCGCGCTCTTGCTCATTTCCGAGCACGGCCCTATGACCCGGCTGCGCAGCACGCTGCGCACCTTGCCATTCTCCAGCACCGGCTCCGAGTACCTCGCCACCCAAACCTTCCTACGCTTGCCACGGGCAAAGATGTGCCCGCTTTGATATTGTCTCGTCATCGCCCCTCCAGGCCAGACCCGGAGGGCTTTTCCCGTTTCAAGCGTATCATGGGCGGCATCGGCAGCCAAATTTATTTGGACGGAATCGTCACCATAGTTAAGGCACGCAGAGATCATGGCATCTCCAGGGAAAGGCTCTGGCGTGGCCAACGCGGGCCAACGCCGCCAAGAATTGAAGCGTGTAGGATTTTCTGGGGGTTAAGGTACCAGCCTTAAGTGCGTTTCGCCATTTCAACGCTCATGCGATAGCCGACAATCGCCGCTTGCTGGCTCATCAGCGCCGCGGCGCGCATACAACGATGCTCTACTCCCGCGTCCGCTCCGCGGGCGTCGATCTGAAAGGTATTCCCGTGGCTCCCGCTAAAGCCGGAATTGGGAACGATGGTTCCCCCGCTTGCGCCCGGCATGAACAGTTCGGGCCCTCGCTCCCCGACCACGTAGGGGGTGTACGGTTGCACGTCGCCGCCCGAAGCTTTCCCCGCCGCCAGGCCGTGAAAGAATGACCCAATCGCCCCCAGAGGTCCGCCCATGCCGCCCAGCGCCCCCCAAATGGCTTGGAACAGCGTCGCCTTTATGATGGCCGTGGCAATGTAGTCAATCATCTCCACCAGGACCTGGTTGAATCCCTTGCCGGTCAGCATCATTTTGGTGAAGGCGCTGGAGAATTGTTGGCCCATGTCGAGGGCGCCCTGGTTGATTTTGGAAATAGCTGGCTGTTCGATGACGAGCTGTCGGTTGATTTCGGAGAAAACCAGGGGTATGGGTTTAAGCGAATTCTCCCAAAGGTTGATACTCTCCACATCGACATCGATGGCTTTCGTCATGCCGTCGATGGCTACCGCGTAGGTTCCCAACTGCTGACCCGTGCCAAAGGTCGGAAACGGATTGTTGTTTGACGGCGCGGCACTCGGCGCCGCACCGCCGGCGGAAAGGTTCAGGCTACGGCTGCCGGCGCTACCCGGCTCTCCGATGCGGGCCATCTCAGCATTGTATTGGGCAAGAAGGCGCATTTGATCAGCTACGATGTCCGTGGCTTGCTTGGCGAGGGATGAGCGGATCCCATGCGCCAAAAGGCCAAGCGGACCGGCAAGGCGTAGGGCTTGCTCTTCCAGGCCGATGCCTAGCAGCTTGAGTTCGTCCTTGAATTCCCCCACCATCATCTTATTTCCGGCCAAGAGGCCGAAGAATTCTGACAGGGGTTTGACGAGCCTTTCCCCAAAAGTGAGTTCGAGCCCCTCGCCCGCAACTTTCAATTCGTTCAGCGCCGTCTCGAAGGCGTGGGCAGACTTCGCGCCATCCATACTCATGTAAGATCCCAGCGCCTTGGCGCGGGAAATCAGAGGATCTATACCCTCCTTGGCCAGGGCTTGCAGCTCTTCGGCGTTTTCTCCCCATCCCTTGCCGAAGATGGTACTCGCCGCCAAGCTGCGCTCGCCCGCATTGGACAGGGAGAAAATCCGCGTGGTGACATCCTGAATGCGCTTGGAGGTGGGCTCCAATTTGAGCCCGGCCAATTCTTGCTGGGTGAAGAGTTCGCTTAGGACCTTACCGGCTTTGTTGGCGGGATTTTCCAGGCCAGAGGTAATTTGCTTACCCGCCTTGCTCACGGCGCTGGTCAGGCTCTCGAAACTTCCCCCGGCTTCCTTGGCCACGAGGTGTAGGCCGGATAATTCCTCGGCAGTCAGGCCAGTGGTGATTCCGGCGCGGTATATTTCTTGGCCGAATTTGCCAGCCGTGTCGGCTAGGTGCTCCAGCTCCATCGTGATACCGGCGAAGCCGAGTCCTTTAAGGGCAGAGCCTAATCCGCCCATGACGGATTGCACGTCATCGGAGAAGCTTTGCGCGTAGCGGTGCGCCTTGTCGAAATCACTTTTCAGCGATGCGGTGTCGGCGGAGAGTTTGATTACCAGTTCAGCAAGAGTCATAATTCACCAGAAAACGGGGGTGAGGCTGCGAGGATACAACCCCACCCCGTCAAGTCATTCGCGTTGCGCGCCTCCGGCGAGTTCGCGAACGATGAACTAACGATATTCCACCCCACGCGCGGCGATGTGCGGCGCCACGCCAGACGTGGCAGGCTCCCCCGATTCGGCGCGCATGGCGGCGACGACTGCGGGTTTGTTGTCTTTCATGCGGACCAGGACTTCGATTTGCTCGTCAGTTAGCGGACCGGCGCTCATCACAGAGACTTCCCCATGAAAGAACGTAACCACCATATTCAGCGCTCGCGCGCGCTCAATCAATTTCTGTGCGGTGTCCATTGTCCCTCCATCGAAAAAAATCCGGGCTCCCGGCGGCACGGCGGGAGCCCGGTTCCCTCCGCCCCCGTGATAGGCGGGGGGCTCACACTGGCGAAGGAGAAGACGCCAGTGAAATCTGCTACTCCGTTAAACTTCCCGGCCCTTGGGGGGTCCGTGCCAAGGGCCGGGTTCACCCCCGCCCTGTGGTTAGGCAGGGGTGCAGCGCCGAAAAGGGGCGGGAAACGGCGCTGCAAACTTTCATTACTCCATTTGTGACAGGCGAAGCTTGGCGCGCGCCCGAAGTGTCCAAAGCTCAGGGTCAACCGTTATCGGTCGGTAAGGCGCGGGGTCGGGCGCGGGCCGGGAAATCCACCTATAACCGATACCCTTGGTTGCCGACCGCAAGTAAGCTCGCAGTTCTTTCGGCTCACCATCGGGGAATATGCTTTTCCTTGCGCTGACTGAGGTCTGTGAGTAAGCCGGAAATGTTACGGGCGATACGTCGTAAAGGTGGTCAATCGCCGTCAAGGTGCGAATCACCACGCCGCCCGATTCTTCCCACTCTTGCCCGTCCTCCCCCACGCTGAATCCAAAAGAACACTGGTCACAATCGCCACGGGAAATTGCGCTGTGAACGGACCTTCCGGTTTCAGTGGGCGGCAGCACGCACCGAAAGAAGAGCCCGGCGGCGTCCTCGCTGAGGGTGAGAGTCCCGGCGCGAACACGGCCCAATAGCAGCGAAGAATCGTGATTGAATAGGCATGCACATCCGCCCAGCGAATCCCGCAGCGCGGGCGCGAACGCTCCCGGCCGGATGCGCTCCCGAAATCCACCTAGGTCTTCCGACAAAACATCGAAACACGCGGCATAACCTTCAATAGTGTTATCCGACTTGGCGCGGATTTCCGCGCCGCTCAAATAGCGCACTTCGCGATTCATGATCTTTTCTCCTAAATGAAGCCTTCGGCGGGGAGGTATTCGAACCCTCCCCACCTTTAGGCCGCTCCCCGCTGTTTGGAGGGGCAAACTTACGAACTGGCTTGCTGGAGGAATTTAACGGGCGAGTCTTCGAACCCGGCGGCGTTTACCAGCGTGCCATTACATCGAAGGAAAGACTTGTAGGACATCTGGCCATAGTCGGCGAACCTTTCGCGGTAAGCCCGAATGCCCACGGAGGGGGTAACGACGCGGAAAATAAATCTCGACATATCGCCAAAGGCAATCGTTTTGTTATTAACGCCTATGTTTGGCATACTGGGGCAAATGCCAATCGGGTATCCAAGGATCGTCCGCACGCCTTGCCCGTTGTACGCTTGCTGGAGCAGGGGCCTTCCGTAGCGGTCTATTGTCGAATCCAGGGCGGCTAGGGTGTTATCGTTCATGAGCCAGTAGCAGCGTGCGGAGGCCCGGTAAGCCGGGTTGACGGACTTGCGGAGGTTGCAGAGGTCGGCCCAGCCAATTGAGGTTCCACCCGTCTCTGATCCGCCCGTGTTGGCGCCTGACCCTTGAGCAATAACCCCAAGCTTGGCAATGCTGAGCAGTGTCGTAATAAGCGAAGGAGAAATCCCCCGCCCGTGGCGCACGGCGAACGATCTCGCTAACAGGCCGACAATATCGAATCCACTGTCTTGGAGTAGCTCGATTGACACGCGGACTTCTCCGGATCTCCATGTAGGGGGTCTACTCAAAAATCCAGGCGCGGGCGAACTGGTGTCTGAGGGCATCGTAACTTCGCCGTCTACGGAAGCGCCGCCCGCCTCTTGCTGGTTTTCCGCGATGATCACAGATGCGTTGGACGTATCATCCCACGCGGGCCAGACGCATGGCGAACCGTTGCGGGTCTCAAACCAGCTAATAATCGCAGGATCGAAAATCGCGTCGTATGCCTTCATTGCCTCGAATAGTTGCTGTGCGAAGCTAGCGGGTACAATCCACCCGCCCCACAGCGGGGTAGCAACGCCGAGGTCGCGGAATTGTTTGTCCCAATGCCGCGCCTCACTCTTCAGGCTTCCATTGCGCAACCACGTTTCGAAGTCTCGGTCATCTAGGGTTTGCGCGGGTCCGGTCGGGAGGCGGTCGGCCAGGTCCATCAGCGCGGATGCCCGGCTGCTCGACTCTTTGGAAAAGTTCGGAGCGTCAATCAAGGCCGCTGCCTTCTGGAGCAGCGCCAAGCGAGCGTCATCTCTGGAATTCGTATTAAATCGGGTCAAATTCATGTTTTTCTCTCTCTTTTTAGGGTTTTTGAAGGCGTCCGCAATCATGCGGCGCGCGACTTGAAATTCTTGGGGACCCGGCGGCGATTGGAGTCCGCGCGCAAGCACCCGCATGAGCGAGTCCCCCCGCGTACCAAGTAGGTCCCGGGTACGGTCAATTCCGTCCCGCATTCGCACTTGCAGTAGAACACGGCCCCGCGCTTTGAGATTGCAGCCCATCCGGTCACTGTGAGGCGGTCAAAGATGCGCCCGGTAAGATCCTTGAAGTGTCGATTGCTCGACAAGATGTTTTTTAGGCACCCGCAGCTTTCGGAGTCACCCCTGCGTAAATCCCCTCCACTCAGGGTTGCCGTGTTCCCGCAATCGCATCGGCACAAGTAGGTCAAATGCCCGCGTGGGTCTTTTCCACCTTGAGCAATCACCACCCAGCGCCCGAATCTGCGGCCCCCCATCTCGACTGCCGGGCGGCCGACTTTTCGTTTTGATTCCGTCATATTTCCCTGCCTTTTTCGATTCCAAATTGACCCCCCCCCTTGTTATTTCTGCGACCGTGCGCGTGTGTTTGGGCACACGGTCTAGGAAAAATCGCTTCTCGAAAGAAGACCCCCCATCCCCCCCAGGCCGATTTAGACGCCAAGCTTTTCGAGAAGCTTCTTGCTTTCCTCGGATGGTTGCTTAACCCCGAACTCCACCACGCGCTGAGAGCCCACAGGTTCTGAGGGTTTGGGCTCGCGAGACATCCAGTTGCGGGCGAACGCGGCAAACTTCTTCTTGCGCCTTTCCGGGTTGGCTACAAGCCAAGCATCCATCTGGCGATACGACGCAACCCGGTCAATGTGCGGATATGCTAAGCCCAGCGCATCATCTTCCCTTTCGGTGATCTCTAATACTTGGCCTTCAAATGCGAGGTTTTTTATCAGTGGCATCTCTTCACCCGGCTCTTGGGATTCGTTCGGTGCATTCTGCTCTGTCTCTGTCTCTGTCTCTGTCTCTGGTATAGCAATATGCTCGCAGTTTGCTAGCACGCTGCTAGCGGGTTGCACCTCAAGAAATCCACATGAAATAAGTTTTTTCAAATCCACCTTGCTCTGAGCGTTGATGCGGTTTCCAACAAACTCGGCATCTTCTGGTATGCGGTTCTCTGTCCGCGAGGCCAAGAGCCAAATACCGATCAGGTGAGCCTTGGCCGCGTCCGGCAAACTGGCAAACTCGGGATTTTCAAGTAGCGAGTTGTGAAGCTTGATCCAGGGCGGATTCCGTTTGGCATAGTGCTGGAATCGCCTCCAATCCTTCACCTGAAGGTAGCGCATTTAGGCTCACACTGTTTCACGGTTTTGTAACTGTACTGTATAGCCTACTAATCTTGTTGGGCATACTAGCGCCCCACACGGCCAAAGGCCGCGAATCCTGCGGACTATCGGTTGCGGCTAAATTAAAATCTTTGGATGGTTTCCCATACTGAGTTTGGGGGAGACTGTACGTCCGCTTCAAGCTCCGAAGGGTGCCAATGACCTTGGATGGCCATGCGGTCCGCGCTGCCTGCGGATAATGGGTTGACGTTAACGAAGGGACCCATTTCGGGCGATTGCGTAATATAGAACATCATGGGTTGGTCTGCCGGGAGGCGTCGTACCCGTTTCAGTTCGCTCATTGCGAATGTGCACGCTTCCAGGTATGCCTTCTGGTCGGTATGCTGCAAGCGATAGAGTAGCGGGCCGATGTTGCCCCTAAATAGCTCGGATTGAATCTCAAGTTTTGTTCCGTTACTCAACATGCTCTGCGCTCCTTGTCGAAAAATACCCGTTAGGGTTGTCTTGCATTTTTGTGTTGTCTCTTCTCGACTCTCACTAATAGAGCTACAAAAGTACTGGGTCTTTTGGGGTCAAGCAACCTAAGTAACTGATACCATTTGAGATATATTTTTTTTGGCCTCCAATAAGTAGTATTCTACGGTACGTTCTGGCACGGACATAAAGTCTGCAATCTCTTTTGCCTTAAGGCCGCCCCACCAGAAGGCAATTAACGCTTGGCGCTGCTTATCGGGGAGCTTGTCTAATGCTGCGGCATCAGCCTTTTTAAGCCAGGGTTCACCGCGTAATCGTGCTTTCAATATCCGCGAGCTTGGCGGTTTTACAATAATCCTTCGCAAGCTATTGGAAAGATAGTCTCGGTAATGCTGGTAGTTAAATTGAGCGAGGCCGCGTCCAGGATCGTACCTTCGGCGTTTGCCGCTTGCTGTCGTTTCTATTTCCATCAACGATTCCAAGCTTGGCTCCGCTGACATACTAAAATCGTCAAAGCCTAGTCTTTCTAATTCTGCCCCTTCCGGGATGCCCAGCCCATTGCAATATTTGCAGGTGAAGGACGTGAAGTCATTTGCCCCCATCACTTTTGATATGCACCGCATCATGCATTTCCTACAGGTTAAAAATTGCTCGTTGAACGCCTCGGCGGGGTAGTCATTCGAGATAAAGCCGCCAGTATCGAGTACGAATTCAATCACCCTAACAAGAGGAACTCCCGGCGCTGACTTCAATTCTCCCTTGAGATATAGGTAGGTTACCATTTTCACGGGCGTTATCCTTTCCCGATTCTTGGCGAGGGACTCGGGCCACAATGATTAAATCGTCAGATGCCGGGGTAGCCTTGAACGTTTTTGCAGGGCAATGTTCCGGGTTGGCTCACGCCGTCATGTCGCGGGCGGCAAGGAAGGCACGGTCATAGCGCCGGGTCATTTTGGCCAGGGTACAGCACGCCAGGGTGTCGGCGGCAACGTCGCCAGCTTCTACCAGGAGACAAATACTCTCCCAGCCAATAGCGCACACGGCCAGGTGCATCAGGGTTTGCAGCGCGGGGAAGCGGTCCCGAATCTGCGCCAGGTCTTCATCTGAGATTTTCTTGCTTTGTGCCATCGGTTATGATTCCTCCAGCGGATCGGGGTCCCGGTCGTTTGGGACCCTCACCGCGTTTCCCCCGTTCAAGAAGTGCTAGACCACCGCAACGACATCTCCCGATTTCTCTTTGCGGATTGTTTCATCGCAGTAGGTGGTTTGTGGCACCATTGCTGTACCCAGAGCCTCTAGGTCTTCCACGGCACTGTGGGCTATCTGGTATAGCCCGAGCATTACGTACTCGGCTGATCCCAAGTCGCCTAAGCCACTCTCACAACTGTTCACCTCAAGAGCAGTAGCAACGGCCCTCATCTTACTGATGGCGAGCTGATACTCATGAAATGACTTTATCGGAATTTTATTAATCGCTTCCATGCCCCTCACCCCCTTTCCCGGCTTACCGGGCCGATGATTGGACCGCCCGGCTCGTAACCAGGCGGTCCCGTTTTTGGCACCCCGTTTTGAAATCCTTTCGAAACCTTATCTGTTTCGGCGGCGCTAGCCTTTGATGCCCAGGTCAGCTAAAAACCTTCGGTCAGCATCGTGCGTCGGGCGCGGCAGGTTATAGGGCTTTGTTATCCCCATTAACTCGAAACTTCCGGTTCCTATGCCCAATCGTGCAAATGACCCGGCATCCAGAGCCCTATCGAATGCCCAATCAAAGAGGACGCGAATAAACCTTGAGCGCGTCCTCGCCTCGCATTGCACACAATAATCCAGCGTGGATAGTTTCTCCTGGTCGAAGCTAAACGCCAGTCTTACCGTTGCCTTCTTTCGCATGTTTCTCACCCCGCCCCTTCGCGGCTCTGCGGCGCTCGACAAATTCATCGATGGCCCGGCGAATCAAGTTGGACATAGTTTCTTCTGTCTCGCGCGCCAGGGCTCGCAAGTTTTTGATTTGGATTTTCGATAGCCAAACCGTAGTTCTCTTCATGGGCGGAGTATGCTCTCAAGACATACCAAAGTCAAGGGAATTCTTGGGGCAGTCGGGAGGATTGCCCGATTTATTTTTAAGTCTTTCCCACGGGCCAAACTTGGGAAAAATATGGGAAAGACCGTTCGGAAACGCCGTCTATTTTCGGTTCTTACCGATACGGGAAAAGCCTTCCGGGTCTATGTTTTAGATTGGTTTCAACGTACTATAGGCTAGATTCGAAGTCTGCCGCTCTATCCATCTGAGCTACAGGCGCAACCTCTAAAATCCGTCACTTAACGCGACCGGCTGGGACTTCTCAGCCCGAGGCGCGTCTTATCTCATCATTATACTTCCCGAAATCATTCTATTCAAGCAATTCCAAATCAGGGTCGTGGTGTCATTTGGAAGTGGCACGGGCGCCCCGCCCGTGAACAGTCACGGCCAAGATGGCCGTGCCACAGCAAATGACACCACTACCCAGATCAGGAAGGGTATGGTTTTGTCGTGACGCGAACCTCTTGGCCGCGACCGCACCATTTAAATACAAGTGACTATCCACTGAGTAACTACGAACTGCCAACTGTTGACTTTGGTTTCCTTCGGCGCTATAGTTTCCCGGGCTGTGGTCATCAAATTCCGAGCCGGGAAGGCCCCCATGCAAGTTTCTTCCTCTGCTCCCGCGCGCAGTGCACAACGCGTATCAGCGACGATTCCAATCAGTCTGTTGCTGGATTGGGAAGGGTCCAAGATAGAGCACGACGCCTACACGGTTGATCTCTCGAGCCGAGGTTTACGGGTTCGCACTACTTTCGTGCTGTTTCCTGGGGAGATGGTTGGCATCGTCCCGTCGGGTGAAGCCGGGCAGGCCATCCCGTCTCGAGTGGTGTGGGTGGAGCGATCGTCCGTCTCGGGGTGCCTCGCCGGGATCGAATTCTTAGATACCTTACCTGTATAAGTCCTCCGCAGAGATTAACCTGAGCGTTCCCCGGTGGGGGAGTGTGTGGCAAGTTCGAGTCACTCCTCAGCGCTTTTTGAGCGTTACCCGGATGCCCTTTAGCGGGCGAAGGGTTAGGGATGGGGCGGTGGCCACTCGGTGCCCGGGCACGAGCTTGAGTTGAAACCTCTGCGTGATGGCGGCGAGTAGCAGCGGCACTTCCGCCTGGGCGAACGTATTGCCGATGCACAGGCGGGGCCCGGCTCCAAAAGGAAAATACGCGCAGCGGGGGAGGCTCTTGGCAAAATCCTTCTCCCACCGCTCGGGGACGAATTCCTCAGGCCGATCAAAGAATCGCGGATCGCGATGAACTACCCACTGAAACATGGCGAGGGTGGCTCCTTTAGGGATGGGATACCCGGCAATTTCGCAATCGTTCACCGCCTCGCGCACCACGCCGAAGGCGGGAGGATAGAGGCGCAGGGATTCTTTGAAGACCATTTCCAGAAACGGCAGGCGCGCCAAGTCTTGAAAGGCGGGCGCGCGGCCTTCCAGAGCGGTATCCACTTCCGCCTGAAGTTTTCGTTCCGCGTCGGGATTCTGACCCAGCAGGTAGAACGTCCAGGCCAGCGCCAGCGCGGTGGTTTCGTGGCCGGTGAAAAACAGCGTCATCATCTCGTCGCGCACTTGGCGTTCGTCGATTCCCGTGCCATTGCCATCGCGCGCGTTCAGCAAGACGGAAAGCACGTCGGGCGAGTGGCCATTGTGGCTCGCGACCTTCCGGCGAATGATTCGCAAAACAATTTCGTCCAGCCGCTTGATAGCTCGCCGGTAGCGAAGGTTCTCGGGCGTGGGAAGCCACTCGGGTATCAGGTACAGACCGAAGCGCTCGTCATATTGCTTGAAGAAGAGGGCGAAGGCTTCGCAGGCTTGCTCCGCGTCGGAACTGATTTCTTCTCCGAACAGAACCTTGGCGACAATCTCCATGGTCAGGCGCGTCATGTCTTGGTGCACGTCGCGCTCTTCGCCGTCCTGCCAGGTGGCCAGCATCCGCGCGGTGGATTCGAGCATGGTCCGCGTGTAGGAGAGGACGTGATCGTGATGAAATGCCGGCTGAAGCAGGCGCCGTTGCCGCTGCCACAGGCTGCCATCGCTGGTGAGAAGGCCATCGCCGAAAAGCGCTTTGCTCTCGCGCAAGAAAACCGATTTGATAAAGTTGCTGCTCTTGCTGACCAGGACGGTTTCTATGTCACGCGGATGACTGAGCACGTAAGCGTGATGATTGACCACTCGTACGTGGACCACATCGCCGTGTTCGCGCACCTGCTGCATGAGAAAATCCAACTCATCTCGTTGAATCTCCGGTAACGAGCCAACCAGAAAGTGCCCCTTGGGCCCCGGCGGCACTGGGGAAAGCTTCATGTCATCCTCCCACGGTGAATGGAACTCCTTTAAGATTGGAATTGTAACACGCATCCCAGGGCTGCACCTGAGGTGGGAGGGGTTGCGCCGCGAGGGGCGACCAGGGCTCGCCGCTCTTCCAGCCTATTGCAACGCGGTCCGAAAATCGGTTCTCGCGGCACTTGGTGCGGTCGATGCGAAGAGCCTTGCGGGTGTGACGACCGTTAAAGTGGGTAGCGCAAAGCGGCGGAGCCGCAACCCGAGGCGTGGCATGGCCATCTTGGCCATGAACATCACGGGCAGGATGCCCGTGCCACGTCGCGTGTAGGGGCCGGCGGCGCTGGCCCCATGCCTAGCATGCATCAGCCTTGAGCACAGGCAGGAGTGCCTGTGCCACGGCGCGGCTCGCCACTAACGACTGCCTTACTCATGCCGCAGCGCCACCATCGGATCGACCTTCGTCGCGCGGCGGGCGGGGATGTAGTTGGCCATAAGCGCGACCGCCGTCAGGATCAGAGACACCGCGACAAACGTCAGCGGGTCCCGGACCGTTACTCCATAGAGCAGGTTGGACAGAAATCGTGTTAGCGCCAGCGCGCCGGCGAGGCCGAGGGTTATGCCCACCAGCGCCAGCGCTGCCCCGGGCCGAAGGCCGCGCGGGGCTCCGCGCCCATCGTGCTCTCCTATTGCAACGCTGCCCGAAAATCGGTTTTGGCAGCGCTTCGGGCGGGGATTAACGCGCCAGCGATGCTAACGGCCAGCAGCACGATGGCAACAGCAAAATACGTTAACCCATCGGTGGGCTTTACCCCGTAGAGGAAGGCGCGGAGCAGCCGTCCCACCGCCAGCGAAGCCGCCAAGCCAACCACCAATCCCACGATGCTTAGTAGCAAAGCCCGGCGCAGAATCATGCCCTGGATCGAGCCACTCGACGCCCCCAGCGCCATGCGAATTCCGATCTCGCGCCGTCTTTGGCCGACCAACTGCGAGAGCACGCCATAGAGTCCCGTCAGCACCATCAGGATCGCCACTCCGGCGAAGGAGCTGGTCAAATACAAACTCAGGCGCTGGTTGAAAGTCACCTCGTCCAGGGCTCCGCGCAGGGTCCGGAAGTGATCCAGCGCATAGTCGGGAGCGGACTGCCGAAAAATCTGGCGGATGGTATTGGTCAAATCTGCGCCCCCCCGCGTCCTGACAATGTAGTTTGTACCTGAAGCTACCAGGACGGTATAGACGAACCCGGTTGTTGGAACCTGCTGGTAAGCCATAAGCACTTCCGGATCTGGCGTGTGGGTCAGGTCGTGCTGTCGTGCATCGCCCAAGACTCCCACAATCGTATAAGTTTTCTTTGCGGGATCCGTGTTCAACCTCCATGCCACAATGTGTTGACCGATCGGATCCTGTCCAGGCGGAAAACGCCGGGCAAAGGTCTCGTTGACGACCGCCACCAATCGGTCATTGGGGGTGTCGTCGTCGGAGATCATTCTTCCCTTAATGAGCGGCATCCCCATCGCGCGCGAGTACCCTGAGCTCACGATACAAATCTGGGCTTGGACTACCCCCTCTTCCTCACTGTCCGTGTGCCCGGGGAGCTGAAAGCGCACCCACATGGTATTGTGATCGAAAGGTGCCCAGGCACTCAACGCCACGTCGGTAACGCCGGGCATTTGACGGAGGCGGTCCACCATCGGTTGATAAACTCGGGTCACGATGGATTCCTTGGGCGGGATGGGTCCCGTTTCCTGGGCGGCGAGCGACCCCATAATCCCCGGCGCGTCCGCGGGCGTGGCGGTGAACGTGGTCACCCGCTCCAGATCGAAGCCGAAGTGGATGTGCTCCAGGTTGTACAGGGTGTGAAACATCAGTCCGGTGGAAACTAGCAGAATAGCAGAGAGGGCCACTTCACCCGCCACCATCCCTTCGCTCAACCGTGAGCGCTTCCTCCCTGCGGTCGATCCCCCCGAACCCTCGCGAAGCACTTCCTCAGGAGGGGTGCGGGTGGCCAGAAGAGCGGGTACGAGCGAGGAAAGAATCGTCGTTACAGCCGCTAAGACGGCCAGCATGGCGAAGAGCGGTGCCCGAAGCCGGATCTCGTCAGCTCGGGGAATGAAATCGGGCGGGAGGCGATGCACCGCCAGGAGCAGAAGCGAGGTGAACCCGAGGCCGGCCAGTGCTCCGGCAATCGCCAACACCGCGCCTTCCGCGATCAACTGGCGCAGCAGCCGGCTCCGACCCGCTCCCAGCGCTGCCCGAACCGCCAACTCCTGGCGGCGCGCGAGGTGACGGGCGAGTTGTAAGTTGGCCACATTGACACAGGCGATGGCGAGGACTAGAAAGAGCGCTCCGGTAAGGGCCAGCAGCCCCGGACGCACGGGGGCGGTTATGGCATCGCGGTAGGGTTCGACGACGTACTTGAGGCCATCAGAGTGCTGTGCACCCCGAGTACTCTGAACAATCGCTGCGAGCTCCGCCTGAGTAGCTCGTGGAGTGGCTCCGACCTTTAGTTTCCCGACCAGGCTTATAATTCCCTCGGAGCGGTCCTTCAGCATGCTTGGCGTGACTCGCATCGGGAGCCATACTCGCGCAGTGATGTCATCAGGCGGGAAACGAAAGCCGTCCGGCAGGACTCCAACCACAGTGTGGGGCACTCCCCCGATGCGAACCTCCCGTCCGACGATAAGCGCGTCCGCGCCAAACGAACCACGCCAAAGCTCCGCGCTCAAAAGCACTACTGGTGCGGCGCCGTACACATAGTCATTGCTATCGAAGGGACGGCCAAGCACTGGATGGACGCCCAGAATGTCGAGGAAATTGGCCGTAATCGTCGTCCTGCCGACCTTCTTACCACCTTGTGGAGTCTCTATTGCCGACGGGTCCCCGCCCGTGCCTATGAGATCTTCCAGTAAGCGAGACCGGGTGCGAACGTCTTGATAATCCAGCCATGGGACGCCGGACTCAGAGGCGCCATACATCGCCTTTATGGAAACGAGACGATCTGCATCGCGAAGCGGCAGGGGGCGAAGCAGCACGCTGTCAATCACGGTGAACATGGCCGTGTTGGCGCCGATCCCCAGAGCCAGGGTCAGTATGGACAGCGCGGCAAAACCGCGATTCTTGCGCAACTGGCGAAGTGTGTATTGGACGTCCTGGGCAAGATCGTAAATCCAATTTACCTTGCGCGTGTCGCGGCACTTCTCCTTGGATTGCTCGACTCCGCCGAATTCTCTGCGCGCGGCATAGCGGGCCGCTTCCGGCGAAAGGCCTTTGGCGGCATATTCTTCCGTCCGGCGCTCCAGATGGTCACGGATTTCCTCGTCCAAATCCTGATCCACCTGGGGGCGGTGGAAGAGCGATCGCAGGCGCAGCGGCACGGTGTAAATCCAGTGTTCTGGGCCCATGGGGTCCTCCTTGCGAGCATTGAGAGTCTTTCGGCTACCCAAGATGGGCAGAAACTCCGCCCAAGGACGGGTAGCGCGGACCTGTTTTGTAGGTCCGCGGCTTTTCTGTGCCCATCGGGGGACGAGCCGCGGACCTACCAAACAGGTTCGCGCTACACGTCCTGCCGCGCTCAGGCCTCTTTCAACTTCACTACATGCGAAATTGCTACCGAAAGCCGCTGCCAGTTGCTGGCTTCTTTCTCCAGTTGCTTCCGGCCGAGCCGGGTCAGTGAGTAGTACTTGGCGCGGCGGTTTTTTTCGCTGGCTTTCCATTCGGCCGCGATCCAGCCTTCTTGCTCGAGCTTGTGCAAGGCGGGGTAAAGCGAGCCGTCGCTGACATGCAAGACGTCACCCGAAACCTGTTTCAGCCGCTGGCTGACGGAATAGCCGTTGAGCGGCTCCAGCGCGAGAATCTTCAAGATCAATAAGTCGAGGGTCCCCTGGACTAAATCCGATGGTCTGCTCATCTTCCTCCTCGGTAACCGAGAGTATATTACAGCGACTCCTCTCGGTAAGCAAGGGAAAAAGGCGACGGTCAGTTTCTTCCACCGCAGATCCGCATGAGCCTTCGGCTCGCAACTGCGCATGAAAATATGCGAAGCACTTTGGAGTGCGGCCGCGAAGCTGCCGCTTTGCCTCTTGCCCACGAACCGCATGAATCAAGGGCGGAAAGCGGCAGCTTCGCGGCCGCACTCCAAGGTGCCTTCGGCACATACATTCTCAAAGCCGTGGCGCGGAGGCGCAGAGATTTAAAGAACCGAAGGCCGCTTCTCTGCGTCTCAGCGCCTCGGCGGTAAGATACTTGGATTGACCGCTTGGCCTCACTTCCTTCTGAGGATACAATCTGCCTCGCGACTTGGTGGGCTCGATTTACGAGCCAGGCCCTGATCATAAAGTTAGAGGGATGGGTATGACGGTTGACCGAAGGCATTTCCTGAAACAAGCGGGCAGCTTCTTGGGCTCGGCGGCGGGAATCTCTCTGGCGCCATCGGGCCGCGGCGCCCCTCTGCATTTAACGGCATTGGCTGAGGACAACTCCGGCGCCGGGGAAGATTGGCTCGACCTCAGCGCCGCAAAACTTTATGCCCCGCCGGGCCTTTCGCCACGCGAAGAGCGTGTGTTGACGGTCCTGGCTCAAGAGGTGGAGAGGCGAACGGAGTTACGATTGCCGCTTGTGCATTCCTGGCCAACGAGCTCGGCGCCGATGGTGATGGTGGGAACCAACACCACGCTCGACCGTCTGCGCGGGCGACTGCCTGCGGGGCTTCGCGCTCCGGAGGCGGCGCGAGAGGCGGAAGGCTATGCGATTGGCGTTTCGCGGAGTGAAGGCGCGCCGGTAGTTTCCGTTGCCGGAGCGGACGAGCGCGGCGTGCTGTTTGGGGTGGGCAAACTCCTGCGTTCACTGCGCATGACCAAACTGCGGGTGGAAGTGGCGAGCCATTTCGAGGTCAAATCATGGCCCAAGTATCCCCTGCGCGGACATCAGCTCGGTTACCGGCCGAAAACCAATTCCTACGACGGCTGGACGGTGGCCCTGTGGGATCAATACATCCGTGAGCTGGCGCTTTTCGGCTGCAACTTTATTGAGCTGATTCCGCCGCGCTCGGACGACGATGCGGACAGTCCGCATTTCACGCTTCCGCCAAAAGAAATGATGATCGAGATGTCGCGGATCTGTGATGAGTACGGATTAGACGTTTGGATCTGGTATCCGGCGATGGAGCCCGATTATTCCGACCCTGCGACAGTCGAGCGCGAGCTCGCCGCCTGGGGGGAGATTTTCAAGGCCCTGCCGCGGATTGATGCGGTGTTTGTGCCGGGCGGCGATCCTGGCCGCACGGAACCCAAATTCATGATGGCTTTGCTGGAAAAGCAAGCGCAGAATCTGCGCCAATATCATCCCCAAGGCCAAATGTGGATGTCGCCGCAATCATTCACGCAGGCGTGGCTGAACGAGTTTCTCGACATTCTGAAAGGCCAGCCCACCTGGCTCGGTGGGGTGGTTTTCGGGCCCCAGACGCGCGTAGACCTGCCCACCTTGCGCAAGCTCGTTCCGCAACGCTACCCGATCCGTTTGTACCCTGACATTACCCACACCATGGAGTGCCAATTCCCCGTTCCTGACTGGGACGTGGCCTTGGCGCTGACCGAGGGAAGGGAACCCATCTGTCCGCGCCCGGAGGCATTCGCCAACATTGCGCGGCGCTATTTGCCCTATTCATCCGGCTTCGGGACGTATTCGGAGGGATGTAACGATGACGTCAACAAATTCATTTGGAGCGCGCTGGCGTGGGATCCCGAGGCGAAGGTCACCGACATCTTGCATGATTATTGCCGCTTCTTCATTAGCTACCGCGATGCCGAGGACTTTGCCCAAGGCCTCGCGGGGTTGGAGAAAGCTTGGCAGGGTCCACTGCTTGCCAACGAAAATGTGGACACCACCTTCGCGCGTTTCGAAACCATGGAGCGCGATGCGACGCCCGCCGAGCTGCTGAATTGGCGCTTCCAGCAAGGGCTCTATCGCGCCTACTACGACGCCTACGTGCGCCGCCGTCTGATTTATGAAACGGATTTGTACAATCAGGCGCTCGACAAGTTGGAGGAAATTCATGCCGTGGGTTCCCATCCCGGTTGGCTCAGCGACGAGGGAAATCGCGATGAGGCGCCCACGAACGGAATGGACCCCCCGCTGGTGATCGTGCAGGCGCAATCCATCCTGGCCAGAGGCTTCACCCAGCCGGTGGCCCAGGAACAACGCACGCGCATTCTGCAACTCGCGGAAGCGCTTTTCCAAAGTATTCGCATGCAGTTGTCCGTAGAACGTTACCAGGCGGAGTCCGTGGATCGCGGCGGCAACCTGGATACGGTGGACGCCCCAGTCACCAATGGACCGTGGCTTGCCAAGCGCTTACGCGAAATTCGCTCCCTACCTTCGGCAATCGATCAGGTCCGGGCGATTGAAGAGGTTTTGGATCGCACCAACCCCGGGCCCGGAGGTTATTATGACGACCTGGGCGACATCGCGCGGCCGTCACGTCTGGTGCGCGGATTGGGAAGCGTTGAGGATCCCGAACTGCGAAGGTCCGTTCTGATCGGCCATGACTTTCCGCTTCCCGCGGAGATGCCTCTGGCGTGGAAGCGCTGGGCCGAAGCGCTGTTTGATGCGCCGCTGCGATTGCACTACCCGGCGCTTGATCCCCAGGCGCGGTACAAGGTGCGGGTGATCTATGCGGGCGACTCCCTGGACGTGAAAATCCGGTTGGCGTGCGAGGGTGGACCGGAAGTTCATCCTCTTATCGCCAAGCCGCAACCGCCGGCTCCCCTGGAATTCGATATCCCGCCGGAGGATACGAGAGGCGGGGAATTGACGCTGGTCTGGACCCGCGAGGCGGGTTTGGGAGGCAACGGCCGCGGCACCCAGGTGGCGGAAGTGTGGCTCCTAAAGAAATAGCGGGAGCAATCGCCTGCCGCCAAGCCGCAAATGATGTAAAATCATCCGTACGTTGGCAAGCAAGTAATGGCGAACCTGATTCTCCGGAGCCGCAGGAAGTCACGGGAGGCAGCAAGAGCGCGCCCAAGGTTGCGGCCAGAGGCCGCCCGGCGGCAAGGACCAAGGGGAATCGCCTTGACAACTTGCCAGGAGTTACTTACGATGCCCTATAACTTCGTGACTTTCAGCCACTTGCAAGAAGTCGCAAGCGGGCGCGGGAGTGTGGATGAAGCTATAGGTCATGCCGGAGAGCATGGGGGTTGGTGAATGTCGGCCAGGCTCGGGGAAATTCTTCTGAAAGAAAACCTGATTACCCAGGATCAGCTCAATCAGGCGCTTGACCATCAGAAGGCGAACGGGATAAGGTTAGGGAATTCCGTGGTTAAGTTGGGTTTTCTTAGCGACGATCAGATGACGGTCGTCCTCTCACACCAGTATGGTGTTCCCTCCATCAATCTCGCCTACTTTGAAGTTGACCCCAATGTCACCAAGCTGATCCCCATGGACACGGCGACCAAGTACCAGGTGTTGCCGATCAGCCGGGTGGGATCGTCGCTGACGCTCGCCATGGTGGACCCTGCCAACGTGTTCGCCATGGACGATATCAAGTTCATGACGGGGTTCAACATTGAACCGGTGGTGGCTTCGGAAGCCGCTATCGTGGAAGCCATCAAAAAGCACTACGGGAGCGTCGAGGACCAGGAGCGCAAGAAAGAGCTGGAAGACATCGTCAACTTTATTGACGAGGGCCAGGCCGAAAGCCTGGAACTGGAAGCGGACGAGGAGGGAACGCTCAACCTCGAGCAACTGGAGAAGGCGGCCGAAGAAGCGCCGGTCATCAAGCTGGTGAACTATATCCTGAGGGAGGCGGTGAAGAGTGGGGCCAGTGACATCCATATGGAGCCTTACGAAAAGGAATATCGTATTCGTTACCGCATTGACGGCGTTCTCCAGACGACGATGAATCCCCCCTTCAAATTGCGTGACGCCATTATCAGCCGCGTCAAGATCATGTCAAAGTTGGATATCTCCGAAAAGCGCTTGCCGCAGGACGGCCGCATCATGCTCAAGATGCCGATGAAGGACGGGAAGAAGAAGGCGCTCGATTTCCGCGTGTCGGTCCTTCCCACCCTGCACGGCGAAAAAGTCGTCATGCGGTTGCTGGACAAAGAAAACCTGCGGCTCGACATGACCAAGCTGGGGTTTGAGCAGGAATCGCTCGACAAATTCACCAAGGCGATTCTCAAACCTTACGGCATGGTGCTGGTGACTGGGCCCACCGGCAGCGGCAAGACCAACACCCTCTATTCCGCGATCTCCACTCTCAACAAGCCGGACACCAACATCCTCACCGCGGAAGACCCGGTGGAGTTTCAATTGCACGGAATCAACCAGGTGCAGATGAAGGAGCAGATCGGGTTGAATTTTGCGGCGGCGCTGCGCTCGTTCCTGCGGCAGGATCCCAACATCATCCTGGTGGGAGAAATCCGGGACTTTGAGACGGCGGAAATCGCCATCAAAGCAGCGCTCACCGGCCACTTGGTGCTATCGACGCTCCACACCAATGACGCCCCTTCCACCATTTCGCGTTTGATGAATATGGGTATTGAGCCTTTTCTGGTGGCCACTTCCGTCCACATGATCGTCGCCCAGCGGCTGGTGCGGCGGGTTTGCGCGGATTGCAAGACGCCGGAAGATGTTTCTCCCCAAGTGCTCATTGACGCCGGCTATACCCCGGAAGAGGCCAAGACCGTGAAAGTCTACAAAGGGACGGGGTGCTCCACCTGTGGCAACAAGGGGTACAAGGGACGCTGTGGCCTTTACGAGGTGCTGGAAATCACCGACGAGCTTCGCGAGTTGATCCTGGTGGGCGCCTCGGCGTTGGAATTGCGCAAGAAGGCCATCGAGCAGGGGATGATCAGTCTGCGGAAAAGTGGATTGATCAAGGCCGCCTTGGGGCAGACGACTTTGGAAGAAGTGTTTCGTGAAACCGTGCTCTAGCTGGTGAGAGGCCGAAGTTCGAAACTCGAAACTCGAAAATCGAGGCGAGTTTCGAATTTCGAGTTTCGATTTTCGTCTCGAGGAGAATTAAAGGGATGCCTTTACCGACTCTCAGCGAATTGCTGAAGCGGATGGTGGATTCGGGAGGATCCGACCTCCACCTGACTACCAACTCGCCGCCGCGCATCCGCGTGCATGGCGAGCTCAAACCCTTGGATGATATTCCGCCTCTGGGCCCTGCGGAAACCAAGCAACTTGCTTACAGTATCCTGACCGACTCGCAGAAGCACCGGTTTGAAGAAAACCTCGAACTCGATTTTTCCTTCGGGATTAAGAACATTGCGCGCTTTCGTGGCAACTTGTTCAACCAGCGCGGGGCGACCGCGGGGGTATTCCGGGTGATCCCGTTCGAGATCAAGACTTTCGACCAGCTCAGGCTGCCCCCGGTGTTGCGCAAACTCTGCGAAAGGCCGCGGGGCCTCATCCTGGTGACCGGGCCCACGGGCAGCGGAAAGACCACCACCCTGGCCACCATGCTCGACTCGATCAACGAAAGCCGCTACGAGCACATGTTGACGATCGAAGACCCCATCGAATTCATCCATCCCCACAAGCGCTGCCTGGTGAACCAGCGCGAGGTCCACTCTGACACGCATTCCTTCTCCAACGCCCTGCGCGCCGCTCTGCGCGAGGACCCAGACGTGGTGCTGATTGGGGAGATGCGCGACCTGGAAACGATTGAATCGGCGTTACGCATTGCGGAAACCGGCCACTTGACGTTTGGCACCCTGCACACCAATTCGGCGTCCTCGACCATCAACCGTATTATCGACGTGTTTCCCTCGCACCAGCAGGCGCAGATTCGCGCGCAACTGTCCCTGGTTCTGGAAGGCATTCTTTGCCAGGCGCTCCTGCCGAGGGCGGATGGGCGGGGCCGGATCATGGCCATGGAAATCCTGGTCCCCAACGCCGCCATTCGCAACCTGATTCGTGAAGATAAAATTCACCAGATTTACTCTTCGATGCAATCGGGCCAGGACAAGTTTGGGATGCAGACGTTTAACCAGGCGCTTTATTCGTGCTATATGCAGAAGGCTATTACCCTGGAGGTTGCCTTGGGTCGTTCCAGCAACCAGGATGAGCTCCAGGATATGATCAACCGCGGCGGTACAACCGGCGGAGCCCCTCAACGTCCGACCACTCCTTACGCTCCTGCCAAACGCTGAGGATGGTGCTCGCGACCCGGCCAAAGAGTCGGGAAGGGCGCAAGGGCGCGGCAGAAGTGAAGCCAACTGATTGAGGTGAAACGATGCCCGAATTTGAATATCGCGCCAAGGATCGCAGCGGCAAGTCGATCACCGGAAGGCGCACCGCTCCTACGCGTCAGGTCGTGGATGCCAATCTCCGCCGCGAACAACTGACCCCAACAAGCATTAGGGATATAAACAAAGAGATTGCCATCCCCAAGCCCAAAATGACCGGCAAGGCTTCGCCCAAGGAACTGGCCATTTTTACCCGGCAGTTTTCGGTCATGATTGACGCCGGCTTGCCCCTCGTGCAGTGCCTGGAAATCCTTTCGAGCCAGCAGGAAAACACCGGCTTCGCGAAAGCCTTGGCGGGAGTTCGAGGGAAAGTAGAAGCGGGTTCCACTCTGGCCGACGGTCTGCGTGACTATCCCAAGATCTTCGATACCCTCTACTGCAATATGGTGGCAGCGGGTGAGACCGGGGGTATTCTCGACACCATTCTGCAACGCCTTTCGGGTTACATCGAGAAAGCGGTTAAACTCAAGCGCGCCGTGATGTCGGCGCTGATTTACCCTATCGCCGTGATTGTCATCGCCGGCGGCGTTATCTTCCTGCTCCTTTGGAAGGTGGTTCCTATTTTTGCCACGCTGTTTGCGGGGCTGGGAGTGGACCTGCCTTTGCCCACGCGCATCGTGATCGGCCTCAGCAATGCCATTGCCACGTTCGCTTTGCCCATGCTGGTGTTAGGCGGCCTCGGCGTGTGGGCGCTGAAGTGGTGGTACGGAACTCCCTCCGGCCGCATGTTTATTGACAGCCTGATTTTGAAGCTCCCTTTGCTCGGAAGCCTGATGCGAAGAATCGCCGTGGCGCGTTTCACCCGTACCCTCGGCACGCTGATCACCAGCGGCGTTCCCATGCTCGAAGCCATGGATATCACCGCCCGGACCTCCGGCAACGCCGTCATCGAAGAAGCCATCCTGAAGGTCCGCAAGGCCATCGAGACGGGGCGCACGATTGTGGATCCCCTGCGCGAAACCGGCGTCTTCCCCAACATGGTGGTGCAAATGATAGGCGTCGGGGAACAGACGGGCGCTTTGGATGCTATGCTGGGCAAGGTGGCGGATTTCTACGAGGACGAAGTGGATGCCGCGGTGGCCGACTTGCTGACCGCCATGGAACCGATGATCATTCTCATCCTGGGCGTGGTCGTCGGCGGCGTGGTGATTTCCATGTACCTCCCGCTGTTTAGTTTGATCGGAAAACTGGCGGGCTAAGGTATCGAAACTCGAAAATCGAAAAGCGAAACTCGCGAAGCCGCGAGCGAATTTCGATTTTCGAGTTTCGGCCGCATTATGATTTTCACTGATGAAATCAAGGATTGGCTCCCCTGGGTCATCAAGATCCGTTTCGTCATTATCACTTTCGTCTTTGCCATCGATTATTCCATTCACCAATTGACCAATCCTGCCAACGTTGCTTCCATCCGTTATCTGGGCGAGGCGGTCATTCTGTGGTACATCCTCAGCCTGTTCTTTCTGATTTACAATCAACTCAGCCACGATTACCTTTTGCAAGCATACCTTCAGATCTTTTCCGATATCGTCATTATCACCGCCATCGTCCATGTGACGGGCGACTTGGAGAGCAACTACTTTTCACTTTATCTGCTGACGATTATGCTGGCGAGCGTCCTCCTGACACGGGGGCGCGCGTTTATGGTGGCGGGCGTCAGTTTCGTTCTCATGGGAGGAATGATCGAGTTCGTCTATCTTCCCGGCTGGTACTCAGCCCTCGTAACCAAATTCCCGGCGCTGCGATTCCTGGCGGCCAACACCACTTTGACGCCGGAGCTGATGAGAGCCCTCCAGGTGAAAATCGGCGCGAGTTTCTTCGGGTTTTTCGCCGTAGCTTACCTTTCGAGTTATTTGGCGGAAAGTCTGCGCAAAACCGGCCGCGAGTTGCGCGACAAGAGTGGGCAAGTGGCGAGCTTGCAGGCCAAGAATGAAAACATCATCCAGAGCATGCGGGAAGGCCTGCTCAGCACCGACCTGAATGGCACGATCACGGAGTTGAACCCTGCCGGGGCGGAAATCCTGGGGCGCCAAATCGAGGAATTGCGCTTTACACCCATCGCCGGGATCTTCCCTGGTTTGGCGGGGGACGTCCCTTCCCCATCGGGATCGGCGGCTCCCCTGGCACGCCAGGAAATATCCTACCGGCATCCGCAAAAGGAATCCCGGATTTTAGGCGTTTCCGCATCTCCGCTGCGGGTGCCGGAGGTTGGAGTGGTGGGATACGTTTACAATTTCCAGGACCTTACGGAGGAGAAACGGCGGGAAGCGGAGTATCGCAGCAAGGACCGCATGGCGACCCTGGGGCGTATGGCGGCGGGCATTGCCCATGAAATCCGCAATCCCCTGGCTTCGATTGCGGGGTCCGTGAAGTTGTTGCACGCGATCAGCCAGCTCGATGAGGATCAAGCGAAGCTGATCGCGATTGTGAGCCACGAGTCCGAGCGGCTGAACAAACTGGTGTCGGATTTCCTTCTTTATTCCCGTGACCAACGCTTTGAATTTCGTCCGGTGGATGTGGTGACCTTGCTGGAGGAAACCCTCCTTTTGGTGGAACACCATCCCCTTTTCGGCCCGCAAGTTCGCATTGAGCGCAAATTTCCGCGCCGCGCTTTGACCGTGTGGGCGGACGCCGATAAGTTGCGGCAGGTCTTTTGGAATATTTGCGATAACTCCCTGAAAGCCATGCCCAAGGGGGGCACGCTCACGGCCCATGCGGAAGAAGCGGGCAAGCGCATTCGGGTGGTGCTGGGTGATACGGGCATCGGCTTTAGTCCCCGGCAAATCGAGAAAATGTTTGAGCCCTTTCAATCGGGTTTCAATCAGGGGACGGGTTTGGGATTGCCGCTGGTCTACCAAATCATCCAGGGACATCAGGGTTCCGTCCAGGTGGAATCCCAGCCGGGAAAAGGGGCTCGATTCCTGATTGATTTGCCCCGCGAGGCTGCCCCGCCGGCGCTCGCCAACGCGGGAACCGCCCAGGCGCTGACTGATTCCCGGTGAACCTTGGCGAGGGGAGACGTGGAATGGCGCGACTGTTGATTGTCGATGACGAGCGATCCCTTTGCCAGCTCTTGGAAATCGCCTTTCGCAAAAAGGGCCATTTGGTGGAAACGGTCTTGAGCGGCCAGGCCGCCCAGAAGAAAATCGAGTCACAGGTCTACGATCTGATCATCTCCGATATCCGCATGCCGGACATGACGGGTGTCGATTTGCTCGAGTGGGCACGCGAGACCCGCAATCCCTCGGCATTCATCTTGATTACCGCCGTACCCACCATGACCACGGCCATCAAAGCCTTGAACCTGGGAGCTTACCGGTACGTGGTCAAGTCGGAATCGCTGGTGGAGGAGCTCACTTTGACGGTGGATCGGGCGCTGGAGGAGTTGGCCCTGCGCGAGGAGAATCTTCGCCTGCGTCGCGAGCTCCTGCGGGTATTTGCCGCGCAAAACATCGTCGGGCACAGCCGGCCTATTGAATCCATCCTGGAGATGGTCCGCACCGTGGCGCCCACCACCAGCACGGTGCTGATTACCGGCGAGAGTGGCACGGGCAAGGAGTTGGTGGCCCGCGCCATCCACGAAGCCAGCCTGCGCCGGGAAAAGCCCTTCGTTTCGATTAACTGCGGGGCATTTCCGGAAACGCTGCTGGAGAGTGAACTATTTGGGTACCTCAAGGGGTCCTTCACCGGCGCCGAGTCCAACCGCAAAGGGATCATTGAATCGGCGCACGGGGGCACGCTCTTTCTGGACGAAATCGGCGAAACCAGCCTGAGCATGCAAGTCAAGCTGCTGCGGGTTCTCCAGGAAAGATCCGTCCGGCCCCTGGGCGGCGCCATGGACGTGTCCGTGGATGTGCGCTTGATTGCTTCCACCAACCGCGACCTGAAGAAGATGGTGGCGAGCGGCCAGTTTCGCGAGGATTTCTATTACCGGGTCAGCGTCATTCCCATTCACGTTCCGCCCCTGCGGGAACGCCCCACCGACATCGAACCTCTGGCGCAGCACTTCCTGCGCAAGTTCGCCTTGCAGATGGGAAAGCCCCTGAGCGATTTTGACGCGGAGGCTTTGGGAGCCCTGCGCCGGTGCAATTGGCCGGGCAATGTCCGCGAACTCGAAAATGCCGTCGAGCACGCCGTGGCGGTCAGCGATGGACGCGATGGGCTCGTCAAGTTGGCCAATTTTCCGGAATCGGTGACCGGAATTGCCTCGAGCGGGCAGGATGCGATTCAGATTCCCCCCGAGGGTATCGACCTGGAAAGCCACGTTGCCCAGTTGGAAAAACGGTACCTGCAAGCGGCTTTGCACTCCGCCGGGGGAGTGCGCAGCCAGGCCGCCGACCTCCTGAAAATGTCCTACCGTTCCTTCCGCCATTACGCCAAGAAATATGGTATTTAGCCTACTGTAGAACCTCAACCACCCTGCTCAGAGCTGCCATCGCGCCCTTTTGGGAGTCGCGCGCCACCACGCGCACGGTATACGCGCCGGGGATGACCAGGACTCCGGCCTGGAACCCGATTCCGGACTTCTGGAGGTTGGCCAGGGTCGAGTCCTTGAGGGCGAAGTCAAGGTTCTGTTGTTTGCCCGAAACGAATTTGCCGTCCGCGTCAAAAAGCGTGACGGTAAGAATAACTCTGTTGAGGTTGCGCCCACCTTCTCTCTTGAACGAGAGGGCGCGCAGATCGAGGTGGCCTTGCACCGTGATTTCCACCTCTTTTGGACCAATTTTTCGGGCTTGAGCCTGCACTTCCAGGGGAAAGTCCTGAATGTTGATCGGACTGAAAACGGCCTCCCGGATCTGGTCCTTGGCCTGCTCCTCGGGCGTCGTGGGTTTTCCGGGCGCGAAGTACCCTTTCCGAGCCTGGATGGTAAAGCCGTGGCCGTTCAACAGACTGACCTTCAAAGTATGGAACGCTCCGTTCTCCTTGAGTTTCTCGGGTGAGAAGGTGAGGACGTAGGACGCTTCCGGCGCCAGCAGCGCTTCACGAAGGCCGCCCAGAAGGTCGTTGCTGTTATGGACGAACTGGCCGCCGGTGCCGTCGGCGATTTCCGCCAGGGTGCCGGTGGCCTCGGCTTCCCGCGACGTATCGTAACTGTGGTAGAGACCGGCCAGATTGCCAGCGGGCGCATACTGCCGGCTGGCGTCTGCCTCCCGCGACTGCACGGCCAGGCCTTTGCCATCCAGGGCGCTGATGGTCACGCGGAGGTGCAAGGCTCGATCGACGACACGCTCCAGGCGATCGCGCGTTTCCAGGGCCATGAATCCGTCCGAGACCAGCATCACCTGGCGTTCCCCGGGCATCTCGGCGACGCGCTGAACCGCGAGGTCGAGGCTCGTGATATCGGCGCGGGCCTGCATCAGAAAAGCGTCGTATGCCCCCTGCGCCCACATCTGAATATACGCATCCGGTACCGAGCGAGGGTCCATGTCGCACTCGTTGATGGCCTCGTCCCTCACGATACTCATGGCGGCGGGGTCTTTGTGGTTCACGATTTGTTCGGCGACGTAATCCGTAATCTCCGGACAACTCGCCCGGGGATTCACGCGGGGGTTCGTGCGAAGTTTCCATAGGGCCTCGTGGAGTTTCTGCCGGTCGTTAGTGAAATCCAGAGATGGCTTTCCGGAGGAGGTGAAAATCGCGATGTGTTCGGACAGGGGGAGCCCGGCAATGAATTTCTCCGCCGCGTCGCGCGCGCGGACCAGGCTGTCAAAGGCGGAGTTCAGGTCGTCAAAATACAAAGCAAGGTAGGTGGGCGGCGCGAGGGGACGTGCTTCCTCTTTTTGCCCTTCGGCTGCCTGGGGGGGCGGGGCGGCGGCTGGCGCCCCTGGGGGCGGGCTCGCCACCGGCTGCGTCTCAACCGAGAAGCTGCTGATGGCCTGCGGCTTGCGATTGTCGGTTATCCGGAAATCTTCCTGGCGAAGCCCGGCCACCGCGCGGCCGTGCGGGTCGCGGACCACCACGCGAACCACCACCACGTTTTTTTGTACCTGTAGTTTGAAGGTGGGTTCGCTCGCCTGGGAAGCAGTCGCCGCCGGAGCGGGAAGCGCTTGCGCTCTCAATCCCGGCGCGGTGAAGGTAAGTAGCAAGAGGATCGTGAGGCTGCGAAGAACTGATATTCCGACGCGCGTAAACATGCCCACGGATGTCGCCATTCCCCGGCTCCCAGCCTGACCGATAGATTATACACGCGCCTCAGTCCATCATCACCGATGCCCGGCTGCGCGACCGACTTGTGCAACAGGTCCAGTACGACCTTGCGCAAGTCCGCCGTGACCGCATAAAGCTGAAGAAGCTGCAACCCGCTTAGGCGCATCCCTGTCCCCGCTGTGTTTTTCTTGACAAAAGAATTGCGGTTGTATAGTGTAGCGATACGCGATACACTGGAAAGGACGGAGCGTGATCGAGAGCATAAAGCACAAAGGCCTTGAACGGCTGTATGAGAAAAACGACCGCAGCGGCATCCGGCCCGATCTGGTGGACAAGGTGCAGAAAATCCTTTCCGCTCTGGAAGCGGCGGACGGCCCCGGCGACATGGCCCTGCCCTTGTTTCGGTTTCACCCGCTGACAGGTAACCGACGCGGCGTCTACGCAGTCACGGTTAAGGCCAATTGGCGCGTGACATTCAGCTTTCGGCAAGGAGCCGCTTGCGACGTGGATTTAGAGGATTATCATTGACGGAGGACAAAACATGCCGATGAAAAACCCCAACCATCCTGGCGATCTTATCCGGGATTGCCTTGCTGAGCTCAAGATCAATGTTACAGACGGAGCCAAGGCGCTCGGCGTCACGCGCCCGACGCTTTCCCGCCTTCTGAACGGCAAGGCTAGCGTATCCCCGGAAATGGCCGTGCGTCTCGAAAAGGCGCTCGGTAGTTCGGCGGGCTTTTGGCTTCGGCTCCAACTCAACTACGATCTGGCGCAGATACAGGCGCGAAGCGGAAAAATTCAAGTGCGCCGCCTTGCTACGCCCTCGCAAGTGGCGCTTTGACCGTGAGCCTTTCCGTTGGTGACTTACCCATGATCAAATGGAGCGACGAACGGTGATGGTCAGGTTACAACCATTTTGCTTTAGACAAGATTATGGTGGCGGCCCGCCCCACCCCGCTTGATCACGCGCGCCTGCTCTTGGTGTGTCGCGCCTGAGAAAAGCCCAGGGTCAGGAAAGCACTGACCGTGGCTACCCCGCTCCCAGACTGACCGATAGATTATACACGCGCCTCCGCCCAACATCACCGAGGTCCGGTAGTGGTGTCATTTGCTGTGGCACGGCCATCTTGGCCGTGACCATTCACGGGCGGGACGCCCGTGCCACCTCCAAATGACACCCCTGTCCGAGGTCCGCGAAAGATGTCCGCGAAAAGTTGGCGTTGGGCGCCGAAATCATCCGAGTGGATTGTTCCAGATTCCCCGTCGTTCGTACAGAATCTCGAATTGACCTTGCGGACTCATCGGTCAACGCTGGGCGACTACAGAGCAGCTATTTCGGCTCACGGCCTCTCGGAACCGTGAAGGTTACACCTGCGGTTTGGACTTGCCGGCCAAGCGCAATCGTAAACACTTCGCCGTCTGAATGATGCCCATGTTGGGTAGTGGGGCGATCCGGGAGTTAGACTTGCACTTGGACTTCGCCGGAGGCATCACTGACCCCGGAAGGAATTGGCCTGGTTCAATCCTGGTCTGTTTCTGCGGGCTTCAGTTTGATTCCTCACATGTTCAAATCATTGCGGGGCCGAAGTGGGCGTGGAGTTTGTCTCGACCTCCGGAGCGGGCGCCTTTGCAGCAGTAGTGGCTCCGGGCCTCATCAAGAGGAACAGGACACGCCCGCTGACTTCCTCATCGAATTCAGCGCCGCGTCCCTCGAAGGCCAGCTTCATCCCTTCCACTTGGTGTTCGTCAGGCACCTTGCCGAGTGCGCAGTTCACTTGCAGCGTCGCGGTCCTCGCAAACCCCAGCACCGGAATCAGGCGGATGCGCAGCACGGCCAGGCCGCCTGCCGCCATGGGGCCAGAAAACATTGGCAAACGCTTGCCGCCGAGCTGTGGGGGGCCTAATGCCCGGCCTTCGCGCATCAGCGCACCTGCCGCGATGCCGTAGGAATCAAAACTTACGAGTTCGCTCGCCACCCAGACGCCTGTCTCCAGCACATCTCCACTCGCGGACTTCCGGGTGTAAGTCCCCGCCGCCGTCACCAACTTGCTTTGCGGGGCGAACGTGCCTGCGCCGCTCAGCTCCAAGGTGGAGCCATCGGCGGACTTCGCTACCGCGGGGCATGCGGATGAGTTACCGGACTCGCAAAGGAATCCGGAACCGATCAGGAAGAGGCAATCGCCGCCGCTTTCTTGCGCGAGTGCGGCAATGGCGACCGCAAGGAGGACCATACCGAGCCTGCTCGTCCACACGAGGACACAGCTCACAACTCTCCATGGGTGTGACATAAACGCCTCCCTGTGGCTTCCACTAACGACCTTCATCGCGCTTTGGCTCTTCCCGGCTGCGCGTCCGCAACCCGCGCAGCCGGACGGAGCCTCAACGTTAGTGGGGAACGGCCGTCTCCCTACTTGATGACGAAATTGGCCTACGGAGTGGGGAGGCGGACGAAGCCGTGATTCACTTGGTTCGCGTCCACGTAAGCCCCCGTCACCGCCCCAAAAAAGTTGTTACCGTAGGGGAAGGTGCCTTCGCCTACATCGGGATCGGTGCCTGCCCCCGCAACATCGAACCTCGTGAACCTGCCGTCAGCAGTGCGCACGTAGCCATGGCTCACGTTGTTTTCGTCGATGGACCATCCCGTGATCTCCCCCTCCAGGTTATTGCTGATGACTACTGTGCCTTGATAGGGTCCTGTGCCTGCGCGGGGAGCGTCAAACGTAGTGATTTTTCCGTCAGGAGTGCGCACGAAGCCGTGTTTCACGTCATTGGAGTCCTTGTAGATTCCTGCGATCACCCCGAGTGAGTTCAGGCTGAGAGGTTCAGTGCCCTGCCCGGAGCTGGTCCCTGCACCGGGAACGTCGAAGAGCGCGAGTCTTCCGTCAGCGGTGCGCATGTACCCATGCAGGCCACCGTTCGCGTCCGAGTAGTATCCCGTGATCGCTCCTTGCTCGTTCAGGCCGTAGAACGATGGAGTAAACGTGCCGTTTGGACCAGCGCCGGGAGCGTCGAAGGTCGTGAAGGTTCCCTTGGGAGAGCGCAGGAACACGTGCTCAGTCCCGTTCGCATCGTAGTAGCACCCCGAGATCGTCCCCACGGCGTTAATGTTGCTACCCCCCGTGTAACCGCCGGAATCCCCGGGAGCATCGAACGTGGTGATCCGGCCGTCCGGCGCGCGTAAGAACCCGGGGCAATTCCAGTTAACGTCACAATAGTATCCGGTAACCGCCCCCGCCGCGTTCATACCCATGGGTACAGTTCCTTGGTAGGCTTCCGTCCCCGCGTCCGGAACGTCAAAGGTCGTTAATTTTCCGTCGAGGGCACGCACGAAGCCGTGACTTACGTTCGCAGCATCGATATACCCTCCTAAGACGGCCCCCGTGAAGTTAATGCCGGTGGGAGTAGTGCCCTGCCCGGCGCCGGCACCCGCGCCAGGAACGTCGAAGGTGATGATGTGACCCGGCTGAGCGCTCGCGGAAACGGCCAACCCGATCACGCACACGGCTAGGCAAAGGGCGAGCACTCCTTTTCGTCTGACTGCCAAACAGAATTGATAAAAAGCAATATGGTTCATCATGATTGGTTAATCTCCTTTTGGTTTAAGGGGAAACGGTACCAGGAACCATTTTCCTCGAAACCATTTTCCTCACATATTTAACTCACTGCTGCACCTCAGTTGGCGCAGGCTTTGTATCGGCCTCTGGAATTGGCGCTTTCGCAGCAGTGCTGGCTCCGGGCCTCGTCAAAAGGAACAACGCACGCCCGCTGACTTCCTCATCGAATTCTGTACGGCCGCTCTCAAATGCCAGCCTTATTCCTTCCGTTGGATGTTCGTCAGGCACCTTGCCGAGAGCACAGTTCACTTGCAGCGTCGCGTTTTTCGATAACCCCAACACCGGAAGCAGGCGGATCCGCAGCGCGACTCGACCGCCTCCCGCCATGGGGCCAGAGAGCATTGGTAGACGCCTGGGGCCGAACTGTGGGGGGCCTAATACCCGGCCTTCGCGCATGAGCGCACCCGGCGCGATGCCGTAGGAATCAAAACTGACGAGTTCGCTCGCCATCCAGACACCTGTCTCAAGCACATCTCCATCGGCGGACTTGTGGGTGTAAGTCCCCGCCGCCCTAACCGACTCGCTTGGCGGAGCGAGCGTGCCTGCGCCCCTAGCTGCCCTATTCCACGACGAGGTCGTACGTCGCGTGATAGAGGGGAGTGGCGCTAAATTGGATTACGTGGCGTCCCGGCCGCATCGGGGCGAGCATCACCCACACTCCGTCCTCCGCGGCGGGAAAGTAGGTTCCTGCCGAAAAGGGCCCCTCCCCAACTGCGGTGAGGAGGTTGTCCGCAGGTAGGGTGTAGCCGAAGACGATCGACTGCTCATGAAACTTCTCCATGAGATCTGGAATCGGGGCGCCATCAATCTCGGCACTCAAGCCGGTTATCCCTTGGAAAACGGCGGAGGCTGCGCACTGGCGCAATTCAGCGATTGTACCAGCGATGAGGGGCGGCAGGCCGTTGCCGCAACCAAACGAAGGCTCTTCCGGAGCCGAATCCTCGTCGCTTGCAACAGGGAAGAAGATTGCTTTGCCGGCGGGTACCGAGCAGGAGCGCGCAATCGTGCCGTAATTGCAGCCGGGGGTGCCCGCTATGCAAAACTTTGGTCCCAAGAACCAGACGGGGCCCGACTGTCCCGTGCTACAGTCCGCATTGTCGAAAAGGGGATGCTTTGCTACAGGTATGGACAAGGACCACTGCCAAAAGGCTGCCGACCACTCACTGTAGGTCTTTCCGAACGCTACGTAATCCGGCGTGATCACTACGGGGCCGACGTGCCCCTGTGCCCTGGTGCTGGTGGGCGACGTTCCCAGCATGGCTAAAATCAGGACAACGCCAGTCAGCACAAAGACGATTCCCCAGAGATTCCTCCGACTGCGATTCAGGTTTTTCATGGTTCTTCTCCTTTTATTTGACCCGGGGATCGGGAAAATCACACGCCGCTTGTCCCCTTGTCTGCGCCCACATTGCTCCAGGCGCATTTCGACGTCAATGCACAGCGGGTCACGCGGAGGTAAAATGTTCGTCACACGATGGAGGGTAATGTGGAAAAAGACAGCAGATGAGGACATTGTGCCCACATGGCGATTGCGACCGTTGACATTCTGCTTTTCAAGGTGTAATTGATGTGTCAGCCGTAGAGGAGCGTCGCCTTGGTTCCTTCTTCCGCCTCCCCGCTGGTAGTGTGCTTCGACGTTTTCGAGGTTGACCTTCGATCCGCAGAACTGCGCAAGCCGGGCTCCAAGCTAAGGCTGCAAGACAAGCCCTTCCAGATTCTGACCCTGCTGCTTGAGCACCCCGGCGACGTGGTCACCCGCGAGCAACTCCGGCGGCGACTCTGGCCCAACGGTATCGTCGTGGACTTCGAGCACAACATCAACGCGGCAGTGAACCGATTGCGCGAAGCATTGGGTGACGAGGCCGAACATCCACGCTTCATCGAAACCTTGCCACGCCTGGGTTATCGCTTTATTGCGCCGGTGTCCTCACCGGCGGTTGCTGTAGCGGCGATGTCCCCATCGCCGGGCGAAACCGCAGTGGGGACACCGCCGTTACAGAGACGGCGTCGGTTGGCGATGGCTCTTGCCAGCGCCGTCCTCCTCGTCGGGGCGGCTGTCACCTATTGGTTCACCCACCGCCCGCCGCCCCACGGGCCCATGACGGAGCGTCGCCTCACCACCAATTCTCTCGAAAATACGCTCACCAATGGTGTCATATCGCCGGATGGGAAGTACCTGGCTTACGGCGACCGAATGGGGCTGCACTTAAAGGTCGTTCGAACTGGGGAGACCTCCAATGTTCCTCGACCCGAAGGACTGGGACCGTACCCCGACAGTTGGTGGCCCAACGGGTGGTTCCCAGATGGCACCAAGTTCGTGGTCGATAGAATCGAGGTGGGAGTGCGCTCCAGCGCCTGGGTTGTTTCCGCACTGGGCGGGCCGCCGCGCCAACTCTGCGAGGATGCACACCCTTCGGAAGTCTCCCCGGATGGCACTCGGATCGCCTTCCAACGCGATGGCGGCAGGGGCTTCCATGACCTCTGGGTGATGGGTGCGCAGGGTGAGGATCCGCATGTCCTGGTGAAGGGTTCCGACGACGAGGAGTTCTGGTACGGGGCTTGGTCGCCGGATGGCAGACGCATTGCTTATAAGAGAATTCATCGCCTGCCGGGTAGGACGGAAGTCTCCATTGAAAGCCGCGATTTGGCGGGAGGTCAACCCACTGTCATCGTTTCCTGCTCCAACCCGGACTTTCTTTTCTTCGGTCGCAAATTCATATGGTTGCCGAGTGGCCGCTTCATCTATGTGATGGAAGAACGGGACGGGTCCCGGCGGTGGGCAAACCTGTGGGGCATTCAGGTGGACACGAGGACCGGGGCGCCGGTGGCCAAACCTGAAAGAATCACGAACTGGGGAGAAGGCGTAACAGACCAACTTAGTGTGACCTCGGACGGAAAGCAGTTGGCCATCCTGAAGCAGGCTCGATACATCTACGTGAATGTTGGGGAACTGGAAGACGGAGGCCGCCGGCTCATGAATCCACGTCGTTTGACGCTGGAAGAGGGCAGAGACTTTCCGAGCGCGTGGATGACGGACAGCGGAAGTGTGTTGTTCCTTTCCGATCGCAACGCCACATGGGGTATCTACAAACAGGGATTAGGCCAGACCACCGCCCAGCCGGTCGTGACCGGTCCGGAATACAAATACTCGCCTGTCGTGAGTCCGGATGGCTCGTGGATTTTGTACGTATCCCGGCCCATAGGGGACCGAGGTTCCTTCCCCCCGCAGCGTGTCATGCGCGTGGCTGCTTCGGGGGGGCCACCGCAGTTGGTGCTCGAAGAACGAAGCATCAGCGGTTTGGCCTGTGCACATTCTCCGGCGACAAAGTGCGTCTTCAGCGTGCTTACGCCGGACCAAAAGCAGGTCATCTTCTGGGCATTCGATCCGTCTCAAGGGACAAAGCATACGGTCGCCAGGGTTAAGCTCCGCGAATTAGACAGCTATGCTCAGCAAATCGGAGTCTATAGCTGGGACTTGTCGATGGACGGGTCGCTCATCGCATTTGCACAATTCGAAACGCGCCAAGGGCGTATCCAGATTCTGTCCTTGGACGGGTGGACACCTCGCGAGATCAACGTCAAAGGCTGGCAAGGTCTCATGACCGTGCGTTGGGCAGCAGACGGTAAGGGCCTGTTTGTCTCTCCCGGGACCGCTTTGGGAAACATGGCACTTTTCGTGGACCTGCAAGGTCGGGCGCAGGTCATATGGAAGCACGAGAGTGGTAATTACGATGTCTCGGCATGGGCCACACCCTCGCCCAACGGCCGTTACCTGGCGCTGGCAGGCTCGGCCAGTAACAGTAACGTGTGGTTACTGGAGAACTTCTGAAAGCAGTGAGAAGCGACAGGAGACGAGCGACGAGTCGACATTCAACCATCAGCTTTTGCCTAAACGGTTTCGCGGCGGACCTGATTCGCCCCGGCCCGCGCTTCTCGGACCTCCTGCACCACACGAATCTCCCGCCCGAATCTCCATTGTGCCGGGTGTCGTTGGCGAGGCTGACGGGTTCTCGCCCTTGCCGCCGAACCTCGCCACTCCATTTCCTGCCGGTAGGAAATTGATGCGGGAAGGCCAAGATTTTTTCCTGCCCGTAGGAAATTCCGCGAAAATCTTCTTGACAGTATTTCTTGGCTATGTGCTAGCCTAAAAGACGGTAGGGAAGCCGCCGCGGGAGATGCGGAGAAGGGCGAGGTGTCAGGTGTCGGGTGCCAGGGATGGGTGCTGGGAACTCGGTGCAGGCAAGCCTGCGTCCGGGGACGAAAAGGCGCTGCCCATGCCGAGCCTGCAACAGTCCGGCCTCCTCTCCCTTCTGGAGATTCAATTCCAACAAAATGTCACTGTCGATGACCGGTCGAGGAAAAAAGATGTTATTTTGTATCGTTCAAAGCCGGAATGTGCATGAAAACAAAAGAAACATGGACAAAATGACCGCATAAGAATCGGACATTTACGGCAATATGACGTGAATTTTGCAGAAAAATACAGGATATGACGGGTAATTCATCTTGATTGACACTTTTGGCACGGGTTTTGGCGGAAATTCGGGACGAAGATCTCCCCCCGGTCGCGCGCCGAGCGCAACGCATTCGGTGGCCTTCTCCCCACAAAGAGGGCTGGGGTTCTTACTCCCCCCATTTCCAGAAATGGATAATAGGTAGCGATGGGAAGCCGGCGAGGGAGGAAAAACTCTTCGTTAATGCAATATTGCTCTTGAACTCCGCGCCTTGTATACTCGGAACCGCCCGTAGGGCCGCAGAGGAACAAACCACCTTTACGGTTGGCTTTGATTCGGGCAAAAATCCAACCCTAGCACACCAAAGAGAGGAGGAAGGGAGCCCTATGAAGAAATATGTGGCGGAGTTCATCGGTACGTTTACGCTGGTTCTCTTCGGTTGTGGAACCGCAGTGGTATCAGGCCAGGCCGTGGGCCATCTGGGTATTGCCTTTGCCTTCGGGTTTGCGCTCGTGGCGATGGCTTATGGTATTGGTCCGGTCTCGGGGTGTCATATTAACCCTGCGGTCAGCTTGGGAGTTTTCACCGCCGGGCGCATGAGCATCAAAGACTTGGCTGGCTATATTGTTGGCCAAATCCTTGGCGCCATCGCCGCCGCTGCCGTGCTATCGGTGATTGCCCAAGGGCTTCTGAGCGGGTACAGCGTTGCCACCAACGGTTTAGGGCAGAACGGGTGGGGCGAGGGCTACCTGGCCGGTTATTCGCTTTCTGCCGGCGTGGTTTTCGAATTCGTTGCAACCCTGCTCTTTGTGATTGTCATTCTCGGTTCAACGCAGGGCGGGGCGCCTACTCAAATGGCTGGTTTGGCGATTGGAATCACGCTGGTGGCGATCCATATTTTCGGAATCAACATCACCGGAGTTTCGGTCAACCCTGCGCGCAGTTTGGGCCCCGCGCTCCTGGTGGGCGGCAAGGCCATCTCGCAGGTCTGGATGTTTCTCATTGTTCCCAGTATTGCGGGAATTGTTTCCGGGCTAATCGCTCGGACCAAGGTTCTGGATATCTAGCTGGACTTGGCATAACAAATGCCGCCGTGGTATGCGTAGGGGCACGCCATCGCGTGCCCCTACCAGGGGCGACAGGTCCGCGCTGGGCTCGAAGCGGGATAGCGGAACCCTAAGAGATTTCAAATTTCTTACCAAGGGAATCGACACTTAATATTGGCCTAATGGTATCGATGGTTGACAGTATTTGTCAGGTATTTTGGACACAAATCGGCGGAAATCTCCACGCTGGAGACATTCTCTAACTGCTCGCTTGTCACCCTAACTTTATTATTGCTCATAATAGATAGCATGGAGATTCAAAGAGTAAGGGTCTTTCACAAGGAAAGGACTTGGCGAGTGAGTTGCTCTATAAATTATGCCTTGGCCACTTAATACTGCCCAGGAGTCATATAGCCGAGGAGCATCGAATGGACGAAAGTACAAAAGGTTTCTCATTAATCGAACTCTTGATCGTGGTCGCGATTATTCTCATCATCGCCGCCATTGCCATTCCCAGCTTTCTGCGGTCACGTGTGGCGGCAAATCAAGCGTCGGCCGTGGCCTCCTTACGCACTTTGAACACGGCTGAGGTTTCCTATGCCCTCACATTCAATACGGGGTACACCGTTGATATGTCCTCTCTGGCTCCGCCGGTACCTGCCGACGGACCCCCCACAGCCAGCGCCGCGGGCCTGATCGACAGCATCTTAGCCACCGGCTTCAAGAGCGGATACAGCTTCACATATACGCCTGGGCCATCCGACTCGGCCGGCGCGATCAACTCATATGCCATTAACGGTGCTCCGGTCAGCGTTAACACGGGAAGTAATTATTACTATACTGATCAATCGGGAGTGATCCGCCAGAATTCGACCACCACCGCTACCCCTTCAGACTCACCCCTGGCTGGCTGAGGTTCGGGGACAACGCAAAAGATTTGATCAAGGGGAGTCGAGAGACTCCCGATGCTGCATTGTGAGGCCAACCGGTTTTATCCCATGGAATTCCTCCCCCAGAAGTCCCCTCCTCATTCCAGATGGCGTGGTGACGATTTCCCCCTCCAGGGATAACAATGATTTTCAGGCATAAGGAAGATAAGGAAGGAAGAGCGATTCTCTCCCCTAGAGAGGGGTCTTCAATCGAATCGTCTCAGAGCGAAGATGACACGATTTGTCGTCCCGGCTCGACAAAAAGGGGCACCCCTTGGCCCAGATACGATTGACAATTTCCTTTGATTGCGGAGGTTTCTTCTAATCTATTGAAAATAAGGCGCAATTATATCAGCTTCGCGGAAGAGAGACTGGCAATTTGGCAGGCAAGTTGCCTAATTAAAAGGCGAGTGTTACCTGGAAATTTCCAAGTGGTAACTCAGATTACCAGAGGAGGATTGAATGAAAAAGAGCACCAAGGGCTTCTCCCTAATCGAACTTCTGATCGTTGTTGCGATCATCCTAATCATCGCGGCGATTGCCATCCCGAACCTGCTTCGTTCACGGATCGCTGCAAACCAAGCCTCAGCCGTGGGTTCCTTGCGTACCTTAAACACTGCTGAGATCACCTATTCTTCCACGTTCAACGTGGGCTTCAGCTCGACCCTGCAGGATCTGGGTCCGGCGTCAGCAGGTGGCAGCCCGACTTCAACTGCCGCCGGCCTCATCGACAGCGTTCTGGCTGGACTGGCAGCGACGTCAGTTACCAGCAATGTTTCAGCGAAGAGCGGATACGCCTTTGGGTATACGCCAGGAAGCGCTGACACCACAGGCCGCATCAACGTTTATACATTTCAGGCTACTCCCATTACCAGCTCAACGGGCACGAACTACTACTTCACCGACCAGTCCGGTGTGATTCGTCAGAATTCGACGACGACTGCTGTGGCCTCAGATTCACCGATCGCGGGCTAAGTTTTTCAGGGGTACGAAAAGCTTTCCGGAAGGGGAGTCGCAGGACTCCCCTTTTTCTTTGTGGGGAAATCCTACAGCTGACTGACGAATACCCTTTGAACCCTTATAATAGGTTGTCAAGCGCTGGGCGGAGGCGAGCCCTGAGCGTCTTGCGCTGCGATGAGCGCTCGTCGATGCCACTACCAACCTATTGCCTCGCGCGCCGAATTGCCGTAACGTAACGAGCATGGGGATCGCCGATGAAGGAAATTGAGTCGGGGCCTCTAACGGTAAACGCCGTGGAGGTGATTAGCCCCTCGCCAAGCCCGCTCCCACGCCTTTGGGTGGCGTGCGTTGGTGTTTTGACCTTCCTCGCCTATGTGGGGACCCTCCGCTTCCAGTTCGTACATGATGACCGTGGCATCATTGTGCAGAATCCTGCTGCGCATTCCTGGCGCGCTGTCCCGAGCTACTTTACCTCTGCCGTTTGGCAAGGGGTTACCCCGGCCTTTTTGGCAAACGCTTACCGCCCGGTTTACCTGCTCTGGTTCAGAATCAATGACGCGATATTTGGCTCTCACGCGTCGGGGTGGCATTTCACTTCGGTTGTCGCCCATCTGGTGGCTACATATTGCGTATTCCTTCTGGCGCGCAGGATCTCTGGGGAGTGGCCGACAGCTCTGTTCAGCGGGTTGCTCTTCGGTCTGCACCCTGTCCATATAGAGGGCGTTGCCTGGATTTCTGGCGTCGATGACCCGCTTGTGGCGGGGTTGTTGATTTCGGCCTATCTTTGCTGGCTGCGTTACCGCGAAGCTGGCAGCATAGTCAGACCATGGCTGGGCGCTTCCCTGGCACTATACGCACTGGCCATGTTGATTAAGGAAACCGCAATCATTCTGCCTCTGATTCTATTCGTATCCCAATGGTTGGGCTTTCCGCGCCCCCTGGGATCCCGACCACGTGGCTACATGCAAAAACTTTTGCAGGGGCTTAAAGTTCTTCTTCCTTTCATTGCGCTGACGGCACTTTATCTGATGGTGCGGATAGTGGCGCTAAAAGGGTTCTGGCATCCTGCTGCCCAAATCGGTTGGCTGACGGTGATGTTGACCTGGCCTTCCTTGCTGGTTTTTTACGCGAAACTACTGCTCTGGCCTGTAGGCTTGAGTCCGTTTTATGGACTGGAATATGTTTTGCACCCCACACTGCGGAATACCATTTTCCCTGCCATGGTGCTGTTCCTCGTCGCTGGGGGCCTCTGGAAATGGGCGTCCCGCTCGCGCCCTGTGGCTTTAGCCATTCCCTGGCTGATCGTTCCGCTCCTTCCGGTTCTGAACGTTCAGGTTTTCGGCAACGGGAACTTCGCCCATAACCGGTATCTGTACTTGCCCTCCGTCGGATTCGTTATGCTGCTCGCCTTGGCGCTGAGAAAAATCAATTTTGGAAAGCTACTCTTTGGCGGAATCCCCTCATCTCAGGCTTTGGTAGTCCTCGGATTGGCCATACTTATGGGCTTTGCCATTCAGGTTGAAGATCGCTATTACGCCAGCGACGCCGCGTTCTACTCCTTTGCCTACTCGCGAACGAAAAGTCCGGACCCGGTGATCGCCATGGACTATGCCAATACCTTGGCCGAGCAGGGCGATTCCGGCCACGCCGCTGAGATTTACCGAGAATTGATTCAGGCGCACCCAGACATGTGGAATGCGTTTTTCAATTTCGGTTACATGTGTTACCAACTAGGTGAATTGAACTCGGCCGAGGAGTATTTATCCCGAGCGGCCGCCGGAGATTCCACGAACGCCGCCGCCGCTTTCTACCTCGGACTCACTGATTTTAAGCTGAACCACACGCACGAAGCGGAAGCGAATTTGCGGCGTGCCATCGTGCTCGCTCCTGCGGCCCCCAACTATCACTTCGCGCTGGGAATGGTTTTGAAAGTGAACGGAGATTGGTCAGGGGCGATGGCCCAGTTCACCAAGGAGCTTGAGATCAACCCAGGGCTCCAAGCCGCCGCCCAGCAGGCCGCGGAAATCAAAACGAAGATCGTAGGAAAGTAGAGACACAACCTCTGCGGAAGGTTCGGTATAATAGGTAATGAATTCGTAACGCCCATTTCAGATGTGGCGATCAAAATGGTTGCGGTTCAGTCAGTCAGTGGTTCAGAGCTATGCTTGCCATCGAAATCAAAGGGCTGTCAAAGGTCTATCGCATAGGTTTCTGGAAGATCCGGCTTAAGAAGGCTTTGGATTCTCTGAACCTCCAGGTGGAGTTGGGCGAAGTTTTCGGCTTGCTGGGTCCGAACGGAGCGGGCAAAACCACGACGCTCAAAATCCTCTTCCGGCTGGTTTTTCCCACTTCCGGCACGGCGCGGATCCTGGGAAAGGAACTGAATTCCACGTCCATGCACCAGCGTGTTGGTTACCTGCCCGAGAATCCCTATTTCTACGAGCATCTGACGCCAGAAGAGTTGCTTAACTATGCGGGCAGACTTTTCGGAGTGCGCACAGACTCCTTGCGGACACGTGTGGGTCAACTCCTAGAGCGGGTTGGACTGATGGAGGTACGAAATGTCCCCCTGAGACGGTTTTCTAAAGGGATGGTGCAGAGGGTGGGCATCGCGCAAGCACTCATCAACGACCCCGATGTGGTTTTTCTGGACGAGCCGATGTCTGGACTTGACCCCATCGGGCGCCGCGAAGTCCGCGATCTGATTCTGCAATTGCGTGAGGAAAAGAAAACGGTCTTCTTCTCGACGCACATATTGTCCGATGCGGAAACTCTCTGCGACCGAGTTGCCATCCTGAATGGCGGCCAGCTACAAGGCTGTGGGGAGCTTCGCCAGATTCTGAGTTTAGGCGCTTCCACCACCGAGCTCATTCTTGAGACTCCCCCCGAGGTTATGTTGGACGAGTTCCGACCCCTGGCTGTTTCCATGGTTCGCACCGGGGATCGAGTGCGCTTGGCAATCCGCGAGGAGGCCAATATCGACCAGGTCTTGGCGATTGCCCTACGCGGTAATGCAAAAGTGGTTTCCCTGAATCCGGTAAAGATGTCTTTGGAAGATTACTTTATGGCCAAAGTTTCACCGGCCAAAAGTGCAGTGGCGTGTGACGAGTGAAGAGTGAAGAGGCTGAAGTCCGAGTTCCAACTTCAATGAATTGTTGAGCTTCAGGCTTGAGACAAGGGACCCACGGGCTTCGGACCTCGGACTTCGGACTTTATCCATGGGACGGGTCATCACCATCGCGTTGGGAGCCTTCAAGGAATCTGTGCGCGAGCGCGTACTCTACAATCTAGTTGTTTTCGCTTTCCTGATGATCGGCGCGGCGATCCTCTTAGGAAGCATCTCGGTGGGTGTGGAGCGCCTCATCCTAGTGAACCTGGGCCTCGCGGCAATTTCCGTATTCGGCCTGCTGATCGCGATCTTTATCGGTATTGGATTGGTTTCAAAGGAGATCGATCGTCGAACGATTTACAACATTCTCTCCAAGCCAGTCACTCGCGCCGAATTCATCCTGGGCAAATATGCGGGGCTGGTGCTGACACTTTTTGTCAACACCGTCATCATGACCGCAGGTTTTTACCTTGCGTTGGCCATCCAAGAGCGGGGCTTGGCGCTACAGGATTCTTCCTTGTTGATCGCTGTTTACTTCATTTTGCTCCAATTAGCAATTGTTGTGGGCGTAGCGATATTCTTTTCCTGCATTTCCACCTCGATCCTCTCCGCGGTTTTCACTTTTTGTATCTTTGTCATCGGCAATTTTTCGAGTGACATTCGAGAGTTCGGCCAGGAGAGTGGCAGCCGCCTTCTGGGGCGGACGACTGCCGTCCTTTACTACCTCTTACCCAATTTTGGAGATTTCAATGTTATCAATCAAGTGGCGCACGGGGTAAGGATTCCTGGCCTGCTCATCACTGCGAACACCTGTTACGCCCTACTTTATATCGCCGTATTGCTTTCGGGAGCCGTCCTGATTTTTGAGGAGCGGGAGTTTTAATGAAGAAAGTCCGAAGTCGGGAGTCCGGGGTCCGGACTCTTCTCATGCTGATGCTGGCCGGCGGCTTGCTCGCTCTTTATCCCCTTCAGCAGAGTATCGAGAGGCAGCTCCGATCAATTCAAAGCCAACGCGAGGAACTCATCTTCCTGCCGTCGGAAACTATGCTTGCGCGCCTAAGCGGTGGGTATTCGGGTTTGTTGGCCGACTTTTACTGGACCCGCGTGGTCCAGTACTTTGGACGCCACCGCCTGGCTCATGCCAAGGAGTATGCGCTTCTCGGGAGTCTGCTGGACATCACCACGGGCCTTGATCCTCATTTGTTGATTGCCTACCGGTTTGGCTCCCTCTTTCTAGCGGGAAAGCCGCCGGAAGGCGCCGGGGATCCCGAGCGAGCCATTCACCTACTCGAGCGTGGGATCGTCGCTAATCCTGATTACTGGCGCTTGTGGGAAGATTTGGGGTTCATTTACTACTGGGATATGAAGGACTACGCGCATGCGGCCAGGGCATTCCAAACGGGAGGCGAGCGGCCGGGCGCGCTGCCTTGGATGCGCGTACTGGCGGCCTCCGTGGCAGCGAAGGGTGGCGAGATTCAGACCTCGCGCGTCCTTTGGATAGAAATTGCCCGCTCGGCCGGGAATGATTCCATCCGGCAGAGTGCGGAAAATCACCTCGCAGCCCTGGATGCCCAAGAGGCCCTAAGAAAGCTCGACGGTTTGCTGGCCTTTTACCAAAAGAAGGAGGGTCACGAAGCTCGCTCCTTGCAAGAATTGGTTATGGCAGGCTACTTGCGCGGGATTCCGCTTGACCCTTCGGGTGAGCCTTTTGTGGTCGGGCCCGATGGCCGCGCGGCATTGGGTCTGAAATCTAGAATTGATTTGGGTTTGGCGCAGTAAATAGGAATCAGAAGCTAGAAGTTAGAAGCTAGAAGTGTGAAGGCAGAAATTAGGCGCTAGAAGGTAGGAGGTGGAAGGATGGACTATATTCGAACTTCTAGCTTCTAACTTCCAGCTTCCCCGTCAAAGGCGGTCTCGCGTGGAATTTATCCGATTCGTTTTCTGGGAAGCGGTCAAGGTTATCGGACTGGTCTTTTTGGGGTTGGTTTCCGCCAAGGCGGTGGCCGGTCTTTCCATGCGGAAGGCCTGGATAAAGCCGGTTCTTTATGCTCTCATCCTGGCTTTGGCAGGAGTGGGGGCGTGGGAAGCCGGCAACGATGTGGCGGCAGAAGATTATTTGTGGAGTTACACTAGCAACTTGGATCGCGGAGATTTGGCAAAAGCCTATTTCAACGCCCTTCGGGCGATCAGGTTGCGCCCCAACAACTTGACCTATTGGCGCGCTCTGATGCAGGCCAAATTCCGCTTGCAACAGTTCCAGTCGGTGCTGGATGACGAGCCCACGGTGCGGGTCTTGAGCAATGGCGACTTGGATGAGGAGGACGGGTACCAGTTTGCGCTCTGCTGGTACTTGCTCGATCAGTACGACAAGGTTGTGGCCACCACCCGCCATCTGATTCGCCAGAATCCTTCCTACGCCGCGCCCTATATTTTGCAGGGACTTGCTTATACGGCGGAGAAAAAGTATCCCGAAGCGCAGCAAAGTTTCCTCGCCGTGCTGCAAGTTTTTCCCAACAATCAAGCCGCCGTGGAGGGTCTGGCGCGTGCCTACTATCTTGGCGGCAACCGGCAGAAGGCGCTGGCCGTGCTCGATGAAACGGTGAAATACCCATTCCCTCCGCTCTTGCGGCAGAGATTCGAAGCGTTGAAAGGGCTCTATGACCAGTAGTCCGCGTCTTACCCTCCACGTGCGGCTGGAGGACGCAGTCGCTATCGTTTTTTTTCTTCTTAACCTCCTCCTCCGCATCATCTTCCATGGCCTGAAGGGCAGCTTTGGCAGCCCTGCCGACGTCCTCATCATTATCCCGGCGGTAAGCCTTTTGCTCGCCAAGGAACTGGTCCACTACTTTATGGGGGGAAAGCCGGGCCCGGCGGCCGGGAGTGGCGGGCCTTTGGATTTTGTCCGGCCGTATTGGGAGATCGTTCGTGATTGGTTTCCTTTTCTCATTATTCTGCTGATGTACTACACCCTCTGGGGTGACGCGACTCTGCTTATGGTTACCACGGATCGCGACCAGGCTTTGATTGGCCTTGACCAGCGGCTTTTTGGATTTCAAGCCAGCCTGGTGTTGCAACGGATCATCTCCCCCGCGCTGACCTCGTGGATGACCTTTGCCTACTTCTACCACGTCATCAACATTCCCGTCGTCGCCTGCTTTATCTATCTTCGGCGCGACCGCGCGCGCTTTCGCGAGATGATGAGCGGCCTGATGATGGTTTCTTTCTTCGGAATCATGGGGTACCTTCTCGTCCCCGCCATCGGTCCCATGTATACCTTGCGCGCTCAATACACCGTTCCCCTCAGCCATTCGCTCATTATGTTTAATCGCGATTTTGATTTCATGGACTTTGCCCGCATTCGCCGCGATGTCTTTCCCAGCCTGCATGTGGCAATTTCGTTTGTGGTCTGGCTTTATGCTTACCGGAATTCCAAGATGCTCTTTTGGGTTCTTTCGCCCCTGGTCGTGAGCCTTTGGTTCTCCACCCTCTACCTGCGCTACCATTACCTGATTGATGTGGTGGCGGGATTGATTCTGGGGCCACTTTGCTTCCTGCTGGCGAATTGGCTCTTTCGCCGTTTTGGTGACATTCCGGTTTCGGTGGCGATTCCTGCAAGCTGGGCAGAGCGCCTGCCGTGGCTTGCCAAGCCGCAAGAGCTGGAGGACGGCCAGTGAGCGCGCCTAGCGAGAATCCTATTCGCCAGTCTACTCGGGATAACGCTTGCGTTATGAAGATTGCGGCGGTATCCTCAATGAGGCTGTGGGACTTTCTTTCAGCAAGAGGTGAGAACGTCATTCTCAGGTGGGTGAAAGAGGCAAAGGATCAAAGGAAAAGGCCGCGCAAAACCGCGAAACCGTTTTTCGAGACCGCTCTAGGAGGTGCGAACATGTCCGCATACCGAAACACTCTTAGGGAGGAATTCCGAGATAAGGACTACCGATATGCTTATGCCGAGGACTTTCTTAACACCCTAATAGCAACTCAGATCAAAGTGTTGCGTGAGCAGCGTGGCCTAACTCAGCAAGAGCTTGCCGACCTGATTGGGACGAAACAAGCTGGGATATCGCGTTTGGAAAATGTGAATTATTCCGCGTGGAAAACCGAGACCCTGCGAAAACTCGCTCGCGCTCTCGGCGTGAGGCTGAGAATTACCTTTGAGACGTTCGGAACCTTGCTGGATGAGGCGGAGGATTTCAGCCAACAAAGTCTGGAGAGGCCCGAATTTGACGCGGATCACCCCTTCGCCGATAAAAAGGCCGCCATTCTGCCAGAGGCTGCGGCGCTTGATGCCGAGGTTGTAGAGAAAGCCCCGGTCCATTTTCGACCGCGTACTTCTAGGCGTAGTAAAGGTCATGACTAGGATCAATACTGTTCACATTCGAGCTTTGAGGAAATCATTCATCAATTTGTTACCGAGCGACCCCCTCACCCCCCACGATCTACAAAGCGTGTGTGAGGGGGGCAAACGCCTAATGAGATACTACTCCCCTCTGCTTCGCCAGGAATCCTCTGCCAGCGCGGGCGGGAAGGGAAACGCCCCAAAAGTCGATGAGCGCCGCTGATGCAGCCACAGCCAATCACCAATCACCAATCGCCCCATCACCAATATCCCTGGCTTCTCGCCTTGCTGCTCCTGCTTGCCATTCTCCCTTATGTCAACACCCTGCAAAATGGCTTTGTCTACGACGACAATAATGAGGTTGTGACCAACCCTTATATCCGCAGCTTTGCCCACGTGGGCGACATTTTTAGCACCCGGATCCTGGCCCACCTGGGCGCGCGCGGCGCCACCAACTACTATCGCCCCATCAGCATTTTTGGCTTCCTGCTTTGTTACAAATCATTCGGGTTGCTCCCCTACGGATTCCACCTGGCGAATTTGTTGCTGCACGCTCTCATCGTCTGCGTGCTGTTCGGGCTTACCAAACGGCTCTTCCAGGATCAGTGGCTGGCCTTCGCCGCCGCGGCGATCTTTGCGCTGCACCCCATTCACACCGAATCGGTGGCGTGGGTTTCCGGCGTGACGGACCTCGACCTGGCCTTGTTTTACCTGGGCGCTTTCTGGTTTTTCCTGGGCAGCGCCCGGCCCCCGGGGGGCGCCGCAACCAGAATTGTTGGGGCCAGCGGCGCTGGCCCTTGGCCGAACGCGGTTCGGCCCCACGCCCAGAGTGCGCGCTCGGAGTGGATGCAGTTGGGCATGGTGGGGTGTTTCATCCTGGCGCTGCTCTCCAAAGAGCAGGCCGTAACGCTACCGGTTACCGCCATGATTTACGAGCATTTTTACCGCGGCGATCGCGCCGGCACGACTTGGCGGCAGAAAGCGTCTCGATACGGCACTCTGTGGCTGCTGGTGGTGGTCTACGTCTTGTTTCGGATTCGCTTTTTTGGCGCCTTTGCTCCGGTGCAGTTGACACAACACGTGAGCTGGTACGAGGCCATTCTTTCCACCATGCCCTTGGCGGGCGAATACTTGTGGAAGATGATCTGGCCGGTTCACCTTATTGCCTATTATCCCTTTCATAAGAGCGTCACGCCGCTTGACCCCCGGGTCTGGGCAGGAGTCGCGGCGCTGGGATTGTGCGCGCTGGCTTTTGCCGCACTCTGGAAGCGACACCACCGCGTTTCCTTCGGTTTTATCTGGTTCTTCATCAACATTGCCCCGGTGCTGAATTCCCGCTGGCTGGGCCCCAACGTCTTCACCGAGCGATACCTTTACCTTCCTTCCGTGGGCCTTTGCTGGGTGGCCGCCTGGGGGATCCTGCAAATCTGGACGTGGCACGGGCGTCCCGCCCGTGTCGAATCATGGCCAGGATGGCCATGGCACAAGGTCTGGCGCGTGGCCTTCGGAACCTTCTTAGGCATCCTTGCGGCGCTGGCGTTCGTCCGCATTGTGACCCGCAATGGCGATTGGCGCGATGATGGAACCTATTATCGAGTCACGCTGGCGGCGGTGCCCGAAGCCACCAGCCTCCGCCTGAATCTGGGTGCGGTATACTGGAATCGTAGGCAGGCTGACGCCGCCGAACGCGAGTGGAAGTTGGCGCTCGAAGCCTCTCCCAATAGCGCCCTGCTTCTCAGTAACCTGGGGCTCGTCTACGCGGAGAAGAAACAGTACGACGAGGCCATCGCCTACTTTCAACGCTCGATGCGGCTCCGCCCGAATTTCACGGACGCTCACCTGAACCTCGGTCGGATCTACGAAGCCACCGGGAAGACCGCGGAAGCGGAGCTTCAGTTGCGGGCGGCCGTGGCCTTGGCGCCTTTGAGCGTCTCGGCGCGGAATGAGCTGGGGCACTTTTATCTCACCGCGGACCGCCTGCCGGAAGCCGAAGCGCAGTTTCAGGCTTCGGCGGCAAGCATTCCCAACTCCAGCGCTTTTGATTCCTTGGGAGACATTGCCGTGCGGCAGGGGAGGCGTGACGCCGCCGAGCCGGCCTATCGCCAATCGATCGGCCTGGATGAATTCGACTTCCATGCGCATTTTGGATTGGCGGCGATCCTCGAAGCGCAGGGCCGCACGGCCGAGGCTGCCGACCAATATCGCGCCGGTCTGAATGCCGACCCGCGCAACCCGCAGGCCCTGGCCGCGCTCCAGCGGCTTACTTCAAATTCACCCCATGTCAATGCCCCAAAGCCATGAGACCGCGAGTGTAGCGCGGACCTGCTCTTTAGGTCCGCGGCTCGTCCCCTACCGACGAGGAAATGCCGCGGACCTAAAGAGCAGGTCCGCGCTACTCTTGCTTCTCCTGTGCTGCCTCTCGAGCCCATTGCCGGCGCAAACCCCCGCCCCCACAACTGCCGACTCCTACGTTCAGCAATTCGAGTCGAGCTATCGCGAAGTGCGAAGCCTGCGGGCCGAGTTCACTCAGACGTACACCCTGGGAGCGAGGACGCGCATTGAGGTGGGGCGCGTCTGCTTTGCCCGCGGAGGGCTGATGCGGTGGGACTATCAGCGGCCCACGGAAAAGCTCTTCATTTCCGACGGCAAGCACGTGTCACTCTATATCCCCGAGGAACACCAACTCACTCGCGCGGACATGAAATCGAGTGAAGACTTTCGCGTGCCTTTCGAGTTGCTGCTCAGCCGGCTGAACTTGCGACGGGTCTTTGCGCGAGTGGAGATGGCTGACGCGGCGTCGGACCACGATCCCACCCATCACGTGCTGCGCGCTTTTCCCAAAAAGGAGTTTGCGGAGGATTACACCGACGTACTGATCGAATTAGGTCCGCAATTTGATATGCAAAGGCTGTTGATCAACTACCCCGACCACAGCCGGATGGAGTTTCGCTTTGACCACATCGAGCGCAACCCTCCCCTGCCGCGCTCCCTCTTCCAATTCACCCCCCCCGCCGGGACGGAGATTATCGATCAGCGCTGACCCTAAGCACAAACTTTTCAATGGCGCTGGCCACGCCGCTATCGTCGCAGGCCGAGGTTACCTCCCATCCCGGTTGGCGAAGTCCCTCGATGTGATTTCCCATCACCACCGGCAGGCCCGCGAACGCCAGCATTTCGAGGTCATTGAAGTTGTCGCCGAGGGCCATGACCTCGCTCGCGGGAATTCCACACTGCGCGGCCCAGAACTTCAGCGCCTTCCCTTTGGTACACCCGTGGTTCATGATGTCGAAGATGGCAATATTGCGGTCGGGGTACTTGGTCCAGGTGAGGTGAATGCTCGGGGCGACTGGGGATTGGCGAAGCAGCGTTTCCGCCCTCTCGATGTGCGCGGGCGGCCCGCCGATCATGACCTGCACGGGGTCGGACTTCACCGCGGCTTCGAGGTGCGGAACCAGCAGCAGGTGGTCCAAACTGGTCCGGAGGTACCAGCCGAGCGGGCCCGCGGGGATGGCGCAGTCCTCCATCGTCACCTGTCCGCGTTCCGGCAGATCGAAAACGACCACCGTGTAAGGCCGGTACTCGTGGACGGTTTCGAGCACTTGGAGGGCGACGGCGCGGGGCAGAAAGTTCCGGTAGGCAACCTCGCCCGCCGGCGTGCGGACCATCGCACCGTTGGAGGTGATGGTGGCGACCGGAAAAGGGATTCTCGCCACGTAAGGCGCGGCGGCGCGGGGCCGGCGTCCGGTCACCACGACGATCTGAATTCCCCGTTCCGACGCGGCCGCCAGGGCTTGAAGGTCCTTCTCCGAGATTTCCCATCGACTGTTGACCAGCGTGCCGTCAAGGTCCAGGGCAATGAGACGAATCGACATGCAAGGAAAATGGTAAAGGGCAAAGGCTAAAGTGTAAAGGGTAAAGGGTAAAGGGTAAAGGGTAAAGGGTAAAGGGTAAAGGCTAAAGTGTAAAGGCTAAAGGGTAAAGGGTAAAGGGTAAAGGGTAAAGGGTAAAGGCTAAAGTGTAAAGGGTAAAGGGTAAAGGGTAAAGGCTAAAACAACGTTGGAAGGTCGGTGTCTTGGCGTGGAGCTTAAGCGTAATGCTCCAACTCCTAACCTTTAGCCTTCATCTTCTACCCTTAACCCTTTTCCCTTCATCCTTCACCCTTCACCCTTTAGCCTTTAACCTTTACCCTTTAGCCTTTAACCTTTAGCCTTTAACCTTTACCCTTTACCCTTTACCCTTTAGCCTTTACCCTTTAGCCTTTAACCTTTACCCTTTAGCCTTTACCCTTCATCCTTCTAGCTCCTAGCTTCAAGCTTCTGCTAAACTCGAATGCGATGTCCTTCATGACCCATTTGGAATGTGCGCGCTGCGGGCAGCGGTACCCGGCGGAACAAGTCCTCAACCTTTGCGAATGCGGCTCCACGCTCTTCGCGCGTTACGATTTGCGGCGGGCGCGAACCAAGCTCGAACCCCAGACGCTGAAGTCTCGCCCCCCGGACTTGTGGCGATACCGGGAGGTCCTGCCGGTGGCGAACGAGGCTTCGATCTTCTCCTTGGGCGAGGGCTTTACGCCGCTGCTGCGCGCCCGCCGTCTGGGCGATAAGCTCCGCCTGCCCAATCTCTATTTGAAAGACGAGTCGCAGAATCCCACCGGATCGTTCAAGGCTCGCGGCATGGCGGTGGCGGTGAGCAAAGCTCACGAACTGGGAATCCGCAGGATGGCGGTTCCCTCCGCGGGAAATGCCGGCGGCGCTTTGGCCGCTTACGCCGCAAAGGCGCGGCTGGAGGCCGCGGTTTTCATGCCGGAGGGAACGCCCCTGGCCAACCGCTTGGAATGCACCTTGCACGGCGCCAAGGTGACGTTGGTCCCCGGCAGCATCAAGGATTGCGGTCGGGTGATGCGCGAGACCCTGCAAGGTGAAAACTGGTTCGACATCTCGACCCTGCGCGAGCCGTACCGCGTCGAGGGCAAGAAGACCATGGCCTACGAGGTCTACGAGCAACTAGGGGGCTGCTTGCCGGACGCTATGATTTATCCCACGGGTGGTGGCACGGGGCTGATCGGCATGTGGAAGGCCTTTGACGAGATGCAGGAATTGGGATGGATTGCCGACCGCCGCCCGCGCATGTTTGCCGTTCAAGCGCAAGGGTGTGCGCCCATGGTGCGCGCCTACGCGGAGGGAACGGAACGCGCGGAAGAATGGAAGGATCCCGAGACCCTAGCTTCCGGCTTGCGCGTCCCGGCAGCGATCGGTGATTTTCTGATTCTCGGCGCCGTGCGCAAGAGTCGAGGCGCGGCGCTGGCGGTTTCCGATGCCGACATGCTGGCGGCCGTCCGCGAGATTGCCGAGACGGAAGGATTGATCACCTCGCCCGAAGGCGGAGCCACCCTGGCAGGGTTGAAGAAATTGTTGGGGGATGGATTCTTGGGAGGGCATGAATCCATCGTGCTTTTCCTCACCGCCACCGGGTACAAGTATTTGGAGGTGCTGGAGCAACTTTAATGGCACACACCGAGCGCCTTTATTACACCGATTGTTACTTAAGAGAATTCAGCGCGCGCGTCACTAACACCAGCCCTGACCCGCGTGGGGTACGTGTATACCTTGACCGCACGGCGTTCTACCCGGAGTCAGGCGGGCAGCCCAGTGACCGCGGCACGCTGACGGGAATCCCGGTGTTGGACGTTATCGATGAGGGCGATGAGGTTGCCCACATCCTCGCGGGCAGTCCGGCGACCGAAAACGTTCAGGGGAGCATCGACTGGGAGCGCCGCTCTGACCACATGCAACAGCACACGGGGCAGCACATTTTATCCGCGTCGTTTGAGCACGACGGTGGCTACAAGACGGTGTCGTTTCATTTGGGCGCGGAGAGCGCGACGATCGATCTTGATTCCGACCGCGTCGGCACGAAGCAAATCGAAGAAGCCGAAGGTTTGGCGAATCGTGTGGTCTTTCAGAACCGGGCTGTGCAGATCTCCTTTCGGCCCGCCACGGAGGTCCAGCAACTCGACTTGCGAAAACCCACCTTTCGCGAAGGTGACATTCGGCTGGTGGAAGTTGCGGGATTTGATAGGTCCGCCTGCGGGGGAACCCACGTCAGCGCGACCGGCGCCGTGGGGATCATCTGCGTTCGCAAAGTGGAGCGTGCCAAAGGCCTGGCGCGTATTGAGTTTGTGTGTGGGCGGCGGGCGTTGCGCCGGGTGCGGCAGGATTTTGCGATTTTAAGCGAAGCGGCAAGATTGTTCTCCACCGGTTTGGAAAACGTTCCCGAGTTGATTGCCAAGCAAGCCCAGGACTTGCGCGACGCGGGCAAATCGGTGCAAAAGCTGGTCGAGAATCTGGCGGAATTGGAAGCCGCGCAGTTGTGGCAGCAGGCTCCGGAGAAGGGTGGAGTGCGGATCGTCCGGCGCCTGTTTGAATCGAGCGAAGGGAAAAAGGCCAAGGTCGTCGCGCATGCCGCGGGCAAGCAAGCCGGCGCCATCGCCCTGATCGGGGTTAAGGGGACGCCCTCCGCACTGTTCTTTGCGCAGACGCCGGGCGGGAAGGCGAACTTGGCCGACGTGATGAAACAGACCTTGGCGAAATTCGGGGGCAAAGGCGGCGGAACCCGCGATTTCGCCCAGGGTGGCGGACTGCCGGAGAATCAGCTCGATGCGGCCCTGGGTTTTGCGGAAGGTTTGTTGGCTTGAAATGCGCGCCAGGAAGCTTGGCGGCGCTTTGCCCGCCGTGTTATATTTCCAAGGGTCACAGACCGCGTGGGCGCGTAGCTCAGTTGGGAGAGCGCGGCGTTCGCAACGCTGAGGTCGAGGGTTCGAATCCCTTCGCGTCCACCAGAAACTCCTTTTCGCTTTTCATTCTTGTATAATGACCCGTTGGAGAGGCCGGAGTGCTTTCCCACGCGACTTGCGGCCAGGGGTCTTCCCGCAGGTTTAAGGTTTCCCATGCAATGCCCGAAGTGCAAGACGGAGAACTCGGAAAAGACTAACTATTGCGTGCGGTGTCATACACCACTGAAGTACACCTGCCCTGCCTGCAAGCACGTGCAATTACAGGGTGGGAAATGCGAGAAGTGCGGAGTGGATTTTGCCAAATACGCGGCGATGCTGGTCTTTCGCGCCCAGCAAAATGCCCAGGCGGAGCGCTCAAAGGCCAAGGGGCGCGCCGCCATTTGGAGACAGATTCTGCTCTTCCCCATTACCGGCGGGCTTTCACTGATCAAATACTTTAGAGACAAGGCGAAGGGCGCGTAGCCCGTTCTGGCACAGACCCAGTCATGGCCAAGCGGGCCATGACCAGTGGAATCTTACCTCTGCGTCTTGCTGGCAACATACCGCTTGGCTTTGGCCAGCAGTTCCTTGGCTTGCGGCATATCGTCCAGCGCTTTCGACACCAAAGGATCGTCGGCGAACCTGATCCGGTCGGCTTCCTCTTGCCCGAAGATCGAGTCCACCAACTGGATGTGAATGTGGTTCTTGACGAAGTCAAGATTGGCGGTCATGTCCAAGTCGGAGAAGGGGACCTTCTCTTTCGCCAGGAATTGCTTGAATTCATCCAGAACGGCGTCATTCACTTCGAAATCCTTGGGGATGGTCTTGTGGATTCCCAGGTAGTATTTGGCGAAGTTGAAAAAGGCGCTGCGCCGAACCAGCGTTTCCTGCGCCGGAGTCAACTTGGGTTCGTTAAAGTCGATGTCGGGGGTGATTCCGCCGCCCCCATAGACTTCGCGTCCCCCGTCGGTCAGCCGGACCTCGGCGTGGGTGGGCTTGGTGAGCTCGGGGTGGTAGTAGTAGTCGTACAAGGAAACGTTTTCATATTGGCGCTGGATCAGACGTCCACTGGGCGTGTAATAACGCGCCGTGGTCAGGACCAAGCCGGTGTGCTCGCTCAACTGATAGACCGACTGCACCAGGCCCTTGCCGAAGCTGGGCTCCCCCATCACCAGGGCGCGGTCGTGATCCTGGAGGGCGCCGGTAACGATTTCCGCCGCGCTCGCCGACATGCGGTTAATGAGCACGACAATCGGAAACTCATTGCCATCGTCACCGTGGGTGGCATAATAGCGCTTCTCTGGGGATTGCCTGCCCGAGTGGTAAACAATCAACTGGCTCTTTTCCAGGAAATGATCAGACACCTCCACGGCTTCGTTGAGTAATCCGCCCGGGTTATTGCGCAGGTCAAGAACCAATCCCTGCAAGTTCTTTTCGCTAAGCTTGCGCAACGCATCGGTGAGCTCATCGTTGGTGTTCTCGTTGAAATTTCTGATGTGGATGTAAGCGATGCCCGGCCGAATCTGGAATACGTCATCCACACTTTTTTGGGATATTTCATCGCGGGTGATGTTGACCTCGATCGGTTGGTCATATCCTTCCCGAACGACGGTGACATGCACCTGGGTGCCCTTGGGGCCCTTGAGCATGGCGGCCACCTGATCGCCGTTCAATCCGTCGGTGGTTTTCCCATCGACTTTCGCGATGATGTCGTCAGGGCGCAGGCCGGCGCGAAAGGCCGGCGACCCGGGAATCGGCGCCACCACGTAAGTCACGAGCTTTCCCATCTTGCCGGGCCGGGCGATGATCGACATGCCCACGCCGTAATACTTTCCCTCCTGGTCTTCACGGAGCCGTTCGAACGCGTGCGGATCGAAGAAATTTGAGTGCGGGTCCAGGGTTCGCAGCGCGGAGGGAATGGCGCCCGTGGGGCTGTTGGGCGGGCCATAAATGCTCAGGTCCGGATCGACCGGGTCGGCGTAGTTCGCCTCGACGATATCGTAGACGCGGGTGAAGGCGCTCAAGCTGGCCTTGACGTCCGAGTCATCGCTTCCGGTGGTGGCCTCAACCTGGCGCCCGTATGCCCCTCCCAGCAGAGCGCATAGGACAATCGTCGACGAGATAAACCAAACCGCCCGGCGTGCTTGTTTCATGAATTTGCAGCTCCTCACCCTGCTGAGTAAGTATAACACAGGGTCGCGAGGTCAAAAAGCGGCCTTTGCGACTCCTGCAAGTTAGATGCTACTTGCAGGCGCAAGGTTCGATGTCCGTCAATTGCCGATTTTCGATTGCCGATTGTCGATTGAACCAATTTCCCATTGCGGCTCCCGCTGACAACTGACTACCTCCCATCGAAAATCGAAAATCGGCATTCGACAATCCGGTGTGCGGTTCACCTTGACAACGCCCGCAGGTTTGCCTATTATCGCAATGGAGGCGAACATTGTTTGGCGGCGGGTTTCTCGAAATCGGTTTCTTGCTGTTTGTTGCCTACCTCCTATTCGGCCCCAAGAAAGTACCGGAAATCGCCCGTACCTTGGGCAAGGGCTTGGGAGAATTGCGCCGCGCGTCCAATGAACTAAAGAATTCACTGGAAGAGGAAATCAAGAATTTGGACCGCCCACAAGAGAGCGGCCCCGACACGACCTCCACCTATGGGCATCACGATCCAGAACCCACCCCCAAAGACACCGAACCCCGAACCTGAGGAAACGGAACTCAACGGCAAGCAGATGTCGTTCCTCGAACATCTCGAGGAACTCAGGGTCAGGCTGCTGCGCAGCATCTACTCCATCCTGGTCACCACCGGCATCTGCTTCTGGAAACACCAGGCCATTTATGCCTATATGGCAAAGCCTCTAACCGACACGCTTCGCGCCCTGGGCTTGCCACCGCAACTCGTATACACCAATCCCGTTGATCCCTTCAACCTTTACATCAAACTGTCCATCATGGGAGGGATTTTTCTCGCTTCACCCTTCATTCTTTATCAGCTTTGGATGTTTATCTCGCCCGGACTTTACCGCAACGAAAAGAAATACATTTGGCCTTTTGTTCTGATGACCAGCGGCCTATTCATTTCCGGCGGCTTTTTCGCTTACAAGCTGGCTTTGCCCAAGGTATTTAGTTTCCTGTTGCAGTTTGCCAAACAATTCACTCCCATGGTGACCATTAACGAATACTGGGACCTGGCGATCACCTTGGTGGTCTCGGTGGGCCTGGTTTTCGAGTTGCCCGTGGTGATTCTAATTCTCTCGATTTTTGGCATCGTCACACCTAAGTTCCTCTTAAAAAACTTTCGGTATGCGGTCCTCTTGACGGCAGTCCTTGCTTTGGGGATTGTCCCTAGTAATGACATGGCGAGCATCTTCGTGGTTTGGGTTCCGCTGGTGGGCCTTTACTTCTTGAGCATCGGACTTTCCTGGCTGGTTTACCTGCAAAAAAAGCGGAAAGCGAAAAATGCTGAAGCTTAAGTGTCAAAGAAATTGGATAGGGCTTGGCGCCTGCAGCCTTCTGCTCCTTCTGGCTGTTCCGTTTAAGCTTGGCGCGGGGGGACCCTCCGAAACCTTTGACGGGGCGCGGGCTTTTGAGGATTTGAAACGCTTGGTGGCCTTCGGGCCGCGACCGGCGGGTTCACCGGCCCTGGCGGAGGCGCGGCGCTGGATCATTGCGCAACTCAAGGATGCGGGCGCCCAGGTGGAAGAGGATAGCTTTACTGCCTCAACTCCCGTGGGCCCCATCCCCATGGCCAATCTCATCGCCAAGTTCCCCGGCGCGCAATCCAAGGTGGTGATGGTGACGGGCCACTACGACACCAAGCTCTTTGAAAAATTCCGGTTCGTTGGCGCGAATGACGGGGCATCCAGCGCCGCGCTGCTCCTGGAACTGGCACGCGAGTTGCACGGGCGCAAGCATGATTTGACCTACTGGCTGGTTTTCTTTGACGGCGAGGAAGCGGTTCGAGAATGGACCGATACCGATAGCGTTTATGGCAGCCGCCATCTGGTCCAAAAGCTCTCCTCCTCGGGAGAGTTGGGGCGCATCCAGGCCATGATTCTGGTGGATATGATTGGAGATTCGCATCTGGAAATCCACCGCGAGGCAGGTTCGACGCCGTGGTTGAACGATCTCGTGTTCAACGCCGCCCATCGCCTTGGGTATGCGAGATACTTCTTGGATTCCCAGACCGCAGTCGAAGATGATCACTTTCCCTTTTTGAATGCCGGCGTGGCCGCCGTGGATCTCATTGACTTTAACCCCGAAGACGGATACTGGCACACTGCCAGAGATACGGTGGACCATTGCAGTCCGCAGAGTTTGACGATTGTCGGCCGCGTGGTTCTTGCCGCCCTCGCCGACCTTGAGAAGTCACCACGCGCAAAGTAATATCCCTCCTGCATCAATTTGAAATGACAACCCTCGCCCCGCCTTGGGGGAGCTGATGGTGTCCCATATGCTTTGCTGGACACAGGGGATAGATGCACTCAGCCCCAACGGGGCGTGATATCAAAGCCCAGGCCAACGGCCTGGGTGTGAGAACCCGCTCCCGACCGGCCGCAAGCCCTGAAAGGGCGAAATACCGTTCTGCGATCTAAGCGGGCGGTCGTCGAGCTGGGGATGGTAGCATTATCACGCCCTTTCAGGGCTTGAAAGTCGGAAATAGGGTCTCTGACCCAGGCCGTTGGCCTGGGCTTTGCTAGCACGCCCCGTTGGGGCTGAACTGGATTCCCATTGCAGATCGAACGAGCATGAACAGCCATTGGCCGTGGATCATTTTCATCGTTTTTGTGCTGGCGTTGCTGGCGCTGGACCTGGGGGTCTTCAACCGCCGCCCGCACCCCGTGCGTTTCCGTGAAGCCGCGGGTTGGAGCGCCTTCTGGCTGGGGTTGGCGTTGGCCTTCAACCTGGGAATCTATTGGCGATACGGGGCGGAAGCGGCGCTCCAGTTCTTCACCAGTTACTTGCTGGAAACTTCTCTCTCCGCCGATAACATTTTCCTTTTCGCGGTGATCTTCGCGAGCATGGGGGTGGCCGCCGAATACCAGCATCGAGTTCTTTTTTGGGGCGTTTTCGTCGCCCTCATTTTGCGCGGGACCTTCATCCTGGCGGGAGTCCAACTCGTCCAGCATTTTCATGGGGTCCTCTATGTGTTCGCCGTGTTCCTGCTGGTTATGGGAGTGCGGTTGCTGGGGGAGCGGGGCAAGAAATTCGACCCCACACGCAGCCGCGTGATTCGCCTGGCCCGCCGATTGTTCCCGATTTCCGAACGTTATGAAGGTGGGCGCTTCTTTACGCGGAGCGATGGCCGTCTCTCGGCCACTCCGCTCCTTTTGGTCCTGATCATGATCGAGGTTGTTGACCTTACGTTGGCCCTGGATTCCATCCCCGCCATCTTTGCGGTTACGCAAGACGCCTTCATCATCTTCACTTCGAACGTCCTGGCGATTTTGGGATTGCGGTCCTTGTACTTTCTTCTGGCCCGGGCCTTATCCCATTTTCGTTATCTGCGCACCGCATTGGCGGTGATTCTGATTTTCATTGGCGCCAGAATGCTGATCGCCTCGTATGTGTACATTCCGACAGGAAATGCCCTGCTGGGGATTGTTCTGATTTTGGGAATCGCCGTCCTGGCGTCGCTCGTGACCGAAAAGAAAAATTGAAGGGTGAAAGCGGGCGGAGCGCGGGCATCCTGCCCGCTCGTGGCACGGCCATATGCTGGCCGTGACGGCTCACGGGCGGGCAGGATGCCCGCGCTCCGTCCGTAGGATCGGCTTTCACTTTTATTCCGGGCACCCGGATCAGGGACGGGGCTTGCGGAAGACGACGCAGTAGAGTTTGCTGGGCCAGTCGTCAAGAGACTTCACGGCCTGAAAACCCGCAGAGGTAAGCTCCTCGATCAGGATTTTCTGCGGCATGCCATGCCCGCCTCGGTTCTCGGGCACACCCTCCACCTTCGAGGACCCGGGGGGAGGTTCCCGGTCAATCACCGCCAACCATCCGCCGGGCTTGAGCGATCGAAAGAGGCTCGCGTCGGTTTCGGCCGGCTTGGTGAGGTGATGATACACGAGCCGCATAAAGATGGAATCGCAGCACTCCGGCGGAAGATTCGTCTGCGTGTCGCCGGCTTGAAGGGCCGTGATGTTTTTCTCTTTCGCCGCCAGCTCCTCAAGGTGGGCCAGCTTTTTGGGATCGAGCTCCGTGGTGTAGACCCGCCCTGCCGTACCCACACGCTTGGCGGCGGCGAGAGTCATCTGGCCGTCGCCAGCGCCGACGTCGGCCACCACACTGCCGGGCTGCCAATTCAGCAGCAGGGCCAGACGGTCGGCTTCCTCCTGGTATGTGTTCTCCTCGGAACGGGCGAGGGCAACCATGAACGCGGACAGGACCAGCGCCATGATGAACCAGCGGCGCCGCGTGTGAACACGAAAATCCATTTTGCCTCCCAACATCCTCGCAGAATACACCCACACACCCCATTTATCACTCAAAAAAGGGAGGGGAATTTGCGGACATGAAAGAGTGTTGCGGAGGTTTGGTTTCATTCTTGAGGGGGAAATCAGAGCGGTAGTGAGCGCCGCGGCTCTCCTCGCGCGCCAAGGCGCAGCGCGCAATCAGGTGGGCAACGGTCAGGATATTCGAGGCTTCGTGGGCTTGCCGCGAAGGGGAAGGGGTTTCCGGCAGGGAGAGTTCAGCAAGGCGTTTGACCGCCTCAGAAAGCTGTTTGCCGTTGCGAATGATGGCGACCTTTTCCCACAGGATCGCGCGCGCTTCCTCGACGGCTTTCTGTAAATCCGTGGGTGGCGTTCCCGGCGATGACCCAGCCAGCGAGCCGCTTGGCGCGCGTGGATTCGGCGGGGGAGAAGGGAAAGGTGAGGGAGTGTGCTCTTTCAGCATGGCCACACCGGATCGAGCGCCGAAAACTAATCCTTCCAGCAGGGAATTACTGGCCAAGCGATTGGCGCCATGGACCCCGGTGGAGGCCACTTCTCCGGCGGCGAAAAGCCCGGGGAGGGAAGTTGCGCCGTGCAGGTCGGTCGCGACGCCGCCCATTGCGTAGTGGGCTGCCGGACGAATCGGCACCAGGTCCGCGCTGATATCAATGTTGTAGCTCAGGCAAGTCGAGAAAATCCGTGGGAAGCGCTTCTTGACGTGCTCGGGGTTAAGGCCCGTCAAGTCCAGGTAGACAAAGTCCGCGCGGGTTTTCTGCATTTCCAGGATGATGGCGCGAGCGACCACGTCACGCGGCGCCAGTTCGGCAGCTTCGTGGTAGTGCGGCATAAAGCGCTCCAGCATGAGGTTTCGCAGGAAAGCTCCCTCGCCACGCAGAGCTTCGGAAAGCAGGAATCGGGGCGCTCCCTTCACGAACAAAGCAGTGGGATGAAACTGTACAAACTCCATGTCACTCAGCAGCGCGCCGGCCCGGTAAGCCATGGCCACGCCGTCGCCGCAAGCGACCGTTGGGTTGGTGGTTTCCTTGTAGACTTGACCCAAACCGCCGGTGGCCAACAATACGGCGCGGGCAGGAATGTACTTGGGCGGAGAGCTTGGCGTGTCGAGGTAGGTCACGCCGCACACCTTGCCGCCCTCCCTTACCAGCTCGGTGGCAAAAGCGTGGGGATGCAACCGGATGGAAGGAAGCCTCTTGGCCTTGGCCATCAGCGCCCGCAGGATTTCGCTGCCGGTGGAATCTCCCTGCGCGTGGAGAATGCGCGAGCGGCTGTGGGCGCCTTCGCGCGTGAAGGCCAGCTTGGTCCCATTGCGATCGAAGCGCATGCCCCAATCAATGAGCTGATGGATTTGCTCCGGGCCTTCCTCCACCAGCACGCGCACGGCTTCTTCCCGGCAAAGTCCATCGCCGGCCAGCAGTGTGTCGTGCAAGTGAAGCGTGACCTCATCGTCTTCGCCCAACGCCGCGGCAATGCCTCCCTGGGCATACTCGGTGCTGGATTCATACAGATCGTCTTTGGTGAGGACGACAACCCGGCCGTCCCGGGCCAGCTCAATAGCGGCGCGCATCCCGGCAATCCCCCCGCCGAGAACCACAAAGTCCACACCTTTGTCCTTATGCGTCGCCATGATTGATTCCATAATATCCATGAGCGGGCGGCTCTGCAACATCTACCACCTGATGATGCATATTTTGTTGCGCGCGCCGGCGTGGTTGCGGAGCTTTGGCCGTTTCTCCTGTTGCTGGTCCGCGCCCTGCATGGTATTTGTAGGAACGGGTCTGGGCGCGGCACGACCTGGGGAGGCCTATGCGGCAACTGCAGGTGAAATCGAGTGCGGGTGAATATGCAGTGGTGATTGGGCGGGGAGCGTGGCGCGCGCTGCATCGCATGAAGGGGTACTCATCCTTCTTCGTGCTCACCGAACCCATCCTGTGGGAGCGGTGGGGCAATAAATTATTGTCTGACGCGGGCTGGGCCGGGCTTTCGCCCATCCTGGTGCCTTCGGGCGAGAGTTCCAAGAACCTCACCATGGTCGGGCGCGTGGCTTCCGAGCTCCTGGAGCGCGGCGCCGACCGGCGTTCGTTGTTGGTGGCGTTCGGAGGCGGGGTAGTAGGAGACTTGGGTGGGTTCGTAGCTTCAACTTACATGCGGGGGATTGATTACGTGCAGGCGCCGACCACCGTCCTGGCGCAAGTGGACAGCGCCCTGGGGGGAAAGACGGCTGTCAATATCCGCGCCATGAAGAACCTGGTGGGCACATTCTATGCGCCACGTTTGGTGGTTTCGGATCCCGAGGTGCTCGCTTCGCTTTCGCCGCGCGCGTTTCAATCGGGCCTCTATGAGGCGGTCAAGCACGCGATTCTGTCGGGTCCGGCCTTATTTGGTTGGCTCGAGGGGAAAATCGCCGGGCTGCGGCCGGGGGACACGCCGCTCCTGGAAACCCTGGTGGCGCGCGCTGCACAAGTGAAAGTTGACGTGGTGAGCCGAGACGAGCGCGAAGCGGCCCTGCGGCGCGTCCTGAACCTGGGCCACACGTACGGCCATGCGCTGGAAGAGGCCACCGGATATCGGCGCTTCCTCCACGGCGAGGCGGTGGCTTGGGGGATGCTGCTGGTCACACGCCTGGCGGAACTCGTCGGCGTGCTTGATCCCGTCATCGGCAAACGCCTTGCCCGCCTGGTGCGCGCCGTGGGTCCCCTGCCGCCGATTCACGCCCTGCGCGAAGATAAGGTGCTGGGGCTTCTGCCCCGCGATAAGAAAGCGGTGGGCGGAAAAATCCATTGGGTATTGCCCGAAGGCATTGGCAAAGTGCGGGTGACGCCGGATGTTCCAGATGCGGCCGTCGCTACGGCTTTTCGCGAGGTTCAGCGCGGAGTGTGGAATGATTAGCGCCGCCCGCGCGCCCGGGCAGGGAAGCCCTCTGGGTTCGGGAGGCGATGAAGCCTCCACCTCCGCCGCGGTGCGCAGCATGTTCTCGGCGGTCGCCCCCCGCTACGATTTTCTCAATCACTTCCTTTCGCTGGGACGCGATATCGCGTGGCGCCGTGCCACCGCGCGCGCCTTGCAGGAAATCCTGGCGCGTCCCGGCTCTTGCGTCGCCGACCTTTGCTGCGGAACAGGCGATTTGAGTTTTTGCCTCGGCCGCCATTCCCAAGGATTGGTGATGGGAGCAGACTTCTGTCATCCCATGCTGGCCATTGCGCGGGGCAAAGCCCGCGCCCGAGCCGGGCGGGTGCAATTCCTCGCCGCCGACGCCCTGCAATTGCCCTTTGGCGAGGCATCGCTGGACGCGATCACGTCCGCTTTCGGTTTTCGTAATTTGGCCAATTACTCTCGGGGAATTGAAGAAATGTGGCGGGTCTTGAAAAGCGGTGGGCGCCTCGCCATCCTGGAATTCTCGCGGGTGCGCTGGCCGATTTTCGGCCCGCTTTTTCGATTCTATTTTCGCCGCATCCTGCCGCGCCTCGGCGCGTGGATCTCCGGTGTTGACGGCCCTTACCGTTACCTTCCCGAGTCGGTTGCGCAGTTTCCGGAGCAAGAGGCTTTGGCGGAATTGCTGCGCGGCGCGGGCTTCCGCAAGGTGCGCTATGTGAATTTTACAGGAGGCATTGCCGCGCTGCATGTGGGCGAGAAGATTTGAGAGAGGGAGTTTCAGTGGTTAATAAGACCTTCTCACACAGGCAATTACATTTATCATCGAACATAAAGGACGTTATGGGGCATCAAATTGACGCGCTGCGATGGCTGCGTTAGAGTAGGGGACTTGCTGCAAGATAGGAGCTGATCATGACCATCACGCTCGACATCCGGCCTGAGGTGGAGGCCGCCCTCGCGCGCCAGGCCGCCGCGCAAGGCCGACCGCTCGAAGCCTACGCCGCCGGCCTTCTTGAAGAAGCTGCGCAGCTTCCATCCGGCGTCGCGCCCAATGTCGATCTGATCGATATTGGCGAACCTGTTCGGGGTCTGCTTTCGGACGAGGAAGTTGACCGCCTTTTCACCCGCAACCCCTCCACCGGACGCCCGGTAGATCTCGGATGAGCGGCTTTCTGCTGGACACCAACGTGCCTTCGGAAACGTTACGTCCCCGTCCGAACGCCAACGTCTCCGCCTGGATCAAGCGCCAACCCAAGGATATCCAGTTCCTCAGCGTCGTTTCCGTGGGAGAACTCCGGCGCGGGTTTATTCTGATGCCCCCTGGTAAACAGCGCACCCGCTTGGAACAGTGGCTTGAACAGTACCTCCTGCCGCTGTTTGCCGGCCGAATCCTGCCCGTGACGCTCAGCATCGGCGACCGCTGGGGCGTCCTGGATGCCCAATGCCAATTGCGCGGAAGACCGCTCAACACCGCGGACGGCATGATCGCCGCCACCGCGCTCGAGCACGGCCTCACCGTCGTGACGCGCAACGTGAAAGATTTTTCCGATCTGGGCCTCACGGTCTTAAATCCTTGGGACGCCATCTGAAGACTGGGAGAGGATTGGCGCATGAATGATTCGACTATCATTGGGAACACTGGCGGGAAGCCTGAACTGCCGGTGCTGATCACCAGGATGTAACCGCCTTCAGCGCCTTCCTGACCCTGGGCTACTCGCATGTGCGATACAGCCGTCACCATTGGCCGTAGGTTTGGTAAACGCCCAAGAACGGAAATGCACTGTCCGCCGCTCACTGTTAGCTGTAAGCTGTCGGCTGTCAGCTCTCTTTGAGGGTTTCCTCGGTTTGGCTCCATTCGTCCGGCGCCCCGCTGTCTTTGAAGGCGTTCTCCAGATCATCCAGAGCCTTCTGCGCGGCTTCCGTCGTGGCCCTGTTTATATCAACCTCTGATTGTTTGGCCTGCACTTTGGTGGTGAGGTCTGCTTTGAGGTTGACATCGATCTCCCGCGCTTCCTGGATCTGCAATAGACTCAATTCATCTTCGGCAAGTTGTTGCAGCTCTTTGGCATGCGCCACATCCGCGCGGACCGCTTTGAACTTTCCTTGCCAGTAATCGCGCGAATGGGCTTTGTCTTCGGGAGACTCGGGCTTTTTATTGCTGGTTTCCTCCGAGGGCGGGGGAGTGGCCGGTTTGGCCGTGGTTGGCGCGGGAGTTGAAGGCTGCGCCGCGGGGGCAGGTTGGGCCGGTCCCGAATTGACCGCCTCCCAGGGTTTGGGCGCCGGCAGGTTGTCGTTGGTGAACAACTTAGCGGCTTTCTTCGAGTCCTTGTCGTGTTGCGCACGGAGTTGCCGCGCCAAATCCCCGAGCGATTCCCCCTGCGGAGACTGGGCGACGAGCGGCAAGGCCGCGCTCAACAGAAGAATCATGAACAGCAAAGTGGTTTTTCTCATGTGTCCTCCTGCTTAGCGCAGCCAACTGGGATCACCGCCCTCATGGCGGAGCTGGTCGCGCAGATCATCGATGGCCTTCTCGTCGTCGGCAATCTGTTTTTTCTTGGCGTCGATGTCCGTGGTGAGTTTGTTGACATCTTCGCGTGAGTACTGTTGCTGGAGGGACTGGTTGGGATCAGTGTAAAACTGCATCTGATTCTGCCCGAGCTTTTGTTGCAGCACGTCGAGTTGGCGCTTATGAGTATCGAGTTGGTCTTGCAGGGCGCTCTGCTGCGTGCGGAAATACTTCGCATCGTGAGCGGTGGCGGGCGCCGCCGGCGCCTGCGAAGGCGCGGCGGAACTCTTTTCCGCCGGGCTCGCGCTGGATCCGGTCCCCGTATCTTTGGGAGCGGTTAGGTTATCGTTGGTGAACACCTTTACCGGCTTGGGCTCTTTGGCCTTTTTGGCTTTGAGCGCGCGGGCAATGTCACCGAGCGAGGTGTCGTTGGCATTGGTTGTCTGCTGGGCATAGCCCATTAACGCGGCCAGACAGACTAAAACTAGTCCCAGGACGAAAGTTCTCACACGTATTCGCATAGTTCCCTTCCTTGAGGGGCGGCGCGGTCGATCCCTAAGGAGAATCTACGCTTATTCAAGATCGAAATCAACCCCCTTGTGGGTAGGGGAGGAGGCGTCACGGGGAGGCAGCGTCGAGCACCAGTACCCAATCCGCGCCCCCCTGGCTATTCGCGTGGGGAGTGGTGAAGACGTGAGCACCTGAATTCGCCATCCTGCCGATGATTTGGTAGGCGCCGTTCGTGGGGTCGTACCAGCGCGCCCGCGACTCCCCAGCGCCGCCCCCCAGCTTCGACAGGTTGACAGTCAAATGGAACCCCATGCCGCTCTCGCCGGGGTAATAAACCACGCCCAGGGAGCCATCCGCGGTAAGCGCCGCGGAAACGTAAGTGAAATCGTCCTTCCCCGGAGCTCCCGATTGGCTCGTCACGAACGTGTGCGGCCAGTCGGGAATGAGTTCGTACCAGCGCCGGGCGGTGAAGAAGGTCGTAGCGTACTCCGCCGCGTTAACGCCTGGAGTTTTCCCCAGCCAGCGCAGAGGGTCTTCCGTGCAGTCCGGCGCGCCCAGAATGCCGAAACCGGAGCCGCCATTCAACACCGTCCCCCAAACCTGTTCCCTCATCATTTGGGGCGGGGTGGGGATATGCTGCGGACTCCCGGCCGCCAAGCCTTCGTAGAGAGTCTCGAAGATGCAAGTCGGCATCACCGGGTTCCCCATGTGGTAGTGATACCAGGTGGCCCATTGCGGCGCGTGGTATTCATACCAGGCGTCCAGATTGACCCAGCGATGGCCGGCCTCATAGAAGCGGTGAGGCCCCGTCCCCTCGCTGGTCCAACCCGGCGGCCCGTTTTCCCAGTCCGTGGTCACCAGCCGGTCCGGCATGTACTTTTCGAGACCCTCCACCACCTGGTCCACCTGGGGCCAAACCAACCGGTCATTTCCCAGGGCGAAATTGAGGTGAGAATAATGCTTGTAGCAGTTGCCCCAAAACTCACCCCAGCGGCGCATTTCTTCCGGGGAATGCCGGGAAGGGTCGAAGCCGGCGGGCCCGGGATCATACCCGGAACTGAAAGGATCCAGGAACAGATAGATGCCATGCTCGGCCGCGGATTTCACCATGGCGTCAACCGAGGCCACGTAGGCAGGGTTTAAATTCGCCGGATCCCAACTGTTGCCGTGGAGCAACATCGCATGGCCACGGGCATCGGTGGGGTTCGTCAAGGTGTCTTTACCTTGCGAGTCAAAGGCGTTGATCACCACCCAGGCAAAGTTGAAATGCCTTTTCGCCCGGTCGGCAAAATAGATGTCCATTTGTTCGGGGGTGCACCAATGCAGGATGCTCTGCGGACAGACTCCCGCCATGAAAAATGGCTTGCCGTTTTCATCCTCGAGCAGATGACGATTGCCGGCGCGGATGCGCAGTTTCGGCAGGCTGGGGATGGGCGCGCCGGCCGTGCCCGCGAACGCGGAGGCAGCGGCGAGGCACTCCCCCACCGGCGCCGGCGCGAACTTTACCGGCCGGCGTAATGCGGAGGCAAGCCCCCCTCCTCCGGCAATTATGGCGAAGCAACATGCCCAACCGACAATTTCATGGCGTCGCAGCATCGATTCTCCTTTTGAGCCGCTGGGAACGTAGCGCCGACCTTGGGGTCGGCACGCTGTAGCGGCGGTGTCCCCACCGCCGAACGGCGGTCGGAGACCGCCGCTACAAGCATGGCCAGGATGGCCATGGCGCCTTGATATGGGCACGGGGTGAGTCAAGTAAGTCATTCCCCTATTTTTCAAGGCCATCCTTCAGGGTTCCTAACCGGCCTCCGGGCTGATCAACCCCGAATTAGTATCCCGCCCCGCTCGGGAGGTCAAGCGAAATGCGGGCGGACGCGGGAAGCGACGTAGCGCGGACCTGCTTCTCAAGGTCCGCGGCTTTTCGTGGTGGTAGGGGGAAGAACCGCGGGCCTACAAAACAGGTCCGCGCTACACCTCCACTACCCGCGCGCCAACGCGATCAGCAATTTCCTTGGCCGTACGCCCTAACCGCGGTTGGGCTGGCAGCAGATGGTCATCGAGGGCGCGGCTCCAGCGACGCCCCTCCGCAAGCGGTGGCGTGTCGAAATCCCCCGGTGGCGCGGACGCCGAGGGACCTCCGGCAGACACGGGTCCGGTTTCAGGCTACGGACGGCGCCGGAGTGTAGCCTCACTATTCACTTGACAAAGCCTAGATCGATAGGTATACTTTACAGGCAAGCCTGCGTCCGGGGACGAAAAGGCGCTGCCCATGCCGAGCCTGCCACAGTCCGGCCTCCTCTCCCTGCTGGGGTTCTTTTCCAACAAAATGTCTCTGCCGGGGACCGGCCTACCAAAAAAAGATGTTATTTTATGTCGATCAAAGCCGGAATGTTTATGAAAACAAAGGAAACATCGACAGAATGACCGAGATAAAATCGGACATTTACGGCGATATGACGTGGGTTTTGCCGAAAAATTCAGGATATGTCGGGCCATTGACCTTGAATGACAGTTTTGGAGCGGGTTTTGCGCGGATATTAGATGGTGCCGCTGCCCTCAGGCTGCATCCCGGAGGTCCACCCAGAGCGGGCAATTTGTCTCAGCAGGTTCCGCCACCCGCTTCTATTATTAGCCCTCAGTGGCAGGCATTCGCGGTTTATCCACTTTGGTTTGTAGAGACGCAGATTGCTCTTCCCAGTTATAATGGACCACCGACTTATGAAAAACCGAAACTGGAAATTCGAAAATGGAAACTCGGAAATCGAGAGCCGTAAATCACCCATCGCAAATCGTCAATCGCCAATCGCAAATGCCCTGAGGCCCGAACCCTATCGTTGAGGCGAAGATGGCAATCCACAGCATTTATATTCTCTCCCAAGATGACCCCGAGGCTCGCAATGGGCTGAGCTTTTTCCGCCGGCGCGGGCACGACCGCCTGACGAACCTCCTGATTGAACGCGTCGTTTGGCTGGAAGGGTCCTTTAACCTGGAGCGATTGATGCCCCTGCTGATCAACCCGCTTTACCAGGTTGCAGCGGAAACGTCACAGCTCGATCGCGAGCGGGGACCGATTGTGGAGATTGCTTATCGCCCCGCGGTCACCGACCCTGAGACGCCTTCCATCCTCGCCGGCGCGCACGCGCTGGGGGAAGAGGGATTGCAATTCGCGCGTCTGAGCCGGCGATATCAATTCTGCGGGCTCGATGATGCGGAGGCCCAGAGCCTTGCTGCGCGCTTCCTCTACAACAAAGTCGTGGAGAGGATTCGCGAGCCGCACGAGGCGGTGACCACCCTTCAGCCGAGTGGAAAGCCTGATCCGGTGGGCACGGTTTCATTGCGGGGCCTCAGCGATGACGAGCTCGTGGCGCTGGCGCGGGAACGCTCCTGGTATGCCCCGCTCTCGCAGATGAAGGTCATTCAGGCGCACGAGCAAGAGCGCAACCGGCCTTACACCGATGCCGAAATCGAGATTCTGGTACAGAGCTGGAGCGATCACTGCTACCACACCACGTGGAAAAGTCTGGGTCTGCTGAAAAAGCTCATGGCCGCCACCCGCGAAATCAATCATCCCCTGGTGGTTTCATCCTTCACCGATAATGCCGGTGGCATGGACTTTGTCGATGGCTGGGTGGTGACCATTAAAGGTGAGACTCACAATTTCCCCAGCTCCATCGCGCCCTTTGGGGGAATCGCCACCAAACACGGCGGGGTGATTCGCGACACTCTGGGTTTTGGCAAAGGCGCGTATCCGATTGGGGGCACCACCGTCATGGGCACCATGGACCCGCGGCTGCCGGAAAACGAGGTGCCGCCGGGCGCGCTCCACCCGGAATTGATTGTGTCGGAATCGATCCGCGCCACGGCATACTACATGAACCCGATGGGCATTCCCATGATGCACCCGGTTTATCGGTGCCACCCGGGGTATGCCAAGTGCTTTGCCCTGGGGCACTCGGTGGGCCTCTTGCCGAAAAAGTATGCGCGCAAGGACCAACCCAAACCGGGTGACCTTGCGGTGTTATTTGGCGGCGCCACGGGCCGTGACGGCGTCCACGGCGCTACCGCCAGCTCCGCCGCCATGACCGGCGAAACCTTGGAAAAAGAATCGGCCGCCGTCCAAATCGGCCACCCCATCACCGAACGGCGCTTCACCACGGCCATTCCCATCCTGCGCGACCACGAATGTATTCGCTCGATCACGGACCTCGGCGCGGGCGGCATTTCTTGCGCCGTTGGCGAAATGGGGGCTGACACGGGCGTCGAAATCAATTTGGACGCCGTGCCGCTTAAAGACCAAAGCCTGACGGCATGGGAAATTCTCCTTTCCGAATCGCAGGAGCGGATGCTGATGGCCGTGCCGCCCGAGAAGCTGGAAGAAGCCCAGGCGATTTTGCGCCGCTTTGAGGTGGCCTCTTGCATCCTGGGGCGCTTCACCCGCACGGGGCGCTTGCAGGCGACATGGCGAGGCGAAATGGTAGTCGACCTGAATATGGTTTTTCTCTGGCGCGCCTGCCCGATTGACGCCATACCCACCGCGCCGCCAGAGCGACATCTTGTGCCTTTGAAGCTCCCCGACCTTAAGACCCGATTGGAGTGGGATAGCGCCGTCCGGCGGACCTTGTCCCACTATCACTGCGCTGACCAAAGCCCCGCGGGCACACGATATGATTCTACGGTGCAGGGGCGTACCGCGGTAGGGCCTTACGCCGGCAAGAACCATCGCATGCCCACCAACATCTACGTTTCTGCGCCCCTACGCGGCAAGCCCAACGGGATTATCACCACAGTGGCCTTCAATCCCTTCTACGGCGACATCGACCCTGCCGCCATGGCGCGCCTCATGATGCTGGAAGCCATTACCAAAGCCGTGGTGGCCGGCGCCGACTACCATCAAATGGTTTTGTGCGACAACTTCTATACACCTCGCGTACGCCCGGAAACTGCCTTCGATTTGGTGGAGATGGTAGAAACCATCGCCAACCTTTCCGTCGAACTCGGCGTGCCCTTTATCTCCGGCAAGGATTCGAGCTCGGGAACTTTTGAGGCCGGCGGGCGAAGAATCGAAGTGCCCCCCACTCTCGCCGTGGCCACCATGGGCCGAGTTAGCGATGTGAAAGCGATGGTCACCAAGGATTTCAAGTGCGCCGGCAATCGCCTGTTGCTTTTGGGACGCTACGATGCGGATGCTCTCGGGGGCACGGTTTATGCCGACTCCTTCGGGCAGCGCGGGGATCGCCTGTTTGACGCTTATGACCCTATATCCATGCAGGTGCAATGGGATTACTTGATGGAACTCCACGCGCAGCACCGCTATGTTTCCGCATCGGCAATCGCTGAGGGTGGAATCCTGCTGCGGCTGTTTGAGGGCGCCTTCGGGTCAGGTCTCGGCGCGCGCGTGGATTTCAGTGGCATCCAAGCCGGTCGGCGCGACGGTTTCCTGTTCGGCGAGTTCGTCGGGTCGTGCATACTTGAGGTGCCGCCGGATTTCGATGTTCCCGTCCATGTTGCCGGAATCCCTCATCAGTTTATCGGTCATGTAACCGCGGAGCATCGTTTGGCGATTGCGGACCATGGGGCAGTGATTTGGGAAGAGACTGTTTCGAATTTAGCTGAGAGTTGGAGTAAGACTTTTCGCGAGGTGGTGAAATGAGCCAGGCGCGGACCGCCATCTTATATGCTCCAGGAACGAATTGCCATGAAGAGACCGCCGCCGCGATTGAGTTGGCGGGCGGCAAAGCGAAACTGGTCCTGCTGAGGGACTTGATCGGCGGCGAAAGCCGGCTCGACGATTATCAAGCGGCGGTGATTCCTGGCGGTTTCTCTTATGGTGACCATCTGGGCGCAGGAAGGATTTTCGCCACCATGCTCGTGGCCCGGCTGCGTGACCAGTTGGTGCGCTTCCTGGACGCGAAAAAGCCCCTGCTGGGAATCTGTAATGGTTACCAGGTCCTTGCCGAAGCGGGGATCCTGCCCGGGCGGACACCCGGCCAACGCACGATGGCGCTGCTCGAAAATCAATCCGCGCGCTTCGAAGATCGCAAGGTCCGGCTGATTGTCTCTACCCAGAAGTGCGCGTGGACCGAAGGCTTGGCCGGACAGGTGCTCGAGATGCCCTCCGCGCACGGAGAGGGCCGCCCTTTGCTCTGCGCCACGGGTTCGTCATCCGCGACCCGTGCCGTTTTCTATTATGGTGACGAGCACGGCCAGCCTACCGTGGACTACCCGAGCAATCCCAACGGCTCCCCTGGCGCCGTCGCCGGCATTACCGATGAAAGCGGGCTGGTGCTGGGCCTGATGCCTCATCCTGAACGCGCATCGCTCCCCACCCAATACTCGCAAGATGGCTTGCGGATTTTCCAAAACCTGGTCAAATGGCTAAATTGATGAACTCGCACCGGCGGACCCGGCGAAGGGAACGGGGGCAAGTCGCCGAACGGCTAAGCGACAGGCGCCGGTGGCCTCAACTCTCGAAACACGCAGGCGACGACTTCCAGCGCCCCGGTGCGGTCGCGAGTTGGCAGCACGGAAACTTCAACCCAGCGCTTGCTTCCGTCCGAACCTTGGAATTCGACGAATTTCTTCCGGACTTCCGCTCCCGTTGCGAAGCATTCGTCGATCAGTTCCGACAAGGGGGTAATGTCGTTGAAGATCTCCGCGTAGCGGCGCCGCGACCACGTGTCTACGGCTAGAATCTTGCGCACCGGGGGGTTCGAGAAACTTATAAAACCCGCGGCATCAAAAACCATCAAACCGGAGTCAATTTCGCGGGCGAGAAGCTCAAATTTGCGAGTGTTCTCTTCTGCGTGGCGCTCCGCGGCGACGAGTTTTTCCTGCGTTGCCTTTAGGTCTGTCTTCAACTGAGTGACGACGGCCCTTATGGTCGCAAGCGTGAAGGCCGCTTCGTCTTCCACGCGCACCCTGGCGGGCCGGGGTTTGTTGGATTTCAATGAGCGGTTAAAAGACCTTTGGAGAAGGTAGACTCCCAAGGTCAGGGCGGTGCCAAACAGCAGCGCGCCACCGACCAGCAAAATCAAGGTTTGCGGGCTGAGCAGTTTATCCATAGTTAGCCTGCCATTCCTGACAAGCGCAAGTAGGTGTCAAGAAGCCGGCTACCATACAGGCCGGCGTAAATTGCCGCAATTCCCAAGAATGTGCCATACGGCCACTCATAGTCGCGGAAACGGGAATCGATGGCAATCATGCTGAGACCGATTACCGAGCCCGCGAGGGAAGCGAGGAGGATGGTCATCAGGGTCAGAGGCACCCCGAGGAACGTCCCTGCCATCAACATCATCATCACGTCCCCGAAGCCGAGGCCCTCCTTCTGCTTGCCGCTCCACCGGTAGAAAGCCTCGCCCACAGCGTAGAAGAGGCCGCCCCCCACCAGGGATCCCGCCACGGCGCCCGCAACCGAGGCGGTAATACCTTCCAGGTTGATGTCCCAATGTCGAAATATCCAACCGAGCGGCCGATCATCCACCGGGATGAAAAAGCTAAACACCAGTCCCAGGCAGATTCCGAAAATCGTTACGGCGTGGGGAATGCGCCGGTGCAGGAGGTCCGTAAAAATGAGAACGATCAACAACATGTTGAACGAAGCGTATTTGATGAATTCCGGCCCCAGGCCGTAAACGTGGAAAGTCAAAACCAAAACCGTGGCCGTCAACGCTTCGACCGTGGGATAAAGTGGAGAAATCGGTGTATGGCAATCCCGGCAACGCGCGCGCAAAACTAGAAAGCTAATCAGGGGGATATTGTCGTACCAACGGATGGCGTGATTGCAGCGCGGGCAATGCGAGCGAGGAAGAACAATCGATTCGCCCCGGGGCAGGCGCGAAATGCAGACATTCAAAAAGCTTCCAAAGCAAAGTCCGAAAAGGGCGATGATGATATATGTCGTAACCACGCGATGAAAATCCTCTCTGCTCCTTACCAGGGCTCACTGGCCCGCCCGCGCCGTGAAGACCAAGCGGACGTCTACCGTTTTCGTATCGGCATGGATCGTTTGCACAGGTTTAAAGCTCCAGCCGGACGAGCTTGCCGGGAGCTCATGACCTACTTCCTGCAAAAAACGGTTCCAGTAGGTCGAATCATAAGGGTCGCCGGGGCGGAGTCGGCATCGCTGCTCAAGCGTGCGGGCATGGGCATCGTCCATTCCGGCGATTTCCAGTTTCCCCAACCGGAAGAGGTCGCCTTGCTGGATTTGGATCTGGTAAACGGCCATTTGGGTGGCATCGTCAAGCACTGCCTTCGATTTCACATCCGCCATGAGGTACCCCTTCGGATGAAAGAACAGAACCATGGTGAGCACGTCCTGCTCGAGCTCCGAGGCATCCACCGGGCTCCCCACCGCTACGTGTATCAATTTTGCGAGTTCCTCATAAGGAATTACCGTTTCCCCGGACCAGGTGATTTCCTTCAGGCTGTACTTTTCACCTTCCGAGACGGGAAGTGTCACCGCGATGGCATTGGGTGTGGGGTCTCCCGCTATCAGGTGGGGTACGGGGTCACCGAATTGTACGCGCAGATAGCCACGCCGGCGATAGACCAACGCGATGCTGCCTCGGGAGAAGTCCTGGATGAACGAGGCATCATAGTCGTGGTCGAGGAGAGGGCGGGCTGCCTCCTGGAGCGAAGCCGCATCAACATTGGCCACCCCCGTGAAATCGATTCTGTGCACAGGGAGCGGAACGCCGATTTCACGGAACTGCATGCTCTGTATAGGTCCGCCGAGCCCTCCCTGGGGTGAATACTGAACCTGCGCGTGGATTCCTCGCGCCGCGAGCAGGGCAACGAGCTGTGCGGCAATGAGATCAAGCATCGTTCCGCCCTGCGGTCCGTACCCATCGAACAGTGGCAACTGGGATCGAACACCGTCCGTCAATTCCTTTGGCGTGAACCAAACAAAGTTCTCGAAAGTGCAGGGCAACAGCCCCGCGGCGTCTTGGACGGTGAAATCCGCAGTCATCGCATCGCCTTGAGTTTGATAACGATAACCGACCTGGGAAAAAATCCCCAGAGCCCCAAGCTTTCCCGCCACCTCTTTCAATTCATCAGGAGTAATGTTCTGTGAGAGTTTTAAACCTGTTGCCCGAACGATTTCGGAAGCCTCGTAGCGCTTCGATCCTACGACGCGCAAGCCCGCCAGCCGGAACGTGCCGGAGCTTTGCGCGCGGGCCGGAATAGCAGCGCTGAGAAGCAAGACGGCCAATACGCCCAGAGCCTTAAGATTGTTATGAACATTGGCAACACCGCCGGAAAAATTGGGAGCGGCGGGTTGATCAAGCAAGACTAAACATGCGTTTTCTGTCATTGCCGTGAATTCCTCGCTGCGGCAGTGATTACGGTCTTAAATCACTGAGAAGGCGTTCGTAGAGAGCCTCCGTGCGGCTTACCATTATAGCAGCAGAAAATCCTTCGGCCCGTCTGCGGCCATGGCGGCCGAACTCAATTAGCTTTACGCGGTCGCGGGAGGCCAGCAAGATGGCATCCGCCAGCGCCTGCGGTGAACCGGGTGGAATCAGCCATCCGGTCTCATTCTCCACCACAATTTCCGGAAGGCCGCCCACGCGGGTTGCCACCACGGGAAGGCCATACGCCATCGCCCACAGTGCGGAGGACCCCAAGCCCTCAGATTTCGAGGGCATGACGAAGAGGTCGATGCCTGGGAAGAAATCTGCGAGATCCTCGATTGGGCCGAGGCGAAGAATCCGCGTGCAGTCGGGCTTGGCGCCAGGCATCAATCTGGTGCCAGAGTTGGGGCCTTCGTCACCCGCGAATATGAGTCGCGTCCGGGGCAGCTTTTCGGCGAGCAGATCCAGGGCCGCGAGTACCGTGTCCTGCCCTTTTTCAGGAGTTGATGCACCCAGCAACCCGACTACGAAATCATCCTCCCGGCAATGCCACGACGTTCGCAGACGCAGTCTCTCGGCGGCGCCGGGCAGCTCCGCAGGAATATCAATGCCATCCGGGATCACCGTAATCCGCTCGCCGGGGACGCCGGCCTGCACGGAAAGTTCTCGGATGTTTTCAGAGACGGCGATCACAGCGTGGCAGGTTTGGCCGTACTTAAGTCGGTAGGTCCAGTGGTCAGAAGGGAAAAAGATGACGCGCCGGCTGGCAACGCGGCGGACCGGCAATCCCAGGGAAGCAAGCCAGGCGAGCGTCTGGCCGCGGCCATCGTGCGCGTGCAGAATTTGCGGAGCCCAGGTTTTGAGCTGCTGGCGCCAAAGTAAAATTCCGAAGGCGTGCCCCGGGTCGTGCATAGGCAGGGAGAATACGTGAAAGCCTTCACGTTGCGCCCGCTCTTCCAGGCTGCTCCCTTCCAGGCACACGATGACCTGCTCACGCCCGCGCTCGCGCAAGCCCTCCGCCAGCATCAGCATTTGCCGCTGGCCGCCGCGCAGGCTTTGGCCCGTATCAATGTGGGCGATGCGGAGCACGAGGGTTGATTTCATTGGTGTGGGTACAGGCCCTTTCGCATTTCTTCCAGCTTCGCGTATTTTCTTTGCACGTACCGCGCGGCCATTTGGGCGATCAGGTAGCCCGGTCTGCCATCGATCATTCCCAAACGAAAAAAGTAGGAATTCAAGAAAACCCATGGAGGGCCCAGCGTGCGTTGCAGAAAGCTTGCGCGTTCTCCCCGCTCCAACATTTCCTTCGCGGCCAGATCCGTGTAGAACTCAATCCGCTCGCGATGTTCCTCGAGAGAATTGCACGTGTAGTGAAGAATCTCTCCCGGCAGCGTCGCCACGGCGCCGTCGACCACCACCGACTCATGCACGTAGGCGCCTTGCCAACTGCCGCGGCGGCGGTCGAACAGGCGAAGTTTGTAGTCAGGATACCATCCCGAGTGCAGAATCCATCGCCCCAGGTATTGGGCCCGTCGGGCAAACTGATAGCCGGCGGCAGATGGCTCCGAGCGCTTCCATTGCAGAACCGCGGCCTGCGCTCTGGGGTCCAACTCTTCGTCAGCATCGAGGCTCAAGACCCAATCATTCTGAGCCTGCGCGCTGGAGAAGTTCTTTTGCGCGGCGAAGCCTTCCCAGGCGTGGGTGACGACCCGCGCCCCCAATCGCGCGGCGATCTCGCCCGTGCCGTCGTGGGAGTCGGCGTCAATCACCACAATCTCATCGGCGCAGGTAAGCGAGTGGATGGCGCGCGCGATGTTGGCGCTTTCGTTGTGGGTAATGATGGTGGCGGAAAGGGCTGGCATGGCGGGTCAGATTTGGCGATCCGGCGCAATGAGGCCGGCAAGCACGCCCTCCGAAATCAGGCCGGCGAGGCGCGCAATGTCAGCGTGCAGGGGCCGGTCCTTGGCGATGTGCGGCGAGGCCTTGCGAACCAGCGCCCGGGCTCGCTCCGCCAGTTTCCCCGACCGGAGCGGCGCGAGCAAGTCCAGCGCCTGGCAAGCACAAAGCAGCTCGATGGCCAGAATGTTTTTCACATTGGCGATGACCGGTGGCAGCTTCAACGCGGCCGCCATGCCCATGCTCACGAAGTCTTCCTTGTTGCCGGAGGTCGGGATGGAATCAGCCGACGCCGGATGCGCCAGCACTTTGTTTTCCGAGGCCAGCGCGGCAGCAGCCACTTGCGCGATCATGAGTCCTGATTCCAGGCCAGGCGAGCGGGTGAGGAAAGCCGGAAGCTCGGAGGTGAGCGGGTTCACCATGCGGTCGATGCGTCTTTCGGCGATCGCGCCGAGTTGGGTGAGGGCGATGGCCATGAGGTCAAGGGCCAAGGCCAGCGGCTGGCCATGGAAATTGCCCCCGGAGATGACTTCCCCCTCACTCGCGAAGACCAGAGGATTGTCCGTGGCGCTATTCATTTCGATCTCGAAAACCTGCCGCGCATAATTCAAGGCGTCGCGCACGGCGCCGTGAACCTGCGGCATGCAGCGCAGGCTGTAAGCGTCCTGCACGCGCGAGCAGCCCTGATGGGATTTGTTGATGGCGCTGCCACCAATGAGGCGGGCCAGGTTGCGCGCGGAAATGATCTGCCCGGGATGAGGCCGCGCCGCGTGCAAGCGTTCGTCAAAGGCGCGCGTGGAGCCGCGCAGGGCATCGAGTGACAATGCCCCGGCGACGTCCGCCGTGTTGGCGAGAATCTCCGCCTCGCGCAGGGCCAGCAGCCCGACGGATAGCATGGCCTGCGTGCCATTCACGAGCGAAAGTCCCTCTTTGGCCTCCAGGGCCAGGGGCTTCATGCCCAGCGATTTGAGGGCTGCCGCCGCGCGCTGCCGCCGTCCTCGGAATACGACCTCACCTTCGCCGACCAGCGCCAACGCCACATGGGCGAGCGGCGCCAGGTCGCCACTTGCCCCCACGGAGCCACGCCGGGGGACAACCGGATGCACGCCGTGGTTCAAAAAGGCGCAAAGCGTTTCGGCAATCAGGGGCCGCACGCCGGAAAGACCGCGCGCCAGGGTGTTGGCGCGCAACAGGAGCAAGCCCCGCGTTTCCGGCGCGCCAAGCGGTTCACCCACGCCACAGGAGTGGCTGCGGACCACGTTCAGTTGCAGTTCGCGAGCCGCGGCGGGGTCAATATGTTCGGTGGAGAGGCTCCCCACGCCCGTGGTCACGCCATAGACCACTTGCTTTTCCGCGATAATCTTTTCCACCCAGGCGCGCGATTTCTGCATTGCCACACGCGCGCGCGGGGAGAGGCCCACGCGGTGGTTCTCCAGGACTACGGCGGAAAAGTCGCGCCGCGTAAGTCGTCGACCATCGAGGAGAATAGTGCGTCGCATGGAATCCTTACCTGGGCCCGGCAACGAAGAGGTCGCGGTACTTGTCGGGCAGGGAACGGGGATGACCCTCACGATCGGTGATCACGTGTACGGTTTCCCCCTCCGCCAAGATTTCGTTCGTAGCCTGGCGGTAGACCTCATAGCCAAACACCAGAACGCGCCGGCGGGTTTCCTTCAAACAAGTACGGACCAGGATTTCATCGTCATAGCGCGCGGGAGCTTTGTAGCGGCAACGCACTTCCGCCACCATAATATAAAGACCGTCCTGCTGTTCCATCTCGCGGTAAGCAAAGCCGTGCTTGCGGCAAAAGTCGGTGCGCCCGATTTCGAACCAAATCAGGTAATTGGCGTAGTAAACCACTCCCATCTGGTCCGTTTCGGCGTAACGGACTTGCAGGGTGGTGGCGGTCCACTGGGTTGGAGAGTCCATATATTTTGGATTTTAGATTTTGGATTGGGCTACGGCGATTCGCTCTCCCTCCTTACTCCTTGCCGGCGGCTAATTCGCAATCCTAAGCCGCTCGACCGCAGTCTATAACAAATCCGCGAGTTCGCAAATCGCACCCACCTCACAGAATGCCGAACCGTAACTTGGGCCTTGCCTTCCCTCCTCACCCTTTCCAATCCAAAATCGCAAATCGAAAATCCAAAATTAGAGCAGACTCTCACCGAAGTCATCAACCGGGTTCGCGAGCACGTGACGAAGGCAAGCAAAGAAGCCGCGCAGGAGGGTTTCGAAAAAACGACGGCGCTCCTGGGCGGGGAGAATCTGAACCTTTACATTGGCCTCGCCGGACCGGTCGACTTGCTCGAAAAACTCTTGGGCAGTGGGCCACGTGAGGGTCACGTCCGGATGCTTGGCGGGCCGCCGCTCGATTTCAAACCGCCCGCGGCGGAGAAATACCGTCCACTCCATCTCCCAATCCTCCACAATCCAAAGGGTGGTGATTTCGGATTCGCGGATTTGCTGCCGCAAAACCTTGTCCCGCCCCATCAGCACGAATGCGCGTTGGATGATTCGGCGCGCCGCGCGCTTGGAGAGTGAGTTTGCGGGATCCTGGCGGGGAAGCGTTTCTTCCGGTGACGGCGCATTGGGCATGGGATGCAGATTCAACAGTACCACTTATCCGGAATGTCGATGGCAAAAGTAGGGTCGAGCATGAAATTCAAAGGCCCGCGTGGCTTCGCGCCAAAGGGCGGCGCAGTGCCTGCGCGCGCTGGGCTGCGGCGCCGAGCAGGTCGCGACAGGAAACCAGAGCGTCGACCAGTCCCATGGTCAGCGCTTGAGTGGCCGGAATGCGGTCGGCAGTAAGAAATAATTGCAGCGCCGCGGGCTTGCCGAGCAGGCGCGGCAAGCGCTCGGTCCCACCCCAGCCGGTCACTAGTCCCAGGGCCGCGCCGGGGTGTCCGAATGACGCGTCGAAGGTGGCCACGCGCCCATGACAAGCCAGCGCCAGGTCCAACCCTCCGCCCAAACAGTAACCGCGAATGGCAGCCACCACCGGCAAGGGAAACGTCGAGACACGGCGGCAGATGCTTTGCCCACGTTCGGCGAATTCCCGCGCGCGCAGTCCCTCCACCGCGGCGACCTCTTCAATCTCCGCCCCCGTCGGAAAAGACTTTGCGTTGGCCGCGATCACTACGGCGCTGAACAGGCCGGCGCCATTGACCTCTTCGAGGAGGTCATCCAATTCCGCCAGAATCGCAGCGGTCAGACGCGGATATCCCGCGGTGGTTGAAAACGCCAGCACGGCGACGGAATCATGGCTCGAGAGTTCCATGGTGAATGCAGTGGCTAGTGGCTAGTTGCGGTTTTCTAACCACTAGCCACTATCTACTAGCCACTGTTTCTTCACATTCTTGCGGATGAAATCGACGATGGTTTGCGTAGACGCGCCAGGCTGAAAGACCTCGGCGACGCCGGCTTGCTTTAAGCCTGGGATATCTTCGTCGGGGATGATGCCGCCTACCACCAAGAGGACATCCTCCATGCCCTCGGCGCGCAGCAGTTCGCAGATGCGTGGAATGATGGTGTTGTGCGCACCGGATAAAATCGAAATGCCGATAGCGTCGACATCCTCCTGCACCGCCGCGCTGGAAATCTGCTCGGCAGTCTGCCGTAATCCGGTGTAGATGACTTCCATGCCCGCATCGCGAAGGGCACGCGCCACGATCTTGGCTCCGCGATCGTGGCCATCCAAGCCGGGTTTGGCAATCAGAACGCGAATTCGTCGCTCAGGCATTGAGCAGCTCACGGTTGATCAAACACGGATTTCAAATCGAGCGAGAAGCCCGGGAGTATGTCAGGATCCTCGAGCGTCTCATGCTCGCCGCGGAAAAAGCTTCCACCGTCGGCGCGGAAAACCTGCACTTCGCGGGTCTTGGGATAGAAGACCCACACCGCCTTAGCCCCGGCGGCGAGGTATTGCTTGACCTTCTGCGTCAGTTCCTCGGCAAGATCGTTGGGCGAGACGACCTCGATGGCGAGCGCGGGAGCGCCCTGAATGCGTTTGTCCAGGTCGATTCCACGCATCTGGTCGGCGGGTACGAAAGAGATGTCAGGAATTCGCACAGTCTCGGCCGAGAGTTGGTAACCGGTTTCCACGAACACCTCACCGAGTTTTCGTTCTTCGACAAAAATTCCCATGCGGCGGGCTATTCGGTCGCGTACCCTATTATGCCTCGGCATTGGCTCGGTCATGGTGACGACTTCCCCCTCGTTAAGCTCATAATGGACTCCTTCTATAACGGGAAGCTGATCGAACTGCTCAATTGTTAGCAGGGTCTTGGTTGCCATGTAACGCTCTCCCTTTGATCCTACTCCAAGTTCAAAGCAGGTCCGCACTACTCCTGCTGGTGTTCGTAATTCAGAATTCATAATTCATAATTCAGAATTTATAATTGCCTTTCATCGAAACGCCGGCTCTTCGTAGGTCCCAAAAATCCTGCGTAGCACGTCGCACATCTCGCCCACGGTTGCGTAGGCGCGCACACCTTCCAGGAGGTAGGGCATCAAGTTCGCGTCGGTCGGGGCGGCGCTGGCCAGCGCCTCGAGCGCCCGCTGCACCCGGGCGTTATCCCGCTTCTCCCGGACTTCGCCGAGCTTTTTGACCTGGTGGCGCGCCACGCTGTCGTCGATCACCAGCAACTTGATGGAACGGTCCTCCTCCGTCACGTAATCATTGACGCCCACAATGATCTTTTCCTTGCGCTCGACGGCTTTTTGGTAGGCGTAGGCGGCTTCGTGAATTTCCTTTTGCGGATATCCGCGCTCGAGGGCGGGCACCATACCCCCCATGGCATCGATCTTCTCAAAGTAATCGTAACAAGCGCGCTCCGTTTCCAGCGTCAGCTTTTCGATGAAGTAGGAACCGGCCAGCGGATCGACGGTGTTGGTCACGCCGCTTTCGTGGGCCAGCACCTGTTGGGTGCGCAAGGCGATGGTGACGGCCTCTTCGGTCGGCAACGCCCAGGCCTCATCGAGGGAGTTCGTGTGCAGCGACTGGGTTCCGCCCAGCACCGCGGCGAGCGCCTGAAGGGTGGTGCGAACCACATTGTTGTAAGGCTGCTGCGCGGTCAGCGAGCAGCCCGCCGTCTGGGTATGAAAGCGGCAGAGCCAGGAGCGTGGGTTGGCTGCCCCAAACCGCTCGCGCATGACCCGCGCCCAGATTTTTCGCGCCGCCCGGTATTTCGCCACTTCCTCGAACAAATCGCTGTGGGCGTTGAAAAAGAAACTCAGACGTGGGGCGAATTCATCCACGTTCATCCCCGCCCGCCGGACCCACTCCACGTATTCGATTCCGTCGCGCAGGGTGAAGGCCAGTTCCTGCACGGCGGTCGAGCCCGCTTCGCGAATGTGGTAGCCGCTGATGGAAATGGGATTCCAGCGTGGAACCTCGCGCGCCCCAAAAGTGATGGTATCCACGACCAGGCGCATGGAAGGCGCGGGCGGGTAAATGTACTCTTTCTGCGCGATGTATTCTTTCAGGATGTCATTCTGGGTGGTGCCGGAAATCTTCGTCCAATCCGCCCCGCTCTTTTCCGCCACCACCAGGTACATGGCCCAAAGGATGGCGGCGGGTGAATTGATGGTCATGGAGGTGGTGACTTGCTGGAGGGGCAAGCCGGCCAGCAGGGTTTCCATATCGGCGAGCGAGGAAACGGCAACGCCACAGCGGCCCACTTCCCCTTCGGCCAAGGCGTGGTCGCTGTCGTATCCCATCAGCGTGGGCAAGTCGAAGGCGATGGAAAGGCCCGTCTGGCCTTGCCTCAGCAAATAATGCAGCCGCTGGTTGGTGTCCTCAGGGCTCCCAAATCCGGAGAACTGGCGCATCGTCCAAATCTTGCCGCGATACATGGTGGGATGAATCCCGCGCGTGAACGGGTACTCACCGGGGTCACCGAGGTCCTGGGAATAATCGAATTCGGAAAGATCCGCGGGCGTATAGAGGCGATGGATGGGCACCCCCGAGAGGGTGGGGAACACTTCCTGGCGCTCGGGGGATTTTTCCAGCGCCGGCTTGAGGGTTTGTTCCTCCCAACGCCGTTCGCCGGGAGAGGGCTGGCGCTGGGGATGCCCGTTTGCAACCTCTGCGCCCGCCTTGTTTTTTTCCTTCACGTGAATTATCCGCCCAAAGTCATGTTAGAGCAGCGGGACTTTCGAAGTCAAACCAAGGGGGGTAAAAGCAATTCTGAATTATGAATTATGAATTAACCTCCTCTCTTGCTTTTCAAGGTGACGATGATTGCTGTGAGGACAGCGACACGATCCGCGGTTTCCCCGATCAGGGGTTTGAGCTTGGTTATTTCCAATCCCGGGCTTCCCCTCTCGGCCGCATGACTCAGTTCAGGGATTGCGATGCGCAATTCATAATTTAGAATTCAGAATTCATAATTTACTATTGCTGTTTTATCGCCGGGGTTGCCGCCGAACCTGGAATATTGGGAACGTGGCTCACCGTACCTTGTATGGCGTCATTCAATTCCAAATTATAGTCACCCAGGATCGTTCCCACCGCCTGCTGGTACGCGGTAATGGCCTTGGCGTAAGTTGAGCGCGCCGTGATTTCGTTACCTTGCGCCGTAGCCAGGTCGCGCTGCGTCTGGATGACCAGAAAGACCGTGGATTCTCCCAACTGAAACTTCTTCTGCTCGGCATCGAGGGTTTGGCGCTGGAGGATGGTGGCCTTCTCGGCGGCATTGATTTGGGCTTTGGCTTGAATGACTCCAATCAGCGCGGTGCGCACGGCCTGGGCAATATTGTTCTTCGACTGTTGCAACTGGGTCTCGAGCACCCGCCGCTCCAGGAGGGAGCGGGCCATGTCGGCCTGTGCCTGCCGGTTGCGAATGGGGATGGAGAGATTGACGCCGAATCCATAGTTAGGGTAATGGCCCTGAAGGGTTTGGGTTAGAGCTTGAGAAACGCCGGCGCCGGCCGTCCCCGTTGGCGCCACCAGGGTGCCATTGGGTTCTATACAACTCGGGAGATATACCGAGGCCCCCGCCGGGCAAAGAGTTTGATCGCCGGCCAGGCCGGAAGCAATGTAACTGGCATAGACGTTCAAGGAGGGGAGCAGGCCGTTTCGCGCGTGGGCGATCGTCATGTCCTGATCCCGGAATTTCAATTCGGTCTGCTCGATTTCGGGGCGATTGGCGAAGGCCCGCCGTAGCGCCTCATCGAGAGGTGGAACGTCATCCGGCCGGGGTTCGGGAAGCTTGTCCTCGGCTTCAATTTGGGCGGCGGCCAACTCCGGGCCGACTTGCCGGGCAAGGGCCGTCTTGATCAGTTCGGCTTGCTGTTGCAGGGTGGTCTGGGCCACGATCAGGGCCTGCTGGTCCGTGGCCACCTCGGATTCCGCCCGCACCACTTCGATTGGTGCAAGGGTTCCAATTTCCACCTGTTTCTTGTTGTCTTCCAGGAGCTTTTGGGAATAAGCCAGGGCCTGCTCCTTGGCGCGCACATTCTCCTTGTCGGAGAGGTAATCCCAGTAATCGTTCAGCACCGTGCCCAGCGTGGTGATGACCTGCTGGCGAAAGACGGAATCGGCGACTTTGAGATCGTTCTTGGCGATGCGGATTTGCGCGGAGTTGGCACGCCGTCCATAGCCGTTCAACAACGGTTGGGTAAAGCCTACCGCCATGATGGTATTGACCGAAGGGTTATAGACGGGAGTGAGCGACGTATTTGATCCACGCTGCCCCCCCAACACGACTTCATAACTGGTTCCTGTCTGGAACGCTTGCTGCACGCCGCCGAAGTAACTTGTTCCCTGGAGTGTTTCATAGGGAACGCCGGTCACAACGGTGGTTCCGAGGGGGGTGGTATTCCGATCCCAGCCGAGCGAGAAAAAAGCAGAGGGGTCAAAGGAGCCGCCCCCCAATTGCGTGGCGCTGGCGGAACCGGAAACCCCACCCGCTCCGCTACTGACACCCGCGCCTCCCGCGCTGACCCCGCTGCCGATGGCGCCGGCGAACAGCGCCGAGGACGCGAATGATCCGGTGAATCCGCGGGCGGAGCCGCCACCCTGGGTGCGGAGGAGATCCGTGTGCGCATAAGAAATTTGGTACCGCGCTACGGCGATATCGAGATTGTTTTCGAGCGCCAATTCAATAAGGTCCGGGATGGAAAGGTGCAACTTTCCGTCGCTGAGCAAGGAACGCAAGCGGTCCGAATTGCTCATTTTCGATTCGGGGACATAGGGCGTCAGATACGGTCCCGCAAGGTTCGGAAACCACCGCGTGTTGCCGAAAGTCGTATCGAGATTTGCCGCGGGCGCGGCGGCTGGAGCCTGTTGCGCATGAAGGCAAGGCCCGGTTAAAAGCGTACTTACAAGGAACATCAAGGCGACAAGACGTGGGCGGTAGGGCTTCATCGAGTGTCCTTCTCCCTTAAGACGAAATGGGTCTTTAGTCATCGGCACTAACCGGTATTACGCAATAATAGGACGCAAAGTTTCACGGATCGTCATCAGCCGTTGGCATTGATCCTGACTGAAAGTCCCCTCGGGCGGTAGGGTTATGCAGGTCGACACCGACACCGGCTCATCGGAACGGGGAACGCCCGGCGCACGCTTGCGGGCGGCATTCCCTGGCTGCTCGGCCGCCCCCGGAGCCCGGAGTTTGGGTCCTGCGCAGGCCTGGTAACCCGTAACGCTCAAAAACAAGACCCGCAAGTTTATCACCCGCCTGCCGGTGTGACAACCTCGGGAGCACGTAAGGACGGAGCGCGGGCATTCTGCCCGCACTTTAGCGGCGGGCAGGATGCCCGCGCTCCCACTCGTGGCACGGCCATCCCTTCGGCAAGCTCAGGGCAGGCTTTGACCGTGACCGCTCACGGGCGGGACGCCCGTGCCACTTCCGAATGAGTCACTACCAGCGCGTCAGGCGGTGGGATCGTTTGCCGCCGGCGTGTCTCCGACTTTTCGCACTCCTTTGTCCATTTAACTAACCAGATAGTTAAGTAGCACGACGCCCGCATAAGGGTCAAGGGGAATGTTGCCTTTTCCCTAAGAAGCTGGAGTTGTTGGCCGCCGCGGGGAACCTCGCCGTGAGGGCAATCCACTTAGTATAATGACCGTGACATGCGCAACATTCGATTAATTCTGGCCTATGATGGAACCGACTTTCGCGGCTGGCAACGTCAGCCGGATGCTCCCACCATCCAGGCTTGCCTGGAAGATGCGATTCAGAAGCTGACGGGTGCTGCCGCGCCAGTGTGCGGGTCGGGGCGAACGGACGCTGGAGTTCATGCCTCGCATCAGGTGGCGAATTTCCACACGGCCTCCACCATCCCTTGTGGGAATCTCGTTAAGGCACTGAACGATTTGCTCCCTCCCACGGTACGCATCATACGTGCGGACGATGTGGCCTCCACTTTTCACGCTCGTTACGATGTTCTGCGCAAAACTTACCGGTATCGAATGGTGCTAACCCCGGTATGTTCACCGCTTTTGTGGCGATTCGTTTATCATCATCCCTACCCCTTGGCTCGTGAACAGATGGCGGAGGCAGCGCGGCTCTTGGAAGGTGAGCATGACTTCACCTCCTTCGCCGCCGCCGGTGGGGAAGAGGGCGAAGAGGCGAAATCCAGCGTGCGCGTCATCCTTCGCTCGCGCTTTCTCTGGCGCCCAGGCTCCTCCATGCTGGTTTACGAAGTCACCGGGAAGGGCTTCCTTCGCTATATGGTGCGAAACATCGTGGGGACTCTGATCGAGGTGGGAAGGGGCAAGCTTGTCCCCCACGATATTCTGAAGATACTTGCGGCGTGCGATCGCACCCAAGCGGGCCCCACCGCGCCCGCGCAAGGCCTTTGCCTGATGAATGTGGAGTACCAGAATCGGGTGATCGGCTGAGCTGCAAACGAACATCACCGGGTCGTCGAACTGGCGGATCATGCAAAAACCATTGATTCGATGCCTCGATGGCCCGATCTTTGGTGCATAAGATTTTCGGATTTTGGCAAACGGTTCGCGTAATTTAGCATATGATTTCCGATTCGGGGCACGTGGCCAGGCTTGCTTGTGCAATCCAAAATCGCAAATCCAAAATCCGAAATGGAGAGAGCCTCAGTGAGCATTGTTACCTTGAAGGTCAAAGATAAGAAGCCCGGCCAGCGCGCCTGCGACGAAAAGGATGCCAAAGGCGAATTGTGCATGGGTCACCTGAAGCGCTGGTTCTACTACCACCCGCTGCGGCTCGCTTTCAGTGACGAAGAGGAAGCGGCCCGGAAGGAATTCGGCAAGAATGCCGAACTCTATCGCTGCGAACGCTGCCACACCCTCTATCGCCCCGTGGCGGGGGATCATTCGACGGCAGGCCAGGAGTTTCAGGTTCATTCCGTAAATCTTTGGGGCGATTTCTTCGGCAAGAATCCCAAGTAGCAGCGCATTCTTCCCCTGGCCCGAATTCGAAGCGGGCAGGGAACTCCTAACTCCATGATGATCTCTGCGCCCAAGAACGAGGTCCCCGGTTTTGAGTTTACGCGCGAAAGCTGAACTTCTTCTGGTTTCCACCACCTTCATATGGGGCTCGACCTTTGTAATTGTTAAAGGCGCGCTTGCCGATGCTTCTCCTTTTCCTTTTATTGCGGTGCGTTTCATCCTGGCGGGATTGCTGATGTTTGGGGTCATGGCGCGCGGGAGCCTGCCACGCGAAACGCTTGTGCCGAGCTTGTTGCTGGGAATTTTGCTTTTCACCGGTTACGCTTTTCAAACTTGGGGTCTGGTTTTCACCACGCCTTCCAAGAGCGCCTTCATTACAGGTTTCAGCGTCATCCTGGTGCCTTTGATTGCAATCTTTCACGGACACCCCATGCGCGCCGCCAATGTTGCCGGAGCCGGTTTGGGTTTGCTGGGGCTTTACTTTCTCGTGATGCCCTCCGGCATAGGGGGCGTGAATCGCGGTGACTTGTTGACCCTGTTCGGGGCCATGGCTTTCGCGGTTCACATCGTGCTGGTAGGTACATACACGCGTCGCATTTCATTCCTGCACCTGGCGCCCGGCCAAATCCTGGTGGTGGGGATCATGGCAACGCTGGCCATCCCGTTTGGTTCCTCCTCGACTGTGCATTGGACAGGGCGATTGGTAATCGCCATCGTGGTGACTGCAATCTTTGCCACCGCCTTTGCTTTCAGCGCCCAGGTGTGGGCACAGCAGTACACTCCCCCGGCGCATACCGCCTTGATTTTTGCCCTGGAGCCAGTTTTCGCCGCGCTCGCTTCACGCGTCGTAACCAAAGAACACCTGGGGGGAAAAGTGCTTCTGGGTTCCACCCTGATTTTGGCGGGGATGGTCATTTCGGAGGTGTGGGGTGGGGCCGCGCCAGCTCCCGTCGAGGGATAGGCAAGGCTCCGTCCGGGTCTCCTCGCGGGAGATGCGCTGACGGCCATGGCGGTATTTGACAGCCGCGCCTTTTTGCGCGGGGGATGGTGAAATCTGCTTCGTGGTGTATACTCTAGCATGATGGGCCATTAGGGGAATCTAGGATTAAGGGAGAGGTTAAGATGAGTTCAAGTGGTCGACGGGCTCTGCCCGCGCTGGTAATTGCGGTGACCCTGGGGGTCGGTATTCTGATTGGCACGGTAGTATCCCGCGGGGTTCGGGCGGCCAAAGGGTTTCCCGGTGGCGCGGATGCCAAACCCCTCCTCAGTCCCTCTCCTGTCGAACTTTCCAACTCCTTTTCCCAGATTGCCGATAAAATTGAAGATGCGGTGGTGAACATCAATACCGAGACGACGGTGCGCATTAGCCGCCGGAACCCGCATTCACCGGATGACTCGCCCTTCGACGACTTCTTCGACCACTTCTTTCAGGGTGGTCCTGAGGGTCAGTTTGGCGGGGAAGGCGACTTCCGCCAGCAGAGCCTCGGGTCGGGTGTGATCCTTGATAAGAATGGATACATCCTGACGAATGATCATGTGATTACCCAGGGTTCCGAAGATAAGCCGGTTGATCGCATCACGGTTTTCTTGCACGGCGACGATACTACCAAGTACAAGGCCCGGGTGGTCGGCTTCGACAAGTGGACGGACCTCGCCGTCATTAAGATCGACGCCGGGAAGCCATTGCCTTCAGCCGAACTCGGTGACTCTGATTCCATGCGCGTCGGTGACTGGGTGCTGGCGGTGGGCAGCCCCTTCGGCCTCGATTCCACCGTAACCGCCGGGATTGTCAGCGCCAAAGGCCGCGACATCGAAGGCGGAACTCAGGGCCAGTTCAAGCGCTTCCTGCAAACCGATGCCGCCATCAATCCCGGCAACAGCGGCGGACCCCTGGTGAACTTGGCCGCGCAGGTGATCGGCATCAACACGGCCATTGCCACACGCCGCGGCAGTTACGACGGAGTAGGGTTCGCCATTCCCTCGAACACCGCCCGCAAGGTCTACAACGCCATTGTCACCAGTGGCGCGGTCAAGCGGGGCGCCATCGGGGTGCAATTCAACGCGCAATCCAGCCCTGTCCTGCTGCGCACCTTTGGGGCTGACCACGGCATAGTCGTTGACACCGTCCAGGCTGATAGTCCTGCTGACCACGCCGGCCTGAAGCGGGGCGATGTGATCCTGAGCGTTAATGGCCAAGCCGTCCGCAGCGGTGATGAACTGGTGGCCATTGTTTCCGACACCGACATCGGTAAGAAATTGCACGTCGAATATCTGCGCGAAGGTAAACGCGCCACCGCCGACGTGGAAGTGGCTGACCGTAACCAGATCATCGGCGACAACCGCGCCAGCCAGGAGGGAGAAGGCAAACCCGAAGCCGGCCCGCAGGGCGGCGGCGTTCTGGGTTTGGCGGTCAAGAACCTGACCCCGGACCAGGCCCAGGAGATTTCCGGTCAACTCCACCTCGAAGCCAAGCAGGGGGTGCTGGTGACCGACGTGCAAGAGAGTGGCTTTGCCCGCGATCTGGGCGTCGAGCGCGGTGACGTGATCCTCAGCATTAATCGGCATAACGTGGCTTCCGTGGATGACTACAATAAACTGCAAGGGCAGTTGAAGTCCGGCGCGGATGTAGTATTATTGGTGGCGCGCCGAAGCGGTGCGCATAGCTTCACCACGCTATTCCTGGCTGACCGCCTGCCATAGGGAGATGAAAGGAGCGGTTTGAATTCTTCCGGTCGCAAAACCAGCAAGCGACTGCTTGTTCTGCTGACGGGAGCTTGTCTCGCGGCGAACGGCATATGCGCCGCACAAAGCTCGACCGTGACCGGCACGCAAAAGCCGGCCTCGCCTCCCGCGTCGAGTTCGGCCCACCCCACGACCAGCCACACTGTGGCAAAGAAAGCAGGAACTCCCACAACCAAGTCACACTCGGGCACTCACCGGAGGGTAACGTCCCATTCGGGCACGACGCATTACGCCGCGAAAAGAACTGCGAGTCACACATCCTCAGGATCGGCCACGAAAACGACGCCCACTCGCACCACCGCCTCCGCTTCCCTGCACAAAGGCTCGTCCGCGCGCCATGGGCGGCCCCGCACGCTCAGCGGCCAGCAGCGATTGGCGCGCCTTCACTTGCAGCCGGAGCGCGTTCAAGAAATCCAACAAGCGCTGATTCGCGAGGGCTACCTTCAGGGTAATGCAAGCGGCCAGTGGGACGCGCGCACGCATGAAGCGATGCAGCACTATCAGACGGACCATGGGTTCCCCGCTACGGGTCTGCCGGAAGCCAAATCGCTGATGAAACTCGGTCTGGGCTCGCACCCGCTGCCCTCCGAACTCGATCATGGTCCAGTAGGGGTTGCAAGTCCGGGCTTGGCCCCAGGCGATCCTCCCGTGACGTCCCCCTCGCCGCCGGTTTCTGAATATAAGCCGCCATCCTAAATTAAGTATCAATCTGCGCCCGCTGGAGCTTATCGCTGTAATCCACGTAAATCGATTTCCACTCGGAGTAGAAATCCAGGGCGGCGGTGGCGGCCTCGCGGTGGCCGTTGCCGGTCTGCTTGGTTCCTCCAAAAGGCAAGTGAGTCTCCGCGCCGATGGTGGGGGCGTTTACGTAGAAAATGCCGGTTTCCATTTCCCTCATGGCCATAAATGCGTTATTAACGTTTCGTGTATAAATAGATGATGAAAGTCCGTAGGCGACGCCGTTGCCGATTTCGATGGCTTGCTCCAGGTTATCGCAGGGGATGACGGAGACGACGGGGCCGAAGATTTCCTCCCGGGCGACGCGCATCTTGGGGCCGCACTCGCCGAAAATGGTGGGTGCGTAAAACCAGCCGTGGTCATAATCGCCGCCGTTAAGCCGCTCGCCGCCACAGAGAAGTTTGGCGCCCTCGTTCTTTCCCACCTCGACATAGGATTCCACGGTCTGCAGTTGAGCTTCGTTGATGAGCGGCCCCACTTGCACCGTCGGATCGAGGCCATTGCCGACCTTCAGGTTGCGGGCGCGGGCCACGAACCGGTCGATAAAATCGTTGTAAACGCCTTTCTGCACCACCACGCGGCTGGAGGCCGTGCAGCGCTGCCCGGTGGTTCCGAAGCCTCCCCAAAGCGCGCCCTCCACGGCGAGATCCAGATGGGCGTCGTCCAGCACCATGATGACGTTCTTGCCGCCCATTTCCAGGCAGCAATGTTTGAAGCCGGCGGAACAGGCTTGGGAAACCTGGCGGCCGATTTCCGTCGACCCGGTGAAGGAAACCGCGCGCACATCGTCGTGCCGCAGCAAGGGGCTGCCCACCTCGCCGCCGGTCCCGGTCACCAGATTCACCACCCCGCGCGGCAAGCCGGCTTCTTCCAGAACCTGCACGAGGTTGTAAGCGGAAAGCGGCGTGTCGGTGGCGGGTTTCAGAACCATGGTATTGCCGCAGATCAGCGCCGGCATGATTTTCCAGGAGGGAATGGCCATAGGGAAATTCCACGGCGTGATCAGGCCGCAGATGCCCAGGGGACTGCGCACCGTCATGCAGAACTTGTTGGGGAGCTCGGAGGTGGTGGTTTGCCCGAACAGCCGCCGCCCCTCGCCGGCCATGTAAAACGTCATGTCGATGGCTTCCTGCACGTCGCCGCGCGTTTCCTCCAGCACTTTGCCCATCTCGCGGGTCATGGCTTCGGCAAAGTTCTCTTTACTCTCTTGCAGCAATCGGGCGGCGCGATAGAGGATTTCCCCGCGCTTGGGAGGCGGAGTATTCTTCCACAATGGGTACGCCCCATGGGCCGCCGCGACGGCTGCGTCCACGTCCTCAGGCCCGGATTTTTGGAACAATCCAATGAGCTCTTGGCGGTTGGCAGGGTTTACATTCTCAAACGTCCTGCCACTGGCCGAAAGCACCCACTGGCCATCGATAAAGTTCGAATAGGTTCTTGGAGGAGTCATAATAGGAGTGCTCCTGGCGCTCGCCGCGGTTCATAACCCAACCGCGCGAGCGAAGTTTGCCCGATCGTTCGGCGAAGAGGATTGAATATAACAAACCACTCCTGGGAAGGGAAGCAGCGCTTCATTTGCCTAAAGCTTGGGTAGCGCGTACGTTCTCAACTAAGAAGGCGATGTCTTCCACTCCGGCAGAACGGACTTCATCTAAAACCAAAGCCACGACTCCGTACTTAGCACCGCGATCGACCTTCAGATAGATTTTCCGTTCTGCGCCGGCGGTCAAGCGATCGCGGATTAATGCCGGAAACTGTTCGGGCCGCACGGCGTCGGCACCAAAGTAGACCTTGCCGTCACGCGCGATTGCGAGGACGATAGCATCGTCCCGGTATGCACGTGGCATCGCGACCGCGTGGTGAACTTTTGGCAAATCTACACTCCAACTACCTTCATCACGGGGCCATACCATCATTGATGCCAGTAACACGAATGCGAATGTGACCATCACCACACCAAAACCATTGAGATCGATCGTGCAAATGAGTGGAGCCGATCTTGAGTGCTTTCGTACCATGGGGCAACCAAGTCCAAATCACGCCGCCATATTCTCACACCTGTGACTGAGTTCCAACCATGATTGATACACCTCAATTCGCCGATAACGGCTCGTTAAGTTTGCGGGGCACATGACAAAGCACATTTGCGCCGTGCGGCATTGCACCTTTCAGGGGCGCTCGTTCCGACGTAGGGGTGGGGCTTGCCCTACCCCTGCGGGCCACTGGCCCGCCGAAAAAGGGGACGGCAAGCCGTCCCCCTACATAGCGCGTCGTTATCGGCGGATTGGGGATACATCAAAGAAATTACTGGCGACGAATCCCTATTCCTAACAGCAGACCCTGTGAGGAGTGGCAAGGGCTCACTGACAAAGGTGAAAGGCAACCTCAGGCGCCACGAGTTTATGCGGCGCAGGGGCGAGCTGGCGGCCGCCTTCCCGCAAATGCATTGCACAACGATATTTCCGATAACTCCATTTATTTTCATCAACATCCACACAGAATGAATATAAGTAGCTTATTTATCAATAACATCTGCTCAGAGTCAAAAGTTGACATTTTTTCTACATTTGTTTTCAATAACTTCTACTAACTATCCTTCATATTTGAGTCCCCCTTTTTTTGAGCCCTGATATCCCCCATTCCCATTAATTGATTTAATATCAATGGCTTGGAAATTTAAGCGGATCACCTGAAATATGGCTAACTGATTTATTATCATCAACATCTACTGAGGAAATCTTTAGTTCGTTGTTTTCCAGCGGTTCGCTTCCATCCGCAGCCCTCTTGAAAGCCTCCATCTTGAGTTCATAGCGTTTAAGCTTTAGTAGCAGGTTGGTGATCCGCCGCATTTCCCGGAAGTAAGATTCTTGCATTCTCCGCATGAGCAGCGCCTTGGGATAGGTGGGGGCGATTTCGGCGGCGCGCTCATAGGGTGACGGACCCTTCACGGACTCCTTCAGGAGGGCCTTGCGCCGCGCCTCGCAGATCTCCCCCTGCCGGGTGAGGATGTTCTCCAGAAGCTGGCGTGGCCGCTCCCGCGCCTCCCATTCCGACGGGGTGATGTAGGGATAGCGCTTATCGTTTTGCTCGGTTTCCGCAGCGCCGGCCTGCGGAGCCGGGGCGGAGGTGAGCGAAGGGTCGGGTTGTGCCGGGCTCGAGTGCGGCGCTGCATCCGCGGCGGCAGCGCCGGGATCCTCCCGGCAATCCTCTGGCTGGCTGGAATCCGACGCCAGGTGCGCTGGGGTAGGGAAGTAGGGAGTCATACCGATACCAAAGATCTCCTTGGCCTGGGCGACCATCCGGCGTGCGCTCTCCATGGGATCAAGCCCGTCTTCACCCGTGCCCGGCGCCTGAAGTTGGTAGAAGAGGGCGAGAGCAATTTCCCCCATGTCCTGCAACTCTCCTTCCTGGTGCAGGTTCTTCATCTTCTCGAGGTCCTCGGGAGTGGTGACGTAATGCTCGCGGTCGACCGATGCGACGAGCCGCCGCAACCTTTCCGCCGTCATCTTGAGGCGCATCATCCGCACGTGCAGCCGTTCCTCGCGGCCGACGTTCACCGCCTGGGCCTGGCGCACGGCGTAACCTTCCTGCGTCCGGTCGGCGCGTTCGTGCAGCCACGTGCAGCGCGCCAGGCGGATCACCAGTCCCTCCTGCGCGGCATCGGTGGGCTGGTAGGTCTCCCAAAGTCCTTCCACCAGTTCCTGGTAACGGGCCGGATCTTCGCCCAGGGCGCGCATCGCCACCTCCTCCGCCGGCGCGTAAAATCCATGACGCAGGTGGGCGGCGCGGATGCGCTCCCGTCCCTCGACGGTTGCCGGACCGTGGGAAAGCTTCTGGATCCGCCGAATTGAAGCCAGTTGCTTCTCCGTCATTTCGCGTTTTTTCATGAGCGACATAAGAACCTCCCAAGGGCAGTGGTTAGTGAAGAGTGAAGAGTGAAGAGTGAATAGTGGTCTGCAATCAAAGCTCAGCTTTGCGCCCTCTGCCTACCATCTACTGACTACCGCCCACCGTTTTTAGAATTGCGCTGCGACCCTATGAATAGGTCCGCGGTCTTGCGAGTCGGCCAGCGAGTGCCGGCCCCCTATATCAGGGTATCATGAATATCCCTGTTGTCAAGTACTAATTGAATAAATAATCAAACAACTATGACTTAAAACAAAACGTCATGCAAGCTGTCTGGACAAATCCTCGGGACAAATTCGCTGGATATATTCGCTAGACAAATTAACTGGACATACCGCAAAGAGGGGTGCAGCGCTCCCTCGGGGGGACGAATATCATTCTGATGAGGCAAGAAGGCACAGGCAAGAGTGCCTGTGCCACGGTGGCACAGCCACTCCTGGCTGTGCATTGTTGAGGAATCGAGAGGGCGTCCCATAGGAAATGTACGAACTCCAGGGAAAGGCGGAGCCTTTCCGCACCGCAAGCGGCGAAGCCGCTGATCGCTCCGCGGTGACCGGATCCGAAACGTCGCGAAGTGGCCGATTTGGCCCACGGCCATCCGCAGGGGCATGCGGATCTTTGGAGTGCGGCGGCTCGACGCCGCTTTCTCTACCGCTGACTCGCCAGCGGTCGCTGATGCGCCGAGACGAGTCGCGGCGAGCAAAGGCGGCGTCGAGCCGCCGCACTCCAAAGCTTCGCACCGAGGGTATGGTTCTTCCGCCGCCTGCCTGGCTCTTAAAGTCACACTTCCGGAGCGTAACCGGGGGCTTCCCCTTGAGCTGAAAGCGCCCGTTTTATCCACAAGTGAATTAGAGGTTTATTACCATCGCCGGACAATTTGGACATCTCTGAACACAATTCTGATGAGCAACCCTTAACAAAGCGCAGCTCCACATTGCGACTTTATGTCCAGCTACAACTATAGGTAGCGGGTAGGCGTTATTATGAGCCCAAGATACTGTATGTCCAGATGAAAATATATTAATGCAGATAGTACCTAAGTAATCTAGACGTACTTTAGGGAAGATGCTAAATTCGCGAGCGTCGGTTGATTTCCAGCCGGGAATTCTCGCCACCGGCTGGTGGGATGTGGAAAATGAAAGACGCTTCGGCTTTTAACATTCTTCGGTTGTTCAGCCTTTTCCTTGGCAGCTCGTGGGAGCCGGCACGTCCTTCACCATACCTTGCCTCGCCTTCCTTCCCCCACCCGACAGTCGAAGCCATCCAGTCAAGTTGGAGTTCGGGTCCGCAAGGGAAATCCCCGACGGGCCATTCCTTCTCGGAAGAGCCTCATTTCAAACTTATAACATTCTTCATTTTGGAGATATCTCACATGTTAAGCAAGCTGCTACGACAACAAGTTTTGAAGACTGCAAACCTTCTGGTCATCATTTGCGCATTTGCCGTTTCCCCGTTGGCAGGGACGACCGCCGTGCCGGCAAAGGTGTTGCCCACGTCGCTGAGTTTCGGCAACGTGGTACAGAAGACCGCGAGCACGGCCAAGACCATTACGTTCTATAACGAGAAGGCGGTGGTGCTGGCGATCACCGGTATTACCACCGGCAATGCGGACTTTACGGAGACCAATACTTGCGGTCAGAGCGTGGCCGCAAAGGGGAATTGCGTCATCACGGTTACGTTTACCCCCAGCATCGTGGGGGCGGAAACGGGCACGCTCAGCGTAGCCGACGCTGCCTCCAACAGCCCGCAGACGGCGACGTTGACAGGGACGGGTCTCGCCCAGGCAAAAGTTTCCCCCACTTCTTTGACGTTCGCATCGCGGAATGCGGGGACGACCAGTGTCGCCAAGAACGTGACCGTGACCAATAATCTCTCGACGGCTTCGACGATCATCATCGCGTTCGCGGGCGCCAACGCGGGTGACTTTACTCAGACCAACACCTGTGGCAGTTCGGTTGCTGCGGGCGGCACCTGCACGATTTCTACCAAGTTTACACCTTCCGGCAGTGGGACCCGTTCGGCCACCCTCAACGTCGGGGACTATGCCGGCGGCAGCCCCAGTCCTGTGACCCTTTCCGGGACCGGACTGGCGCCCGTCGTCAGCCTTTCCCCCGCCAGCCTTTCCTTTGCGACCCACTTGATTGGCACGACCAGTGCGGCGCAGACCCTCACCCTGACCAACTCCGGAAACGCCTCTCTGCCCAAACCCACGATTTCGGTCACGGGTTCCAATGCCGGCGACTTTGCGCAGACTAATACTTGCAAGAGTTCCGTGGCGGAGGGCGCCAACTGCACCCTCACAGTGACCTTCACTCCTTCCGCCGCCGGGAACCGCGCCGCTTCGCTGAGTATCTCGGATACGGCGGCGGGCAGCCCCCAACTCGTCGCGCTTTCCGGGATCGGGACATCCCAGGTGCTGAGTGCTAACCCCTCCAAGGGCAGTTTCGGCAATGTTGAGCCCCACTCCACCGCTTCCCTGCCATTTGTCCTTACCAATGCGGGGACGGTCAGCGTGACCATTTCCCAGGCCACGGTGACGGGAACCGGGTTCGCCATCAATAGCCTTTCGGTACCGCTCACTTTGTCAGCCGGCCAGTCCACCAGCTTCAATGCCACCTTTGCCCCCACCTCGACGGGAACTGCCTCGGGCCGGGTTTCGATCGTAAGCAGCGCCCCCAAATCGCCCACCGGCATAAACTTGTCCGCGACCGGAATGGATAGTGCACCGCAGCCCTCCGCCTGCGTGGGCAGTGCGATAACCCAGACCCCTGTCGATGTCACCTCGGAACTCAGTAGCGTTGCCTCGGGTATCACCGTGACCCAACTGACCGAAAGCAGCGGGACCAGTTGGAACACCTACGCGGATATTCCGGCTTTCAGCTCCCCCACCAATGTCATCACCTACAACTACGGAGCTAATCCCAATGCCGTGGCCACCTCCGGACTGGATGGGACGCAAGCTCAAGTGATTTCCGGCAACGCCCAGGGCACCCAGGTGCAGGTCACGAGGGATGGCCAGTTCGCCTACTATCAGGGGCAGAACACCAACCAGACCGCCGATGTTTACGCCGTACCCCTCACGGGGACCGGCGACTGCCAATCCATTCGCCTGAGTGAACGGAACATGAAATTCATCGCGCCGGCGCAGGCTCTGATCATCTCAACTTCCAGCCTCGATCCGGCCACCGGACACAACGTGATTGCGTTCTCCGAGGGGACGATGCTGCACCGGGTCACCGATGATGGGACCGCCCTGGCCGACCTTACCCTGCCCGACCCGGAAAACACTGACGTTTTCCACCGCATGCGCCTGAACCCGGTTTTTCCCAACATCATGTGGTACAAGCGAGACCAGCCACCCCCCAACCCCAACGGAGACGCCCAGACGGAGATTTGGGTTATCGACCTGAATCACCCGGGCACGGTCTACAGCCTCTCGGGAAGCACGGGGCCGAAGAGCCCGGGGATCGACCATGCCTCGTGGTCGAACGACGGGACGAAGCTCGGCTATATCTATGAGGGCTACTGGTGGGTGGCGAACGTGCTGAACGCCGATGGGACCTTCAATTTCAACTCCAGTGGGGCTTTCACGCTAAACAAAATTGGGCCGCCTGCCTCCAGTGGTTTCACCGTAGATTTCTGCACTCTCTCCCCCGACAGTTCGGTCTACGTCTGCGCGGAGAGCTACCGGAAAATCTACCTGATGTCGGTGGATGGCACCCAGACCAAGTTCCTGGTCAATCCCGATTCCAGCTCCACGGAGTGTGTCTACAACGGCATCCCCAAGCCGCGTTTCCTGGATATGCAGCACATCGTGTTCTCGAGCGACCGCACCGGCAATCCCGAAATCTACGTGATCACGGGGTTCACCACGACTTTCCCATAGGCGGAAGCACCGTAGCGCGGACCTGTTCTTTAGGTCCGCGCTACGCTTTTTGATGGATGCAAGCGCCCGGCTATGTTTTTTTCGGCGCATCAGGCTTGCCCGGAGATGCAAGCAAGTTCGACTGACCCGCCAAAACTTTGGTTAGAGTCGCGGCCAGGCCATCCAAGGCACTGCCGCCACCCGCCACCAAAATCTGCGGAATAATCTGAATTCCTTTTTCCGCCAAGACGGTGGCGATATTCACCAGGGTCGTGCTCACCGACCCGATGGCCTCATTTTGTGCGCGGAACCCTTCCGCTTTGGAGAGTCCCTGGGCGCGAATCACATCCGCTTGCGCGGTCCCCTGGGCGCGGATGACGTCCGCTTGGGCGGTGCCGGTCTGTTTGATGTATTCCGATTCTCCCCGCGCTTCCTGCATGCGCGAGTCCGCATTGTTTTTGCGGATGTCGATGCCAATCGCCGACTTGGCAAGATCCCTTTGCATGTCCGCCTTGCCGGTGGTGGCTTCGGTGGCCACGCGCTGTTCCTGCGCCTTTTGCTGCATTTTGAAGGTTTCAATTTCCTGGTTGGCAATTTCCCGCCGGGTCAGAACCTCCACCAACTGTTCGGGGAGAATGACATCCTGGATGTAAACCCCCTTGGTTTCCACCTCGTATTCGGCGAGTTGCTCGCTGAGATGCCTCGTGGCATCTTCCTGGACGGTCTGACGGCTCTGGATGAAGCTCACCGCTTCCATCATACCCAGGCGGTTGCGAAAGTGGTTGCCCAGCGCCGCTTGCAGAACTTCGTTAACCAGATTATACATACTACCCACCATGGAAATAACGCGCGGGGCTTTAGTGTCCGGCACGTGAATCAGCACCTGGAGGTCGAGGGTAAAGATGAAGCCTTCGCGGCTCTTGGCCACAATGGGTTCCAAGCGGGCGTCCAGGCCATGCGCGCCGGTCACGCCCTTTGCCCAGTCCAGTTTCAGGATGGCAGTGGGAACAATCTCTGCCTGGTAGATGCGCGGATTGATAGGGTATTTGCCGGTGCGCAAAGGCTCTTCCCAAATGCCGCGGTGCCCCGGCTTCACCAAGCTCCCGAATTTGAATTCCGGCCCGGAAGTGTCCTCCGTGGGCAAGCCCACATAGGATTTGATCACCGCCACCTGGCCTTGCTCGACTACCAGCATGGGCACTTGCTCCACCCGGACCAGAAAGGGGTTGAGGTTGTAAGCGCCGTAGAGCAGGGGATCGTGCTGTAATCCGATTTTCCCGCCTTTGTCCAGGAAGGTCTGGAAATCCTGATAAGACTTATGCTGGTCGTTCTTGCTGCCCAGAATCGTCTCGATGAGCCGGGAATTGGCCGGAGTCGTTGGGATTCCTCCCGGCGGCGGGGCTTGGGATTCGAAGTCTTCAATGTCTTTGAATCCGCCCAAGCGGCTGGAAATGTCGCCGGCGGGAAGCGGATCGCCGTCCAGGGTGGTCACCACGCCTACCATATCCACCACATGGCCGCTCTCCGTAGCGCGCGGCTCAATCCGCGTTACATCCAGCGCCGATTCGCCCAGGCCGAAGGCAGAGTACATGAGCCGGTCTCCCTTCATGCGGCCGCGAAGTTCCTGCGATACCGGAATTCCATAGACCTGGGGCTTGGTAATCACCAGGAAGGCCACTGGATGAATGGGCGCGAGCATTCCCGGTGCGAGGACCGGACGCTGGACGCCTTTCTGGCCCTTGGTCCTCTTGGGCCCCGCTCCCTCCACAAACGCGCGCAGATCGGTGAAGTTGCCAAACGCCTCGGTGTAGACCGCCGACTTGGCGCCGATGGGTAGAGGCTGGCCGATCTGTGCGACGACGATGCCAATCTGCGCTGCCGGTACCTGCACCCAGGGATATTTGGTGACGGCATAGACCAGTACGAACTTGAAGCGGAGCCCGGGCATCAGCAAGTCCGCTTGATAGCCGGCTTCTCCGTGGAAGGCAATCGGGTTGTCTTCCGGAAGGGGGGCGCCAAACCGCTTGCGCACCAGTCCAACTTGCGTCGGCCCGATGCTGTAAATTGACTTCACCACGAGGATGATAATGGCGATGATCAGCAAAACAATTAAAGTCGATAGGAAGTGATGCTGCTGCATTATTTCAGGGAGTGTGTCCCACATAATTCCTCCTGAAAGGCCGGGTTGGTGCGGACCGCCGGCGCCCCCGTGTTGCCGCGGGGCGGTCGGCTGGAAGTAGGGCATTCTACTCCTATTGACGGGCTAGTGCGAGCGCGGGTAAGGGTGCCGGTAAATCTCGCCCGCTCCTCGCGACTCTGTTAATCTACGGACATGAACAAGCGCCTACCCTTACTGTTTCGCCACGTGATGTACAACCTGCGGGGCGGTTTTCTGGTGCGCCCCCTGATCATCGCGCTGGTGCTGGGCGGCGCCGGCGCGCTGCTCTCCTGGCTGGAGGAGACCAGGCCCGCCCTCAGCGCCTGGGTCCCGCCGGTGCTTTTTCCCTCGCACTCTGACCCGCAAGTAGCACAGGTGATTCTGGGAGGCATAGCCGCCTCCATCATGACGGTGGTGTCGATTGTATTTGCCATCCTGCTGATGACGCTCACCCTGGCCTCGATGCAATTCTCTCCGCGCATCATCGTGAGCTTTGTCCGTGACCGCGTGACGCAGTGGACGCTGGGCATCTTTCTCGGCACCTTCTGTTATTGCCTGGCGGCGCTTCCGGCGGCGCGCTCCGTGCCCAAACCGTTTGCGCCCGTCGTGACGGTTCTGGGGGCCATGCTGCTTTCGCTTGTTTGCGTGGGTGGGCTCCTCTTCTTTATTCATCACATCTCGCAGGCCATCAATGTCAATCAAATTGTGGACCGGATCGCCACTGAGACAGTCGCCATGATCGATGAGATGATGCCTTACCCGCGCCGCTATCCGCGCGTGACCAATATTGAGCTTATTGACCCCAGTACTTGGGAAACTACCGTCCGGTGCGAAACCTCGGGTTACATCCGCTATATCGACACGCGGCGGCTGGTCGACACGGCAAAGTCGCGCCGCGTCAAGGTCCAAGTCCTAAGACGGGTGGGCCAGTTCGTTCCGCAGGAGGTCCCGCTTCTGCGCGTCTACAAGGGAGAGCGATTGTCTATGGAAGGGGTTCGTGAGCTTTGTGACGCGTTTGATTTCGGTCCCTCGCGAACCTTGCAACAGGATTTGGAGTTCGGTGTATTGCAGATTGTGGACATTGCGCTCAAGGCGATTTCCCCGGCCGTCAACGACCCCAGCACGGCGATCACCTGCGTGGACCAACTCAGCCGCGTGTTGATCCGCTTTGCTTCCCGGGAGACGCCTCCGGAGTTGCTCTGCGATCCGCCCGGCGTGGTGCGGGTCAGCATCATGTGGAGCAACTTCGGCCGCATGTTGGATTCGGCGTTCGAGCAAGTCCGCCTGTATTCGCAGGGGGACGTCGCGGTAAGTTTGCGAATGATGCGCGCTCTTGCCGACATTGCCGTCACCACGCCGGACCCGGAGGATCGCCGCACGCTGTTCGAGCGGGGAAGGCGAATCGTGGCAGGCTGCGCGGAGAAATTGGGTGAGCAGGAAATGAAGGAATTGCGTGCTCGCCTGGCCGGCTTGGAGCAGCTTTGGGTCGCCACGCCCGGCCAGCATGTCCAAATCAGATAAACCCCTGGCTCGTCCTTACTGTGCTACGCGCCTCGACTCTGGTAATCTACCACCGCAAATTTCAGCGACGTATCGCCGGAGGTTGGTCATCATGAAAAGACGAGAATTCCTCTCGACGGCGTTGGCGGTGGCTGCGGCTGGTCTTGCGCCGCGTTCGGGGCACGCCTCCAACGGTTTGGTGGAAATTCTGCTCGACGAGCCCATCGGCGCCATTGCGCCGGAGCTATATGGCCACTTTACGGAGCACATCGGGGAGGTGGTATACAACGGCATCTGGGTGGGGGAGAACTCCAAGATTCCCAACCTGGGCGGCATCCGTAAGGCACTGGTGGACCACCTGCGCCAGTTGCGCGCCCCGGTGATTCGCTGGCCGGGAGGATGTTTTGCCGACAGCTACAATTGGCGCGACGGTGTTGGTCCGCGCGCGCAGCGTCCCGTGCGCACCAACTTTTGGGATAATGACACGCAACTGTGCAAGGCGCCCGATGGCCCACAGAAGTACGACCCCAACACCTTTGGCACAGCGGAGTTCATGCGCTTCTGCCAACTATGCGGCGCTCAACCCTACGTGGCCGCCAACGTCCGCAGCCTGACGCCGCACGATTTCGACGAATGGGTGGAGTATTGCAACTCGCCCGCGGGCAGCACCACGCTGGCCCAAACCCGCGCTGGCGACGGCAGCCGTGAACCCTTCAACGTGACTTATTGGGGCATCGGTAATGAGTCCTGGGGCTGTGGAGGCGATTTCCGCCCGGAAGAATACGCGGTGCAGTTTCGCCGCTTCACTTCCTGGGTTCCCGAATATGGACTGAAGTTGCGGTTTATCGGGTCCGGGCCCGGGGCGAGCGCGGACGATCCCCAGGTGTCGTGGACGCGGGGCTTCCTGGCGAACCTGGTGGCTACGCGCGCGGACTTGCTTGACCGGCTCTACGGCCTCTCCATGCACTATTACTGCGGGACCACGGGCAAAGGTAACTCCCTGGAATACAGCGCCGACGAGTGGTACCAGATGCTGTGGCAGGCCGACGTGATGGACTCGCTCGTGGCCCAACACTGGCAGGCCATGGGCGAATACGACAAGGAGCGCAAGGTGAAGCTGGTAGTGGACGAATGGGGCGCCTGGCACAGCACCACGCCGCTCGGCCCGCCGTATCTGTTCAGCTACGTTCCTTCCCTGCGCGATGCGCTGGTGAGCGCCATTACCCTCGATGTTTTCAATCGCCACGCCGAAAAGCTGGCGATGTGCAACGACGCCCAGTTGGTGAACAACATCAACACGCTCTTCCTGGCCGTGGAAGATCGCTTTGTGCCCACCACGATTTTCCATGTCTTCGACATGTACAAATCGCACCAGGGTGGACGCTCGCTGCGTATGGTTTGCGACGCTCCGGAGATTTCCTGCGGCAAAGGCAAGCATCTTTGGGGCCTTGCCGGGTCGGCCTCGTTGCAGGGGAAGAAGCTGGTGGTTACGGTGGTGAATCCCCACGCGAGCGAACCACAAGCGGCGGAAGTCTCGCTGCGCGGGGGCGAGGCAAAGTCCGCGCAGGTTACAGTGCTCACCGCGCCCGACATTCACGCCCACAATGACTTTGACCATCCTGCCGCCGTGGCGCCCAAGACCGAGCCGGCCAGCGTTTCGGGCTCGCGATTCTCCTGGACCTTCCAGCCGGCGTCAGTGACCAAGCTAGAGATTGATTTGGCCTGAGGAGGAACTTTTGGCAAGCGCGCGGGGGTTGTCGCTGCGTGACGAGGTTTCGGACTGAACCGGCTACAGTTTTCTTGACAAAGCACTAATGTGTATTGTTGCGGCTTAATAAACGATCCCGGCATTCACAGGCGCGCGGAATTACTTTACAAATGGCGGTTCCGTGCCTTCCGGTGGTAGTGTAGGTCTGGACGTCCGGAACGCCGGACAAATAGTCTTAAAGCCCCGCGTGAGGGGCTGGCGGCTCAGATTTCGCCGCGCGGGCGAGCAAGGCCGAACTTACCGTACGTTTCCTCAGGTGGACCTAACATGAAAAGAACCTTTTTCCCCATCTTGATTCTTTGTTTGGGCCTCATGGCTTTGTTTATTTCCCGGGCGGCTATCCCCCGAGGCCAAGTTAACGCCAGTTATTCCGCTCCACGTCAGGATGCCTGGCGCATTCTGGGGCCGGGAGGCGGGGGCGCGCAATTTTACCCGGCGGTCAGCCCGCACGATCCGAATCTGGCGCTGGTGGCTTGTGACATGACCGGCGCCTACATTTCGGAGGACGGGGGCAAATCCTGGCGGATGTTTAGTCTTGGCAGCCCGGTGAAATTTTTCGCCTTCGATCCCCTTGATTCTCAAGTGATTTACGCCGGCGCGGAGGTTTTGTGGCGGAGCGCCGACCGGGGCCGCACGTGGAGCCTGGTCTATCCTCCTGGCTCAGGCGTCCGGCTGATCATGCCGGATGACCATGCCAGTCCCGAGGTCGTTACTGCCCAGGGACCGTCCGGCCGCGTCGACGCCCTGGCCGTAGACCCCGCCGACTCCCGGAAGCTCTATGCGGCGATAAGCGAGCGGCGAAGCGTCGGCCTCTACACTTCGACCGACCGCGGCGCGCACTGGCAACGCGCGGCGGACCTCCCCGCCGGCGGCCGGAAAATATTCATTGATCCGCATTCGCCGCCCTCTGACCGCACCCTCTATGTTCTGGGAGAGAATTCCGTCGCGGTCCGCAAGACCGGCGAATGGAAGCAGGGTCAGGCTCCGGCAGGCGTGGGCGAGGCCCTCGACATGTCAGCGGGATTCTCCTCTGCCGGGCAACTCATCGTTTACATGGTGACGGGCGGAGAGCGACGAAGCGGCCCCGCACGCGGCATCTTCATCTCCCCGGACGGCGGCGCTACCTGGCGCCCGGCGGACGCCGTCCCACTCCAAAATACCGGTCCCGGCCCGGCGATGGCGGAGCTGACCTGTGTCGCCACCAGCCTCGAGCACCCGGAAGTTGCTTACGTTTCCTATGAAGGCTTGCACAGTGACAGCCAAGTTTTCCACGGCGTCGCCAAGACCCGCGACAGCGGCGCCACCTGGGAACTGGTTTGGAAGGAGGCAAACCAGCCGGCCCCCAATGTTCACGACGCCTGGATCTCCGAGCGCTTTGGCACGGATTGGGGCGAGCCGGGCATCTCCATGGGAGTGGCCCCGGACAATCCCGACATCTGCTACCGCACCGATCTCGGCCGCACCCTGCGGACGCTCGATGGCGGCCGTACCTGGGAGGCCGTTTACTCCCGGCGCGTGGCGGATCGAGCCTACACCACCACCGGCCTGGATGTGACCACCAATTACGGGGTCTTTTTTGATCCCTTTGATTCCCGCCGGATGTTCATTGCGTATACCGACATCGGCTTGTTCCGGAGCGAAGACGGCGGCCAGAGCTGGACTAGCTCCACCGAGGGCGTGCCGCGACGTTGGACCAACACCACGTACGGGATCACCTTTGACCCGGCGGTGAAGGGCCGGGTGTGGGGCGTGATGAGTTGGGTGCACGACCTGCCGCGTCCCAAAATGTGGCGTCGCACCTCTCCGGCGCGGTACGACGGCGGAGCATGCCTCAGCGAGGATGGCGGCAAGACCTGGCGGCCCTCAAACCAAGGCATGTCCCCCACGGCCGCCACCCACATTCTGCTCGATCCCACCAGCCCGGCAAACGCCCGGGTGCTTTACGTGACCGGCTTCGGCAAGGGAGTCTTTAAATCCGTGGACGGCGGCCGAACCTGGGCGCTGCGCAACCAGGGCTTGCCGGGAACCGAACCCTTCGCCTGGCGCCTGGCGCGCGACAAGAATGGAACATTGTACGTAATCCTGGCCCGGCGCAGCGAGGACGGCAGCATTGGCAACGATAAAGATGGCGCGCTTTTCCGCTCGCGCGACGGGGCAGAGCATTGGGAACCCATCACCTTGCCGAAAGGCGTGAATGGCCCGAACGGCCTGGCCATCGACGCCGATGACCCGAGCCGGCTTTATCTGGCCGCTTGGGGCCGGAACCAGCCGGAGGGCGCCGTGGACGGCGGAATCTATATCTCCACCGACGGCGGCAATTCCTGGCGAAACGTGCTCTCACAGGATCAGCACGTCTATGACATCACGGTTGACCCGCGCGACCCCAAGCTTCTCTACGCCTGTGGTTTTGAGTCTTCCGCCTGGCGCTCCACCGACCGTGGCGAAACCTGGAAGCGCATCCGCGGCTACAACTTCAAATGGGGCCACCGGGTCATCCCCGACCCCCAGAATCGCGACCGGATTTACATCACCACCTTCGGCGGAAGCGTGTGGTACGGCCCCGCGACGGGCGATCCCCAGGCCGTGGAAGACATCGTCACCCCCCCACTGGCCTACGGCAAATGAGCCGGAAAGGGGTGGAGCGCGGGCATCCTGCCCGCTGTGAAGCTGCGAAAAAATAAACAATCTCGCGCCGAGACGCAGAGGCGCAGAGGAGGAAAAGAAAACAAAGCAGTTATTTATATCAAACCTCTGCGCCTCGGCGTCTCGGCGCGAGATTATCTTGATCGTTCAGGGATTAGGGATTTTTTCACAGCGGGCAGGATGCCCGCGCTCCCTCCGGTTTTTCACCTTTGCGTCGCGCACCCAAGCCCAAACACAACATAGAATTCTGTTGCCTAGTATGCTAATCTTTTGGTCAACATCAGGGCATGCCCAATGCGCAACACGGAGGGTCGCTATTGGAAATCCGGGACAGGCACGATATTTCCTATTTTTCTCAGGCATATTGACCCTTCCACCGACATTTCGCTTGACCTCCCGCGCTGCCGGGCGTATGACTCCCCTGTTGAAAATGTAAGGCCGGAGGTGGCGTTGCGAATTCGGCGCACGGCAGAAGGGTAGGGACGATGCCACGTGTGGCTCGGGTGGTGATTGCAGACGTTGCGCACCATGTGACGCAGCGCGGCAATGGTCGGCAATTCATTTTAGCCAGCGACGCGGAGCGGATGGTTTATCTTGATCTGCTGCGCCAGGCGGTGGAGGTGCGGGACGTGTCGGTAGTGGGCTACTGCCTGATGTCGAACCACGTGCATGTGGTGGTGGTGCCGCGCCGGGCGGAGGGGTTGGCCGAGGCCTTCCATCAGTTGCACGGGCGATACGCGTCGTATTGGAACACTTCGCACGCTGCCAGCGGACATGTCTGGCAGGGACGCTTTTATTCCTGCCCGATGGATCCCGGCCATCTGTGGACGGCATTGCGCTACGTGGAACTGAATCCGGTGCGGGCAGGGATGGCGGCGGAGGCGGCGGCCTGGCCGTGGTCGAGCGCGGGGGCGCATTGCGGAAGGGTCGATCCGGACGCTTGCCTGGAAATGTCCACATGGCGCCAAAACTGGTCGGCGGACGCTTGGCGGAAGTTCCTGGCGGAGGGCGAAACCGCCGCCGAACTGCGCGCCATTCGGCGCTCGACCCGTACTGGACGACCCTTGGGGCCCATGGAGTTCACGCGGACGCTGGAAGAACTCACGCAGAGGCGCCTGACACCCAGGCCGCGCGGTCGTCCGCGCAAGACGCCACAAGAATTTCATCCCGCAGGGGCGCTCAGCGCATGACCGAGAACCCAGAAGGATGGTTCAAAAAATGGTGTATATGGTGCCTGTCCCGGATTTTAGGATTTTATGCTGAGGAGTACCAGATGGAAACGACCATCACCGAATTCGACTTGAAAATCCGGTATCAAGTCTATCGTTTTTTTGCCGATAATTGCAGGGCACCCTCTTATCAGGAAATTGCAGGTTTGCTCAACGCGGCAAAAGAAGACGTGCGGGATTCGTTCCACAAGTTGCATGAGCGGCATATGGTCTTCTTGGAGCCGAGTGCTGATAGCATTCGTATCGCGAATCCATTTTCAGCAATCCCCACCAAGTTCAGGGTCAAGGCAGATCATAAGGAATGGTGGGCCAATTGTGCATGGGATTCCTTAGGAATAGCCGCCGCGCTTAAGATTGACGTGGACATAGAAGCCGCTTACCCCGATATTCAAGGAAAGGTCAAATTACAGGTAAACAATGGAGCCGTTGACGGGAAAAACCATGTTGTTCATTTTCCCTTACCGTGCCGTCAATGGTATGACGATTTAGTTTTTACCTGAGCAAATATTTTGCTCTTTCGGTCGAAAGAGCACGTTCAAGAGTGGTGCGCTCAAATTAACATGCCAGTTGGGGAGTTGTTAACGTTTGAGCAGGTTTGGGAGCTATCAAAACTGTGGTACCGAGACCGTTTATTGCCTGAATTCAAGGGGCGAACGGTCGCGGAAGCCCATCAAATATTTGAACAACTTGGATTGCGAGGTCAATTTTGGCGATTTGATGCTTCGAGTGGGTAGCCCGGTCTGTGCAGTCCTAACCGTGAGCTTTTTATGCTCGATAGGAATACCACAGGAACAAAGGCCGGGAAATCCGGGACAATGCATTTTAGCCAGCGACGCGGAGCGGATAGATGGCAAACAGCCAGGGCGTGGGGGTATAATGCCATCATGGGTACAGAAGTCATTCCCAAGTTGACCTTTGAGCAATTCCGCGAGCTTCCCAGCGACGGGAAGCGCTACGAGCTCGTCCATGGAGAGGTACATGTGACTCCATCTCCTGCCACGCGGCACCAATTCGCCCTTCAGAATCTCTACGAAAGTTTGGGGCCCTACGTTCACAAGAACCACTTGGGCGAAGTGTGCCTGGCGCCATTGGACGTACGTCTGGGAGAAGAAACGGTGTTGCAGCCGGACCTCATGTTCATTTCCAATGAGCGCGCCGGAATCATTCAGGAGAATTGGATTGAGGGCGCGCCGGATCTCGCGGTGGAAGTCCTGTCCCCTTCGACAGCAGGGCACGACCGCGCCACCAAGCTACCGATTTATGCGGAGGCGCGAGTGCCTGAGGTGTGGTTTATCGACCCCAAAGCCAAGACCGTCGAGGTTTTGAGCCTCCACGGGGCCAAGTACCTTGTGGAAGCAACTTACGCAGGCCATCATGTCCTCACTTCCAACCTCTTCACGGGCTGGCAACTTCCTCTCGACGACCTCTTCGACTTCCGCGGACGGTTCTAACGCCAATTCCCGGTCTCCGTCCCCTTAAGAATCGTAGCCGGGGCCGGCAGGCCACCCGCACTCTTTCCACAGCTTTTCCCAATTCCAGATCCCGGACGTTACCTCGATCGGCAACGGGAATCCGAGTTGATGGGCGAGCATGCACACCTGCCCGCGATGGTGGGCTTCGTGAGAAAGCATGTAGCACAGCATTTCCAGGCCAGCCGGCCAAGGCCGAGCCCAGCCGTCGCGGTGAAACTTCCCGGCGCGGCCGCCACCCCCGCCGAGCGCTGCGGCGAGCATCTCCGCGCAGCGCGCGGCGCTCTCGGCCAATCCCGCCCGGGCTTGCTGCGGCGTGCAGTGCGCGCGGTGGAGCTGTGGTGGAACCTTCAGGTGCGGAGCGGTAAGCCGGACCCACTTGGTGCGGACATTGTGCATGTGTGTGAAGATCGCCGCAATGGTGCGGGCCTTGCCGGGCGGTTTGGCTCTCCAGGCGGTGGGGTCAAGATGTTCGATAACAATCTGGTTCATGCGATCATTGGCGGCAAAGATCCGGGCTGCGGCTCGGCCGAGTTGAGCTGGGCGTTGAGGCGTGGTCACGGCTCCCTACTCCTTGACCGATAATCCAGAATTGCCGTTATGGCCATCTCAAAAGGCCGAGCGCCGCTCGGCCCGGCGCGAACCCGCGGCGTGGCACGGGCGTCCGAAGGTGTGAAAAAATCCCCAAGAACCTTTTCACCACTGAGGCACAGAGGCACAGAGCGATGAAATCAAAAGGCCTTTTTCTCCGCGTCTCAGTGCCTCTGTGGTTGAGATATTATTTTTTCAACCTTCTCCCGCCCGTGATGTTCATGGCCAAGATGGCCATGCCACGACTCGGGCGGCGCAGGGGCGCCGCTAGGTGCGAACCAGTTCCCCCGCGTGTTTCTGAATCTTGCGGATAGCTTCCGCGATCTGGTCCATATCGCGGCGCGGGCCGATGAACATTTCCTGGAAGAACCACACCGCTTCTTCGCACAGCTTGTCGTTCTCCGGGCACTCATTGCGCGCTTCCCACCCGGCAATCTCCGGTTCGGAGTACATCATCCGGTAGACGCGGGAATCAAGCTTCGCTTTGATGAAGGGCTCTTTGTTCAGCGGGGTGTAACCGCTGGCGCAGGGGATCCCTTCCTTGTCCAACGCGGCCAGAAAGCGCGCCCGGGGAAGATCGGCAAAATGCGCCGGATCGTAGCGGAGCATATAGAGGTGGTAGCCATTGCGGGTGGCGCCCTCGTACATACGGGCCGGAGAGATTCCCGGAATCTCGCGCAGCAAGCGGGTCAGATACGCGGCATTCTGCTCGCGCACCCGTGATTGCTCTTCCAGGCGAGTCAATTGCTGCAAGAGCAAGGCGGCCTGGAACTCCGTCATGCGCAGATTCGAGCCTTGCCGCGCATAGTGGAAAGCGGCGGCCGGGCCGCGGCCCTGGTCCTGGAAACTTTTGCAAAACTCGCGCAGCCCAGGGTCCGAGGTCAGGATTGCCCCACCCTCGCCCGAATTCAGGTTCTTGGACGCCTGGAAACTGAAGCAGCCCAAATCTCCCAGGGTGCTGACCCGCCGATGGCGCCACGCGCCGGTATGGGCCTGACAGGCATCCTCAATAACCGGCAGCTTGTGCTTCTTGGCGACGGCGAGAACCGCATCCAAGTCCACGGGGTTTCCCCCCAGGTGTACTGGCATGATGCAGCGCGTCCGCGAGGTGATCTTCGCCTCGATCTTGTGAGCATCGATCTGGGAGGTTTCCCGATCGGAGTCAACAAACACCGGCAGAGCGTGCTGCATCAAGATGACGTTGAGCGTGGCGACAAAAGTGTAAGGGGGGAGAATAACCTCGTCGCCGGGGCCAACTCCCAAAGCGTTGAGTGAGGTGTAAAGGGCGGTGGTGCCACACGACGTTGCCACGCAAAATTTCGCTCCCAGGGTTCTTGCCCAAGTCTCTTCAAAACGCGCGCAATAGTGATCGTTGGACGCCCGGCACCAGTTTTTGCTGCGCAGAACTTCCATCCAGCCCTTTTCGTCGTTCTCCTGGATTATCGGCCAGGAAGGAAAAGGCTCGGTCTTGACCGGTTTGCCGCCGAGAAGAGCTGGTTTCTCTGCTTCCGAACTTGCGGATGCGGCAACCTGTGCGCCTGCTGTGGCGGCCAACCCTAACCCTGTTGCCCCGGCGGAAACGGTGTGGAGAAAATGACGTCGCGTGAGATGATGATTCATAAGTCCTCCCTCCATTGACTGGCCCGTGGCTGGCCCTGCCCACGAGGGCTTCGCATCAAGAGGTTTCGCCGCGGGGTAATGGTGTCATTTGGGGTGGCACGGCCATCTTGGCCGTGACCGTTCACGGGCGGGACGCCCGTGCCACACCAAATGACACCACTACCCGCCCCGGACCTGATGGATGAGATCGTGTACCTTGGCGATAATCGTTTCCTCAATGGTAGGCGCAAACGGGCCGGGTTGGCCGTAGTACACCATGGCGCCCCCACCCTCGTACCCACCTTCCTTTAAGACGCGCAACGACGGGATGTAAGCAAATACATCATTGCAGTAAGCCGCCACCCACAGCCCCTCCGCGCCCAGTTCTCTTTTCAGACGCAAGTCGAAATCCACCACCACCTCGCCCCCTAAAGCAACGAGCGTGAGATCCTGGCCGAATTGCCAGGTTTCGACGGGGTAAGGATATTCGGTGGGCAGGTGTCCGCTCGCATCGAGAGTCTCGAGCATCGCCCCGGCCCAAATCCTGCGGTAGATGTCCTGACTCTGGAGTTGGGCCTGTAAGTCTTCGCGGCCCGGGGGCGGCGCAAAGGCGACGGGAACCTCGTCATAAGCGGTCTTCAGCGGCCCGCGCACCGGGGAAAGATCCCCGACCAGCGCTTTCTCCACCGATGCCGCCAGCTCCTCTCCGTGTTGGCGGGCGAGTTCGATGGTCCCCCGTGGATAGGGGTTCGAGTCACCGCCGCAGCCGGCAAGGAAGAGGGCCGTCGAGCCGGGATGGTGGTCTTCCAGCCAGGCTTCGGCGAAACCCGTGTAATCACCGTGGAACTCCAGGAAATCCCCTGCCGTGGTGTTGTGACAGGCGTAACCGAAAACCACCGCCCGAAGCTTTCCATGGGGGTCATCGACGCGCAGTACCGGGACGTCATGGTCAAAGGGCCCGTCTTTGTTGACCCCGATAATGATCCCCTCATTCGTTCGCTCGCGGCGATTCATGGCAAAGCCGGCTTGGCCACGGCCAAAACTCAGGCGGGAAGGGCGCAGGGACTTGAGCGACGCACCGACGAGGTTGACAATCTTGTCCTCAAGCTCGCGGGTGTAAGCCTCCACGTCGGCCCGCTGCTGCGAGTTCATCGGGTACATCAGCCCCAGCATCTTACCGATGACGGGGCCGGCATGGGTGTGAGAGGAACTCAGGAGCAACTGCTGGCGTGACAGATGATGTTTTCGCTCCACCCGCCCGGCGATGTTATGGCTAACCTCCGCGGGAAAACCCAGCAAGTCACTCGTCACCAGGACGGCTCGCTTGCCCGCGGGGTCTTCGAGCGCCAGGGCCTTGGCATAGAGATCCTGAGCGACCCCTTCCGACGGCTTGGTGCGGCTGGCGTATCCCGCCATCCAGAGGGGCTGCTGGGGCGTAATGAGCACCTGAGCCAGACCGGCTTTCCAGGGCAAGTGCGCGGCAAGGGCGTGGGAAGAAAACTGGGTGGCACCCCCCCACGCCATTACGCCCGCCGAAAGGCTGCGGAGAAGGTGCCGCCGGGATATTTGCTCGCTCATCGACCTACCTGCACACGGAGTTGTACATCATTCCGCCCATTGTGCCAATGGAATTTATGGGCGGTAGGTTCCCCTTGGTCCGTAGCGGTAGTGTCAATCACGACAGGCTTAAATCCGCGTCCGCCCATCGAACTCGTAGCGCGGACCTGGTCCCCAAGTTCCGCGGTTTTTGGGCTTCCCATGCGCATGCGCACATCGAAGGGAAGCGGACCGCCATCGATGCGCACTCGGCAGAACCGTTTTTGGTCCTCCCCGCTAACCCCTGCATGTTCCCGAATGTTTGATCACTTCCGGTAAAGCCGCGGACCTTGAAGAGCAGGTCCGCGCTACGATCTTCGGGCAAAGCCTACAATCTTCCGATAAAGCCGCGGACCTTGGAGAGCAGGTCCGCGCTACAATCTTCCGGCAAAGCTCGTCCCGCCCTATTAACTATGTTATTAAATGGCGGTTCCGGGCACTTGCGGGACTCTCGCCATAATTTGGTCGATGACTACTACTAATAGTATGTATGAACAATTTTGGCAGATATGTTGTATGTCACGAAGAAAGCATAACCGAAAAGGTAGTACCGTAGTACTATAGACGGCTATTCCGCGTTGTTGTATTTTGCGTTCGTCGGTGCGGTACTGAACCCGGGTTATAGCAACGTGGTGGGATGCCAGGCAGGCGTACGCCTCGTTTTTTGATTGCGGCTCGAGGTTTCATCCGTTTCTTCAAGATGTCGGGGATGAGGGTTGGTCTTTAAGGGGGATATATGTCATCGGCGATGTTCGGAACGCTGGAAAGTTCCTCGGAAAGTCGAAGACGTCGTAGCGTCGCATTAATCAGTGCCTTGCTTATCCACATGGTGGTGATTGGAACCGCAATTTTTCTCGGGATATTGTTCCCGGAAAAGTTGCCCGCCAGCGCCCGGCGATATGTAATTGTCTGGCTACCCTCTGTGCTTCCGCCGCCCGCGCCGGTGGTGAATTCGCCGCGCCAGGTTGCGCAGGTGGCTACGCCGAAACTTGAACTCCCCGTGAAACCTGACCCCCCGGTGGTCGCGGCGACCGATCTCGAACTCCCCAAGATTCGGCCGGTTGCTCCCCCTCTCGTGGCCAGTCTTCCCCAACCCCCGTTGCCGGCCCCTTCCTTTGCTCAGCCCAACGCGCCGCCTAAAGTGCAAATCATCGAAGTGCACACGGGCACTTTTGGTGGGGCGTCGGAACCCGTGGCCACCCAGCGCCCGGCGGATCAGGTGCAAACCGGAGGGTTTGGAAGTCTGCAAGGATTCCGCGGCGAGGCGCAAGGTGAAAGTGTCGGCAACGTTACCAGGGTGGGGTCCGCAGGGTTTCCGGGAGGCCCCGGGGTCGGGAACGGCACCGGCGGAGCTCACGGCGTCCGGGCGCAAAGTGCCGGTGCCGCCAACCCTCCGAAGTTGGGATCCTTCGGGCTTCCCGCAGGCCCCGGTGCCGGGAACGGCGCCGGCGGAACTCAGGGCATTCCGGGAGTGGTGGCCAGCGCCGGTTTTGGCGGCGGGGTGGCGGCGACGGGATACGCTCAGGGGGGTGGTGGAACGGGGGTGGCGGTGAGCGGTTTCGAGAAGGTAGGCCAAGTTGCGCAGTTCCCACTGAAAAGCCTGCCGGCGCCACAACCCACGGAATTTCAGCCCGTCGAGCTGCTCTCCAAGCCTTCCCCAGTCTACACCGAGGAGGCCCGTCGATTAGGGATTCAAGGGGAAGTCACGCTGTCGGTGGTCTTCCAGGCCGGCGGCGCGATCCGCATCCTGGAAGTCGTCAATTCCCTGGGGCACGGGCTCGATCAGGCGGCGCAACAAGCTGCCTCACAGATTCGCTTTAAGCCAGCTCGGCGCAATGGCAAGCCGGTGGATTTTCCAGCGACCTTGCGCATTGAATTCCGTCTGGCCGACCAAACCATCTAATCGGAGGAGATGTTATGTTAACACTTCGTATCGGACGAGCCATCTGGATTCTAGTCCTGGCATTCGTTACCCTGATGGTCCTGCCAGTAATCGGGAGAAGCAGAACGGAGCCCGCCAAAGGGGGCGTGCAGCCGGAATCGGCGGAGTTGGCCAGCATTATCAATCACATCATCAGCGGCGAGAATGAGTACAGCCGCAAGATCGTGGAATTCTCGCCTCGGGTCGAGACGTACATTCAGTACGTTCAGCAGGACCCCCAATTGGGCGATGTGGCCCGGGATGACGCCACCTTCCTGGGCCGGTTGCAGTTTGACAATGCGGCGAAGGAAGCGGCTTTTATTGACGTCCCTCATGCGCCCCGCCTTCGCACGCATCTCCGTCCCGATTACTTTGCCTTGGAAGCGGTGGCGGTGGATGCGGGAGCCTTTGATCGGGAGCACTATACGATCGAGCCGGTCCGCTGGGAGTATTTGGGCGATGTGCGCTGCCTGGCTCTGGATGTCCAACCCCGCAAATCCGCGGGGGTAGGAGCGTTCATCGGACGGATCTGGGTTGAGGATCATAACTACGCCATCGTTCGCATGAACGGCGTACGGGTGCATCCGCCTCGCCTCAACTTCTACGTCCACTTCGATTGTTGGCGCGAAAATCTTCAACCTGGGCTGTGGCTGCCCGTCTATATCTACAGCGAGGAATCGGACCTCGGCGAGCGGCTGCGCTACAAGTCGATGACGCGGCTTTGGGGCTACGACCTCACGGCCCGCCGCCAACAGCAGGAGTGGACCGGCATTCAGGTCGATGCCCCGGCGCCCGTCCGGGACAGCAGCGAGCATGGGGCGGACTTGTCCCCCGTCGAGAGCCGGCGTCTTCTGACGGTGGAAGCGGAGCACAATGTGCTCGACCGGTTGGAAAAAGCGCGGCTCATCGCGCCGCCCGGACCGGTGGACAAGGTCCTGGAAACCGTGGTCAACAACCTGAAGGCGACCAACCATCTCGACAGCGTGCCTCCCATCCAGTGCCGGGTCATGTTGACGTCGACTTTGGAATCGTTCAGCCTGGCCTACACGATTGTCGTCAGCCGGGGGCTTATCGATGTCTTGCCCGATGAGGCGAGTCTGTCCATGATTCTTGCTCATGAAGTCGCGCACATTGCCCTGGGTCACAAAGTGAGCACCAATTACGCTTTCAACGACCGGCTGGCAGTTTCCGATGAGGAACTGCTTGCCAGCTTGGATTTGGCCCGGAGCAGCGAAGATGAAGCGGCCGCGGATGCCAAGGGGATTGAGTTCCTTAAGAACTCGCCGTACAAAGACAATCTTGTTCAGGCCGGCCTGTTTGTGCGGGCGGCCGCTGCCGCCGCCCCCAACGCTCCCCACCTCTTCGGGGGGCACCTGGGCAATGGGCTGACCGAGGGCAATCATAAAATGATTCGCATGGCGGCGTTGATCACCGCCTCTCCCGCGCTCGCTCCCGGGAACGTCAACCAGGTTGCCGCGCTGCCCCTGGGGTCACGCGTGCAGGTCAATGCCTGGGACGGCACGGTCGCCTTCACCACCCGGAAGGCTGTACCGCTCGTCGATGCCACGGAGAAGATGCCCTTCCAGGTTACTCCGGTGATTCCCTACTTGACCCCTTACGCCCAGCCGTCAAAGATCGAGGTGTCCGCTCGGAAGTAAATATCCCCGGCAAAGCGGGAGGCTTGCGGTTGCCGGCCCCTCCCCGGGGCCGGCAGCCCGCCGGAGGCAGAGACCCAGGCCTTGTTGATTCGAGATTCTGTACGAACAACGGGGCATCTGGAACAAAGGGACGTATAACGACTGCGGGACAAGTTAAGTTAGCGCCCGCGCTCTCCACCTCGGGAAGATCCACTCCGGCCCGAACTCGAGCCCGGAGGCTTCAGCGATAAAGAAAGCGCGCCGGAGAAGGAGTTGGCCAACGCGGTTGCGAAGGTGGTGGCGGTGAGGTGGTTCCAGGCAGGGCCCGTGTACCACGCAGGTGAATAATCAGCCGTTCCCTTCGGCGCGGTTTGTGCCAGGACGGCAGCAAACTTCTCGCCCCACACTTTTTCTACATTCAATGCCATCGCATAGGGCAGAAACCGCTCGAACAGATCGGGGGTCAGCTTGCGCGCCAGGCGCGCGTCGCGGTGGCCCCAGTCCGTGGTGGTCAGGAATATGCGGAAGCTCTCCATCTGGCCCAGCAGCGCGCGGCCCGAACGCATCGGGGCCTTGCGAAGGTGGTGGAACAGGCCATTGATCACGACCATGAGCACCAGGACAAGCGCCACTCCGGGAGAAGCGGCCCACGCCAATACGCCCAGTCCCGCTGCCTCGCCAAGGAAGAAGAGGAGGCAGATCACGCTCACGACCACCGCCTGCTTCCGAGCGGTGGGCGGATGTTGGGGACCGGAAAGGGCATAGCGCCATCCGCCTATGGCGAGGGTCCCCAATGTCAAGCAAGCCAGGCTCCCAGGCAGGAGCCCGGTCGAGACAAAAAACACGAGAAGTGGTTGTCCCCCTTGAATTGCGAACCCGCAACGGACGACCGTGGCCAGAGAAATCAACAAGCCTGGAATCAGGTAGCGCCCATTGATCCTGAAATAATATCTTTCCAGGCCAGACCGCAGATGGTAATGCAATGCTTCGACAGCGCCGCCGACCAGGGTGTGATGGGCGGGTCCCAATCGAATCGTATCGCCCGCCGCAAAGAGCTTTTTGAGTATGAGTTTCTCATCCGGAGTGATCTTCGGCGCTAGACCCTCACGACCTCCTAGCGGCGCGCCGGTATTGGGCGGGTTCGATTTCAAGCGGCCGAGAATGTAACTGCCGGAGACGTCTTCCAGAATGGCCAATCGTTTTTTCACCGCCAAGTCGACCAGATCAGCCACCACCGTCTTTTGGTCAAAGGCCCCGCGCCACACATAGCGAAGAGCAGCAGGGGAAAATCCTCGGGGTGGCTCGGATCCTGGTGCGATCTCGCCTCGTTGATGATCGCGCCCCGCCAGGAACCACGCCGCGGTGTAATAAATGAAGACCAGCACGAGCCCCGCGAAGCCGATCAAACTGGCTTGATGGTCTTCGAGGAAGTAGCGGTATTTTTGGTCGTCAGTGGGCGGGCGCACAAACCTCTTGGGCCAGCGGGCGACAATGGCGAGGCCCTCACCGGGTCCAAGGGTGCGCGTCGTACGAAAAGTGGCGTTGCTCTGGCCATCAACCGATGCGGCGTAGTCCGTTCCCACCGAGTCCTGACGGCCCGTGTAGGCATCCAGAAGGATCGCTTCCCGCGCGATCCCCTTGGGCAGATGCAGGATGGCAGAGGCTTGCTGAATCGGGAATATCCACCCCTGGCCCGTTACATTCCAATAAAGCTCATCGTGGTCGGAAAAAAATCCGATGGCGCGATCCACGGTGTAGGTGAGTTCATAGGTGTGTTGACCGGGTGGAACAAGCTCTCGGCTCTCGCCCATGGATATGCGCAGGCCATTCGAAAGTTTTTCAAGGTGGAAATCCTCCGGCTGGCCGTCGCGTTCCAGGGATACGACTTCAAAATGGATGGTGTAGGGATTGCCAAACTGGTCGTGGTAGCGAGTGGGGATGTCCCGATAGATTCCATGCTCGATTGGCGCGCCTGTGGCAAGTACCTTAATGGTCTCGCTCACCAGAAGCGTGGAGTCAGGATTGACCGTGATGTCGCTGTCATAAGAAAGGACTTGCTCGGTGCCAGGCGCCGGGACAGCTTCCTGCGCGCTCAAAACGGTAGCGAAACTCCAGGTGAAGATGGCGAAAAGCGTGACGGTCCGGAGCGAAAGTCGTTTGAACATGCTGGCCGCGCCTATGGTCCGCGAAATCAAACCGTTCATTTGCCCGCCCGCAAGCCCTTCGGCCGGAACATCTCCCCGGCTTGGCGAGCCACCAACCGGCGCGGCGCCAGCCGCAGCGCGAAGATCATCAGCCGGTTGATGAATCGCGAGACGGCCAGGCTGCGGCCCCGGTCGAACGCGCGCAAGCCTACTTCCACAACCTTTTCGGGCGATTGTAATCCGCCGGGAAACTCGATCTTGCTGAATTGGCCGGCGTCAAAGAAGTTCGTTGCCGTGCCGCCGGGGCAAAGCGCCAGAACTTTCACGCCGTAGGCGCTTACCTCCTCTGCGATCCCCATGGAGAAACTGGTGACGTAAGCCTTGGTGGCAGCGTAGACGCTGGTGTAAGGCACGGGTTGAAAACTGGCCGTCGAGGAAATGTTGATGATGCCCCCGCTGCGCCGCTCCACCATGGCAGGAAGGAGCAGGTGGGTGAGCTCGGTAAGAGTCAGGATGTTCAAGTGCACCATCTTCACCTGGCGGTCCAACGGCAGCTTCCAGAATTCTCCATGCGCTCCGAAGCCGGCGTTGTTGACCAGCAAGTCTACCGCAATCCCACGTTCTTTGAGGACCGCGGCCAGGCGCTCGGCCGCTCCCTCCAAACTAAGGTCCTGCTCGATAACTTCAATACGCAGGGAATGTTTCGCAGCGATTTCGTTCTTCAGCGCTGCAAGTTTATCCTTCGAGCGCGCCACCAGAGCCAAATGCATGCCCCGTGCCGCCAGAGCGCGCGCAAAGCAAGCCCCAATGCCGCTGGAGGCTCCGGTGATTAGCGCGAAGTTGTCTTGGCCTCTTGGGGCTATCGAGCTGTTTCCACTCTGGCGATCCGACATAGATTAACCTTCGGTTGAGATCATCGGGTGATCGGGTGATCCGGTGAGCAGAAAACCAAGCCCATACCGATAGTTCTTTGCTCACCCGATCATCGGATCACCCGATCACCCGATCTCGCGGTACGCCGGGTTCACGTGCCTCGCGCCGGTGGCCATCAGGTGTTCGGCATCTTCTCGGGACTTGATCCCACCCCGCGCGCCGAGCACGGTGCAGTTGAGTGCGGCCATGGCGTTCGAGAAGTCCAAGGCGCGCGGAAGATCCCAGCCTTCGAGCAGGGCATAAGCAAAGGCTCCATGGAAAACGTCCCCCGCGCCCGTGGTGTCCACGGTTTCGACCACGAATCCCGGCGAGTAGCAAAAACGCCCCCCATGGTAAACCAAGGCGCCGTCGCGGCCCAGCGTCATGCCGGGCGTGTGAACGTGGTATTCGCGCGCCATATATTCGAGCACCTGGAAGGGGTCAGCGTGGCCGGTGACCGTAGGAAGAAATTGGGTGGAGGCGATCAGGTAGTCGATGTAAGGGAAAAGCTTCTCGACGTTTTTGTAAACGGTATCGAGGTCCGCCAACACCGGGATGCGCGCGCGGTGCGCCCAACGCGCCGCCACCAGCGCCGCATCCACGTCGCAGCCATCGAGGTGCAGCAGGCGCGCGGAGGTAATGGCGATGGGCTTGAGCTCCTTGGGCTGGACCGCCAGGCGGGCGTCTCGATCCCAGAAAATGGTGCGCTCGCCGGTTGCTTGGTCGACAAGGATGTAGCCATATTGGTTGGGAACGCCGCGCATCACCTTGGTGTAAGCCATATCCAGACCCTCGCGGCGCAGACTGGCAAGCTGTAATCGGCCGGCGGGGTCATTACCAACTTTCCCGATGTAGCGTACCTTTAATCCCAGGCGCCGGCACGTGACGAGAGCTGTGGCCACCTGCCCGCCAGCTTGCATCGACGCCGCCACCACACGCTCCTTGCCCCCCAGGGCAGGGAATTTGCGGACCGTCATCACCGTGTCCGTAGCGTTCAAGCCGAGACCAACCACATCCACCTTGGAACGAGCCAATTTCACCTCCGGAATGCTGCGAGGCAGATACTCTATCACCCTTTGAGCCATCGGTTCACCGGGCCAATTGCTTATCAGGCGATTTGCTGATTTAGCGATTGAGTTATTTAAGATTTTCGATATAAGCAAATTTATTTATTACATGCGGTGAAAAATCCGATTTTATGCTATCGCGTGATCCATGCTCAGGTAGCCATCATCGGCCGGAAGTAGCGTTTCTGCATGGCGGGCTCGCGCAGGACAGCGGTCACCAGGAAGAAGTAGACGTCGGCCAGGTAACCCTCATAGCCGCACGGCTTGCCTTCCCAGGTTGCCCAATCCATTCCTTTCGGGTACTCATTCAACACGCCGTTTTGGAACAATCCGGATTGCTGCCGGTCGAGCATGGCGCGCAGCACACGATCGGCTTCCTCACCTCTCCCCACGCGGTAACTGGCGATGAGGAAATGCGAGCCCAAGCCGGCGGAAATGCCGGCGTTCTCATACATCTGGAAGGTATCTTTTCCATCCGGGGTGGTTGGAGATCCCAGGGAGCGGTCGGATGGATCGAGTCGGCTCGGCAGGCAATAATCCGCTTGGGGGATTGCTTCAAGAAAGGAGGGAATTCCCAAGTCAAAACGATTGAATCCCACCGATTTGATTTTCGCCCAGAGTTTGTCGACGATGGCGCGGCCTTGCTCGGGGTCCACCAATCCGTAGGCGACCGCCAGTCCATTGGTGACGGGGCTGGCATGATCGTGCAGCGAACCATCCAGACTGCGCCAATCTGCGATCCATCCGGTGCGCGGATTCAGAAGTTGTCGCGCGTAGGCGGCCCGCAGGCGATCGGCGAGTTGCGAGTAACGAGCTTGCTCCTTGGCGCGATGCAGTTTCGCCTCAAGATCAGCCAGGCAACGCCACGAGCGGTAAATCAATGCATTGGCGTAGGCGTCCTTATGCCCAAAATTCACGGCATCCAACCAATTGGAGGAGCGGTCCGGTATGTACAGGGTGTTGGGATTGCCCGATTGGCTGGCCTCCACCAGTCCGTCGAAGTCCTGGTCGCGCCGGGCGTTCACTTCCGCGATGAATTCCAGCCGGGAGATGGTTTTATCCAGCCAAGCCAAATCGTTCGTGGCCTCGACATAATCCCAGGAGGCGGTGAGGGGACCGGCGTTGCCGTCGAGGAAGTTGTAGTAGTCGGTGTAACCTGCCACCTCGCCATTCGAACGCGTCCGCTTGGTGATCCAGAATTCGATGGACTCGCGGACCAGGTTCGCCACCGAAATCCCTTCCGGCAGCGGCGGCGTGAACAGTGCGTGATCCGCATAGAAGATCAAAGAAAAGCTACAGGGATCACTGAGCACATTGTTGCTGAGAACTCCCGCGGGGGCGCTGTCGGCACGATGGGGGTCACCCCAAGGCGCCGCAGACTGGAAAACGTTGAACCATCCGCGGCGCGCCAAGCGCCAGACTCCGCTGTCTTGAAGACCCTCGGGCGGATTGAGAATCACCGGTGTGAAGCTCAGCGTACACGGGTGGTCGGCATCAATCTGGGGCAGATCCACGATGAGGTCAACGAGGTGTCCCTGCCGGCTGCCCTCCAGGCGCGCGCTGGAACCCTCCGCGGGTGTCATGCGCAAAAGCATTTGGCCAAAATCCGGCGCGGTGATGATAAAAGGCGTATGGAAACTGCCGTCGCCTTCCCAACCTCTCGGCAGGACGGTGGTAGGGGTTACCCGGGGATCAAAGTGAAAAAGCAATTTCGCGCTGCCCGGCGAAAGCGTTGCCGTTTCCGTTGTGGAGAGTCTCATGCTGATGCTGTCTTGATCATGGGTGACATCCCAGCGCAGAGAGCCGTGCTCCGAGAGTTTCATCAAATAACCGGTCCCGCCGGGGCGGGCTTCGACGGTCGTCGCCAAATCCGTTGCGTCGATGAACATATCCTCGACGCGGATGCGCAAGCCAATTCCATCACTCGCGCGCAGCAGGTTGGTGCGAACGCGGTCGCTGCCCTCCGTATCCCAACTGAGCGCGGTGATCAAGGGGCGGTGGAGATCCGTCTCCAAGCGAACGACCGCGCCCGACGGCTCAGGCTCCGAGGGTTCGGCGGCGAAGGCCCAGTCTGCATTCAGATTCGAAATGCTCAGACCTGCGGCGCAGGCTTGCAGAAAGGTTCGGCGGCTGCTTTCCAAGTAGGGTTTCATGGAGGCAATTACCTCGCGGGGAAGAATTAAGACCGAAGTGCGTAATAAAGGAAGTAACCATAGTCGCGCACCCGGTGGATGTCAACCCGTTTGACATTCCCGTGGACGCGGCGCGAAAAGCTGACTTACACTTCATCGTGTTGTTCAATTTTTTCTTACAAGGAGAATATCCATGCCTGCTGAAAACGCTGCCTCTCCAGGAGCCATCGAAAACCCTCTCAAGAAAATGCTTGCCGCGGGGAATTACGTGATTGGCACCACGGTCACCGTGGCGAGCGCCGAAACGGCTGCTCAAGCTGCTTCGCTCGGGTTTGATTTTTTGTGGATCGAGATGGAGCATAGTCCGATCACGCTTGAGACTTTGCGGAACATCGTCCTGGCGACGCGCGGCCTGAAAGCGGTGCCGATTGCGCGCGTGCCCGTCAACGAGCTTTGGACCGCGAAACGCGTGCTCGACCAGGGGGCGCTGGGAGTTATTTTCCCGTTTTGCAGCACGCCGGAGTTGGCGCGGCAGGCGGTGGCGGCGTGCAAATATCCACCGCATGGCCGGCGGGGTTCGGGGCCGGGGTTGGCGGCATTTCGCTGGCAGGCGCCTGAGGGTTACCACACCTTCGCTGACAACAACGTCATGGTCATCGTCATCGTGGAAGAGGAGCGGGCGGTCGGACAGGTGGAAGAGATTGCCGCCACGCCCGGCGTTGATGTCATCTTTGTGGGCACCAGCGACCTCTCGTTCTCGATGGGTCTCCGCGGGCAATCGGGCCACCCCCGGGTGCAGGAGGCGTTAAAGAGGGTTGTCGCCGCGGGCAAAGCGAACAATAAGTTTCTGGGACTGCCGGTTAAAGACGCCGACCAAATCAAGAAGTATGTGGATTGGGGCTTTCAGTGGTTCCAGACCACGACGGAGCTGGGATTGATGGCACGCGGCGCCCAGCAACTCCTTGAACCCCTGGGCCGGGCGACCGATGCTCTGCAGAAGGGGATGCTCTATTAGTCGTTCAGCGTGACAGCACGGCCAGCAATGTCTGGTAGCCATCCACCAGCAGGCCTTCATAACCGTGCGGGGTTCCATCCCAGGCTTTCCAGTCGTAGGTCAAGCCGTTGGGGCCGAAGCCTTGGAACCCTCCTTTCTCAAACCCCTCGAGCATCGGAAACAGCATGGCGTCGGCATCTTCGTGCCGCCCCAATTGATACAAGGCTTGCAACGTGAAATAATCCCAGCACGCCGTTGCCCCGCCATTTTCATAGATTTGAAATCCATCCGAGCCATCCTCTTTCTCCGGTCCGCCAAAGCGCTTATCGTGGTCGGTGTAATCACCGCGACGAATAGGAATCAAGTTTCCCGGCAGGCCGTATTCGAATTTCGTGTAACCCGATTCCTTCATCTTGGCGAGCAGCCGATCCATGATAGCGTTGGCCTTGTCGGGAGGGATCAATCCATAGGTAATGGCCACGCCGTTCACGAAAGTGAAATAGTAATCGTGCAGGCTCCCGTCCGTGCTTTTCCAGCCGGCCAACACCCCGGTTTGGGGGTTGTAAAAGGTTTGGTAATAAACGGAGCGGAGTTTTTCGGCGCGAGCCGAATAAAGTTTCGCATCGTCGGGTTGGTTTGCCGTGCGGGCCACCTCCGCCATTTCCAGCAGGGCATGGTAGGCGAGGGCGTTCGAGTAAGCGTCCTGATGGCCAAAGCCGATGGTGTCCCACCAGTTGGCCGGGCGCGCCGTGCCGTTTTGCGGCCAGGAGTTGTAGTTCCCGCTCAGGGGGTACTCCAGCAACCCGTCGCCATCCACGTCCATGGCCAACATCTTGGTGGCCCATTCCTTCATCCCGGCGTAGTGCTTTTCCAGCCAGGCGTGATCTTTGCTGCCTTGAGCGTATTCGCAGGCGGCAATCAGAAGCGAGGGGTAGCTGTCGGTAGAGTTGGAGGAGTTGTAGCCGGGGTCGGTGTACCCCGTCAGGTTGGTGTACCCCGTCATCCCATAGCCTTTCATTCCGCCGAGGTAGCGGTCCAAGGTTTGGCGCACCATATCCAGCGCGGTAACGCCAGGGGCCAGCGGCGGTGTGTGGAGCGCCATCGAGGAGTACAAGAAAACGGTGAAGGCCACGGGGTCGCTGGCGGCGTGATTGGCCAGCACTCGTTGCCGGGGATTCAGTTGAAAGATATTCAGCCAGTTGCGCCGGAAGCCGTCAAATCGCGGGTCGCCCGCGATTTTCGGCGTGGCGGGGTAGATGTCCACCACTTCCAGGTTGTAATCGATTTGGGGCAGAGCAGCAGTGGCGGCAGGAAAGGTGACGCGCACGTAGTCGTTGGCCGTCCCGCCTTCCTCAAAACGGAACGCGTCGTAACCCAGCACCAGACCGCGGCCCGAGCTGGAAGTGATGCGAAAAGTCCCGAGGTCAGGCAGGTGCAGGAGCGCCGGCAGCCGCATGCTGCCGTCGTCATTTATGAGGCCCAGCAGCGTGGCATGGTTGAGGTGGGGATTGAAGTTCAACACCAGGGTTGGCGGCGGATCTTCGGCGTCAAAGTTAGAGCGCAAATGGATCTGGCGGGGAGCGAACTGAAACGCCCAAGCGGGCGGCGCCGCAGCAGGAGCGCGGGAGGGACGGTACTCGAAGGTTGTGCCGGCATGGCGCACTTCGTAGGTTGTCTCCATCTTGGCGGGCGGGCGCAACGGGTTGGCGCTGAGCTTGCTTTTACCCAGCGAATCCACGGTGAGGGCGAGGAAGGCCGGTTGGTCGGGTGCCATTTCCACGCGCATATACGCCGATTGATAGTGCAGCGGACTGCTCGGTTGCGCGGCCAAAACCGTCACGGCCAGGAAAAGTGCGGTCATTAAAGCTCCGAAACATTTGGACATGGATCCTTCTCCAAGGCAAGGAATTCTCACGCCGAAATACTAACACGCTTTGCCGGGGTTCCCGCCGGGTAGGGCGGCAAAAAAAGTCAAAAGTCAAAGGGCAAAACTCAACATCTCCGCTACGGTCCTCGGGTTCTTTGCACAGGGTGTGTTGGCTCCGGCCCGGCAGGGGGGCAAGGCAGTAGGGGGACTCGCGGAGGTGTTAGTAGCCTCCGCCAGGGAATTCCCGGCCTTAGCGGGTGGCCTGCGGGTGATTTTTCTTTGCTAAAACGGATGGTTCATGCTAATCTTTCTTCGTACATAAGAAGATGAGAAGCGAGGAGAGAGGCGGATGCCGTTAGCCCGTGAGTCGAAAGCCAATACGATAGAGCGATTTCGAGTCCATCCCAAGGATACGGGCTCACCCGAAGTTCAAATTGCGCTGCTCAGTGAGCGGATCAGCTACCTGAACGAGCATTTCCGTGCCCATCGTAAGGACCATGCTTCGCGGCGTGGGCTGCTGAACATGGTGGGCAGGCGCAAGAGGCATTTGGAGTATTTGAAACGGCGTGACCCTGAGGCCTACAAGCAGGTCATTGAAAAGTTGGGCATCCGCAAGTAGCCCGGTGCATATCGAGAAGGTTTCAAGATTTCAGGAAAGAGAAGTTGTGTTGTCGAAGCGATCCCCCGGTTTTCCGGTGCGGATCGCTTTTGCTTTTTTGGGGGTATCCATAACGGGCATGGGGCTCCCATCCGTTGAACATCCACCTCGATTCGCAGCTTCCTGAATAACCCGACATGCCTCGCGGCGGGGTGCGGTCGATGACCTCGGCCTGCCGGCGCGCATGCTATAACCCGCTATGTGGCCCCTGTGTGGTGCTCGGCGTGGATCGTTGGAGGATTTAAATGGAACAAGTTAGTATGACCCTGGGTTCAAATACCCTTTCAATTGAATGTGGGAGAATGGCGAAACAAGCCAATGGCTCCGCCTACGTGCGCTACGGTGATACCGTGGTCCTGGCAACGGCGTGCTCAACCAACCCACGGGAGGGAATTGACTTCTTTCCCCTCACGGTGGACTACCGTGAATATACCTATGCCGCGGGAAGAATTCCCGGCGGCTTTTTCAAGCGCGAAGGACGGCCGACGGAAAAGGAGATCCTAACCAGCCGTCTGATCGACCGGCCCGTCCGGCCTCTCTTCGCCGAGGGTTTCAAGGACGAAACGCAAGTCATTGCCATGGTGCTTTCCGCCGATACGGAAAACAACCCCGATGTGATCGGATTGGTGGCCGGCACGGCAGCGCTCTACCTTTCTGACATTCCGTTTCTTGCCCCCGTGGGCGCCGTGCGGGTGGGACTGGTGGACGGGCGCTTGACCACGAACCCCACCTACAGCCAGATTACCAACAGTTTGCTGAACCTGGTGGTAGCGGGCACGGAAGACGCCATCGTGATGGTGGAGGCGGGCGCCAAGGAAGTTTCCGAGGCGACCATTATTGAGGCGATTGAGTACGCGCACGGCGAAATCCGCCGGATTGTGGCCATGCAGAAAGAACTCTTCGCCAAGCTGGGTCTGAAAAAGCGCGAGTTCATTGCGCCGGCACGCGATGAAGCGCTTTACGAGGAGGTTCGCGGCAAAATCGCGGAAGCTCTCCACGAGGCCATGGACACCTCCAAGTACATCAAGCTGGAAAGCCATCGCAAGATTGCCGCGCTGCGAACAGCCCTGGTGGAAAGCTATCCCGAGGAAGATGCGGCCAAGCGCAAGCTGGTGGGGCACTTTGTTGACCAGGTGGAAGAGCGATTGTTCCGCGACGACGTGCTTCAGAAGCGGCAGCGGCCGGACAAACGCGCCTTCGATCAGGTGCGTGCGATCAGTGCGGAAGTCGGGATGCTGCCGCGCACTCACGGCTCCGCCCTGTTTACGCGCGGTGAAACGCAGGCGCTGGTTACCGCGACGCTGGGAACCGGCGAAGATCAGCAGCGCATGGATGTGTTGGAAGGGGAAGCGTTCAAACGTTTCATGCTTCATTACAACTTTCCTCCCTTCAGTGTGGGTGAGGTTGGGTTCCTGCGCGGGCCCGGCCGGCGCGAGATCGGACACGGCGCTTTGGCCGAGCGCGCGCTGCTCAGCATGCTTCCGGAAGAGAAAGATTTCCCCTACACGGTGCGCGTGGTGTCCGACATTCTGGAATCGAATGGCTCTTCGTCCATGGCCACGGTCTGCGGAGGAACGCTGGCTTTGATGGACGCGGGGGTCCCGGTCAAGTCGCCGGTGGCGGGAATTGCCATGGGCCTGGTGAAGGAAGGTGACAAGTACGCCATCCTTACCGACATCGCGGGCCCCGAGGATCATTACGGCGACATGGATTTTAAGGTTGCCGGAACCAAGGATGGAATCACTGCTCTTCAGATGGATATTAAGATAACAGGCATTACCCCGGCGATTATGGCGGAGGCTTTGACCCAGGCCCAGACCGCGCGCTTGCACGTGCTCGGCAAGATGCTGGAGACACTGGCCACGCCGCGCACGAACATTTCTACTTATGCGCCGCACATCTATGCGATGAAGATCAATCCCTCCCGGATCGGTGAACTCATCGGGCCGGGGGGCAAGGTCATTCGCGGCATCATCGAGCAGACGGGGGTGAAGATCGACGTCGAAGATGATGGCAGTGTGAACGTGGCCGCCACCGACGAACCTTCGGCCTCGAAGGCCTTGAAGATGATCCGTGACCTGCTGGCGGAAGCCGAGATTGGGAAGACCTACCTCGGCAAAGTGGTGCGGCTGGCGGATTTCGGCGCCTTCGTGGAGATTTTCCCCGGCACGGATGGTTTGCTTCACATCAGCGAAGTTGCGGAGCATCGGATTAAAGATATCCGTGACGAGTTGAAGATGGGTGACCAACTCCTGGTGAAGGTCATTTCGGTTGAGGGCAACAAAATCCGGTTGAGCCGCAAAGCCGTTTTGCGCGACCAGCGCGCCAAAACCGGCGCCAAGCCGGAACACCCCGAGCATGGGGAGCGTACGGAGCATTCCGACCCCCATCCTTCCCACGGCAAGCACGAGGCCTGAGAGGTTGGTAGGAAGGTCGAGCCGATCTTGATGAGCGCCGGTTTCGCGATGCGGGACCGGCGCTTTTGTTTATGAGCCATGGCACCGAGGGGGGAAAAGCTTTGCGACTCAGCGTGGCGTTCTGGTAGAATCCGCCCCCGGATGGCGGAGTGCCTTCGCATGGGAAGTTCGCTCGAGAATGCAATGGCCGGATTGGCCATTCGGGGCGTGCTCCTTCGCCTTCGCCGGTAGGAGTTGTCTTGACCTTCAGGAGGTTGGCCCATGGGATATCTCGATAAACTCGATCTCGACAAGAAGTTGGACTCGAAGGGCGAATACGAAGAGCTCTTGCAGGAGTATCAGTTCAAGCTGTTGAAGCTGCAGCGCAAGGTCCTCGAGAAGGGGATTGCCGTCGCCGTGGCCTACGAAGGTTGCGACGCGGCGGGCAAGGGAGGAAACATCAAACGCATCACCGAAGCCCTTGACCCCCGCGGATACGAGGTGCATCCGATCGGCGCGCCGAGCCCGGCGGAGAAAGCCACCCATTGGCTGCGGCGATTCTGGCTGCGGTTGCCGCCGCGCGGCCGAATCGCCATCTTTGACCGCACCTGGTATGGGCGTGTGCTGGTGGAGCGGGTGGAGAAATTCGCCACCAAGGAAGAATGGCAGCGCGCCTACCGCGAGATTAATGAATTTGAAAAAACCCTGACCGACGATGGCATGGTATTAGTCAAGTTCTGGATTCACATTTCCAAGAAAGAGCAGCTTGACCGCTTCAAGAAGCGGGAAAAAGACCCGTGGAAGAACTGGAAGCTGACAGAGGAGGATTGGCGCAATCGCGAAAAGTGGGATGACTATATTGAAGCCCTGGAAGAGATGTTCGCGAAGACGGACACGGAATGCGCTCCCTGGACCATCGTCGAGGGAAACTGGAAATGGTGGGCGCGTATCAAAGCCCTGAAGACGGTGGTCAATCGCATTGAAGCGCGCCTCTGACGACGGTGAAATAATATGAACCCATCCCGCAGGGCATTTCTTGGAACCGGAATGGCGGCAGTGGCGGCAGCTCACGCGCCAGGGGGGTCTGCGGCGGAAACACGGGCGGCCTTTGTGGACATCATCCGGCCGCCGGATTTTGCAGCGGCATATGTGGAAGGGTCTGGCCGTATCGCTCTGTCGAGAGCCGGTGACCGCTGGCAGGCCGTAGATGTGGAAGTCTCGACCGAAGCGAAGGCGCTCGTCAAGGGAAAAACCCTGGTGCTTTCCGTGGCGTCGCCGCGCAGCCCGCTTGCACGCTTGCACCTGCGCTGGTTGGGGCGCCTGCCCGAGGGCTCGCGATTTCTCGGCGATCATTGGGAACGTTCCTATGGCGACTTGGAATGGCGCGGTTTTGACGCTGACCGCGTCATGCCCTGGTATTTCCTGGCGGCGACGGGGCAGGGGACCCACGGCTACGGAGTGAAGACCGGGGCGAACGCTTTTTGCTTTTGGCAGGTGGATGGGGAAGGTATTTCGCTGTGGCTGGATGTGCGCAACGGTGGCAGCGGCGTGCAGTTGGGCGGCCGGCGCCTGGCGGCGGTTGAAGTGGTGGCGCTGCGGGGGGATCCGGACGTTTCTCCCTACCGTGCCGCCGTCGCCCTCTGCCGCGCTCTCGCCGGGCATCCGCGGTTGCCGGAAAAGCCGGTCTACGGTTCCAATAACTGGTATTATCTCTATGGTGAACATATGTCGGCGGAGAATGTCCTGCGAGATGTCGAGCAGTTGGCCGAGTTGTCACCGCTCGCCGCCAATCCCCCCTACATGGTCATCGATATGGGATGGGGTAAGGCGCCGGATGGGGCGAGCCCCTGGACCGAAGACAATCTGCGATTACCGGAAATCCCTGACTTGCCGGCACAAATGAAAAAGCGGGGCGTGCGGCCGGGAATCTGGGTGCGCCCGCTTCTCACCGTTGATCCACGGGCGAAGGAATGGAAGCTTGCCGGGGACCAAAAACCGCAACCTGCGGATTCCCCCTTCGTGATTGATCCCAGCATGCCCGAAGTCCTGACCTACATCCAGGAGGGGCTGCGCAGGCTAACCGGGTGGGGATACGAATTAGTGAAGCACGACTTTTCCACTTTTGACATCCTGGGCCGTTGGGGCATGGAAATGGGAGAGGAATTGACCTCCGGGGGTTGGCACTTTGCGGATCGCAGCAAGACCACGGCGGAAATTGTCCTGCAATTCTATCGCGCCCTTCGCCAGGCGGTGGGCGACGCCGTTTTGCTCGGATGCAACACCATGGGCCACCTGGGCGCAGGGATTTTTGAGGTGCAGCGGACCGGGGATGACACGAGCGGCCGCAATTGGAACCGCACGCGCAAGATGGGGGTGAATACCCTGGGATTCCGGTTGCCGCAACACCGAACGTTTTTCCTGGCAGACCCGGATTGCGCCCCGCTATCAAAATCCGTCCCCCTCGCCATGACGCGCCAGTGGCTCGACGTGGTGGCGAGGAGCGGCGCGGCGCTCTTTATTTCCGCCGACCCTGCCGATGTCACGCCGGAAGAGAAGAGTATTCTCAAGACGGCCCTCAGCGCCGCCGCTCGAATTCAGCCGGATGCGGAGCCGCTGGATTGGATGGAAACCACTTCGCCCGCGCGTTGGCGCTTGGGAGGAGAGACAACGCTCTTCACTTGGTTCGAGAAGGAAGGCGCTGATCTGTTCCCCAAGTGAGGTCGAGCGGAATTCCCCACGGTCACACCCGTCCAGGTCTGGCATTGAGATGGGGGCGGGACTCGGAAAAAATCAGAGTCACCTTGTAACAGCGGGGCTAGAGCTCCGCCTGTGGAGTTTCTACATTTATGTTGGCCTACCCTGGCACCGCAAGCCGACAGCGCAGGGCACATGTACGCTTATGGCTATACGTCAGGTAACCCGAGGCCAGGCAGTTCGCTGCTCCTTTCCTGTAAGGCTCTTTCATCCTCGACTGCATGCCGGTTTATCCCGGTGCACTACCTGACGCCCGTTCTCTCCCATCAACCACCAATCTACCATGCCGCCGGGTAAATTTCTTTCGCCGGCTCCCCCGGACTTGCGTTAAGATTCGCCCGCATGAATGGAGGCTTGCATGCTTCGCGACAAGTTTTCCGCATTTTTCTCTTTCACCATCCTACTGCTCAATCTTTGTGGCCTGCAAGCCCGGGCCCAGCAAGTTCCAATTGGCCTGCGAGCCCAGGCCGGGCAAGTTCGTGATTATCGTCGCACCGCCATGGGCATGCTGGACGCGGTGTCCAAGGATGTGCAGAAGTACTACTACGATCCGAAGTTTCATGGTGTGGACTGGCGGGCAGTGGTGCGCGATACAAAAGCCAAAATCAAAACATCCGATTCGATCAACACGGCCATGGCGTACATCGCGCAAGCGCTCCAATCGCTCCACGACTCCCACACGTTTTTCCTTCCTCCCCCCCGTCCCTTATTTTGGGATTACGGTTTTCGGATGGAGATGATCGGCGACCGTTGTTACGTTAGCCGCGTGCGGCCGGGCAGCGATGCCGAGGCCCAAGGCCTGACGCCGGGGGACGAGGTCAAGGCCTTGGAGGGTTTTCAACCCAACCGCGACATTCTTGGCAAAGTGGAGTATCGCTACGACAATTTTCAGCCACTGTCGAGCCTGCGACTCGCGCTCCGCGACCCCCAGGGACGGGACCGCCAAGTTGATGTTAAGGCGAAATGGAAGTACTTCAAGCACATTCACGACGCCACTAGCACAAATATCTTGGACCTGATTGGCGAGGCGCAAAACGAAGCTCACCCCGTCGAGCGCCCGCGTTGGATGGACCTGGGCGACGATGTGGGGATCTTGAAGCTCCCCATATTTGCATTTGGGCAGTCCCTAGTGGACGACCTCATGGGCAAGGCGCGCGAACATCGGGCGTTCATCCTGGACCTTCGCGGAAACCTCGGCGGCACCGTCGATTCGCTGAAGTGCCTGGTGGGCGGAATGTTCGACAAGGATGTGAAGATTGGCGACCGGGTGGGGCGGAAAGAGTCCCAACTGGAAGAGGCCAAATCCAGGTTCCTCGGAGCTTATGGCGGAAAGCTTGTCGTCCTGGTGGATAGCCGGTCCGCCTCTGCCGCGGAGATTTTTGCGCGCCTCGTGCAGCTCGAAAAGCGCGGCGTGGTGATTGGCGATCGTTCTTCTGGAAGCGTGATGGAAGCGAAGAGGCATCTCTGCGAGCTTCGTACGGATACCAAATCCAACTTCATCATTTTTGGCGCCGAAATCACGGAAGCTGATCTGATCATGGCGGATGGGAAGAGCTTGGAACATGTCGGCGTGGCGCCAGATGAAGTGGTGCTGCCGACGGCGGCGGACTTGGCAGCGGTGCGCGACCCGGTGCTCGCCCGCGCCGCCGCTTTGGTGGGAGCAAAGCTGCCTCCCGAGCAGGCGGGAAAAATGTTTCCGTACGAATGGCCGCAGGAATAGCCGGGAGGCGTCCATCGGCATGCCAACCCTATCGGGGGAAAAGGTGTCAGGGGGAAAAGGCCGGCTGGCGCAGGGCGAGCTCCGCCCTGCGGTTCTGGTGCGATTAGATGACGCGATTCGCAGAGCTGGGCTCGCTCTGCGCCAGCCGGCAAGGGTGGGCTCACAGGGAGGCTGTTTTTACAGTTTTGGTTGGCCCAGGCGGGCCAGGCTGTCTTGAAGAAGTCTAATAACGAATCGGATCCCCTGACGCAGGAGGTCGATGTAAGCTTGGCGCAAATCCGGGACGAGGGCCTTTTTCGCCCCCGCCTCAAGTATTCCCAAACACCCTACAATGGAAAGACCACCATTTCGCGCAATACGGCGGGCTTTCCATTCGTCCAACAGAACAACATCCGCTTGCAGACTTTTGGCCAGGAAAATAGCGCCGCGCTCGCCCGCTCCCAAGTTGCGAAAGGCCTGCGCCAGCGAAGCGTCCGGCAACGACCTCGGGTATGCGACTTCGATCCAGTTAGCCTTCCGTATCTCTTCCGCACCAGGAAGACCACGACCCGCCACCGTCACCTCATGGTAAACCTCGGCGGGAATCAGAACCTTTTCGTAGAAAGAGGCGAGAAGATTCAGCCGGCGAATTCGGGCTAAGGAGACAAGGGGTGAAGAGTTGGAAACGACAATCACAACCCGAGCCGTTCTAATGTCCGGCGATCTTCTTCCAGTTCGTCGATGCCATAATGGAGGGCAACGTCGTGCTGGGCGGCAAACTCCAAAAACTTTTCGACGGGCATTTGACAAAGCTCCGCCGCGCGACCCAAGGAAACCTTGTCTTCGCGGTAGAGGCCCAGCGCCACCAAACTGGCCATTTCCGCAGACAGGTTGCCGACGTCTAATCCTGCTGCCGCAACCAGCTCCGTTGGGATTTGCACATTTACCGTCTGCATCTTTCCAAATTACCCCAAGATAGGGGGTTGTGTCCCGCGTCCTCGGTTATCGCGAGATTTTGTCACCTTTTCCGGGGAGCCTCGCAGCCAATTTCCTACGGGCAGGAAATTGGCGGGGGAATTGTAAGATTTTTTCCTACCGGCAGGAAAACGGCGCAGAATTTTCTTGACAGGACATAGGCTCCTGCCTAGGCTTTGAGGGGGACGGGTGCGGAACGCGGCGCCCTCACCGGGTCGCCGGGAGGAAGGTTAAGGGTTAGGTTGGTGGAAATTCAAGTTTTCCTCAGTAGATATTGATGATAATAAAGGTGTTAGCGACATTCGCCATAATTCACTCAAATTGCCAAGTCATTGAAATTAAATCGGTTATCCAGATTGGCGGGCGCGGCGCAGAAAAAAAAGGGGGACTCAAATATGAAGGATAGTTAGTAGAAGTTATTGAAAACAAATATAGAAAAAATGTCAACTTTTGGCTCTGAGTAGATGTTATTGAAAAATAAGGTACTTAAGATTGTCCTGTGTGGATGTTGATGAAAAATAAAGGGGTTATTTAAAATGAAGCAAGTGTATCGCGTCCTGCAAGTCCGCAGTTCGTCCCCTATCTGCAAGGAATAGGCGAGCAATGAATAGAACATTTCATGACGAACGAAGCCGGAAAGTGCATGAAAACAAACAAAAATATGACAAATTTACCGAGAAAGAAGACGAAATTTATACGAAACTGAACGACATTTTACACAAAGACATATGTATTTTGCTGAAATCATCGGATTTTTTGTTACTGTATCTCGGACAACACACCCAACAGGCCCCAAGTTCGGCGGAGGTAGATGGCAATGCCAAGGAGACAACTGACGCGGCGAGAATTCATCGAAAGGGCTTCGGTAGGATTGGCTGCGGCGCAACTCGGTTTGCCGACTGCGAAGGGCATGATTTCTTCCCGTCGAGCGACAATGGGAAACCTCGATGCAATGGGCGAGCTCACCATCAATAGCAAGAAATCCATGCGGGGTTTCCGCCAGCTCCAATGGAACGCGGCGGGAGGAGGAATTGCCGAGACGCTTGGCGGCTTCGAGCGGCCAGCCATATTTCCCATTCCGCAACAGATGGATCTGCGCGGCGCCCCATTTGCCTTGCACGAAGAGTGTACTCTGGCGCTTCCCCTCGTCGCTTCGAATAGCGATGTCGCGCTGGCCCGCTTCCTCACGGAGGAATTGAGTGATCGCTATGATCTCCAGTTGAAGACCCAACGCTTGGAAAAGCTGCCCTCGTCGGGGAGATTTCTTGTGGTCGGCTCCATCCAGAATCCCCTGGTGCGCGAATTCTGCCGCCAGAATCACTTGGAAGTGACGGCGCAGAACCCCGGCCCGGAGGGATACGTCCTGCACGCCGACGAAAATGCGGTAGTCGTCGCCGGCAGCGACGAGCGCGGCGCCTTCTATGGGCTGCAATCGCTGAAGCAACTCCTGGCCTCGGGTGGGCGGAGCCTGCAACTGCCCGGCGTCCAGGTGCGCGATTGGCCTGACAAACCTTTCCGCGGCGTCAAGCTCTACGTGCCGGGGCGCGCGAATATTCCCTATTTCCGGCGCTTCATTCGTGAAGTCATGGCGCTTTACAAATTCAACACCCTGATGATGGAGATGAACGCCTGCATGCGGCTCGACCGCCATCCGGAAGTCAATGCCGGCTGGGTGGAATTTGCGCGCGACACCAATAACAGCCGGGTCAACTATCCGCCCGGAGCGCTACACGGCCGCGAACAGAACTCATCTCACCAGGATTGTGGCGATAGCAGCTTTGTGGAGAAGGATGAAGTCGCGGACCTGGTTCGTTGGGTGCAAGCGCATCAGATTGAGGTGGTCCCGGAGATTCCCTCGTTTACCCACAGCTTTTACCTGTTGGGAAGACACAAGGACCTGTCGGACGTGCCCGGTGACAAGTGGCCTGACACCTATTGCCCCTCCGAGCCCCGCAGTTACCAGCTCATTTTTGAAGTGATGGACGAATACATCGAGGTCATGAAGCCGCGCATGATTCACGCCGGCCACGATGAGTGGTTTGCCCCCTTCGGCATCTGCCCGCGCTGCCAAGGCAAGGAGTTCGGGGAACTTTTCGGTCAGGACCTGCGCAAGATTCACGATTACCTGGCGAACCGGGACATCAAGATGGCCATCTGGGGCGATTACTTGCTCGAAGCCGTGCGCGGCAAGGGCTTGCAGAAACGCACCGCCCCGGACGGCTGGAAGTACACTGCTCCGGGTGCCATGACGCCGCAGCAGGTGAAAGATTTGGTCCCGAAAGACATCCTGCTCTACAACTGGTTTTGGTCCAAGGAAGACGGTGGTGAAGCGAACGAAGCACGATTGGATGAATGGGGCTTCCGGCAGGTCTACGGCAACATGGAGCCCGGGCTCGAGAACTACATGGAGCGCAGCAAGCGGAAGACCATCATCGGGGGCGCGCCCTCCTCATGGGCAGCGACTACCCAGTTCAATATGAGTAAAGATATGCTCTATCATATTCTCGGATGCAGTAATATGCTTTGGTCGAAGAAGTCCATGGAGATGGGTGAGCTTGCCAAGGCCACGCAAGCGTCCATTCCTTTGCTGATATCCGATTTAACGGGAGCGGCGCCGCCCAGTGCGACAGAAGGCGTGATGATGCCCTTGGATATTTCCAGCGCCTTTAACGCGCCCGCGGTCGACCCCATCTTCGGCGTGGATTTGCGGGGAATCAAAACGGGGAGAACCGCGTTCGGGGCATACGCATTTGACCTGGCCGGGCCCGGCGCCCAGGTGGCGGTCATGGTGGGGACCGAAGGAACCCAGCCCAACGCGCTGCCGCGCGAGGTTACGGTGAAAATTGGCGACGACGCCACGAGCCTGCTGTTTCTGCACGCCTGCGCCATCCCCGCGACCAACAAGGAAGCCTTCCGGCTGATCTGGGACATGTTGGATTCGGCGGATCTGCTGGGCTGGTATGAGGTGGTATACGAAGATGGTTTGCCGGAAATCATTCCCATTCGTTATGGTGTGAATATCCTGGAATGGAATTGGGGCAGGGAAAAGACCTCAGGGACATATTGCTACGATGCGGAGGCGGTGAGGTGTTCGGCGGGCGGCGAACCTCCCATCACCTTCTTCGTTTTCGAATGGGAAAACCCGCGCTTGGGCAAGATGATCCGGGAAGTTCGCCTGACGGGGTCAAAGGGATTCCGCGGGGCCGCGCCGGGGTTTGAGAACCACTATGGCGAGGTCATTCCCAATAACGCTGTCATCCTAAAAGCCCTGAGCGTGGTCAAGAAGCGAGGGTGAAGCAGGGGCAGGTTTTGCGTGTCGCACTTGACACGGCTTCGCTCCCTCTCGTAGCATTCGAATTGGTTGCCACGTTGAGCTTTGGCGAGAAATCTTCACCCATCACGATGTGCTTCGAACTCCGCGCCGTGGGCAGGCGTGTGGAGCTCAGGCGGGTGGCAACGGCGAGGTGAAATTGTGAGAATGGCGGTGTCTTTCAAAGGGGATGTGGCAATTTTGAGCCTGAGCGGGAAATTCCTGGCGGGCAGTGACGGACCCTATCTGCGGCAGAAGGTCAAGGACCTGATGGATGCCGGAACCCGCAAGCTGATCATTGATTTCGCCGATGTGCCTTACATCGACTCGACGGGTTTGGGATTCCTGGCGGGAGCTCGAGTAACCGTGCAGAACGCGAGCGCGCGAATTGTCCTGGCCAGCTTGAATCCCCACGTGCGCAAGATCCTGAACGATGTGAACCTGACGCAATTTTTTGTGATCGCCGACAGTGAGGCCGCGGCTTTGACCTTGCTCAGTCAGCCGGACCCGGCGGCGGGGGCAACTCCCGAGTCCGGCAAGCCAGAAGGAAAAGGGAAGAAGCGCCCGAGTCCCGCGGCGGAAGCCTAAGTACGGTGAGTTCATGAACATTTTAGGGCGACGTCGCACCGAACGTATCTTGGCGCCAGTGCGGATTCAGGTGATCGGAAACGACGCCTCGGGGGTCTCTTTCGCGGAAGAGAGCGTGACGGTCAGCTTCAATCAGCAGGGAGCGCGCATCAGCCTGATCCATGCCTTGTTGCCCGACGATGTGGTGCTGGTCAAAAACCTCGAGAATGGCGCGGAGGACGAGTTCCGCGTGGTTGGTGCCTTCCAGCAAGTTTTTGGAAGCCGCTGCGAATGGGGCGTGGAAGCGGTCAACGCGAAGAGCGACATTTGGGGAGTGGAGTTTGCTCCCAACGACGATGGCGCCCAACCCAAGGTGCTGATTGAATGCGCGGCTTGCAAGACGGCGGCGCAGAGCACCCTTTCCAGCATCGAGTACGGAGTCCTGCTGGCCACCGGCCTCATCTCGCGCCATTGCGACCGCTGCGGTGAAACCACTCGCTGGAAGCCCAGCCACCAGGTGGTAACTCCGGAGATTCTGATCCGGTCCAACAAACCTCCTTCCAAGAGTGAGCAAGGAGTGCGCCGGGCGCACCGCTTGAAGCTCACCATGCAACTTCGCGTGCGCAACGCTTGGGGCGTCGTGGATATCGCACAAACGCGCGATGTTTCCAAGTTGGGCCTTTGCTTTATCAGCAGCCAGCGCTTTCCACCGGGGGACGAGATCTATATCACCCTGCCGTATGCGCCGAACCAGCCCCCGATGGAAACCAAGGCAAGGGTCGTGTGGACGGCGGAAGGCACTGTTGGCCGGTTTTACGGAGTCGAGTACCTTCGATAACGGTTCGACGAGGAGAGGGGGGCCTTGTCCGCTACCGAATCTACCGTCAGGCTTGGTTTTCCAAATTTAGCTGGCCCTGCTCGATCAGCCTGCTCAGTGACTCGCAGACACCTTGCAGCGAGCTGTAGCGGGGTTGATAGTCAAGCAACTTCTGGGCCTTGGCGATACTGCAATTCGAGCTATGAGTCAAGTGGTCCCAGGTATGTTGCGCGTCTTCGGCTGAGACCGTGGCGAGGTATTCCTCCCAAGGGACAAACCGCAGGCGCGCGGGTTGCCCAAACCACCCGGCGAGGGATTCCGCGTAACCCCGCATCGTCATGGCCGCTGGCGACACCGCATGGAAACTCTCGCCCACGGAGGTATTCCGGTTGGCAATCGCCTTCATGAAGACTTGCGCCACATCGTCCGCATGAACGTGATGCAGTGTCTCGAGGCCCTGGTGTGGCATCACCAACTCCTCTCCCCGGGCCAGTTTCCCGTACACGTGTAGGCTCCACGTGCCCAGAGGGTCAAGGGGCACCCAGCCCGGTCCCACGATGTGGCCGGGTAGCACCGAGGTTGCCGGGAAACCACGAACCTGGGCTTCTTCCAGGAGAAAGGCTTCGAGTTGCGCTTTCTTAATGCCGTACTCTCCCGACGGACAACGCGGCGAATCTTCCGTTATGGGAGTGGTCACGGGATAGCCGTGCACCCAGATCGTCCCGCAACTGAGGAAATGGCGCACCTTCCCGCGCAGGGCCTCGACCAATTGCCGTCCGGCCGCCGGGTCAAAGCAGATCATGTCAACCACAATGTCCGGTTTGAGCGCGGCTACGCCCTGTCCAAATGTACCCGCAGCATCTTCCGCCGCGCGGTCCATCATGACGAGCTGCACCTTCTTCCAGGCTGGATCGGGCAGGTAGGGCTTGCGTACTCCTCGGTGGATGCACACGACCTCGTAGCCTTCGTGAACCAGTCTCGGAATGAGAAATGTGCCTACATGACCCGTTCCACCAATCACCACCACGCGCATCGAAATCCCCCGGCAATTCGGAATTTCCATTTTGACTTCAAGACCGGCGTTGATTGTATACCTATCCCGCCCGCTCGCGACATGCCAAAGGTAGCACAGGCACTCTTGCCTGTGCGCAAGGCTGAGGCATCCAATCTAGAGTGCACAGCCAAGAGTGCCGGTGCCGCAAAAGCCAGAACAGGCCGCGGATTGGACGCGGCCTAACTCTACTCCAGTGGATAATGGCTGAACTCTCGCACCGTCTCGTACATCGCCAGGATGTTCTCAATCGGCACGCGCGACTGTACATTGTGCACGGGATTGAAAACGAAACCGCCTCCCGCGCCGAACACTTTGATCCGTTGACGCACCTCATCCCGAACTTGCCGCGGGGTACCGAAAGGCAGCGTGCGCTGGGTATCGATCCCCCCACCCCAGAAGGTGAACACGTCCCCAAAGGTTTTCTTCAGTTCCACCGGGTCCATGTGGGCGGCGGAAGTTTGCACAGGATTCAAAATATCGAACCCCGCCTCCACAAAATCTGGAAGCAGGGCGCGGATCGAACCACAACAATGGGTAAAGGTCTTCCAGGTCGTGTGCTGATGCACCCAATCATTAACAGCCTTATTAAATGGTTTATATAAAGTTCGGTAGGTATGGGGAGAGACGAACGGTCCGTTCTGAGCGCCAAAGTCGGTGTAGCTGGTAATCACCGCCGTAACTCGGTTTCCCACGGCATCGGCCAGCTTCTGGAAATTCGCCAAACCGATCTCACATTGCCGTTCAAAAATCTTGATCAGGTGATCGCGGCGCGTGAGGGTGCTCATTTGCCATTCTTCCACGCTGCGAATCCCCTTCGGGCACTTCAGCGAGGGGGCGGTGGTGGCGGAAAAACTTCCGAACGACGTCCCGCCGGGACTCAACAAAAGGGCTTTATCGGTCGTTGTATAAAGGAACTCCGCCTGCTCGCGCAAATAAGTAAGATCGCGCTCCGGGATAGGCCCAAACTCCTCCAAATTGTCTTCTACCTTCAAGGTGGCGTCATCCACGGTGGTGAGACGAGTGATGGGATCAAAATAAAACCCGTCCTTGGGCATGCGCCCGCTCGGCGCCACGCTGCGGTCACCCTGGGGGTAGAGGAGAATGTCCCCGTGGGCATCGGGCTCGGTATTGAAACCCTCAGGCACCAGCACGGGGGTTCCGGCGAACGTCGTCCAGGGTTTCCACCCCTCCAGCCTGAACCCAAAATCGGTCACCGGCTTGGCCAGCGGGAGCACATCCGCCTCCAGCGCCGCCACCAAGTCAGGGGCGATTTCGCCCAGCATTTGGAACGAATCGATAACCTTAACCGGGGTACCAGGCGCATCGAGCCGCAACGCTTGCCGCAGCAGATAGACTCCGTCCACGTGCATTCCGGTCGTGCCACTCCCCCCCAAATCTAATGGAACCCGGTCAGCTTCCTTGTGACTTAGAATCACGTTTACCCGCTCGCGCGAATTTAGCATCTCTTCGTCTCCTTCGCTGGGTATACTGAGTATGGTCAATTCTTAACAGCGCTACAACCCCAGGAGCAGCCAGGAGTCCTAGCGTGGCACTGGCCGAGAATATTTCGCGGCGCTTGGAACCAGGAGATGACATTCGCGAAAGCAGGACGGTCCAGAAGGCGCGGTGCGCGCCTAGTTGGGGGTGATCGATAGAAACCCGCAAGCGGTGGAAAAAGCCCTCATGAACAAGTCGTGAGATGCGAAGGGCATCAGGCATGAGAAAACCCCACGGTCAGGGCTGCGCTGGCCGCGGCTTTGTCGGGCGAGGGGTTGGCGTTCCTCGGGCCGGGGGGAGAGTTAATTGCGGCGAGTGTGTGGCGCCAGCGGTAACTTCCAAGCATGGCGGGGGCAACAAGGAACTTCGGAGCAAAATGTGACGCTCGCGAAAATGGCGCTGGGCGCGGCGTCCCCATCCGCGCACGAAGTAATAGTTGAGCGTGCCGCCCATGGCGGATCCCAGCACCGGTACGAGGCGGCAGAGCCCATTCTCCGCGATCTCGCCGCCCGCTTGCACCGCGATGCGCTCGATGATGCGTGGCACAAACCGTTCGATCACCTGCTTGCGCACCAGGTCCTTGCCCATATCCACGCCCGCGGCGCTTGCTGCTGCCAGCCACAGATCGGCCATGTCGTCCTCGCTGGCATACTCGAAGCCGTGCAACAGGCTCAGCTTCTGGATCATGCGCCAGGTGATGCCGCCCAGAAACCCAACATCGGGCAGAATGGAAAGTATGCCCCCCAAGCCGGCGCCCGCACCCTCCAACATCGCCATCTTCATCGAGGCGCGAATGGCCTTATCGGCAAGGTAATCCACCACCGGGAGCGGCACCGTATTCATTTCGCGGAAGGATGTAACGTGCAGACCATAAGCGCGGCGGAGGTGCTTCAGGTACCTGTCGGGATTCACCCCCACGCCGCGATAGGCGCGCAGCAGGCCTATCTTCATGGTCTGCTCGGCTCTACGGCGAATCCAGGATGAACCTCGGGGTCCCATGTTGTCTTTGATGTCCGCCCTGTCGAATAGGATGTAGACTGCGACGCCCGTCCGCTCGTTGGGCGTGTGGTTACCAAAGACCTCGTTCACATTGAACCCATGGATGTTGGCGCGGTTTCGCGGGTAAGCTCTGATTCCTATGTTCAGTCTGGGGTTTCCTTTTTACCGCCCTGTTTCTCCTTTCTTGGTACACTGGTTCTATTCACAACGCCAATGCCCATCGCCAACCCATCACCGCGGCGGACGAATTCTCTGTTGTTCTGGGTACTAGGAATTCTTGCCGGTGCAGTGCTAACGATCGTTCTTGCCGGCACCGCCATCCGGCTCGCGACGGGAACGGGCCTTCTTCAACTCATGGCGATTTTGCGGGGCGGGCGCACTCAGATCAATGTGGATCAGCCCACCGTGGTTCGACAGATCCAGCAGTTGCAGCGGCTTGAGACGGTCAGCTACACGATGGACAAAATTATCGGCGGAGGGAGTGACAATCCCTACTTGCCCAAGTTCCTGGTTGGCGATCGCCTGCTTCTCCTCGTGCATGGAGAGGTCATCGCGGGTGTCAACCTGGCAAAAGTTCAACCCGGCGACGTTACCGTGCGCGGGCGTGATATCTCTATCCGCCTGCCGCCCGCCGAAGTCTTCAGCACGCGCCTTGATAATGCGCAAACCCGCGTGTACTCCCGTGACACAGGTCTTTTCTCTTCTGCCGATCCCAATCTGGAGACGGAAGTGCGGCAGGAAGGCGAGCTCCAGCTTCAGCAGTCGGCATTGCAGGATGGCATTTTGAAGGCGGCCGACCAAAACGCCCGCAACACCATTACTAGCTTTCTTCAGGGTTTGGGGTTCAACCAGGTAACAATTCAGTAGGTGGGGTTCGAAAAAAGAATGTGAGCAGCGGGTAACGCCGTGCCCGCGCTCGCTCCAGGAACGGGAGCAAGGGCGCAGGCGTCCGGAAAGCGCCGTGCGTGCCTACTTAACGGTGATGGATAGAAACCCGGAAGCGGTGGAAAAAGCCCTCATGAACAAGTCGTGAGTGGCACAGGCACTCTTGCCTGTGCCCAAGGCTGATGCCTCCATGCAGAAGGCACAGGCAGGAGTGCTTGTGCCACTGACGCCAGAACCGGCCACGGATAGGACGCGGTGACAGAGAGGTTGCCCTGGTTCGTAGAGCGCCCCGATACATCGGTGCGCCACCCGAGGAATCACCTTGAGCCCCAAAGGGGCGACCTACCACAGCCCGGCCAACGGCCTGGGTCAAACGGCCCCCTCCATTTCAACCCCTGAGCCCTGAAAGGGCGACCCCTTAGCGCGCCCCTTCAGGGCTTGCGGTTGTAGCCGTCCCATAATTCCCAGGGCGTTGCCCTGGGCTAGATTAGGTCGCCCCTTTGGGGCTCGACAGCCGGTAACGCAGAGCCCGCGCTCGCTCCAGGAATGGGAGCAAGGGCGCAGGCGCCTGGAAAGCGCCGTGCGCGCCTACTTGACGGTGATGGAGAGAAACCCGGATGCGGTGGAAAAAGCCCTCATGAACAAGTCGTGAGATGCGAAGGGCATCAGGCACGAGAAGAGACCACAGTCAGAACTTCACTAACTGTGGCTACCAGCCCGCTTCTGTTCAAGAAAAATTGAGGTTGTGGCCCGGGCGCTGCTAAAATACTCAGAATGACTGTTGACCTTGATGTTCTGCGGAATGCAACAGAGGAGCTTCTTCGCACCCGTGGTGTCTTCGACATTGACGCTTACGGATGGCTGAATGAGAACGACGAGGACCCTAAGTTTATCGGATATGCCATGTGGGCACTGAGTCCTCCGTACGCCCACGACTTTGACGGTTGGCAGAATAACACCCCGCCAGGCCGAGCACCCACGGAAGCCGAACAGCAACTGATGGAACTGGGCCATGACTTCTTTGGCCTGATGAAGACGGCTCGCCACTTCATTGGCCACGCGTTGCTCCATCAACCTGCGGTCCCGCCGATCCGCATTGAGCCAACAGCCTTCGACTTCAGTGAGTTCGCCGCTCTTGTCGCACTGACTTCGGCTGCCGACCGGCTACGCGACTTCATCATCGTGACGATGCTCAGGAAGAAGCCCGAGAGGGGAGCCAACAAGCAATGCGAACGGAATTGGGCGTACGACAAACTTCGGCTGGCAGGCTTGGGAGTTGAAGCAGACGCGCTAGAAGAGGGATTCAAAGCCATCCTGAAAGCACGAAAGGCTCGGAACGAAGTTGTACATGGCCTCGCGACTCTGCCCGCGCACAGGGAAAAACTATTGATTGCCGCAGAGCGCAAAGCGTTCGAAGAGAAGCGATGGCACGCCGCCAACGATCGAGAAGCGCCATATCATGAACATGAAGATGTAATCCGCGAGCTCGACGCAAAAGAGCTGGCTGATGTGGAGGCGCGGGCAAAGTTGCTGTGCGACTCTTACGTAACGCTCGTCAAATTGGGCGAGCTCAGTTTTCGGACCGAAAATGTTTGGCGGCACCGCCAGAAATCGTGAGGAAATGCGGCTTCAGCGCGCGCATTGTCTTCTTCCCAACGGCCATCTAGTTTACCCAGACATAACGTACTTTATGTCGGGCTGTCCGTGACTACCAGTCAGGCTGTTGCCTACCACCAAGCGCTAACCCGAGCGGCCCGGATAAACCCACGCACTCGACGAGACAAAGATGGCGGGCTGGGTTAGACTTACTTATGCGCCCTGAAAAAATACCCCCTCACAGCCTTACGGTTGACGTATAGTTTGGCAGCGGGAGGGAACAATGGAACATACCAAATCCTACCATCTTAAATGCTACCAAGATAAATTTCCGGGACCGCTTCCTCACTTTCTTTCTGGACCAAACCCGGCGCATGAAGATGCAATATGCGACATTTGCAAGCACCCAATTAAGCCCGGTGAAACGATTGTGGATGACCCAAGGGTGGAAGGTTCATAAGTTATATGCTTCCGAGGACTTGACGGACTGGAAATTTGGGAAGTGGACGGTTATAAAGCCAAACACACTCCGCGAACTGGCGAAGAGGGTTGTTTTTTACCGTCTTCGCCAGCCCGCCAGTGGCTCAGGTCCCTAACCAAGAGAAGGCTATCACCTTGAATCCCAAAGAGTGAAGTTTGCCGAAGATTGAGTGCAGGTGCGCCAGACCCAAAATGAACAATCCGCTTTCATAGTTCACCATCGCAGCCTGAACGTTCATCGCCATCCGATTTTCCCTAGTTTCCTCATTCTCAAAAGGTCCGTACTCCCTCATCTCTGGGGCCTTCCAGTGCTGAAGCACGTCGCCGCCTGCGAATTCAGGAAGCTGTAGAGTGCCGTCATATCCGGGACAATTGATGGGATTGGTATAAGTGCGATACTCCGGTTCATCTGGGGTGCCGACGTTAGCCCAGTGGAAAGCCGACTTCGTGGCCAATGCCTTTTTCTCAGCAAAAGCTTTGGCGAAGGATTCTCGCTCCTTTCCTGTGGCAAATGCCTCGACGACGCATTCTCGCTGCTTTTCAAACCACTCCTCCATCACGACCTGCGCACCGAACTTGGATATCAAGTAATCAAGACGCTTTTCTAACTCCGAATTCCGGGCATTTCCTAGCGCCTGATATTCATGCACGGTAGCAAGCATCACTACGCTCTTCATTTAGAAGTTCTCCCCACCATCACAAGCGGTTTTCGTGGCTGGCAAAACATTCGCCAGGCGGCTAGCACTCCCGGCGCCACCTATGGGTCAAGGAAAAAGGGTCAAGGAACGAAAACTTCCCCGCCGCAACGGAACCCGTTGAACTCGTACTTGTCGCCTGGATTGTACCTGTCGCGGCCCGATACGCGAGCGTTCCCGGGAGCGGAGTACCAGGACCCACCGCGCAGAACGCGCAACTGACCGCTTGGCGGACCTGTGGGGTCTTGAGACGGACTGTTCTGGTAATAGTTCTGGTCGTACCAGTCGTTCACCCACTCCCAGACGTTCCCCAGCATGTCGTACAACCCGAATCCATTGGCTTGCTTCTGGCCAACCTCACGTGTCTTATTGCCACTGTTCATGTCATACCATGCAACCTCATCGATTGGCCCATATCGCGCCTCGGTGCTTGCGGCCCGAGCCGCATACTCCCACTCTGCTTCCGTGGGCAGCCGTCCTCCCGCCCAGGTGCAGTAACCCTGGGCATCGTCCCAGTTGACATCCACAATCGGCATGGCGTCGTTGCTCCAGCCTGGATTGAAGTCTGGAGCGGTGGCTGGGATGTTGTAGAAGCGTGAAACGATGTCGTTGCTCACGCCTGGGAAGAAGGGTGGAGCGGTGGGCATAGCTTTTCCCGTGGTTCCCGTGAACCGTTTGTACGCCCCCACCGTCACTTCCGTCTGCCCCAGCCAGAAGCCCTTCGTGATGGTCACCTGATGTGGCGGTTTCTCGTCATCGGCACATTCTGTATCCTCGGGTGAGCAGCCCATCATGAAGGTCCCTGGCGGAATCCATACGTATTTCAGCCCGTCTTTTGGGTTCACCCTTGCCGCTTTCGCAGCGGGTCCACTTTTCTTGATGGTTGCTTGTCTTTCGGTCATGTGTCGGCGTTGCATTTCGTTCCGTGAGACGTATGGTCCCAACCAGAAGTGCCAAGTGGGTGCGAGGATTACAGTGAGTCCAAGCAAGCCGAAGAGCATGTATTTCGCTCGGCTTGGCCGCTGGGGTGCTAGCTTGGCGCCTTCCGCCACAGGGTACGTTGCTTCTACCTCCTTCCCGACCAGCCGTTCATGGTCGGCCTGCGCTTTCGCCAAGCGTTCCGCTTCAGCCTTGTCCCCCGCCTTTCGTTCCTGCTCGACTTGTCCTCTGTGCTGGGATTCCACGACCTTGGTTTTAGGAAGCGCTTCCGGGGGAGCCGGGTTTGAAGCCGCACCGGTAAATTCACGGGCGAAATCCAACACCGAGCCATAGCGCTGGTCGCGGTCTTTGGTGAGGGCCTTCATCACCACGCTTTCGAGTTGGGGCAGCGCGGGGAGGTCTGGTTTGACGGCGCGGAAGGGCGGCGGGTCTTCCTGCATGTGCATGCGCAAGTATCCGACCGGCGTGTCGGAATGAAACGGCGTGCGGCCGTTGAGCATTTCGTACACCACCACGCCGAGCGAGTAGATGTCGGAGCGCGCGTCGAGTTCATCGCTCCTCATGCCGGAAGCCTGCTCGAACGACATGTAAGCGGGCGTGCCGAGCACCATGCCGGTCTGCGTGTGGGCGCCGGACTCGCGCAGCTTGGCTATGCCGAAATCGACGAGCTTGACCACAACGGGTCGTAGGGGCGGGCCTTGTGCCCGCCCGGCGTCGGCATTGCCGACGGGGAGGGCAGGCACGAGGCCTGCCCCTACGTCCTGGGCAAATGCCACCGCGTCGTGGGCGCCCACCAGGGGCGCCGCTGCGTCGTCGGGATACGTCAGGAAAATGTTATCGGGTTTGAGGTCGCGATGAATGATGCCCAGCTTGTGCGCGGCGTTCAGGCCCCGTGCCGCTTGCTGGAGAATTTCCGCAACCTCCGCAACGGGCAGCGCACCACGCCGCGCGAGGGCCTGGCGGAGAGATTCCCCTTCCAGAAACTCCATGGCGATGTAGGGCGTGCCGTCATCGGCCTGGCCGGATTCGTAAATGGTGACGACATTTACGTGATGGATGCGGCCCGTGGAAGCCGCTTCATTCTGAAAACGCAGCAGGAAGTCGGGGTCATCCAGCAGCTTGCGGCTCAGGACTTTGAGCGCCACCGGACGGTTGCCCACCGCGATCTGCTCGGCGAGGAAGACCGCACCCATGCCGCCCGCACCCAGTTGCCGGACCAGCCGGAAACGGCGCGAAAGACTCGCAGCGAGATGGGAATCGATCTCAGTCACGGCGGCAAATCCCACGGCTGTAGGGGCCAGTATACCTCGCCGCTACGGCGTGCGGCATGAATGCTAGACAGGGAACAAACTATCAAGGTCACGCGCACCATGCACGATTCGCAGACGCTTTCACCGGGTCCGGACCCGCTCGCGGAGGGCCGCGATCAAGCCTTTCTTGCGATTCTCGGTGATCGACACCTCAATCTTGGGACCTCGGGCAGCGGCCAGCAGTTCCTGTTCCAGGTTGGCCATGCGGCGTTCTTTGTCCTGGCGAATCAACTCCCGGACATACTCGCTCGGCGTGCCCCAGTCTCCGGATGCAACCTGGCCTTCCACGTAGGCTTTGAGAACTTCGGGTAAGGAAATGTTTAGAGACGTCATAGGCATATCTTCATATTATGTCATTTTATGAAGGCTTTCAAGGCCGTTTGGGTGGCCCCAATCCGCCGATAACGGCTCGTTAAGTTTGCGGGGCGCATGACAAAGCACATTTGCGCCGTGCGGCATTGCACCTTTCAGGTACGCTCGTTCCGACGTAGGGGTAGGGCTTGCCCTACCCCTGCGGGCCACTGGCCCGCCGAAAAAGGGGACGGCAAGCCGTCCCCCTACATAGCGCGTCGTTATCGGCGGATTGGGGTAGCCTAAATAGTTCTTGACAAAGGCTAGAGATATGGGTATAGTGGAGGGGCAAGTCCGCATCCGGCGAGGAGGGACGGCGCTCATGCCGCGGGAAGCTCCTGGCGTCCACTCATCCTGGCGATTCCGCCACACCGCAAAGCAACAAAAAGTCACCCATGAGACAGCACCACCCTTAGAGATGTTAAAAATGAAGATCGACCCGGCTATGTGCATGAAAAGAAAGCGAGAACGACAAAATGTCATGCCTAAAATGCGGCTTTTTACACGAAAATTCACGAATGGCGCCACAATTGACAACCATCCGTCCGGTTTCCGGGCCGAGAATACGCCGGTGCGCGATAAAGCGAGACGTTAGACGACAGACCGTCATCTCGGGAGGATTTCACCACGGAGACACGGAGGACACTGAGAACGCGCAGGGTAATGATAAGTCACGAGTGCCAAGTGGCGAGCGGAAAAGCCAGACGAAGGGGGCCGGAACTGCCCGAGTAATCAGCAGTGCTTTCCTCTGTGCTCTCCGTGCCTCTGATACGAAAATGGCTGTGCCAAAGTGATTCGCACATTTTCATGCACAGTTGCGAGCCGCAGGCTCATGGGAATCTGGGGTGAACCTTGGCGACTTGGCGGCGAGCATCGACGCCGGGGCGGCCAAACCCGCCGCGTGACACACCTCCCCACATCGTCTATCGGCAGTTTTAGGCGAGAGGGGTGAATCCATTTCGATCTTTCACATCGGGACTGGTTCCGCCTTGCCCTTCTGGCTGGTCCGTGAGACCATCTCGCCCGGTGAAAGATTTCGGTTAATTCTATCGAGGATTTTAATCATGACACGCCTTGCTGTTTTCCTTCTTCTGGCATCCTGTGTTTTCGCCTTGGCGCCGGCGCGGGCGGCGGAGCAGTCCGGCCCGCGGGCTTGGTTTGTGGATTCGCTCATCAAAATCTTTCCCACCGACGCCGTGGGAAGTCATCGTCTTATTCGCCCGGAGTTGCCGGCGGCGCGCGGCCAGCACGTGAGCGTGCAACTCGCGCTGCGCTCGGCGAAGCCTCTGGAGGGAGTGACGGCCGAGGCGGGTCCCTTCAAAAACTCCGCCGGCGCGACCTTGGCGGGCGTCACGGTGCGTCCGGAGGGTTACGTGGTGGTGGGTTCGCATACGCGCGACACGCCGGAGGACGAGCGGGTGGGGGAAGCGCCCGGCTGGTATCCTGACCCCTTGTGGGATTTTCCCGTCAAACTCGAGGCCCGGCGCACCGAGCCCTTGTGGATCAGCGTGGCCGTCCCCGCGGATGCTCAGCCGGGCGACTATCGAGGCATGGTCGTGGTGCGCGCGCGGGACCGGCAAGTGGCGCGCCGGGAAATCCGTGTGAAGGTGTTGCCGGCGACGGTGCCCAGCCAGCGCACCCTGAAGGTCACCACCTGGTTCGGCTTTAACGACGCCAGCTCCCAGCAGTTTTATGGCGTTGCCCCGTTTTCACCGGGTTGGTGGACGCTTATGGCCAACCTCGCCGCGGTCATGGCCGAGCATCGGCAAAACGTGATCATCACGCCGTTGATGGATCTGATCGCGCCGCGCGTGGAAGGCGGCCGCCTGGCTTACGACTTCGCCAATTTCGACCGCTGGGTTGAGACCTTTCAGCGCGCCGGCGCCATCGGCTACATCGAAGGCTCCCACCTGCTCGACCGCGCCGGAAGCTACGATGCCGGTCTGATCGTGAGCACGTTTCAAATCGAAAACGGCAAGGTGGCACGGCAAACCCTGCCTCCCGATGATCCGCGCGTCGAGCCGTTCCTCGCCGGGTTCCTTACCGCGCTCAATGAGCACTTGCAAGAGAAAGGCTGGAAGTCGATCTATTACCAGCACATTCTGGATGAGGCCCATGGCGCCGAGCCTCCTTATTACGCGCGCTTTGCCGAACTGGTGCACCACAACCTTCCCGGCGTTCCCACCCTTGACGCGGTGGACGCGGCGGAAATGCCGGTGGAGTTACAGAAGAACTGCGACATCTGGGTTCCCCAGCTCGGGCGCTTCGACGCGCAGATGGAAATGATCCAGCAACGGATCGCCAGCGGCCGGGAAGTGTGGTTTTACACGTGCCTTTTTCCCAACGGACGCTACATGAATCGGCTCATGGACTACCCCTTGCTCAAGGCACGGCTGCTGGAATGGCTCGATTTCCGCTATGGCTTTAGCGGTTTCCTGCATTGGGGATGGAGCTATTGGACGCCGGACCCCATCCTTGACACCCAGCCGGTGATCGACGCGAACACCGAGCTGCTGCCTTCGGGCGACGCGTTTATCGTCTACCCCGACCGGGAGCGGAAGTCGGTGTATTCCTCCATTCGCCTGGAAACCATGCTGCAAGGCGCCGAGGATTACGAGATGCTGATGGCGCTTAAGGCCAAAGACCCTGCCGCGGCTAACCGCCTGGCCCAGGAAGCTGTGGCGGGACTCACCGACTACGTGCGCGACCCGGAGAAGTTTCGCGCCATCGAAAGGGAATTGCTCGAGACGCTGAGCAAATAGGGGAGCCATGTCGGCGTAAAAGGGAACTGAGCCGCAAATTAAGGTCAATATGAAGGACATAAAGTCAGGGGCATAGCGCGATCGAGACGGCAAAGAAAATCAAAAGGTAAAAGTGAAGGCCGCACGTCCAAGATAACTGCTATAAGAATTAGGGACTTTTTGTCATGGAATTGAGGCATCATGACGCACCGGGCAGGGGTTTGGCGGACCTTATCCCACCTCGCAGGGTGGAGCAACGCTTTTGGCGTCGAGGGGATTTGGAGATTGCGGCGAGGCCAAGGGAATCCACGTTGGGTCGGTCTTCGGCGCCTCTCCATCTGATTTCCGCACCCGCCGAGGCTTGACGCGTTCGGCGATGAGCCAGAAGGTACCTATGACAGCAGGCAGCAGCATGGCGAAGACAAACCACACCAGCGAGGCGTCCACGGCGGCGCCGGAGGGCACGGCATACGGTGACAGCAGCAGAGCCGCGGCGCCCTCGCGCACGCCTACGCCGCTGAAGGAGACGGGCAGGTCTCCTGCCAGCACAATATAAGGGTAGGTGGCGAGGGCGGTGGTGAACCCGATCGGGGAGAAAGCGCGGAGGAGGAAGAAGAACGATGCCAATTCCGCCCACATCGCCCCCACCGCCATGATGGCGAAACGCGGCGTCGGTACCGGCGGCATTCCTACCGCCGCATCCATAAAATGCCCGCGGAAATACCGTGACTTGCGCGCCAGCTTGGAAAGGTGCGAAACCAAGGCGGGGAACCCCATCACCACCGGGAGCAAAGCCAGCCACACCGCCAGTCCGAAGACAGCGGCGGGTCGGGAAGCCAGGAAAAACAGGCTGGCCCCCATTGAGGTTAACAGCGCCCAAAAATCCAGCAAACGGTCGAACACATTGAGGAGCGCAACTTGGGCGCGTTCCTCCTCGCGCACGAAAACGCAGCGGCCCAGTTCTCCCAGCCGCCCGGGGGTGATCAACCCCAGCGCGAAGCCTCCGAAGAGCGAGCGTAACGATTGGCGAAGATGGGTGTGGCCTGCGGTGGCCATCAACCGGTGCCACTTATAAGCGCGCAGGAAAAGCAAAACGAGGAGACAGAAGAGTGCCAGGAACAGGCTGCCTATTTCCAAGTTGCGAAATGCCTCCCGCACTCCCGCAAAGGGGACGCGCCAGACAATCACGGCGACGAGTCCCAGGGACAGAAACATCTGCTTCCAAGGAATTGAGGGCACGACCGTTTGCCTCCGGCCCAAGAGGGAGCACGGCACTCTCCAAGCCTTTGATATCGGCAAATGACCCTTTGAACTTAAATTAGACTTTTCGCATGTAGCTGATGCGAAGGGAGATTTAGTGGAGCTTGTGGAGTCATCCGGCCGCGCGGATAGGGCCATTCCGCGACTCGCGATCTACGCCATAGGCGGCAATTGCCGACAGCATAGTGTCAGACAAATACGACAGCGGTGCGGGGCGGGGAATATCGGCAGGAACGCTGAAAGCGGGAAGAAGCAAGGCAAAATTGGAAAGTCTAAAGTATAATCAATCGACCCTGGTTACATGCAACAGCCAATCCTTGTATTCACGATTCTCCGGATAATCTTCAGTCGTTTGGAACGTGCGGATGTCACCACCGTTCACCGTACCGCTTGATGTTTCTTGGGAGTTTACGAGGTCGATCCATGTGAATCGGAACTGGTGGGAGGCGGAAGCGGAACGCAAGTCGAGCTTCAACCGGCCGCCGTATCGCGCGTATACCAGGTACTCCTGCCCGGGAATTGCCGAAGCGAGCGGCTGCGGGTACTCCGAAACCAGCTCCGCATGCGGTTCGAACTTCCACCAGTCGAGGCTCTTCAAAAACTTCGCCAAGTAACCCATCGAGACCGCGCCCGGGAAATCCAGCGTGGTCACGGTTTGTGGCGCCCTCGGCCAGATGTCGCCGTCCAGCCCAGGATCGGGAACATCGGCCCACCACTGGTGCCCTCCTCCGTAGGTGTGGCCGGCCGCGCCGGAGAGGATGGCAGACCATGCAGCAAAGCGCACATCCATCGCCGGTGCGCTGCCTTCCGCGAACTCGTACCACGTCTCAGTGATCAATGTCGGCTTAGCGGGAGTGCGCGCGTAGTCCGCGGAAATGACCTGGGGAATGAGCTCGTTCCTCCACTTGCCGTGGCCAACCTGGCTGTCGTTGAAGTCCAGCCAGGGTTCGTTGTGCAGAACCGACCCGGTGGACCACTGCGCGGAGTCGCCCATTTCCCCGGCCGGCCATCCCGGAGGGGTATTGTGCGCGCCGATCGCGTGTCCGTACGGGTCTTCGCGGCGGATGAGGCCTCCCATGTCCTTCCAGAACGCCAGGCCCAGGCCGCCGTAGTTGTACATGTTGTACTCACCGGCAAGGTTCCACATCACATTGTAAGCGGCCAGGCGCTGGATGGTGTAGCGCCACCAGCGGCGAATCTTCTCGGGCCCGACTTGCTTATCGAGATCCTTATCCTCCCACCACGCGTGGATCCAGAGGGTTATCCCCCGGCTGTTGGCATAGGCGATGAACCGCTCGGCATCGTGAATCGTATCCAGATCGGGCGTCTGATAATCCCTGCCTGCCAGGCGCGACGCGCTATTCGCACCGAACATCAATTGGCCGAGGGTGAAGCCCTTCGCGGAGCGGTCGTCGATGACCTGCTGGGCCCGTGCGAAGGGAATACCTTTCCTCGTCCAGGGCCACCAAGTGTCCCCGATCCACAGGAACGGTGTTCCGTCCGCATACTGGAAGTACCGGCCGGCGCGGGGGCCGCTCTTCGCCACGCGCACAAACCCGTGGCGGGTCGGATTGGCAGCTTTTTCGGCATCGCTCCAGGCAGTGCACTGAAAGGCGCCTTGGATACCCCGCAAGCCCGCATCGGCGGAGGAACTCGAGTAAGTCCACGTGCCCGGCGCCGGGGGAGCGAACCGGGCTTTCCAGTTCTTGCCTCCATCCCAAAAGCCGGCGACCGTATACCTAAGCCCCTGAGCCTCTCCGCCGCTGCCCGCGAAGGTGACCTGGACGTAGGGCTTGCCGTCGTCAGGCATGGCCTCCACATAGGCATTGGCGAACGCCGCGTGGGCAGTCATCGAAACTTCGAACGGCTCCCACTGCCCCACGACCTTCGCGGCTTGAGCGGCGGCCACCAGGCGGAGAGACCAGGTGATCGCGATGAGGAACAGAATTCCCTTCATTCTTCGCTTCACCACTTGATTTACCTTCAGTTTTGATTTCCCTCTCCTAACGCCCTATCCCCTTCACCTTGATTAACGCGGCGCCGTGTCTCGGCACGGTCGCCGTATACTTATCGGCAAACGTGCCGAGGTCTTTCCGGGCCCATAGATCTCGGACGCGAGCGGAATGGCCGGCTCCAATCGCTTCGAACATGACCGAAATGGCAAGCTCTGACCGGCCTCGGTTAAAAAGCCCCACGGCCTTCGTGTCATCCGCGAGCGGCTTGATCCAGACCTCCAACGGACCTTCTTGCCACACTCGATGCCCCTGGACACCGAGGAGATCCTGATCCACGGCGATCACCTCCGGGTTGGTCAGAATCCCGAGCGTATCCTTGGTCATTTTGGTAAGGTCATTTCCGGCGAGCAGCGGGGCAGCGAGAATGCACCATAAGGTCATCTGGGTGCGCTCTTCATCGTTGTCCATTTTGCCCACCCCGATTTGGAGAATGTCCGGATCGTTCCAATGTCCCGGTCCCGCGAATTTCTCCAGCCCATCCTGCTGGAACCCGACCAGCGAAACCTGGTCGTAGTTACCCCCGAGGTAATTTGGGATGGCAATGTCATCGGTGGTGCGCCACATATTGGCGCCAACTTCCGCCCCCCACCGCCAGACGGCGCGCATGCCGTACTGGCAGAGGCTATAAACCATGGGGCGCCCGGTGCGTTGGATGGCGTCATACATCTTCCGATAGGCCGCCGGCATCTCCTCGGGTTTGTAAACCATGTCCCCACCGCACCAATCGTACTTGAGGAAGTCCACGCCCCACGCGGCGAAGGTGTGTGCGTCCTGATCCTCGTGTCCATAGCTGCCCTCGTAATCTTCACAGTCCTTCGGCCCGGGGGTGGAATAGAGGCCGAACTTCAGGCCCTTGCTGTGAACGTAGTCGGCAAGGGCCTTCATATCAGGAAAACGCTCATTCGGGTGGAGGAATCCCTTGGCATCGCGCTTACCCTGCCAGCAACCATCAAGATTCACATATTGGTAACCTGCCGCCTTCATTCCCGATTTCACCAGGGCGTCTGTGTTGGCTCGCATGATGCGGTCGCTTATTTCCGCGCAGGCATATTTGAAACAGTCGTTCCAGCCCATCGGCGGGGTTCGGGCGAGTTGGTTGTCCTGGGCGATTGCGGCGTTGCTCGCCGCGCCAAGAATCAATGCTGCACACGCCGCTCGATGCAGCCAGCGGGTTAATCTTCGTCCCATAGAATCACCTCGAGCGAATCCCGGCACTTGGTTCCTATGTGCCACTTGGCTGGCCTTATCTCCGACGGGCTCCTAGCGCCTACTATCTCCCCCCGGGTCACAGCTTTCGTACGAAGTCCGCCAAATCGCGCAAGCGGGCCACGAGGGGCTTGAAGCGCCGCAGGTCGAGGGAATTCGCCCCATCGGAGAGCGCCCGCGCGGGATGGTCGTGAACTTCCATGAAAACGCCATCCGCTCCCGCCGCCACGCCCGCGCGCGCCAGCGTTTCAATATACTGCGGCTGGCCGCCGCTGCGGTTGCCCTCTCCACCGGGGAGTTGTAGCGAGTGGGTGACATCGAGGATCACGGGAACACCAAACTCTTTCATGACCGCCAAACCCCGCATATCCACCACCAGGTTGTTGTACCCGAAGCTCGCGCCGCGCTCCGTCACCAGAATACGGGCATTCCCCGTACTTCGGACTTTCTTGATGGCGTGGCGAATGTCCCATGGCGACAGGAACTGGCCTTTCTTGATGTTGACGACGGCGCCGGAGCGGCCAACCTCCAGCAGCAGGTCCGTCTGGCGGGAGAGAAAGGCGGGAATCTGGAGGATATCGCAGACCGCCGCCGCCGGCCCCACCTGCCCCGCTTCGTGAACGTCCGTGAGGATGGGGACGCCCAGGTCCCGCTTGATTCGCGCCAGGATCTCGAGACCCCGCGTAAGCCCGGGGCCGCGATAGGAATCGAGTGAGGTTCGATTGGCCTTGTCGAACGACGCCTTGAAGATATAGGGAACGCCCAGTTCGCGCGTGGCGGCCGCCAGGCGCCCCGCCATCTTGAGCGCGTGCCGTTCGCTTTCGATGACACATGGACCGGCGATCACTCCGAGCGGCTTCCCGGCTCCGAGCGCCATCTTGCCAATTCGCACCACACGGCTCATCGCTTTATTCTCGCAAGGGCGGAAATACGCAGGGCGAGTCCACCGGGAAGATCACTACTTTTTGTCTGGCGCTTTGTAGTCAATCGACATGGCGATGCGGACGGCCACCGGCTTCCCATCTTGGGTCGCCGGCTCGAACTTCCAACCCTTCACAGCTTCAATGGTAGTTTCTTCCAAGCCGTACTGCAAAAGGTGGGTGAATGAGACCACGGCGGCTTTGCCCTGCTCGTCCACGTACACCACAAAATTCTCCCGGCCGGCCTGCCCCACCAACTCGGCTTCGTGCGACACGCTGGGGACGGTGGATGAAACCGGCTTGGGAGGCGTGCCCTTGAAACCTGCACCCGGGCCGGAGATATCAACAGTTGCCGGGACATTTTGGATGAAAGCGGCAATCGACTGAGGAGCGGTGCCCAACATTGGCTCATGCTCTCCCAGGCAGAGCTTGCTGAGGCGGCCGACAATTTCGGCTGCCGCCACATTTTCCTGGCTGGTCCGGAAAATGATGTTGGTGGTCTGAGGATAATCGACATCCTTACCTTTCAGAGCAGCGGAGGCGGGGAAAAAATGGAGGCGCCCGTCGCCCTTAATGTCGGCCCAGAGCTTGATGCACTTGAAGGTCACGCGGTCCTTGAGAAACTCGATATCCTTCACCTGCGCGGCGCCGTCCACGGCCCAGAAGCCGGGCTGCGCATCGCCCCCCACCGTGCCATCTTCCTGAACGTCATATTGGCTTACCATGCGCGCACACTTGCGAAACATCAAAACTTTGCCCACGTACTGGGAGTGCAATGATTGCTGGTCCGCCTCGGTAACCGTGGCCCTTGCTACGGATGCGCCGTTCACCAGAAGGCCGGTGGCAAGCGCCAGATAAAACAGTCTTGAGATTTTCATTCAATTCTCCCGTGTGTTCCTGATATCACCCATCGGCGCCCCGAGGCTATCGATGTTTAAGATGTCGACGCGCCGGCTTCCTTGACGGCCACCCCGCCTCCCGCCGCTCCGGTGGAAGCAAGTCGGGACGCGGATTCGGTCAGCGCGCTCACGCTCCGCGTCGTCAACCGCCGAAGACGGTATTCGTGCGCGGCGCTGATGAACGCGGTGAAAAGCGGATGCGGTTCCAGGGGCCGGGACTTGAATTCCGGGTGGAACTGGCAACCCAAAAACCAGGGATGGTCGCGAACTTCCACGATCTCCACATAGGTGCCGTCGGGCGTCACCCCGGTCAACTGCAATCCGTTCGCCACCAGGGGCTCTTCGTACTCGCGGTTAAACTCATAGCGATGGCGGTGCCGTTCGGAGATTTCGAGTGAGCCGTATGCCTGGTGAGCGAATGATCCGGGCTTCAAGCGTGCGGTCCACGCGCCCAACCGCATCGTCCCGCCCAGTTCGTCAATGCCGCGCAATTCCCGCAATTTGTAAATCACCCGATGGGGTGTAGAAGGATCAAACTCCGAGCTGTCCGCCCCCGCGAGGCCGCACACATTGCGGGCGTATTCGATGACCGCGCACTGCATGCCCAGGCAAATTCCAAAATAGGGAACTTTACGGGTTCGAGCATACTCAATTCCCTTTAACATACCCAGGATGCCGCGCCGGCCGAATCCTCCCGGCACCAGAATGGCATCCAAGTCGCGCAACTGCTCGGCGCACGCCTCTCCCTCCAAACCCTCCGCCTCCACCCAGGAAATATTCACCTTCACCCGTCGCGCGATGCCGCCATGGAAAAGCGCCTCATGAAGGCTCTTGTAGGAGTCCTGGTAGCCCACATATTTACCCACGATTCCGATGTTGACCTCATCCAGGGGATGGCGGATTTTTTCCACAAGCTCCACCCAGGGCTGGAGATTGCGCTCGCGAGTTTCCAGCTTCAAACAGCGCTGAATCTGCGTGTCCAGTCCCTCATGGGCGAGCACCAGGGGAACTTCATAGATGTTTTCCACGTCTTTCGCGGTGATGACGGCTTCTTCCGGAACGCTGCAAAAGAGCGCGATCTTGGCCTTGATTTCCGCCGAGAGGAAGTGGTCCGTCCGGCACAGCAGGATATCCGGCTGGATGCCGATTTCGCGCAACTCCTTGACGGAATGTTGCGTGGGCTTGGTCTTTAGTTCACCCGAGACGCCGATATAAGGGATCAGGGTGAGGTGAACGAACACCACGTTGTCGCGCCCCTGCTCCAAACGCATTTGGCGGATCGCCTCCAGGAAGGGCAGGGATTCGATGTCGCCCACCGTGCCGCCTACCTCCACAATCACCACATCCACATCGTTCGCCACCTTGCGGATGGCCCCCTTGATTTCATTGGTGACATGGGGAATAACCTGCACCGTCTTTCCTAAATAGTCGCCCCGCCGCTCTTTGCTGATGATGGTTTCGTAAATGCGGCCAGCCGTGCAGTTGTTGTCGCGAAGCATGCGAACGTGGGTAAAGCGTTCGTAGTGCCCCAAGTCGAGGTCGGTTTCGGCCCCGTCATCAGTCACGAAAACCTCGCCGTGTTGAAACGGGCTCATGGTGCCGGGATCGACGTTCAAGTAAGGGTCAAACTTCAGAAAGGAGACCTTGAGCCCCCGGGCCTCCAGCAAAGCTCCCATGGACGCCGAAGCCAACCCCTTTCCCAATGAACTGACTACACCCCCGGTAACAAAGATGTATTTGGCACCCATACGCCTCCTCAAATTGTGTGCTCGGATTGACAATCCGGTAACTAAACATGATGTGCGGCCGGCGTTATGCTTTGCCAACGCAGCCAACGATGATATCCACCTGTACCGAAGTTGAAGATCGGACGGAGGGAATCGGTACGAACAAGTATCCGTCACATCACCCCCTCAGTCAATGGAAAAGTGTGCTAGAATCTTCTTCAGGACTGTAATTGGAACGAGGAGCTGCACACCCAATCGGGCGGGTCGCGGCTCGAGTCCTTTCCCAGAGGGCTGCTAACATGACAGCTCTTTCACTACGCCGTTCTCCCTGGCTGGGGTTAGCAGCGGTTGCCTTGGCGGCATGGGGAGCGATCGGGTTATGGAGTGGTTCGGATGACCAAAAGACCACTCCCGCGCCGCCCGATGACCAGGGCGGTGCGCACGTTACCGTTCGCAATCCTCCCGTCCATGTCACTCCCCTTCAGGTCGATGTCAACATGGTGGTCGTGAACGTGACCGTCACCGATCCTTTCGATCGGATCGTCACGGGCCTCGACCAGGAGAACTTCCAAGTCTATGATGAAAAGGTGGAGCAGAAAATCACTGCCTTCTCGACCGAAGACGCTCCCATCTCCGTGGGATTGATTTTCGATTGCAGCGGTTCGATGGGCGATAAAATCCAGAAGTCCAAGGAAGCAGCCCTTCAGTTCTTCAAGACATCCAACCCCCAGGATGAGTTCATGCTGGTCAGCTTTTCGGACCGGCCGGACATGATCTCGGGATTTACCGCCAAGTACGAGAACTTGCAAGACCGGCTGTTGACGGTAAAATCCGGTGGGAGGACGGCGCTGCTCGACGCGATTTATCTGGGCTTGAGTGAAATGAAGAAAGCCACCACCAACCGTCGGGCGCTCCTGGTGATCTCGGATGGGGGTGACAATCACAGCCGCTACACGGAAAATGACGTCAAGCGCGCCGTCAAGGAATCCGACGTGCAAATCTACGCGGTAGGCATCTTCGAGCCCATGGCCTCCCGGGCGCGCACGTCGGAGGAAGCCGGCGGCCCCGGCTTGCTCGCGGAACTCGCGGAGGTCTCGGGAGGCCGCCTCTTCAGCGTCGAAAATACCAATGAATTGCCCGATATCGCGGACAAAATCTCGATCGAATTGCGCAACCAATATGTGCTGGGTTATAAACCCTCGAATCTGATTCGAGACGGCCATTGGCGGCGCATCAGGGTCAAGCTGAACCCGCCCAAAGGATTGCCGCCTCTTCAGGTTTACGCTCGAACTGGCTACTATGCACCGACGCAATGATTGGCACTGCCGAAACCTGCTCGTCCGGAGTGGATGCTTTGCCCTCCTCTTGTCTCCACTCCTTGCCCTGGGCGCGCAAACCCCGCAGCCCACGAACCCCCAAACGCCTCCCGTGGAGAAGAAAGGCAAGGAATACACCATTAGCGTGGACGTCAATGAGGTCGTCCTGCACGCCACCGTGCTCGACAAGAAAGGGCACATCGTCAACGACCTCAAGCAGGACGACTTCCATGTCTTTGAGGACGGGGCTCCCCAACCCCTTACCCACTTCGCTCATGCCGATGTCCCCGTGACCATGGGCATCGTCATCGACGACAGCGGCAGCATGCGCACCAAACGCGAGGCGGTGAACGCTGCGGCGCTTATTTTCGCCAAGACTTCCAACCCCCAGGATCAGGTCTTTGTCGTGAATTTTAACGATGTGTATTACCTCGATACCCCCGGAGATTTCGCGAATACCATCGAGGACCTGAAGTCAGCGCTGGATAAGATTGATTCCCGCGGCGGCACGGCGCTGCGCGACGCCGTAATCGCCTCGCTGGACCACCTCAAGCTGGGCAATCGAGACAAGAAGGTTCTGTTGGTGATTACCGATGGCGAGGACAATGCCAGCCGCTACACCTTTCAAGAACTCATGGACAAGGCCCAGAAATCCAATGCCGTCGTTTATACCGTCGGCTTGCTGGGATCGGATGAAACCAGCGACCTTTTCAGAATCCGCGGCGGTGAGGCGCATCGCGCCGCCAAAGTGCTTAAGGACCTGGCCGAGGCGACGGGCGGCGAACCCTACTTTCCCAAGTCGCTCGACGAGGTAGAGAGCACCTGCCGCCAGATCGCCCGCGACATCCGCAATCAGTACACCCTCGTCTATCGACCCAGCAACCTCAAGAAGGATGGAACTTTCCGCAACATTCGCGTGGACGCTTTCCTGCCTCATAGCAAGAACAAACTGGTGGTGCGCACTCGCCCGGGTTACTTCGCGCCCAAGCCTACGGGCCCCGCCGCTGTGGCCTCAAATTAAGACCGCGTGCGCCGTCGTCCCTTGCTACTTTTTCATCCTTCCAGGCCAGATCCTTCCCTTCCCAGGCTATCCGGGATTCCCGACCCGCCCGCGCTGCCCACCTCGCTCCGCCCCATGGTTACTCCCGCTGGGTCCGCCCGGAGGGCGCAGGTCACGGCGATAGCCGAGCCGGTAGGAGATTTGCTCGCTGGTCTCCCGAACCAGTTGGGCGATTTCGGGGAGGCGCGCCGGTGTCAAGCGGGTCGCCAGCCCTGTCACGCTGAACGCCGCCACAATTTGCCCGGTGTGGGTCAACACCGGCCCTGCCACGCAACGCAATCCGTCCACGGCTTCTTCCTGGTCGAGCGCGTAGCCCTGCTCGCGAATTCGCTCCAGCTCCCGGCGCAGTTGCGGTAGACCCGTAATCGTGTGCGCGGTCATGCGCGTGAGGCCCGGCGACTGGGCCATCTGATTCAAGAAGTCCTCGCCTTGATAAGCCAGCAACGTCTTCCCCACTCCCGTACAGTGGAGAGGCATCACTCGGCCCAGCCGGGCGTCCAAACCCACGGCCTGAGGGCTGTCAAACTTTTCGATGGAGATGGCCCGGGTTTCCTGCAAAATCGCCAGGTGCACGGTTTCCTTGGTGCGCAGATTAAGATCGCGCAATAACGGACTGGCGGCGCGCCGAAAATCCAGCCGGTCCAGGACCCGCAAGCCCATGCGCAGAACTCTGTAGCTTAGTTGATAGCCTCCAGAAACCGTATCCTCTTCCACGAACCCATGCCGGACCAGGTTGACCAGCAACCGGTGTACCGTACTCACGTGCAGGTGCAACCGCCGGCTAAGCTGGGTCAGCGTGTAGGGCACATCCTCATCCGCCAACACTTCCAGAATATTCAGCGCTTTAACCAGCGACTTTACCGTGTAGGCCGTGGCCGGGTTGGGAGGATCCTTCAATGTTTTCATAAAGTGAGAATTATTCCAAAAAATCAAGCCATGTCAAGCGGCATTTCAACGAACTCTCATGTTGGTCGCCCAACCCGCCGATAGAAGGAAGTGAGGAATAACCCGCCGGGTTTTGACCGGCGGAGTAAATCTCGATGTCCGAGGAGAAAGGAGCGCCATGCAGACCAGTGTGGGCGTCCAACAAGACCCCAAGGGATGGACCACCTTGCGGCCCACCGCGCGAAGCTCCTGGCTCGAACACGTCGCGCGGTGTTGGGGGGCAAGTGTGGTCGGCCAGCCCCAAGCCACCGATTCGATCCTCCGGCTTCTTCAGCGCATCGAAGTGCAAGCCCGGCAGCCGCGCCGGACCATGGGCTCCATGCTCCTGCTGGGGCCACCCGGCTGCGGGAAAACTCATTCCGTGGAGGCGCTGGCGGAAGTCTTGCTCGGCAGCCCCAGCGCCTTGCTCAAGGTCAATTGTGCGGAATTCCAGCAGCAGCACGAAACCGCTCGCCTGGTCGGCGCGCCGCCCGGTTACATCGGCCACGCTGACACGGAACCCGTCTTTACCCGCGAAAACATCGAGCGTTACCGCACGCCGGAATTCCCCTACACCCTGATCCTCTTCGACGAAATTGAAAAGGCCCACCACTCGCTCTATTCTCTTCTCCTCGGTGTGTTGGACCGGGCCGAGTTGAACGATGGCCGCAACCGGCACGTGGACTTCTCCTCCTGCCTCTTTTTCTTCACGAGCAACATCGGCTCCAAGGAAAGTCTGCGCGCTACCACCCCCTCGGGCTTCATCCCGCAGTTGGAGGAGGAGGAAGCCAAGGCGCGGCACTTCCGTAGCGTGTCGGTGCGCGCCCTCAAGCGCCATTTTCCCCCGGAGTTTCTCCGCCGCATCGAGGAAACCATTGTTTACAGCCCGCTCCGCCCCGCCGACCTGAGAAAAATCCTGGACCTCGAACTCGCCAAGGCGAGCCGGGTTTTCCTCCAGCATCCCACCACGCCCTTTCAGGTGGAGTTTACGTCCGGCGCTAAATCGCTGCTCCTCCAACACGGGTGCGATACGGAATACGGAGCTGCGCACCTCCAACATACCTTGGCGTGCGAGTTCCAGGACCCTCTCTATCGCTTGATGGCCACCAGCCAGGTGCACGCCGGCGACACGGTCGGAGTCTTCGCCAAAGGTCCGGAGCTTGTCTTCCGGAGGAGCTAGGGAACCATGGGTGCGGCGCGGCAAAGTCCACATCGTTGGAAAAACCGCAGAGCCTGCCCTGAGCAAAGTGAAAGCTCTGGGGCCGGCGGCACTCCGTGCCGATTTAATGCGTAATTGGTGCATTTTCGGGTAGCAAGTTAGACGGAAGCTTGTCAATCATCGGCCAATTCGTGTATTTTCGTGTAAAGAGGCGGTTTTTCGCATGACATTTTGTCACCGCCCCCTTTGTTTTCATATACATCCCCGGAGGTTGTTCCATTTTTAACATCTCTAAGGGTCAGCGTCCCGTTAGGGACCTTGGTCAGCGTCTTGGCAAGCCGCCAGAGGGGGTGAAAGTTAGGATCTTTCATTCTTTTTGAGACGACAATTGACAGCAAGTCCCTAGCCTCCCATCCGCAATTCCCGGTCCCGAGCCCCGGCTTCTAGCTCCCGAAACCCTGATTCCTAGCTCCTGGTCCACACACCTAGCCATATGGCGCGATTTCACCCTGACCCAGTTCCCCCATTGATGCCCTAGCAATCCGCCATCCATTGTCGATATCGTTATTTCCAGATCTTTAATCGGCATCAAGGAGGGAAGCAGAGCGCGGCGATTGGAGATAGCCGCTACAACCGGCGTCCTCGGGATTTGCCGCTGTGACTGAGATCGCTCCCCGCCTCGCTGCCAGTCATTCGCGTCGTTTCCGGCTGGTCCGGCAACTGGGTCAAGGCGGCATGGGTGGCTTTTGTAGGGCTGACCGGCGTTCGGCCAGTCGTAGGGCCGAATAGCATTCGGCCAAGGCCGAGCGCCGCTCGGCCCTACACGCCCTTGTCCGCTGGCGCTCAAGGTCCTGATCCGCAAGGGTTTTGCCTTTTCCTGCCACTCGTCACATGCCACTGCCTTGGATGACCCCGACTCCCTGCGGCGCCTCTTCGTAGCGGCGAGTTTACCTCGCCATGGCGGCGTAAAGCCGCCTCTACGTAACGGCGAGTTTACCTCGCCATATGGCGGGATAAACCCGCCGCCACGTGCTCATTGGCGAGGTATACTGGCCGCTACAACCGCCGTCCTGAGGATTTGCCGCTGTGACTGAGATCGACTCCCATCTCGCTGCCAGTCTATCGCGCCGCTTCCGGGTGATCCGCCAACTGGGCGCGGGCGGCATGGGTGCGGTTTTCCTCGCCGAGCAGATCGCGGTGGGCAACCGTCCGGTGGCGCTCAAAGTCCTGAGCCGCAAGCTGCTTCTGGCTTCTTAACGTTCGCCGACATAAAATGCGATGTCGGCGCCACCCTGGCCCGCACCAAACCCTGATTACAGTTAAACTCTGACCACCGGCCCAGCACTCTACGGGATGGCGTTGACCAGTTCCCATATTCGCGCGAGATGATGATCGTCGTGTTCGGCGACAAAATACAAATGGTCCACGAGTCGCATCGGCGTCTTCAAACGCGGGTGGGGAATGGCTCGAGCCATTAATGATGCGTCCAATTCGTCCACACGCTTCAGCAGTCTTTCCCTGGCAGCGCGGAACTCAATCAGAATCTGTTCCAGTGGGCGCGCGTTGTGGTTCGCTTCGTCGGTTTTTCGATTCTTCAAGTCTGTCGCGGTGAGTTGGTCGCTGGCCGCCACGTAATCGCCCACTCGCGCCAGCCACAGCGGTTCGAGGTCAAGCAAGTGACCGGCGTGTTCCTGAGCCGACCACTTTTTTTGCGTTTTCCTGATCAGGATTTTGTGCGAACGGCCACGAAGCGCCTCTTCAAGTCTCGCCGGAGTGCCCCGCAGACGTGCGCACAGATTCGGATGCAGCTCCACCGGAAACGAAAAGTCAAACTCGCGCTTAAACCAGTTTGGCACCTGACTCATGGATTCCGCCGATCAGAGGGATAACTCCAGTAGAGGAGATGCCCGGCAACACCAAACGGTTCACGAATTCCGCCATCGCAATCTGGGGTTCGCGCGTGGCGCCCCGGTGCATCGGGGCGCCCCACGAACCCGGGCAATATCTCTGTTACCGCGTCCTATCCGTGGCCGGTTCTGGCTTAAGTGACACAGGCAATCCTGCCTGTGTCCTATGCATGGAATGCATCAGCACCTGGCACAGTCAGGAGTGCCTGTGCCATCCGCGAGGTTGTCTAGGTTCTTAACTCAAGGAGGAGGCAGCGCCCCAGCGGGAAGATTCACATCGCGTCCCAGGGGTTGAGAAGCACGACGCCGAGGCCGACGAAGTCCTTGACGTTGCGCGTCACAAGGGTAAGGTCGTGTTCAAGGGCCGTGGCAGCGATCATACCATCCGCCATGTTGAGAGGAGTACCTCTTAATTGGCATTCCCCCCGCAGGACTCCCCAACGATTACCAATGCTCTGGGTTATCGGCAGGATCCTGCCGGCAAACAACGGAAGGAGGTACTGTTCAAACCACTCTTCCAACTGGGCTCGACGTTTGCTTTGGGGAAGCGCGGTAAACCCCCGGCGAAGTTCTCCGACGGAGACCACGCTCAAATACAAAGAGGCGTTGTCCTGGGCGTCGACCCAGGCGGTTACCCGTGGCGCAGGCATAGGCTTGGTCAATTCCGAAGGGATGTTGGTGTCGAGCAGAAACCCGGTCATGACAGGTCTACCGGGCGTCCGGTGTCAGGATCGCGGCTGAAGTCCACATCGTCTGTCAGACCCCTCACCATCGCGCAAACATCCACGAGGCTCTTTCCTCCATCCTGTTTTCGCTTCTCGGGATCGATCACAACCCCGGCGGCGGGTTGGACCGCCTCTGCAAGTAGACTGGCGGCATAGGACTCGACCCCACGGCCCTGCGCGGCAGCCTGGCGTGCAAGCGCGGCCTTAACCTCGGGTGTGATGTCAAGGGTGATCGTCATGGGTCCTCCTTTCAGGCCATCCCCACCGTACCGCGCCGCGCGCCCCTCCGTCAAGCGAGCAGATATAATCTGTGCCAGCGCGCTCCGGACGGTCGATCGGGCTCCGATACATCGGGGCGCCCACGAACACGGGCACCATCTCTGTCGCCGCGTCCAATCCGTGGCCCGTTCTGGCTTCGTGATGGTGGCACAGGCACTCTTGCCTGTGCGCTATGCATGGAATGCATCAGCCCCCGGCACAGGCAGGAGTGCCTGTGCCACATTTCACGCCTTGTTCGTGAGTGCTTTTTCCACCGCTTCCGGGTTTCGATCCATCACCGTCAAGCAGGCGCGCACGGCGCTTTCTGGACCCTTGCGCCCTTGCCCCCATTCCTGGAACGTGCGCTCTGCGTTACCGGCTGTTGAGCCCCCAAGGGGGCGACCTAACCTAGCCCAGGCCAACGGCCTGGGAACAAGGGAACGAGGACCGCCGCGAGCCCTGAAGGGGCGCGCTAATGGGTCGCCCTTTCAGGGCTCAGCGGTTGAAATGGAGGGGTCGTTTCACCCAGGCCGTTGGCCTGGGCTGTGGTAGGTCGCCCCTTTGGGGCTCAAGGTGATTCCTCGGGTGGCGCCCCGATTTATCGGGGCGCCCCACGAACCCGGGCAACATCTCTGTCACCGCGTCCCATCCGTGGCCGGTTCTGGCTTCTTAACTGTGGCACAGGCACTCCTGCCTGTGTCCTATGCATGGAATGCATCAGCACCAGCCACAGGCAAGAGTGCCTGTGCCACCCACGACTTGACAATCCCCCATCCAAAGTCTAGTGTTGGGTTTATGGATTACCAGAAATACATTACGATCGAGCCGGGAAAGCGCGGGGGGAAGCCCTGCATTCGCGGCATGCGCAT
>Ga0326727_10000368_pt1 | contig 188125 bp, 142 predicted proteins | sample MB2enrmetagenome_FD_207643 | JGI IMG/M metagenome (GOLD analysis project Ga0326727, IMG submission 207643) | Lab enriched peat soil microbial communities from McLean, Ithaca, NY, United States - MB29MY | ecosystem: Environmental > Terrestrial > Soil > Wetlands > Peat | place: USA: New York... | reverse complement strand
ACGCCGGCGTATATGAGTCCGGAGCAGGCGGAGATGAGCGGACTGGACATTGATACGCGCAGCGACATCTACAGCCTCGGGGTGCTGCTTTACGAATTGCTGGCGGGCAGCACGCCGTTTGATGCGAAGGAGTTGATGGCGCAAGGCATTGAGGCGATGCGCAACACGATACGGAACACGGAACCGTTGCGCCCCAGCACGCGCTTCGCCGCGCTCAAGGACGAGGAGTTGACGGCCGCGGCCAAGCGCCGGTCAACTGACACCTCGAAGCTGCTCCACCAACTCAAGGGCGATCTGGATTGGATCGTGATGAAATGCCTGGAGAAGGACCGGACGCGCCGTTACGAGACGGCCAACGGGCTGGCCGCCGACCTCAAGCGGCATCTGAACAACGAACCGATCGTGGCCCGGCCGCCGAGCACGGTTTACCGGCTCCAGAAGGCGTGGCGACGCAATAGGGTGGCGTTTACGGCCGCGGCGGTGATGGCGGGAGCCTTGCTTGTGGGAACGGGCGTCAGCAGTTGGCAGGCAATTGTGGCCAGCCGGGCCAGGAACGGCGAAAGGGAGCAACGGCTCGCCGCGCAAACGGAGCGCGACAAAGCCCAAACAGAACGCAGCAGAGCCCAAGCGGCCCAAGAGGAGGCTGAGCAGGCCAAGGAATTGGCGACATCGGCAAGTATCGAGGCCAAGCACCAACTGTATGCGGCGAAAATGAACCTGGCCCAGCAAGCCTGGGAGCAAAACAAGGTCGGTCAGTTGCGGCAATTGCTGGAAGAGACCCAGGACTCTCCGTACCGCGGCTTTGAATGGTACTATTGGCAACCGCAGACTCATCTGGCCTTGAAGACGCTGCGAGGGCATCTGAAGGCAGTGAACTCTGTGGCGTTTTCCCCGGACGGCCAGCGGATTGTCACCGGGAGTTCGGATGGAACTGCCAAGGCTTGGGAAGCGGCCAGTGGCCGGGAACTGCTCACGCTCAAGGGGCACAGGGCGGGGCTTTCGTCTGTGGCCTTTTCCGCGGATGGCCGGCGGATTGTCACCGGGAGTTCGGATGGAACTGCCAAGGTTTGGGAAGCGGCCAGCGGCCGGGAACTGCTCACGCTCAAGGGGCATGACAATTGGATTATTTCTGCCGCCTTTTCTCCGGACGGCCAGCGGATTGTCACAGCCAGTGATGATGGGACTGCCAGGGTATGGGAAGCGGCCAGTGGCAAGGAACTGGTCACGCTCAAAGGGCACACCTCCTCGATCTGGGCTGTGGCCTTTTCCCCGGACGGCCAGCGGATTGTCACGGGCAGTTGGGATAGGACGGCCAAGGTGTGGGATACGGCCAACGGGCGGGAACTGCTCACGCTCAAGGGGCACACCGGTTTCATCAGCTCCGTGGCCTTTTCGCCGGACGGCCAGCGAATTGTCTCGGGCAGTTATGATCAGACGGCCAAGGTGTGGGAGGCGGCCAGCGGTCACGAACTGTTCACGCTCAAGGGGCACAGCGGTCAGGTTAATTCTGCTGCCTTTTCCCCTGACGGCAAGCGGATCGTCACCGGCAGTCGGGATGGGACAGCCAAGGTGTGGGATGCGGCCACGGGCGGGGAACTGCTCACGCTCAAGGGGCACGGCGATGTGGTTTTCTCTGTGGCCTTTTCCCCTGATGACGGCCAGCGGATCGTCACCGGCAGTCAGGATGGGACGGCCAAGGTGTGGGACGCAGGCAAGGGCAAGGAACTGCTCACGCTCAAAGGGCACGGCGATCAGGTTTTCTCTGTGGCCTTTTCCGCGGATGGCCAGCGCATTGTGACCGGGAGTTGGGACGGGACGGCCAAGGTGTGGGAGGCGGGCAGCGGCAGGGAATTGCTCACGCTCAAGGGGCACAGCGCTCAGATTCACTCTGCTGCGGCCGCTGCCGCGAACGTCAAGGGGAGCGGCGCTCGAGTGTATTCTGTGGCCTTTTCCCCGGACGGCCATCGGATTGTCACCGGGAGTTCGGATGGGACTGCCAAGGTTTGGGAAGCGGCCAGCGGGCGGGAACTGCTCACGCTTAATGGGCATAACGATTGGATTATTTCTGCTGTCTTTTCCCCCGACGGCGAGCGGATTGTCACCGGCAGTCTCGATCAAACGGCCAGGGTGTGGGATGCGGCCAGCGGACACGAACTGCTAAGGCTCAAGGGGCACAGTGACGAGGTTTGTTCTGCCGCCTTTTCGCCCGACGGCCGGTGGATTGCCACCGCAAGTGGGGATAACACAGCCAAAGTGTGGGATGCGGCTAGTGGCAAGGAACTACTTACGCTTAAGGGGCACGGCAATGAGATTTGGTCTGTGACATTTTCGCCGGACGGCAAGCGGATTGTCACCGGCAGTATGGATAATACGGCCAAGGTGTGGGAGGCGGGCGCCGGGCGCGAACTGCTCACGCTCAAGGGGCACAGCCGCTGGGTTCTTGGTGTGGCCTTTTCCCCGGACGGCCAGCGGATTGTGACTGGCAGTGATGATAACACAGCCAAGGTGTGGGAGACGGCCAGTGGCCGGGAACTACTTACGCTCAAGGGGCACAGCGGTGGGGTGACATCTGTGGGCTTTTCCCCGGACGGCCGGCGGATTGTCACCGGCAGTCGCGATCAGACGGCCAGAGTGTGGGAGGCGGCGCGACCCGAGCAGGTCGCTGCTTGGCAGGAAGAAGAGCGGGCGTGGACGGCGCAAGAGGAGCGCCAAAAAATTGTTCGCGCCCGCGATTCCATCAAGCAGTGGCTGGTTCTGGCACCGATTGCGTTGGCCAAAGGGCAGAGCGGGACGGAGGGATTGGACATCGAGCAGATTCAAGGCGAAGCCCGGCTCAGGCCCAAGGCGGGTGAGGCGAGGTCCATTGGGGGTGGCGAATTGAAGTGGCGGGCGGTGGCCTTGACGAACGAGGTGATAGACTTCAACGCGTTCCTGGGCCAGGAGACAACTCAGAGCGTGGCCTACGCGGTCTGCTACCTCCGGTCGGAAGCTGAGCAGCGCGGGCTTCAGATGCTAATGGGCAGCGACGATGAAGCGAAAGTATATCTCAATGGGAACCAAATCTACAAGTTTCCCGGCACACGTCCCCTTGTGGCCGAAGAGGATAAGGTGCTAGACATCGCCTTGAACGCAGGGCTGAACGTGCTGGTGTTCAAAGTGGTGAATGAAACCAGAGCCTGGAAGGGGTCTATCCGGTTCACCGATGCCCAGGGCAATCCGGTCAAGGGCATTAACGTGACGCTCGATCCGGAGGCCAAAGATTGACCATGAACCCTACCGGAGAGGAAACCCTTGTTTGCGTTGGCATCAGAAGGCATTCATCCGATGAGCTGGGTGCTCCTGACAAAGAACCCCGCAACAGCCCAATCTGCCTGATCGTTTTGCCTGCGAAAAGGCGCGCCGACAGGTGAAGTGAAGAAGCAAAGGAAACAGGACTATGAAAACCAATATGTTTTATCAGTACCACGCCGGATGGTGGTTCGGGAGACGATTAACGGCTGTAGCATCCGCCGGGATGCTTCTGGTGTTCACACGTGTGAGTCCAGCCGCCGAGCGCCAGGTATTGCGCGGGCATGTGCCGGAAGCCATCGCCCGGCTTAACCTGCGGCCAGTTGGCCGGCTGCCGGCCACCAAGCGGCTGAACCTGGCCATTGGTCTGCCGCTGCGCAACACCAACGCCCTCAACAAGCTGCTCCAGGACCTGTATGATCCGGCGAGCCCTCAGTTCCGCAGCTATCTGACACCGGAGCAGTTCACCGAGAGATTTGGACCGACCCAGCAGGATTACGATGCTGTCGTGCAGTTTACCAAACGCCACGGCTTGGACATCACTGTCACGCATCCGAACCGCGTATTGCTGGATGTAGCCGGACGGGTTGCCGACATCGAGAAGGCGTTTCAGGTCACGCTGCGCACCTATCAGCAGCCTACGGAAGCCCGCCAGTTTTTTGCGCCCGACGTTGAACCGTCCGTCGAGGCGGGGCTGGCGGTGCTCGATATCAGCGGCCTGGATAATTACGCCATTCCGCGTCCGGCGTTACATAGGTCATCGGCCGCAACTGCGTCCGGCTCGGGGCCAAGCGGCAATTATATGGGCAAGGACATGCGGAATGCTTATGCGCCCGGGGTCACTCTGACCGGCGCAGGCCAGATGGTTGGGTTACTGGAGCTTGAAGGCTTCTATCCGGGTGACATCACAACCTACGAGACTATGGCGGGGCTGCCAAACGTGCCGATCCATGTCGTTCTGTTGGATGGATTCAGCGGGATTCCTGCGACCGGCGATTTGGAATTAGTGGACGAAGTCTCCGTGGACATCGAAATGGCCATCTCCATGGCGCCGGGACTGAGCAACGTGGTTGTATTCGAAACGGGGCTGGACGGGAACCTCAACGACATTCTGAGCGCCATGACGGCCAGGCCGCAAATCAAACAATTTAGTTCCTCCTATGGACTCCTCAACCACGATGCGACGAGTCACCAACTCTTGGAGCAAATGGCGGTTCAGGGGCAGTCCTTTTTTTGGAGTTCGGGCGACGGAGACTCATGGGTCAACACCGTGCTTCCATTTAGTCCTGCTTCTGCGCTGACAGATGACCCGTACGTCACGAGCGTCGGCGGAACCAGTCTCACCATGAATGGTCCGGGGGCCTCTTATGCTTCGGAGAGGGTTTGGAACGATGGGAATGTCCCTCCCGGATGGAATGGGTCCGGGTACGTCGGAAGCGGAGGCGGGATCAGCGCCACCTACAAAACTCCAAGCTGGCAAAAGGGCCTCGACATGTCGGCCAACCGCGGGTCCATCACCATGAGGAATCTCCCGGATGTCGCGATTGCGGCAGACAATTTCGTGCTCGTCGGCAACGGTTCGATTCAGACCGGTTGGGGGGGCAATAGCATTGCCTCGCCGTTATGGGCGGGTTTCATGGCGCTCGTCAATCAAGAGGCCGCCGCCAATGGCCAACCGCCCGTCGGCCTTCTCAATCCCGCCATCTACGCCCTCGGCCAGAGCGCTGACTACACCAATAATTTTCACGACATCACCGTGGGCAACAACGCCACCGCCACCAGCGGCGGCTTGTACCCCGCCGTCCCCGGCTACGATCTCTGCACCGGCTGGGGCTCGCCCATGGGCAGCAACTTGATCCACTCGCTGGCCCTGCCCCAGCGCTTAGTGGTCGCGCCCAACTCAGCCCTTGCCTTTACCGGTCCCGTTGGCGGGCCGCTCAATCCGGGCGCGCTTAGCCTCTCACTCACGAATGGAAACGGCTTCTCACCCACCAATCGAGACCCCTCGCTCGACTGGAGCCTGGCCCTGGATGCCGCCTGGCTTACCGTCTCGCCCACGAGTGGAACTAACCTCGCGGGCGGCCCGGCCGCGGTTGTCACTGTAGCGCCGAACGTTCTGGCCAGCAATCTGGCCGCAGGCAGTTACACGGCCACTTTGTATTTCACCAACCTCAACGATCGGTCGGTCCAAACCCGTCAGGCCAACCTGGCGATCGTCACCCTCCCGTTCATCACCTCCCAGCCTACGAATCAAGCCTTCCTGGAGGGGATGACCGCCACCTTCAGCGTGGGAGTGGCCACCAACGCGCTGCTATACTACCAGTGGCAGTTGGATAGCGTGAGCGGCCCCACGAACTTAACGGACGGCGGCGGCATTTCCGGTTCAGCGACCAGCGCCCTGACCATCCAGAACGTTTCTGCGGGGGATGTGGGCGCCTACTCGGTGACTGTCAGCAACGCCGCTGGCTCGGTAACCAGTGGCATCGCTTCGCTGACGATTATCACGGGCCAGGCGCCGGTCATCGTCTCCGCGCCGGCCAGCCAAACCATTCTGCCTGGGTCAACCGCGACGTTCACGGTATCTGCCGCAGGTGATCCGCGGCTCTCCTATTTCTGGGAGCTGAACGGAACCAACCTAACCGACGCCGGCGACCTCTCCGGATCGGCCACCAGCACGTTAACCATCCGCAGCGCAACGGGTCCCAACGCAGGGAACTATTCAGTTCTTGTCACGAACAGCTTTGGGTCAGTCACCAGTGCTGTGGCGGCGCTGAACCTCACGGGCGTTACGAGTTCAGGAGTCGCCCTGGAAACCCTTTATTCCTTCACCACGAACTCCCTCGGCTGCCTCCCCTTTGGAGGGCTGGTTCAGGCCAACAACGGCAGTTTCTACGGCACTGCCAGTCTAGGTGGTCCCCAAGGCGTTGGCACAGTTTTCCAAATGGACACCAACGGCGTGGTGAAGCTCGTTTATGCGTTCCCGAACGGCAACTATCCCCCCAACGGCTCTTTGCCCTGCGCTACGCTGGTTCAGGGCACAAACGGTCTCCTGTACGGAACAGCGTCGTACGGCGGCGCCAACGGCAACGGCACGGTTTTCCGGGTGACTACGAACGGCGTCCTCAGCGCGGCTTGGTCGTTGAATGCCGCCACCAGTGGCTCGCAGCCCTGGGCAGGGCTGGTCCAGGGCCAGGACGGCAACTTCTACGGAACTACCTATGAAGGCGGAGCCTATACCTATGGCGCACCGTTGTGGGGCTACGGCACGGTCTTCAAAGCGACGGCCGGTGGCCTCGTGGCGGCCATTCACTCCTTCAGCTACGAGGATGGCGCGTATCCTTCCTCCACCCTTGTGCAGGGCAGCGATGGCGCTCTATATGGCACCACTCAGGGTGGAGGCACCAATGGGATCTCGGGCGCAACCCCCACAATAACGCCCGCCCCGACCCCGCCATCACGCGGTAAATGGGCGGCAAATCCAGGCTGGGGCACAATCTTCAAAATAACGCCCGGCGGCATCCTCACTTCTCTGCTGTCGTTTGCCAATACGAACGGCGCCTGGCCCTCCGCGGGCCTGGTCCAGGATACCGGCGGCAACTTTTACGGCACTACGGCTGCCGGCGGCGCCTACGGCGCAGGCACCGTTTTCAAGCTGGCTGCCGATGGCGCCTTCACGTCCCTTTACTCCTTCTCGGGCGGTGACGACGGCAGCAATTGCGCCGGCGGGTTGCTTCTGGCCAGCGACGGTAACTTGTACGGTGCAACCGTGGGTGGAGGCCTTTACGGCCTCGGCACTGTCTTCCGGATCACATCAGATGGCACGCTGGCGACGCTGGTCCAATTTGACGGCTACCAGGGCGCCAATCCCGAGGGCACGTTGATTCAGGGCGCCGATGGCCGTTTGTACGGCACCACCCAAAACGGCGGCGCCAACGGATTGGGCGCGATTTTTCGGCTCAGCATCGACTCCCCTCTCCAAATCACCCGCCAACCGCAGCCGCAACAGGCCTTCGCCGGCGACACCGTTACCTTCAGCGTCGCGACGTTCGGCAGCCAGCCGGTCTCCTACCAGTGGCTGAAGAATGGAACGAATCTGTCTGACGGCGGCAACCTCTCCGGCTCCAACACGCGCGCGCTGGCCCTCACCAACCTGGGCGTCGCCGATGCGGCCATGTATTCGGTGGTGATCAGCAACGCCTACGGTGCGGTGACCAGCGCCACCGCGCCGCTCGAAGTGATTTCCTCTCCTCCGTACGTCATCTCCGGACCGGAGGCCCAGACCGTGCTGGCCGGCTCGACCGTCGCGTTCAGCGTGGAGGCCAGCGGTGACGGACCCCTCTCTTTCCAGTGGCAAGAAAACGGGACCAATTTGCGCGACGGCGGCAAACTCTCGGGCTCGGCTACACCCACCTTAACCTTGGCGTCGGTTACCGCCGCGAACGCCGGCGCCTATTCGGTCATCGTCAGCAACGCCCTGGACGTGCTGTCCAGCCCCAGCGCAGTGCTGACCGTGCTTCCAGTCAACCCACCGGGAACCAGCTTGACGTTCCCGCACCTTTTGAGCGGCGGCACCGGTCCATTTAACCCCTACGCAGGCTTGATTCAGGGGACGGATGGCAATTTTTATGGCACGACTCTTAACGGCGGCTCCGGGCTCTATGGCGCCGCTTTCAAGCTCTATACCCTCGGCGAAGTTTTGAGCCTGCACTCCTTTACCGACGGCGTCGACGGGGCCACTCCCTTTGCCGGCCTGACCCAGGCCGGCGATGGCAACTTCTACGGTGCGAGTTTGAAAGGAGCCGGCCCGTCTCTCGGCACACTCTTCAGGATGACCCCAACCGGCGCCCTCACTCCCCTCTACAGTTTTGGCGGGAGCGATGATGGAGGCAATCCCCTTGCCTCGTTGGTGCAGGGCAGCGACGGCAACCTCTATGGCACCGCGTCCACGGGCGGCAGCAACGGCGTGGGCACCGTATTCAGCCTCAGCACCAATGGCCTGTTTACTCCGCTCTGGTCGTTCAACACGACTAATGGCAGTTCTCCGGCCGGCTCGCTGGTGCAAGGGAGTGACGGCAACTTGTACGGGACGACCTCCGCCGGCGGCACGCAGGATCTAGGGACGGTTTTCAGCCTGAGCACCAATGGGACCTTTAACTCGCTCGTCTCCTTCGACAATACTCGGGGCGCCTATCCCAGCAACGGCTTGGTCCAGGCTGCGGACGGCGCCTTTTACGGAACGGCTTCCAGCGGCGGCACCAACGGCGGCTGGGGCACCGTGTTCCGCCTGGCGGCCGATGGCACGCTGGCCACCCTCCATTCCTTCAATTACCAGGACGGCGCTTATCCGGTTGGCGGGCTGGTCCAAGCCACCGATGGGAACCTCTACGGCACGACTTCTCAGGGCGGCGTCGGCGGCCAGGGAACCGTCTTCCAAATCACTACCAACGGACTGCTAACCACCCTGCTCTGGTTTAACGGCACGAATGGCGCCAACCCTCAATCCTCTTTGATCCAGGCGCGTGACGGCTCCTTCTATGGCGCCGCCGAGTTCGGCGGCACCGAGTACAGCGGGTTCCCCGGCAGCGGCGATGGCCTTGTCTTCCGCCTGGCGCTCCCGCTGTTCCTAAGCAACCCCTTCACCCAGGCAAGCGCGACCGCGACGGCGCCCTATTCGGCCTCGCTGTCCACTAACGCCCTCACTCCACTCGATGATCTGTTGACCTTTGCCAAAGTCAGCGGGCCGGCCTGGCTCACTGTGGCCACCGACGGAACGCTTTCCGGCACCCCCGTCCTAGCGGACATTGGCGCGAACGTGTTTGTCGTCAGCCTCGCTGACACGAACGGTTGGTCCAGCACTGCGACCATGACCATCACCGTCTCGCTTTTGCCCTGGATCTCGATCTCGACCCAAGGCACAAACATTGTCCTGAGTTGGACCGGCGGCCAACCGCCCTATTCGGTCCAAACGGCCAACGGCCTGGCCAGTCCGGCTTGGCAAACCATCGCGGGTCCGATGACCAACACCACCTTGCTGGCGACGCCGTCCAACGCCGCCGCCTTTTACCGGGTCCAAGGGCACTGAACAAATGAAAACCACACTCACATCCATGAAAACCCAGCTCACGACACTCCATAACGGAAGCAGAACGTGCGCCATGACCGAGCCCGTGGGTGGCCGGAAGCCGGTCTTGGTTTTGCTGATGCGACTGCTCTGGGCAGCCGCGCTCGTGCCGCCGGCTTTTGCAGCACAGGCCGCAGTGGTCTTAACCACCCTTCATTGATTCGCGGCTTTCCCAAATGGCGCAAATCCCAATGGGCTGGTGCAGCGCAGCGACGGCTATTTCTATAGCACGACACAAGAGGGCGGCACGAACGGCGCTCGCTTTTTCTGCAGATGGCAACACGCTCGTGCTCGCGGGTGCAGAGAGCCTTCACACGTGGCGCGCCCCCTCATGGGCGGAGATTGAGGCGGCGGAGAATTTCGGCAACCTCTGGAAGCCGAACGAGTTTACAGGCCGTGCTGCCCGAGCGTATCGACACAGCGTCCGCTCCAACCAGCGGAGGAGAGCTGGGTAGATGGTGCGAAATTCCTGGTCAGTCATGCTTCCGCGTGCCCACAGCCAATTTGGCCTCCTCCGCCGTGGCCGCACTCGGCCAAACGGCGTCGCGGCCATCCCAAATCTGGCGGTAACTCTTCTTCTCTTCCTGCCGGGCAGGATTGCCGCCGTCGTCCTTTCCATCCTCACCGACAGAATACAGCAGGAAACCGTCATCACCTGGGCGCAGCCGATAGCGTAACGCCTTGCCGTCCAGGAAGTCATGGGGCAAGGCGCCGAGATATTCAGGAACCAGCTCGGAGAGCTGGGCGGGAAGCCTGCCGGTCCGAAGCCGGTAGCGTCGAATGCCCAACACGGTTAGAGCCATTTGCTGCTGCGTTTGGGCCTCCAGCGTCCTGCGGATCATCGAGTCGGTAATCGAGAAGTTCTCGACGGCAAACAAAAACCTCAGTCGGTCATAGCAGCCCAGTTTCTCCGTGCTCTCCAAGGAAAGCCTCCGATCCGGCCTGGGTTCGTCTTTGGTTCCAGCAAGCGCGGCCCAGCCGTTAGTTCGAGCCAGGCGTTCGCGTTCGATCATGAACTGCCACCGGTCCAGGGACGCAAGCTCGTCCTGGGCCAGCCAGGCCGCTCGCCACACTGGAAGGTGCAGCCAATTCAGGATGACGCCCCGTGTGGGCAGCGCCCCGAATGCCCCATCCGTCATCTCTTGGACCTTTTGGTGCGCCTGGATGACGAATTCCAGTTTCTTCTTCGAGTCTCCGATTTGCCCGTAGAAATCCAGCGTCATGGCCCGCTCCATTTCCATCGCAAATGCCATGTCCTTTACCAAATCGCAGGGCTGCCAGGCGGCTTGCAGAGAAGTCAACTGCGCGTCGCTCCAGCCGTCAGCCTGGAGTGCCTGCCACGTCGCATTGAACGCCAATGCAGCACAGGCTTGTCGAACCAACTGACAAATGATCAGTGGTTCTGGCGTCTGCTTGGCGGTTAGCGTCACCAGGGCAGTGAGGTCTTTATGCGCCGCCTCCAGGTTCCCTTGCTTCAGGGCATAAACAACAGACCCGCTCAGGAGTTGACAGGCCCACTTTACCTCCCCGATAGGCTTGAACTGAAAATCCACGAAGCCTTTCTCGTAATCGATGCCGCTGTCGTAGGCCGGTTTCTGGGCGGCGGATTCCAGCCGGGTTACGGTGTCTGGCGCCTGCTCCAGGCTCCGACCAAGCTCCTGCCAATCGTTGGTTGTTTTTCCATCGTTGGACCATTCCTCCAGTTTGGCCGCGACCACGGCCCGCCCCGGAGAGGTTAATCGCAACGACGGCGGCGCAATGTCCAGGTTGCTGACGATGCCCTCCGGTCGGTTGGTGAGGGCGAGCAGCGCCGCGAACACATTTTGCTCGGACGCGGGGCGCTTGGGCTTCAATTTGGCGAGAGAAAGCGCCTCCCCATTGAGGGCCAAGGCTTTTAAGCGAGTGTTCAACGCCCACTTGCCACGGATGCGTTCGGCCAGAAGGGCGAGCACCAACAGGAATGCCAATCCTGCCGCCAGGTATGCCAAACGTTTGCGCCAAGGCTTCATCAACCCATATTTATAGCAATCATGGCCTATTGTCTCGCCTGAAGGTGCGTCCTGGCTCGGCGGCGAACAACGATGCTGCGGCCCCGGAGATGAGTATCACGAAAATGAGGCTTCTACTGTCTTTGATCATGATGATGCGCTTTGATAGCCGCATGGCAGTGTGCTCACCCGACATGATGAAGGACCTCATGCATGCTGACGGTGTCACCGTCATCGTTTTTCAATTCGCGGAAAACAATGGCCGACAGGACGGTCAAACCGCCCAGGACGAGGAACGCGCGGTGGATGCCGTGAATCATTTCCGGCGCGCTGGCGTGAAAGCGGTCAGGAATGAACAACGCCGTGGCCAGCGACGCCGTCGCCACGCCGAAACTTATCGACATCTGCTGCATCGTGCTCGCGATGGTGCTGGCGCTGCTTGTCTGTTCCTCGGTGACGTCGGCGTAAACAAGCGTGTTCATGCTCGTATATTGCAGCGAGGTGAAGAACCCAAAGACAAGCGCCTGCGCGACAATGAGCCAAACGGGTGTGCCGGGGCCTATGGTCGCGAACAGGACTATGAGCAGACCGAGTATCATGGTGTTGGAAATCAATACGCCGCGGTAGCCAAAGCGCTTCAGAATGCCCGGCATCGTCATCTTGAGGCTCATGGCGGCCACCGCCTGGGGCATCATGAGGAGGCCGGATTGAATCGGCGTGAATCCGAGGCCCACCTGGTAGAGGAGCGGCAAAAGAAAGGGGATTCCCCCGATGCCCAAGCGGGTAAAAAAGTTGCCGCTGACCGACGCGCGAAAGGTCCGAATGTGAAACAAAGCCAGCCGGAGCAAAGGAAACTCGGCGCGGCTCGCGCGCAGCCCGTAGCCTGCCAGAAGAACGGCGGAAATCCCCAACAGCCCTAACATGCCGCGCCAGTTCAGCGTGTGCTCGCCAAACACTTCCAGCACATACGACAGCAGCCCGATGCCGGCACCGAAAAGGATGAGTCCGATAGTGTCGAGCGGATGGCTGTGTTCTCCACGATAGTCCGGGAGGTGCCGCCAGACCAGATACAAACCGAGCAAGCCAATCGGCAAGTTGACGAAAAAGATGACCCGCCAATGAAAGTATCCAACCAGGAGACCCCCGGCGATGGGGCCGAGCATGGGGCCAATCAGACCGGGTATGGCAACGAAGCTCATGGCGCGGATGAGTTCCGATTTAGCGAACGCCCGCACCATGGTGAGCCGGCCCACGGGCACCATCATGGCTCCGCCGCAGCCTTGCAGGATGCGGCACGCGACCAGGACGTGGATGTTGCTCGATATGCCGCAGAGAAACGACCCCAGGGTGAAGAGGCCAATCGCCGACGAGAACACCCGCCGTGTGCCGAAGCGGTCGGCCATCCAACCGCTGATCGGGATAAACACCGCCAAGCTCAGCGTGTAGCTCGAAAGCACGGCCTTCATGCTGAGCGGGGCAACCGCGAGCGCGTTGGCGATGGCGGGGACGGCCGTGTTTAAAATGGTCGTGTCGAGCGATTCCATGAAGAAGGCCACGGCGACGAGCCACGGCAACAATCGCTTCACGGGTTCGCCCGGCGCCGCAGGTGGCGCGGAGCCCAGACTGGAACCGGCCGGACTCACACTTGTGACCTGCGCGGGCAAGGCCGGCTCCAGGCCCGAACGTGTTCAGTACTCCCCCACATCAATCGGCTTCTCCTCGATCTGCTGTTTGAAAAACTGAGGATCTTTGAGGCTGGTGAAATTGCGCCGGTCGGACACCGGGTTGAATCCCGCGGCGTGGAGGTCGCTGGTCCGAATGTCGTGGCCACCACGCTGCAGGACCTCAACGGCGTTCCGAAACATCGCTCCGTTGAAGCTCTGAGGCTCGGCATGAGCCAGCACAATAAAGACATTCATGGAAAGGAAGCTTACTGGGGACGCAACTATCTGTCACGGAGGAAGCACAAGCTGTCGAAGTAGCGATATTGCCGCCAGCGTAACTGCGGGGCGAGCCGGACCCGGCCCCCCTCCGCCATCGCCTCCAGTGCAATTGAGCGGGCCACATCCTGGCTCGTTTTGACTTATGCAAACCGCTCCAGTTCGCGAGGCAATTGGACCGCGTCGCCAATGTCCAGCTTATTGATTCAAACGAAAGAATTCCCTCCGAGTGCTTGTTGGCATGGACATGAAAATGCCAGTCGAATTCGTCACGTAGCCATAGGGGGCCAGGCTCCATGTGATCGGCTCGCTCAAATCCGATTGGTAGATCTGGAGGTCGGACCCGAACAACGGCCATGCCACCACCGCATTCGTCCCCGAGGCGCGGATGCTCAATTGCGGCTGAGGCGCCGGATCGTAAGGCCCCACCGGGCCGTTGGTGCTTGTGCTTTCAAACGCGCCGATGTCACGGGCAGCCGCGCGGATGCGCCACTGGCAATTCGTGATTTCGTTCCGATAATATTCCCGGCCCGGCAAGCCATACACTGCCGCGTCCGCCGCGCCGATGCACACGCTTCCATTGGTCAGCGTGTAATCCTTGAGGGCCGCGTCGCGGAAGCCCGGCGAGGCGGCTTCCACCGAGCCGGTCAGCGGCCCGGCGCTTGCGCTGGTTTGCAGCCAATTGTTCACACCTGTCACCGTCGCCGCGCCGGTATCTTCAATCAACAACGGAGTTTTTGTCCCGTAGATGATATTGTCGGAAACCTCCGCGTTCATCTGCGTGCCGTCGGCGTTCGAGACATGCACGAACGCAGAATTCGTGTTTACGCCCACAAAGGTGTTGTAAAGGGCGCGCAGGGACAGTGTCAGGCTGGCCAGCCCGGCGTCGTTGTAAATCGCGACGACCTGCGAATGATTGCCCGGCAGACTGTTCTGCACAAAGACATTCCCGCGCAAGGTCATCGTCTGGTTGAACGGCCCCGCGCCGCTGAAGTCGTCGTCCGTCATCAGGTCGCCCTCGTAATTCATCGCCCGCGCAAACCAATTGTATTCCAGCGTCGAGTTCCGGCAGCGGATATGAAAGTTCTGCCCCTGCACGCTGTCATGCACATAGCAATACCGCATCGTCAGATAGCCGCCATAGACGTAGATGTTGTGAGTGGGCGACGACAACGAGGCGTTGGTGTTGCCATTGGCGTTGAACTCACAAAACTCCACCGTCGCCTCGCTGTCCTGGGTGCCGCCGGTCAGGCCGTTGTCATTCAAGGTGAACAGGCAGTCCTTGAGGTAAAGGTTCGTCGTGCTGTTGTAATAACGGATGCCGGCCGAATTGAATGACGCCGTGCGGCAATGGCGGAACTCGATTCCCGAGAGACTGTAATTGGCCGCGCCGCTGAATTGCCATCCGCCACGGCCACGGTCGCCGGCGGTGTAACTGCCCGGCGCATTCTCGACCAGGTTCGTCCCAAAATCCCAGACCGGCGGATTGGTGGGGTATTGGGCGTGGATGAGGATGGGATTTGTCGGCGTCGCCTGCTGGGTGAGATAGACGCGGAACGCATAGGTGCCGGGCGCGATCACGACCTCGTCCCCGGGATTGGCGCCTTCAATCTTGGTGTAATTGTCGTTCGTCGTGACGGTGATAACGGCGGCTCCGGCGCCGCCCAACCCCAAACACATCCAGAGCGCGAACACAACCTTCCAGCCCAGGGACCAGCCGCGACACTTCATGCTCGAAGCCTAACACACGCTTGTTGCCCATCAAGAAGTCAGAAAATAGACCGAAGCACGCCGCCCTCCGCCCGCAGGGCGGCTCCATTGACCGCGGACGCGAGCGGGCTGGCGACAAAGACGACCAACGCCGCCACCTCGTCGGTGGTGGCAAACCGGCGCAGCAGCGAGCTTGGTCGCACGGACTGGAAAAACTCCCGCTCGACTTGCGCGGGGGTGATCTGCTTCGTCTTGGCCATCTCGGCGATGAATCCTTCCACGCCCTTGGAACGGGTCGGGCCGGCCAGAATCGTGTTCACCGTCACGTCTGTGCCGGCGGTGGTCTCGGCCAGCCCCCGTGCCAAGGCGACCTGCATGGTCTTTGTCACCCCATAGTGGATCATCTCCACGGGAATGTTCACGGCCGATTCGCTGGAGATGAAAATGATTCGCCCCGAATTGCTGGCCCTCATGCGCGGCAGGTAATGGCGGGAGAGCCGCACGCCGCTCAGGAAGTTCGTCTCAATGGTCGCCAGCCAATCCGCGTCGGTGATCTCCTCGAACGGCTTGGGTTCATAGACGCCCAGGTTGTTTACCAGGATGTCGAGCTGAGGGAAACGGCGGGCCGTCTCCGTTGTCCCCTCCGTCTTGGCGAGATCCACCGGGAGCGATTCGAGCCGGGCTGCTGGGACCGCAGCGCGGATTCCCGCCACGGCATCGGCGACGCGTTTCTCGCTTCGGCCATTGATGATGACCCGGGCGCCTTCGGCCGCCAGGGCCTTTGCAATGGCGAAGCCAATCCCAGCCGTCGAGCCGGTGACCAGAGCGAGTTTGTCTTCGAGGTGCAGTTCCATGGCTGGAATTTAGACCGAGTCGATCCCGTCGTCCAGGGCGCCTGCCGGACCCGCAGGGCCTCGCTCGCGGTTTTCAACCGCTTGCGGAGCCGCGGACCATCGGAAGTCTGAGGCTCAACGCAACCCGATAAATCCCAAAAAGTGGGAAAGGAGTGAGAAAGCGATGAAGCCTTTCAGCCAAGCTGGCAAGGGGCCAAATGGGCACAGAGCGACCGTGATAGAGCATAAAGAGAGCGCTCAACTATTTACTACTTTATCACAGATGCGCTACCGATCGATGCATCCATCAGGTGTGTGTAGCGATGACACTCATGTCGTAAATGGCTGTGGGAGAGTTACTTGAAACCGAACAAGCCGGGGCTCCCTGGACGGCGTTTGGATCTCCGCACGCCTGAAATGAGCAAGTATGAAACGGGAGAATCGTCGTAACTCGTTGAGCTGCAACGGACCAACCGACTTTTGCGTCCATAGAAGAATTGACCACGGATTGCACGGATTCCACGGATCAGGCGATCGTGGATTCCGGCCCATCCGTGAAATCCGCGAAATCCGTGGTTGAGACCTCCAAGGAAGTGTCGCTGTAGTGCTAATGGTGGTTGTATCAAGGTGTGCCCCCCCGACCAAGCGATTATGAGTCGTCTTGAGGCCGGCCTTCAGGCCTGTTTTCATCGCGATTTCCCCTTCATCTTCAGCAGCCTACGTCGACTTTCCGCCCCAGGTATTCCAGCTCGGGCCTTACCGCTTTGTCCAAATCCGCCTTTAAGCCGGCCTGGTGGATGTAGAGGCGAGCCAACGCGCTCGGATCTACGTAAACCTCGGCGGCCGTCACCCGCGCTCCTCCTCCCAGAACTGGCGGGTTTCATCCGCCGAAAGGGGGGTGGGCTGCCGTTTCAGCAGCCGTGAGTAGTAATCAGGCAGGCGTGTGCGCTGTTCATGCCTGGTCGGCAGCAACCGGATAGCGTAGGCGGGCTCGCCGCGGTCCGTGATCACGACTTCGCCGTGTTCCTCGATTCGTCGCTTCACCGCGCGGAAGTCGGTCCGCAGCTCGCGGATGGTGGCGGTATTGGCTTCAGCCGTTTCCAACCGGGTCCTGCCGGGGTGGTTTTCCCCTACCTTCCCCTCCACCGCTTCGGGACCAGCCGGTATTTCGGCACGCCTCAGCCAAGGTCCGGATAAAGTCGTGCCGGTCCACGTCGTCCGGGAAAATGTCGTCGCGCTGGTCTATCCCGCCATAGCCTCCGCGGAGGCGGATCGCCATGGCTCCTGAGGTGATACATCCCGCCAGGGTACTCCAGTCGAAGTTTGCGCGGCATCTTGGCGAGATCGAGGGGTCAGCACCACTCGTCAGGCCTGAAGAGGGGCTTTTCTACGGTCTGCGCCATGCATGGAGGATTCGGTAAATATCCTGATGGGTCAGGGCCCGACCCACTTCCCGGGTGCTCCCAACCCTCCAACTGCCCATACGAATTCCTCGATATCCTGCCTTGACGGAGTCGACAAGGGCGCCTTGAATCGGTTCGTTATGAGAAGATTGTGGTCGCTCAGGGTTATGGGGGCGCCGGCGGTGGGCCCAGGACAATGAGACCCATTGCCCGAGTCATTGTTGACGAATGTGTCGGCCCGGGCTCTGCATTGATGGATCGGTTCCAGGCCATGTTCGCACCGACGCAGCGGGTCGAATTTGTGCGCTTGACCGAATGCCACCGGGGGATTCCGGACGTCGAGGTGCTGCGCCAGTTGCTCGGTCCTGACACGATCCTGCTCACAAATGACCGCGTCTTGCACAATCAGGCCTGTGATCTGGGTTTTCGCTCCTTTACGCTCGATGATCAAGGAAATATCCGGCGAAAGAAGTTGCCGGGCATTTCCGCGGCTGAGCCGGTCGCCATCGCTGGACGCAGTGAACTCAAATCTGACTATGTCCACCCGCCCCATCCACTGGCCCGGGCACTCAAGCAAGACCTGTCCGAGAAGGCGTTCGAGCGTTACCGCACCCGGCGGCGGCGCATTCGCAGCTACTTTGGAGCAGAGACGAACATCGCCGGCGCGGCGGTGACGATTGGCGCTGCCGCGGCCGGCAAAGGATGGCTCTGCGGATTCGCTCTCAAATTGGCTGGCAAATCTGGAGTCAAAGGGCTTCACGCCAGCGAAGGATACAGCCTCTCCCCAACGGCGCAAGCAACCCCAGCCTGGTGCGTCATTCACGCGCTGCGCGAACTCTATCTGCTCCAACTGGAGGCTGTCCCCGCCCAGCTTTATATCATCCCGGCCGCATCCCTCGCGCTTTGCGAAAAACTGCTCGGATCCCCGGCCCCTGCCGGGGCAATCGCAGATACCCAGGCCCTTTGCCGATTGCTGAAAGGCTTGGCTGCCGTTCAGCTTCTGCCTTGTGCGAAGGGGCCTTTCAGGGACCGCATGGATCGGAAGCTCGCTCAACTGGCCCGCTCCCACAGTAACGAACTGGTTGCGGTTCCGTTCGCCCAAATAGTCACCGCGCTCAACAATCAGAGCTGACCCGGAGCTGTTGGACGGACATTTCCATGATAGCTTGGGGACCAATGCTTGACCCCTCGGCGCCTTTGGTAAATCTCCTCGGCATGACACGTCATTCAAGTCCCTTTGTGAATCCGCAGCGCGCGCTTCTGCCCATGCTCTGCCTCTGCACCGCCGCCTTTTGCGCTGAGTTGCCGGAAGAAAAGCCACTTTGGCCGGTCGCAGGTTTCGAGAACCCGGTTTGCTATGGCGTCAAGGAAACCGTCAAACCGAACCGCGCGTCCAACGCCTCGCTGTCGGGGTCCAACCGGGTTTTTAGTTTCGTCGCCGAGCCCACTTACGGCATTCACCAGGCGCCGAAAGCACAGGCCACCGGCGTGGGCTTGGTGATCTGCCCCGGCGGCGGGTATCGCGACGTGTGGCTGGACCGCGAAGGGCATGACCTCGCGTGGTGGCTGAAAGGCAAGGGCATCACTTCGCTCGTTCTCAAGTACCGCACCAACGACGGCGGGCAAGGCGACGACCGGAAATACCTTTGGGATGTTTATCTTCCGGCCGTGTTTGCTGATGCCCGCCAGGCCATCCGCATTCTGCGTTCCCAGGCGGCTCATCCAAACCCACCCCGACCGCGCCATGGGCTATGTCATCGTGCCGAATACTCGGTCTTCGTTCTGGCGCTATCAATGGATTGGCGGGGGAAAACCAGCAGTTCCCCAGGACTCAAAGGGGGTACAGAAAGGGGACAGACAGAAATCGGTGATTTACATTTCGAATGAGCCAATATGCTTGAAACCCGCATGGATAAAGGGGGTTTTCTTGGTGGGCCCAGAGGGATTTGAACCCCCGACCAAGCGATTATGAGTCGCCTGCTCTAACCCCTGAGCTATGGGCCCATCCAATTGATCTTGTCCGTTACAAGACGCCAGGCAGCTATTTCGCCCGGGTTCGCATCCAGGGCAAGCTTTTTCTCATCGCCTAACGAACGCAAACCCCGATCAACAGCAGCGTAAACGACGGGCAGTCTCCTGCAGGCCCCAACCGTCAACGGCCCGTGGACAACCAATTCGGCTGTTTCGCCCTACACGAACACGCCGACTGGCGCGCAGCAGTACTACCAGGCGCAGCCCAACCCGTAACCCGGACGGGCGCCGCGACAACGTCAGTCATCGTGTATCTTACGAGCCGCCCAGGGCGAGCGTCCGGATTGCCACTGCTCCGCCAGACCCGCACGCCATCCGTTCGGTAATCGCCTGCAAACCCTTCTTCCACCAAGGCAAACGTTGGACCAGAACATTTGGGCAATAGGAGGCACAAAAACCCAATCCAGGCCGACAAGGACGGGATGCGCCCGCCGATCTCGCAAAGCGACGAATGAGCTTGCCCTTCACGCGCATTCGTGCGAATAAAGCCAGTCAATGGCGGGAGAGATGGCAGAGTGGTTTAATGCGCACGCCTGGAGAGCGTGAGTGCCTAAAACGCACCGGGAGTTCGAATCTCCCTCTCTCCGCCAGGTTCATTGCGGAGCATAATGATTGCCGGGTATCCGTTTCGGGTCTCGCATCTGTCATGGCGTGGTTTGACTTGGGCCTTCGCCCGTCCGCTCAGCGTCCGCTGCCCCAGGCCCTGCGGGCCCAGGCATCCAGGGCCTCGTATTTGTCTTCCCAGGTGGTGTACATGGCTCCGACGATGCCCGGTATGCCCTTGGTGTTGTCGAGCCATTTGGCGATGGCGGTTCCGTCCTCGTCCCCGTCATAGTAGCCGGAGAGGATTTGCCTGAGGCCGAGGTCGGCGAAGAACTTGCAGTTTTTGCCCTCGAGACCGCCGTGCCAATTGACGATGCCGACGTCTTTGTCGAGGCCCTTCCAGGAACCGGCGAGGGCGCCGTTGACGGCGTAGTAGTGGTCCACGGCGTTGTGCATCGGGTCGAACATGTCGCTCCAGACCCAGATTTCGGCGTCAGGACGCGCGCTGCGGATGATGGCGGCGGCCTGGCGGACATTCCAGGCCAGCAATTCCCCCGGCGTCATCTGTTTGCCCTGGCAGAGGGCGCACTGGTTCATCACGCGCATTTCGTCGTGGGACATCAGGTAAGCCGCCGGATGGAACAGTTCATCGGCCCGTTTGACCTCCTGCCGCCAGTCATCGAAGATTCTGGGTTCGCTGATGCAGCTTGTCAGGCGGTCTTCATAGACGATGAGGGGGTGGTAATAGCTGACGCGCAGGCGCGCGCCCTCGTGGATGCCGGAGGCGGGGGTCAGTTTGATGACCGGCCCCTCGGCGTGGAAGGCCCGCCAGGGATGAAGCTGGGGGTCGATAATCGGCTGGTAGTCGCGGCCCTCTTGCCAGGCAGTCCCGTCCTCGCCTCGCACCGCCACCGGGCACCCGGGCCGGCGCAGCACGTTCACCAACCCGATTTCCTCGACCCGCAGGTCGTCCCACCAGAGCTTGCCATCCTTGCCCGACCACGAGCCCAGGCAAAGAACGCCATCGCGGTTCTCCAAGCTGTTGAAGACCAAGTCGTACCGTTTCCAATCCTGGGTGCGGTCGGCATGAAAGGTCTGGAAGTTGATCGAGCGCTGGCCGTCGGAGGTCAGCACCTTCACCTCGGGGTCCGCCGGAGAGAGGTTCTCAGTCTTGACCCAGACGGAGATGTGGTATTGCCGGCGGGGCTCGAGGTTGAGAGGCTGGAACAATCGGCAATGACGGTACTGGTTCTTGCCGATGTTCTCCATCCGGAGCGAGGTCGTCCCGTTGTGGACCACTGTGTGGTCGGCAAAGCTGGTCACCCCTTCGTCATCCTGGAAGGTCCAACCCTTGAAGTGGTCGCCCGCAGTTTCCTCAAAATCGCCGTTCACGACTTGGGTAGGATTATCCGCCTGGAAACGGGCAATCCCGCCATGCGCCACGAACAGGGCGTCCTTCGAGAGGACTCCTTCGGTATAGTTGGGGTCGTGCGCGCCGCCCATGACTATGGCCACCAGGTCGAGGGCGTTCTGCCGGGCCGCCCGCTTCAACTCCGCCGCTTTTCCCGGGGCAACGTTGTAGGAAAAGACAACCCCGTTGTAACCGTCCGCCTTGGCGCGTGGGAACCGGGCGATCATTCGCTCGACCTCGTTGGGGTTGCTCATGTCCCGCCAGACGAACAGCCACCGTTTCTGCATCGCCGCCGCAGGCCCGTCGGCCGCCGCCTGCGCCGTGCCCAACAAGCTCAACCAGGCGAGTCCGGAGACAACCACCGCCATCAGTGTTGCGCCTGCCACGCTCAAGGGGGAACGGAATTGCGCTCTCAATGATGCGCAACGGGAAGAAGACGACATTTCAGTCATGCCTGGCAGGATACCTACCCGGCAGGCCCGGTCAAGAAACAGCGATCCGAGTGGCGAGTGTCGAGGGCATTTCAGGTGTTTGAATAGCCTCTCGGACCAGTTTCCTGACTGTAGGAGACTTCTTACGCTCGTCTCCTGCAATGGCTTGCGGAGGTCTGAACCGCCCCGTCCCGAGGGCCCTTGCCAGGCGCCGCGTGATTACAGTAGGCTTGCGGGCATGATTGCAGCACGATTGATTTTGCCGGCACTTTTGCCCGCGTTGGGCGTTTTTGGTTTCGCGGCGGAACCGGGGGCCAAGGGAGGGCTGACGGCGGAGCAGCAGAGCTGTGTGGCGAAGGGGAAGCGGTTCGAGCGGGCGGGGTGGATTTACTTGCATGTGGAAGGGGCGGCGGGCGACAGGGGATTTCAGCATGGCTATCTCCTGGCAAAAGAGATAGCAGAGGGATTGAGGATGACACGAGTGTCGTGGGAACATGAGAGCGGGATGGAGTGGGAATGGCTGGTGAAACGGGCGGCGGCGATGTTCGTGCCGAAGATCGACGCGGAAGACCTGGCGGAACTCGACGGGATAGCCGAGGGGGCGCGGGCGGCGGGGGTCGAGGTGTCGCGGGATGAGCTGATTGCATATAATGGGATTGCGGAACTGCAAGACTATTGGTGGCCGATCGAGTTGAGGAAGATCAAGGATGCGCCGGTCAACGGGCCGGGGCGGCAGTCGTGCAGTTCCTTCGTCGCCACGGGAAGTTGGACCAGGGACGGCAACGTGGTGCTGGGCCACAATACGATGCAGGGCTATGCCGACCCGCTGCCGTTGGTGGTCGAGGACATCGCCCCGCTCAAGGGGCATCGGATTCTCTGGCAGACGACGGCGGGGTGGATTCACAGCGGGACCGACTTTTTCATCACCGACGCGGGGCTGGCCGGCTCGGAGACGACCATCGGCGGGTTCCAGGGGTTTGACACCAATGGGATTCCGGAGTTTACGCGGATGCGGCGGGCGACGCAGGACGCGGGGTCGATCGAGCAGTGGTGTGAGATCATGAGGCGGGGGAACAACGGCGGCTATGCCAATGCCTGGCTGCTGGGGGATGTGAAGAGCCGGGAGATTGCGCGGCTCGAGCTGGGGTTGAAGTTTGTCGGCTACGAGAAGAAGCGGGATGGCTATTTCATCGGGTCGAACGTGGCGGAGGACCGGAAGATTCTGAAGCTGGAGACGGACGACAATGACGAGGACATCCGGCTGTCGTCCGTGGCCAGGCGGGTGCGATGGAGACAATTGATGAAGAAGCACGCGGGCAGGATTGATCTCGACCTTGCCAAGCGGTTCGAGGCGGACCACTTCGACACCTTCCGAGGGAAGGTGTGGCCGGGGAGCAAGACGTTGTGCGGCCATTTCGAGCTCGATCCGGAGGCGAGCGGGCGCGGGGTCCCCTTTGAATGCAGCGGCACGGTGGATGGAAAGGTGGTCGACGCGGCGATGGCCAAAGGGATGTCGTTTGCGGCGCGGTGGGGAACGGCGTGCGGAACTCCGTTTGTGGCCCGGAAGTTCCTGGCGGCGCATCCGCAGTTCGAGTGGATGAGCGGGGTGCTCAAGGACAGGCCAGGGCAGCCGTGGGCTGTCTTTAGGGCCGGAGAATAAAACAATGAAAACCAGGCTCCCTTGCCGCCAGACGGTTGCCATGCTTGTCCTCGCGACACTCCTGGCCGCTCAAGCTATCGGGGCCGGCCTCTCTGCGAATTGGCCGCAGTTCCGCGGACCGGACGGGCTGGGGGTCGCTGACCCTCCGGGCCTGCCCGACCGCTGGGGCGCCAACGAGAACGTCGCCTGGAAGGCCGAAGTGCCCGGACGCGGCTGGTCCTCGCCAATCGTTTGGGGCGAGCGCGTGTTTGTCACCACGGCCGTCAGCGAGGGCGAGGTCGAGCCGGCCAAAAAGGGCCTCTACCTCGGCGGCGAGCGCAAGGAGATTCCCAAGGCCGAGCATCGCTGGCTGGTACTCTGCTTCGATCTCAACTCCGGCCGCGAATTATGGCGCCAGGAGGCGCACCGCGGCCTGCCCCCGAATCCATTGCACGTGAAGAACACCTACGCCTCCTCGACGCCGGTGACCGATGGCGAACGCGTCTATGCCTGCTTCGGCAATGCCGGCTTGTACTGCTACGACATGGCGGGCCGGAGACTCTGGTCCACCAACTGGCCGCCGGTCAAAACCCGCAACGGATGGGGCCCCGCCGCGTCGCCCGTGCTCTGCGAGGGCCGCCTGTTCCTGGTGAGTGACAATGACGAAGAATCCTTCGCCACGGCCCTCGATGCAAAGACCGGCGACCAGCTCTGGCGTGTCCAACGCGACGAGAAGAGCAACTGGGCCACGCCTTCGGTGTGGCGCAACGACCAGCGAACCGAACTGATCACCTCCGGCACCGGGCGCGTCCGCTCCTACGACCTCGACGGCAAGCTCCTGTGGGAGCTGGGCGGCATGTCCTCGATTGACATCCCGACGCCCGTCTCCAACTCCAACCTGCTCTACGTCTCCTCCGGCTTCGTCGGGGACAAAGTCCGGCCTGTGTTCGCCGTCAAACCGGGCGCTTCCGGCGACATCACCCTCAAGCCCGGCCAGACCAACAACCAGTTCATCGCCTGGTATCAGCCCACCGCCGGGCCTTACAATCCCTCGCCCCTGCTCTACGGGGACTACTTTTATGTCCTCTTCGACTTCGGCTTCCTGAGCTGCCACGACGCGCGCACCGGCCGCCAGGTTTACCAGAAGCAGCGCATCCGGGAGGGCGCCACCTCCTTCACCGCCTCACCCTGGGCGGCCAATGGCAAAATCTTCGCGCTGAGCGAAGACGGCGACACCTTCGTCTTCCAGGCCGGCCCCGAATACAAGCTGCTGCGCATAAACTCCCTCGACGAGATGTGCTTGGCTACCCCGGCGATTGCCGGCCCTTGCCTGGTCATTCGCACGCTGACCCGGCTGTATTGCCTTCGGGAGCATTGAAACGCGAACATCGATGTCGTACGAAACCGCCCCGAACCAAAGCATTCACGCTCGTTGAGCTGCTGGCGGCCGCTGTTGTTGCCGCCGTCCTGGCCGCGTTCCTGTTGCTCGAGACCAACACGCAGGCCGGCTGGACGCGCGAGTTGCACAACTGCCAAGGCAATATCCTCCTGGTTGACGGCAGCGTTCAGCAGGTCGCTTCTTCCGGTCTCAGGAGGCTGCTTTCCGCCAGCGGCGCGACCAACCGCCTGGCCATGCCGTGAGGGCGCGTTGGGCAGATTTGCGGAACCGAATCTGGAAGTGGGGCGGACTGCTTTTGATGAGTTCAGCGGTTTTTCTCATGCTGCGCTATTTTGAATACAGCCAGGTCTATCACCCCGACCGCATCCTCAGCGCAACCGGCGCCGAACTCGGCCGGCCTTTCGAGAGTGTTTCTTTCGCCGCCAGCGACGGGGTTGAACTGAACGGCTGGTTTTTCCCGGGCAATACGAATTCGGGGCGGGCGCGACTGGCGGTGCTGGTTTGCCATGGCAATGCCGGCAATATCAGCCACCGGCTCGGGTTATGCGAGGCGCTGCTGGCCACCGGCGTGAGCGTCTTTGTGTTCGACTACCGCGGCTATGGCCGGAGCCGGGGCCACCCGTCCGAAGAGGGCACGTATCGGGATGCCCAGGCGGCCCACCATTGGCTGCAAGGCAAGGGGTTTTCAGGCGACCGTGTGATCGCCTTCGGCGAATCGCTCGGCGGAGGCGTCGCCAGCGAGTTGGCCCTGCGGGAACGGCTGGGCGGACTGGTCCTGCAAAGCACCTTTACCAGCATCCCGGATGTCGGTTCGGAGTTGTTCCCCTGGCTGCCGGTGCGCTGGCTCGTTACCCTCAAATACAATACCCTGGCCAAACTCCCGCGCCTCAAACTGCCCCTGCTGGTCATGCACAGCCGGGCAGACGGGCTGATCGGGTTTCATCACGGCGAAAGGAATTTCGCCGCCGCCAATCCGCCCAAGCTGTTCTGGGAACTCAAAGGGGACCACAACGACCTGCTCCTCGACCCCCGGCGGCTCATCGCCGGCATCGAGAAGCTCCTCCAAATGGTCGAGCGGGACAAAGGATAGCCGCGCCAGATTCCTTCGGAACCAACAACTCCGGCAGCCTTGAGAACGCCACTGCCAGAGTCTATTATGCGGGGGACATGAATAAAGCGCATCTCTTGCACAGGCAAAAAGTTCAGAGGCGGGTCCGAGACCTCAAAGTTCAAGCTTCAATTCTCAATAATCCTCAATACCTTACAGCGCTGTGAGACCCTTTAGCTGCCCTGCAAAGGCCCTTTGCCTTTTGGCGCCGCTGCTTCTGTTCGGCGGACGGGTCCACTCGGCGCCCTCTTTGCAGCCGGCGGTCGAGGCCGAGGAAGACGTTTATGCCTTCGAACCGGCCGATAACGGCGCCGGGCCGCTTTGGTGCAGTGGGTCCACCTGCCTGGTTCGGAGCGGGACCAATGCTTTTGCCAGCGGGCTTGAAACGCTCAAGGACCTCAAGCCCCTGAACAACTGCCGCTGGCTGCTCTTCCAGCGCGCCGGCGACGGATGGCAGCTTGCCCAGGCCGACGCCTCCGGACGCACCCGCGAACCCTGCCCGCTGGCCGCCTTTGCCGGCGGTTCACTGTTCCTGTCCGTCAACCCAACCCTGGCGCCCAGCAACACCTACGCCGGCCCGGCGCAACCGGGAATCCTCCAATTCTCCGCCAGAGATGTCCGGGCCCCGAGCCGGCACTTGTTGCCGGTCTGGGACGGAAGCCCCGCTTTTACCGAGCACTCCTACCGCAGTCTCGCTGCCGACGGACCCCAAGGCGAGTTGATCCTGTTTCAGAACATCGGCTATACGCACGCCGAATGGACCTTCCGCGACCGCGCCGGCAACTGGTCGGCCCGGGGCCGCTTGGCCTGGCCCGCCGGCCCGGATTATCCCAAACCGGAGCCCATCCGCGTCTGCTACCCGGATGTCGCGCTCAAAAACCGCGCCGTGCATTTTTGCGGCGTCAGCGATATCGTCGAGCCCTATCCCGAATGGCGCGCCTTCAAAAAGCAGCTCACCGGCAGGGACTGGGATTATGATTTTCGCCGGCTCTTCTATACCTGGACACCGGACATCACACGGGACAAGTTCCGGGACTGGGTCGAGATTGCCAGCCGCGACAAGACCTGCGGCTGGCTCTCGCCCGGCGACCTGTGGGTCGCGCCCGACGGCGCGGCGCACCTGGTCTGGACCGAGCGGGCGCTGGACGAACGTCTGCGCCAGAAGTTCTTTCCCGAGGCCAGGCAGAGCCATGCCCTCAACTACGCTGTCGTACGCGAAGGCAGAGTCGTCCTCCGCCGCACCCTTCTGGTCGCCCAGGAAGGCAGGTCCAACGAAATCCCCTCCGCCCCTCGTTTCCAGGTCACCCCGGACAACCGCCTGTTCGTCATTTTCTACGTCCAGGGAACCCGGAGCGACGGCAAGGCGGTCTCCGAGAATCGAGTGCTGGAGATGCTCCCGGATGGCGAGCCTGGCCCGGCTGTCCCGATTCCCTTCAAGCACCCCTTGACCTCCTTCTTTACCGCCACCGTTCGAGGCGGTTCGCCGCCGGCCAGGACTCTGGATTTGCTGGGCCAGCGCTCCGGCGCGCCCCTGGCCATCAGCTACGCCCGCGTCCGGCTCTGGTAGTTATGAAGATACTGATGATCTATCCGCAGAATCCGGACTCGTTCTGGAGCTTCAAACATGTCCTGCGGCTTGTCTCCAAGCGCTCCGCCTTTCCGCCCCTGGGCCTGCTGACCGTCGCCGCGATGTTGCCGGCCGACTGGCCGGTCAAGCTCATCGACCTGAACGTGGAACGGCTCAAAGACAGCGACCTGCGCTGGGCCGACTACGTCATGCTCAGCGCCATGATTGTCCACACAGATTCGGTCAAGGAAATCGTGGCCCGCTGCAACGCCCTCCACAGGCCGATCATTGCCGGCGGCCCCCTCTTCACGACCGGCCACCGGGATTTCCCCTCGATCCAGCATTTCGTCCTGGGCGAGGCCGAAGACCTCATCCCCCAACTGACCTCCGACCTGCTGGCCGGCACAGCCCGCCCGCTCTATCGGGCTGCGGCCCCGCCCGACATCACGCGCCGGGTCGTGCCGCGCTGGGACCTCATCGATTTCAAGCATTACGTCACTATGGCCGTCCAGTTCTCACGCGGCTGCCCCTGCGACTGCGAGTTCTGCGACATCATCATCATGAACGGCCGCGTGCCCCGCACCAAGACCCCCGCCCAACTCATCGGCGAACTGGAAACCCTCCGGCTGCAGGGCTGGAAAGACATGGTGTTCCTGGTCGATGACAATTTCATCGGCGACAAGAAATGCACCAAGGCGCTCCTGCGCGAGATCATTGCCTGGCGCCGGCGCGTCCGGCCCGGCATGGGCTTCTTCACGGAGGCCTCCGTCAACCTGGCCGATGACCCCGAACTGTGCGACCTCATGGCCCGCGCCGGTTTCAAAAAGGTCTTTGTCGGCATCGAAACGCCCCTCGCCGAAAGCCTCCAGGAATGCCACAAGCTCCACAACCAGGGTCGCGACCTGGTCGAGTCCGTCAAAACCCTCCAGCGCGCCGGCATGGAGGTCATGGGCGGCTTCATCGTCGGCTTCGACAGCGATCAGCAGGACGTCTTCAAGCGCCAGTTCGACTTCATCCAGCGCTCCGGCGTCGTCACCGCCATGGTCGGCCTGCTCCAGGCCCTGCCTCAGACCCGGCTCTACCACCGCCTCCTGCGCGAGGGCCGCCTCGAAACCGCCGCCACCGGCAACAACACCCAGGCCGTCCTCAACTTCAAACCCAAGTTGAACCGCGAGTTCCTTCAGGCCGGTTACCGGGACCTGATGAAAAAGCTCTACGAGCCCAAAGCCTATTACCAGCGCATCCGCACCTTCCTGGACCAGCACCGCCCGCGCGGGCCTCACGTTCGGCTCTCCCCTGCGGACCTCCGGGCCTTCCTCAAGTCATTCTGGCTTCTCGGCATTGCCGAGCGCGGCCGCCACAATTACTGGCGCTTCTTCTGGAGCACCGTCATCCGTCATCCCAACCAACTCCGCTGCGCCGTCGAACTGGCCGTCATCGGTTACCATTTCCGCCGCGTCGCCAGCCGCCTCTAGAGCCCTTGAATCTCGAAACAGGATGCAGCCCCCTCAAGCGATTGATATCAAGGGCTGATATGCACGGCAGAGGCGGTCCGCTGCTCGAGCTCCCATCCGCCGCCCAGGGCCTTATAGACGGCGACCAGGGCTGTGGCGGTGCGGGTCTGGCTTTGGGCCAATTGGTCCTCGACGGCCAATTGGGTGCGCTCGGCATCCAGGACAATCAGGAAATCCACCATGCCGCTTTGGTAGCGTTGGTTGGCCAGGTCCACGGCCTGGGCGGAGGAGCGGGCGGAGGCGGCGAGGTGGTCGCGCTGGGCCTGCTGGCGCCCGAAATCCACCAGCGCATTCTCGGTCTCCTCGAGCGCCGTCAGGACGGTCTTCTCGTAAGCGGCCAGTTGGGCCTCGGCGCGCGCGTTGGCGGCCTTGATGGCGGCCCGCACCCGGCCCAAGTCCAGCGCCGGCCAGGTGATGCTCGGTCCGAAGGAATATGTGTCGGAGCCGGGTCCGCCCAGGCCGGAGAGTTGGCTGGCCTCGAAGGCCAGTTTGCCGTTGAAGACGACTCTGGGGAAGAGGTCGGCGGTTTGAACCCCGACGAGCGCCGTAGCCAGGGCCAGGGACCTTTCGGCAGCCCGGATGTCAGGCCGTCGGCGCAGCAACTCGGCCGGGGTGCCGATCGAGAGCATTGGTGGAAAAGCCGGCAGCGGAGCGGGGGAAGCCAGTTCGCCTTCCAGGGCCGTAGGCTGCCGGCCCACAAGGACGCCGGCGCGGTGCAGGGCGTGTTTGATAGCTGCCTCGAGCGGCGGCAGTCCGGCCTCTGCGGCCTCCCATTGGGCGCGGGCTCGAGCGGTGTCCAGTTCCGTGCCGCGGCCGGCCCGGAGCCTGGCCTCGGTCCACTCGAGTGTCTGGCCTTCGTTCTCGGCATTCCTGCGCGCCACTTCCAGTTCGTGCTGGGCGCCGCGCAAATCAAAGTAATTGCGGGCCACCTCGGCGATGAGGCTCACCAGGACGTCGCGGCGGGCCTCTTCGGTAGCGGCCACCCCAGCGGAGGCTGCCTGGATGGCCCGGCGCACGCCGCCGAACAGGTCCAGCTCCCAGGTGGCATCGAAGCCGGTGTTAAACAACGAGAGCTCGCGCTCACTGCGCGCGAACCCCGGCTCGGAGTCCGCGCTGGCGACCGATTTAGTGTAGCTGGCGCTGCTGTGGACGATGGGCAGCGCGCTCAGGATGGCCTGGGAACGCAGGGCGCGCGCCTCGAGCACCCGGGCCTTGGCGATGCGGAGGTCGTGGTTACCCGCCACGGCAAGCTCGATCAACCGGTTCAATTCCGGGTCCTTGAAGCCCTGCCACCAGGCCACGGCTGTTTGGTTTGTCGAGGTGGGCGTTTGGTTGGCGTTCGCGAAAGTGGCGCTCACCGAAGTGCGCGGTGGCCTGTAATTCGGGCCGGCCGTGCACCCGTTCAGGAGCGCGACCGAGACAGCGCCGAGCAGGAGCACGCCCAGGGCGGTGACAGCGGGGGCCGTTCCAGGGGCGGCCTCTTGGCCGGCCGTTTGGCGTCTGGTCCCGAGCATCCGCCGGATGACCACGTAGAACACCGGTGTGAGGAAGATTCCGAAGAGGGTCACGCCGATCATGCCCCAGAACACGGCGGTCCCTATGGTGGTGCGCATTTCCGCCCCGGCCCCATGGGAGAGCATGAGGGGAATGACGCCGAAGGTGAAGGCCAGGGAGGTCATCAGTATCGGGCGCAGGCGCAGCCGGGAGGCCTCGACTGCGGCCTCGACCCGTCCCCGGCCGGCCTCCTGCAATTGGCGGGCGAATTCGACAATCAGGATCGCGTTCTTGCAGGCCAGGCCCATGAGCACCACCAGGCCAATCTGTGTAAAGAGGTTGTTTTCCAATCCCCGCGCCCACACGCCGCCGATGGCAAAGAGCAGGCAGAGCGGCACCGCCAGAATGATGGCCAGCGGCAACGACCAGCTTTCGTATTGGGCCGCCAACACCAGGAACATCATCAGCACGCAGAGGGGGAAGATATAAACGGCGGTGTTGCCCGCAAGAATCTGCAGGTAGCTAAGTTCGGTCCACTCGATGGTCATGCCGGGCGGAAGGACCTCTTGCGCCAAGTCCTCCATGGCGCGCAGCATCTCGCCCGAACTGGTGCCGGGGGGCGTGCTCCCGGTAATCTCCGCCGTCGGGAACATGTTGTAATGGCCCGCCAGCACGGGCGCGACCATGTCCCGGATGCGGACCAGGGTGCCCAAGGGGACCATCTCCCCGCGGAGGTTCCGGGTCTTGAGATTGAGCACGCTCTCGGGGCTGCGGCGGAAGGGGGCGTCCGCCTGGGCGGTGACGTGGAAGGGGCGGCCCATGAATGTGAAATCGTTCACGTAGAGCGACCCCAGGTAGATGTTCAGAGTGTCCCAGACTTCGTCCAAAGGCACGCCCATGGACTCCGCCTTGGCGCGGTCCACGTCGAGATAGATTTGCGGAACGTTCGCCCGGAAGGTGGACATCGCGCCCACGATGCGCGGGTCCCGGTTGGCGGCGGCGGTCAGCCCTCGGACGGCCTCTTCCAGGGCGTGGTAGCCCGCAGCGCCGCGGTCCTCGACTTGCAGCTTGAAGCCGCCCAGAATCCCCAGCCCGTCGACCGGAGGCGGGCCGAAGACACCCACCATCGCTTGCTGGATGTTCGCCCGGGCGATGCGCGCCCTGAGGTCGCTGATGATGGCGGGTCCGGTCAGACCGTGCTTGACCCGTTCCTCGAAGGGCGCCAGGCGGATGAACATGCTCGAGGCATTGGCGGTGTTGCCCAGGTTTACCAACGACAAACCCGCAAATTCAGAGACCACTGCGATGCCGGGAGTGTCTTTGATAATGCCCACCACCCTTCGGCTCACCTCCCGGGTGCGCTGGAGCGAGGCGCCGTCGGGCAATTGCAGGTAACAAAACAAGTTGCCCTTGTCCTGGGCGGGAATGAACCCGGAGGGCACACGTGTAAAACCAAAATACGTCAGGGCCAGCAGGCCCACGTAAAGCGCAAGCCCCAGCCCGCAGTGCCTCAACACACGGCGCAAGGCCCCCACATAGCCCGAGCGGCTGGCATCGAACAGGCGGTTGAAGCCGGCGAAAAGCCAGCCGACTGACCCATGAATCGCCCGCCCGAGCCAATCCCTGGGCGCATGATGGGGTTGGAGCAACAGCGCCGCCAGGGCGGGGCTGAGCGTAAGGGAGTTGAAGGCTGAAATCAGCGTCGAGACCGCAATGGTCAGGGCAAACTGCTGGTAGAACTTGCCCGTGATACCCTTGATAAAGGCGGTCGGAATGAAAACCGCGCTCAACACCAGTGCTATCGCGATGACCGCCCCGCTGACCTCCTCCATCGCCTTCTGGGTTGCTGCAATCGGCGAAAGCCCCTCCGCAATATGCCGCTCGACGTTCTCGACCACGACAATTGCGTCGTCCACGACAATGCCAATCGCCAGGACCAGGCCGAAGAGCGAGAGGTTGTTGATCGAGAACCCCAGGGCCGCCATGGCGGCGAACGTCCCGATCAAAGAGACCGGCACCGCCACCAGCGGGATGATCGAGGCCCGCCAATTCTGGAGGAAGAGCACCACCACGAAGACGACCAGGAGAATGGCCTCGACCAAGGTATGGAGCACGGCGCGGATGGACTCGCGGATGAAGGCCGAGGTGTCGAATGCGACCCGGTAATCCAACCCATCGGGAAAGGCCCTCTTGAGTTCCTTCATCGTCCGCTCGATGGCGTTGGCCGTCTCGATGGCGTTGGAGCCCGGTTGCTGGAATATAGCGATCCCCGCCGCCGGTTTGCCGTCCAGCAACGCATCGATGCTGTAGTCGTTGGCGTCCAGTTCAACGCGGGCCACGTCGCGCAGGCGCGTGACCTGCCCGTCCGCATCGGCTTTGAGGACGATGTCCTCGAATTCTGCCGGCGTGGTGAGCCGGCCTTTGAGCTGAATGGCCAGTTGAAACTGGTTGTCCGCAGGCTGGGGCGCCTGGCCGAACTGCCCGGCGGCCACCTCGACGTTCTGGCGCCGAATCGCGGCGGCCACGTCGCCGGCAGTGAGATTGCGGGCCGACACCTTGTCCGGGTCCAGCCAGATACGAATGGAATAGTCGCGCGCGCCGAAGATGATGGTGTCACCCACGCCCGGCAACCTTCGCAGGACGTCCTGGACATGGAGGTAGGCATAGTTGCTGAGATAAACGGCGTTGTACTTGCCACTGGGCGAGACCAGGCTGATCAGCATCGCAATGGTGGGGGACCGTTTGCGCACCGTCACCCCAAGCTGGCGAACCACGTCCGGCAGGCGCGGCAAGGCCAGGTCGACGCGGTTCTGCACCAGCACCTGCGCCATGTTCGGGTCGGTGCCGACCTTGAAGGTCACCGCCAGGCGCATCGAGCCGTCGCTCGCGCACTGCGCCGACATGTACAACATGTCTTCCACGCCGTTGATCTGCTCTTCGATGGGCGTGGCCACCGTGTTCGCCATCGTCTCGGCGTTGGCGCCGGGGTAGTTGGCCATCACGAAGACGGTCGGCGGCGTGATCTCGGGGTACTGGGCCACCGGCAGCGTGAGCAGCGCAATGCCTCCCAGCAACACGATGAATATGGACAGCACGGCCGCGAAGATTGGCCGGCGAATGAAAAAATGGGAGAAGGTCATGACGTCATCGGGTGGTAGTGCGGTGCGGCATCAGAGGGTCGAGGGCCCAGGGCCGAATCAGGCGGCTCATGTCCCGGCCTGTGGCGGCGTCCGGGCCGATCCGGCCACGGGGGTTTTGGCCTTGCCGGCGGGGGCGCTGTCCTCTTGCACATCCAGTTTGGCTCCTCTGCGCACCATCACCAGGCCGTCAATCACCAGGCGGTCTTGCGGGGTGAGTCCCTCGAGCACCGTCTGCAGCCGCCCCTGCGACCGGCCGATCTTGATCGGGCGCGCGTCGGCAGTTCCATTGGTGCTTACCACGTACACGAATTTATAGTTCTGGTCGGCCATGACGGCCGTGTCGGGCACCACCAGTGACTCGACGGGCGGTCCTGCGGGCACCCGCACCGTGGCGAACATCCCCGGCACCAGGGACCGGTCCTCGTTGGCAAAGACCGCCCGCAGCCGGATCGTGCCCGTCCTGGGGTTCACCTGGTTGTCGACGTAATCCACTCGGCCTCGATGCGGAAAGCCCTCTTCGTTGCCCAGCTTGAGCTCGCAAGGCATCGAGAGCGACGATTTGTCGTCTTGCTTGGCTGGAAAGCAGAGGCGGTACTGCAGAAAGGCCTCCTCCTGTACGTCAAAATAGCAGTAGATCGGGGCCAAAGACACGATGGTGGCCAACACGGGTGTGCCGTTGGCCTGGACCAGGTTGCCCGTGGTGGCCAGGCGACGGCCTATCTGGCCGCCCACGGCTGCCGTAATGCGCGTGTAATTCCAGTTCAGCTTGGCGGTTTCTTCCGCCGCACGGCTCCCCTGGAGCGCGTCCTCGGCCTCGTGCGCCGCCTTGGCGCGCATGTCCAGTTCCTCTTCCGAGATTGCCTTGGTCCCTCGCAGCTTCTCAGCCCGTGCCAGGTCATTGCGCGTCAGTTCCAGGTGCGTCTCCGCCTGGCGCCTCATCGCCATGGTCCGATCCAGCTCCGCCTGGTAGGGCGTCGGATCGATCACGAACAGCAGGTCCCCTGCCTTCACCTCCGTCCCGTCCACGAAATGAATCGAGTCCAGGTACCCGGTCACCCGCGCGCGGACTTCGACCGCCTCCACGGCCTCGATGTGCCCGGGATACGGGTCCCAATTGGTTAGCGTCATTTGCTGGGGCCAGGAGACCGTGACCTTGACCGGCGGCAGCGACGTTGTGGTGTGGTTTCTCTGGCAGGCGGTCAGTCCCGCCAGGGCGGCTAAGGTGATAATCAGGCTTGGCTTTGGTTTCATGGGAAAAGTGAAAGGCGATTGCCGCAGGCTCCTGACGGCTGAAGGCGGAAGGCTCATGCGGCGCGCAACCCGGCCGTAGCGAACCGAACCAACCGCTCCACCAGGTCCTCACAGTCCGGCTTCCGCTCGATCAGGCACGGCAGGGATTGATCGAGCATCAACAGCAAATAATGCAATGAACCCACTATGAAGGTCTTGCCGCAGACCAGTCCCTCTGTGGAGAGCGTCGGAATGGCACGCAGCAGCGCCGCGTCAAACCGCTGCGCCAAACGGTCGAAATGGGCCTTCTTGAGCCTCTCGACCGTCCTGGTCCCGGGTTCTCCGATCAACCGTCCCATCAGCTTCGCAAAACTGGTGCTCCCCCATTTGGGATTCAGCGCGTGCTCCACTGCGGGCCGGATATAGGCCCTGAGCACCGCCTCCGCCTTTGGCGCCGCCCTTCCGCCAGCCCTCTCCACCTCGTCCAATGCCGCCAGCCGTTCCTCGGTAATGGGCGTCAGCCGCCGGTCGAATACGGCAAACACCAAACCCTCCTTGCTGCCGAAGTAGTAACTGATGGCTCCCACGTTGGCCTCCGCCAGGGCCGTAATGTCCCGAGTAGAAACCCTTTCCAACCCGTGCTCGGCGAAGAGCCTTTCGGCCGCGTCCAGAATGCGCTCCCGCGTTTGGGTCGCGCTTCGTTCCGCTTGCGGCTCGGCTGTCAGGTCGGTTCTGTTCATAAATCAATCGCTTGTTTCAATCATACGCTTGATCGCTGCCCCGTGTCAATACTCGTCTCATTGACACTGCGGGACCCTCCGGCCATCCTCGGCGCATGAGCGAAGTCATTTATCCGAGAAGCCCGCGCGAGGGGATGTGCGGGTGGGTGCATCTGCCGCGGTTCATCGATAAAACCCGCCTTCACCTGGCGGGCAAGCTCCATCCGGATTACCAGCCCAACTTCTGCAAAGGTTTCGACGCTTTGTGGCTCGAGACGGCAGGGGTGGACGCCGGCCAGTTCATCGAGGTCGTCCGCAACTCGATTACCGACGGCCAGGTCTGCGACTGGGTGCTCAAGAACGTCAAGAAACCCGAGTCGGTCAAAGCCGCCCATCGGGAGCGCATGTTGAGCTACCCCAAGCCGGACGATGCCCAAATGCAGGCCCGTCTCAAGAAACGCAAAGAAGAGGCCGGCCTGGCCCATCGGGACGACATTCGGAGCTTCGTCGATTTCATCGACGCAGATGAGAAGCGGCTCTAGCGCCGATTTCCAGGAAACCGTCACCACCACCGGCGCCCAGGAGATATGCTGGAGCACCTTCTGCAGCCGGCGGATGGAATCGGGGGCGGGGAGGTTCGCGGTATTGACGATCTGGACTTGAGCCAGGCCGGGCTGCGTTTTGAGGTGCGCAAGGAGTGGCAGGTAGCGCCGGTAATAATCGAACTGGGTCAGGATGAGCCTGGCCGGCTTGAGGGCCAGGAGTCCTTCCCAATCGGCGCTGGGCCGATGCCGCCGGGCCGGTTCCATCCAGTCGGAGTGAATCCACCGCAGTTCCTGGTGGCGCGCCGCTTCATAGAGATAGGCTGAGGAGAGGACGACGGTGTTGCCGGGGGCGCAGCCGTTCAATTCGCTGCGGACACGCCGCAGGGCCGAGGGATAGCCGGCGTCGGCCGCGCAGGCCACGCCCCAGGTGGTCATCCCAACTGCCCGAATCGAACCGACGGCCGCCAGCCCCACGAAGAGCCAGACCTGCGCCCGCAGCCAGGGGCGCCCTGAAGGCTGTGCCGCCAGCAACGCCAGGCAACCTCCCACGATCAGCGGCTGAAGCGGCCCGACAAACAGGACCGAGTTGGGGCTCAGGAGGAACAACCCCCCTGCCACAATCCCCAGCGCGGCCAGCGTGGCCGCGGCGGTCACCAGCCCGATTGCCCGTATGTCGCCGGCGGCATCCGCCTCCCCTGCCGGAGGGGCGGCGGCAGAGACCTGCGTCCCCCTTGCCGTCCCGGTTTTCCTGGACCTCACCCCGGACTGCCCGAGCCAAATCAACAATGCCGCCGCCGCGAGGACGCCCGGCGCGTTGCGGACGGTTTTGAGAATCTCATCCGGAAGCGGCCATCGCCAGCCGGTAAGCGAAGGTGTCTGCCGCGCATGCTCCATAAACCCCGCCCAGACGTGCGGGAAACCCAGCGCAACCAATCCCGCCAGTCCCGCCGGCACTGCCGCCATCGCCGCCATAGGGGCCAGTGGGAGCTTCCCCCTCCCCTGGACGCTCTGCGCCAGGACCCCCATCCACAGCAACAGGCAATAGAGGGCGCCGAGCTGCACGCTCGTGGCCAGACCCAAAATCGCGCATCCCGCCATCGCCCACGTCCAGGGCGCCCGCCCCGAACCCGCACGCCCCGAGCGAACCCAGGCGTACACCGCAGCGATGCCAAACACGTGCGCCAGCGAGTCCGGGCGATCGTCAAATGTGATCACAAACAGGAACGCCCCTCCCACGGCGGCCGCCCATCCCGGCACTCTCAACCGCCGGAAGATAGCCAGCAGGATCAGCATATAGCCGCCAAATAACAGCAGGTGCAGCGTCATCGCAGAGACGGCCGAGACGCCGAACAGCGCCATCCACCCCAACAACACGGCCTGGTACATCGGCGGGTAGGCGCAGAACATCTCGGCGCCGGAAATCGGCAGGGCCGGCCCCAGGGCCGGATTGGCGTATCTGCCGTGCAACAACAGGTTCACGACCGGACCGTCGTAGAAAAAGGCATCGTTCGATGGAACCGGCAGGGCTGCGAAAACCAACAGGGCCAGCCTCCATAGGAATATGACCGCAAAGACAGCTCCCGGCCTGGCGAGGATACCTTTCACGACGGCAGTATTGACTGTCTCCCAGGGGCGCGCAAATTCGTTTTTGCGCAAGCCCGGGAAAAATCATATTTTCCCCAGAATTTGGTAGCGGCCTTTCGCGCGTTCCTGATAGAACTGAGGGAAATATGAGCAAAAGCAAAACGGGCCTCTTCATAACCGACGACGGCCGGAACGTCGTGTTCACTTTTACCATCGTTAGCTCCCTGTTTCTGCTCTGGGGATTCTGCAACGGGATGATCGATGTGATGGACCGGCACTTCCAGCAGGCTTTGCACCTGAGTATATCCCAATCGGCCTGGGTCCAGTTCGCCCACTGGATGGGCTATTTTTTGATGTCGCTGCCGGCGGGATGGCTGGCCATCAAGCTGGGCTACAAGGGGGGCATCATAGCGGGCCTGCTGATGGTTTGTGTGGGCGGGTTCTGGTTCATCCCGGCGACCCATATCGCGGCGTTCTGGGCCTTTTTGCTCGGCGTCTGCGTGGTTGCATCCGGCTTGACGTTCCTGGAAACCGTGGCAAACCCGTACACAACCGTGCTCGGGCCGCAGCGCTATGCGGCGACCCGCATCAACCTGGCCCAGTCCTGCAATGGTGTCGGCTGGATTTTCGGTCCGATAGCGGGCGGCCTCTTCTTCTACGGCAAGGATGCGGCCGGCAGGGACACGGGCAGTGAAACACTTTGGATACCTTACGCGGGAGTGGCCGTGGCGGTGCTGCTGCTGGCGGCTGTCTTTTATTTTTCGAGCGTCCCCGACATCAAGACAAAGGATGAGTATAACCTGGATGAGAAGGAGAGCGCCGGCGGCCCGGGTGATGCGCCGCGGACGGTAAACCGGGGGCTGGTCTATGGGCTGTTGTTGGCAAACGTGGCCGCGCTGTTGGGCGTATTCGGGATGATTTCCTGGTTGGTTCTCGGCGGCCTGGGCGCGGGGCGGCATCTGCTCGGCCTGGCGGCGTGCCTGCCCCATCCCGGGAGCGGGCAACTTACGGACGGGACGGCCCTGCTCATCACGCTCGCCTGGGCCGGATTGCTGTGCGTCGCCATCGCGGCGGCGGCGCTCATTCCCGTCGCCAGGAGGATTTCGCACCACAGCATTTGGTCGCACGAACATTTCTCGGGCGCGACCCTTGCGCAGTTCTTCTACGTGGCGGCGCAGACCGGCATTTTCGCTTTCCTGATCAACTATATGATTTCCGAGCCGCCTGCGATCCCGGGGTCGTGGCCGACGGCGGTTCAAGGCCTGGCAGCGAAGTTTCCCGCGTTTATGAACGGCTTTTTTACCGGCTGGTTTGAAACCAACCAGGCCGGCGTGATGTGTGTCAGCAACAAGCTCGCCTCCTACCTGGCCTCCTTCGGTTTTCTCTGGTTCCTGACGGGGCGCGTGTCTGGCGCGGCTTTGCTGAGGCGATTCTCCGCGCACAAGGTCCTTGGGTTGTACGGTCTGTTGAACGTCCTGCTGACGTTCATGGTGTTCTGCAAGCAGGGGTGGGTGTCGGTTGCGTGCGTGTTCCTGAGCTATTTCTTCATGTCGATCATGTTCCCCACCATCTTCGCCCTGGGCATTTACGGGCTGGGCGTGCGGGCCAAGAGCGCCTCCTCCTACATCGTCATGGGGATTGCCGGCGGGGCGCTCCTGCCCAAATTGATGGGGGCCGTTGCCGACAAATATAGCATGTCGCGCGGATTCATCGTGCCGATGGTCTGTTTTGTCCTGGTCGCCTGCTACGGCTACTTCTGGCCCAAACTCAGCCGGGTGGAATCGCTCCACGGGGTGGGAACCCCTGCCGGGCATGCGGTGTCCGTGCCGGCGAATTCTCAATGAATCTATGAAACCAACCATCATCACTACCCTCCTGGTTATGACCGCCAGCACGTTTCCGGCCCCTCGGGCTGACGCCGCCAGTTTCGGCGACGACACCGCCTTCTTGAAAGGCCACACGGAGTTGATCGTGCTGAGCGACAAAAAGGGCCTGGCCAAAGTGGCCGTCGCGCCGGCCTGGCAGGGCCGTGTCATGACCAGCACCGCCGGCGGCGAAGCCGGCCCAAGTTTTGGCTGGATTAACCGCGAGCTGATCGCCTCGGGCAAGCTGCTGCCGCACATGAACGCCTTCGGCGGCGAAGACCGGTTTTGGATGGGACCGGAGGGCGGCCAGTTTTCCATCTTCTTCGCCCCAGGGACCCGGTTTGAGTTTGCCGACTGGCAGGTGCCGGCCGTCTTCGACACCCTCCCCTTCAAGGTGGCCGGCCAGTCGCGGAACCAGGCGACGTTTGCCCTTGAGTTTGGGTTGACCAATTACTCAGGCACGCGATTCGAGGTGGCGGTCAAGCGCACCGTGCGCCTGCTCGACACCGCCGCGGCCTGGAATAAGCTCGGGGTGCGGCCGGTCCGGGGCGTCAGCCTCGTTGCTTACGAGACGGACAACCAGATCACCAACGCGGGCACGGAGGCCTGGAAGAAGGAAACGGGCCTGCTCTCGATCTGGATTCTGGGCATGTTTAACCCCTCGCCCTCGGCCACGATTGTTGTCCCCATCAAACCCGGCCCGGAAAGCGACCTGGGCGTGAAGGTCACCTCCGATTACTTCGGCAGCGTTCCCCCGGAACGCCTGGTGGTCAAGGAGGACGTGGTCTTCCTCAGCGCCGATGGCAAGTTCCGCAGCAAGATCGGCATCAACCCCAAACGCAGCAAATCGATCCTCGGCAGTTACGACGCCGAGAACCGGGTCTTGACGCTCGTGCAATTCCGCCAACCCGCCGGGGTGACCGAGTACGCCAACTCGGCCTGGAAACTCCAGGACAACCCCTTCGGCGGCGATGCCGCCAACAGTTACAACGACGGACCGCCCACTCCCGGGGCCAAACCGATGGGCCCCTTCTTCGAGTTGGAATCCTCCTCCCCGGCGGCGGCGCTGGCTCCGGGCAAGAGCCTCTCCCATCTCCATCGCACGCTCCATTTGAGCGGGCCCGAACCGGCCTTGGACGCGGTGGCCCAGGCCGCGCTGGGCGTTTCTGTCTCGGCAATCAAGACCGCGTTTAAGAATCACTGAGCACGGCCGCCCGGCCCGGACCCCAAAAGGGTGTGGGAGATTATGCGCCGAGGGCCTGGGCCTCCGCCCCGCGTTTTGGCTTCCATTGGCCTCCGATGGCTTGGTAGCGTGTACCCGATGAAGTCCCGGCAGCCCCGCGCCCGAGCCGCCTCCGCCCGCCAGGAGCCTGCGCCACCCGCTGTGGCAGCGCGGCCTTTGCGGCGGCGGTGGTTCCGGCTGGCGGCGGTGGCGGGGCCGTTTCTGTTGCTCGGCTTGCTCGAGCTCGGCTTGCGTCTGGCGGGCTGGGGCTACCCAACCTCGTTCTTCGTGAGGGCTTGGTGCGACGGCAGGGCGGTGTTGGTCGAAAACCCGAAGTTCGGCTGGCGTTTCTTCCCGCCGGCGGTTGCCCGTTCACCGCAGCCCCTGTCCATTGCGGCCGAGAAACCGCCGGGCACGCTGCGCATCTTTCTCCTGGGCGAATCGGCGGCCATGGGGGACCCGGAACCGGCTTACGGTTTTGGCCGCCAGCTCGAGCGGCTCTTGCAGGCCCGGCATCCCGACAGGAGAATCGAAGTGGCCAACGTGGCGATGACCGCTATAAACTCGCATGTCATCCGCGAGATCGCGCGCGACTGCGCGGCGCGCGCCGGCGATTGCTGGATTATTTACGCGGGCAATAACGAGGTCGTCGGCCCCTTCGGCGCAGGCACGGTCTTTGGACGGCAAGCCCCGGGGCTGGCCTGGGTGCGGGCGAACCTGGCCGTAAAGAAAACGCGCCTGGGCCAGCTTCTGGACTGGAGTTTCCGGGCTTCCGGGCCGGCCCAATGGGAGGGTATGGAAATGTTCCTGGGCCAGCAGGTCCGGCGCGATGACCCGCGCCTGAACAACGTCTATCACCATTTTGCAAAGAACCTCTCCGCCATCATCCAGTGCGGGAAAAGGTCCGGCGCAAAGGTCCTGGTTTCAACCGTGGCCGTAAATCTCAAGGACAGTCCTCCTTTTGCCTCGGAGCACCGCCCCGGGTTAAGCGCCGCCGGCCAGGGCGAGTGGGATCAATGCCTTGCGCGCGGCCGGCAGGCCGAGACTGAGGGACGGCAGGCGGACGCCCTGGCGGCCTACGCCCAGGCGGCGCGCCTGGATCCGGACTATGCTGAGTTGGCCTTTCGGCGCGCCCGTTGCGAGCTGGCGCAAGGCCAGGCCGCCGCTGCCAGGGCCGATGCCCAACTCGCCTGCGACCTGGACACGCTCCGGTTTCGCGCCGATTCACGCCTCAACGAGATCACCCGTCAAATTGCCGCCGCCCAAGGCGTCGGGCTGGTCGATGCCGAGCAGGAGTTGGCCCGGCGCTCGAGCGGGGGAATGCCCGGGGAGGAGTTGTTTTACGACCATGTCCACCTGAATTTCAGCGGCAACTATGCCCTGGCCGCGCTGTTTGCGCCCGAGGTGGAAAGGGCGTTGTTCGGTCCGGCCGCCGGCGCCGCGCAAGGCAAGGCGGAGCAAAGCTCTCCGCCGCTGCCGGGGGAGGCCGAAGTGGCGCGGCGCCTGGGCTTTACCGATTTCGGCCGCCGGCGGGTGCTCGAGGAGATGCGGTTGCGTTTGCAGCAGCCACCCTTCTCGAGCCAAAGCAACTTCCAGGAGCGAGACGGGCGCTTGCGCGGGGCGCTTGCAGCGCCACCGGTTCCGCCGGCGGAACTGGTCCCGGAATATCGCGCCGCGCTGGCCCTGGCCCCGGATGACTTCGTGCTGCGCGCCGGCTTTGGACGTTTGCTCGAGGCCGCGGGCGATGGTCCCGGGGCGGCGGCCCAATGGAAAGAGGTTGCCCGGCTGCTTCCGCAGGAGCCGGATGCCTGGTTTGAGCTCGGCAATCTCGAGCACACCGCCGGCCACCCTGCCGAGGCGGCCCGGTTTTACCGGGAGGCCCTGGCCCGCAAACCCAATAGCACCGAGGCCCTCAACGGCCTCGGCCTGGTGTTGGCCGACCAAGGCAAGACCACGGAGGCCATCCGCCAGTTCGAGACCGCCTTGCGCGCCGACCCGCGTTTCAGCGCCGCCCGCGTCAACCTCGCCGTCGCGCTCGCCAACCAGGGGGACACCCCAGGCGCGGCCGCCCAGTACCGGTTCGTCCTGGGGCTGGACACCAACAATTTCAGCGCGCGGGTCAACCTCGCCAAACTGCTCGCCGGCCAGGGCAAGGCCGGCGAAGCCATCGCTCTCTACACCCAGGCGCTCCAGTCGCAGCCAGACAACGCGGTGGCCCATTACGATCTTGCCAACGCCTTTGAGGCCCAGGGGCGCCATGCCGATGCCCTGGCTCACTACACCGCAGCGGTGCAGTCCCAGCCCGGGTTCGCCGAAGCCAGATACAATCTCGCCATCGAACTGGCCCGCCTCGGAAACGTCTCCGATGCCCTGGTCCAATTCGCCGAAGTTGTCCGGCTCAAGCCCGACCTGGCGGAGGCCCGCTACAACTACGGCGTGGCTCTGGCCAAGGCCAAGCGGTATGGCGAGGCCGTCCGCCAGTTCCAGGAAATCCTCAATCGCCAACCTGACAACCTCGCCGCCCGCTCCGCCCTGGAACGCGCCTCACGGCTCGGGAAGTGAATTACTCTACTGCATCGCCGGTTTGTAATCCTCCTGTTTTTCGCCGCCGGGGATTGCGCCGGGGGGTTCCTGGGCAGGCGGGCGGGTGTCGCCTTTGGGGGAGAGTATTCTGAGGGGGTTGAGCACCGCCCTGGCCAGCTCGCTCTCTTTGATGGTGATGGGTCCCTGGACCAACTCCGGCACGTTGAAAGTCTTGGGGAACGAGTCATAAAAGGCGGGGTCGGCTTGGGGGAGCAGGAATGGTTTGTAGAAGTTGCCCTGGTCGTCCACGTAGCTGAAAAAGGGGCGCGCGAACAGGCCGTCGAGCCGTTTGCTGCTGAAGACAAGCCAGCGGCCGTTGGCGGACCACTCGTGCCAGGAATCAGCCTGGTCGCTGTTGATGCCCAGGCGCTGGCACTGCCGGGTCTTGAGGTCAATCATGTAGAGGTCGGCGCTGGGCTGGTAAATGGGGAAGTTGCCGTACTTGGCCAGGGTGAACACCAACCATCGGCCATTGGGGGACACCCTGGGTTGAGCGGCGCTAAGCCCGCTCTGCTGGGCGGACAGAAGCACTTCCGGCTCGCCCCACCGGTCTTGCTCGATGTCATAGCTGATGCGCATGAGGTCATAGCGGACCTGGCGGAACTGCTCGACCGGCAAGCGCGGGGCGCTGCAGTAGTAAAGATGGCGGCCGTCCGGCGACCATGAAGGCCAGGTCTCGTTGCGGTCCGGCAGGGCGATGGGCGGGGGCACGACGACGGTGTTGGAATCCAGGCGGTAGATGCCGAGATTGGAGACGGCGTCGAAAACGTCGCGCGTCTCCCCGCGCGTATGATAGAACAGGTTGAGCTTGTTGGCCGAGAAGGCCAAAAGCCGCCCGCTGGGGTGCCAGGACAGGTAGCCCATGGTCTTGTCCACCCGCGTCACCTGGTTGGAGACAACCAGTATCATGGGTTGGTTTTTTCCCGAGGACCGCGTGTGGAAGGCGAACGTATCGGGGCGATGGTTCAGGGGGGTATGGCAATTCAGGCAGCCCTTTTCGGTCCTTCCATTCTCGAGCACCGGCCGCTCCTCGAACGACTCGAGGTCGCGTTGATAGACCCCCAGGGTCGTATAAAGGCTGTAGAGCGGCTTCAGCAGGCGATAGACCAGGGTGCGGTCGATCTCTTCCCGCGCAATGGAGTTGGTTACGCTCTCAAACCGGTTCCATTGACGCCGGCCATCCTGGACTGACACCTCGAAGCAAAGCCATCCGCCGGCATTGGCCCGCAACAGGGCCCGCCACTTCTCTGCCGGGATGCAAATGGAAGAGCTTCGGCTCGAAACACGAATCGGCTCGCCTTTGACCGAACGAATCTCGACTCGGTAGCGGACCCCGGGCTCTTGCACTTTGAAGTTCAGAGGCGCGATATTCGGCGGAATGACGACCCCGGCATAATCGGGAAACAGGCGCGGCGCGCGCGCTCCCTGGGGCCCGGCCTCCGCTGCGGCCAGGTTCCCCGCGGCCAGCCAGAGCAAAAACCCGGCCCTTGCCATTACCCGCATCTTTTCACGCTTTCGTTGGCGGGACGTGATGGTATATTGGCCGCCCAAGGGAGGGCGCCCTCGATCGGCTTTTCTTATTGGCAGGCGGTCGCGCATGCGGAAGGTGAACACTATCAGAAGCGAACGCGGGATTCAATCTCTTTCGTCAGGAATTTTGGCTTGATCTGCGGGGAACAAGATTCAAAGGTGGGTGTGGTCTATGAGTTGCCGGCTATGAAAGTTTTTGGCCTGACTGGCGGGCCGGGGATGGGCAAGTCTGCTTCCGCTCAATTGCTCGGCGCCTGCGGGGTGCCCGTGGTGGACACGGATGACCTGGCCCGACGTGTCGTCGAGCCGGGCCGGCCCGCCCTCGAGCAGGTGCGTCAAGCCTTTGGTCCCGAGGTGGTGGCCCCGGATGGCGCCTTGCGCCGCCAAGAATTGGCGCGGCGCGTCTTTTCCGACCCGGCCGCCCTCAAGCAACTCGAGGCGATACTCCATCCGCCGATCCGGGCGCTCTGGCAGGCCCAGGCAGCCGTCTGGCGCAGCGAGTCGCGCCGGAATTGCGTTATCATCATTCCGCTCCTCTTCGAAACGGGCGCTGAGGCCGAGCTGGACGCAACCCTCTGCGTGGCCTGTTCGGCGGCGACCCAGCGCCAACGTCTCCTGGCTCGCGGCTGGACCGTCCGGCAGATCGAGCAACGCATCCGCGCCCAATGGCCCATCGAGCAAAAGATGGGCCGCGCCGATTACGTCGTGTGGACGGAAGGGGGCCCGGACATCCTGGCCGCTCAACTGGCGCGCATTGGGTTGGGTTAAGCGTCTCCACAGTACGCACGGCTCGTTGTTTTTCTGCTCCCCCCATAAAAAACCGTCGCTACCCGGGGCAATCCGCCAATAATGTATTGCTTTGTTCATATTAGCCACTTTCACTCTCATACTGTGCGGGTGAAGTGTCCATTATTGATGTTGGTCCTGCGCCTCACGGCCAGGTGACGCGATAGAAGCGCCTCGGATAGTTGGTCCACTGCGGGTCGGTAAAATAGAGCGGATTGCCGTTGAGGGTATTGGTTTGGATTGAAGACCAGGTGGGATTGGCTAAACTGGTGGTTGCCTCTATCACGATGACGAGGTTGCTGGTGCCGGTGATGTTGAATCCAAATTGATTGCTCCTAACGGCGAAGCTGCCTGGTTGCACTTGGGCGTTCCATAGCCGGGTCGGGAGGCCGCCAAATGTCCTACCCCAGGCGGTGGTTCCCGGCAAGTAGTAGATGGTCCCAGGGTCCCACAGCTCCGTGCCCGACCAGTCAGGGTAATAATAGACGAACACAAGCGAACCGAGGTTGGGGGAGTTACCTTGGAAATAGACGCTGGCTAGTCGACCGCAGCCATAAAACGCTGCATCACCGATACTGTTGACCTTGCTGCCTATCGTAACGCTGGCCAGGCTGCTGCAACCATTGAAGTCCGCCTCCCCAATGCCGATGACGCCGTTAGGAATGGTGATGTTAGTTAAACTAGAGCAGCCAAAGAACGCCAATTTGCCGATGTTGATGACGCTGTCAGGAATCGTGACGCTTCCCAGCGAAATGCAGCCAAAGAACGCAGAGTCTCCGATGTTGGTGACGCCGCCGGGGATCGTGTAACTTCCAGCTTTGCCCCCCGGACACTGGATGACGGTAGTCTGGTTCTTGTCGAACAGAACACCGTCCAATGTGCTGTAGACAAGATTCAGGTCGTCAATTGTTATCCAGGTCAGGCTGCCGCAGTCAGAGAATGCGCCTTCTCCGATGCTGATGACGCTCTTCGGTATCGTGAGGTTGGTCAAGCTGGAGCAGATCTCAAACGCCCATGCACCGATGCTGGTCACGCTGTTCGGTATAGTGACGCTGGTTATGCTGGTGCAGGAACAAAACGCATCGTCTCCAATGCTAGTCACGCTGTTGGGTATCGTGACGCTGGCCAAGTTGGTGCACTCATCGAACACCTCAGGCTCGATGATGGTGACGCCGCTCCCAATCGTGACGGTGCCTAGGCTGAAGCATTGAGAGAACGCCCCCCACCGGATGCTGCTGACGCTGTTCGGTATCGTGACGTTGATTAAGCTCGACACGCCAGCGAATGCATTGGTTCCAACGCTCGTAACAGGCATGTCATTGATCGTGCCGGGGATGGTCACGTCGCCGCCAGGACCGCTGTAACCGGTGATGGTGCAATTGCCGTTATTGGGAGTGTAAGTCCAGATGCCGTAATTGTTCGTATAATCGAGCTGGGCTTCGACCACCGCAGGCAATGTCAACAGCAACAGCAGGAGCAGCACTGTTGTGGTCAGGGCTCTTCTCAAGCGTATGGCCGTCCCCTTGATGCAGAGTCTTCTTCCAAACTCGCTTGTACTTCTCATAATCTACGCCTTTCTCCTCTGACCTTCACCCGCTGCCATTGTCGTTGCTGCCGCCATAATTCCGGCCCCATTGTCTCACCATCATTGAAGTTGTCAATCCCCAATTTCTGCCGGTCCATTCTACGATTTGAATGCATCCACTGGCTCTGGTCCCTGGATATGGCCTTCCTGGGGCGTCTCCTGCATTGACCTCCCCTGAACTGCGGCCGTGCCATCAAGACCTCTCGTGGTGCATCTAGCGAACGAAAGAGGGGAAACCTGGTCAACGGGGCCATAGCGGTGGGCTTGAACTGGCTGGACCTTGGCCGCCGTCTCAAGGTTTCCTGCGTCTGGCGGCACAATTAAGAGCATCTCGAATTGGGGCTTGACCTCTCTCGGCAAACCTCTATGCTCCGCCACTACGAAGATGACGAGCTTTAAGACGGACAATCGACTCTGGCTATGGATTTCTATCGGCCTTATTGCAGCCAGTTGCTTCATTCCCTTTATGAATGCGCAGGGGGATTGGATGAGCCTGTTTGATCTGTGTCGGGAAACCGCACTCGCTCTAATTCACGGTGACATCGACATCAGCACGATAATTCACAAGAGTCTAGTGCCCTTGGATTTCATATTCTCTACTCTTGCGATTCTGTCTATCGGTATTGCGTGGGTGGTCCAGGGCGTAGTCGTAATCATAAGAACGAGGATACGCACCAAGAAGTGACCGGAATCTCCATACGCTCTGACAGGCCGCTCACCCTCAATCGCCATTCTCTGTTTCTCCTTAAGCGTTGCCAACTAGAAAGGAGAAAGGGGTCAACCTATAACATAGTGCGTTTTCTTTCATCATCCGGGGCGACCCTGGGGTGGGTCCGCAGGCGCGCTTGCTCTCATCGCCGCATGCAATCGGATGTTCGCGCTCTTGGACGTGCCCAAATGCATGCGTCGGGCAACCGCTTTGATCGGGGGCGTCGTCTCCCGCCGCAGGCGCGCCGCGATCCCAAGCTTGGCGGAATCACTCTTGCGCCGCGAGAGCAAATCAGCCTCCTTCCAACCGAGCCCGCAGCGGGTTCAGATGCACATAATCGCACGCCGTCCGCAGAGAGCCGTTGCCGCTGCCTTCCACCATCTGGGCCCTGTAGCGGCCGCTGACCACGTGACCGATCAGCTTGTGCCGGTGATTGAGACGGATGGTGTAAGTGCTTTGGAGCCAAGCCATGCCCGGCGCCAGGTTGGCGTTGGGGGTTTCCAGCACCAGACGGTAGTGATTGCGCATGAGACAGTAGGCATGCACCTGCCAGCCGGTCTTCTGGCAGGCCTCGGCCAAGGCCTTCAGGAAATCCTGGCGGTCCACATCATCCAGGAAAATGTCCTCCCGCCGGTTTCCCCGGCTCATGACGTGGTACATCGCGCCCGGATATTGAATGCGCAGCTTGCGCGGCATTGGCCGACTCTGCCAGGGCATGAGCTGGCCTCTCAACAGAAATGCACCATGTTATGGCTGACCCCTTTTCCTTTTCTCGGACTCCTGCCACTGCTACACTCTACGGCCAGGTGACGCGATAGAAGCGGCCTGGATAGTCGGTCCACTGGGGGTCGGTGAAATAGAGCGGGTTGCCGTTGAGGGTGTTGCTTTGAAGCGGAGTCCAGGTGGGATTGGATAGACTGCTGGTTGCCTCTATCACGACGACAAGGTTGCTGCTGCCGGTGATGTTGAACCCAAATTGATTGCTCCTAACGCCTGAGCTACCAGGCTGCACGTGAGGATTCCACAACACGGTTGGACGACCACCAAAGGTAGTGGTCCATCCAGTGGTTCCCGGCAAATAATAGACGGTCGCGTTGTTGTCAAACTGGAACACACCCGAACCAAGGCTGGGGGTGTGACCCTGGAAATACACGTTCGTCAGGCTGTTGCAGTTCGCGAACGCCCCATCCCCGATGTCGGTGACGCTGTCGGGTATCGTGACGCTGGTTAGGCTGGTGCAGTTCACGAACGCATTGGCCCCGATGTAGGTGACGCCGTTGTCGATAGTCACGCTGGCAAGGCGCCAGCAGCCCCAGAACGCCCAGTCCCCGATGCTGGTGACACTGTTGGGAATAGTGACGCTGGTCAGGCTGTAGCATTCATAGAACGCATAGTCGCCGATGCTGGAGACGTTAGTGCCTATCGTGACGTTGGTCAAGCTGAGGCACGACTTGAACGCCCCATCCCCGATGTCGGTGACGCTGTCGGGTATTGTGACGCTAGTCACGCTACCGTAGTTATAGAACGCATAATCCCCGATGCTGGTGACCGGCAAGCCACTGATCGTGTTGGGGATTGTCACGTCACCGCCAGGACCGATGTATCCCGTAATGGCGATGGTGCCGTTCGTGGTCGTGTAACCAAACCCGCCAACGACTGACACCATGTAGATTCCCACGGTCCACGCGACCCCCTCAATAGCATAAGGGACCATGACGGTTTGGATTGCGGGCGTGATCCAGCCTGTTACAGGCGAGAAGGCTACTGTATGACTGCCGATCAACAGCTCTACGCATGCGTCGCTGTCGTGCCACGCACCATCATCCACCTGCCACTGCGCTCCGGCACTGACAACGCTGGGCGGGCTAATGTCGACCTGCAATCCGCCAAATTGGGCGAGAGCACCCTGAGCGATGGCGAGGGTTGCAATCCCTGCTAGTGTTAGTCTTTTCAGAGCCGTCACGAATACTGCTTCTGTTCTTTTCATAGACGTTTTCTTTCTGTCGAGAAGCAGCATGTCCATATCAACTCCGGCAGGTCCTCAAGCCTCACCGGGATGAACAGAGTCCCCGGCAACCACAGACTTTTGCTGACATCTGCGGTTTTACCCCCAGGGGCGAGGGAGTGCAAGAGAAATCTGTCGTCCTTGGCGATGGCCTCATCGAGCCCAAGGGCCGGTCGTTCATCCATCATCCAGGTCCAAAATGGCCAGCACTTGCTCCGCCTTGCCGGCTCCTCAGCGTTTGAACCATCTCGATCACCTCGTCATCGAGGCAAAGGGTCCAAATCTCATCTGGGGGATTCTGGCGCTGGGAAAGGGCAAAATGGCGATGGAGGGCGGCTATCCTTGAGATTCCCCGTCCAGGGTTCATCCGGGTTGTTGACCTGCTCAGGCGAATCGAATAATCTCCGGGTATGGCCAAGTCCAGGCAGCGCATAGGGCGAGCAGAAGGCGAAGCTCAAGAAGCTTCGTCACCTGCTCGTCGGCCTTCCAGTTTGATAGACCTCTATTTGTTGGGCAATGGCAGTGCATAATAGAAGGTGCGCCTATGTCAGAGAACATCAGCTCGAACGTTCTTTTTCATTTCACGGGGTCGATGGGGAAACTCAAAAGCATTCTCAAGAATGGCTTTTACCCACGCTACTGCGCTGAATACACCCTTGACCCTGCTGACCGAAGAGCGGCCTACAAGAGTAGCCACCCTATGCGCGCAGCCCCTATGGTGTGCTTCTGCGACTTGCCGCTTTCTCTGATTCTCAAACACCTCAAAGCGTACGGACCCTTCGGCATTGGTTTGACTAAGCAATGGGGTCTTAGGAATAGGGTAACGCCTGTAATTTACACACATCCGGAAGCGCCTACAAGTCGGGCTATATTACATCTGACCACTACACTAGCGAAGTCCGCTGACATGACCGCACTAAATGATTCAGCTCTCCTGGGTGCATATACAAAGCCGTATCGAGGTTTCGCATGGAGGCATAGGAGAAGCAAGCGCAAAGTCCGCTTCTATGACGAAAGGGAATGGCGCTACGTCCCGGTAGCTCGAGAGCTTAAATCACTTCTGCTGGGCTGGCCGGACTATGCCAGGAGTGCCGAAATGGATGCACGACACGAACTCTTTAGCAGGAACTATGCATTGCCTATTACGCCAGACGACATTACGTATTTGATAGTGCCATACAAACGTGATGAAAGGCACCTTCTTCACTTGGCAGAATACGTCAGCAAGCTCTATAAGCGGGTATCGGCTCAAGTTGCGGTAACTACTGCTATTATGACCGATGACTGTCTGAAGGGGGATGTGTAATGAGAATCCGTAGCCGCACATGATGTTGCCTATGATCATCGAATTCGCAGAACTCGTTGGCCTAATCTGCCACTACCGTCAGGAGAAGGGCGACCGCGAAGCACTAGAGCCTGTTATTAACTTTGTTTACTCTGCGTGTGTGACATATTGTGTGTACATTGTAAATACATCCGGGCATTAAGCTCGGGATGAAACTGACTCGAAAGAGCTATCCGAGCGATGTGAGTGATGAGGAGTGGAGCTTTTGCGCTCCGTACCTTACGCTGATGAAAGAGGAAGCACCGCAACGGGAGCATCCGCTGCGCGAGGTCTTTAACGGCTTGCGCTGGTTTGTGCGTGCCGGCTGTCCCTGGCGCATGATGCCCAATGACCTGCCTCCTTGGTACGTCGTTTTCCAGCAGATCCACCGTTGGCTCAAGGCTGGGTGCTTCGAGGCGATGGCCCACGACTTGCGGGCGGTGCTGCGGATGGCCCTTGATCGGAATGAGGATCCCAGTGCCGCTATTCTGGACAGTCGGACGCTGCAATCCACTCCGGAGAGCGGCGGTCGAGCCGGCTTTGATGGGCACAAGAAACGGAAGGGCTCGAAAGTTGACGTGGCGGTCGATACCTTGGGTCATCTGTTGGCCTTGCATGTGACTGCCGCCGACGAACAGGACCGAGCGCAAGTGGCGGAGTTGGCGCAAGCGGTTCAATCCGTGACTGAGCAAAACGTGGAAGTGGCTTTTGTCGATCAGGGATACACGGGGCAAGAGCCCGCGCAGGCCGCTGCTGATGCAGGGATTCACCTGGAAGTCGTCAAGCACCACCAGGCCAAGCACGGCTTTGTGCTGCTGCCACGGCGCTGGGTGGTGGAGCGCTCCTTTGGCTGGGCGGCTCGCTTTCGGCGCTTGGCCCGAGATTACGAGCGCTTGGCGACAACACTGGCTGGCTACCATTGGCTCGCCTTTGCCTTGCTCATGCTGAAAAGTGTGTTCGGACAAAGTTAATAACAGGCTCTAGGTATCGCCCGTTTAGAACCTCCTAACCTCCCGCTGGAGCTAAACCGGCCGGAACACCGCCTCATCGGGGTCGAAATTGGACGCTGCCATCGCCCAGCAACTCGAGCACGGTGCCATCCGGCTGCCGCACCCGCATCAGGGCGTTGGTCGTGCCATCCGCCGGCGCGGTGGCTACGGCAACCTCCATGCCGGCGAAGTTCGTGATGTCAACTGGTCGCAGCAGCCCCTTGGCGACCAACTCCTTGGCGTCCACGAACGCCGGAACCGGCCTGGCTTGCTGCTTCAGCGCCTGCGCGTAAGCGTGGGCCGCCGGGAGAATCTTGACCGCCCCCGCCATCGAAACCCGCCCCGCGTTAGGTGCCCTGGCGTCGACCAAAATGAAGGCGGCACCCAGGACCACCAGACATGCCGCCACCGTCGCACCGAGCACCGTCAAGGTCTTGCTTTTCATAGAGGAATTCGCACTTACAGCATCTAATGAATAGACACCTCGGCCGAGCATTTTGTATGATATTTTTATATGGGTTGTCGCGGCCTCAACTTCAACCACCGCTGGCCCCTGATGAACTTCTCCTGCTCTCTGCCGGCCGAGGTCGTCTTGGTCAGCCAGAGGTCGAGGCCCAGGTGGATGAAGGCGGCGGCGGTCGTCATGGAGAAGACGAAGGCGGCTCCGGTCGCGGATTTAATGGCCTCGTGCTGACGCGTGGGCAGGCTCAGGAGCGATTTTGGCGGCTGGGAGAGGGGAAGAGAGCCGCGAGGGCTGGCGAGAGCTGGCAGGGCGGTCCAGAGTGGTCATTGAGAGGAGGACTGCGGGCGTGGGTTTACCTGGTGCTTCCCTGCACTAACACGAGTCAAAAAAGCAGGCCTTCATTCTTAGTTTTATTCTCCGGCGCCTGCGGGGTGCCCGTGGTGGACACAGATGACCTGGCCCGCCCTGTCGTCGAGCCGGGCCGGCCCGCGCTCGAGCAGGTGCGTCAAGCCTTTGGTCCCGAGGTGGTGGCCCCGGATGGCGCCTTGCGCCGCGGAGAATTGGCGCGGCGCGTCTTTGCCGATCCGGCCGCCCCTCGACACTCGACACTGAACAAGCGCCGGGTGCATGCCCATCAGCGGCGGGCGCAAGACAAGATTCTTCGTTTTCTTCGTTTCCTTGGTGTACACCATTCGCATGCACCCACTTTTCAAGAAAGCCGATGAGTTGAGCCACCTTGCCATTGGCGCGGCCGTAGACGTTCACCGCCTCAAGGGACCGGCTTTGAGCGAAAGCATCTACGAACGATGTCTGATGCGCGAGCTGGACTTGCGCAAGACCGCTGCGGTCAATCAGCGCCTCGTCAAAATCGAGTACAAGGGGCTCGTATTTGAGGAGCCGTTGCGGTTTGACGTTCTTGCCGAGGATTGTCTGCTGCTGGAGCTTAACAGAAGGAAACGGAGCCAACGAAGGTGCTTCCCCAGTATGTATGTGGCTATATAAAAGTGAGGCAAAAAGGCCGGACAATCAGGCGTGTGAACAATTCTGTCCTGCGCCCATCAGCGGCCCGGCAGAAGTTAAACTCTTGATAACCGCCGTAGCAGAGCTATGGTTAGCGCATGGCAAGCATTACGCTCAAAGGCATTCCGGAGGACCTGCGCGCGCAATTGAAACGCGAAGCGGCGGCCAACTTTCGCTCAATCAGCCAAGAGGCCATGGCACGCATTCAGCGCACTTTTGACCTGGATGAACGCTTGAGCGCCCCGACCGTTGACACGCTGATCCAGGAGGCCCTTGACAGTGGGCCAGAGGAAGTGTTGACGCGCGAAAAGTTCGACGCGGCGCGGCGCAAGGCCCAAGAGGCTTTTGAGAGCAAACACAAAGCGGCCGCCCCTCGACACTCGACACTAAACAAGCGCCGGGTGCATGCCCATCAGCGGCAGGCGCAGGACGGGATTCTTCGAACGCTTTGATTTGCGAGGTTTTCGGGCGCTTTCATATATGAAACTCGTCTATGCACCGCCGGGTCAGCCCTCCTTTCCGGGCGCGCCCCCCTGCCGCCCAGCGCCAACGGCGCGGCCTCATAACAGCCTGGGCCAACGGCCCAGGAGCGGACCCGGCGAGGGCTGCCAGGGCTGAAGGCCCGGTCCATCGAGCGCCGGTGCGCCCTCGACCAAACCCGTCACCGGCGATGCCGGCGCATGGGGCGGGCCTTCCGGGTGGATCAAGCAGAACATCCGTGGCTGCCGCGGCTTCGGCTGGCAGGACGGCTACGGGGCCTTCACTGTGAGCAAATCGCAGGACGCCCAGGTCAAGGCGTATATCTCCAAGCAGCGGCAACACCACCGCAAAAGGAACTTCCAAGAGGAGTACCGGGCGCTATTGGACCGCCATGAGATTCAATACGACGAGCGGCATCTGTGGGATTGACAAGGCAAGCCGGGGGGTGCAAGCGTCGCTGGCGCGACGCGACGGCTACGGGCCGCTGATTCCGTGGGCTGAAGCCCCACGGCTACCTTCAAATCACCGCTTCGCGGTGCCGCAAGAGGTCCAAACTCCAGACCTGGGCCGTTGGCCCAGGCTGATATGGCCCGCGCCCTTGGCGCTCCAGGCGTTGTCTTGGATTATCTCCCAGCGAGGCAGCGCCTCACGCCTTTCGTGAGTGACCATCGCGCTTCCGAAGAATTCTGTCCTGCGCCCATCGGCGGCGCGGCAGAAGTTGAACTCTTGATGACCGCCGTGGCGGAGCTATGGTCGGCTCTACCGCGCGAGCAGCCGGGCCAGGTTGCGGGCGGCGTAGTCAATCCATTCGCCGGCGGGCAAGGCGTAGGGGCGGAAGGTTTCGAGATGGCCTTCCTGCTCGTTGAAGAACAGGGCGCGGTGGAGGCCAAGGAGGCTGGCCTTGGGGCTGTCGATGAGGCTGGCGGAATCATTGGCGCTCATCTGGAAGAGGACGCGCATTTCGAATTCGCTGAGGGCCTTTCGGCTCAGGAACCGGTTCACGTTATTATAAGTGTCGCAAGAGGCGATTACGTGGAAGCCGAGGCGGGTTCCCTCGCAGACCAGGTTATTGAGGACCGCCGCCGGGTTTGCCGGGGCGGCGGCATCGGAGGAGAGACTGAAATCCTCTTCATAGCGCAGGCGGGAATATTTCTGGAGCGTGTGAATAATGAGGAAAGTCGGAGGCGCGGCCTCGGCGTCTGCAGCCTCGGCCCGTTTCTTCATCTCCTCGGCCAGGCCATTCATGATTTCGGCCAGGCTCCCCAGTTTGACCACTTCAACCGGGTGCGGGATGGCCTGGAGCACGCGCTGGAGGAAGGCGCGTTGAGGGGAGCCCGCAGCGGTGCCATCGAGCAGAATAAAACGGGCTCCACCCAGGGGGTACTGGGCCGCCAGGGCGATCAAGCCGACAGACAAGACGGCCAGGATGGCCTCTTCCCGCTGGCCGACCAGCAGGAGGTTGCTGCCGCTTTGCCTGTTAAAGACCGCTTCGGTGGGCCCTTTAATCGAGTTTGGGGCGCCCAGCCAAACGCGGGGCGCCACGGACGCCCTGAGAGACGGGGCCTCGAGCAGGCCCCGGAACAGCGGGTTTTCCCGGACGTCGGCCGGGGCATTGCCCTCGAAGACGATCGGAGCGGCAGGGGATGGACCGTCCCGGTCGGCCCGGGCGCGCGCTTTCGCCAGGAAGGTCTCCCGCACGTCGTCCGGCAGCCAGACGACCTGGAAGGGGCTGTTCCCCTCGAGCATGCCGGCCGCATCGTTGTAGATGCCTTCGCCCGGGCGGGACAGGAGGCGGGGAGCCGGGTTGTTGTCGTCCATGATGAGGTAGGCATCGGCCTCGTTGCACTGGAGGGCGATGCGGATGACCATCTGGCCCAGGGTCGTGCGAGCGACGGTGTAGGCGCCGCCCAAGGTCTGGGACCCCAGCAGCACGTGGATGCCAAAGGCGCGGCCCTGGCGCACGATGCGGTCCAGGAGCAGGGAGGCGGTCTGGGCAATTCTGTCGTCTTCGACGAAGAACTCCTGAAATTCATCGATGAGCAGCAGGCACCGAGGCGCCGGCTCGGCGCCGCCCGCCCGCTTGTAGCCCGGGATGTCCTGCACCCCGAGGGCGCGGAACATGTCGCCGCGGCGTCTCAATTCCTCGTCCACGCGCTGGAGCACGCTCAGTCCGAACTCGCGGTCGCTCTCGATGGCAACGACCCGCGCGTGCGGGAGGCGATGGACGGCGTAGCATTTGAACTCGACGCCCTTTTTGAAGTCGACAAGGTAGAACTCGACCTGCTGGGGGCTGTACCAGAGGGAGAGGTTGGTGATAATGACGTGGAAGAGGGTTGATTTGCCCGAGCCGGTTTTGCCGGCGATAAGGCCGTGCTGGCGTGTCCCCTTGCCGATGGCCAGGTATTGGAACTTGGTCGCGCCGGTGCGGCCAATGGCCACCCGCAGTTCGTTGGTGCTGTCCATGCTCCAAAGCTCCGCCTCCGGCGGTGTCACTTGGACAAAGGGAACCTCTACCCGGCTGGAGTCCCGGCTCTTGGAGCCGATCTGGTGAATGAGGTCGATGGCCAACTGGGGCGGCGGCGGCTCATCGATGAGCATGGCCGTCCCCGGCATGGCATCGGCGGCGGCGGCGAAGACCTGGGCTTTGTGGCCCACGCAGAAACTGCTCTTTCTGAGTTCCTCGGGAATGAACCCCTCGGGCAAGGGCTGGCGCCGGTCCCAATGGATGAGCATATAGACGCCGCACCGGGCGCCGCTGGCGGCAATGCTCAGCAGGCGTTTGGCGGCGGTTTCACTGAAATTGACCGGGAAATCGGCGACGACCAGGAAATAGTATTTCTCGGCGATCACCCCCGCCTGCTCATTGTATTCGGCGATGGTTGCGTATTCGTTGCGCAGGTACATCTGGATGACCTTCTCCATGTGCTCGTTAAGGTCGGCCAGGCGTTGTTCGATCTGCGTCGTCTGCGTCCAGATGCGGCTGTTGATGATCTGCTCTTCGTAATCGGCCAGGTGCATGACCCCGGCGAAATTTTGTCCGAGGCCGACCGGGTCGAGGATTGAGAAGTTTAAGCGCCCGGGAGGGGCGGTGGCCAGGAGCCGGAGGATGATATTGTTGAGGGCGCCGATGGCCTCGTCGCGCCCGGTTTCGGCGGTCTCGAACAGGATCGACCCCGCCTCCGGGAAGGCCAAACAGAGCGCCACTGGGAACCGGGCCGGGCCGGGCAAGGCCAGTCGCGGGTCTTTGGGAAGGCCCCCGCAGAGCTGCGCGACGTCCACATCGAGGCAGCCGAATTTGGCCGCGCCGGAGAATGTGCCCGGCGCCTGCCACTTCTTCCAAGCCGGCGCCGGCCACGGGGGGAAGAGCTTATCGGCGAAGGCGTTGATGGCCTGGATAGTCGCATAAGCAGGCTGCAAGCGGCCCTCCCACTCGGCGGCCAGCCCGCGCCACTGGGTTTCATGGGCGGCCTGAAGCCCTTTCTCCCGTTCCTCGCTGGCGGCGATGAGGGCCTGGCGTTTGGCTTCGGCCTGTCGAGCGAGGTCCTCGATGGCAGCGGCATGGCGCAGGGTCTGCCGCTCCAGTTTCAAGGCGTGGAGCCGCTCATGCCGGGCGGTGGCCCGCACGGTTTTTTCGTCGGCCCGCATTCGGCAGGAGACCCGCGCCTCGCCGGCCTTGACCAGGGTTTGTTTCAACTGCTGGTCAACACTCTGGATGGTGTTTTGGTAATTGTCCTGGAGGCGCTGTTGTTCTTGTTGGAAATGCGCCTCCGCTTTCTGCCGGCAGGCATTGTGCAGAAGGCGGCTCCTGGCCAGACCGGCGGCCAGGGAGCCGGCGAGCGAACGGCTCGACCGCGCCACGAAGAGGCGGAGGGTGAAGACTGCGGCGAACGCGGCTGCGGCCGCGCCGGCGGCGCCCGAGGTGGAGAGCCAGTGAATGCCGAAATGCTCGAGCAGAGGGACCGACGGGAGTGCGCAGAGGGCGATGACCAGCCAGAGAGGCCAATAGCGGAAAAGGCGAAGCAGGAGGTTCTTGCGGAACTGCTTGACCTCGCCGGAGGCGGTGGCCAGCAGGCGGCGAAGCTCTTCAAGCAGCGCGTCCTCGTTCGCCGAGAGGTCCGCCTGGGCCTTTTCATAGGCATTGGCAAAGAGGCGCAGAAAGGTCCGGTACCCGCTGAAGGCCACTCGGGCGGCCCTTTCCAGGCCGGCCAGGGTCTGCTCTTCTGCGGCCAGGGCGGACTCGCATTGCTGGAATCGCTTGAGGTTGGCGGCCAGGCCCGACTCGCGGTCGCGCTCGGCCTGGAGCATCGTCCTCTGGAGTTCGTATTTTCGAGAGCCGGTTTGGGTTTCGACCTTCTCGAGGCCCTTTTCCTTGCCGGCCTGGTAGGCCCTGCCGATGCGGACCTTTCGCTGTTCGTAGCTCAGCTCGATGGCAGTCCTGGCGGCAGCGGCCTCGGTCTCGGCCTGGCTCCGGGCCTCGGCGCTTTGGCGGGCAAGGTCCTCCAGGGCGGCCTGCCGCCGCGCCCGCTCCCGGGCCAGCCGGGCAAGCAAATCGTCGTGCAGCTTGTTGGCCCTGGCCGTGAGGTCCCGGACGGCGCCTCTGAGGTTTTCCAGCAATTCGACGGTCTTGCCGGGTCCGGGATTGTCATTCACAGTCCCTCCTGATCTTCTGGAGAAGCTTGTCCAACTGCTCGATGACAGCGACGGTCTTGTCAACGGTGGCGATGAGTTCCGCCAGGTATTTGTCCTCGAATTCCTGGGCCTTGGAGTCCTTCCAATAGGCCTTGGTCTGCTGCCATTGGCCCCACAAATCTTTGGTGATGCCCGAAAGTCTGCTCGCGTTGGCGTTCATCTGTTATGCCGGACGCAAACCATCGTAGGAGACGACGTAAGGAGTCTCTGATTGGCTCTTGGGCACAGTGAAAGCCTGCTCCCCTCGGAGGCCACTGATCAGAGACTCCTTACGTCGTCTCCTACAGTCAGGGAATGGCGCCCGTTTCGGCGACTTGGTGAGCGGCTCTGCCGTGGCAGCCCCGCCTGCGGGTTCATAGCTCATACTCCGTACCTCATACTTCATACTTCATAATTCCCTGCGCCCTCGGCGTTGGCCGCGGCGGTCCCGAGCGCGGGGCCTGGGCCGGGGGCAGCGGAGGGGGGGAGGGTGGCGGCGTAGGCGCTGAGGGTGCTCACGGCCTGGGCTAGATAGGCCATCGCCTTGACCAGGTCGTTGGTCAGGATCGTATGGACCTTTTCGGTTTGCTTGAGCAGCGGCTGGAGGCGGTTCTCAAAGTCGCGGTTCCACTGTTTGAGGATTCGCAACTTGCTCTCCGCCTGGTCGCGCGCGCGTTTGGCGCGATGGAAGGCGTTGACCTCGGCCGAGGTTTCGTCACACAGATTGGAGAGCCGGGCGCTGAAGAGGGCCTGCTGGGCCTGTTCCAGCTCGCGGGTCCGGCGGCGCAACTCGTTTTCCCAATGGGTCCGCTGCTCGTTTTCCAGCCAGAGCCGGGTGCGGAGCACGTCGGCGCTGACCTCCTCGAGGGTCGGCCGCGCCTTGCTGATGTAAAGGACCAACTCGGCGCGGAAGGCCTCCAGGGCGTCCACGGCGGTGACATTGGCCTTTTGGGTCATGGGCTAGCGCTGGTTGAGATACTCCTCGATGCGCTGCGCCTTGCGCAGCAGGTAAGGCGTCTGCTGGGTGGAGACCTCGTTAAACTTCTTGAGCGCCTTCATGATCTGTTTGAATTCCTCCGCGAACTTGACGTGTTCCTGGTCCTGCCAGGTGTCGCCCAAGGCGGCAAACCGCGCCTGCAAGGAGACGATCTTGTCCTGCAGCTCGGTGTTGAATCGCTTCAGTTCCTCGGCGAAACGCCGCACCTGCTCCGGGTCCATGATTGCCTGGGCCATACTCGTTCTTTCTCTTTGCCGCTAACTCAAATCCGCGCCTTCCAAACCAACGGCATTGCTCTGCCGACGCCCCTATATGCTGCGCCTTTTCGGCCTGAACCGCAATTCTTTTGATTCGGCAGCCAAATGTAAAAGAGTTTGGATACGACCCCAACTCTCATGACCCCGATTCTCGTGGGGCCGCTGCTTCCAGGACCTCGATTTCCTTCTCCGTCAGTCCGTACAGGTCATAGACGAGGCGGTCGAGCTGCGTGTCGGCGGCGGTGGAAGCGGAGGCAAATCTCGGCCGATTGTGTAGCTGCCGGGGAGCCGGGAGCAGAGGTCCGGGCGGCGGCTGCCGAGCAAGCCGCAGAGCCAGTGGCGCGTGAAGGCCCAGAGCCAATCCCGCCCGGCATTGCCCGGCTTGCGCAACAACCGGCGGAACCTGGCGCTGTGCTGGTAAACCAGGTTGGCCCGGTCGGTCAGCTCGGCAACCCACCGGCGCGGAAATGGCTCGCCCAGCCACCGGGCGGCCTCCTCGCACACCTGCTCCGCAACCGCGCGCGGGACGATGGGCGTGTCGTCCTCGATCCGGGTGTTGATGTGGTAATCTTTCATGCCTTTTCCGCCGACCGCAGGAACTGCTTGATCGCTCCTGGCCGCACAAAGACTCTCATACCGCGCAACGGGTGAAAAGGCGAGGAACATTTTCACTTGGGCGGACGGTCAAAATGCCACTGGAGCGAAGCGCCGCATTCGGCGCCTGGGCCTTCCCCTTGGAGGTCTCAAGCACGGATTTCACGGATTTCACGGATGGGCCGGAATCCACGATCGCCTGATCCGTGGAATCCGTGCAATCCGTGGTCAATTCTTCTATGGACGCACAAGTCGGTTGGTCCGTTGCGGGTCAACGAGTTACGACGATTCTCCCGTTTCATACTTGCTCATTTCAGGCGTGCGGAGGTCCAAACGCCGTCCGGGGAGCCCCGGCTTGTTCGGTTTCAAGTAACTCTCCCACAGCCATTTACGACATGAGTGTCATCGCTACACACACCTGTTTCGTTGTAATGAGGCGAGCGGTAAGCGTCACGGTTGCGGTCGAACCGCTGGATCAGTTCCAGGACCTGGGGGGGGGTTGCGCCATTGGGAGACAGGGTTTCTATTTACACACAACCCCTGTTCTCCCCAAAGCGGGCTTGGGCGGCGAGGATGTCTTTCTGGATTTGGCGGCGCAGGGCGGCCAGGGAGGGGAAGCGGCGTTCGTCGCGCAGTTTCTCGACGAAGGCGATTTCGAGTTCCTGGCCGTACAAGTCGCCCTGGAAGTCGAGCAGATGGGCCTCGATGCGCAGTTGGGGCGCAGGGCGGGCCAGTGTGGGGCGGGCGCCGATATTCAAAACGGCGCGATAGGTTCGCCCCGCGGCCAGGGCGCGGGCGGCATAGACACCCCCGGGGGGGAGGGCCAGGCCGGCGGGGTCGATGTTGGCGGTCGGGAAGCCCAACTGCCGCCCGAGGCGGTCGCCCTGAATGACCGTGCCGGCCAGGGAGTAGGCGCGGCCAAGCATCTGGCTGGCTGCGTCCAGGTTGCCCGCGAGGATGGCGGAGCGAATCCGGGTGCTGCTGACCGCCTGGCCATCCAGGGAGACTGACGCCAAGGCGTGGACCCCAAACCGCAGGGCGGCGCCTAACCGTTTCAACAACTGGACATTGCCGCCCCGCTTGTAACCAAAGACAAAATTGGCCCCGACGCAGATGCTCAGAATCTGCCCCAGGTCCCGCGCCAATCCGCCGATGAACTCCTCGCCGGTCTGCCGGCTGAAGGGCTCGTCAAAGTGAATCAACAACAGGGCGTCCGCCCCGAGGGAGCGGATGGTCCGGAGCTTTTGCGGCAGGGAGTAAATCAGAGGGGGCACTCGATCGGGGGCCACCACGGAGTTGGGGTGGCGATCGAAGGTAATGACCAACGAGAGGGCTTCATGCTGGCGGGCATCGGTGATGGCCTGCCGTACCGTCTGCTGGTGCCCCAGATGCACCCCATCGAAGAATCCGATGGCCAGGGACACCTTGCGTGTCCCCGGCTGCAACTCCCGGGCAGCGTGGATCGTTTTCATTTCGACATCCTCAGCCGCCGGCCAGTTTCAGGAAGGGGATGACGAGTTTCTCGAGCTCGCGGGCGGTCAGGGCCAGGACTTGGGCCAGAGGGGCGGCCTGGGCGACATCGAACCGGCCGGAAGCGACACGGCGGAGGCTGGCCAGGTGGGCGCCGCATCCGAGCTTCTGGCCCAATTCCTGGGCGATGCTTCGCACATAGGTGCCTTTGGTGCAGCCAATGCGGAATTGCCCAAGCGGCTCCTGGTAGGCGCCAAAGCGGAAGGTGTAGATGTGAACCAGGCGGGCCTCACGCTCGACCTCGATGCCCTTGCGGGCGAGTTTGTAGAGGGGCACGCCGTCTTTCTTCACGGCGGAGACCATGGGGGGCGTCTGCATCAGGTCGCCGACGAATTGCGCAGCCGCTTCGTTGAGTTGTTCCAACGTCATCGGCAGGACCGGCAACGAGGCGACCAACCGCCCATCCGCATCATAGGAATCGGTGCTTTCACCGAATTTGATGGTTCCCTCATAGACTTTGTCGTCGGCCATGAGTTTGTCAGAAAGTTTGGTGCCTCGACCCAGGAGGAGGATGAGCAAGCCGGTCGCATTGGGGTCGAGCGTGCCGCAATGCCCCACTTTCTTAATGCCAAAATGCCGGCGCACGGCGTCCACGACGTCGTGGGAAGTCGGCCCGGCCGGTTTATCGATCAGGATTGCCCCGTCCAGGGCGGAGAACTCGTGCATCATGCGTTATTAAATCGCTTCTCGCCATGGTTGCAATTTGGTAGGGTGATGACAAAGCAAAAACTGCTTTGCCCCTTGCAGAAGCGACTGGCAAGACTGAATGAAGAATGAAACTCTCTCGGTAATACGGACAAGGCCCCGGCTCGTCCAATCATTGCAAGCCGATTTGGCCGGCCTTTTTGAGGTTCTCTTTGGGGCATTGGCGCTCCTGGTCTGGGTTTGCCCGGTCCACGGCGCCTCGTTCAGCGACGGTTTTGAGAGCTATGCCCAGGGCCTCCTGGACAAGAATTATGCAGGCGGGGCCAACGCGGCGACCAACGGCTCGGGCAATCCCTGGTGGGGCCCTCACCCCCCCAATTTCACCGTCGTCGGCGCCGAGAACGGTGTGACGCCCCACAGCGGCGCGCAGATGGCCCGCAACGAGATAGGTTCTCTTTTCCAGGTCCCTTTTTTCGACAGCGACTTGGAATACTACAACCTGGCCTTTCGGCTAAACGCGGGGAATCTTTATTACGGGAATGTGGTGCTGGACTGGTGGTTCTATGACCCGTGCGGCGCCGGCACGACGGACCCGCTGGACCAAACCAACTACGGCGATTTTGCCGGGCTCTGCAACTATGCAACGGGCATCCCAGGCAACGCGGACTACGACGCGGACCTCAGCGGGAACGCTGAAGCGCCCTCGAATGCCGTTCAATGCCTGATGCTCGGGGCGGCCTACGTGTGGGGCGCCGCCGATACGACAAAGTACCAGGCCCAGGTTCTCGGAGCCGCTGACGGCCTGAGCAGCGCTTACCCGACCTACTTTGATACGGCCACTCCGCGCTCGGTCGGCTGGCACAACGCCCGCATCGTCGTCGGCCCGGCCGCCGCCGCGACGGATGTGGCGGCCGTCGGCTTCTATATCGATGACATGATTAATCCCACCTTGACCCATGATAATGCGGGCGGTGTCGGCATGAATTGCATTCAACTCAGTTCGCTGCAGAATTATGGGATCGAGGGGCCGGTGGGAGGCTATTTCGATGATTTCTATTTTCAGGACGGTGTCGCCGCCCCGGCCATAGCCGGCGGACTGACCAATCAGACGGTCGACCTGGGCGATACGGTGACGCTGGCCGTGAGCGGGGTCACAGGCGCGCCGGCGCCCGCTCTCTACTGGCAGAAAGACGGGGAGGCCGTGACCAACTCGAGCCAAATCAGCGGGGTCGGCACGAGCGCCCTGACGATTTCCGGGGTAACGCCCGCCAACCTGGGCGCGTATTCGGTGGTGGCGAGCAATATCGCCGGGGCGGCAGTGAGCAGCGCGATTGTAGGTCTTCCGGCGCCGCCGACCCTGGACAGCCAATCGCCCACGGGAGGCACGGTGCTGGCCAGCCTGGGCGGCGCCATTACCTTTTCCGTCACGGCCCACGCCGGCCAACCCATAAACTACCGATGGAACAAAGGCGGCAGCCCGCTCTCGGACGGGACCGGCATCTTCGGCTCGGCCACAGCCACTCTGACCCTCAGCAACCTGGCGGCCGGCAATGCGGGGAGCTACTCCTGCCTTCTGAGCAATGCCGAGGGGGCGACGGACAGCGTTCCGGTCACTCTCGTGCTGCCTCTGACGCCGGTCATCCTCAGCCAACCCGCCGGCCTGGTCATCGGGGCAGGCAGCAACGCGGCCTTCACCGTCGCCGCCGTCGGTCCGGACCTGGTCTATTTGTGGAGCAAGGGCGCTACGCCGCTCAGCGGGGGCGGGCGGGTCTCCGGGGCGGCCTCGGCGTCGCTGGCTATCGCGGGCGTGACGGATTCGGATGCCGGGGCTTACTCGTGCCTGATCACCAACGTCAATGGCTCGACCAACACGGCTGCCGCGAGCCTTGTGGTGGTTGATCCCCCGGTTTTCACCCTCGAGCCGCAACCCGCCAGCCAAGTGACCTATGCCGGCAGCAACCTGGTATTCCAAGTCGCCGCCCAGGGGACCTTGCCGCTGAGCTACCAGTGGTTCCTGCGCGGGGTTCCGCTGGTGGATGGGCCGAACATCTCCGGGGCAACCACGCCGGCCCTGGCTTTGACGGTGACATCCACTGGGGATGAAGGGCTTTACCAATGCACTGCCAGCAACTTTGCCAATGTCGCGGCCAGCGCCGGGGCGGCGGTGTGGGTCGATCAAACCGAGGTGATGTTCACGGACCGTTTCGAGACCTACCCCGCTTGTTGTTTGAGCGGGGGGCCGGGCCTGTCCGGGCCCCGCGGCGGCGGGCCCCTTGACGGCCAGGGCCCCTGGCGGGGCTGGAACAGTCCGAACATTCGCGTCTATACCGCCCAGAACGGCATCACGCCCCACTCGGGCTTGCAGATGATAGGCGGTCCCATCAACGGCGCCATCAGCCTCGGCGACAATGACCGCACCTACCTGAACTTGTCGTATCGGTTCAATAGCGGCGGGCTCTACTTGGGGAACATCCTGCTCGAATGGTATTTCTGCGATTTGTATCCGACCAACTATGCCAGCTACAGCGACCAGATTTCGCTCTGCAACTACGGTTCGGACATGCCGCCGGACCAGGACCAGGGCACGAACAAGCCCGGCAACCTGATTCAGCGTCTGGCCATAGGCGGTTGGGAGGGGGGCGACCTCACCACATATCAATGCGCGGTCATGACGGCCAGTGACGGGCTCGACGGCAACAACGGCGAGCTGGGCGGGGTCTGCAAGTACTTCAACACCACTGCGGCCCGCGCCAGCGGCTGGCATCATGCCCGCATCCTGGTGGGGCCTGCGGATGCCGCCAGCGGGATCGCCAAGTGCTCGTTCTTCATCGATGACATGCTGCAGCCCGTCCTGACGCACGACAACGCCGGGGGGATCGGCTTCAACTCAATTGATATTGCCAGCGACGTCATTTACAGCGGCGGCAACGGCCAGGCCGCCGCCGGGTATTTCGACGACCTGAGCTTCCGCGCCGTCAATGATCCCTTCATCCTCGAACAGCCGATTAGCCAGACGGTCCAGTCCGGGGGCGCTGCAACGCTGGCAATCGCCGCCTTCGGGAGCAGCTTCCAGTGGCAGAAGGACGGGGTGAACCTGGGCGGCGCCACCGACATGCAATTGACCATCAACCCGGCCCTGAGCACGAATGCCGGCAGTTACGTGTGCGTGGTCACCGGGGCAAACGGCTCAGTTGTCTCGAGCCCGGCGGCCACTTTGACGGTCAGCAGCCCGGGGCCGGCTTTCATCAAGGCCACCCTGGTGGGACGCCACGGGGTCGTCATCACCTGGACCGGTTCTTACGTCCTGCAATCGGCCCTCAAGGCCGGCGGTCCCTATCAGGATGTGAGCGGCGCCACCAGCCCTTACACCAACAGTCTCCCGCTGACCTCAGCCCGATTCTTCCGGCTGCGCAGCTCGGCCGTCAGTCCGGGGCCGACTCTCACGGCCGCCCGGGCAGGGCGCAACGCGGTCGTCATCACCTGGACCGGTTCCTACGTCCTGCAATCGGCCCCCAAGGCCGGCGGTCCCTACCAGGATGTGACCGGGGCCGCCAGCCCTTACACCAACAGCCTTCCGCTCGAGCCGGCCCAGTTCTTCCGGCTGCGCAACTGAGGGGTTCTATCCATGTATGAAACAAGGGCTTCTACGGTTCGAAGTTGCGGCGGATTTCGAGGCGATGAGCCGGCGCGCCGCCGCGCTCATCGAATCGGAGGTCCGCCGGCAACCGAATCTGCTGCTGTGCGCTGCGGCAGGCTCCAGCCCTGCCCGGACTTACGAACTGCTGGGCGAACGGGCCGCCCGGGAGAGGGCCCTGTTCAGCCGGTTGCGAGTCATCAAGGTTGATGAGTGGGGCGGATTGGGCCAGGCCGACCCTGCCACGTGCGAGAGCGACTTGAGAAGGCGCCTCCTGGTTCCGTTGCAGATTGCCCCCGAGCGCTATGCAGGTTTTGAGAGCCATCCGTCAGACCCTCCCCTGGAATGTGAGCGGGTCTCGCAGTGGCTCGCCCGCAACGGGCCGATTGACCTCTGCGTTCTGGGAGTCGGCGTCAATGGACACATTGCCATGAACGAGCCGGCCCAGGCCCTGTGTCCCGGACCCCATCTGGCAGAGTTGACGCCAGCTTCACTGGGGCATCCGATGCTCGCCGCCTCGAATGCCAAACCGGCCTACGGGCTCACCCTCGGGATGGCCGACATCCTCCAATCCAGGACCATTCTGCTGCTGGCCGGCGGCGAGCGCAAACGCCCTGTCCTGGAGCGGCTGCGCCGCCCGCAAGTCACTCCGCAGTTTCCCGTCTCCTTTCTCTGGCTGCACCCGAACGCAACGGTGCTCTGTGACGAGGAGGCGGCAAGCCACAGAGAACACACAAAACCATGAGCACAAAAGGACCAGTCAAAGTCGGCATTATCGGGTCGCAATTCGAGGCGGACATCCACGCCGAGTCGTTTCGGGTTTTGCCCGAGGAGGTGGAAGTGGCGGCCGTGGCGTCACCCACGCCCGGCAACGCAGAGCGGTTTGGGCGCAAGCACGGCATTCCTCGCATTTTCACCGATTACCGCCGGATGCTGGCGGAGCCGGACATCGAAATGGTCACCATCGCCGCTCCCAATGCCCTGCACGCCCGGATGACGGTGGATGCCGCCAATGCCGGCAAGCATGTGGTTTGCGAGAAGCCGCTCTGTATGACGCTGGAAGAGGGCGACCTGATGATCGAGACGTGCCGTCGCCAGGGCGTGCTGCTGCTCTACGCGGAAGAGCTCTATTTCACTCCCAAATACCTGAAGGCCAAGCAGATGGCGGACGAAGGAGCCTTTGGGAAGGTCTATTTAGTCAAGCAGACCGAGAAGCATTTCGGCCCGCACGCGCCGTGGTTTTGGGACGTGCAGCGGTCCGGGGGCGGGGTGTTCATGGACATGGGTTGCCACGGCATCGCCTTTTGCTGGTGGTTCCTGGGCCGGCCCCGCATTAAGGAGGTCCTTTGCCACATGGGAACTTATGTGCATGGGGACAAGACCCAGGGCGAGGACGATTGCGTGTGCATTATCGAGTTCGAGAACGGCGCCAAGGGGATTATCGAGGATAGCTGGGCGCGGCGCGGCGGCATGGACGACCGCATCGAGGTCTATGGCGAGGGCGGCGTCACTTGCGCCGACTTGCACCGGGGCAACGCCCTGCCCACTTACAGCGAATACGGCTACGGCTACGCGGTTGAAAAGGCCCCTACTACCAAAGGCTGGACCTGGCCGGTTTTCGAGGAGCTATGGAACTACGGCTTTCCGCAGGAGATGCGCCACTTCGCCCGCTGTGTGCGCGGCAAAGAGCAGCCCCAGGCGACGGGCCAGGACGGGCGCCTGGTGCAGGAAGTCCTCTATGCCGGTTACCAATCGGCCGGCCTGGGCGCGCGGGTCTCTCTGCCGTTCCGGCCCAACGGTGTCCAGCGTCCAATCGACCTCTGGCGCAGCCCGGCAAGGCAGCCGTGAGAGGCCAAGGGCGAAGTTCTGTAGGAGAGGCCGGCTTCCAGGCCGGCGCCGATTTCGATTCGGGACAAGTCCCTCGCTCATTTACCAATAGCCAATTGCGGGCGATTTGATAGCATTGGCCCTATGGGTCCCTTTGACACCGCATCACGTTTCTCGCCAGGGACCAAGGGCCGGCAGACAGGACCGCGCGGCAATGGAAGGCGGCGTTCAGCCTGGGCCTTTGCCGGGGCCGCACCCTTGTTGGCCCTCCTCGGGTGGTTGGGCCTGGCCGGCAGCCCCGCAGCGGCGGCCCCCGTGGGAGTTGCCCCAACACCGCCTCTGTGGTGGGACAGCTTTTGGGACCTGGAGGGGGTTGGCGGCGTCCTAACCGACGCCGGCGTTCGCGCGGTTGCGGCGAAATGGCACACCAACGGAATGCAGGCTGCCGGCTGGAATATCATTTGGCTCGACACAGGGTGGCAGCAAGCCTCCCGGGACACGAATGGGTTTCTTGAGCCCAACGCCACGAGTTTCCCCTCCGGACTTCTGTCTCTGACGGCCTACCTGCACGGCTTGGGCTTCAGCGCGGGGATATACACCTCCTACAGCGCGCTTACTTGCGACGGCCTGCCGGGCACGGATGACGCCCACATTTTCAGCGACGTGGCGTGGTTTGCCTCCCAAGGATTTGATGCGCTGAAAGTGGACGCGTGCAACGAGAGCACGACGCCGGATTACCTCGAGCGATTGACTGGATCGTTCGCCAATGCCATAGAGGCCTCCGGCAGGGACATGCTTCTGCTCTACACCGTCAACGCCTCGCTGCCGGACATGGATTACAGCATCCCCTGCCAATGCGCCGACCAGGCCAACGTCTGGCAGGACGGCCAGGCCTTTTGCGGCACGCTCCCCAACCTTGTTGCGCTGGCGACTTTCTACTCGCAGACCAACGGTTGGGCGCAGTCCCCTGGGCATTATGGCGAGATCACCTCCGTCCAACCGGCGTGGACGACGAACCTGCTGGCGGCTTACGTATCATTTTCGGCCGCCCTCGGCGCAGCGATGGAAATGTGCGATAGCTCCCTGCCGCCAGACCCGTACCCGTGGCTGACAAACGCCGAAGTCATCGCTATCAACCAGGACCCGGCCGCCATTTGCGGAACCATGCTCTGGTCTAACAACCTGCTCGAGATGTGGTCGCGGCCGCTCGGGAGCCTGACCAGCGCAACCAATGCCGTCCTGGCCGTGAACCTGGCCGCCACGAACAAAACCGTTGGCCTCCCGATTCTTATGCTCTATCCGGCGGGCACTCCGGTCGGACTGCGGGACGTCTGGGACGGAACCTCACTCGGATTGGCCACAAACTACTGGACCAACACCATCGCCCCGGGCGGCGTAATACTGGCAAGGACTTGGAACCAAAGCGCCGCGAACGAGCCGATCATGCCCGGCCCGGCGCGCAACGCCCGCCAGGTGACTTTCAGCTATCTCTCCACGCCCGGCTACACCAATGCCGTCCAATACACCGATTCCTTAAGCCCGCCGCTGTGGGAAACCTTGACGAACGTCCCCGGCGATGGAACCATCAAAGTCATCCTCGATCCCAACGCGACCAACGCCATGCGCTTCTATCGCGTCGCACTTTGACGATGCCCCCCATGCCGCCCGATTGAATCGGTGAGGTTTTTCTGCTGCCGTTCCATTGGCCGCCCGCCCCCCTGGCCGGCAAAATGCCTTGAGCCTCGAGGCCGCCTGCCCCAGACTGCCGGGCGCATGCGCGTGCTTCTGACGACCACCCGCTCCTGGCATCTGGACCGAACTGCCCTGGCCTTTTCGGCCAGAGAGGCCCTGGCGGGCTTTTGGATGGCAGACCGGAATCGACTCGGGATTCCGGCGGACCTGTACCGCCGCTGCTGGCCCTACCATCTGGCTATGAAGCCCTTTTACCACTTGGCCCCCCAAATCTGGCAGGAGTATGCGACCTATTGGCTGATCGGCTTCTGGCGGGCCTGGTTGCGGACCCGCTTGCGCTCCGCCCGCTGCCCCGCATTCCAGGCCGCCCAAGCCATCGTCGGCTTCGCCAGCGAGCTCTTCGACCACTCCGAGCGGACCGGCGCCTTGAAAGTCGTCGAATGTCCCAACAGCCACCCCACGACCTATTTCGGCTTCTGGCAGCGCGAATGCGACCTCTGGTGCCCGGGGGAAAAGGTCCCTGTCCCCAGATGGATGTTCGCGCGCATGAACCGGGAGATCGAACGCGCGGACCTCGTCGTCGTGGCCTCAGAATTCTGCAAGGAATCGATGCAGCTTAACGGCATCCCTGGGGAGAAGGTCCTGGTCAACCCGTTTGGGGCCGACAGCAGCGTTTTCCAGAAGCGAACCGCCCTGCCCCCCAAGCCGCGGTTTGTCAACGTCGGAACCATCTGCCTCCGCAAGGGACACCAGTACCTGTTCCGCGCCTTTCAATTCGTCAAAGAGCGCCTGCCGGAAGCCGAGCTCATCTGCGTGGGCGATTACAAGTGCGATTTCCGCCGCGAACGCCCCAAATGGGAAGGGACCTTCACCCATTACAAGCGGCTCACTCATGCCGAGCTGGCGCCCCTGCTCCGTGCCTGCACCGCCTTCGTCCTTCCTTCCCAGGAGGAAGGCTTTGCCCGCGCGCAAAGCGAAGCCCTCGCCTCCGGTTTGCCCTTGATCGGCACCCATGAAGGCGGCGCAACTACCCTCGTCCAGAACGGTCTCGAAGGCTTCATCGTCCGCGGCAGGGACCCGCAGGACATCGCCCAGGCCATGATCCGCCTGGCAACCGACCCTGAGTTGAACCGCCGCATGGGAGAGGCCGCCTATCGCAAGGGCTCGCTCCAAAACTCCTGGCAGGACTACGGCGACCGCCTCCTCGCCGCATACCGGCAGCGGCTTGCAGCCCGAAACCCGGTTCCGGGGTCCCAAAAGCAAATCCCTCCCGGTTAGTTTGGCAGAACCAGGTCGAAGTCCTCAAGGGGCCGCGCGCCTGGCGCCGCGTATCGAGCTGAATCGGGCAGCACCCAAACCCGTGCTTGCTCCCGGGGCCCCAAGGGCGGCCCGAGGGGCGGGACAGGCGCGCCTGCCCCGCGCCGGACGCGGCGGCCCCATGGCGCAGACGTAGCGCGTCAATCCGGCAATGTCGTGGATATTGAGCTTGTCCATCACTTGTTGCCGATGCTTCTCAACGGTCTTGCAGCTCGAGCCCAGGGCAGACCCGATCTCTTTGCTCGACAGCCCCTTGGCTATCAGGTCAAGCACTTCCTGTTGCTTGGCTGTGAGCTCGCCGGACTTGTCAACCGTCTGCCCGTTCTCACGCGCACAGCGCAGCCGGGCTTCGAGCGCGCGGGCGACCATTGGACTATAATAGGCCCTCCCGTTTCCCACTGCCCGAATCGCGCCCAGCAACTCTTTGTACGCCGTGTGTTTGCTCAGGTACCCCGCGGCTCCCGACTCCAGCGCCTGCCTAACCGTCTTCTCATCCTCGTAGGCCGAGAGCACCAGCACCCTGGCCTGCGGGACCTGCCGGCGAATCTCCCGTGTGGCCTCCAGCCCGTTCATCTTGGGGATGGCCAGATCCATCAGCACCACGTCCGGCTCAAGCTCTGCGGCCAACCGCACCGCCGCAACTCCGTCGCCTGCTTCTCCGACGATGCCGATGTCCGATTGAGAACCGACCAGAATCTTTAAACCCTCCCGGACCATCCGATGGTCTTCCACTATAAGAACTTTGATTGGTAAGGAGGAGGGTGAGGAAGCCGACGACAGATGCTGTACCCTTTGCATAACAAACCCATGATTCCCAATTCCCAAACATCGAAACCGACTCTAACAATCCTGCCGTCGAAAGCAATTCCTTGCGCAAAAAACTTGTTCGCAGGTTATAGACACCTTGTTCACACCTCCAATGCAGGGGCCAATCCGCCCTGCCCGCCCGCGCATCCGCCTGGCCGCCAGCGCGGTCCCCGGCACTGCTCAGGTCCCGGCCAGCGCGCTCTCGATTGCCTGCGCCATTTCCGCCGAGTCAGGCTTGACGCCCGACTCGAACCGCTTGAGGACCTTGCCGTCGCGCCCGATGAGAAACTTGGTGAAATTCCATCGAATGTCCCCCGGGAACGGCGCCTCCTTGCCCGCCAACATCGAATAAAGCGGGTGCCGCTTCGGGCCGTTGACCTCGATCTTTTCAAAGAGCGGAAATGTCACCTGGTATTTCGACGAGCAGAATTGCTTGATTTCCTCGGCGGTCCCGGGTTCCTGCGCCCCAAACTGGTTGCACGGAAACCCGAGCACCGTGAAGCCTTTGTCCTGGTACTTCTGCTGCAGGGCCTCAAGCCCCGTGTACTGGGGAGTGTATCCGCACTTGGAAGCGACATTGACAATCAGCAGCACCTTCCCCTCATAGGCCTTGAGCGAGGTCGATTTGCCGTCGATGTCTTTGAGCGGCAGGCCGTAAATGGTGTCAGCCCCCTGCGCCGTAACCGCCCCGAGCAGCATTCCAGAGCACATAAGCAAATTCATTTTCACGAATCAAACATTGCGCGAGATTGCGCCGCCCGTCAAATCGACCGGTCAGTTCGTCCGGTTGTGAATAACTTTTGAATAACTCGAGCGAAAAAACCCTTGACTGTGGTGGGGCGAAGTGGTTAAAAGTGGGGCGAAGTGGGACGATAGTGCAGCGGGCAGCCCGCTTCAACGCAGAATGGAACCAGAACAGACCATAGAGTCGACGACGTATTACAACTCGGTTTACACCCATGGTGTGGACGAGAAGAGACGCCTCCAGATCCCCGCCAAATGGCGGCCGGCCCAGCCCGGGACCGAGTTTACGATCATTCTTTGGCCTCGCTCTGCCGCCGGGGCCTGCCTGCGCGTGCTGCCGCCCAAACAGATGGCCCAGTTGGCCAGGGACATCGAGACGATGCCCAACGGGGATTCGAAGACGACGCTCAAGCGCATCATCGGCAGGGGTTCGGAGCAGGCGGCCTTGGACAAGTCGGGCCGGATATGTTTGCCGGAGAACATGGCCAAGGAGGCTGCCATTGTCCATGAAGCTGTTTTAGTCGGGTTGCTGGATCGCTTCGAGATCTGGAATCGCGAGCGCTACCAGAAGGTGATGATCGCCGACGACCTAATGGCGCCGGACGCTCTCAAACTCGTAGGATAATTATGAGTCTGGCCAGATTGCTTGCGGCAGGAAAGAGTGTGGTGGGCCTGACCAACGATGTCAGCCCTTATCGGGTCGTCGATCAACGTCTGTTGCCCAAGTTCGGCTTGAACAAGAGCCCGCTGTGCCCGCCCAAGGCCGGCTCGGCCAGTCGCCCTGATCCTAATCCTAATCCTAATCCTAATCCCAATCCCAATCTTACCGTCGCGGCGACAGCCTCCGGCGGGTCGAGCCCGGGGCGGGCCAGACGCTGGGCAAAGAGAGGATTCATTGGGCTCTTCGGGTGGCCGGACCTTAAGCCGAAGAAATCACCCGGCGCGCGTTTGGACCGGCCTGCCCTCCAGGCGGAACTCCGCCTCGAGCACGTCAAGGTGGTGCGCAACGATTTGAACGAGTCGGACCTGGAGCTGGTTCAGCTCAGGCCGAAAGCTGCGGCGACAAAGCCCAATGGGGGTGGGTCGGGAAAACACGCCTCTTCCCGCCTGGCCGCAGTGCGAAACCTGCTCGAGTTTTTCGGAGCCAAACGAACTTAACGAGGCGGGGAAGGGATGCGCGGTGCCCGAGTTTACGCACAGATCGGTGTTGGTGGCGGAAGTGTTGGCCGCCCTGCAGCCACGGCCGGCGGGGCGGTACGTGGACGGCACACTCGGCGGGGGCGGACATGCGGCCGCCATTTTGGCGGCCAGTTCGCCGACGGGCTGGTTGTATGGGTGCGATCGCGACAGCGCGGCGGTGGAAGCCGCCAGCCGGCGTCTGGCCGGGTTTGCCGGGCGGTTCGAGTTGCGCCAGGCCAGTTTTGCCGAACTCGCCTGCTGGGTGCCGGCGGGCAGTTGCGATGGCGTCCTGCTGGACCTCGGCCCCAGCTCGCCCCAATTGGACCGGGCCGAGCGCGGCTTCAGCTTTCAGCAGGAGGGTCCGCTGGACATGCGCATGGATACGCGGCAGGGCAATACGGCGGCGGACCTGGTCAACCGCGCCGGCTCGGAGGAGCTGTCAAAGCTCTTCTGGGAACTGGGCGGCGAGCGGCAGGCGCGACGCTTGGCCCGGGCCATAGTTGAACGCCGCAGTGGACGGCCCTTTGAGACCACACGGTCGCTGGCCGCCCTCATTGAACAGGTGGCCCCGCGCCGGGGCGGCAAGACGCACCCGGCGACGAAGGTGTTTCAGGCGCTGCGCATTGCGGTCAATGACGAGATAGGCGCTTTGCAGCAGGGCCTGGACGCGGCGCTGAAGGTCCTGAAGTCCGGCGGACGGCTTGCGGTCATCACGTTTCATTCGCTCGAAGACCGCACCGCCAAGGAATTCGGCCGGACGCAGGCCCGGAATTACACCTTCGCGGGCCCGCAGGACGTGCCGGAGCTGCGGCAGCCGCGCGCTCCGGCACTGAAGATGCTCACGTCCAAGGCCCTTAAACCGGGGGCGGCGGAACTGGCGGACAACCCGCGCAGCCGCAGCGCGCAATTGCGCGTAATGGAGAAGATTTGAATGGCGCGAAATCGCAAAAATGGTTCGCCGGCAATCGGCTTTGGCCCGGTGCTCAAGGCCCTGCTGCTCTGCCTGCTCATCGCGGGGGCGGGCGTGGGCTACGTCTGGCAAAAAGAACAGATCGACCGTTTGAGCCGGCAGATCGATGAGCGGGGTGTCAGACTGTCGAAGCTGATCGATGACAACCAGAACCGGAAACGGCTCCTGGCGGATTTGCGCTCGCTGGGCTCCGTGGAGGCGCGGATCAAGGCACTGAACCTGGGCTTGGCTCAAGCCAGCCCCGCCCAGGTCTGGCACTTGGTCGAGCCGTCGCGCCAGGCGCCCAAGCCGGCGCCGCGCCACCCGCAGTACGCCGGGCAAAATGCCCGTCTGCCGACAGTGGCCCGGGCCACAGAATTTATGACCCCATAACCGGATTGTTGCCGCCGCCCGTGACGCCGTCGGATGAGGAACCGATCGCCGCGGGCGGCCGGCAGCTTGGTCTCATTGCGTTGAGTTCCAGGCCGCGGTGAGCGATAGGTAGAATATGGCCAAACGAATCCAATTGCGCAGAATGGTCGGGATGGCGCTGCTGCTCTCGCTGGCCTTTGGCGGCTTGGGCTATCGCCTGGTCGACCTCCAGGTGCTGCGGCACCAGGAGTTCAGCGCCAAGGCCCTGCACGACACGCTGCGCCAGTTCGTGCTCGAACCGCGCCGAGGGGACATCCTGGATGCCAAAGGCAACATCCTGGTCACCACCGAGCAGGTCAAGACGGTCTGCGCCAACCCCGCCTTGGTCGGCAACCTTCAAGCCGGAGTCGCCCGCGCCCTGGCCCCTTTGCTGCAAGCCAGCGAAGCCAGCCTTTGCCAGCGGCTCACGCCCCGCACCCATCGCAATGAACATGGCCGCATCGTCACTAACCAGTTCGTTGTGCTCAAACACAGGGTCAAACTGGAAACTTGGGAGAGAATACGGCAGACCATGGCCAATTTCACCTTTGGCGCAAACGAAACCAATCTCACGCGGGCGCAAAGGAGTTTTTACGGCGACCTGCGCACCAACGCCGTCTTTGCCCGCAACGACCAGTTGCGCTTTTATCCCAACCAGAGTTTGGCCGCCCACGTCCTGGGTTACGCCTCCAGCCAACCGTGTGAGGCCGATGGCATTGCCGTCAATAGAACTGTCGGCCAGGACGGCCTGGAACAGTTCTTTGACACCCAGCTTGCCGGCATGCAGGGGTGGCGCCTCACCGAGACGGACCGCCGCCGGCGCGAGTTGGTGCAATGGCGCGAGCGGGACATCGAGCCCCGCGACGGCGCGAATGTGGTCCTGACCATTGACTCCGCGATTCAGCGCATCCTCGAGACTGCCCTGGCCCAGGGCATGGAGCAGCACACCCCCATCAGCATCTCCGGCATCGTCGTGCGCCCGCGCACGGGGGAAATCCTGGCGATGGCGACGCTGCCCGCCTACGACCCGACCAAGCCTGGCGACGCCCCCCCCGAGGCGCGGCGCAACCGGGTCATCACTGATATCGAGGAGCCCGGGTCCACGTTCAAGGTGGTCGTCGTTTCCGCCGCTCTCAATGAGGGCGTGGTCCGTTTGAGCGATTCCTTCGACTGCCAGCACGGCCTTTTCTATTACGCGGGCCGGACGCTTCACGATCATGGCTCCTACGACGTCCTGACCGTGGAACAGATCATCACCAAGTCCTCGAACATCGGCGCCGCCCTCATCGGCATCAAGCTGGGGGAGGAGCGGCTCTATGATTACATCCAGAGGTTTGGTTTTGGGGCTGCCACCGGCCTGCCGCTGCCGGGCGAAGTCAGCGCCCGCCCGTTTGTCAAGCCGGTCAAGCACTGGAGCAAGGTCTCGATTGCCCAGATTCCAATGGGTCAGGGCATTTCGGTGACGCGCCTCCAAATGACCATGGCCCTGTGCGCCATTGCCAATAACGGCCTGCTGATGCGCCCCATGCTCGTGGATCGCCTGGAGGACCGCAATCACAACGTCCTGGCCAAATACTTTCCCCAGCGGGTGCGCCAGGTCATAAGCCCCGCCACCGCCAGGATGATGGTCGCCGCCCTCAAGACCGTCGTCTCTGCCGAAGGCACCGCCCCCAAGGCCGCCCTCGAACATTACACCGTGGCCGGCAAGACCGGCACCGGCCAAAAAGTCGTCAATGGCGCTTACTCACACGACAAGTTCTTCTCCTCTTTCCAGGGCTTCTTCCCCGCGGACAATCCCGAGCTTTGCGTCTCGATCAGCATGGATGAGCCGAAACACGGCTACTTTGGCGGCCAAGCCGCAGCCCCTATCTTCAAGCAGGTTGCCGAGCGCGCCGCCAATTACCTGGGCATCCCCCCCGACCGCCCCCAGGAGCCTGTCGTGCCTGAAGCGCAGGACCTCAAAACGGCGGCTGTGACCGGCGCAAACTCTCTTCCAAGGTGACTATGGATGCCCGTCCACTCAGTTGGATTGCGGCCGCCTGCGGCGGCGAACAACTCACCGGCTCGCCCGAGACGCCGGTTTGCCGCGTCGGTTCCGATTCCCGCCGCATCCAGCGGGGCGACTTGTTCTTTGCCCTGCCGGGCGAACGGTTCGACGGACACGCATTTCTGAGCGAGGCCGCGGGCAAAGGCGCCGTAGCGGCAGTCGTGGCTCGAGACCGGTGTCCAGGCAGCCTCCCAAACTGCGCCCTGATCGCTGTTGAGGACACCCGCCAGGCCCTGGGCCGGTTGGCGGCCCGTTACCGCCGGGATTTCTCCCTGCCGGTCCTGGCAGTCGCCGGTTCCAACGGCAAGACCACCACCAAGGAACTGGTGGCATCGGTGCTGCAGCAGAAGTTTCCGACGCTCTCGAGCCAAGAGAGCTTCAACAACGATATTGGAGTGCCGCTGACCCTGTTGCGCCTGGAAAACGCTCACCGGGCCGCCGTGCTCGAGGCCGGCACCAACCACCCGGGCGAACTGGCGCCGCTCCTGGCGATGATTTCCCCGCGGCTGGGCGTGCTCACCTCCATCGCCCGCGAGCACCTCGAGTTCTTCGGGGACCTCGCCGGCGTGGCCCTCGAGGAAGGCCGGCTGGCCGAGCTGCTGCCCCCCGAGGGCATTCTCTTCGCCAACGGCGATTGCCAATGGACCGGGGTCATCGCCCGCCGGGGACCGGCGAGCCTGGTGCGCGTGGGTCTTTCCGAGAGCAACGACTGGCGCGCCGCCGACCTGCGCCCCGACAACCAAGGGGTGACTTTTAAGGTCCAAGGGCCCCGGCCCGACCTGGCCGGCGAGTTTCGCATCAACCTCCTCGGCCGGCACCAGGTCGTCAATGCCCTCTTTGCGCTCGCCGTCGGCGGCCAATTGGGACTCTCCCGCGCTGAAATCAGCCAAGGCCTGGCCCTCTGCAAGCCTCCCAGGATGCGCCTGCAACTCTGGGAGCACAACGGAGTCTCGGTCCTGGATGATGCTTACAACGCCAATGCCGATTCGATGCTCGCCGCCTTGCAGACCCTTTGCGACCTGCCTTGCAAAGGCCGCCGCGTGGCCGTCTTGGGCGACATGGCGGAATTAGGGGCGCACAGCGAAACCGCTCACCTGGAAGTGGGACGCCGGGCAGCGGAGCTGGGCATCGGCCAGCTCTTTGCCGTGGGCAAGATGGCCCCGCTCATGGCCCGCGGCGCTCGTGGCGCAGGCATGAACCGGGTGTTGGAATTTGCCGATGTCGAGGGAGCCGGTCTCGCCTTGAAGAGCTTCCTCAAAAACGGCGACCTTCTGCTGCTCAAGGCCTCGCGGGCTGCCCGGCTTGAACGAATTGCCCGGATGTTGCGCGGCGGCGACGCAACCAAAAGGAATTGATGTTTTACTATCTGGCTCAACTGATTCTCCGTGCCTCGGCCCACACCGCTTGGGCCAAGCCGCTCGGGGCTTTGCGCCTCTTCCGTTACATCACTTTCCGCTCCGCCGGCGCCGCCGTTACGGCCCTGGTCTTGAGCTGGTGTCTGGCGCCCACGGTCATCACCTGGCTCAGAAGACTGAAATTCGGCCAGGAATACAACGATATCGCAGCCGCCTCCGGCGGGATGGCCGAGCGGGGCGCCAAAAAGAAAGGCACGCCGACGATGGGTGGCATTTTGATCGTCCTGGCCCTCAATCTGACGACGCTCCTGTGGGCCCGGTTGAACCCCTTGGTGCTCCTGGCGCTGTTCTCGGTCGTCGTCCTCTGCGGGCTCGGGTTCTACGATGATTACACCAAGATCATCGAGCAGACCGGCGGCGGCGCCGCCCCCAGCGTCAAGCTCTGGATCCAGTGCGCCCTGGCCCTGTTCATCGCCCTCTACCTCTGGCTGGAGCCCGCAACCACCCACCTCATCTCGGACATTATGGTCCCCTTTTACAAATGGCCCGTCGCCACCGGCGCCAGCCTGGCGGGGATACTTCTGACCATGCTGACCATCATCGGCAGCTCCAATGCGGTGAACCTGACTGACGGCCTGGACGGCCTGGCCATCGGCTGCACCCTGATCGTGTCGTTTGTCTTCGTGGTGCTGACCTACGTCGCGAGCAACCGCAATGTGGCCGGCTACCTGGACATTCCATTCGTGCAGGGGGCCGGCGAACTCACCGTGTTTTGTGCCGCCGTGATCGGCGCCGGGCTCGGTTTCCTGTGGTATAACTGCCATCCCGCCCAGGTGTTCATGGGCGATACCGGTTCCTTGGCCCTGGGCGGCGCCCTGGGAATTGTGGCCGTGCTCATTCATCAGCCCTTCTTGCTGGTCATCGCCGGCGGCGTCTTCGTCATGGAAGCCCTTTCTGTCATCCTTCAAACCGCGTGGTTTCGTTTTACCCGCATGCGCTACGGAACCGGCAGGCGCCTCTTTCTAATGGCCCCCATTCATCACCATTTCGAGAAAAAAGGCTGGACCGAATCCCAGGTCGTTACGCGCTTTTATATCCTGGGAATCCTGTGCGCCGTCGTGGCCCTGAGCACCTTGAAAATCAGGTAACCCCATGAGCCGAACCGATCTTTTTCCTTCTTGCGCCCCCGCCCATTGGCTGTTAGAAGCTTGTGTCGGGGCGCAGAGAAATGCTGCCCCGAACGATGTTGTTCTGACTTCACCGGTTTGTTCGGCTCTGACCAGACTCCCACATGCCGGCGGATGCTTTTGCGCAGAACCTCGAGAATTTAATCAAACGCAGGAAGAGATTTAGACAATAGAACAACAACAGATTGACCGCAACCAACAACAACCGTGGCGTGCCCACCCCGCTCAAAATGAACAACCAAAGTCCGTTGATTCCACAAGGCTCCCTTTTGGAGCAGAAAAACAAGACCCGCATCCGCGTCAAGATCGCCGTTATCTTCGTCCTGGCCCTCCACGGGATTGGCCTGCTGGCGCTCCTGATGCAGGGCTGCGGTCATGAGAATATAGCAAGCCCCGGTTCCAACCCTGCCGGCTCCAACTCGACCACCGCCGGAATGGCGGAGCCGAACCCGAGTTTTGCCGCCACCAACACGGCGCCGGAACCGACCTCCACCACTTCGAGCGCCACCGCTCCCACCAATATTCAGGCCCAAGCGCCTCCGCCGCCCGAGAACACCAATGTGGTCGCCCCCGCGCCGCAGCCGGGCGTCAGCGAATACAAGGTCCTCAACCACGACACGCTCTCCAAGATCGCCAAGAAGTTCCATGTAAGCCTTCCGGCGCTCAATGCTGCGAATCCAGGCGTGGACCCGACCCGGCTCAAGGTCGGCCAAACAATTCACATCCCGGCGCAAACGGCAGCGGCTCTCGCCCCTCCCGGTCCTGGGGCCAGGATGGCCGCTGCGACCGAAGGCGCGGAGGGCCAACAGGTTTATACGGTCAAATCCAACGACTACCTGACCAAGATCGCGCGCCAGTTCGGCGTCACGGTCAAGGCCCTGCGCGCCGCCAACAATCTCAAGACTGACAGGATCAAAGTCGGCCAGAAGCTCAATATCCCCGCCAGGACTGCCGCCGCGACTGAGGCGGCGCCGGCTGCAACCGGTTCATCGAGCAACCCGCCCACACCCTCCGGACGGTAGGTAATCACTGATTGCGCGCCCTGCTCCTTGAGGACGGCGGGCGCGCCCCAACGCAGCCTCCAAGGCTGCCCGGATTCTCCGATGCCTGATAGAGCAACGGACCAACGGAATATGAGACCTGCAAACTGCCGCCAGGCCCTTTGCCAGCCGGCCCCAGGCCGGTCGCGCGCTGGAGGCCGGCCATGAAAGTGGCCGTGACGATCCTGATTTCCTGTGTGGCAGCTCTCCTGACGCTGGGAGTGGTGATGCTCTACAGCTCGACGATGACCGAGAACGGGGCGCACCAGCTCGCATTGCAGGCGGTCTGGTGCGGGCTCGGCGCGGCGGTCTGCGCAGCGGGAACGCTGGCCGATTACCGCTGGCTCAAACGGCACGTCTGGTGGGTGCTCCTGATAGCGGCGGTGGCCATGCTGGGGCTGGTGTTGGCGCCCAGCGTCGGCGCGCGGCACGGGGGCGCCCGGCGCTGGTTCGACCTCGCCGGCCTGAGCTTCCAACCTTCTGAATTTGCCAAACTGGCCCTGCTGGTCGCGCTGGCCTGGTACGGCGAACGGTGCGGGCGCCAGATGGGCGCCTGCTTGCGCGGCATCGTCATTCCGGGCCTCGTCATCGGGTTGGTCGCCGGATTGATCTTTTGCGAACCGGACGTCGGCGGCGCCCTCGTGCTCTCGGCCGTCAGCGGGGCGGTCCTCCTGGTGGCCGGCATTCGGCTCCGCTACTTTCTGCCCCCCGTCCTCATCGGCCTCCTTGCCGTTGGCCTGTTCATCTACCATAATCCCATGCGCTCAGGCCGCATTTATTCCTGGCTCCATATCGAGGAAACCAGGCAGGACAAGGGGCACCAGGCCTACCAGGCCATGGTCGCCCTGGGCAGCGGCGGCCCTACGGGCCGGGGCCTGGGCGACAGCCGTCAGAAGCTCGGCTACCTGCCCGCACACCAGACCGATTTCATCTTCGCCATCATCGGCGAGGAACTCGGCCTGGTCGGGACCGGCCTGGTCCTGGTCGCCTTTATTGTCATCCTCATAAGCGGGCTCTTCATCGCCTGGAATGCGTCCGACACGTTCGGCCTGCTGCTGGGCTGCGGCATCACCTTCCTGATCTCCTTCCAAGCCATGGTGAACATCGGCGTCGTCACCAGCGCCTTGCCCAACAAGGGCCTGCCGCTGCCCTTTATCAGCCGTGGCGGTTCCAATCTCCTGATGCTCCTGGCCGCCGTCGGCCTGCTGCTCAGCATCGCGCGCCATGGCCGGACCGCTGATGCCATTGACGATTTGCCGGAGGGTGACGAGGAATTCCAAGACCCCAACCCCTTCGCAGCACGACCGGCATGAACAATCCTCCGCCGCCATCTCTTCGAATTGCGATCGCCTGCGGCGGGACCGGAGGCCATCTCTTTCCCGGCCTGGCGGTCGCCGAGCAACTGCGCCAATGCGGCGCCGAGGTTACCCTCCTCATCTCTCCCAAGGAAGTGGACCAACAGGCCCTCGCGTCGACCTCGGGCATTCGAATAGCGACCTTGCCCGCCGTGGGCCTGACGCGCGGCAGGGAACTGGCTTTCCTGCGCGGCTTTGCCCGTTCCTATCGGGCGGCCAAGGCGGTCTTCAGAGCCTGCCCGCCTCACGCGGCCCTGGCTATGGGCGGGTTTACCAGCGCACCGGCCCTGCTGGCCGCCAGGAGACTGGGCGCTCGGGTTTTTCTCCACGAGTCCAATTCCATCCCGGGCCGCGCCAATCGCTGGCTCTCATGGTTCGTCCACCGCGCGTTTGTCGGTTTTCCCGACGCCGGCCTGCGCCTGCACACGCCAAAGGTCACGGTCACCGGCACGCCGGTACGTTCCCGGTTCCAGCCGCGCCAAGCGGGCGATTGCCGCGCCGCCCTGGGCCTGGACCCGGCGCGCCCGCTCTTGCTGGTGATGGGCGGCAGCCAGGGCGCCAGCGCGATCAATTCGCTGGTCGGCAACACCCTGCCCTTGCTGGCCGGACGCTTCCCTCATTGGCAGTGGTTTCACCTGGCCGGCCCGGCGGAGGCCGGCGCCGTCAAGCGCGCCTATGCGGCGGCCGGCCTGTCCTGCCAGGTCCACCCGTTCTTCTCCTCGATGGAATTGGTCCTCGGCGGCGCCACCGCCGCCGTCAGCCGCGCCGGGGCATCCTCCCTCGCCGAACTGGCGGCGATGCGTCTGCCCAGCGTCCTGATTCCCTATCCCGCCGCGGCGGACAACCACCAGCTTCACAACGCCCGCGCCCTCGAAGGGACCGGGGCCGCCCGCCTGCTCGAACAAAAGGCCGCCACGCCCGAATCCCTGGCCACACTGTTGGCCGGCCTGGTGGAAAACTCCGCTGCGCGCGCTCCAATGCAGGAAGCCCTGGCCCGGTGGCACCGCCCGCGCGCGGCCGCCGAAATCGCCCAGTGCATGCTGCTGCTCCTCTCATGACCCGCCCCGAGTGCATCCTGGACAAACCGGAGCCGCTGGCCCAAGAGTTGGCGAGCCTGGTTTCGGCGGACACGCTGGTTCGCTGTCACGAGCCGATGGCCCGGCGGACCACTTTGCGCGTGGGCGGACCGGTTGACATTTATGTCGAGCCGGCTTCCGAGGACGACCTCGGGACCGTCCTCAAATTCTGCCGCCGCCGCGCGCTGCCTCTGTTCGTCCTGGGCCGAGGCTCGAACCTGCTCGTCAAGGACGGCGGTTTTCGCGGGGTCGCCCTCTGTCTGAGTCAACCGGCTTTTTCCGGCATCGAAGTCGTCCCGCCACTCCTGCGCTGCGGCGCGGGGGCGCGGTTGAAGGCCGTTGCAGCACAAGCCAGGCGGCACGGATTGTCGGGCCTGGAGTTTCTCGAGGGCATCCCCGGCGGCATCGGCGGCGCCCTCCGCATGAACGCAGGAGCCATGGGCGGATCGATGTTCGACGCCGTCGAGTCGGTTCGCCTGATGGATTGGGATGGCAATGTGCGTGAGTGCCTCGGGGCGGAGATGGGAGCCGTGTATCGCAACTGCGCGGTTTTGAAGACGCACATCGCCTTGAGCGCCCTGCTGCGCGGACAGCCCGCCTCCCCCGAGAGCATCCAGGAGCGGATGAACCAGTTCAGCCAAAGGCGCTGGTCCTCCCAGCCGGCGGCTCCCAGCGCCGGTTGCGCCTTCAAGAACCCCAAGGCCGTGCCTGCGGGCAAGCTCATCGAGGACCTCGGACTCAAGGGCCTGCGGGTCGGCGGCGCTTCCGTCTCGCTCGAGCACGGCAATTTCATCGTCAATGACGGAGGCGCCACCGCCCGGAACATCCTGGATTTGATCGCCCTCATCCAGCGGCGCGCCCGCGCCGAGCGAGGCATCGAGCTCGAGAGCGAATTGGAGATTATCGGCAATGAAACAGACCACTAAGGCATTGAATATCACGGTGATGCTTGGCGGCCCCAGCGCGGAGCGCGAGGTTTCCTTGCGCTCCGGGGCGGCCGTGGCCAAAGCGCTGCGTTCGCTGGGCCACCGGGTCAACGAACTGGACCCGCTCGAACCGGCCTGGGACCTGCCCACAGGGACCCAAGTCGTCTTCCTGGTCCTTCACGGGACCTACGGGGAAGACGGCACCGTCCAGCGCCGCCTGGAAAGCCTCGGTGTGCCGTACACGGGCTGCGGTCCCGAGGCCAGCCGCCTGGGCTTCGACAAGTCCCTCAGCAAGCAGCGTTTCCTGGAGGCCGGCGTGCCCACCGCCCGCTTCACTCTCCTGGACTCTGCCGCCGCCGGCTGGCCCCTGGGGTGGAACCCGCCGGTGGTCCTCAAGCCGGCCAGGCAAGGTTCCAGTGTGGGCCTGCAATTCGTGGAGCGCGTGGCCGATTGGGGCCGCACCCTGGCTGAGGCCCTCCGCTACGACTCGCGCGTCTTGATGGAAGAAAAAATCACGGGCCGCGAAACCACCGTCGGCATTCTGGCCGGCCGGGCCTTGCCGGTGGTCGAGGTCAGACCCAAGAGCGGGGTTTACGATTACCAGAACAAGTACACGCCCGGAAACACCGAGTACCTTTGCCCCGCCCCGTTTGACGAAGCGGTCACCGCGCGCATCCAGGCGGCGGCGCTCAATGCCTTCGAGGCGATTGGCGGACGCGATTATGCCCGCGTGGACGTCATGGTGCGCCCCAACGGCGAGCCGGTGGTGCTTGAAGTCAACACCCTGCCCGGCATGACCGAGACCAGTCTGCTGCCCAAAGCCGCCGCCGCCGCGGGCCTGGACTATGCCCGGCTCTGCCAGCGCATGGTGGACCTGGCGCTGGCCCGGCCTTGCGCCCCCTCGTGCAATTGCTCAAGCCCGGCTCCCTAATCTCATGTGGTTCAGTCACAAACCTAAAAACAGACGGCTGGGACGCGAGCACCTCCTCGGCGTGAGGCTGCGCTCCAGCCACGTCCGCGCCGCGCGCAACCGTCTGGCCGCCCTGGCCCTGGGCGCCCTCTTCACCGCCGTCCTGGGCGCCTACCTGCTCTGGTGCGGCGGCCAATGGGCCCTCAACCGGCTGGTCTATCAAAACAAGGCCTTCGCCATCCAGGAGTTCGACCTTAGCACTGACGGGGTCATCGCCGTGGACCAACTCCGCCGTTGGACGGGCATCAAGCCTGGCGCCAATCTCCTTGCCCTGGACCTGGCCGAAGTGAAACGGGACCTCGAGATGATTCCGTTGATCGATTCAGCCTCCGTCGAGCGCATTCCCCCCCACACCCTGCGCATTCGGGTGTTTGAGCGCGAGCCGATTGCCCAGATCAACGTGCTCCGGCCCGGAGGGACCGAGCCCGTCGAGTTGGCTGCCTGTTACATCAGCTCTGCCGGTTACATCATGCTGCCGCTGGACCCGCGCCAGCGCTCCGCCACTGCTCCTGCTCCAGTGCCTTTGCCCCTGATCGGCCCTCTCAACCCGGACGACGTCCAGCCTGGCCGGCGCATCAAAACCCCGCAACTCACCGCCGCCTTGGAGTTGCTGGAAAGCTTCAAACAATCTCCCATGGCCGGTTTCGTCGACCTCAAACGCATCGACCTCTCGTGCCCGGATGTCCTGGGCGTCACCACCGAACAAGGAGCCGAAATCACGTTCGGCCTGGCCGATCTGGACCGGCAACTTCGCCGCTGGCACGCGATCTCCGAACGCGCACAGTGCGAGAACAAGGTCATCGCCTTCCTGGACCTGGCGGTCACCAACAATGTCCCGGTGCGCTGGCTTGACACAAACGCCGCCGCCCCTTTCCCCCCCACACCGACTAGACCCGTTGGCATCAGGAAAAAACATGTTTGATCTCCCTTCGTCAATCATCGTTGGTTTGGAAATCGGCACCTCCAAAGTCTGCGCAGTGGTGGGTGACTTCGGCGCCGAGGGCGCCTTGAAAATCGTCGGCGTCGGCCAGGCCCCCTCGCGCGGCGTTCGCAAAGGCGAAATCATCAACACCGAGTTGGCCGAGGAGGACATCCGCCACGCCGTCGCCGAAGCCGAGCAGATGGCCGATGTCGAAATCCGCAGCGTGTATCTCGGGGTCACCGGCCGGCACGTGCGCGGCTTCAACAATCGCGGCGTCCATCCCATCTTCTCGGCCGACCGCGAGATCTCCGAAGAAGACGTGCAGGATGTCATCAAGAACGCCAAGACCATCAATCTCCCCGCCCAGAACCACGCCATTCACGCCATCCGCCAGCATTTCCTGGTCGATGACCAGGATGACATCCCCAATCCGGTGGGCATGCTCGGCTCCCGCCTCGAGGTGGATGTCCATGTCGTCCACGGCAGCCTGAACCGGCTCCAAAATGCCATTCGCACCGTCAAGGGCCTCCAGCTCGAGGTCGACGATATTGTCTTCAACGGCCTGGCCTCGGCCCTTGCCCTGCTGACCAACGAACAAAAGGAACTCGGCTCCCTCGTTGTGGACATCGGCAGCGGCACGACCGAGTACGTCGTCTATTCCAACGGCATCATCAAACACACCGGCGTTCTGGCCGTCGGAGGCGACCACGTCTCCAACGACCTGGCCTACGGCCTGAAAACCTCCCTCCGCCGCGCCGAACAGTTCAAGCTCGACCACGGCTCCGCCATCGCGGATGACTCCATTAAAGGCCAGACCATTTCCATCCCCAATGAAAATGGCCTGGCCCCCAAAATCATCAATCTCGAACACCTCCGCCGCATCATGTCCCTTCGCCTCGAAGAGGTTTTTCTGCTCATCGGCCAGGACCTCGAACAGGCGGACGCCCTGGACTATTTGCGCGGGGGCGCGTTTCTGTGCGGCGGCGGGGCACGCACGCCCAATATCGCGAAGCTGGCCGAACAGGTCCTGCAGATGCCGGTGTCCGTCGGCAAGACCAACACCATCAGCGGCCTCAAGTCGGCCCTGGATCAGCCCGAGTTCGCCACCGCTATCGGGCTGGTCAAGTTCGGCTCCTTCGACCACCGCAAACGCGCCGTCAAGGCCTCCCTCACCCGAAATCTCAAGGCCACTCTCAGCCAATTGTTCCACAGGGCTTGACCCCCTCTCATAAGGATTGCTATGACTTCTCCAACCCCGCTCACCTCCCCAACCCCGTCTGCGCCCACAGCAATCCCCGCGCCGCCGAAACCCATCTCCATCAAAGTCATCGGCGTCGGCGGCGCCGGCCTTGCTGTCCTGGCTCACCTCATCCGCAGCAGCCCGGCCGGAGACCGCTTTGCGGCCATCAACACCGACGCCGCTTCCCTTGCGGCCAGTGCGGCCGCCGAGAAACTCCACCTGGAAACCCGCCTCCTGCGGGGTCTGGGCTCGGGCGGCGACCCGGACCGCGGCCGCATTGCGGCCCAGGAAAATCTCCCCAGGCTCAAGTCTCTGTGCGAAGGCATGGACGTCGTCTTTATCATCGCCGGTCTGGGCGGCGGCGCCGGCACCGGCATCAGCCCGGTCCTGGCCCGCGCGGCCAAGGAGACGGGCGCCCTGGTCATAGGTTTCGTGACGACCCCCTTCGATTGCGAAGGCACGCGCCGCCGGCACTTGGCCCTGGAGGGCCTGGCCGAGCTCAAGGCCGCCGCCGATGGCCTCATCTGCCTCCCCAACCAGAAGATGTTCAAGCTCATCGATGAAAACACCAGCGCCCTGGAAACCTTCAGCATTGCCAATGAGTACCTCGCCGACGGCGTGCGCAGCTTCTGCCGCCTCCTGACCTGCCCCGGCCTGATTGACATCCATTTCGACGATCTCTGCCAACTGCTGCGCGACCGCCACGCCGAGAGCGCCTTCGCCGTTTCCGAAGCCGTCGGCCCCACCCGCTCGCGCGAGGTCGCCGAAAAACTCCTGGCCCATCCCCTGCTCGATGCCGGCCAGATGCTGGCCGAGGCCGACGCCCTGATGGTCAGCATCATCGGCGGACCCGACCTGACCATGGCGGAGGTCAACCGGGTGATGGAGCAAATCAACCGTCATTGCGAGCACGCCCAGGTCGTGATGGGCACTGCCATTGACGAGGCCTTCCGCGAGCGCCTGGCCGTCACGGTCATCGCCGCCCGCAAGAACCTCGAGCCCGCTGAAGCCCGGCTCTCGGCCCGCCCCGGCCACGAGATGTCCTCCCAATTGATCCGTCAGGCCATCACCGCGCGCCCCGCCTCCAGATTTGGCCCCTCCGCGCCTTCCTCCGCAGCAAGCCCAGGAGACGAATCCTCGGCCCAGGGGACCGCCTCCTCCCGCCAGCGCCGGAAACCGGCGCGCATGCACCAAACCCAATTGCCCCTGGAAAGCACCTCCAAGGGCCGTTTCGACAAGAGTGAGCCCAATATCCACCGAGGCGAGGACCTGGACCTGCCGACCTATGTCCGGCGCGGCGTGGCTCTGAATTGACGGTGGCTTCTACTGTTTGGAGTTGATGTCGCCGGACTTCTTGATGGCGCGCAAGAGGCGCCAGCCCAAATAGACCGCCAGGAGGTAACCGGCGGCGCCAAAGAGCGATACGCCGGCGACCATAGGCGGGGCTTTCATGCTCCACAGCAAAGAGGAGCTGAGGATAAGCGCGGAGGTCATCAAACCCAGCACCAGGCGGTTGACGACCGGGTCAAGATTGCGGTGGAACAGGTGAACGGAAAAGCTGCCGTCGCGAACGCGTTGGAGGACCTCGCCCAGGTCGCGCGGCAAGGTCTCCGCCAGCCGCTCCCAGTCGCGGTAGGCGTGCCGGATGCGGCTGAGGATGCGCTTGGGGGAGAGGCGCCGGCGAACCATCGAGGTGTAAAAGGGACTAATAACCTCGGCCAGGCTGAATTGCGGGCTTAACTGCTGAGCGGTGCCCTCCAACTCGACCAGTGTGCGCAGCAGCAGCGAGACCGGAGGTGGCAAGACGATGTTGTAGCGGCGGACGATTTCCAGCAGGCCGTTCAACGCGCCGCGCAAGTCCAGATCCTGGATGGATTGGCCGGCGTAGTCGGCGATGAAATCAGTGACGTCGGCGCGCAACTGGTCGCGGGGCGCGCCGGGGGCAGCGGAGCCGAGCCGCAGGAGGCTCTCCGCCAGGTCGCCCGAGCTCGGATCGGCCACCGCCATGAGCATGTCCTCGAGTTCCTCTGCCAACTCTTCGTCGAACCGCCCAACCATGCCGCAATCCAGGACGCCCACCACGCCGCCGGGCAGCAGCATGAGGTTCCCGGGATGCGGGTCGGCATGGTAAAACGCGTCGCGGAAGATCATCTCCAGATACATGTTGGCTCCGCGTCGGGCGAACTCGTCCAGGTCCGCGCCTGACGCCTCGAGCGCAGCGGCGTCCGTTCCGAGGATGCCGTCGAGCCGTTCCATGGTCAGCACGCGGCGGGTGGAGAACGCCGGGTAAGAGAGCGGGAAATGGACGGCAGGGTCCTCGGCGAAGTGGGCGGCGAACTCCTCGAGGTTGCGGCGCTCGAAGGTGAAGTCGAGCTCGCGCAACAACGTGCGGCGGAACTGGCGAACGATCGCGACCGGCTGGTAGGGACGAAGCTGCGGCGCGTGCTTTTCCGCCAGGTCGGCCAGGCCGGCCAGGATGTCGAGGTCGGGCAGGACCTTGTCCGAGATGCCGGCATGCTGGACTTTGATGACCACGTCCTCGCCGGTGTGGAGGCGGGCGCGATGGACCTGGGCGATGGAGGCCGAGGCCAGGGACGCTTCATCGAATTGGGCGAAGAGCGTTTTTGGCGGCTGGCCCAGCTCGGCCTCGATCGTGGCGCGGACGACGTCGGGCGGATCGGCCGCGGCGGCAATCTGCAAGTGGGCAAGTTCCCGCGCCATCTCGGGGCCTATGAGGTCGGGTCGCGTGCCGAGCACTTGGCCCAGCTTGATAAACGTGGGGCCCAGCTCGATGAAGGCCAGGCGCACGCGCTCCTCGATTTTGAGGTCGGGGATACGTTGGCCATCAACGCTCTTAATTCGCTCCTGGACCCACGAGAAGTTCAGGCCCTTGACCCAGTCGGCCAAGCCGTACTTTGCCAGCACGCCGATGATTTCGCCCGAGCGGCGCGCGTTCCGTTCCAGTCGTGTGAGCGCTGTAAATCTCATAGGTTTCGTCCCTGCAGCCAATCCAGTCTCATCGTTAGCCACTCTTCCCGCTCAATTGTAAACCATGATGAGCAGGATACACCGCAAATCACAATTCATTTCTTCCTCAGCCGCGCGGCAATGTCCGCCTGGAAGGCGGGGGGTTCGAGTCGGAGCCGGCCGTCCGACGCGAGCGCTTGAGCGTCGGTTACGCGCTTGCCTTCGGCAGTGTTCCACCACTGGATCGACCAGGCGCCGTCGTCCACCCCGGTGAGGACTGCCTTGGCGCCCGTCAACGAGGGGGGAACGGCATTGGTTGCGCCGTCCGGCCAGTCGCAAGCGCTATCCAAGAGCCAAACCAGCGCCTCGGTGCGCGAGGAAATCCCGAACGGCTTCACCCCGCCCTCAACCGCGTCGAAGCGCGCCGGCCGCAGACGCGCCCGGCCGATGCCCGTTCCCTCCAGGAACGCCGCGAGCGCGGACCAGTGAGGATAGAGGTTTGCCGAGTGAATGTTCTCCCACCACCAACTCATCGCGGTGCCGGCGGCGCCCGTGAAGGCCCCGCTCCAGATGGCCTGGTGCAACGCCCGGAAATGCGGGTCGGTAGCCGGCTTCCACCCGCGCCAATCGGTCCCATACTCGCTGACGAAGAAGGGCTTGTGGTATTTGTCGAAGAACCGCTCGGTCTTTGCCGCCATCATCTCCGCCGGGTGCGGTTCGTTGTAAGAATGGTACTGCGAGAAGTCCATCTCCGGCAGGGCGTAGAGATCGGGCCGCTCGCTGCCGCCGGTGAAGCTCGAGGAGATCAGGTGGCGGCAGGGATCGATGCCGCGCAAGAAGCGGCCCAGATCGCGGTGCCAGGCCACCACGTCCGCGTGCCTCAGGTAGGCGTACTCGTTGTCGATCTCGTTGAAGAACTCCCAGGCCAGGAGGTTGGGAAAGGCCGACCAGCGCGCCGCGATGTAGCGCAGGCGTTTCTCATAGAGCTTGCGGGCCTCCGCGTTGGTGAAGAACTCGTTCTGGAGCTGGCAGGGCCCGCCGTTGGCGGCGTTATAAGGATGGCGAGGCCAGAAGTTGTTGCCGCCCCAGTAATCGGGTTTGATCTCGAAGATGCCGTGATAATCCAGGCAGAGCATGACAAAGACGCCCCGCCGTTCGGCCTCGGCGAGCACGCGGTCCAGCCGCCAGGCATTGTCCATGCGGTAGTTGAGTTTGTCGCCGCGGTCCCACTCGATGCCGAAGGCCTGGCGCCACATCCAGAGGCGGATGTAATTGATCCCCGCCTTCCGGCTGCTCTCCAGCCAATCGTCGTAGTCATACGTGCCGCGGCGGCCGTGCCAGCACATGCAGAGGCCCTCCAGGAAGAGCGGCGTGCCGTCGTCCAAACGGAACGAGCGCATCCCCGTCAGGTCGACCCTGGCCAGCCCGTGCCGTTTGCCGGAGACGGCTTCGATGACCGCCTCGCCTCGCGCGGCGATTTTGCCGGCCAGCGTGGCCCTCGCCGACAGCGTGTGACGGCCGGGTTCAACCGGCAGCCAGCGGATGCGCCAGCCCTCGGCGCCGCCCTCGAGAACTTCGCGGCCGCCCTCGAGCTTCCGGCTGAATCCACGCTCGAAAAAACCGGGCACACGGACGACTTTGCCGGAAGGCGCGGCAATCTCCGCGTCCAGCGCGACGACCTCGGGGTCGAATGGATTCGCCGCGGCAGGCATCCCCGAAACGGCGATCTCTACCCGCTCATACACCGCGGGTTTGGAGGCGGGAAACACCAGGTTGAGCGCCGCCGCCGAATCGTCCGCCGCCGCCGCCCCCGACAGGGGAGCGGCCAGAATGAACATGCGCACGAGCCGGCTGATCTTCATGGGGAGAACCCGCGTGATCGGGATGAGTCTTTTCGTCTGCACGCGGAAGGCTAATCGGACCCTGGGAACATTGTAAACTGTCTTCAATGGCAATCATGCCGGCTCGGCCGAGGCGGATTCAAAGCTGGGCCAACTGAGGCAAGTGCTTGAAGTGCGCGTCACGCGTCAGCAAAACCAGATCGTGCTGGATCACCAAGGCGGCAATCCACAGGTCGTTGGTTGGAATCGGGGTGGCTTGCCGGCGCAACTGACCAAACAAACTCGCATAGTGAAAAGTCGTTTGTTCATCGGGCAGCAACAGGCGCACGCGGGGCGAGCTGAGGAACCGGACCAGGATCCGCTCGTTTTGGCGGGCGCGGCTGCCCGCCTGGAATCCGGCGCGCAGTTCTCCCAGCACCATCAGCGGCAGATAGACCCGCTCCGCCTGGGAGATGCGCTCGACCACGTCAGCGACACCCCGGCACAAGTCGCAATACCGGTTGGCATCCAGCGCCAGTTTCATTGCCACAGCTTTGCATCGACGCGATCTTGGGAACCAATGGCTTCCTCGAAGGCGGGGTCTTCCACCCAGGAACCGGCCATAAAGTCCAGGTCTCGATGTTGGATCGAGTCTCCAGCCAAGGCCAATCCGGAGCGGAGGACTTCGATGGCAGTCTGATTGATGCTCTTGCCATCCTGCCGTGACTTGCGGCGCAACGCCTCGTCCAGCGCCGGAGGAATTTGCCGCAGCGTATATTGAACCGGGGCCTTGCTTTTCATGCAGGCAGTCTATGATGAAAATGCAGGCATGTCAACGCCATTGGCGAATCCCCGGCAACGGACCAGTGCCATCAACGTGGCGCGACAACCGGAAAAGCTCCCGGACCAAGCCGGCGCGCTCTTAACGATCTTGCCGAACCAGGGCCACCGGGCTGCTGAGCCCAAGCCTGTCGGGCAACTCTGGGCAGCTTCGCCGCGCGGCATGGCGGCTGGGGCCTCGACGCGGCGCTGTGGCTGGGGCGGCGGACCGCCCGCTTCCCCTTGGCCGAGGTGGGCAAGTCAACTGGCGGTTTGGATTACCCCGTAGCGAGCAAAGCTCTCGCCCGCTTTGGCCGGCCCCTCGAAGCTGATCCCCGCCTGCGAGAAGAAACAGCCGCAATCCAGGGCCGATTGTCCAAATGACAAGACATGACCCCAATGCAATGGAATGGAATGCTTGCCCTCCAGAAATCAACCAATCCATGGGTTGATAAACATTAAGGGCAGTTGAGACAAAGGTCTCCGCACGGTATAGCGTTGTCGTCCGTATTGAATTAACGACAGCGAACAAAACCATGAGAAGACCTAAGGACAAATTAATCGCAGGTCTGGACCTGCATAGCAACAACGTAATGATCGGTATCATCAATCAGGATGGAAAGCGGGTCGCACACCGAAAGCTGGGCTGCGACTTGAATGAAGTGGTTGGGTTTCTGGAACCGTTCAGGCCCCAGCTACAGTCGATGGCGGTCGAGTCGACGTTCAACTGGTATTGGCTGGTGGACGGGCTGCGCGCCAAAGACTATCCGATTGACCTGGCCAATCCGGCGAAGATCGAGCAATACAGCGGCATGAAGCACGTGACCGACAAGGACGACGCCTTTCACCTGGCGGAACTGCAGCGTCTGGACATCCTGCCCAAGGCCCACGTTTACGATCCGGAATTGCGGCAGGTACGAGACTTGCTGCGGCGCCGAGTCAACCTGGTGCATCAGCGGACGGCCCTGCTGCTGAGTTTCAAGAGCCTGTACGCGCGGACGACCGGTCAGCGACTGGACCTGAGTGACGCCAAGAAAATGGAGCCCAAGGAGGCGCCCAAGCTCTACACGCATTCGGCCAACCAACTGATAGCGGAAGTGCAGGCCGAGCACATTCAAGCGCTGAACAGGAGCGTGGTCCGGCTGGAGAGAGCGGTGCTGGCCCGCGCGCGGCAGATCCCGCTTTATGAGCGGCTGCTGACGATCCCCGGGATTGGCCGCACCTTGGGGATGACCATCACGATGGAGGTGGGCGACATCAAGCGGTTCAAGAGCGACGGGGACTTCGTCAGCTACTGCCGGCTGGTCGATGCCAAGCGCCTGAGCAACGGCAAGTGCAAGGCGGACAACAACCAGAAGTGCGGCAACAAGTATCTGAGCTGGGCGTTTGTGGAGGCGTCGAATTTTGCGCGGCGCTACGACAAGCAGTGCCGGCGGTGGTATGACCGCAAGGCGGCCAAGACCAGCAGCATCATTGCGACCAAAGCGCTGGGCTGCAAGCTGGCCAAGGCGGCCTGGCACGTGATGGCCCAGCAGACCGACTACGACGCGAAACGCATGTTTGGGGAATTGGCGATGACGAAGAATTGATTTTGAGAGCGGCCGCCAGCCAGGAGCGGGGTTGGACAAAGAGCCCTGTGGCTTGATTGGAGGCGGCTGCTCTCCTTACGACTTATATCAGTGCAACTTAAAGACACTTTGCAGGCGATTCGACCGTGCCGCGAGTCAGAAACGGGTTGGACTCCGGAGGCAGCAGTGCTTCCAGGGAACCACAGCTCTTTGCAATTGAATGAACGCGGCCCGGCACTGAAGGTTTTCTGGTCCCGCCTGGGGCGGGATGGGCGCAGAGCTGGTGAACGCACGCGCTTGCCAAAACCAGCGCGTGTGGTAATAGAACGGCTGACCAAGAAAACCGAGCCGGAGGGAGCCAGGGCCAGAGCGATCCGGTCCGCTCCTTTCGGTTCGAAATTGAGGCCAGCCAGGGCATCAGCCAAAAACGCGCTAGACCCAGATGGCTGACTGAACGGATCGCCTCGATGGGAAAGCCCCACGAAGATCCGATTCAAACGACGAAAACGCAGGCTCGAGTCAGTGCCCGCACGGCGGTTGGAAAGTTGCGGCGAAAACGGTTTAGAAAAAAACTGGACGTACAACGTTTTTTTATTTGATCAGTGCCCTAATGGCTGACCCCTCACACTGCTTATTCCTCAGCAAGGGGGGCTTGGCCATACATTTGTTCCTACGGATGCCTGGTCGCGGGTTTCGCGCGCCTGAGGCGCAATCCATAATGCCACGGTGGCAGATCGATCGGCGGCCCCTCCGCCTCGAGCACCCCAGTTTCCTGCGCCCAAGCCACGATCTCCACAGGCTTGGGTCGAATCGCCATGCTTGGCCCTCGGGGCGTCGCTGTGTCCCACCGCCAATGAATCACGAGTACCGCACCGCCCGGGCGCACGACCCGTGCCGCCTCAGCCAGCAGGCGCGTGGGTTCCTCGCAGTGCAGGATGTTGAACAACAAACACGCGTCCTGGCTGCCCGCCGTGCCGCCAAACCCGTCCGCAAACACATCGCGCAGGACACAGAGGATGTTCCAGGCTCCGGCTGCGGCAGCCCGTTGCCGCGTCCGCTCAACCATGGCGGGGTCAACATCGAACGTCGTGAGCGTGCCGGCAATCCGCCGGGCCACAGGGACGCTAAATGTCCCATAGCCACACCCCATCTCGATCACGTTTCTGAGTCGGGCGTCGATTCCGAGACGGTCCAGAATCAACCCCACGTCGAACAGCGTCTCCCAATACGCCTCTTCTGGCATCCCGCTTTCGCGCAGTTTCATCTTGCCAACCGTAGCGCATTGAATGCTGTCTCGGGTTCCGCTTGTGAAAGGACGATACCGAGTTTCATGGATTCAGTTCATGGTTCACTTTAGGTTCTTTCGTGCGAGCGAGCCGGCGGCCGTTGTCCGGCGGCAAGCCGCCGGAGACGGGCAGTCCCGCAAGCCGCTACTCTGGGTAGCCGTCTGCCAGCCGCAGCACGCGGAATCCCTGCCCCCGGAGCGGCGCCACAGCTTGTGAGCCAGGACACAGTATGGCTCGAATTCTGTCAAGGCCCTTGACCTTTCCGTGCCGTTATGCCAACGACCGGGGAAAGGGGTCAAGAGCATCTGGCGGGGAGTGCCAGTGACGACCGCAGAACGTGAATTATTATTGGACGATTTCTGCGCGGCGGCGAGGTGGCAGGCGGTTTATTTCCGCTGGCGACCCAACCTGCCGGATGCGGATGATGATCACGTCTTGTCATTTGGGCAATTGGCACGTGACGCCGGGATTCCGGGATGACTCCCTTGGCCCATGGCACGCGCGTTGCGCCTCGAAGCCGATCCCCGCCTGCGAGAAGAATTATTTAACCGCAAAGAGCGCAAAGAACGCAGAGGAAAGGGACAGCAGTGGGCCGGTTGGCGGCTGAGCGGCGCGCGTGCTCAAGGCGAATTCGCGGATTTCGAATTTGTGAGAGCCGAGGTTGATCAGGAGGCCGTGCTCCAGGCGAGAGGACTTCAACTAACCCAAAACTTGCGCTTCGTGGTCGTTCGCCAGGGCTTTGACCGCTTTCAGATCTACGATGAGTTCACCCTCCACCAGCAGGTCGGCAAGGTAATCGCCAATGAGCGTGCCATCCTCATCATAGACCTTGATGGGGTGCTGCTGTTCGACTGCCAGACCCGCCTTGCTGAGCCGGTGGGCCAGGGCGTTCTCATAGACTTTTTCCAGGTGACCGTGCCCATGGTACACGTGGATGGCGTATGCCCTCCGCCGCACTTGGTCGCTTAAGGCTCTGATGTCTTTCATAGTGATTTCGGTCTATTTCACAGCAAAGAACGCTGACAGAGAAGGCAAAGGGAAAACGGAAATCTCTCTTCCTTGCGTTCTTTGTGTTCTTTGCGGTTAAAAAACCCGTCCCCGGGCCCCCCCCCACTGCCGGGACAAACACCAATTATTTCCGATCAGCCTGGCTGTGGTTCCCTTCTTTCTGCTCTGCAAGCCACTTTTTCCATCCTTCGTAATCCGGCCAGACGGCGTGCTGCTGCCCGGTGAGCTTGGTGAGGGCCTCGTAGAGGTAACGGCGGAAGACGTAAACCTCGACATTGGAGTAGCCCCACGCGGCGCCGAACGACTCGCCCTGGCAGTTCCAGTAGTCAAGCAGGGTTTTGAGCCCGAGCGGACGGACATTGAACTCCATGGCTGTCTCGCTGGTGTTGCGCAGGCTCACGGAGCATTCCATCCGCTGCCCCTTGAGTTCGTAAGCCGCGTCCAAGCGCGCCACTGCATACAGGGGATTTCGACGAGTTGCATCGGCCTGTTACCGGTGCGTGCTTCAAAGCGACAAACGGTCTTGGTCTCCAGGATCATCGGCGAACGCGTGGGATTGCCAAAGCTCGGACCGTTTGAAATGATTGAGGCAGAGCAAATATGAACGACATCTCGAAACTATCGCGGGGGTTCCGAGCCCTGTTGCTCTGCTTCACCTGGGCCACGCTAGCCCAGGGTGGGCAGCCAAGCGGAGGTTCAGCGTCGCAGGCCACCGCCGACCTCTCAACCAAGCGGGACTACTGGGCCGTGGAAGACGCCCAGGCGCGGGAGAAACTACCATTATACAAAATCATCCCAGCCGCGAACCCCAATGAATTGACTCCGGCGAATGGTTATCCCAAGACCGAGACATTTCTGACGTGGCATCGGTCTCATGGGGATAACGGCGGCCGGCGATACTCCGCGCTGGACCTGATCAATCGGCAGAATGTCTCGCAACTGCAACGGGCGTGGATCTACCACTCGGGAGACGGCAGCAATAATCTCCAATGCAACCCCATTCTCGTGCGGGGATTACGCTTTCGGCTTTCCGACGCGGATATCAGGCGACAGGTTCGTACGGGCGCCAATGGCATGGCGGCCTTTCCGACCATGAGTGAGGCCGATCTCAAGGCCGTGACCGATTACCTGCTCTTGCGCGACCGCGCCACGCTCCCGGCAAAGGTGAAATCGGAACGCCCCCTCTACGGTTTCACGGGTTATCCCAGATTCCTGGACAACGAGGGCTATCCGGCCAGCAAGCCGCCGTGGGGTACACTCAATTGCCTCGACCGGGAACAAACTGGGCCAGCAGAGCGAGTATGGCGGTGCCTACGTCGCGTTTGCGTTGCCGGAGACGAGGTGAGCAGGTGTGGCTGGTTTTGACTTCCTTTCGTTGAAGGGCAAGAGCGCCCGTCATCCGGAGTGGAGCGCGCCGGAGGGGAGGTTTGCCGTCACGGGCCGGGTGCAGACAGTAACACTGCGACTCGATGGCAAGGAGGCGCGATGGTCACACTTACCAACGTGAGACTAAAGGAGAACAAATGAAAACGATGGCGCTCTGTATAGTGAACGGACTGCTGCTAACCCTCGGCTCGCAGGCGGCTGAATTCCCGATCACCCTCAATCCCGCTTCCCCGGGGGAGATTTTTGAAGGCATCGGCGCCTTGAGCGCCGGGGCCTCGTCGCGGCTGCTCATGGAGTACCCCGAAGGGCAGCGCAGCCAAGTCTTGGATTTCCTCTTCAAACCCAAATTCGGCGCGGCCTTCCAGCATCTCAAGGTGGAGATCGGCGGAGACATGAACTCCACTGACGGCACCGAGCCCAGCCACGCGCGCACCCGCGCGGAGTTCGAGCATCCGCAGCCCGAGTACGTCGAGCGAGGCTATGAATGGTGGCTGCTGCGGGAGGCCCGTCGGCGCAACCCAGCCATTTTCACCGACATCCTCCAGTGGGGTGCGCCCGGTTGGATCGGCCAGGGCAAGTCCGACTCCGAGAAGTTCTTCAGCCAGGACAACGCCGATTTTATCGCCTCGTTCATCCAGGGTGCGCGCCAGTATCACGGCGTCGACATCAACTACTGCGGCATCTGGAACGAGACTCCCCATAACCGCGATTGGATCAAGCTGCTGCGCCGCACCTTGGATCGCGTCGGGCTGGCGCGCGTCCAAATCGTGGCTTCGGACCAGGTCGGCCAGGACCCCTGGCGAATCGCCCGCGAAATGAGCGCCGACCCCGAATTGACGAGCGCCGTGCGGGTGGTCGGCGCCCATTACGTGGGCTTCAAATCCAGCCCCGAGGCGCAGGCCACGGGCAAGCGAGTCTGGGCCAGCGAGGACGGGCCCTGGCGCGGGGATTGGCAAGGCGCGCGCCAACTCGCCCGCCTCCTCAATCGCAACTATGTGCAGGGCCGCATGACCAAGACCGTCATCTGGAGCCTCATCACGGCTTATTACGAGACCCTGCCGTTGCCAAACTCCGGTCCGATGAAGGCGAAGGAGCCCTGGTCTGGCCATTACGAGGTGCAGCCGGCGACCTGGGCCGTCGCTCATACCACCCAGTTCGCCCAGCCCGGTTGGAAATACATGGATTCGGCGTGCGTTTTGCTGCCGGGCGGCGGCAGTTGCGTGGCGCTGCGCAACGCCTCGAACCCGGAGGAATACAGCATTGTGGTCGAGACCATGGATGCCCGGGAGTCGCAGACCCTTGGCTTCCGGATGGCGGGCGGATTCCCCAGGGGACCCCTCCATGTCTGGCGCAGCAACGAGCGCCGCCAGTTCGAGGTAGTGGACGATGTCTCCGTGACCGGCGATTCGTTTACCCTCACCGTCGAACCCGAATCGATTTATTCCCTGACCACCACTACCGGGCAGCAGAAGGGGGCGGGCCAGTGCCCGCCCGCTGCGGCGTTTCCATTGCCATACGCCGACGATTTCGAAGCCGAGGCGGTCGGGAAATACGCCCGCTACTTTTCGGACCAGGGGGGCGTGTTCGAGATTTGCAAGCGCCCGGATGGCGCAGGCCAGGCCTTGCGCCAGGCGATCACCGGGCGGAACATCGAGTGGCCAGGCCACCCTACCCCGGAGCCGTATTCCCTCATCGGTTCGCTCGACTGGCGCAATTACAAGGTCACTTGTGAGGCCCGGGTTGAGACGGGCGGCGCAGTCTCCGTGTGGGGGCGCGTGACCTCCTCACCCCAAACCGCCGACCCCGCCAAAGGCTACTGGCTGCGCCTCGATACCGATGGCCACTGGGCGCTCAAAGCCTTCACCCGCGTCCTCGCGACCGGACAGACTGACTTCCGTCCCGGCATCTGGCACAAGCTCGAGCTCCGCTTTCTCGGCCGCCGCATCACCGGCCTGCTCGACAACATCGAACTCGCCACGGTCGAGGATTTCACCTATACACACGGGCAGGCTGGCGTGGGCACGGGGTGGAACGTGGCGCTGTTCGACAACTTTTCGATCCAACCGATGACCGGGCCGGAACCGCCGGACCTGGTCAACGAGATCGAGGTGCTCGCGGCCCTGGACGCTGCCGGCGCCAGACCTGAGACGGTCACCCGGACGTGGAATCTCAGCTCCGGGCCTGTCGAGTGCCGTCTCCAGCAACGCAACGGCGCGGTCTATCTCCGGTACCTTGGCCTCGCAGGCGGGCCTGACTGGCCGGCCACGGCGGTCTCGCCGGAGGGTGCTTGCGAGACGTCCGGACGTGTCGAAGGCCAGGAGCTCTCCCCGGCCAATCTCATTCTAAGGGACTGCCAGATGACCTCCCTGGGCATGGGGGCGGATCAGTTGCGATTCTCCTTCCGTCACCGGTTTTTGCCCCTGGACGTGGAAGTCGACTATACCAAAGCGGGCGAGACCGGCGTCTTTGTGCGGCAAGCGCGCCTCGCCAACCACGGGACCACTAACCTGCACGTCGGGTTTTTGCCCTCGCTCGCGTGGCGGCTGCCGGCAGGCGCTTACGACCTGGATTACCTGTGGGGCGGCTGGGGGCAGGAACGGCAGTTGATGACCGAGCGGCTGGGACCGGGCACCCGCTCGTTTGTCTCGGACCGGGGCCGGTCGACGCGCCTGTTCTCCCCTTGGTTCTGTCTCCGCAACCAGACCCTGGGAACGCGGTTCCTGGCCCAGCTCGCCTGGTCGGGAAACTGGCAGATGCAGTTTGAGCGGCCGCCAACGGACCGGCCGCTCGAGGACGATCCCCTGCGCGCCGAGTTGGGCGTCCGTTTTGACTTTGGCGGAGCGCTGACCCTGGCTCCCGGCCAATCGTACGCGGCCCCGCAGGTCGCCTTCACTGCCACTGCCGGGGGTCTCGACGACGCGGCCAACCAGCTTCACCGGTATCAGCGCCGCTTTGTCGCGGCCCACTCGCCCGGCAACGATCCGTTGCTCGTGCAATTCAATTCCTGGTACCCGTTCCCCGGCAAGATGACCCTCGCCGACATGAAACGGTGCCTGGACGCGGCCGCCGGGCTCGGCGCGGAGGTCTTCGTGCTCGATGCCGGCTGGTTCAACAAGACCGACTGGAGTGCCGAGTTGGGGGACTGGCAGGCCGATCCGGTGGCTTTTCCCAACGGCCTCAAGGAGCTCTCGGACCACGCGCACCAGCACGGCCTGAAGTTTGGGCTGTGGTTGGAAATCGAGAACCTCGGGGACCGGTCACAGATGCTCCGGCAGCACCCGGATTGGTGCCTGTCCTATCAAGGCAAGCCCGTGCAGAACGACCGCCGCAGCCAGCTCGACTTCGCCCGGCCGGACGCGCGCGAATGGGCCTATCAGGTGGTGGATGGGCTGGTGCGCAAGTTGGGGCTGGACTGGATCAAGATCGATTACAACATCGATATCGGGGAGCGCTTTGACTGCCCGGACCCGGAGCGTGGCGGGGGCATGTTGAGCGGCCACGTCCTCAGCTACTATGCCTGGCTCGACCGATTGCGCGCCGCGCATCCCCAATTGGTGATCGAAAACTGCTCGAGCGGTGGGATGCGCTTTGATTTAGGGATACTGGCCCACACGCACACCACCTGGCTGTCCGACATGGTGGACCCGATACGGTCCGTGCAACTGGCATACGGCAGCACCCTCGAGTTCCTGCCCGAGGTTTGCAATCACTGGATGGTCGGCGACAGCGCCAACGGCCATGTGGACCTGGCCAAGCCGCCCGGTTGGTGGGACTTCATGTTGCGGGTGCCGATGAACGGACAGTTTGGGATTTCCAGCCGCGTTTTCGACTGGAATCCCGAGCTGAAGCAGCACGCTGCGCGTGCCATTCGCGACTACAAGCGCCTCCGCCGGACCATCCAGGGGGCCGACGTGTACCATCTTACTCCACCTCCGTCCCGTGAGGACCCGGAGGGCTGGATGGGCCTGGAGTATGTCTCCGCCGACCGCCGGCGGGCGCTGCTCATGGCCTATCGCCTCGAGCAAAGTGCCCGTGAATTCACGTTTCGCCTGCGCGGCCTGGCGCCGGGTCAGTCTTACGCCGTAACGTTCGACGGCGCGGCGCGTGGCCGCCAGACCGGCCGCCAACTCGCGGACTCCGGACTGCCCGTGTCGCTTGATGCCGAGTGGCGCGCCGCCATCATCGAGTTGGAAGCCGCCGGCCAGCCTTACGGTCCACAGGAGTAATTCATTTCTTGGAGAACGCAGCGTGCGAATTCGATTTGGAGTTTTCCTGTTGCTGTCACTGGTTGGCCCGGCGCAGGCCGAACTCCCGGCATCGGCTCTCGAATCAAACATCCGCTTCATCGGTTTACGCGGTCGCCGGCGTGCCCGCCATCGTCGTTGATGCGCCGCATCCGCCAATTCAACGACTACGGCTACACCATGTGCAGCACCTGTCGCCGGGCGGAGAGAGCAATCGCATTGTATTCGACCCGCAAGACCCGTCCCGCTTCTTGCTGACGCACAACTCAGGACCCTACGAGGGACTTGAGCGCTAACCAGGATACTGGCAAAATGCTCCCTGCGATGAAAACAGGACGAATATCGGCCCTGGCGGCCAACCATGGTTTGATTTTGGTTTTGGCGGCAGTTGGCGCGGGCAGGCAGGCGCCTGCTCTGGCGGGCGATTCGTCGACAAACAGCTTGCCCGCTCGAATGGGGGCTTGGCCGCGCGTGGCCCTTGCTGCTCCCGGGACGGTGGAGTTGGACGGGGCGGTGGGGGTCGCACTCAAGCGCGGGGTGGAGCGGCTCGGCCAACCGCCTTTCACGGCGGATTGGATTCTGGCCGACGTCGCCTTCAAGGTCGAGCGCATGTTCACCAACTACAGCGGCGACGTGTCCGGCAGGTTTCTCGAACTTGCCTCCTTAACCTCGCCTCGGGGACAAATGTCCCCACCTGCTCTGGGCCCCGTTCTGGCCGAGATCGTCCGCTGGCAGAAGCCCGACGGCCACTTCGGCCGGGAGATGGACTTCACCCAGCCGGTACAGAAAAGCTCCCCACCCATCCCGATGCTCTGGGGCAACGCGCGGCTGTTGGTCGGCCTGGTGACGGCGGCGCAGGTGTTTAACAACTCAAACCTGCTGGCGGCCGCACGCCGGCTGGGGGATTTTTACGTGGCGAGCGCCAGCCAATTCTGTTCCCCGGCGCGCGAGCAGGAGTTCCTGGCGACAGGCACTTACGGCGACGGTTTTGCCTGCTGCTATTTCCCGGCGATAGAGAGCCTGGCGTTGCTCTACCGCGCCACGCATGACGAGAGATATCTCCAGCAGGCCAGGCGCATGGCGGACCTGTTCGGCAAGTTCGACGCCCTGCCGACCGATCATAGCCACGGCAACCTTTGCGCCTGGCGAGGCATCCTCGAGTTGTACGATCTGACTGGCGAGCGCAGCTACCTCGAGCGCGCCCAGGCCAAGTGGGACGCGGCGGTCAACGGAGGCTACGTGTGGCCCATCGGCGGCGTGGGCGAGCATTGGTACCGGTTTTTTGCGTGTGACGAAGGATGCAGCGAGTCAGACTGGCTGCGGTTCAACCTGGAGCTTTGGCGTTTCACCGGCGAGTCGCGCTACCTCGACATGGCCGAGCGCCTGCTGCTTAACCAATACGCCTTCAACCAGTCTGTCAACGGTGGGTATGGGTCCTGCCACCTCGACGGCGACAACGCTGGTCCGGTGGGCAAGCATCCGCAGGTCGAAGAATGGTATTGGTGCTGCAGCTTTCACGGGCCGCTCGGCCTGCACTATCTTAAGGCGTATCTGGCGGCCGGCTCGGATCGCGGGGTCCTTGTGAATTTCCCAATGGATTTCTCCTCCACGGTCAACGCCGCTGGAACCCAATGGCAATTGGCAGTGAAGACCGTTGCCCGAAATCCGGCTCAAGGGACACAACTGGCCATCAAACTTACCGCGGACGATCAAGCCGCTCGCACGATGCTGTTCCTGCGCGTGCCGGGTTGGGCCGCTGCAACCGAGATTACCGAGACGGATGGCACCCCGCTCAAGGCGGTGCGCGAAGGCGGCTACTTGCGCGTCGAGAATAAGATCAAGTCCGGCGATCGGCTTATCGTCAGGTATCGCAGCCGATTGCTCGCCGAAGCCCGCCGGTTCAAGCCGATCGAACTTGAGCCCGGGCGGCGCACGGTGCTCACCGACGTGTGCCTTGTAGCGGGGCCGGACGTGCTGTTTGCGGGGGCCGACGAGACCAATCGCCTGATTTTGTTGGCTACGGTGGATAACGCCGGGCGGCTGAGCCTCCCGGCTGCTGCCGGGGGAGGCTTTTTCACCGTCGGCTTGCCGTCTGCGGACCTCGGGACCGACGAGTTGCTTGCGGCGCTGAATTCCAGCCACCCCGTCGCCTTGCGTCCATGGTCGGAATTGCCGAAGCGAAAGCGCGCTGCCTTCGCGCACAACCTGGTGATCGTGCCCGGTAACCTCGTTTCGCCTCGGGCTGTTGCCGGTTTCCTCCAGCGCGCCCGGGACTTCGCGGAGAATTCCACCCGACCCGTCTTCGGCACGGGCCTGGAGAAACGGCCGGCGGCATGGCCGGCGATCAGCGCATGGAAATTTAGCCCGCAGGGATTGCGTGTCGAAGGTGGGAACGTCGGTCTGATCGAGAGCGAAGGTTACACCGACTACAGGTTCGAATTTGACCTGGTCCTGCCGAAAGAGGGCCAGGGAATCGCCGGTTGGGTTGTTCGCGCAACGGATGCCGGCAATTGCCTGATGTTCCAGTTGCAGAGCGCCGACTCCAGCCTCAATCAACCCCAATTCAAGACCCGCCCCAACACGCTCCGACCCCACGTTTGCCACAACGGCCAGTGGACTATCGCCGATCCGGTGCCGCTGCCCAAGGAAATCAGACGCGGCGAGAGCCACCACATCGTCCTCGAATGCCAAGGCGACCGCGTGTCAGTATTCCTCGATGGCACGAAGGTCCATTCTCAGACCGACGCCGGTTTTCATCAGGGCGCGATAGGCTTCTACGCCTCAGGCGCTCCGGAGCAGGGTTTGTTCTCCAACATTGGACTTCGCCCTCTTTAGGCAACCGATAAGCCAGAAAACCATGACAACAACAAAACCCACCACACCGCTCTGTCGCCAGTATTGCCTTGATGAAAGGGGGACTTTTAGCAAAGACGAATTGGCACCCAGCGAGGGCGCTGGCTACTACCAAACGTGGTCCACCCCCTACGCGTTGAATTATGACGGCAATCTCTATCCGACCCACGCCGTGGGTCCCATTGCTTACGAGCGGTTGATGAAGCTCATCAAAGGCAAATGGTGGACGCGTGCCGACCTGACTTCTGACGCGATGGGAGAAGCCAGCTTCCGTGGATTTCCGGGGCGGTACCGGATTACCGTTGAAAGCTCGCAGGGCAAGAGCCTGCTGGAAGCCGAGATCGAACCGGATGGGAAAAACAACATCAAAGTCAAAGTTGAGGGACAGGACTGAAGGTCCACAGGAGTTCCATTTATGAAACCGATGAAACGACGTCAGTTTTTGCAGCAGGCCAGTACCGCCGCTGCGGCGATAACCCTCGTGCCCCGGCACGCGCTGGGCGGGGCGCGGTTTGTGCCCCCGAGCGAAAAGATCAATATTGCCGGCATCGGGGTGGGTGGAATGGGCTTCGGCGACATTCAGGCGGTCAGCAGCGAAAACATGTATGCTCTCTGCGACGTGGACCGCGCCTATGCCGCCAAGGCCTTTCAGAAGTTCCCGAAGGCCAAGGTGTACACCGATTTCCGCAAGCTCCTTGACCAGGAGAAAGAGGTCGATGCCGTCGTCATTGCCACGCCCGACCATACGCACGCGGTCATCACCAGCGCGGCTATCAAATCGGGCAAGCACGTCTATTGCGAGAAGCCACTGACCCATACCTTGTTCGAGGCGCGGACCATTGCCCGGTTGGCCAAGGAGGCGAAAGTTGCCACGCAGATGGGCAACCAAGGCCATGCCACCGAGTCGATTCGCCAGTTCTGCGAATGGGTGTGGGACGGCGCCATTGGCGCCGTTCGCGAGGTCCACGCCTGGACACCGCACGCGGTCTGGCCGCAGGACATTGACCGGCCCAAGGAGACCCCGCCCGTGCCGGACACGCTGGATTGGGACCTGTGGCTCGGCCCGGCTCCAGCCCGTCCTTACCACCCGGCTTATCTTGCGATGCTGTGGCGGGGCTGGATCGATTTTGGCACCGGCGCGCTCGGGGACATGGGATGCCACGTGTTTGACCCGCTCGTGTGGGCCCTCAAGCTGGGGCATCCGACCAGCGTCGAGGCCAGCAGCTCGATCTTTGTCCCGAGAATCACCTGGCAAAAGCAGCGCAACAAAGAAACCTACCCGCGCGGCTCCATTGTCCGTTACCAGTTCCCGGCCCGCGGGGAGTTGCCGCCCCTCAAGCTGACCTGGTACGACGGCGGGTTGATGCCCGAAATTCCGGCTGAACTGCCGGAAGTGCAAGACCCCACCGAATTGGGAGATACCTACGGCGGTTTCCTGGTGGTGGGCGACAAAGGCAAGGTCCTCGCCGATTCTCATGGCGCCGGGCGTCCCCGTTTGCTCCCGGAATCTTTGCACAAGGATTACCGGCGCCCGGCAAAGACCTTGAAGCGCTCGCCCGGCCATCATGAGGAGTGGATTCGGGCCTGCAAGGGCGGTGAACCGGCCGGCTCGAACTTCGTGGACTACGCCGGGTTGCTCACCGAAATCGTGCTGGTGGGCAATGTCGCGGTCCGGTTGGGGAAGAAGCTCGAGTGGGATGGACCGAACTTGAGATTCACCAGTCTGCCCGAGGCAAACAATCTGCTGCACTACGAGTACCGCCGGGGCTGGGTGCTCTAATGGAGATGAAGAAATGAAAAGCCCACAGATTCCCGCCTCATGTGGCCTCCGCGCCCGCGCGAATGCCCGGAGAAGCCGAATCCTGGATCGTGCGGCCGGGCGAACGCTGGCGCCGGCAGGGCTCACGCTCCTGGCTTTGTTGGGTGTCGGCTGCGGGGTGCTTACCGAAGCGGCCCGGGCCGCGGAGGTCCCAGTGGTTGACCCAGCGCGGCCAGAACCGGCTGCGGATTCGGCCAAGCCGGTCTCCTGGAACAACAGCGGCATGCTCAGCCTCTCCAACGGCCGGTTTCTTTCGTGGAGTTCCTCGGTGCCGTGCATCCATCTCATCAGCGGCCGGGCGCTGCTTCAGGGCAACTACTTCACGGACAGCATAGGGTTGGCTATCAGGTCGGAGACCACCATCAACCGGGTGATGGTGCTGGGGAACATGCTGTGCGGCAACACCGTCAGCCTGGCGGGGCCGACGATCACCAGCGCCAACAATCAGCCGTGACGGCGGCTTAGCGCCAACGGAATCGGAACCGGTCGTGGATTTCGTCGTCAGGAGTGTAAATTGAATTCATAAAATAGCTTATGAAGAGAGTATTGGTCTTGTTGTTGTCCTTCGCATGCACCATCGGGGCGGGGCATGCCGAACCTGCCGGTTTTCTCCGGACACAGGAGGGGCGGATCGTGGGTGGCCAGGGACGGGAGGTCATCTTGCGCGGGATGGGACTCGGCGGCTGGATGCTGCAAGAAGGCTACATGCTCGGCATCAACCGAGAAGGCACCCAGCATTCGATCAAGGCGCGGATCGCCGATTTGGTTGGCAAGGAGGATTGCGAGAAGTTCTACCAGCTCTGGCGGCAAAACCACATGGGCCGCGCGGACGTCGATCTGCTGGCCCAGTCAGGCTTCAACAGCATCCGCGTGCCGATGCACTACAACCTGTTCACGCTGCCAATTGAAGAGGAGCCTGTCAAAGGCGGCAACACCTGGCTCGAAACGGGCTTTGCGATGCTCGACAGCCTGCTTGGCTGGTGCAAGGCGAACCGGATGTATTTGATCTTGGACCTGCACGCCGCCCCCGGCGGGCAAGGCAAGGACGCCAACATTTCGGATTACGATCCGGCCAAACCCTCGCTGTGGGAGAGTGAGTCGAACCGGCAAAAGACCATCGCGCTTTGGCGCAAATTGGCCGAGCGCTATGCCGGGGAGCCGTGGATCGGCGGGTATGATCTGCTCAACGAACCTAACTGGACCTTTGAAGGCAAAGACAAGAACGGCAGGGAGGATACCCGGAACCAACCGCTTTGGGAACTGTATCAGGCCATCAGCAAGGCGGTCCGGGAAGCCGATGCCAACCACATTGTCATCATTGAGGGCAACGGCTGGGGCAACAACTACAACGGATTTCCCGGCCCGTGGGACTCGAACATGGTCCTGAGTTTTCACAAATACTGGAACCCCAACACCCAGGAAGCCATCGCTCGCTTCCTCGCCCTCCGGGAAAAGCATCGCGTCCCACTGTGGCTCGGCGAAAGCGGCGAGAATAACGACCAGTGGTTTCGCGACTGCGTGGCCCTGGTCGAAAGAAACCATATTGGCTGGGCCTGGTGGCCGCACAAGAAGGTGAACTCCGGGTCCTGCACGCTCACGATTCGGCGTCCGGATGATTTCAGGAAGGTCGTGGAGTATTGGAACCGAGGCGGAGAGCGGCCTTCCCGCGAAATCGCGGCCAAGGCCTTGTTCCAATTGGCCGAAAACGCCAAAGCCGAGAACTGCCGGTTCAACACGAACGTGGTCCAGGCATTGATCCCCCCCGCTACGGCGCGGGGCGGCCGGTACTTGAAAGTGGATTACCCCGCCTCGACCGCCACGAACGAACTGCAAATCGCCGTCACTTATACCCTGTGGATTCCCGAGGGCGCCCCACGCCTGCGCGGCATCATCGTCCACCAGCATGGCGCCGGCACCACGGCCTCCATTGAAGGCTCGACCGCCGCCTACGACCTGCACTGGCAGGCCCTGGCCCGAAAATGGGACTGCGCCTTGCTCGGGCCTTCTTACCATGTGCTGAACGAAAAGACCGATCTCACGCCGGGAGGCTCCGAATGGTGGTTCGATCCACGCCGTGGCTCCGAGAAGACCTTTCTCAAAGCCCTCGGCGAACTCGCAGTCAAGTCCGGCCACCCTGAATTGGAAACCATCCCCTGGGCGCTCTGGGGACACTCAGGCGGCGGCATCTGGTCCGATGTCATGACCACGCTGCATCCCGAGCGCGTGATCGCCGCCTGGCTGCGCTCCGGTTCGGCCGCGATGTTTCGCACCCGGCCCGAATTCCCCCAGCCCGAGGTTCCCGCGGCGGCTTACGGCGTTCCGGCGATGTGCAATTCCGGCGTCAAGGAGCAACCAAACACCCCGTGGCGCGGCCCGCTGGCAACCTTCCGGGAATATCGCGCGAAGGGCGCGCCCATTGGTTTTGCTCCCGACCCGCGCACTGGGCACGAATGCGGCGACTGCCGCTACATGGCGATCCCATTCTTCGATGCCTGCCTGGCGATGCGCCTGCCGGACAGGGGCAGCCAGAGCCAGGCGCTCAAGCCGGTGGACCTGAGCCAGGGTTGGCTGGCCCCGTTGCTGGGCGAAGAGGCGCGGCCGGCCGCGGCGTTCAAGGGTGACGCCCAGGCGGCCGTGTGGCTTCCAAACGAGGCGGTGGCCAAGGCCTGGATGGAGTACGTAAAGACGGGCGCCGTGAGCGACACCACGCCGCCGCCGGCTCCGTTCGATGTGCGCGTGTCGCCCAAAGGAGACCAGGAAACCGAAATCTCCTGGAACGCGGAGGCCGATTTCGAAAGCGGCATTCGGAATTTCATCGTGTTGCGCGACGGCCAGGAATTGGCCCAGGTGCCCGAAAAGCCGATGGGAAGATTCGGGCGCCCGTTGTTCCAGTCGATGACCTATCACGACACGCCAAGCCAACCCATGCCGCAGATGCTTTATGTCGACGCGTCCGTCCAGCCTGGCGAAAAGCACACTTACGCCGTCCTCACGGTCAACAGCGTGGGCCTGAAATCCGAGCTGTCCGCCGCGGCCACCCCGGGGGAGAACAAGGCAACGCGTGCTGCCGAGTCCGCCTCCACGCCCAACCAGCGGGGGGAGATGACCCTCTGGTATCGCCAACCGGCCATCAAGTGGCTGGAGGCGCTGCCCCTGGGCAACGGGCTAACCGCCGCCATGGTGTTTGGCGGAACAAAGACGGAGCGAATCGCCCTGAACAATTCGAGCTTCTGGTCCGGCAAGCCCCATGATTACGACGACCCGGAGGCGGGCAAGTATTTCGAGCAGATTAAGGCGCTGATGGCGGAGCAGAAATTTCAGGAGGCTGAGAAAATGGCCGACGACCATTTCTGGGGCATCCCCAAGGGCCAGCAGGCCTACCAGCCCATCGGCGATTTGTCGCTCGCGTTCGACGGCGTGGGTGAGGCCGCCGATTATCGCCGCGAGTTGGACCTGGAGACCGGCGTCGCCACGGTCACGTATCGCTCCGGCGGCGTATCGTACACCCGCGAGACCTTCATCTCCTACCCGGACCGTGTGCTGGTGGTGCGTATCTCGGCGGACAAGCCCGGCTCCGTATCCGTCGAGGCGCGGCTCAGGAGTCCCGCCGCATTTGTGGACAAGGTCACCGCCGCGCCCGGCAAGCTGGTCCTGGATGGAACGTGGAGGAGGCCGGGCTCGCAAACCAACTGGCTGATCGCCCCGGTCGAAGGCGAGGGCCTCCGCTTTGAAGCCGCCGTGGCGGCCCGCGCCGAAGGCGGCCAATCGGAGGCCACCACCGACAGCGTGCGCATTCGGAACGCGGACGCCGTCATGTTGATTCTCACCACGGCGACCAGCTACCGCAATTACCACGAGATCAGCGGCGATCCAGCCACGCAGTGCCAGAAGGTCTTGGCTGACTGCGCCGGCAAGAACTACGCGGGCCTTCGCACCCGCCATGAGGCCGATTTCCGCGGGTTGATGGGGCGCGTCCATCTCCACGTGGGCGAGGCGGCGCAAAACAACAAGCCCATTGACGAGCGGCTCGCCGCGGTGAAGGCGGGAACTCGCGATCCGAACCTGGAGGCATTGGTGTTTCAGTTCGGTCGTTACATTTTGGCGGCCAGCAGCCGTGCCGGCGGCCAGCCGGCCAACTTGCAGGGTATATGGGATGAAGACGTGCTTCCGCCCTGGGGCAGCAAATACACCATCAACATCAACACCGAGATGAACTACTGGCCGGCCGAGGTCTGCAACCTGCCGGAATGCGCCCAGCCCTTGTTTGACATGATTCAGGACATTTCCGAAACGGGCGCGAAGACGGCGAAGGTCTATTACGGCGTGGACGGCTGGGTCACCCATCATAACATCGATCTCTGGCGCGGAACCGCTCCGGTGGACGCCGCCCGGTTCGGCATGTGGCCGGTCGGCGGCGCCTGGCTCTGCCAGAGCATTTGGGAGCACTACGCCTTTGGCGGGGATGTGGCTTTTCTCAGGAAGTATTATCCGGCGTTGAGAGACTGCGCCAGGTTCCTGCTGAACATCATGATCGTCGAGCCCAAGCACCATTGGCTAGTCACGCCTTTCTCGATGTCGCCGGAGCACGGTTATTTCGACGCCAATGGCAAGCCCGCCGTCTTGTCACCCTCGCCCACGATGGATGTCGCCATCATACGCGAGTTATTCCCGCATTGCATCGAAGCGAGCAAAATCCTGGGCGTGGACGCTGATTTCCGGGCCAAACTGGAAGAGGCGCTGACGAAGATTCCGCCCTATCAGATCGGCAGCTCCGGATTTGTCCAGGAATGGATCGAAGATTGGAAGACCGGCCCGCAAGGGCACAACGTCTCACCTAACTTCGCCTTCTATCCCGGAAGCTCGATTACGTTGCGCAGTAACCCGGAATTCGCGGCCGCTTACCAAAAGTGGATGGAAGCGCACCGGCCGGGCGGCGGGTTCGTCCTCTCGTGGGGAATGGCCATGTGGGCCCGCTTGGAGCGTGGCGACGAGGTGGCCAAATGCATCGAAGCATACATGGGCCGATGCCCGGCGCCCAACCTGCACAATGCCGGCGCCAACCAGTCCGATGCCAGCTTCGGCTTTACCGCGGCGGTGGCTGAGGCGCTGGTGCAGAGCCATGCCGGCGAGATCAGCTTGCTGCCCGCATTGCCCGCTGGTTGGGAGGACGGCTCAGTCTCCGGGGTGCGCGCCCGCGGCGGGTATGACGTGAGCATGCAATGGAAGAATGGCAAATTGCAGGCTGCCGACCTCCACAACCCCAAGGGCGGAGCAGTCAAGGTTCGTTACGGTCAGAAAACCGAGACCGTCACCCTCAAGCCCGGCGAGGCGGCGCATTTGAACGCGGAGCTCGCCCCCGCCAACTGAAGGCGGACTCGCCTGTGAAACCGATCAGGCCTTGAATCAGTGAATCAGTCAATCAATGAGAAGATATGAAACCGACGAGAATTCTCGCCGCGGCACTGGTGCTCTGCGGCGTTTGTAACTTCACCAGCCCGGCGCAGGGTGCGACGGGAAAGCTCATGGCCGGGACGGCCAAAGTGAGCATCACTCTCGTAACGGATGAGCCTCTGCATGATCCCGTGTACGCCCGCAGCCTGGTGTTGGAGATCAACCGCGAACGCCTGGCATTTGTCTCGGTCGATTTAGGCGTCTTCACCAGCGAGAAGGCCGAAACGGCCTGCAAAGAGACGGTCCGAACGACCCCTTCAAGACCGATTACGCGCCGATGGAACGGATTGGAGAGTTGCTGGCGTTTGAAACGGTCAAGGTGGCAAAGTCCTTGCGCGGCCAGGGCGAGGAAACGACGATCAAATATAAGGACGCCGCCCTTGCGTTTACGGGGCGCTTCGATCCGGCCAGGCACTTCGACGTTCGCGTGACTACCATCGTGATCAACGACAATATCGTCATCGCGGCCAATCCGGGCGAGCTGTTTGCCGAGCTTGGGCTCGAATGGAAGGCGAAGATGCAAGCCGAGGCGGCCAATCCCTTTTACTTCGGATACACCTGGAACGCGGGTCAGTGGCCGGGATATGTGCCGAGCATCAAGGGTGCGGCGTTGGGGGGATTCGGCGCCGACCAGGACCGCGGAATCATCGAGGTCGGCGCGGGAGAGGCCATCTTCAACAAACATCTCGAGAACTATTTCAGGCTCACCGGCCTGATGCGCACCGAGCCTGGGCCATCGGGATTCAAACGAGGCGCCAGGTGGATCGTCACCCCTGTTCCCGAGGAAGCTGCGCCTTGAGGTAAGCTCATGAATCCCGACAAGGCGTCGTGCATCTACGCCGACAATCCGGGCGGCAACCGGGAGATGCTCGCGAAGCTGGGCGATCTGGCCTCGAACGACGTGCCGCTCTTGCACGTCTGTGGGAGCATTGATCCTTTGCTGGGCCGGGTTTCTTCGGTCATTGAGAACATCTACCAACAGTGGGGCGGACGGATCACGGTGGTAATCAAGGAAGGGGCCGGGCATCATCCGCACAGCTTGTGCGATCCCAAACCCATTTGCCGGCATTGGCCCGGCGATCCAGAAAGCCATAGACGCCCGCGAGGTGTCCGGCGCCGTGACCGTCGTGGCCACGAAAGACAAAATCCTGCGTACACCAGATTGTTCAACACCATGAAACGTCCCTCTCTCACACTCGCACTTTCCCTCCTTCTGCCAGTTCTGGCGATGTCCACCTCTGCCGAGAACTGGCCCGCCTGGCGCGGCCCGCGAGGCGATGGCACCAGTTTGGAAACAAGCGCGCCTACGCAGTGGAGCGCCACCCGAAACGTTCTTTGGAAGACCGCCCTTCCCGGCGCCGGCCACAGTTCGCCTGTCGTTTGGGGCGACCGCATTTTCACGGCCACGGCCTTTCCCGATAAGCAAGAGCGGGCGCTGCTCTGTTTCGATCGCCGTACCGGCCAAGTGCTCTGGCGGCAAACCGTCTTGATCGCGCCCCTCGAACCTAAGAACGGGGAGAACAGTTTCGCCTCCGGCACGCCGGCCACAGATGGCGAACGCATCTATGTGGCCTTCCTCGACGTCAAGCACGTCGCGGTCGCCGCCTTTGACTTCAACGGCAAACAACTCTGGCTGGTGCGTCCGGGAGAATTCCGAAACGATCACGGCTTTTCCAGTTCGCCCATTCTTTACGAAGACAAAGTCATCCTGAGCGCGCAGAGCAAACAAGGGAACTTCCTCGTCGCCTTGAGCCACGTGGATGGACACACCGTCTGGAAGACCGCTCTCGAAAATCCTTCCAACAGCTTCGGCCAGCCGCTGGCCCGGCTCCTGGCTGGGCGTCCTCAAGTCATCCTTTACGGCGACAAAGCCGTCACCAGCTTCAATCCGAAAGACGGCGCGCGCCTTTGGTTTGTGGAGAACGCCTCCACCGACTTCGTGATAACTCCGGTTTTCAGCGAACGGACGGGCCTGTTGCTCGCCTCGTCGAGCTGGCCCAAGAAGGAATTGCAGGCCATCAAACCGGATGGCCAGGGCGATGCCACCAACACCAAAGTCGTCTGGAAAAGCACTCGGGGCGCGCCCTACGTCCCTTCTCCCATCGCCATTGACCGTTACTTCCTCACAGTCGCGGAAGCAGGCAACGCAATCTATTGCTTCGACGCTGCCACCGCCCAGGTTCTCTGGCATGAGCCCCTCGGCCACACCTATGCCTCGCCGGTTTCGGTGGGAGGATTGGTCTATTTCCTCAACGACAAAGGAGTCGCCCAAATCATCAAGCCCGGCGAGAAATACGACCTCGTGGCGTCAAACGACCTTGGAGAAGAATGCTTTGCCTCGCCTGCTATCAGCGGCGGCCAAATCTTCCTGCGCGGTGCCACGAACCTCTACTGCATCGGCTCAGCGGAACAATAGACCCCAACCTGAAGCCCAAATCCCGAATCCACATGACTGGCCAACAGCACACCTACGCCGTCGTTTCGATCAACAACGTCGTGCATGAAATCGGTAGGATCGAGGTGACGCCCTTTGAATTGAATACGACCAGCGGCGAGTGCATCGTCTTCCCGGCTACAGCAGGCCGCAACTACCGCGTCGAACCAAAAGCGCTATGAAAAACAGTATCAAAGTGAAAATGCACAAGACCAACTCTGCCGGTATAAAGCGCACACAACTCATCGGTCTTGCGGCAATCGCCGCTATCGCATTCGGAGTCTCGGGCAGGACATGCGGCGCACAACCATCCGAACCACCATCCCCTGCGGCTTTCGCGGGCGAGAAGACCACCTGGCACGAGGGATTCGACCGTTATGACTTCGTCATGGACGATGCCACGGGCGCGATCACGCCCATGACGGCGCCGGCGGGCGAGGTGGCGGGGTTTGGTGTCGACACCGCGGTGAAGGACGGCAAACGCCGGTGCGTGGTGGTCGTTCCCAAGAAGGCCGCGCCCGGCACTCCGTGGTCCTGGCGGGGCTGCTATTGGAACCACGAGCCCCAGACCGAAGTCGAGCTGCTCAAGCGCGGGTTCCATATCGCGTTCGTCGCCCCCGATAGCGGCAAGCAAGGCAAAGCGTGGGACAGGTGGTACACATTCCTGACGGAGAAGCATGGGATGGCGAAGAAGGCCGCTTTCATCGGCATGAGCAAAGGCGGGGTCAACGAGTTCAACTGGGGCGCGGTCAATCCCGACAAAGTGGCGTGCATCTATGCCGATAATCCCGCACTGTTCGAGGAGGACTTCGCCAAGATTCCAGAACTGGCCAGGCATGACGTCCCCGTGCTGGAGGTCGGCGGCACGGAGGATTCTTTGTTGCGGCAGAATACTCTGGCCATCGAGGAGATCTACCATCAGGCGGGCGGCCTGATCACAGTGATGATCAAGGAAGGTCACGCCCATCACCCGCATAGCTTGCAGAATCCCAAGCCGATTGCCGATTGGATCGAGCAGCATATGACACGGTCCATGGCCAACCGGCCCGCTTTCGTGGATGCGAACTACACGAAGAGGTATTACTACAGCCTTGAGCCGTCCTACATCTTTCTTAAGGAAGAGAACACCTATGCCACGGCCCGGGGGCCAGGGTTCACGGAGTGTTACGACCACTACTACGCCAACAACCCCGGCACCTTCAGGTCGGACGGTATATCGATCGTTGTGCCCAAGACCGTGGCGCAGGGAAAACCCTGGATGTTCACGGGGGATCTTATCGAGAGGGATTCGACCGTCGAGCAGGCGCTGCTGGCAAAGGGCTACCACATTGTGATCGCCCGGCTCGGGGGAGGGGGTGCGGAGCAAAAGCGGTGGGACGATACCTACAAACTCCTTGTGGATAATGGATTCTCGAGCAAGCCGGTGTTGAAAGGGACCGGGCCGAAGGCCGGCGAAGCCTACGCCTGGGCGGTTGCGAACCCGGGCAAGGTCGCCTGCATTTATGCCCGGAATCCGCTCATGCGCAGTCTCATGGCGGGCAAAGCGCAACCGATGGACAACCTCGCGGCATTGGCAAAGGCAGGCGTGCCGGTCCTGCACGACTGCGGCGCCTCGGACCCCTGGTTGGAAAGCCAGACTCGCGTCGTCGAGAAACGTTATAAGGAACTCGGCGGGAAGATCACGGTCATCGTCAGGGAGGGCGAAGGGCATTTTCCAACCGCACCGAGAGATCCGAAACCAGTAGTGGATTTCATCACCACGCGAGCACAATAAACCCCATGAAGACCCGAACCAAATGGATTACCGCCAGAACCGGCCATTGTCCTCACCCGCGAATGAGGCTCAAGGCGCTCACCTTGCTTATCGCCGCCGTGTTTGGCTGCGCGGGAACGATGCGCGGGGCCGGACAATATGTGAAAGTTGATTATCCGGCGTCAACGGTCGAGGGCGAACTGAGAATTGCCGTCACGTACACGCTCTGGATTCCGGACGGCGTGAAGAGCCTGCGCGGCATCATCGTCCACCAGCACGGCGCGGGCATGACAGCTTCCAAGGAAGGGTCCACTGCCGCCTACGACCTGCACTGGCAGGCCCTGGCCAAGAAGTGGGACTGCGCCCTGCTCGGTCCCTCCTACCACGTGTTGAACGACGGGGACCTCGGGCCCGCAGGTTCGGACTACTGGTTCGACCCGCGCCTGGGCTCTGACAAGACCTTCGTCAAAGCCCTGGGCGAGTTCGCGGCCAAGACCGGCCATCCTGAATTGGCGACCGTCCCCTGGGCGCTTTGGGGTCATTCCGCCGGCGCCGGATGGGCCGATGTCATGAGCACCCTGCATCCCGAACGCGTCATCGCAGTTTACTACCGCTCCGGCTCGGCTTTCGTGTGGACCAACAGACCCGCCATGTACCCACCGGTCACCATTCCAGCCGCAAGTTATGCCATCCCGAGGATGTGCAGCACCGGCGTGAAGGAAACGGGGCTGACGCGCATCCTGCTGACCACTTACGGGGTTTACCGCAGTAAAGGCGCGCCCGCCGGCTTTGCGCAGGACCCGCGCACCGGCCACGAGTGCGGCGACAGCCGCTATTTCGCCATCCCGTTCCTTGACGCGTGCCTGGCGATGCGGTTGCCGGACAAGTCGAGCAACGATCAAACCCTTGAGCCGGTGGACCTGAGCCAGGCCTGGCTGGCGCCGCTCGGTGGCGACACGGCGGTGCCGGCGGCCGATTACAAGGGAAAGCCGGAGGAGTCCGTATGGCTGCCCAACGAAGCGGTGGCCAAGGCTTGGATGGAATACGTCAAGACCGGCGCCGTGGACGACACCACGCCGCCGCCCGCGCCTTTCGACGTGCGGGTGGCCCAAAATGGGGATCAGGGAACAGAAATCACCTGGGACGCGGAGGCGGATTTCGAGAGCGGCATCGGCGGCTTCATCGTCATGCGCGATGGGAAAGAGTTTGCCCAGGTGCCGGAGAAGCCGGCGGGCAAGTTCGGACGGCCATTGTTCCAATCGATGACGTATCACGATACTCCGGATCAGCCGATGCCGAAAATGCGTTTCGTGGATGCCTCAGCCATGGCGGGCGAAAAACATGCTTACGCCGTCATTACGGTCAACAGTGTGGGGCTCAAATCAGAACCGGCCACGGCCGAACCGGAGAGAAATGCGCCACAGGCGACGCCCGTCCCTGCCGTTCCGAGGACCAGCCCGTATTATTTTGACGGCACGATTTCGCGCCCGACCCTCGAGAACTATCTGGATCGGTCGGTGACCATGGGGTACTTCCTGGTGCCGGGCAAGCCCGAGGGCTACGAGTTTCCCTACAAAGACGATGACATCCGCCTCATTCGGAACATTGGAGCCAAGTTCATTGGCCGGGCCATATACCGGTGGGGGCAAGAAAGCCGCTTGAATGATCCCGCCTTTTTCGCCTATGCCAAAAAGATGGTGGATACGGTCCATGCGTTCGATACGGAGGTGATCTTTCAGGGATGCCTCTTCGAGCAGGTGACCGCCGACGTGAACAACTTGAAGATCCCCGCCTGGGTATTTGCCGATTTTGGCTTGCCCGAGGAGGACCGGACGTTTTCCTGTGACGCCATGATCAAGCGGCAGGGCCGGGGCTCCAACCGTCCCGGAGGACGGGGCGGAGTCCCGATGATCAATAATCTGGAAACCCAGCTTTGGTTCTACTACCTGGCGGTTTCCTACATCAATCTCGGTTGTGAAGCCTTCCACCTGGGCCAGGTGGGACTCATCGGCGCGGAGGATCGGGACCTGAAAGTCTATTCGGAGTTCCTGGCAAGAGTGCGGGCTTATGCAAAGACACGCGCGCGCCGCCATCTCGTCCTCCTGGATGGCCATGTCCCGAGCGGGGGCATGGTCAAGGATGGCGTCAGTCTCCTGGATTTTAACTCGTTCCCCTTGCGCATCAAAGCGGTCCCGGAGAAGCCCTACGAGGCCGTTCTGGAGGTGGGCCACCTCGATGCCCTATTCAAACGGAGCAAGGGTTGTATTTCCCCGAGCGGCTGGCGTTGCGAGAGTTTGCCGTACCTGGTCGAGTTCGACAATTTTGGCCGGTCCCGAACGCCAAATGTCGCCGACGACAAGACCATTTTCGTGTGGGGCTGGGATGAGATCTCGTGGTTTGCCCTCCAACCCGAGGAATACCGGAACCACTGGCTCCGGTATGCTTACGACTGGATCAAGCGAACCGACCCGAACGGGCACCTGCAAATGCCCGTGACCCGGATGATCTCGTGTCCCAACCAAACCCTGCGCACCTACTTCGCCAACATCAAGGGCCCGGCCTGCCCGGTCGGTTACTCTCAGGAAGAAACGATAAAGGAGATCTGGAATCATGAGCCACAACCAGCCGCCCACGCAGGCGGCGCCAGTTCCGCTCACTACGTTCTTGTACCCCAAGATTATGGAATGCTCATGAACAACGTCGCGGACGTCGCGGTCGATTCTAAAAACAACGTCTTTACGATTGTGCGGGGTGAGACCCCCATCCTCGTGTTCAATCCCCAGGGCAAGTTCCTCTACGGCTGGGGCAAAGGCATGATCGCCGGACCGCACGGCATTTTCATTGATTCGAATGACAATGTCTTCTGCGATGACACAAAAGACCACGTCGTTTTGAAATTCACAACCGACGGCAAACTGCTGATGACGTTGGGCACCAAAGGCGTGCCGTCCGATTCTGGCAGCGTGAAAGGCAATTTCAAGACCGTCAAGAGGGGAGCGGGTCCCTTCAACGTCCCTACGAAAGTGGCGACTTCCAAGTCCGGCGACATCTTTGTCTCCGATGGTTACGGCAACGCCCGGGTGCATCGCTTTTCAGCCGAGGGCAAGCTCATAAAATCCTGGGGCGAGCCGGGAACCGGCCCCGGCCAGTTCAATCTGCCTCATGGCATCGCCGTTGATGACCAGGATAACGTCTATGTGGCGGACCGCGAAAATGAGCGCATCCAGGTGTTCGATGTCGAGGGCAACCTCAAATCTATATGGACCAACATCTATCGCCCGTCCGCCATCTGCGTCCATCAGGGCAAGGTTTACGTGACCGAACTCGGCCACAGATTGTACGTGGATAACGTCCTGTTCACCCCGGACGGCACGGGACCTTGGGCGCGCGTCCGTGTTTTCGACACCGCGGGGGTTGAACAGGCGAGTTTCGGCGGACCCGAAGGCTGGAAGCCCGGCAATTTCTTCGCCCCTCACGGTATCTGCGTGGATAAGGACGGGGCGATTTACGTCGCCGAGGTCGTCTGGCCCGCCAACGAGAGCGCCCCGCCTAAGGACTTGCACCCCGCCCTCCAGAAATTCAGGCCGGTGGATTGATTAGCCAGAATGAAAATAAGCATGGCGATGGTATGCCTGCCTTTGTCAGCGCCCCTCTGCGGGACCCAAAAGCGGCAGCACGTGCCGCCTGACACCCTCCTGACCGTCTGCCACCATCCTGCGAGAATAAGTGCGAGCGGAAACCCATTCTCCCTTACCCGCGTAGCGTCAATGACCGGCGGCGCGGCAAAGAAGCAAATTCCCGCCATCACTATTATTTGAATGAACTGGCAAACACTATCACTTATAGCGTGCCTCCTCTACGGTATAACCGGCATCGCTTGCTCGAAAGCGGCGAAGATGCAAGGCAGTTGCTCGACAATGCTCATCTACGGGATTGCTATGCTAAGCGTAGCCCACGGTCCGCTCCTGTTCGCCCTGGCGATCCCCGATGAAGACCCGAACACGCCCGCGGGCGGCGCGCGATGGCAATATGCCCTCGATAACGAAGCACGGCGAGAGGGGGCCGACATCCGCGTGCAGCGCCGGCCCATGCCGGGAAAGTGGGACTGGCCTCTGGCTGCCCCGGTGGCGCTTGAGGCGCCGGCGAGCTTTCTGCTGAACGCGCAATGATAGCAGAGGAGTCGAGGCGACGAGACATTCTCCTGTAGGTTTACCTGGAGCACGACGGCAACCCAAAGGCTTACACCATAGCCAAGCGGGGGCAGGGTCCGAGTGCGCCCGCCGAAATCCCGTCTTGAGCAGGTGGCGGGTCGTCAGGCATGGTGGCCACATGAAAAAGAGCCAGATTGTTGCGTGGGCGCCCACGTGGTGCATGATTGCCGTCCTGACCTTAACTGCCTTCGTCGGAAGGCCGGCTTTGGGCGCGGATTATATCTGGGTCGAAGGTGAAGCCGCCGAGGCGCAAACGATGACCCGGCACCCCTGGTGGTATGACAAAGTGAAGCGTGACCAGCTTTCCGGAGGCGACTTCATCTCGAATTGGAACGACAAACAGGCCGGCGAGGCGACCTACTCAGTTCAAGCGCCGGCGGACAAAGAGTACGTCCTTTGGGTCCGCGCCAACCCGGTGGGGACCAAACTTTCCTACCAACTTGACGGTGGGCAATGGACGCTCGTCGACATGAAAGCGGCGGAAGACACCGTGAACATCGCCGAGGACGGGAAGATCGATCTGCGGTTCATCGCGTGGGTCAGGGTGGGCAAGGTCAAGCTGACCCATGGCGCGCACCGGATCGCGTTCCGGATGCACAGCGATAACAACCATCACGGGATGCTGGATTGTTTCGTCTTCGGGGGCGAATCCTTTGCGCCAAGCGGCGCGCACAAGCCGGAGAACGACTCGAATGCGGCCGGGTCGCCGAGCCAGGAAACCTGGGCCTTCCGTCCGCCACCCGATGAGTTCGCCCCGGACGCCCTGCTGAACTTGCGCTGGCTCAACGAACGCTTCGCCGGTGAACATGGCTTCGTCCGGCGCTCGGCCGACGGCAACGATTTTGTGTTGGGGGATGGCCGGCCCGCGCGGTTTTGGGCGGTCAATGACGGCGCCTTCGGCTCGGACCTTCCCCGCCACGCCCGGTTTCTGGCCAAACGGGGCATCAACATGGTCCGCTTCTTCTCCAATGTCACTCCGACCGGCAACGACCTGCTGGCGATTGATCCGGCCGACCGCGCACAGCTCTGGAAGGGGATCGCGGCAATGAAGAAAGAAGGCATCTACGCGATCTTCTCCCCTTACTGGGCGGGCGCCTCCCACGCCAAGCCGGCGATGGGTTACCTCGATGATGGCGGCAACCACAACTGGGGGTTGCTGTTTTTCGACCCGAAGCTCCAGGCTGCTTACAAGAGCTGGATGAAACAGATGCTCACGGAGAAGAATCCCAACACCGGGCTCGCGCTCGCCCAGGACCCGACACTGGCCGTCATCGAGATCCAAAACGAGGATTCGCTCCTGTTTTGGACGGCCCAGGGCATCAAAGGTGCGGCGCGGCAGGAACTGCGCCGGCAATTCGGCGCGTTCGCGGCGAAGAAGTACGGCTCGCTGGCCAACGCCCGCACGGCCTGGCAGGCGGTCGCGCCATCACCCGACCAGGATGGCCTTGATGATTTCGCCAACGGCCAGGCCGCGCTCTACATTACCTGGCAACTCACCCAGCGTGGCGGCAGTCCCGGGCAGCAACAGCGATGCGCCGACCAGATGCAGTTTTTGACCGAGACGATGCACCATTTCAACCAGATGATCGGCGACTACTTGAAAAAGGATCTCGGCTGCCGGCAGCTTGTCAACGCCGGCAATTGGCGCACCGCCGACAACGTGACGATGTTGGACGCGGAACGCTGGTCCTACACGGCCAATGAAGTGATGGCGGTCAACCGCTACTACGACGGCGTCCACCAGGGCGCCAACAACGGCTGGGCCATCTGCGAGGGCGACCGGTTCACCGACGATTCGGTGCTGTTCCGGCCGCGCGAACTGCCGCTCACGCTCAAGCAGGTGGCCGGCTTCCCGATGATGATCACCGAGAGCTCGTGGGTTCCACCGCTGAGCCATCAGTCCGAAGGCCCGTTCCTTGTCGCGGCCTACCAATCCCTCACGGGGGTGGACGCCTACTTCTGGTTCCAAACCGGCGAGCAAGACTGGCGTCAGCCCGGCTCGGCCAACGGGTTTATGCCCTCCGAGGGCAAATGGGTCTGCGCCACGCCGATGCTTATGGGCCAGTGGCCGGCGGCGGCGTTGATGTACCGGCTCGGGTACATCAAGCAAGGCGCGCCGGTCGTGTCCGAGCAGCGCACGCTGGCCGACCTCTGGCAGCGGCGCATGCCGATCATTGCGGAAGACGCAGGCTACGATCCGAATCGCGACAAGGACAACCGGTCCAAAGAATCCAACGTCAAGGAGGGCGTCAACCCGCTCGCCTACCTCGTCGGGCCGGTCGTGGTGAAATACGGCGAGGAACCAGCTCCGAGCAAGGTCGCCGACTTGACCCGGTACATTGACGGCCAGCGCAAAACGGTCCGATCGGTAACCGGCGAGATCACGCTGGATTATGGCAAGGGCTGGTGCAAGCTCGACGCGCCCAAAGCCCAGGGTGTCACCGGCTGTCTCAAGGCTGCCGGCGACTGCCGCCTCACCGATGTCGAAATCCGCTCCGCCAACGACTACGCTACGGTTTTGGTGGTGGCGATGGACGACAAACCCCTCAAGAACTCGGCCAAGATCCTCGTCCAGGCCGGCACCACCGAACGCCCGCTCGGCTGGAAAACCCAGCCCGCCACTATCGACGGACGCGTGGGCGAGCAGGTCGTCAGCTTCGGCCGCGCACCCTGGATGATCGTCAAGGCCGACGTTGAAGTGGCCGTCGCCAACCCGGCGCTCAAGACCGCCCGCGTCCTGGACGCAAACGGAATGCCCGTAGAGGATATACCGTTGCAGGGGTCCGCCGGTCGCCGGACTTTCAAGTTTCCGCCCGATGCGCTCTATGTCGTGTTGCAGTAGGTTTTCGCGTTTGGGCCTACCCCCTCGTCGCCAATGGCCGCCTCTTCATCCGCGTCCACAACTCCTTGTGGTGCTACGATATCAAAAGCAACGGAAGCTAAGCAGGTTACCATCACAAATGCGACAACGTGGATCGACAATCTCGGAGCCTCGACAACCATGGACTGTTCTGTGTTGAATCAACCGGACAACGCCACCGACTCCTTGCGAGGCAGCCCGTGGCTGGCGCTCGCCGCGGCTCTGTTCCTGCTGGGCCCGGGGATCCGGACAGCGATGTTCGCCGTAGCCGCGACGCCCGAGCCCCGGACTCCGGCATCCCGCCTCAACGAAGCGGTCACCGTGACGCGCTTGCGTTGCGAGTATGCCGTCAATCCGTTGGGCATCGACGCCGAGCGCCCGCGATTGAGCTGGGCAATCGAGTCCTCGCGGCGCGGCACACGCCAGACCGCCTGCCAGATTGTGGTGGCCAGCAGCGAGTCGATCTTGCGGTCCAACCGAGGGGACCTCTGGGACAGTGGCCGGCTGGAGTCGTCCCAATCAGTCCATGTGCCCTACGCCGGCAAATCGCTGGGATCGCGCGCGCGCTGTTACTGGAAGGTCCGCGTCTGGGATCAGACTGGAGTCGCGTCGGACTGGAGCTCGCCGGCCTGGTGGGAAACGGGCCTGTTGCATCCGTTGGACTGGCAGGCACAGTGGATCAGGGCGCCTTATCACAGCGAGTTGGAGGGCGGCGGCCCAGCGCCCCATTTCCGCAGGTCGTTCGCTCTGGGCGGGGAAATCCGTTCGGCCCGGGCTTACGTATGCGGCCTGGGATACTTCGAACTCCGGCTTAACGGCCGCAAGGTGGGCAAGGACGTGTTGGTACCCAGCCACACCGATTACACCCGGCGTCCGCAGCTCAAGAACAAATCGTATCCGTACGACGACAACGGCGCCCAGCGCGTGCTTTACCTCACCTACGACGTGACGGAACAACTCCAGCGCGGGGAGAACGCCGTGGGAATCATCCTGGGCAGCGGCTATTTCCATAACCGTCGCGATATCGAGGGCGACCAGAATTACGGGTCGCCCAGGGTGATATGCCAAATCGAAGTCACCCTGGCAGACGGAGCGCGCCACGTGGTCGCCACCGGCCCGGACTGGAAAGTTTCGCGCGGCCCGATCGAGCGCGAGGACGTTTACCAAGGCGAGACCTACGACGCCAACTGGGAACGCCCGGGCTGGGACCAACCGGGCTACGACGATAGCCAAACGTTCCGCGGCGCGGCTTGGCAAGCCCCGCGCCTGGCGCGACCGCCGACGGGCCAGTTGCGGGCACAAATGACTCCTGCCGACCGGGTGGTAGAAACGCTGAGGCCAGCGCGGGTCACACCCGTTGGGCCGGGCCCAGGCTGTTACCTGGTGGATTTCGGGCAGAACTTCGCCGGCTGGGTCCGGTTCCGGGTTCAGGGGCCAGCGGGCCGCCGGGTCACGCTTACCTTCGGCGAAGAACTCAGCGGCCAAGCCCTCGACCGCACCTACGATCAGACGAATGTCTATGTGCTCAAGGGCGAAGGGCGGGAAGAATACGAACCGCGTTTCACCTGGTATGGGTTCCGCCACGTCCTGGTCCAGGGCTGGCCGGGAACATTGACGGCGGCGGACTTTGACGGAAGGGTGGTTTGCACGGCGGTCGAACCGACGGGAGAATTCAAGTGTTCGAGCGAGCGCTTCAACCGGATCGACCGGGCCTTCGACTGGACGCAGAAAAGCAACATGCACGGGGGTGTTTGCAGCGATTGTCCGCACGCCGAGCGCCTGCCTTACACGGGCGATGGTCAGGCGGCGTCCGAGGCGGCCATCCACCACTTCGACATGGCGGCCTTTTACACCAAGTGGCTCAACGATATGCAGGACGCGCAAAACCGGCGCGATGGGTATGTGCCGCACACGGCTCCGTTCCAGGGCGCCGGCGGCGGGGCTGGGTGGGGCAGCGCGTATGCCATCCTACCCTGGCGCTGCTACGAATACTATGGGGACACCCAGATCCTCCGGGAGCATTACGCCGGGATGAAGCAGTGGGTCGGGTATCTGGCCTCCTGGGCGCGCGACGGTGTCGTGCGCAAGCACCGCCCAGGCGAATGGGTGAACCTGGGCGATTGGTGCACGCCGGGCACGCCGCCGCCCACCGAATTAGTGGACACGTACTTCTACGCAGAATGCGCCCTGAACGTGGCCCGGGCGGCCCGCGTGCTGGGTCAGGACGGAGACGCGCTCGAATACGAAGCGCGCTACCGGTCGATTTGCACCGCGTTTCATCGAGCGTTCTATAGTGCGGGTCACTACGGACCCAACGGCGCAACTGCCTTGGCCCTGTCGGTCGGCGTTCCCCCACCCACACTGCGTCCGGCCGTCGTGCAGGCTCTCGTGGACATGATCCACCGCTCCAATCAGGATCACCTCGACACCGGCATTTTCGCGACGCCTTGCTTGTTCGATGTGCTTTGCCAGGAGGGGCACGCGGATTTGGCCTACGCCATGATGAACCAGACTACACCGCCCAGTTACGGCTGGTGCCTCGACCAAGGCGCCAGCACCGTCTGGGAGCAATGGACCGGCAAGAGTTCCCACAACCATCCCATGTTCGGCGGCGGCGTCGTCTGGCTCTATCGCCATCTCGCGGGCGTGCAGACCGATCCCAACCGGCCCGGTTACGAACACGTCATCATCCGGCCGCAACCCGTGACTGGGATCGCCAACGCTTCCTACTACACGAGCACGTTGCGCGGTCGGGTCGGGGCGGGTTGGGAGAAGCACTCAGGTTCGTTTCGGCTACGGGCGACCGTGCCGCCGAACTCGACCGCCACCGTCTGGCTGCCTGCGTCTGCCGACGCGAACATCCGGGAAGGAGCCCTGCCCGCACGGAAGGCCGAAGGCGTGCGGTGGCTGCGGCGCGAAGGTGAGCGCGAGGTGTTTGCCGTGGCATCTGGGGAATACGATTTCTCAGTGCCCGCCCCTTGAAAGGCGCCCTCTCGATTCTCATCAAGTGCGTCTGATAAAGTGATATTGGCTCTGGATGCTCTCTCAGTTTATTATCAGGAACATGCCGAACGCGATAAGAATACCATTTACCGGTGCGACCAAAGCCGCGATTTGAATTGACCCTTTAGGTTGGTCCTGATAAAACTGCATTCGTCGTGAATAATTTGGCGGTCGGCTCCGACTGAAGGATGGAATAATGAGTTATGCTCGCTCTGCAAAAGCCCGACCACGTGGAAAGCGACCACGCGTTGATGCGCCGGTTTGCCCGGCAACGCGACGGCGAAGCGTTTTCCATCCTGATGGGCCGGTATGCGGACATGGTCTGCACCACCTGCCAGCGGATTTTGGGGGACGAAATGCAGGCTGCCGACGCGGTGCAGGAGACCTTTTTCCAATTGGCCAAGGATGCCGACCGGATTACGGGCTCGGTAGGCAGTTGGCTGCACAAGGTAGCGACCTGTCGCGCGGTGGACCTCATCCGGCAGAATGCGTCCCGGCGGCGGCGCGAGGGCAGTTACGCCTCGGATGCCGCGTCCCACACCAACACCTGGTCGGAAGTGGAACCGGCGGTGGATGAGGCGCTTGAGGAGTTGCCCGAGCACTTGCGTGAAGTGCTCCTGCTGCATTTTCTGCAAGGGCGAACCACGGCACAGATCGCTGTGGCCCAAGGCCTCTCGCAGCCGACCGTTTCGCGTCGGCTGAACGAGGCCTTGGAGTCGCTGCGCCAGATCCTGCGCGGGCGAGGGATTCAGGCCGGCCTGGCGCCTTTGCAAACGCTGCTGCTGCACAGCAACCGTGTCGCGCCCGAGGCCCTGCGCTACGGTCTGGGTAAGATCGCGCTGGCCAAGGCAAGCATGACCGGCACAACCTGGGCGGCTTCGGCCTCCGCTCCCGCGGCCGCCGGGGCAGTCAAAGTCGCTTTGGCTGGCGCTGCCATGGTCTTGGCGGCGGGGACCACTTGGGTGGCCCACAGGGAGTTTACCCATAGCCCAGCCCCGATTGCCACTCAGGTGACCTCGGTGCAAACGGCGCCCGCGAATGCCGGTCCGAACGCCCCCCAATCCGGCATCCAAGGCCTGCCGGCCGGAGGTTTCCCAGCCTTGCAGCCCTGGCAACGCCGGTTGCCGCCCAATACAGCGAACGCATTCTCTCGCCGAGCGCCCCGCAACCCCGTTTCCTTAAAACAACGGACCTCTGCCGCCCCGTGGGCGCCCCAGGCCGGTTTGCTTCTGGCCTCTCACACCAATATTCCAAGCGCGCGCGCGCCGAAGCCCGCGTTCACCAATGCCGAGGAGGCGCCATTGTGGCCGTTGTCAACAAACGCGCTTCCGGCTCGCACGGCAGCCTTCGGTCCGTGGTGGCTTTCCGGTGCGAGTGGCGAAACCGAGGCCTCCGCCGGACCCAGCGCCCTCAAGCCGCCGGCTGCCGTGGAACGGATGACGCCTGACGCCAGGGCCTTCTACGGTGGAGCGACCGTGGGGCCGTCCCCTCTCAGAGGCCCCGCCCCGTTCTTCCTCCCGAACCGCACCCCGGCGCCGGACAAGAAGCAATAAACAACCGAGATCCCCCCTCGGCTTGCCTCTGCAAAAAAACTCAGCGTCCTGAATAATCGGGGTTTCGGCTCCGACTATTCAGTGAATGAAAGAGTTTTTATGTATCGGCAGAGGTGTGTTGGTGCGCCGCCCGCTCGGCCCCATGGACCCGGTCTTTTGGAGGGCGCCGGCAGAGCGAAGCGGCGGCGGTGCGTTCGGAGCGGAGGGAGATCGCGCCGGGGAATTGACCGCGAATGGGCGCCAAAGGACGCGAATGAGAAACCCAAAACAAACCGTGCCGCCCGGCTTGCCGGATTCCGCACTCTCGCCGCGCTGTCGCGCCGTCGCAGCGGGCCGCACTCCGCACTCCGCACTCGTAAAAGCGGTGTCGCGCTCCGCTTGCCACCGCCCTCCGAAGCGGCCTGGCCGAGAGGGCTCGGCAGACTTTGTCACTGGCCCGGCGGCGGGCGCTTTTACGTTGGTTGAATTGCTGGTGGTGATGGCCATCATTTCTATCCTGGCCAGCATGTTGCTTCCTACCCTGGTGCGCGGCAAGCAACGGGCCCGCGAGACCCAGTGTCTGAATAACCTGCGTCAAATCGGGTTGGGGACCAAGATGCTTTGGGATGACGGCGGTGGGAAGATGACCTACGTCTTGGGCGGGCGGGATCCTCTGCCGGGGTGCCTCCAGCTCATTTACGGTTTGGCGCGTACCCGGAATCTATTCCCTTATCTCGGCACCTCGGAGGTGTTTCACTGCCCGATGGACAAAGGCAAGATCAGCCAGGATTGCCATATCCACCCTCGGACCACGTTGCTGCCCTCCTGCTGGCAGACGCGCGGATTCAGTTACGAAATGAACCTGGGCACGCCCAACGGGATACCGATCCCTTCCACGCGCAGGCCCGTGGCGGGCAGCATCCAGGGCCAGCTCGAAACCTGGGTGCCCGACCCGGCACGGTTCATCCTGTTTTACGAGCCGCCAGCCGTCCCGCAAGTCTGCCATTACATACCCCCGCTCTTTCCCCCAACCTGGTACCAATGGCACCGCAACCGCGGCCGTTACAGCTTCCAGGATCCGCGCCTGGCCCCCGGCCTCTTCTATTCGCCGGTGCTGCTGGTGGACGGACATGGGACAACGCTGAACTTTACGCGGGCGCTCTGTGCCAATCCTTACTATCCCTTCGAGCAAACAAAGGACTGGATGTGGTATAAACCCCAAGATCCGGCAGTCGCCGCCGCCAACCCTCAGTGAGGCCTATGCTTGAAGAACCGGTCATCATTCGTCAGGAACACTTGCTGAAACTGGCGCCCTTCTGCCAGGCCTTGGGCGAGGCGCTTAGCCGCTCCGGCCTGACCCCGGACCAGGCGCTCGGGGTTTGGCGCGCAGCCCTGACGGCCCAATGCACGCGGTGCGGCATCCCCATCTCGGGCGAAGAGCTTTTCGCCCTCTCCCAACCGCCGGGCGACAATCCCAGCCCGAAAGTCCGGCGGCTCAGGCTCGGCGACTGCGCCTGCGTGGGATGTGAATCCTACTTTTACCTGCTCACCTTCCGCGCGCAGCCGCCGCTGGATTGGCCGGGGCTGCTGGCCAAGGCCGAAGCCGTCCAGGCGGAGTTGGCGCGGCCGCTCGCTGCCCAGCGCTGGACCGCGGCCCTCGCCAAGGGTTTCCTGCAGTCCGGTTTGACACGCCGTGCCGCTTTGGCGCTGGCCCTGTTGCTCCTGCTGCTGCTTATCCGGCACTGGCACACCGGCGGCGCCATCCCCTGGCTGCGAGAGCCCGAGCATTTCCGAGTCGCCCCCGCGCCCGAGGAGCCCCATCCTTCGCCCGGCTCCAAAGATTCGCCCGGCGACCGCTTGGTCACGTTCGACTTTTCCGGCTATCGGTGCGGCTTGATGATCTGCTACGACGGCGATTTCCCGGAGATGACCCGGGCCTATGCCAACCGCGGGTGCGCGGTCCTGTTCTGGCTCAATAACCGCCCCGATCGGGGGTACGCGGAAGTGAAAGACCTGGCGCGCCGGAATTCGATGATTATGGCCACCGCCTGCTGTTGCGGCACCGATGAGTCCGGCCGTCTCTGCCGGGGCTGCGCGCGCGGAACCCGTTGTATCGCGGTCAGCGGCCTGAACTCTACCGGTGAACAGACCATGAACAATGACCTTGAGATTATGCGCAGCGGCGAGAAGATCAAAAGAAGACCCGTGCGGGTCGTGGGCAAGACAAAGCGTCCATACGGGAAATCCCAGATGAGCGGGCTTCTCTCAGGTGTCGCCTGTACGTTGCTCCTGTCCGTCGTGGGCTCGGTAAGCCACGGCGCCGACCCTTACGGCGTATCCCCACCGAGCGGCAAGCAATGGACGATGACGTTCGATGATGAATTCACGCAGGATGCTTCCATCAATACGAACAAGTGGAACGGGGGCGCTGGCGGCACCGACTGGTGCAACCTGAACTTTCATGGAAAGTCGGGCGGCGCCTACATGTTCGCCGAAACTAACGACCCGTGCGGACAGCATTACGATGGCTGCACTCTCAGTCGCACTAATGGTCTGGAGATGCGGTCACCGGGCGCTCCCAGTGCCGCGCTGCAAACCGGCGGCACGACAGCCCGGAATGCCAGGTTTATCCAGAAGTTTGGGTACTGGGAGGCACGTTTTCAATTGCCGCACAACACCCATGGCGAGGGGAGGGGCCTTCACTCCGATTTCTGGATGCACCCCATCCCCGAGGGTGTCGGGAGCCCCACTGAATGGTTGCCGGAAATTAATGTCGGGGAACGACCGACCTGGGATGCCAACCTCGACAAGGCCAACAACAAGATCTACTTCGGTATCCACGACTACGGTCACGATGGCGCGCGGAAAGACAACGCTTATGGTGGCCCCTATGGGACCTCACCGCTCACTGACCTGTCCGCGGACTGGCACACATACGGATTATACTGGAGGGACGATGGTCTGGGACCATACGGTTCTATGCAATTCTATCTGGATGGGTCGCCCTTGTGGTCGCCGTACACCCTGAATTCCAGCTCAACCAATATGGCGAGCGGGATATACATATTTCTTCTTTTGGATAACGACAACAAGGGCGCCGACTGGGCTAATAATCCTTTTTGTGTTCAATATGTGAGGGTCTGGCGGTTGGACCCGAGCAGCCGCTCCAGCTCATCGAGCAGAAGTTCAAGTGGCGGCCCGGCCCAGCCTGCGCCCTAGTGGAACTCCTCGGCTGCGTCGGCCAGCCAACGGACGTCGAGATCATCGAAAAGTGGATCCATGAAGACGTTCAGCGTCTGCACGACGAAGGCCAAAAACAGCAGGAAAACTTTGAAGCGTGGAACTTAGGTGGCCGCAAAGGCCAACCTCCAGTCTGGGTTCTTCCTTGTGCGAACGGCCGTTGCGACAAGTTACGCCGATGCGACATTTGCTGCTGTCGAGCACTGTTTGCCGGAGTACGATAAACCCGGGCCGAACGTTTCGAGACATGAAATGCATGGGGCCGTGGCCGCGCTCGCCGCGCTGAACGACTCTCTGGTGCTCCCGACCCTGGCCCGGCCGTCTTGCGACTGCTCCCGCCAGGCGCGCGGCGTCAAGCCCCAGCCTTTGGCCGCGCGCAGTTCCAGGAACTCCTGGTCAAAGGGCGGCAGGTTTCAAACGGACCGGCTACGGCGGCGGGGTCACCACTTCGAAATCCGCGCCCTTCACCCGGCGCAGTTCCTCGTGCAGCGCCCGAATGCGCTCGTCGGGAGCGACCGAGATCGCCCATTCGATGCCGTTGTCCGCGACAAACATCCCGTAGCGTTTCAGCGCCGTCAGGATGGCGCGGACCTCGGGCGAAAAGCCGGACAGGTCGAAGTTCTGCCGTAAGCGGAAGCGTTCGCCCATGCGCGGCAAGCTGGGGTCGGTGTGCCGACTGGCGTAATGCGTCGCGGGCGCGACGAACTCGCGGCGGGACCTGCGCACCGTGACCCGTAGCGCGTGGTCCACCACGCCACGCTTCAGTTCATCGTACCGGACCACGGCGGGGAAGATCGGCAACCCGGCGGCGTCCGAGGACGTCCAGCCTGTGGGCCGGAGGGCGTTGGACTTCAGGTCGAAGGTGGAGGCCTGCGCGGCCTCCCAGCCGGTGGCGGTTTTCCTGGCATGGTAGAATTCGTAAAGCATGCGGTTTGCCGGGTCCACCACGATAGCGTGCCGGTCGGCGTCCTCGTTTAGCTTGTTCCGCTGCACGTCGTCGAGCGACAAGCTGTGCCATTTCACGTCGCCTCGGTAAGCGACGGGCCAGCCTTCGATCGGGGTGTTGTCCGGCACGGGGAACGGCCCTGGGTCGGACTCGCCGGGATAGCCTACTATTTTCACCTCGACACGCTTCTGCTCCGGCGGCACGAGCACGAAACCCATGTCCGCATTGTAGCGGAGCGGCTTGTCTTCGCCAACCGAGGCGACCATCGCTTTGGAGTTCGGATGGACCGGCCAGTCGGTGACAAGCTGGTTCCAGGGATTGTCCGCCGGGAAGACTTCCAGCGCCGCGAGAATGGAATCGGCTTCCGGCCTGTTGAACAAGACCGGGTGGGCGACGGGCGGCATCTTCGCGCCGTGGACCCGCGCCAGTCGCGCCGGCTCGCCGGCGGGCCCTCCAGGCGCCATCGAAGCGGCGGAGCAAGACAGTGAAATACTCAAACTCGACCCGTGCTCGAAACACCCAATGTCCGGGCGAGCGCTGCGTGGATGGCCGAGGATGTCATCCTCGGGCATGTTGCCGGGATCGGCCTTATGCATGGCGGGACTGCCTTCGCACAGCGCGGCGTAGCGCGCAACGAGACGCTCAAACTCCTTCCGGATTGTTCTCTCGCCTGAAGGGAACTCGCCCTTTACCGGGTCGAAGCGCGGCAGGGTGACGGCCGGATCGAATTTCGGAAGCCGCGGGTCGGCAATGCACCTGGCGGGGTCTTGATCTGGGAGCAGAAGGTCGCCGGCCTGCTGGGGAATGGCCTGGCCCGCATTCCAGTAGAGGTTGTTTTGAATGACCGGCTTTCCAGCGAAGTGTTGGGGGTTGCTCATCGTGAACCGCGGCATCAGGCCCGTGGGGTCGCTGAATAGGTTGTTGACGAAGGCCAGGTCGCCCATCGGCGGATTCTGGTCGATTCGAAGGCAGACCGCCGCGAAGGCCCACGTGCAGAGGATCACCGAGGGCACGCAGAAGTACACCGTGCTGCAGGCCGGGACGATGGACGGCCGGAATTGCCGCACGCCAATGGGGGTCGGGATGAACTCGGAGGGGGCCTTTTTCCAGACCTGGGAGTCGTCGCGGTCGGTGCGGATGGAGAACGCGGGCGAGACCGACGTGATCAACCCGTGGCTCTCCAACGGCCGGAACAACTTCCGCACCGTGGCGGAAATCGTGCGGTCGGCCATCACCCCCGACATGACGGACGCCGAAAAGGCCTTGGCCCTATGGTTCCAGCATATCCGTCATCGCCACCATTCGCCGGGCGACGACAACGAACTCGGGGACCCCGTCAAGGTCTTCAACGTTTACGGCTTCAACACCTGCGGCAACGATTCCATCTGCCTGGGGACACTGTGGAAACAGGCCGGATTCAGAACGGCGCCGGCCCGGGCGCTGGGGCAGTGCATCTCGCAGGTTTTCTACGACCGGGCATGGCACTTCCTGGGCGGGGACCTGCCCTGCGTCTATATCGAGAACCATTGGATGAGTGAATCTGCCGTTGACGGCAGAGCCTGCCTTGCAGGACAATCCGCCTATGCGCGCGCCTCAGAGCTGGTTGGCCCGCCGATGGCGGGGCTTCACTTTTTCTATCCTCTTCCTGGCCGCCGTTGGTCGGACCCTTGCACAAGAGCCACGTGGGGACTTGGACGCTGCCATCGAGCAATGCCGCAAGGGCCTGCTGGTCATCGAGGCGCCGCCGGGCGCGGAAGTCGTGGTGGAACAGCAGCGGCATCAGTTCTGGTTTGGAGCCGCCTTGGCCAGCCAGGCATTCAACGATGGCATGCTCCCGGAGGACCGCCAGACCTATCTCAGCGTCTTTCTGACCAACTTCAACGCGGCGGTAACGGAGAACGCCTTGAAATGGCACGACATGGAGCGCAGCCGCGGCACTATCAATTACCGGACTGTGGACGCCATCCTCGCCTGGGCGGATGAGCACCGGATTCCCTTGCGCGGCCACAATATCTTCTGGGGCATCCCCAACATGGTGCAGGACTGGCTCAAGGCCATGTCCGACGACGAACTGCGGGCGGCGCTCCAGAGCCGAGCGCTGGAGGTCGGCCGCCGCTACCGGGGCCGCTTCGCTGAATACGACCTGAACAACGAGATGATGCACGGCAATTACTATGAGCAGAGGCTGGGCAAAGGCATTACGCTGCAAATGGCGCAATGGGTGCGCCAGGGCGACTCCAATGCCGTCCTCTTTGTAAATGATTACGACGTCCTGACCGGCGCGCGGGTGGATGATTACGTGCGGCACATCCGCGGGCTGTTGGACGAGGGCGTGCCTATCGGTGGCATCGGCGTGCAAGGCCACTTGCACGGCGATACCTTCGACCCGGTCGCGTTGCGCAATGCGCTGGAGAAGCTCTCCCAATTCAAGCTGCCCATCCGGATTACGGAGTTCAACCTGCCCGGGCAACGCTCGCGCTACTACCGGGACCGCGCCTTGCGCTTGAGCGAGGCCGAGGAGAAGGCCAAGGCCGAGGCGCTGGCAGACTACTATAGGATTTGCTTCGCCTGTCCTCAGGTCGAGGGCATCCTGATGTGGGGATTCTGGGAGGGCGCCAACTGGATTCCGGTCTCGTCGCTTTACCGGCGGGATTGGACGCCGCTGCCCGCTGCCGAGGCCTATCATGAGCTGGTCTTCCACAAATGGTGGACGCATTGGCAGGGCCGTGCCGATGCCCAGGGCCGATGCGAAGTGCGCGCCTTCTATGGCCAATACCGCATCAAGGCCGGGAACCGGGAACGACTGGTGAACCTGCGCAAGGCGGATGGCAAGTTGACAGTTGCTTTCTCCGATTAGGCAGGAATCCGTTCGCCGCCCCCGACCCTCGGGCGGTTTACTCCCGTTCAACGTGAAGCCTATGAAGACAACGAGCCTGTACGTCGCGTTGGAACTGCTGTTGGTCGGCCTCTCCCGTGGCGCGGCGTCCGGCCAGCCCCCCGACGAGCTTGCACAACTGCGCCAGGTCCTCCCCGCCTGTCCGGCCTTCGACCAATGGCTGAGGACTTTCGGCTGCCTGCCGCCCGATTTTGCGGCGTTGCCGGCAGTCCCTTACCCGCAGGACCTGCTGGCCACCAATGAGAACGGCCAATCTCGCCGCCTCATCGCGTCCGAATGGCCGGCGCGGCGAAAGCAGATGGCCGGATTGGTCGAGGAGTACTTGCTCGGCCACGCGCCGCCTGCCCCTGGGAATGTGCGTGCCGTTATCGAGGCGAGGCAAGAGGAGCAGGGACACCAAACCTGGACGGTGCGCCTTGAGTTCGGCCCGGAGCACGCTGCCAAGCTCCACTGCTGGCTATGGCTGCCGCCCCATTTCCAGGACCACCCCACGCCCGTGTTCCTGGTCGATAACACCAACTATACCCAGTTCGCCCGCGATGCCTTCGATCAAGGCCGGTTCCTGATCTGCGTGTATAACGCGACCGACCCGGCTTACCGGGCCGACAAGAAAGACGAATCGGAGGGATACAGCGACCTATTCGGCAAATTCGACTGGTCGGAGTTTCGGCGGAGGGGCTGGAGCGCGTCGCGCGCGGTGGATTGGCTGCGCACCCTGGATTTCGTGGCTGGGGACCAGGTCTACATCGGCGGGCACTCGCGTTCGGCAAAGCAGGCGCTGGCCTGTGCCGCGTTCGACGAGCGCATTGCGGGCGTGATCGCTTCCTCGCCCGGCTCCGGCGGCTCACTGCACTTCCGCTACTGCGACCAATACTACTATGGCGAATCGGCCGAGCGGCTCACGACCGTCTTCCCCCTGTGGGTCCTGCCCAAGGTGCGCTTTTTCGCCGGCCGGGAGAACCGGTTGCCGGCCGACATGCATTTCGTGTATGCCCTGATCGCCCCACGCCCGGTGCTGATGAGCACGGCCATCAACGACGATGTGGAAAGCACCTGGGCTGTCGAGCAGATGTATGAGTCCATCGCCCCGGTTTGGGAGCTGCTGGGCCGTACCGGCAACCTGGCGCTTCGCTATCGCCCCGGCCAGCACCATCCCGATGCCGCCACCTGTTCGGCCCATAGCCGGTTTCTGGTGCTCTGCTCCGAGGGCAAACCCCCGGCGGAGACCTTTCCCTGGCGCCCCTATCATCCGTGGAATTACGAGGCTTGGGCGCGGCAAAACCCCGTTCCGGCGCCGCCGCTCGCCCGCGCGAAAACTCCCGAGCAGACGCGCAGACTCATCGGCTGGCTCCTGGGCGAAGGCCCGGCCTACCAGCCGGTCCAAACCACCTTTGGCCAAGGCGAATCCGACGAAGTCGCCAGAGTTTTGAATCGCTCCGACTCCGGGCGCCTCCGGTGCCGGTTCGGCGAGCTGAATGGGAACTTTTACTACCCACCCGATCGCGCGGCCAGCCCGCCCTCCCAAACGGTGGCGCCCGGAGCCAGGCTGCCGGTGGTCATCTGGCTGGCGCCGCTGCAATGCTCGATGGGCTATACCCCCGGCTACCGCACCGGAGATGTTCCATACACCCGCTTCGCCCGAGCTGGGTTCCTGGTGCTGGCCTTCGATCCCATCGCCACCGGCTCGCGCCAGGAAGAACGGCGCGATTTCTACCTCCGGCACCCGCGCTGGAGCCTCATGGGGCAGATGGTGCTGGATGCCCGGCACGCGATCGACGCGGCCCTGGCCAATCCGGATGCGGACCCCCGGCGCATCGGCCTGGTCGGGTTCGGCATGGGCGGCATGGTGGCCACGCTCACGGCGGCGCTCGATGAGCGGGCCTCGGCTCTCGTCACCGCCTCGGGTTTCAGCCCCTTCCGCGGCGACACCGATGCCGCCGGCACAGGCGGCTTGCGGCGTTGGTCGCACCTCTACGGCTGGTTGCCCCGACTGGGCCGGTTTGTGGGCCATGAGGCGACCGTGCCGGTCGATTTCCCAGAAATCCTCGCCGCCATCGCCCCGCGGCCGTTGCTCGTGGTGGCGCCGAGGTTGGACTGGCACCATCCCCAAAGTAACGTCGCCCAGGCCGTCGCGGTGGCCCAGGGCGCCTACGGCCTTGTTCAGGCTGGGGACAAACTCCAACTTTATAGCCCCGCCTGCCTGGCCGAATTCAACAACGACATTCAAACGCATATCACCCGGTTTCTGGAGGCCCCGTGAGCCTCTCGCCTCCAAAGCGGCTCCCGGATGCCATGGATGGCGGAGGCCTCGGAATAGAGCACGCGCACCGGGCGCGGCGCCTGCGCGAAGGCCAAAGGAAGGATTCGACTGGTTTTCACGCGGGGCGGTGGACATAATCCGGCCATCTGCGATGAAGCAGCGGAACCACACACACTCGATCCTATGAAGACCCCCTCCCTGGAAAAACAACCCACCACCACGTCACATCTCACCCGCCGTCAATTTGTGGCCACCGCCGGGGCCTCCGTTCTGGGCGCCACGTTGCTGCGGCCCGAGTTGGTAGCCGGCACCGAAGCGAATGGCAAGATCGATATTGGCTTGATCGGTTGCGGGGGACGGGGCAAGTGGATTGCCGACCTCTTTCTCAAGAACGGCAACTACAACCTGGCGGGCGTCGCGGATTATTTCAAGGACCGGGCCGACGAGGCGGGGGAGAAGTTTGGCGTGCCCAGCGGGCGCCGTTACACCGGCCTGCACGGCTACCGCAAGCTCCTCGACCAGAAGCTCGACGCCGTGGTCATCGAATCTCCGCCCTTCTTCCATCCGATCCACGCCGCCGGCGCCGTCGAGGCCGGCAAACACGTCTATTGCGCCAAACCCATTGCGGTGGACGTGCCCGGGTGCATGACCATGGCTGAGAGCGGGCGGCGCGCCACCGCCAGGAAGCTCTGCTTCCTCTTTGATTTTCAAACTCGGGCGAATCCGATTTACCAGCAGGCGGTGCAGCACGTCAAAGGCGGCATGATCGGCAAGCTGGTTTCCGGCGAAGCCACTTATCTTTGCGACGCGACGTGGGGCGGAATGTCGGGGACGTGGAACCAAGCGCCCAACAACCTGGAAAACCAACTGCGCGCCTGGGGCTTGAGCCGGGTGCTGTCCGGAGATATCATCACCGAGCAAAACATCCACGCGCTGGACGTCGCTTGCTGGATTATTGGCGCCGACCCCATCAAGGCGGTCGGCACCGGCGGTGAGGCGCGCGGCCTCGGAGGCACTTGCTGGGACCACTTCTCCGTGACCTACTGGTTCCCCGGGGACGTCGTGTTGAGCTTCTGCTCGAAGCAGTACGGTTTCGGCTGGGACGACATCTGCTGCCGGATGTACGGACTGAAGGGAGTGATCGATACCCATTACTTCGGAAGCGTGAGCGTGAAGGGAACAGACGACGTGTACAGCGGCGGGAAAATGAACAACCTGTACACCGAAGGGGCGATGAACAATATCGCCACGTTCAGCGAGCTCATTCGCAAGGGCGACACGACGAATTCGACGGTGCCCGAGAGCGTCCGCAGCAATCTGACGACCATCCTCGGACGCACCGCCGCCTATGATGGCCGGGAAGTGACCTGGAAAGACCTGCTCGCACGCAACGAGAAACTCCAGTTCAACATCGCCGGGTTGAAGTCCTGACCCGGCCCGGCCCGCGCCGGCGGATCACTTCGAGGGCACTGCCATGCGGACGTAGATGTTGTCCGGGTCGCCGTCGCAGGTGACGGTGTAATCGCCGGGCCGGTCCATCGTCACCTCCTTCTCGATCAGTTGGCCTGCGATCTTGAAGGCGTGGGTGATCTCGACGGCGGTCGAGGCCGGCCGAGCGGTGGCCGGGACGCAGTGCAGGGTCGCGCGGACCTGGTCGAGGGCCGGCCGGCCGGTGTAGCGGACGAAGACAGTGCTGGCGGGGGCATCCAGGCGGATGTCCTGGTCCCACTGGTAGCGCCAGTGGTTGACCCAGGCCGGCACGTCGGCTTTGTATATCTCTTTGAAATTCTGCGGCTGGCCCACCGCGTAGGCGATGCGGTTGTCGGTCCTGGCGGCGGCTGCGTCCTGGTAGGTGGTGAAGGCGGCGCCGACGGTCAGCCAACTGATCTTTCGCCCCGGAGGGGCGTCGAAGCGGGCGACCAGGTCGCCCTGGCATCGGCTGGTCAGCTCGTCGGGCGAGTAGCCGGCGGGCAGGTCCCTGACGAACTGGCCCAGGGCCTTAGGGTCGGTGAAGTTGGGGTTGTAGATCGTCGGGAGGGTCGCCACGCCATAGCGGTCGCCGGCTTCGTAGCGGCAGTGGTTCACACCCTGGTCCAGGCGTGGCAGCGCGGCGGGGGCGCACTGGACCCAGGTGTCGATGGCCAGCGAGCGGAGGGCGAGGTCGCCGGGCTTGCCCCCGGCGGACAGGCGCACGTGGTAGCCGTAGGTCCCCTTGACCCAGCGGGTCAGGTCGAGCGAGGCTTTCCCCGGCTGGGCGGCGGCGACCTTCTGCCAGGTGTAGCCGTGGTCGGCGGAGACGGCGACGGCCAGGGGGCGGGCGGCATCGAGGGTCAGCGTGGCGGCGTCGGTGTCCTCGTCGGGGTCGGTCAGGTTGTTGACCTTGGGGACGATGATGTAGGGGGTGAAGACCTCGAAGATGGCATCGCCTTGGTCGGCGGACAGTTGCAGGCCGCCTGGGCCGGGGGCCAGGCCGGCGGAGGTGTAGGCGCCGTCAGCGAAGTCGGAGGAGTGTGCCGCGAGGTTGGGGCAGTAGTGAAACAGGCCGTTTCCCTGTGTCCAGACGGTGAAGTCGGGGTGGTTGGACTTGTAGCCGGCGGGAGGCTGAGCGATAAGCTTCATCAGCCAGGGGCTCTTCTGGTAGCTGGGCAGTTGCCGCCAGCGTCCGCCCTGGGGGTGCCACCATCGGGTGAAGCTCTCGCCCTGCCGGAGGGTGAAGTCCATGGTGTGGCCGAGCTGGAACCAGCGGTAGTCGAAGTCGATCTTGCTCGTGTGGTAGATTTCGTAAATGCGGCCGCGGTTGGGGTCGTGGGGGAAGAAGGGAGTCACCTTGGCCGGAGGGTTGGTCCACAAGTCGGGCCGGGCGCGGACCTCGGCCAGGGAAGCGATGGCGCCGTCGGCTTTGAGCATCGCGCCGCGCAGGTCGACGTCGACGTAGTGCCATGCGTGGTCGTAATAGACCTCGGTGGCGTTGTGCTGGTAGTCAACGACCCCGAAGGAGCGTGCGTCCTCGAAGCCCATGCCGACGCAGATGCCGGCAGTGGTGGGGCCGAAGATGCCGCAGTAGCCTACGCCATAGACGTTGAGGATCTTCAAAGGGTCGCGGACCGTGGCGTACTCGCCGGCGGGGTCCGGCCCGTCGAGCACCTCGTTCATGTGGTAGAGGCCGGTCTTGTTGTCGCAGAGATACTGCCACACAGCCAGCGCCAGGGCGTTGCCGGTCTTGTCCTTCCAGGCGTGGAAGTTGCGGAACCGCGCCAGGTCGGTCGTGTCCGCCACATGCCCGGACAGCACGCGCGGGCAGAGCACCTCGGCGCGGACGCCGATGGCCAGCCAAAGGAACAGTGCAACGCCTGCGATCAGCAACTTCATCGCATTTTCGGTGACTCGGCAGGCGGGACGAACTGGTCGGCGCCCAGGTCCGGCTTGTCGCCGCGCCTCTGGCGGTCGAAGTCCTCGGAGACGTCCTTCTCGGGGGTCGCGTGGCCGATGGCGCCGACGGCCTTGGCCGTCAGGTGCAGATCGCCGTGGGCGGGGTCGACGAAGTAGTCCTTGGACTCGCCGACCAGGTTGTTCCGCACGTCGATCGTCCCCGTGTGCTCCTCGACGCTCATCCGCGGGCCGCAGAGCAGGTTGTTCGCCACCACCAGGCCGTCGCTGGCGTGCAGGACGCGGATCAGCCGGCCGAGCCTGCTGTCAGGGTCGAACACCGTATTGTTGACGATCCGGCAGTCGCGGGTGTGATCCGCCAGGATGCCGACCTCGGGGCAACGGACGATGAAGTTATTGCGGACCAACACGCCGTTGGCGTGCCGGCGGTTCTCGTCGCGGGCGCTGCTGTTGCCCAGGCAGATGCCACTGTCGCAGTCCATGATGACGTTGCGCTCGATCGTGCAGCCGGTGCCGTTGTGCCACAGGAAGACGGCCCCGCGGGCGGAGCCGGTCCTGCCGTGGATGCCGATGAAGACGTTGTCGCTGATGACCCAGCCCTTGGCGCTCATGATGTCCATCCCGCCGACGTAGTTGCCGCCGAACTGGCCGGGGTGGGCCTCCTCGTAGGGCTCGTCGTCCATCCGCTTGGGCCTGTCGTTGTAGAACAGGCAGTACTGCACTCGGCAACCCTCGATGAAGTCGGGCTGGCCGTCCTCGTCCGGCACCCTCGGGCCCTTGACGTGGCGCTGCCAGACGTTGTGGCTGATCACGTGGTAGAGCGTGATGCGCTCCACGCCGAGGTTGGAGTTGAGCTTGATGCCGTTCTGCTTGACGTTCTGGACGGTCAGGTCAGCCAGCGTGCAGTCGGTGCACTGGGCGAAGGCGACGCCCTCGGTGTTGCGACTGGCGGCGAAGTCCAGCACGACCTTCCTCGGGGCGCCGGAGGCTCCGCGGACCGTCAGGCCGCTGGTGCGGATGTGGAAGGCCTGAGCCATGCGGTATTCGCCGTCAGCCAGCAGGATCGTCTGGCCGGGGGCGGCCTTGGTCGCGGCGGCCTCCAACTCGCGGACGTCTTTGACCTTGACCACCTCGCCGGTCGGGGCGGGCAGCGGCGGGGCCTCGGGCAGCCACGCCAGGCTCGGGAGGGCGGCCGGGCCCGCGGGGGCGGGCGATTCGTTCTTCGGCAGGTCAGCCGGCGCCGGCGGGTTGGCCCCGAGGATCGTCGTCGAGATGGCCGATGGGGCGTTGTTGTCGACGACCACCTTCGAGTAGGTGATCGAGTCGCCGATGTTGATCAGCACGCCGCGCTCGACCTTGCCCTTGCCGGCCGCATGCACCTTGCGCATCGGCTCGACCCAGCCCGGCAGCTCGCCCGCCGGCGCCGGCGCCGCGGCAGCCGACAGAATCACCAGCAACCTGAGCACCCCGGTCACGGTCTTTCGCATCGCAATCCCTTCGCAGGTGATGTCCTTCGTAACCGATCGGAATTTGCTTTCACGCTTGGCGCGACAATACCGGCACAGGAGACCCAGAACAAAGAAAAAAGCCTCGGTGGTCGGCCCGTGCCGGCCGGCGCTCCGGTTGCAGCCCGCGCTACAGGAAGCCCGGCGCGAGTTGGCCCGGGCCTATCTCCAAACCGGCGACAAAGCCAATGCCCGGGCCTGGCTCTGGCAGGCCCTCTGGCTCAGTCCCCGCGATGCATGGCCACTGGTGACAGCAGTCGTCCAGCACTGCCCCCGAGAGAATTCGTAGCTGCTGCTCAACCCAAAATCTCGTCTCCGCTGGGCACAGAATAGCTGTAAGGTCCGCGGGGTTTCCGCGACCAAAGGGTATGGACACAAGTCCATCATTGCGGCATCCTGCGATCACAGCGAAGATCAGGAAGAACACTATGACAGGACAACGCCGCTGGCATCAACGTCTGTGGTGCGTCTTTGGCGCGTGGTCTTCCCTGCTCTGGCTGGCCGTGGGGAGAGTATTCGGTCAATCGCCGGCGGCCAGAGAGTGACTATCGGAACGGATTCCCGAACCATGAAAAAACCCGGCAAGATCCCAGCCAGCGAGATCACCGCTCCCGAGGTGTATTTCAATCGCCGCACCTTCATGCGCGCGGGCATTCTTGCCGCCAGCGCCCTGGCCACCGGAGCGGTTTACCGCCGGCTGAACCGAGTGTCCACCACCACCATTGAAACGCGAAGGATTGATGGGCTTGTAACCTCCGGCTTCCACGCTTCCGATAAGGCCACGCCGTTCGAGGACGTCACCCACTACAACAATTTCTATGAGTTCTCGACGGCCAAACAGGCGGTCGCGGACACTGCGGCCAAATTCGAAACCAAAGGTTGGCAGGTGTCGGTCGGGGGTTTGGTGGGCAAGCCCAAGGTGTTCGACTTGGATGACCTCTTGAGAATCAGTCCGCCCGAAGAACGCGTGTACCGCATGCGCTGCGTCGAGGGCTGGTCGATGGTGATTCCCTGGGCCGGATTTTCCCTGTCCAAACTGCTCCAGCGGGTGGAACCGCTGAGCAGTGCGAAGTATGTCGCTTTCGAGACGCTGCTGGACCCCAAGCGCCTGCCGGGGCAGCGGAGAGGTGTGCTCGACTGGCCCTATGTCGAGGGGTTGAGAATGGACGAAGCGATGCACCCGCTCTCGCTGCTGGCCGGCGGGCTTTATGGCCGGGCCTTGCCACCTCAGGATGGCGCCCCCATTCGGCTGGTGGTCCCGTGGAAATACGGGTTCAAGGGCATCAAGTCGATCGTCAAAATTTCCCTGGTCGCGACCCAGCCGCCCACGACGTGGAACCGGCAGGCGCCGAACGAATACGGTTTCTACGCGAACGTCAACCCCCAGGTGGACCATCCGCGCTGGAGCCAGGCCACCGAGCAGCGCATCGGCGAATCGGGCCGGCGGCCGACGCTCATGTTCAACGGCTATGCTGAGCAGGTCGCCGGGCTATACGCCGGAATGGACCTGCGAGCGAATTTCTGAGCCCGAAGGAACGCCATGAAGGACATTCGTTTCGCGAAACTTGTGGTGTTCGTCAACGGGGCCGTGCCGCTGGCGCTTCTGCTGTGGGACGCGTTTCGGCATGGGCTTGGGGCGAATCCCGTGAATTTTGCGATCCGCACCACCGGGATGTTGACGTTGGTTTGCCTCTTCCTTTCGCTGCTGGTCACCCCGGTCCGAAAGATCACTGGGTGGAACTGGTTGATCTTTTCCCGGCGCACGCTCGGGCTCTACGCCTTCTTCTACGGCTGCACGCACTTCTTCTTGTTCTACGGCCTTGACCGGTCGTTCAGCCTTGCGAGCACGTTTTCCGAGATGCTCAAGCGCAAGTACCTCTTCGTGGGCATTACCGGGCTGCTCCTGATGGCCCCGCTGGCCGCCACCTCCACCAACGCGATGATCAAACGGCTCGGGGCGGCCCGCTGGCGGGCGCTGCACCGGTTGGTCTATCTGGCCGCGATCGCCGGGGTGCTCCATTACTATATGCTGGTGAAGGCCGACGTGCGCCAACCGCTGGCGTTTGCGGCGGCGCTCGCCCTTCTGCTCGGATTCCGGCTGATGCTCTATTGGCGCCGGCCAAAGGCGCCGCACGTTGCCGGCGTGGTTAGGCCCAAGATGTGGTCCGGCCCGTTGCGCGTGGAGCGCATCGTCCAGGAAACACCCGACGTCCAAACGTTCCGCCTCGTTTCGCCTGACGGCGGTCGCCTCCCGTTCGACTATGTTGCGGGACAGTATCTCATCCTCTCGTTGCTGATCGCCGGCAAGAGGGTCACGCGCACCTACACCATCGCTTCCTCGCCTGCGCGGCCCGCTTGTTGCGAACTGACCATCAAGCGCGAGGAACATGGGCTGGCCTCCGGGCACCTCCATGACAACGTCCGCGAAGGCGACCTGCTGGGCGTGTCCGCTCCCGCCGGACGATTCACCTTCGACGAGACCCGGGCCACGAGCGTCGTGCTTATCGCCGGAGGCGTGGGCGTCACGCCGCTGATGGCCATCCTGCGCTATTTGACCGACCGGAATTGGAAAGGCGACATTCACTTCCTATATTGTGCCAAGACCGCTCGGGACATCATTTTCCGCCAGGAACTCGATGACCTTCAACGGCGGTTTCCGAATCTGCACCTTGTGGTGACGCTGACGCGCGTTGAGGGAACCGACTGGGCCGGGCAGAAGGGGCGCATCACGGGCGAGCTTCTGGCGCAGACGATTCCCAACCTCGCCGCGCAACCCGTTTTCATCTGCGGGCCCGCCTCGATGATGGAACTCACGATTGAGCTTCTGCGTGGCCAAGGCGTTCCGAGCGAGCAAATCAGGTCTGAAGCGTTCCTCGTCGCGAAGCGGAGCGATGCCTCTAGACCGGCATCCGATGCCGAGGCAAGTCCGGTCGTCTCCGGGGCGATGGCCGTCGCTCCTTCTCCAGCGATGGCCATTGACGAACTGGGACCTCCCGCCGTGACTTTTTCCCTCTCCGCGAGGTCGGCGCTGCTATCCCAGGAGAAGACGCTCCTGGAGCTTTCGGAACAGGCAGGCTTGAACATCGATTACGAATGCCGCTCCGGCGTCTGCGGCCGGTGCAAGACCAAACTCCTGGCAGGTTCCGTCACCATGGAAGTGCAGGATGCCCTGGACGAGCTGGACAAGGCGAACAACTTCATATTGTTGTGCCAGGCCAAGGCCACCGACCACGTCACCATCGAGGCATGACGGGGTGGGCCCTTGAACTCAAATCAATCCGCTAACTGAACCTTCACGGCGATGTCTTGACGCAGGTAAAAACAGACGCCGTTCACATCTTCGCAGACGTAGTACAGCGCAAACCCGTGCAGGCTTACTTCACCCGCTGTTGTTCGGGGAGGTGATTTGAGTTCGATTTCGATTTTCCGGGTTTCCTGGCTGGCAGGCTGCGCCGGGTTGGGCACGGTTATGTACTGCTGATCCGCCTGCCAGCCTGGCGGGAGGTCAATCCAGAAGGCCAGATCCGCGGCCTCATTGTTCCAGTGCGCTTTGCGTTTGGGGCTAGGGCGAAAGCTGAGGTGGACGCGCACCGGTTCCCCGGGTTTGCTCCGCGCCGGCAGGACGGCCGCGTCCACGGCAATCAACCCTGCCTCATCCCGCTGAACGCGGCCCTCCGGATCAGGATTATGACCGGTGGTCGCCGCGAACTCCTTCTGCGGTTGGGCGGACTCGGAACGCGTCGGTTCGACGGGGAGCGGTATCGGTTTTTCGCCACGGGCCTGGATGGCCGAGCGAGCTTCGTTCACCCAATCATAGAACCCGTATGGTTTCTGCCCGCGCGGCCCGTACTGCTGGATGCGCCGGCGCCATATATACTGATTCGGATTGAGCTCGCTCGCCCGGTTCCAGTGCGCCGCTGCCTGGGCAAAATCTCCCGCCTGGGCTTCCGGGCTATCGTGCCGCAGGCAATAAGCAACCCCGAGACGAAATTGCGCCTCCGCGTCCTGAGGGGCCAAAGCGGTTGCCTTTTCATAAGCCGCAATGGCTTCACCCAATTTCCCCACGCCGCCCCATAACACCAGGGCGTCACCGTGTCCCCGCCAGCCCGTTGAGGTGTCGGCGGCCGGCCGGGTCTCCAGGGCCTGTGGATCAGGCAGAGCGGGAGCACCCGGCAGGACCCCGTCCGGCCTCGGAAACTTCTTTTCCATGAGCGCGGCCAACTGCGAAGCCTCGGGGTTGACCGCGCGGATGATGCCGAATTCATCGATGAATAACACCACCGGCACGCCCGGGACGCCGAGGAGGTCCAGCGAATCGACCATCACCGGCCAATCCATCTGGTGCCACTGCATGAACAGGCGCGCCCGGTCCGGATGTTGCTCTTCGAGGATTCCAGCCACCTGCAACGAGCCATTCCGCTGCCATTCCAACGTTGAAGCGTGCCACCGTGGCACGTGCTGGCGGCAGCCGGCTCACCAGGACGAGAACAGGTGCAAGAGCAGTTTTCGACCCCGAAAATCGTTGACCGACATCGGCCGGCCGTCCTTCGCAGCGGGCAAGGTAATCACCGGGAACGGCTCACCCACTTTGAAGGAAGCTCCCTGCAAGGAGAACCCGGTGAGACCCGCCAACAACGCTACCATCTGCTTGATCGACGCAACCCGTTTCATGCCGCACATTTTTCTAGCTTATTCCTGGCAAATCTAAACCCGTCATCCCGTGAAGTCCAGCATCGATTCTCGCTGGCGGAGACTCCGTGCAACCGTTCTCATCATCCGAGGAGAATTCCGGGTCGGTGAACGGCGCCGGAGCAGAGTCCCGGCTCGAACAAGCAGGACCCAGCCCGCCAGGATCGCCTCGGCCTGCCTCCTGTCTCTGGAGACCCAGCACTACCATGCGCTCTCTTGTGGCTTCCCGAACTTGGCCCTTCTGACGGAGAATCAACTCGCCGGGCAGTCGAGGCCACTCGCAGTTGAGTAACCAGGTGCCCACCTCTGGATGGCGCCGTTTCCAGTAATGACGTTGCCTGCTTCGGTGTCATCTATGCAACTTCGTCTGCAAGTCTTCCAGCACACGCCGGAATTGGCGTGTGTCCGGAGAGGTGGACATGAGTGAAAGCTCGCGCGCCACCGGCAGATCCATCTGATCGAGGTCGCGCCCAAACACACAATTGCCGCCGAGTCCCCTGATCCATTCGGTTACCGTGTGGTTCTCGGGCAGGACAATCGCCCGCAAGACCTCCACGCCCCGCGCCTGTGCCATCAGATAAAGCACGCCGAGCAGATATGTGCCCAAACCGTTATGCTGCCGGTCGTCAATTACGGTGAAAGCCATTTCCGCAACGCGCTGGTTCCGTCCTTCAACGTCACTGTCACCGGTCCGTTCATTTTGTCTGGTCCGAGCATCGGCGAAGTCGTCGCGCCGTCATCGGCATTTTACTCCGCAACCAGCTTCCGTCAAACCGATGAAACGACTTGAAGACTGCCCAGCTAAAGCGTTGCAGGCTTGACCCGAGGCGCATGGAAGGCACGGTGATGCCCTCCTGATAATCCTGGCAGGTTCCCCCCACTTTGCTAGGCTGCGAAGCATGATTGAGAAAGCACGCACCCAAGGCCAGGCCCACCGCGTCGAACTCAACCTGAAGGATGTCAATCAGCTCTTCAACACTATCGATCCCTCCCCGTTTCACGAGAAAGACCTGGATCACGACGCGGAGGAGTTCATGGTGAGCTGGACGCGCGAGTTTCCGCTGGACGAACCCGTCGTCCTGGTCATTTATTTGAGCGAGCTTCCGGTCGGAAAAGACCCCCAACCGATGATCGAACAATCCGTCAAAAACTACTTTGCGTATCGGGCCAGGCTCGCCCACATGGAATCCCGCCAGTTGATGAAGGACGGCCGCCACAGTTTGCTGATTGGCGGGGTGTTCCTGGCCGCCTGCTTGACCGCAAGCCAGGCGGTGGTCGGGCAAGCCTCCGGAACGTTCCTGAGTGTGGCCCGCGAAAGTCTGACCATCGCCGGTTGGGTGGCGATGTGGCGGCCGATGGAGATTTTTCTCCTGGATACAGGACCGAAGGAATAGTCGACATGATTCATCCTCTCGATTATTTTCTGGTGATTCATCCATGCAGCCGGATATGACCAAGCAAGAGTATGGCAGCGTCTAAGCCTTATTTGATGCACCCCCCTGGACCGGAATTGGAAGTCCAGCGATTACGCCACACGGGCAGCTTCGGCTGGAACGTCTCCACCGACGAACACTTCTGGTCCGAGGAGACCTTCCGCATTTTCGAATACGATGCTTCGAGGAAGATAACAACGCCATTGGTCCTCGAACGAGTTCATCCGGAGGACAGGACTATCGTGCAAGAGACGCTGGATCGCGCGGTGCATGAGCGGAGAGGCTTTGATTATGAACATCGGTTGCTCATGCCGGATGGCTCCGTAAAGCATGTTCACGTCGTGGCTCGCGCCGTTAGACAGGAGCCAGGCGCCGTCGAGTTTGTCGGGGCGGTGATGGACATCACCGAGCAGGAGAATCTGATCCAGGAACTACGGCGCAACGAGGCATTCCTTGAGGAAGGACAGAGGATCAGCCACACCGGCAGTTGGGTGTGGAAGCCGGCCACCGGAGAGATGATTTCTTCAAAGGAACGTCTTCGGATTTTTGGATTTGACCCAGAAAAAACCAAGCTTTCATTCGATGTATTTTGGGAAAGAGTCCACCCGGAAGACAAGCCCGGAGTCAAGAAGGACTTGGATTTAGGGATCCGCGAGAAGAAAGATTATGAACACGAGTATCGCATAGTTACTCCCGATGGGGTCGTCAAACATCTCCGCACCGCGTGTCACGCGGTGGTCAGCGAGGCTGGTGAGCTGGTCGAGTTCATCGGAACGACGATGGACGTGACCGGCCAGAAATCCCAGCAACAGACGCTGGAGAAGGCCTTCCAGGAAATGGAGGCCTTGAAAAACCAGTTCCGGCTCGCCATTGACACCATTCCCGGACTGGTCTGGAGCGCCCTGCCCGACGGCTCGACGGAGTTCTTGAATCAACGCTGGCTGGACTATACGGGTCTTTCTCTGAAGGAGGGAGTGGATTGGACCATCGCAGCTCATCCCGAGGACCGCGCAAGGTTTGTTGAGGAGTGGAGAGCGGCCTTGGCCAGTGGAAGACCGTTGGAGGCTGAAGGCCGTTTGCGGCGCGCGGACGGGCAATATCGTTGGTTTCTGATCCGCTCCGTGCCGTTGCGCGATGAGACGGGAAGCATCGTCAAATGGTACGGAAAGAGCGCCGATATCGAGGACCGCAAGCAGGCGGAAGCCCAACTCCGGGAGAGCGAACAGAGCTACCGGCGCATCGTGGACACCGCCTCCGAGGGGATCATCGTATTCGACGAGCGTTACGTCACCACTTTCGTCAACCGGCGGATGGCGGACCTGCTCGGCTATGAACCGGGGGAGATGGCGGGCCTAAAGTTCAGCGATTACGTGTTTGAGGAAGACCTCGCCGACATCGAGGTAAAGATAGCGGCGCGGCGGCGGGGTCTGACCGAGCGCTACGAGCAGAGGTTTCGTCGAAAAGACGGCCGCCCCTTATGGGTGCATGTCTCGACCACACCCGTCATGGATGCGGAGCGCCATTTTCAGGGCGCCTTTTCGATGTTCACGGACATCACCCAGCGCAAAATGGCGGAGGACGAGTTGCGCAAGCACCGCGACCATCTGGAGGACCTGGTGAAACAACGCACGGAGGAATTGGCGTTGCTCAATCAGCTTGTCTATGGGTCTCTGGCCTCGACGGACGTTGGCGCCTGGTGGATCGATTTCAAAGAGAAGGACACCTATCATGCCTTGGACAACACGGTTCAAATGCTGGGCAACACGCCGGAGAAGACCGGAGACAAGTCCTACCGGCTGAGCCGATGGGCAAGGGCGTTGGCCGATACCAAGGCGGCCTTCCCTGAATACACAAAGGCCGTTGATGACAGCCTGGAGCGCTTTTCAGGGGCCATCTCAGGCAAGTACAAGGATTATCGAGCGGTTTATCCGGTGGCCTTGCCTGACGGGTCCGTCAGATGGTTCGATGCCCGCGCTGATGTGCCCTTGCGCGATGAGCAAGGCCACGCGCTGCTGATGACTGGCACGCTCATCGACATCACGAGGCTCAAGCAAACAGAGGAGGCGTTGGTCGAGGCCAAGGAGCGGGCGGAGGCGGCCAATCGCGCCAAGAGCATTTTTCTCGCCAGCATGAGTCATGAGCTGCGCACGCCCCTCAGCGTGGTGCTCGGATTCTCGCGTTTGATGAAGAACGACCCGGGCACACCGGCCAATCAGAAGGAGAACCTGGACATCATCGTCCGCAGCGGGGAACACCTGCTGAACCTGATCAGCAATGTGCTCGACATCTCTAAGATTGAGTCCGGCCGGGTGGTCCTGGAGGAGTCCGAGGTCGATCTGCGCCAATTGCTGCACGAATTGCAGTCGTCGCTTGGGGTCGGGGCCGCCGAGAAGGGGCTGAGCTTCACTTTGGAGCAGTCCCCGGCTCTGCCCCGGCACATCGCGGTTGACGCGGGCAAATTACGCCAGGTGCTCATCAATTTGATCGGCAACGCCACGAAGTACACCGAGAGCGGCGGGGTGAAGCTGCGGGCTGGGGTTGTGAGTTGCGAGCCACCGCACCGGGCGCGCCTCCGATTCGAGGTGGAAGATTCCGGTCCAGGCATCAGCAAGGAAGATCAGGAGCGAATTTTTTCCCCCTTCGTGCAACTGGGGAACCGGGCGCCGATAGAAGCCGGGTCCGGCCTGGGATTGGCCATCAGCAAGCAGTATGTCGAGCTTATGGGCGGGAAGATTGGCGTCGCCAGCGAGCCGGGCAAGGGGTCGGTGTTTCACTTCGAGATCCCGGTGGGGGTGCTCCCGGTGGCAGAGATTCCCGCGGAGCTGGGGCGCAGGCGAATCACCGGAGTGGCCGAGGGTCAAGGCAGCTTTCGCATCCTCATCGCCGAAGACCAGCCGGAAAACCGGCTGCTGTTGCACAAACTGTTTGAGCCGCTCGGCTTTGAGCTCCGGGACGCGGTTAACGGGCAGGAAGCGGTGGCCCTGTTCGACACGTGGCGCCCTCACTTGGTCTGGATGGACATCCGCATGCCGGTGATGGACGGGTTGGAAGCGGCTCGCCGCATCAAGGCAACGGAAGCCGGCAGCCGCACGAAAATCATCGCGCTCACCGCCCATGCCTTGGAGGAGGAAAGGAAACCAATCCTGGAGGCGGGTTGCGACGATCTGGTGCGCAAGCCGTTCCGCGAGCAGGAGCTTTTTGAGGTCATGGCCCGGCATCTTGGTTTGAAATATTTGTACGAAAAGGAGGGGGAGCAAATAGTTCCGGCTGGACCGAAGGCTGCAATCCGCCCGGAGCAGTGGGCGGCCCTGCCGGCAGAGTTGCTGGCACAATTGCACCAAGCGGCAGTTGAATTGGACACCGCCCGCACGCTGGCGCTTATCGAGCGGGTCGCCGAGCATGACGCCTCCATTGGCGGCGTCCTTATTGAGCTTGCCCGGAAGCTGGATTACCCACACCTTTTGAAACTGCTGGAAAGCGAGAATGCCAAAGCAGGGCGGACGTTATGATCGATGATGAGAAAGTCACCCCGGCGCGGCAGGAGATCCTGGTGGTCGAGGACACCCAGGCCAGCCTGCGGCTATTAGCGGACCTGCTTACGAAGCACGGCTATTGCGTCCGGCCCGCCTCCGACGGCAGCCTGGCCCTGAAATCCGTGGCGGCCAAGGCGCCAGACTTGATTCTGCTCGACGTGAAGATGCCGGGAATGGACGGTTACGAGGTGTGCCGCCGCTTGAAGGCGGACGAACGGAGTTGCCGGGTCCCGATAATCTTCATCAGCGCCTTTGGCGAGACCGACCAGAAGGTGAAGGGGTTCGATGCGGGGGGCGTTGACTACATAACCAAGCCCTTCGAGCCGGAAGAAGTGCTGGCACGGGTCAGGACCCAACTGCGTTTGCGCGAAGCCGAAGAGGCCTTGCGCCAGGCCCGGAACACGCTGGAAATCCGGGTGCGGGAACGCACCGCCGAACTCCAGGCCTCCAACCAGGCGTTGCGTGAGAGTGAAGAGAAGACTCGCGGCGCTTTCGAGGAAATCGAGCGGCTCAAAGCGCAGCTTGAACTGGAGAACACTTACCTCCGGGAGGAAGTCAAGGAGGCGAGAGAATTTGGAGACATCATCGGAAAGAGCGCGGCCCTGAGGCAGTTGCTCCGTCAAGTGGAGACCGTCGCCCGGACCGATGCCAGCGTGTTGATTCTGGGGGAAACCGGCACCGGGAAGGAGCTGGTCGCTCGCGAAATCCACAAGCACAGCCGGCGCAGCGACCGTCCGCTCATCCGCGTCAACTGCGCTTCGATTCCCCGGGAGCTTTACGAGAGCGAGTTTTTCGGCCATGCCCGGGGCGCCTTTACCGGCGCCCTCAGGGATCGGGCGGGCCGGTTCGAGGCCGCCAACGGAGGCACCCTGCTCCTGGACGAGGTGGGCGAAATTCCGTTGGAATTGCAGAGCAAGTTTCTCCGCGTTTTGCAGGAAGGCCAATATGAGCGGGTGGGCGAAGAGAGAACCCGGAGCGTGGACGTTCGCATCCTCGCGGCGACGAACCGCAATTTACAGATGGAGGTCGAAGCCGGGCGCTTTCGGCAAGACCTTTACTATCGCCTCAATGTGGTCCCCATCGAAGTGGTTCCCTTGCGCAAACGCAAGGAGGACATTCCCCTGCTGGCCGCGCATTTCCTTGAGCGAGCCGCCCGGAAATTAAAGGTGCGGCCCGCCCGGCTGACCCAGGCGCACCTGGCCCAGTTGCAGGATTACGATTGGCCTGGCAATGTGCGCGAGTTGCAGAACCGAATCGAGCGGGCATTGATACTCGCGGAGCACGGCGTGATGTACCTGGACTTGCCGGCTGGCGCAAGCCCGGCGGGAGCCCCCGCCGCACTTCCGACGCCTGGACCGCGGGCAGCCGACGTGGAGGTCCTAAGCGACGTGGAATTCCGGCAACGTGAGCGCGGTAATGTTCTGGCGGCGCTCAATAAAACGGACTGGAAGATTCACGGGCCCGGCGGCACCGCAGAGTTGTTGGGGCTAAAGCCGACGACGCTGATTTCGCGCATCAAGAAGTTCGGACTCAAGAAGGAGGTCCACGGGGCTATTCTCCCAAGGGCTTGGGGCTCGATCTCCAGGCCAACATAGAGCGAGCGGTGAGGGCAATCCAAAGGAGCCCGGAGGCCTGGCCGCCACACAAACACAGCGGCTTCCGCAAGTACTTCGTGGAACGATTCCCCTTCATCGTGTTTTACGTTGAAATGGCAGACTGCATTTGGATCGCCGCCCGCTTCGGGCCAAGCGCCGCCTCCCACGAAGGGCGATCCAGGCAGCACGAAGTTAACTAATCTAATTGATGACCAAGTCTTACGTTTTATGAACTAATGGGCCGACTCATCGCCAGCCGCCGGGCAGTTGGCGCTGGGCGCCCTGGCGGTTCACTTGCGCCTCCGGCGTGTGGCCAGCACGCCCTGGCGGCGGAGTCCCAAGGCGGCGCGAGCGGCCTGGCGCAAGCGCCGGCAGCGCACCCGCGCCCCAATCGCCTGGGCGCGGGGGGCGGATTCGCCCGGGTAGCGGAAGGTCACGGCGAAATTGGAAAGATAGGCCAGGTCCTCGCGGTGCGCTTCCCACAACGGTTCAACGGCCAGGGTCAGGTCGAGTAGCGCCACCAGTTTGTGAATCGGCGGAAAGGGAACGTTGGCTTCGTAGAGGCGGGCCTTCAGATATTTTTCCGCGCACTGCTGGGCGTGAAAACAGGCGCCGTCATACATCCGGCGCCGCCGCGAGCGAGCGAGGGATTCCATGATCTCGAAATCGCCCTCGGCCTTGTGTATCCATTCACGCGTCAGCGCCTTCATAGATCACCCGCCCCTTTTGGAGCGCCTCCCGCAAGAACCAGTCGTCCAGCGCCAGCCGCCGGCGCAGCTTTTCGGGCGTGCGCACCAGCAGATCGAGCGGGAATGGCGCGCGCACCTTCATCTCGATCTCGACGGCCTTGCGGATGGCGCTGCCCCGGTGCGGCATAATCACCAGCAAATCCACGTCCGACGCCTCGGTGGGCCTGCCGTAGGCATAAGAACCGAAGAGAATGATCTTCTGCGGCCGGAACTCGCGCCCCACCTGCTTGCAGAATGATCGGATTGCCGTCAGGTTCGTCATGGCGCCAGGGTAAATGCAACGAAGCGCATTGTCACGCGGCAAACATTCTCGCCTTGGTGCCGCGCAAGATGTCGGCCGGCTTGCCGAGCGTCTTGAGCGCGGCCAACAAAGGGGCTCCTGTTTCCCACATTTAGAACAAACGCAACTTCGCAGTTGCCTTGCGAGATCCTGCAATCTGCGAACCCTCGCAGGGCATGCGAATGCCTTTGGCGTTGCCGTATTATGCTGCATCCCAAGGACTTGCATCCATAGTCGTGGTTTGGCACGGCTCCTGTAACAGGACAAGGAGATTGAACCGTTGCTGCCTGAAAAAACCCGGCAGGCAGGCAGGGCGGACATATTAATGCACCTGCCGATTGAGAAAGGCTCAAGAAATGAACGCATTGACACGTTGGGACCCAGCCAGGGACGTGGATGAACTCCAGAACCGTCTGGCCAGGTTTTTCGGATTGGCGCCAGCCCGTGCGACCAGCGGCGGCGAGGAGGTGATGACGGTGGCCGAATGGGCGCCGTCGGTGGACATCAGCGAAGACGACAAAGAATGGCTGGTCAAAGCGGACCTGCCGGAAGTGAAGAAGGAAGACGTGAAGGTCAGCGTCGAGGATGGGGTGTTGACCGTGACGGGCGAGCGCAAGTTCGAGAAGGAGGAGAAGGGCAAGAAGTACCACCGCGTCGAGCGGTCGTATGGCAATTTCTTCCGCAGCTTCACGCTGCCCGAAGGCGCCGATGGGGCCAAGGTTAGCGCGGAGTTCAAGGACGGCGTGCTCAAGGTCCATCTGCCCAAGAACGAGAAGGCGAAAGCCAAAGCCATCGAAGTCAAGGTGGCCTGAAGGACCAAATCCCTGCCGCGGCGATTTCAAGATCGCCGCGGCGCTGGGAAAAAATGCATGAAATGAATCGGTGCTCAAGCTGCCACCGATAGGAGAGAAAAACAGAGGTTCCCGTTCATGGAAGGCGACCAGAAGTTGAATGAGGCGGTGCTGGCTGAACTCGAATCCGAGCCGAGCGTCAACCTGGAAGATATCCGAATCTCGGTCAGGGATGGCATCGCGACCCTCACGGGTTCGGTGAGCAATTATGCCGAGAAGTTGGCGGCCGGGCACGCGGTCAAGCGCGTTGCGGGCCTCAGGGGCCTGGCGGAAGACGTCTTGGTCAAGCTGCCCGAATCGTCTCGCCGTGCTGACACTGAGATTGCTGCCGCTGCACTCGATGCCATCACGTGGATGACCTCGCTTCCAGCGGACAGTGTCAGGATAACGGTCCGTGACGGGTGGCTCAGCCTCGATGGGGCCGTGGGTGGGTGGCGCCAGAAGCGCGCCGCCGAGGAAGCGGTGCGGAACCTGGCCGGCCTCAAGGGAGTGACCAACCTCATCCTCATCGCACCGACCGCGGCTCCCGTGGACGGGAAAGGGGCGATCGAAGCGGCCTTTAAGCGCCATGCCCTCTTGCATGCCCTGCACGTCCAGGTCGACCGCAAGGGAGGCAAAGTAGTCCTTCGCGGCAATGTGCATAGTTTTATCGAACGGGAGGAGGCCGAACGCGCCGCCTGGGCCGCCCCGGGGGTGACCGACGTCGAGAATCGCATTGTTCTCATAAGCTGATGCGGAAAGAGAATCCTGGAGGAAGCTATGATTGACGTTGAAGATTATATCAAAAAGCAAATCGCCGTTTATCAAGCCAACCAACTCGAGGAGAAGCGCCTGGCAAATGCTCAGCAGCGGCCCGGGCGGGGCACGGAGGGCAACCTGTCCTACGGGCCCTACTTGCTGATTTCTCGAGAGAAGGGCGCGGGCGGCAACACCGTTGCCCAACGGGTCGGAGGACAATTGGGCTGGCAGGTATTTGACGACAGGATCGTGGATGAGATCGCAAAACAGGCGCACGTAAGCCGCCAATTGATCGAGAGTTTGGATGAGCGCGATCGGAACACGATCCATGATATCGTTGGCCGACTGCTGAAGCCACACGAGATAGGCCAATCCGGCTATGTGGTCTATTTGAAGCAAGTGGTGCTCACGCTGGGCCACCAGGGGGACGTGGTCATCGTTGGCCACGCAGCTCAGTACCTTTTGCCCAACCGGTTCGGTTTGAGCGTGCGGATGGTTGCGCCGATTGAGGCGCGCATCCGGCGCGTCGCCGACAAGGCCCACCTGAGCTTGGATGCGGCGCGAGCCGAGGTCGAAAGAACCGATCGCGAGCGAGTGAGGTTGGTCCGCCGCCAATTTGGCCGGAATGTGGCCGATCCCTTAACCTACGATTTGATCATCAACACCGCCGCGATAACCGTCGAGGCGGCAGCCGAGATTGTCATGACGGCGCTTCAGCGAAAGCTGGGTGTACAGATGAAAGAGGGTTGTAATGTTCAGTAAGGAGAAAAAAACGATGAAAACAGCTCAAATCCCACGCAAGAAGAAGAGTCAAGCGACGACCGCTTCCGATGCGGCTCCATCGAGATCCAAAAGGCGGCCGAACGGACGCACGGCCAGCGCCCTCGCTCCCGAGATCGAGGCGAGCGCCAAGCCTGCCCGGTTGTTGCCCGAGCGGTTTCCAAGCTCCGACAGACAGTGCATCTGTCTTGGGCTTTATGCTCCCGAGGCGCAAGCGGTGTGCGTCGCCGGCTCCTTCAACGGTTGGGAACCATCCGCCCTGCCTTTGCAAAGACAAGCCGATGGGCGTTGGGTGGTGGAGGTCGTGCTCGAGCCAGGGAGGCACGAATATCGCTTCGTCGTGGATGGTCAGTGGACGGACGATCCGCTGTCGCCGGCTTACGTATCGAATCCGTTCGGCGGCCTGAATTGCGTTCTGGTGGCCGGCACTGGGGCCTAACAATATGAGACGAATCAAGCCACTGAACCGGAGCGATGACGCGCTCTGCGCGGCGAGGTACGTCAGTCCCCGTCGGCGGCCCCTGAGCGGCCAAGAAGCTAAAATCCGCGCCGTGGCCTACGCCCTCAAGCAAGCCGCTCCCGAGGCCGTGGCCGCCGCCGCCCCCCGCATGGCGAGGCTGATACATGGGCCCTGCTGGCTCGTCCCCATTCCCGCCAGTGACGGCAAGGTCCGGGCGAACCTCGCGCTGTGCAAGGCTATCGCGAAGCTGGTCCCGGGTGCTCGTGTCAAAACGGCCGTTGCCCGCTCTCGAGCGGTGGCCTCATCAACCGGCCTGCGCTTGCGAGGTTTTCATGGGCTTAAGCCCGCCCAGCACCATCTCCGCCGTGCCGGTGACCGCGGGCGCCCCTTGCCGGTTTACCTCGTGGACAATGTCATCAGGACGGGAAATACGATTCGCGCAGCGCGCACGGCGCTCGCTTTGGGCGTTGGCTTGGTCTATGCCGATGCCAGAGGATCGCTTGCTTGCCGAATTCCCGAACGGCATCGGGACCGTGTCCGTGAGGTCTTTTTGGCGGCCTAAAGTCCATTTTGCCGTGGCTGCCTGGAAAGATCGGCGGGCGGGCAGTACGCGGCTGGGTTAAACAATCCGCCGGTTTAGAAAGGCATGACAGTATGACAAGTAACATAAAGAAAAGTGACACGGAGCTGAAGAATGACGTGCTCGCCGAGCTCGAATATGAGCCTGGCGTAAAGGTTACAGACATCGGCGTCCTGGTTAAAGACGGAGCGGTGACGCTCAACGGCTACGCCACCAGCTATGGCGAGAAATGGGACGCGGTGCGCGCAGTCAAAAGGGTTGCGGGGGTCAACGCCATCGCTGACGACATCGAAGTGAAGCTGGCCACCTCCTTGCAGCGGAACGACGGAGATATCGCCGGCGCGGCAGCGCGTCAAATCGAATGGTCCACGACGATTCCAGCAGGAACCGTTAGGGTGACGGTGCGTGAAGGCTGGATCACCCTGGAGGGCGAGGTCGAGTGGTGGTATCAAAAGTCCTCCGCCGAAGACGCCGTACGGTATCTTGCGGGCGTCAAGGGGGTGACGAACCTGGTCACCATCAAGCCCAAAGTGGCGGCGGCGGGGGTCGAGACGGCCATCACATCGGCCTTCGAGCGAAGCGCCCTGTTGGATGCCAAGAAGATCCGGGTGGAAACTTCCGGAAACACGGTGACACTCCGCGGCAAAGTTCGGAACCATGCCGAGCGGGAGGAGGCCGAACGGGCCGCCTGGAACGCTCCGGGGGTGTACTCGGTGGACAATCAGCTCAAGGTAGCCTGGTCTTGGGCTTCGGCGGAGTAACCGGTGATTGGCCGTCCCCGAGGGGCCAGGAGTTCGCGCCTGGCCCTGCCCGGCAAGGCAGCCACCGAAGGGATATATGACAAGCCGCGAGTCAGATGAGGAAATGAGGCGATTGCTGCAGGCGCGACTCCAGGAGTGGCGCCTGCGCGAAGCGCATCCCGAGTCTCGCCCAGGGCCGGTCGTAACCATCACCCGGGAGCCAGGGTGCGGGGGTGAATCCATCGCCGAACAGCTTTGTGCCGAGCTGAACCTGCACCTGTATGACTGGGAATTGGTCGAGCAGATTGCCAAGGTGGAAAGGGAACACCGGCGGCTGGTGAAAAAGTACTTTCATGCGGACGTGCGGGATTCCACGCATTACCACCTGGTTGTCAACATGGCCCTCGTCCAACCAGGGGTGATTGTGAACCTCGTGAAAACGGTCTTGTTAGCCCAAACATGTGACAACCAACCGAAAGAGACAACACTATGATTCATTTGGGTATTGATTCGGAAGAAACGGAAGATCTAAAAGAAGTGCTCCAAGGCTGCCTCGATTCGCTCGCCGTCGAAGAGGCGCATACCGACCACCGGGTTTTCCGGGACATGCTGAAAGAGAAGGAACGAGTTCTCCGTAGTGTCCTGGAGAAATTGCCGCAGGACGCCGATCGTTAGCGGGGGAACGGCGGACCGCCAAAAAGGCTGCGGCTGATCCGGCTGTGGCCGCCGAGGCTACGTATGATGCCACTATGATATCTGCATTGGGGCATCAACGAGTGAGACGGCCAACCCGCCTTTCTTGGCCTGCGGGATGACAAGAATCCAGCCGCTTGCCAATGGAGTGACCGCGAACGATAGTGGACCGGTGAGACATTCAACCAATAATCAACACAGAAAGGACAAAACCAATGAAACGAAACATTAGTGAAGCCAAAGAAGAGCCCATCATGTATGAAACCGAGAACGACCTGCCGAAACCGGCAAGAATCGAGCTGAACCGGTTGATGAACCAACGCCTGGCCGATGCGGTTGACTTGCAATCGCAGATCAAGCAGGCGCATTGGAACGTCAAGGGACCCAACTTCATCGGCCTGCACAAACTCTTTGACGAGGTGTACGGAGCCGTGGAGTCTTATGTGGACCTGATAGCCGAACGCATCGTGCAACTCGGCGGGGTTGCCGAAGGCACGGCGCGCGTGGCGGCCTCGCGCACGCGGCTTCCCGAGTATCCACTCGATATCGCGGATGGTGCGGCTCATGTTGAGGCCGTCGCCCGCGCGCTCTCCACCTTCGGACAAACTGCCCGCGCCACGATTGATGAAGCGGACGAATTTGACGACAAGGACACGGAGGACATCTTCACCGAGATTTCCCGGGGCATCGACAAATGGCTGTGGTTTGTCGAAGCTCATTCCCAGGCGACGAAATAAGCGATGCCGCGTGATCCCTTATGAGCAAACCTCATGTTTTCCGGCAAAAGCTCTGCCGGCTGCGGCCGATCGCCGAGGAAGCAGCCCCAAGCCCAAGGTCCAAAAAGCGGCACAACATCTTTTCCAGGTCCCGCGACCTGCGCGAGGATCGCGACGAGCGCCAGATGAAGACGTCGCGTCCACAAACATTTCCGCAGGGACGTTAGCTGTCAGCCCATGGAACGAAAGTTTGTTGTTCAAAAGCATCAAGGTCGAAATCTTCATTACGATTTCCGCCTTGAGGAGGGGGGCGTATTGAAGTCCTGGGCGGTGCCCAAAGGGCCGTCGCTCGATCCTGGCGTCAAACGGCTGGCGGTGGCGGTTGAGGATCATCCGCTGGAATACGCGGATTTCGAGGGCAATATCCCCGCAGGCGAGTATGGGGCGGGGCCGGTCATGGTCTGGGACCGGGGCACTTACACCCCCGAGGATTCGGACGAGGTTGCGGCAAGCCTCGAACACGGCGAGTTGAAATTCGTTCTGCATGGCCAGAAGCTTCGCGGTTCGTGGGTGCTGGTGCGCACGCGGGACAAGAACTGGCTGCTAATCAAGCATCGTGACGCTTACGCGTCCACCGAAGACATCACCAGGCTTGAACCACGGTCCGTCCTGAGCGGGCGGTCGCTTTCGCAGATTGCGGGGACAATCGAGGTTTCAGCCAAAGGCCGGTGGAGGGAACGTGAAGGGTAAAGCACCGATCGCCGAAGCGGCAAAGCAGGGCCTGGGTGTCGCCGGTGTGGCCGGCATCCCCATTAGCCATCCGGCCAAGATATGGTTTCCAGCCGAGCGAATCACGAAGGTCGAGGTCGCCCAGTATTACGCGGCCGTTGCGCCCCGCATGCTCCCCTGGTTGAACCACCGCCTCCTTACGGTCGAACGCTGCCCGGACGGAATCACGGCCGGTTGCTTCTTTGAGAAGAATTTCGTCAAAGGCCTTCCTGCCGGCGTTCCCACCTGCTCCGTTCCAGCCGAGAGCACAGGCAAGACCGTGCATTACGTTGTGGGCGGGGCGAAAGAAACTCTCTTAGCGCTCGTCAACCTGGGTTCTGTAGCGATTCACATCATGAATTGCGAAACCGGCTCTCTGGACCGCCCTGATTGGCTGGCCTTCGATCTTGACCCTTCATCCGGGGAGTTCCGCGACGCAGCAGCGGCGGCCGGTGTCTTACGCAAGGTCCTCGAGGAACTGCGGCTTCGCTCCTTCCCCAAGACCACTGGCGGCCGCGGGTTGCACGTCCTGGTCCCGTTGCGACGAGGACCAGATCAGGAGCAAGTGCTCCTGGTTGCCCATAACCTCAGCCAGGAGATGGCCAGGCGCTCGCCAGTGACGATCACCGTTCAAGCGCGAAAGGCTGAGCGCCAGAATCGCGTTTTTGCCGATTGGCTCCGGAACGCATTCGGCCAGACCATCGTGGCTCCTTATTCGGTTCGTTGCCGTCCCGGGGCGCCTGTTTCGACGCCGCTCCACTGGGACGAGGTCAGCCCTCGGTTAGACCCGTCCCAGTTTAACCTTCGAACGATTCAGCACCGCCTGGAGGCCGCCGACCCCTGGGCTGACTTTTGGCGATATCGTCAGGATGTGCCGGAAAACGCGGATGCGGCCCAGCGATGCGGCCATGAACGGTTAGACTCAACCATTGTCAATCCATGAGAATGAATCCACTGACTTCCGTAAAAGACGAGGATGCCTTTGACGCGACAATGAACGTGGTGATCATCTACGACAGATTTGATTTCGCGGCCAAGGCGAACGCGATGCTGGAGCGTGCGGCGCACGGGACCGACGAAATCATGAAATGGAGCGTCAGGCCGTGGCGTGTGGACATGCTGAAACTGCCGCCGGCGGCCGAAGCGGCGCTGGTGGAAGCGGCAGACGCGCACCTGATTGTGCTCGCGGGGCGCAAGGTCCAGGCCCTTCCCCCCTGGCTGGCGGACTGGCTGGAGCGGTGGGCCGCGTCCAGGCAGGTCCAGGAGGCCGCTTTGGCCGTATGGGATGATGAAAATGCCGACACCGGCCCCGCGCGAGAGACAGCCGAGTTGTCGCAGTTTGCCAGGCGCCATGGCTTGAGCCTCATACTTGATGCGGACGCGCTCGCCGGGGACGAATCCCCGATGTTTGGGAGAGGCCTGGACAAGGGCGAGGTTTCGGCGCCCTCGACGCTCAAGCAGACGCTGCAGCAGCCAGTGAGCGACAGCTATCGGCATTGGGGCATCAACGAGTGAAACTCGTCGTCGTTCTCATCCCGAAGCTGATAAGTGGGGATTGTGATGGAATCGAAATCGCAAATCCAGGGAGACGTGGTCCCGGCGGCCGACTCCTTCCAACTTCAGGCTGGGCACGTAGTGTCGCAGACACCGCCTGGCAGTTCCACTACCGGTCTCACGAGAGCGGAGGCGGAGCGTCGGCTCTCGCAGCAAGGGTACAACGAGTTGCCTGAAAAGAAACGCCACCCATTACTCGAATTCCTCTCCTATTTCTGGGGACCCATTCCGTGGATGATCGAAGCCGCGGCCATTTTATCGGCTCTGGTGCGGCACTGGGCTGACTGCGTCATCATCCTCGTTTTGCTCCTGGCGAACGCGGTCGTCGGTTTTTGGGAGGAGTTTCAGGCCGGGAACGCCATCGCGGCGCTCAAGGCCAATCTCGCGCTGAAAGCCCGCGTGAAGCGCGACGGTCAATGGCGGGATTTGCCAGCCCGCGAACTGGTGCCCGGCGATCTCGTGCGTCTTCGCCTGGGCGACATCGTGGCAACTTCGCAGTTCATTTGCGAGATTTTGTAACTTGCGAGTGCTCGCAGCACCCCGCACCGCTTGCTTCATCCGCAGATCCTATTGGTGTCGTGAGAGTTACATTCGCGGAACCACGCTGGCGCGCGCCTTGCTCAAAGGTAGCCAAGGCTCAACAGTCCCGGCGCCGTAATGATTGCGACACTTGCAGCGAGGAAAGGACCCCGGCTGGGGAAAGTTTTGGAACACGCCAGCGGGGATAAGCGCTTCAAGATCCTGGAAGCGCACATGAAGAAGCACTTGTTCAAACAGGATGCCCTGATCGAGGTGCTGCACAAGGCGCAGGAGCTCTTCGGGTGCCTCGAGGACGACCTGTTGCTCTTCATCGCCTACAAGCTCAAGCTGCCCGCCAGCCAGGTTTACGGCGTCGCAACATTTTATCACTTCTTCACCCTTAAACCCCAGGGCCGGCACACTTGCATCGTCTGCATGGGCACGGCCTGCTATGTCAAAGGGGCAGAGCAGATTCTCGCCGCCCTCGAGGACAAGGCGAAAATCAAGGCGGGCGAAACCACCGCCGACAATCAGCTTTCGCTCATCACCGCCCGCTGCATCGGCGCGTGCGGCCTTGCGCCGGCCGTCGTCTATGACGGCAGGGTGACGCCCCGCCAGACCCCCGCATCGGCCCTTGAACAAGTGAAAGGATGGATCGGCCAAGGCAGTTGACGACGGCGCCGAGAAGAGCAGAGGCGCCAAGGTCTTTGCCCTGGCGGGCAGGGTTGCCAACACCGGCCTCGCCGAAGTGCCGACGGGCACAGTCTTGCGGCGGATCGTCGAAGAGATGGCCGGCGGCACCTCCGATGGCCGAAAAATCAATTCCGTTTTCACAGCTTGCCTGCGAATACTCGGAACTTGCGAAGTCTCGCAAGGAACGGCGCCACGCCCCACACCGTCACAAATACCTGCTTTCCTGCGGTTTGCGACACGCGGCGCAGTTGGCACGGCTTATGTATTCAGAAGGGTCAGCCGGCGATGAGGCCCCCGATTGGATGTCAGTTCGGTCCCGCCCCTGGCGAGCGCGAAAGGACCCAATCGGAAGCGTCGGGCCGGGCAACGATCGCAGAATCAGCAGATGAAGGGATTTCAAAATGAATAGTGTCAAAGAAGTCAACGGCCCGTTCTCAGAGGCTTACGAAGCCCCGGGCGGCGTGGGCAGCCCGAGTGGTGTGGAACCTCCACCTCAACGAACACCATCCCTCCTTGAGACAATACGCCGCATCCGGGCGCGGGCGGGGAGTGCGCTGGCGGACGTTGAGCTCACGTCTTTTCTTCAAAGGTGGGACCTGCCCGCAGAGGAGGGTTTTACTTTCCTGTGCTTTCATGACGGGTGTGTAACCCTCGCCGTTCCCGCGCAGTACCAACCCTCGCGTATAACGAAAGCCTGTGAGTTTGTGTCAGGGAGTGTAGTTCTTGCCGCTCCCCCGCAAGACAAGACTTCCCGGCGTCCGCGGTCCGCATGGATTACCCCTGCAAGGGAGAAAATCGCCACTGAGCTCGCTCGAAAGCACGGGCTGTTTGTTTGTGAACCCCCGGATGCTCCACCAGCCTTTGTTCCGACCGGAGCCTGGGAGACCCACCACCATCTTCAACTCTGGAACCGCAAAGAGACTATCGTCATCGCTTACCCGGAATTTCTCAAAATTCGGCTGTACGCCACAGGCACGAATCTCGACCTTCACCTGTCGCCAGACCTTCTGAAAGACCTGTCTGCGCTGTATAAAGAAGGTTAAGCGCTGGATGAGGCGCCCGACCCGGTCCGTTTCAGGTTTAACGATTCCGACACGCATTTTGAAGAAGCCTGCCGACGAAGGATTCGGCGGATGAACCTATGGGCCTCGATAGTGCAATTGCAATGGAAAGCCAGGCGATCGTCGCAACGGATCTGACAAAGTGGTTTGGCCAAGGCCAGACCAGGGTGACCGCCGTGAATGATGTCGGGTTTGTCGCTTACTTTGGCCAGATGCTGTTCATCGTGGGCCCCTCCGGCAGCGGCAAGACCACGCTGCTGAGCATCATCTCGGGCATCCTGCGTCCCAACGCCGGCAAGGTGACAGTCAAAGGGGCCGATATCTGGACTCTGGACAATGACCAGTTGGCTGATTTCCGGCTCAACACAATTGGCTTCGTCTTCCAGGACTACCATCTTTTCCCGCGGTTGACCGCGGCCGAGAATGTCGCGATTCCGTTGATCCTGAAGCAGCGCGACTGGGACGAATCAATCGCCGAGGCCAGGAAGTACCTCGAGATCGTCGGCCTGAAAGACCGCAGCGACATGTTGCCCGTCAAGCTCTCGGGCGGCGAGCAGCAGCGCGTGGCGATCGCACGGGCGATCAGCAGCAGCCCGGAGATTTTGATCTTCGACGAACCGACTGCCTCCCTGGATGGCGACACCGGGAGGATGATCATCGCCTTCGTAAAAGAGCAGATTCTCAATAAAAGCCGGTGCATCCTAATCGTCACCCATGATGCGCGGATCAACGAGTACGCGGATCGAATTCTGCACATGGAAGATGGCCGGATCACCTCGTCGGAGAAGGGTACCGAATGAACGCAGCCCAACCCAAGCCTGAACCCAACGCGGCCGAGACTAAGCGCGACGCCGAGGCGGCGCGGCCTAAGCATGACCTCAGAAACAAGACCATCTTCACCCTCTCGATAACGGGCCTGCTGGCCGCACTGGTCGGCGCCTGCCTCTTTGCCAGGGAGAGAAAGGCCCAACCACCCGTGTTTAGACCGGTCACCAACCCCTACGGCTCCGCCATCTATGCCAACGGCATCATCGAGAGCGACCAGTCGAGCGGTGAAAACATCAATATCTATCCGGAAGTTTCCGGCCCGATCACCAAGGTGCTGGTGCGTGAAGGCCAGGAGGTGTCCGCCGGCACTCCGCTGTTCACGATCGACGATTCCGTGCAGAGACCCACGACCGAGCAGCTCAGATCGCAGTCGGAAGCCTCCCTGGCACTTCTGGAGGAACTTAAAGCGCAGCCGAGAAAGGAGACGCTGGCGATTGCCGTGGCGCAGGTGGGTCTGGCCCAAGCCAACCTGAAAGCGGCCCGCGACCAGTACGACAAGGACCGCGCCTCTTACGACTTCGACCCGAAATCGATCAGCAAGAACGCGCTCGATACGGCCCAAGACGCAGTCAGTCAGGCGGCGGCCGCGCTGGACGTAGCCCAAAAGCAATATGAACTTACCAAGGCCGGCGCCTGGAGTTACGACATCGACAACCAGGAGAGGCAGTACCAGGCGCTCAAGCAGGCTTACCAGGCAGCTAACGCGCTGCTGGTAAAGTATGCCGTCAAGGCGCCAGTTGAGGGAGTCGTGCTGGCTGTCAACGCAACGGTCGGCAGCTATGTGTCGTCCCAGGGCGCTTATGACCCTTACACGGAGTTATTCGGCCCATTGGTGATCATGGGACCGCGCCAGGACCATCTGGCCGTGCGTTGTTACGTGGACGAGATACTGGTCTCACGGCTGCCGTCTCCGTCGCAGATTCGCGCCCAGATGTCGATCCGGGGGTCTTATACCAACCAGGTGCCGCTGGAGTTCGTCCGGGTGCAACCTTATGTTTCGCCCAAGATCGAGCTGTCCAATCAGCGCCAGGAGCAAGTCGATCTGCGTGTGTTGCCGGTGATTTTCCGGTTCGAGAAAAAGGGCGCCCCGGTCTATCCGGGCCAGTTGGTGGACGTCTTCATTGGGCAGCAGTAGCGCCCCGCCCGACCAGACACCCGTCAAAGTGAATGCCATGAACCACTTTCGAGCATCAGTTCAGCGAGGCGCATGGCTGGCCGTGATCCTGGCGATGCTCGAGGGCTGCGCGGTGGGGCCCAACTTCGTTCGTCCCAAGCCGCCCGACGCGGACAGCTACACGCCCGAGGCGCGGCCCGAGGCCACGGTCGCGGCGGATGGCCAGGCGCAGCATTTCACCCCCGGCGCCGCCATTCCTGCCGACTGGTGGCGGCTTTTCAAGTCAGCGCAATTGGACGCGCTGGTCCGGCAGGCCATCACCAACAATCCGACCCTACAGGCGGCCGAAGCTAGCTTGCGTCAGAGTCAGGACACCATGCGGGCAGGTTATGGCGTGTTCTTCCCGCAAATCCAGGGCGACCTCGCCGCCAGCCGGCAGCAGACCGCCCCGTTGCAGGAAGGTTTTAAAACGCCCAGCACGATTTTCAACCTGGCTACCGCGAGCGGCACCATCAGCTATTCGCTCGACGTGTTCGGCGGCGCGCGCCGTAACGTGGAAAGTTTGCGGGCGCAGGCCAACTCCCAGCGCTACGAGACCAAGGCAGCCTACCTCACGTTGTCAGCCAATGTGGTCAATACCAGCATCGCGCGCGCTGCCTACGCCGCAGAGATTCGGGCGACCAAAGAGCTGATTGAGTTGGAGCGCCTGCAGCTTCACCTGACCCAGGCGCAGGTCCGCGCCGGCACCGCTCCCTATGCGAGCGTGTTGAGCGTGCGCAGCCAGATCGCCGCCAACCAGGCCCTGCTGGCGCCCCTCGAGCAGAATGTCAGCCAGGCCGAGCATTTGCTGGCGACGCTCGAAGGCCTGGCGCCCTCCAAGGCTACCCTGCCCGACATCGACCTGACCGGACTGTCGCTCCCGGTGGACCTGCCGGTGAGCCTGCCCTCCGAGCTGGTGAACCAGCGTCCCGACATCCTGTCGGCCGAGGCGCAAATGCATGTTGCCAGCGCCAAGATCGGCGTCGCGACCGCGAACCTGTTCCCCAGCTTCAGCCTGAACGGCACCTACGGCGCTGCCAGTATGGGCAGTTTCTCAGCCCTTTCGGCGGCCAGCGGGAGGTTCTGGAGCCTCGGTCCGTCGGCCTCGATTCCCGTGTTTCAGGGCACCACGTTTTGGTACGGGCGGCGCGCGGCCATCGATGCTTATCAGCAATCGCAGGCAGTTTATCGGCAGACCGTGCTGGGCGCATTCGAGCAAGTCGCTGACACCTTGAAGGCGCTGGAGCACGACGCCGAGGCGCTCCAGGCACAGGTCGAGGCACGGCGCGCCGCAGGCGAAGCGCTGGACCTGGTGCAGGTCAATTGCCGCGCGGGTTTGGCCGCTTACCTGGACGTGTTGACGGCCGACGTCCAGTTCCACCAGGCGACCATCGCCTATCTGCAGGCTGTGGCGCAGCGCCAGCAGGACACTGTCGCTTTGTTCGTGGCCCTGGGAGGGGGTTGGTGGAATGAGCAACACCCCAGGGGCAAAGGAGAGGCGCCATGAAGCACGCTGGCATCCTGCGGATCGGGTTTAAACTGCTGGTCAATGACAAGCCCAAGTTCTCCGCACTGTTGATCGGCATCATCTTCACCGTCTATCTGATGCTGCAAATGACCGCGATGTTCTCCGGCATCCTCAATCGTGCCTATTCGACGGTCACCAATATCGGCGCAACGATGTGGGTTATGGACCCGGCGGTCAATACTGCCGCCAGCCCGATCCCTATGCCCGATTACGTGCTGGACGCGGTGCGCAGCATGGACGAGGTCAGCTACGCGGTGCCGCTCTTTATCGGCGGCGCGTTGGTCAAGCTCCAGAGCGGCGCCTATCAATCTGTAAATGTCGTCGGGCTGGACGACAACAGCCTGTTTGGCCGTCCCGAAGTCGAACAGGGCCGGATTGAGGACATCTATGCCGACAACACATTCCTGGCAGTCAAGGACGTTGAATTCTCCAAGCTGGAGAACCCGAAGATCGGCGCCTCGTTCGAACTCAATGACCATCGCGGCACGATTGTGGGCATTGCCAGGGTCGCCTCCAACGGACTCAACGGGGTGCCGACGCTCTATACCACCTACTACCGCGCGATCGAATACATCCCGTCGATGCGTTTCACCATGTCCTACGTGCTGGTGCAGCCCAAGACCGAGTCCGGCGTGGCGGCCATCAAGCGGCAAGTCGCCAGGCTCGGCTATGTCGCCTTTACCAAGGATGAATTCAACAAACGCATCAGCGATTACTATATCTACCAGACCGGTATTGGCACCAACATGCTGTTGATGACATTGATCAGCTTTATTGTCGGACTGTCGATCTCGGGCCAGACCTTTTACACGTTCATCCTCGAAAATCTCGAGAAATTCGGCGCCCTCAAGGCCATCGGCGCAAAAGGGCGCGAGATGGTCTATATGATCCTGTTCATGGCGACCTTTACTGCGCTGACCGGCTACGGCCTGGGCGTTGGTCTGGTGACGCTGACGATCTCGCTCGCCCGATACCGTCTGCCAAACTACGCAGCGACGATTACCTTCTTGAACCTGGGGGTGTCTTTCGCCATGGTCGTTCTCATCGCCGGAATATCCAGCTATATCGGGGTGCGCAAGGTCCTTAAAATCGAGCCTTTCGACATCTTCCGAGGGTAACAGCGCCGGGACCGCCTTCACGCGAGCGGCCTGACGGATTTTCCGCGCGTGCGGGATGCCGAGACCTCCCGTTACTCAGGCGCTTCAAACCGCCCGACCCTGCCCCTAAGCGCCCCGGTGTAAGCGCCGCGGACATGGCCTAATTCATTTTACTGGCAAAAACAACGATGTTCCCGCTGTAAGTCTCACCTTGCTTAATGGCCGTTTCCTGTCCGTCGATCTTCATGACTACCTTGGCGCCATTGGCTCCTTCGACAGTACCGTCGTCGACAACGAGCTTGCTGATGAGACTTTCGCCGGCAACGGTCCATTTCCCACCGTCTTCGAGGCCCACTTCTATGGTGCTTGTGCCGTTTCTGTAGTTCCTGTTCGCCACGTGCCCAAGATAGTGATATTCGTTAATTGTAAAATGGGTGTTCTGTTTGCCGGTCTCATCGATATGCCTGGTCTCAGTCAAAGAAATCGCGCCCTCGAGCGCTGCACCTTTTGCGATGGTGACTTCCAGCGGGTTGCCGCCCTGGTTGTAATAGCCGGAGCCATTGAACACATTGCCCTTATAGCTGCCGTTTGCCAGTAAGAGTTTAACGGCGCTGCTGCCGCCAGGGCCACCGGGACCGCCGGGGCCACCAGGACCGCCCCCGGGCGGAATGCCGGGCGGGCCACCGCCGTTGTCCGGGGGCGGGCCACCAAACTCCCCATCAGGAGGCGGACCGGGGGGTGGGCCGCCAAAGCCACCGGGCTCCCTGCCGAAACCGCCAGGACCGCCGAATGCCCGGCCAGAGCTTCCGACCAACATGATGATCTGCTGTGGAGACAGGCTCAACTTGTTGGGCGACGCCTGGAGTTTGGCGAAGGCTTCCGCTCGCGCCTGGGCGAGCGCCAATTCCGCGGCGGCCAGTTTTTCAGCCTTCACCTCGATGTCCGCCGTGTCGGGTTTGTCGGTGAAGATCGCTGCGTTCAAGGCGTTGCGCGCTTCGGTGACGGCCTGAGCCATGGGCGCACTGGTCTCATTCATGGCCTGGATGGCTGCCTGCTGTTCCTGTGCAAGCTTTGGCATACTGCCCATGCCGGGACCGCCCCCCGGAGGACCTCCGCCTGGAGGCCCACCTCCGGGCCGCCCGCCACGATCGCCTGCGCCGGCTGCCCCTTTTTTGGTTACATTGCCGCTTTCAGAAGGCCAGCCTGCTGCCTCTTTGAACTCGGTGTTGAAAGCGTTCATGCTTCCGCCGACCGTGCGGTCGTCATTGTCTATCATCTGCAGGATGATGCCGGAGGCTGAATTCAGGACTGCGTTGTCGACGTTGAAAGTGGCGCCCCCCGTTTTGCTCAGGAACACTGCCTCTTCGGCATTGACTACCGTGCCGTCGAGGACGTTGACCGTGGCGCTGCCATGATTCATGAAACCCCAAACGGCATCGATGACGGTAGGCTGGCCTTTGCCCGCGACGGGCTCCAAAGCCCTGCCCTCCGCGTCCTTGAGTTCGATTGTGCCCTTCGAAGACCTGTAGGTCCCCTCGCCGCCCGTGTAGATGCCGCCATAGGTAAGGCCCTTGAAGGCAACTCCGTAGAAGTGTTCTTTGGCATTGCCTGTGAAATATGTGCCGTAACCTGAGCCGTACTTGCCGCTGTAGGAGAACTTGCCCGAGGACATGCCGCCTTGGGATTCCGGCAGGATCTCCAGGCTGGTGTCCACTACGTTCATCGCTGGACCTTGGCAGGCGTCCACGGACAGGACCGCCCAAGCTCCGGAAGTGATCTTCGAGTCGACGACCGTGAGCGTTGAACGGTCCCCCAGCATATTGCCCGCCCGCACACCGCCCTGGATGCCCAGGACCCATGGGGGCGAAAGCATGATGTTTTGATCTGCGCTGTTTACATAGCCTTTGTAGGCCTGGGTCAGTGGGTTTGCTCCCATTGCCGTGACGATTGTATCCTTGACATAGATCTGGGCATGATTGTCGGAGATGAATGCGGCGCGCAGAAAGCCTTTGGTAGAGATCTTCATGGAATCCACCTTCACCTTTGCATAGTCGGAGGCCAGGATCTGTGTCCCAAGGCCGGAAAAGTCGGAGGCGTTTTTGCCTTCGCCGCTGTCCGCTGCGGATATGGAACCGGCCAGGGTAAGATCGGTCCCCGTGCCTGTCGCGATGACCGTGCCAAAACCTCTGCCGATGGCGACCACATCGAGGTCGAGCTTGGCAACCGGGCCGTCTTTATCGGCGAGTAGTGAGTTGCGTTTAACGATCGCGCCGTCATGGACATAATAGCCCACGCTGAATGCGTCCTTGCCGCGGCGAGTATAACTGGTTGGAGCTCCTTTGAACGTCGGTTCTAATGCGTAGCTCTTTCCATGACTCACGACTGTGTTTGTCCCCTGCGAATTTGCAGAGGGCATGCCAACGTGGAATGCAAAAATTAACAGGACTGAAGGTCGCAGCGGGATCCGCCGAATGGATACTGTGTTTTTCATTTCTTACCTCCGAGTTTGTTGTTGTCGTTCATAGCGCCGACATCATCGGTGCGGAAGGGGATGGCGGGCAGGCCACCGCCGTTGAAAAGTGTGGCCTTGGGATTCGCCTGCCAGGCGTAACGCGCGGACACCGGGTTGGGGACCTCGGACGACGAAACCAGAACGCAGTCGCTGACAATCCTGGCGTCAGCCCAATGCCATTCGCGGTCTTCGCCGCAAATCGAGAATTCTTCCAGCTTGTCGCCCTTGACGACCAGGCCGCCGTCCGTGTGAGTAAAGGAGAGTTTCAGCGCCCCAGGAACCTTCTCCACGGAGGCAAAGCGCGGGCCCGAATACGGGATGTTCTTGCCGTAATGCTTCGCGAGAGCCACCAGGGCGAGGCGTTCGCCCACTTCCTTCTTGTCTTTGGGATGAACGTCCCTCTCGTCGCCGACATCGATGGTCACCGCCAATCCCGAGTTGGTGACCGTGCTGGCCACAAAATCCTGCGCTCCTCGCAGCTCCGCCCACGAATCGTCGCCAGGGGTGTCGCGGTGCTGCTTGTGAGCCGGCAGGCTGACGATATAGAAAGGAAAATCACCCTGGCCGAACGCTCTCCGCCAGTCGGTGATCATCGCTGCCAGCAGGTTGGGATACTGTGAGTTCATCGCTGCCAGCAGGTTGGGATACTGAGCCGCGCGGTCGGCGTTGGACTCGCCCTGGTACCAGATCACGCCGCTGATGGCCAAGGGCGCGACGGGAGCAATCATGCCGTTGTAGAGAACGGCGGGTGTGGACGGCCCGCTTCCAGTGTCGCTAATCCCAAGCGAACGGAGTGTCTCGGCGCTGGTCCATGCTTCCGCCGGCGTGCCCCCAAGGCAATCCTCCACCAACCCGATGGGCACATCCAGGTCCTGTTGCAGCCGGCGCCCAAAGAAGTAAGCCACCGCCGAGAAACCACCCCATGCCTCGCCGACTGCTTTCGGTGAGCAGATTTTCCATGCCCCTTGCGGAACTGCCGCCGCGGTGCGAGCAGCCTGCCGTCGCACCACGAACAACCGGATTTTGGCGTGGTCCGCCGCTTTGACTTCTTCGCTCCCGTTTCGGGTCGCGCCCAGTCCCATCTCCATGTTGGACTGCCCGCCGCACAACCACACGTCTCCCACCAGCACATCGCGGAATTCAACGTGTTGCGGCCCGTCGATGACGATGGCGTACGGACCGCCTGGCGCCGGAGGCTGGAACGACACGGACCAACGGTCATCCTCCTTGGTCACCGTCTTCACCGTGTGGTCGGCGATGGTAACACGGATCTCCTCGCCTGGCTTCGCCCACCCCCATATGGTGTTGGGCTTTCCGCGCTGGAGGACCATGTTGTCGCCGAACATCGGGGTCACAAAAGGCACTTGAGAACTGACCTCCATGGAGGGCGGCTCGTTGCCGCCCGGACCATCTGGCCCTCCTGGACCGCCCGGGAACCCTGGCTTCTCGCTGTAAATAGCCGCATTCAGCGCGTTCCGAGCCTCGGTGACCGCCTGGTCCAGCGGAGCGGTGGCCTGGTTCATGGCGCGGATGGCGGCCTGCTGCTCCTGCGTCAATCGCGGCATGCCCGGCATGCCTGCACCACGGCCAGGAGGGCTGCCCGGCTCTGCCAGGGCCGGCGCTTCCTGAGCCCCCGGGCCTGGACCACCAGGACCGCCGGCCGGCTGTCCACAAATGGGCCAGGTCCAGGTCATAGCCAAAATCATCGCCACAAGTGAAGCTGCGCGGTTCGTCATCATACTGACCTCCAATAGCCGTCTCGGTTTCGCCATTTGCTTGAGTTGCCCATGGCCTTCACGGGTGCATTTTCATTCCGGCGCCAGCGCGCCGCCGTCAGCCAGTTTCCAGGTTTTTCCGCCAAGCCATTGATTCGCGGCCAGGTCCGCTTTGTAACGAACCGTGTGACCGTTGCCGTGGATGTTGGTAATCGTATCGCCGGAAACACAGTCTGCGTCCGTCAGGCTGGTGAGCATGGAGTCAGCCGCAACTCTCCATTCGCTGCTGCCGTCCAAGGTCAGCGCGGCGTTATGGACCGCGCCGCTGAGCACGGAATGATTCTTCAATGCCACACTGGCGGAACTGACTTTATCCACGTTAATGTCGCCCGCCAGCGTCTGGGTATCCCCCTTCAATTCGACGTGGCCGCCGTTGGAACCGGTGCGGCCCCAGCGCGAGGCCGCCGCGTTCACCAGCACGCCGGACGGAACGGACAGCTTCACGTTTTGCAGGTGAATGATGCCTCGGGTGTTGTTGACGAAGAACAGCGGTCCTTGGACCGCGGAAAGGGAGCCGCCCTCCATGCTAAAAGATCCTTCCTGGCCCTCGGCGTCGCCGGAGAAACTCTGGTAAATCATCACGCCGCATTTCAGCGCGCCGGACATTTCGCAATTCTTCAGAGCGATGGAATTGCGGCCTTCAATCACGGCGCCTTCGGAACCGGTGGCGATGAAAGCGGCGTTTTCGGCCCGGATGTCGCCGGTCGAATAAATGCCAGGCGAGTCCTGGCCATGGGAAGTGATCTTGCCGCCGGAAACCCAAATCGTCCCGCCGCCACGGTCCGTGGCCACCACGCCGCCGTGAATGCGCTCGGTCACCATGTCGACGTTGGTGACGGCGAGCGAGCCCCCGCCGCTGGCCATCACGCCATGCCCACCCTCTCCCGTGGCGGTGATGGAACCGCCGGTCATCGAAGCGAGCGCGCCCACGCCGTAAGCAAACAGGCCGTTGGCGCCCCCACCGGTAGTATTGATCCTCCCGCCGTAGATGGTGACGCGGCTGTTCTTATTCACGAGCACGCCGGCGTTCTGGCCAAAGAAGCTGCTGTTTTCCTGCGAGGAGGTGTCGCCGGTGGTCGTCACGGCAACGTTCGACAATACCAGGTTGCCGCCGTTGACCACATAGACACCGGACACATCGGTGGCATCTGAGGTAAGGGTTTTGTCCGCGACGGTTTGCGTCGTGCCATCCACGGTGAACGCCCCGCTCAACTTGGCCGCCGCTTGCGAACCGCCAGGACCGCCAGGGCCACCAGGCCCACCGCCGGGACCACTGGGACCACCGCCGGGACCACTGGGACCACCGCCGGGACCACTGGGACCACCGCCGGGCGGCATGTCGGGCGGACCATCGCCGTTGTCGGGCGGCGGTCCACCAAACTGCCCATCGGGCGGTGGACCGGGAGGCGGCCCACCAGGACCTCCACCGAAACCGCCCGGACCGCCAAATCTCCCGCCTGAACCTCCGAGCAACATGATGAGCTGCCGTGAAGGCAGGTTCAGCTTGTTCGGCGAGGCTTGGAGCTTGGCGAATGCTTCCGCTCGCGCCCGGGCGAGCGCCAATTCTGCGGCGCCTAGTCTTTCAGCCTTCGCCTTGATGTCCGCTGTATCGGGTTTGTCGGTGTAGACCGCTGCGTTCAGGGCGTTGCGCGCTTCGTTGACGGCCTGAGCCAGCGGCGCATTGGCCTTGTTGAATGCCTGGATGACTGCCTGCTGTTCCTGTGTAAGCTGTGGCATGCCGCCCATGCCAGGACCTCCGCCTGGAGGACCGCCAGGGCCACCACCGCCTTGCTCCGGGCTTTGGGCTTCCTGGGCCTCCGACCCGGGAGGACGCTCCGGTTGTCCCCACGACGACCATGTCCAAGCCAGGACCAACATCACTGCTGTTATCGAGAATTTGTTCTTCGTCATAAGACTGGCCTCCAAAGGTTCACCTGCTCTCGCTCCTGCCATTCCTGCCCGTCAGACTGCGAAACCGTTCAACTCCCCGCCCTTGCGAAACCTGGGCTTCAGGTAATCGTCGGCTTTGTCGGTGGTCGGAAACGAGTTCAGTTAGTAGTTCTTTCATGCCCTCACCTTAAGTCAGGGCGCCGCTCAAAGTCATGTTAAGGAGTGTTAAGGAACGGCCGGTTCCGTTGACTCGGGCGCTCCAAGCGGGCTATCATTCGCCGTGCAGTGAACGACGGCCAGTCATGAACGCCCGGTCGCAACAACCCTTCATCGAATGGGGGCTGGTCCTCTTCCTCCTGGCACTTTGCGGGACTCTCACGGTCTTGCAGTACCATTGGACGGGCGAAGTCAGCCGCGCGGAACTTACGCGTTTGCGCAACGCGCTTGGCCAGCAGGCGCAGTCGCTCGTCCGCGCCTTCGACTCGGAACTCGCCGAAAGCTGCCGCGCACTTCTGCCAAGCCTCTCGGAACTCAAGGCGCAAGGCCGCGAAGCCGCGCACGTGGCGCGCCTGCGGGAGTGGAAGTCCGCCGGCTCGCGCCCTCTCTTCAACCGCATGGTCGTTGTCGTGCCCGCGCGGGATGGGCTCGAACTCGACGGGCTTGATCCACAGGCGGAGAAGTTCGTGGCGACGGAATGGCCATCGCACTGGGCCGTGCTGAAAGACAACCTCGACCGCAAGCGTACGACGCCCGGCGGCGCGGGTCCGTTCGTAGATCGCCGCGGAGCACTATTGGAGTTCCCCGTGTTCGGCGGCGGAATGGGAATCAGCGAGTGGCTTGTCCTCGAGCTGGATCTCGACTATGCGCGCAACGTGTGGCTCCCGGGGTTGGTGCGGACATACTTCGGGGACAAATCGCTTTACGACGTCGAGGTGAAGACGGTGGAGCCTCCGGCGACGGTGCTGTATTCCTCGCGCCCCGATGCGGCCGGGAACGGCGCGACACCCTATTCAGTCCGGTTCAATCGGCAGGGCAAAACTGCGGAGACTCCGGGCCAGCCGCCGCCTGACGCTCCGCCCGGTCCCGGTGGGCGCGGAGCGCCGGAGTGGAACCTGTGGGTCCTCGAAGTCCGTCCGCGCCCCGGCGCGCTGGAAGCCGTCGTGTCTGCGTCGCGCCGACGCAACTTCGCGGTGGCGGCGCTGGTGAGCGGCTTGGTGCTCGCGGCGGGAGTCGCGCTTGTCTTCCACACCCGGCGTTCGCGGCAGCTTGCCGAGGCGCAGATGAATTTCGTGGCCAACGTTTCGCACGAGCTGCGCACGCCGCTCACAGTCATTCGCGGCGCGGCCCACAATATCAAACGGGGCGTCGTACAAGAGCGCGCCCAGCTCGAGCAATACTCGGGCCTGATCATCCAGCACACCGAGCAACTCACGGACATGATCGAGCAACTCCTCGAACTGGCCGGCGCGCGAAAGAACCGGATTGCGCTCGCGCGGAACCCCGTCGAACTTGGGGGAGTGTTGCAGGAGGCCATAGCCGCCACCAAACGCGACGCGAAAATCGCCGGCTGCGCTGTCGAACTCTCCATTCTGACGGCTTTGCCGGAGGTGTCCGGCGATGCGGCGGCCCTGCGGCGCGTGTTTCAGAACCTGCTGACCAACGCCGCGCGCCACGGCGGGACGGGCGGCTGGATAGGCGTTACCGCCACGACGGTGAATGGATCGGAGCCGATAATCGAAGTGCGCGTGGCGGATCGCGGGCCGGGAATTCCTGAGAAGGAACAGGCGGAAATCTTCAAACCTTTCGTGCGCGGCGCGGCGGCACAGGAAAAGCAAATCCGCGGCAGCGGGCTGGGCCTGAGCCTCGTGAAGGCAATTGTCGAGGCACACGGCGGCGTCGTCCTTGTTCGCAGCCAGCCTGGGCAAGGTGCTACCTTTACCGTGCGGCTGCCCGCAAACACGACCAGAAAGTCAGCATGAAATCCCGCATCCTCCTGGTCGAAGACGAAGCTGGCGTGGCCCTGGTCGTGTCTGACCTGCTGCGCGCCGAAGGCCATTCGGTCGAGACCGCCTCCGACGGCAAGAGTGGCCTGCGCCAGGCGATGGAGGCGAAGTTCGACCTGCTCATTCTAGACGTGATGCTGCCGGGACTGAACGGCTTCGACCTTTGCCATGCTATCCGCGAGCGCGGCTTCGATGGCGCGATTTTGATGCTCACTGCCAAGGGCCAGATTCCAGACCGCGTCCATGGCCTGCGGACGGGTGCGGATGATTACCTTGTCAAGCCATTCGATCCCGACGAACTGCTGGCCCGGGTGGCAGCCCTGCTACGTCGTGTTCACAAGGAACAACTGACTCCGGTGCTCCAATTCCAGTTCGGTAACGTAACAGCGGACTTCGATCGAATGGTGCTTACCAAAGGCGGCTTGCCTATCAGCCTTGCCGCCAAAGAAGCAGAACTCCTGCGGTTGCTCATTAACTATCGGGGCCAAGTGCTGACCCGCGAGCAGATTCTCCATCAAGTGTGGAGCGAACAACCGTTCATCACCGAGCGGACCGTGGATGTCCATATCGCCTGGCTGCGACAAAAACTGGAGGACAAGCCCCAGTCCCCCAAGCACATCCTGACAGCGCGCGGTGAGGGGTATCGGTTCCAGCCTTGAGCGTGAGACCCTCCACACGCTCCGTGGTGCCGCATGCCGCACTGTTGTTGAGTGCCTTGCGGATCTGCCCGCCAACTGGCACAGACCATGCGTAAAGCATGGTGATGTTGAACGAGACCGAAAAGATCAACGTAAACGAAAGAACAGAAAGGCCTTCAGCATGTCCTATTTCATAAACCCATTTGGAGGCGAGCAATGCGTGTTTCTTACCTTTGAAGGAGAGATGCCGTTGGTCGAGACTGCCGCAGCCCGGCGGGAAGTCGCGGAATTGCTGGCTGCAAATCGATGGAACCGAATGACCGTGGACGTTACCGCCATGCGATCGCTTCCGAAAGTGGTGGAACTTTTCGATCTTGGCGGAGCGTTGTCGCGAAGCACACCTCGGAGCGCCGGAATTGGCCTGATCGTGAGGCCGGACCAAGTACTTTAGCCAGGACCCGATTTGAGATGCGGCTTCGCGGTTTTGGAAGCGGCCATGGCGCGGTAGGTCACCGGGACCTGCCAGTCGGCGTAGTTTGGGTCGAAGCCCTTCATGGCGCTGACCACTTGCTGCCGGAACGTCGTTTCGATCAGGCTGCCCTGGCCAGGCCAGAGTTTGAACTGGACGCGCAGAAAACTCCAAACGCCCCCCGCCGATGTTTCGACATCTCCAATCGTCGGATCGCCAAGAATGATTGCGGCGAATTGCGCTCGCACTCCTTTGGCGACTTTCTCGACGATTTGGGCGGCCTTGTCCGGGGCCGTGCCCGGCGGAATCAGCACGTCGGCGTAGGCATGGACGCCGCCGTCCGGAAATCGGCTGACGTTGGCAATGGTGCGGTTGGGGATAAGCACCCTCTGGTTGAGAAAATTGACAAGTACGGTGAACCGCAATCCGATTTGCTCGACACGGCCGATGACACTGGTGGCGCCGAAAATCTCCACCATGTCACCGACGTCCATCGCGTCCGAGAAGATGAGCGTCAGGCCGGTAACCATATCCTGAACCAGGCCTTGCGAGCCAAAGCTGATGGCCAAGCCCACGATGGAGGCGCTTGCCAGGTAAGCCCTCAAGCTGACGCCGAATTCCTCCAAGACCAATCCAACCGCGAGAAAGTACATCACCGTGGTCACTCCGTTGGCCGCAAGCTGGATCAGCGTAACGAATTTGGGCCGTTGAGTGACCAAGCCAAGGCGGTTTTTTTGCGCATGGCCCTTCCGGATGAGCCATTCGCTGACGGAGCGGATGGTTTTGACCGTGACATGCACCAAAACCGTCAATGCGACGATGAGAATCAGCCGCCAGCCGACCGAAGATTCGTGTCCGGTGAGATGACTGAAGGCGCGACCCGTGAGGGTTTCATTCAATTGAGCCCACAAGCCGGTGGGAAACGAGTTTGTCATAGCCGGATGGCGTGCAGGAGGCGCTCGCGCTCCTCCTGCACTTCCACCATCAATAACTTGAACCGCTTCTCACCGATGGTCAATAACCGTCGCGCGAAACGCTTCGACGGCTTGACGAATTGCCCGGCATCGCCGGGGGGCGGTTCCATGGCGTGATCAGTCGCGGTGCCGGCAGCAGCACCGGTGCGTGGCCAGGTAGCCGATGAGCGCCCCCACGCCGAAGGCGATGCCGACGGCTTGATAAGGATGCTGATGCACGGCCGCGTTGGCGGCTTTGGCCTCTTCGACCGCCTTCTCGCGGACGCAGCCACAGATTTCCTTGCCGCGCTCCAGCGCGGCCGCAAGACGCTTGCGCGCCTCGGCGACTTTTTCTCCGGCTACGTCGGCGGTGGCTGCCATCAAGGCGCGCGCGTCTTCGGCGAGCGCGCTCATGTCATTACTGATTGCTTGTGTTTCTTTGTCCATACTCTTCCTTTCTTTGTTTGATTTGTTTCGAGCGAAAGTGTTTTGTGCCGGCCGGTTCACCTCAACGTTTCCACGCCCACTCCATCCCGTGCTCATCGGGTTGGAGGGGCCGCCGTCGCTGGACGAACGGGCGACACAGCAGCATGCCGGCGGCAAACCCGCCGACGTGCGCCCAGAACGCGATACCACCCGCTTGATCAGGGTTGGCCAGCGCCAGCGTCCCGTTGAACAACTGACTCAGAAACCAGAACCCCAGATACAGCACCGCCGGGAGCTCGAAGAAGTACGGCAAAAAGAATATTGGCACAAACACGACCAGCCGCGCCTTCGGGTACAGCAGGAGATAAGCGCCGAGCACCCCGGCGATGGCCCCCGATGCGCCGAGCGACGGCACGTGAGAGTGGGGCTGAGCCAGCAATTGCGTCACACCTGCCAGCACGCCGCAGATCAGATAAAACGCGCCAAAGCGCACGTGGCCCATGGCGTCCTCGACGTTGTCGCCGAAGATCCAGAGTGCCCACATGTTGCTGATGATGTGAAGCCAGCCGCCGTGCAGGAACTGATGGGTGAGAAAGACCCAGTAGCCGCCTGCAGGAAAGCCGGCGGTGTTCGCCCAGCCCGGATCGGTGAAACGCGCCGGCACGATCCCGAACAGGTAGAGAAAGCTCTCCAGAGATTCCTTTGGCAGCGCGACCTCATAGAGGAACACCAGTGCATTGACCAGAATCAACGCGCGGGTCATCAACGGCGCCGAACGGCTGGGGATCGAATCGCGGATGGGTATCATGGCTCAGCGCCTTGTTCTTCTAATCGTGGAGATTTGTTGCCGTATGGGGAGTCGGGCGGCCAGGACGATAGGAAAACGGCAGGTACTCGACGGAGGGCTGGCGCCGGACCGGTTGGGGGTAAAGATGCATCAGGTGAAGGACGTCTTCCGGGATGTCATTCCGAACGGGCAGTCCCAAGTCGCGCGCCCGCTCGTAGGTGATGGGGTAATCGTGGGTCCAGGTGCCGGCGGTCAATAACCGGGCGAGCTCAGCCGTCTTTTCCGCAGGGCCCTTGCCGGCCAATAAATCGCCCACGTCGCTCTTCAGTTGTGCTATCGCCTTCTCCGCCTGATCGGCCAGAATCAAGGTCTGGTCGTCCACCCTGGCGATGGGCTTCTCCCGCACTACCCTCAAGACTGAGGCTGCGGGAGACTGGCCGAATTGCGGGTCCACCGGACCCAGCACTGCGTGCTCGGACATGACAATTTCGCCGGCGGCCAGCGCGATCAGAGTGCCTCCCGACATGGCATAGTGGGGCACAAACACTGTGACCTTGCCCTTGTGCTTGAGCACGGCGCGGGCGATTTGCGTGGCGGCCAGCACCAATCCGCCCGGCGTGTGGAGCACCAGGTCCAGCGGCATCGCCGGGTCGGTCAGGTGAATGGCGCGGAGAACTTCCTCGCTGTCGTCCACGTCAATATAGCGAATGATGGGAAAACCCAGGAAACTCATCGATTCCTGCCGATGCACCAGAAGCACGACGCGAGACCCGCGTTGCCTTTCAATGCGCGCAATCAGCCGCTTTCGCGTCGCCTCCAGCAGCCTCTGCTTCAGGACCGGCTGAACGGCTGAGAGCATGAAAAACACCCAAAAAATCTGCATTGCATCCACCGTCATTTGCATTCCTTTCTCTTTTTCGTTTCCGGCGGCAACCGCAGCCCGGAGGCAGAGGCTCACGATGCCAGTGCTTCCTTGGTGAGTTTCCATGCCTGGCGCAGCTTGGCGGCGCGCCGCTTGTGCTCAGCCTGCACCTCGGCGATACGCGCCCGCAGCTTCGTCTTCGCGTCACCCTGCGCTTTAGCCAACTGCTCCTTCAGGGACTTGACCTTCGCTTCCGCCTCTCGCTTCGTCGCCTCCGATGCCGCCTTGGCCCGGTCACGCGTGGCCCGCAGCCTGGCTTTGGCCGCGGCGATCTTCGCCTGAAGCTTCGCCTTGGCCTCCTTGCCCGCCCGAGCGCGCTCGGCTCTCAACCCGGCAACCTCGGCCTTGAGTGACGCCGCGTCCCGCTCAAGCTGATGGTCCAGAACCTCCTCACGCGCCCGGCGGAAGACGACGCCGCCTGCGGCCTCCATGCGGGTATCGACTGGCATCACCCATTCCTCCCACACTTCGGCGACCACGGCCACCTTGCCTGGCTGCAATTGTTGCTCGACCTCTGCAAGGAAGTCCTCGCCGACCCCGGCCTTCGCCAAGTCATAGAGCACGCCCCCGAGCGACCCGGTGTAGGCGCCGAATGCGGCACCCACGGGCCCGCCCAGCAGGCCGATCAAACCCCCGGCGACCAGGCCGACGCCTGTCCCAAGCGGGCCCCGTTCGGCGGCCTCCTTGACGATCACCTTCCCGTCGGCATCCTTCGCAATCACAGCGCTCGCGTAGAGCGTAATAGTGCCCTCGGCATGAAGGTCCTTGAGGGCCTTGAAGCCCGCGTATGCCTGCTTCTCATTGTCGAATACTACAACGATCATCTTGTCGTCCATAGCTGCTTTCCTCTTGTTCGTGTTGCCTTTGTGGTTTTGACGGTGCGTTCAGCGACCCTGCTCCGTTTGATGGAGTTCTTCCCGAAAGCTGTTGGCCACATGGCGCGCAGCCAGGGAAATCGTCAATCGGGCAACTCCGCTGAAAAGCATGCTAATGCCCACCAGCGTGCCGATCACCCAAGGGCTGCTCCCCGGCCATGTCCACGCGATCATGATGGCGAGAATCAGCGTGACGATCCCATCCATTACCAGCCAACCGGACCCGCTTAAGGGGCGAAGCTGGAAGGCCAGAATAAACTCCAGGATCGATTCCAAAAGCAGGTACGCGGCCAGCACGAGCGTCAATGACTTGAGACCCGCCATGGGATGCAGCAAGAGCCAGCCACCCGCAGCGAAATAGATGAGGCCCAGGAGTATTCCCCAAAAAAGGCCGCTGCCGCGGTGCGCGTGCCAGGCATACGCCATAAGGGCGGCGCCACAAAACACCAGCAGCCAACTGACCAATACTGTGACGGCGATGCCAGAGGCCTGCGGCAGGATGATTGCTAGAATACCGGCCACGATCAGCAGCGCACTCAGCGCGATCGACCATCCCACATCCCGGTTGATTTCTTTGTTTAGGCTCATATTGATCCGCCTTTCGTCTCTGTTTGTTGTTTCTCCGGCTCCCCCATCAGCTTGCCACGGGTGGCACGGGGGCTTTCAAAACATGCTCGTCCAACTCGGCGGGTGTGGTTGTCTGAAGGATCTCTTTGGCGTGGGCAACTTCGGCCTCAGTCCCGTGGGCCACCAGGAGGTACTTGTTCACCTTGATCGCGGTTTCATACTTCAAGACGCTGTCTTTCGGAATGCCAATGCTGTAAAGGGCGGCGCCCAGAGCGCTCAAACCACCCACCACGACCGCACTCTCCAGCGCGGCCACAAATGAGGCCGCCAGCGGCCCCGCGATGAGTGTCGGACCGATGCCCGGCACCCAAAAGAACGCGGCGCCAAACAGCAAGCCCCAAAATCCGCCCCACAATGCGCCCATCTTTCCCCAGTACTTCATCCGGTCACCCGCGTTGTAGTAGCCCACCACCTGTTCGTCCGTGTGATAGTCTTTGCCGACGACCGACAATTTCTTCATGTTGAAGCCCCCCCTCTGGAGTTCTTTCACCCCTGCTTCGGCCTCTTCGTGAGTGTTATAGACGGCAATGACCGCCTTCGGATCGGATATGCACTGGCCTTTATTCAATACTGGTTTCATATTCTTCTTTCGTTTGTGTTTTTGTGATATGTTCTGGACGACGGTCCTTCAGCACGGCATGTGCCAGGCCTGTTGCCCGACTGTAACCCTCGTGGAATCAAGGAGATCTGTGGGTCTAGAATGCGTCCCGGTGTTCTGCGAGCACTCGCAACTTACCAAATCTCGCAAGTGAACTTCGAGGTTGCGCGCCTATCGAGACTGCCTGCATCCCATCGCTGCTTTAAACCCATGCCTTGCGCAGGAGCCAGGTCTTCACCATTTGGGTCAGGCCGACGTAGCAGAGCAGCGTCAACAGCAGCAGCCGCCAATAGAGCAGAGGCAACGGGACGAAGCCCAAGGCCGCCGCGGCGGGGGAATAGGGCAGCCACGCGGCAATCTCCATGACGAGCAGGGTCATCATGGTCAGTTGCCAACTGGCGCGCGATTGGACAAAAGGAATGAGGTTGGTGCGAATGACATGGATGATGAGGGTCTGAGTCATCAGCGATTCGACGAACCAGCCGGTATGGAACAAGGCGGCGGCATAGGAACCGTCGGCGGAGGTATTGGCGAAGCGCCCGGCCAGTTCAGGCGGCGGGGCCAGATGTAACTGGTTGCACTTGAAGAGAAACCACATCATGGCGAAAGTAGTATAGTCAAAGATGGAGCTGATTGGGCCGATGAGGACAATAAAGCGCGCAATTTTATCCATTTGCCACCGGCGGGGCTTGGCAATCTGTTGGGCGACGACGGTGTCGGTGGGGATGGGGACCTGGGAAAAGTCGTAGAGCAGGTTGTTGGTGAGGAGCTGGATGGGCGTCATCGGGAGGTAGGGCAGCCAGATGCTCGCCCCAACCACGCTGAACACGTTGCCGAAATTCGAGCTGGCGCCCATCCGCAGGTACTTCAGGATGTTCACGAAGACCTTCCGTCCCTCCATCACGCCTTCCTCGAGCACCATCAGGTTCTTTTCCAGGAGGATGATGTCGGCCGAGTCCTTGGCAATGTCCACGGCGTTGTCCACCGAGACGCTCACATCGGCCGCCCGCAGGGCCGGCGCGTCGTTGATGCCGTCGCCCATGAACCCAACAACGTGGCCTTTGCGCTGGAGGGCGCGGACGATGCGGTGCTTGTCCGCCGGCGAGAGCCGCGCGAAGACGTCCGTGGCCTCGACGGCCTCGGCCAACTGGGCGTCCGTCATCATCTCAACCTGGGCGCCCAGGATAATCTTCTCGGCATGAATGCCGACTTCATTGCACACCTTGCGCGTCACCAGGTCGTTGTCGCCCGTCAGGACCTTGACCGTGATGCCGTCCCGGCGCAGGGCGGCGATGGCCGTGGCCGCGGTCTCTTTGGGCGGATCGAGGAAGGCGAGGTAGCCGGTCAGCACCAGGTCGCTTTCGTCCGCCTTGGAGTAGGCGGGCTGTTTTTCCACTTTCCGGGTCGCGATCGCCAACACGCGGAAACCGTCCTCGCTCAGGTCGTTGACCTGTTCAATCAGGTCGCCGGCCAGGATCGGTTCCATCGGGAAGATCTCGCCCTCGCTCTCGAAATGCGTGCATTTGCTGAACACGGCCTCAGGCGCCCCTTTGGTGAGCAACTGGCATTGGCCGTCGGGCCCTTCTACCACCACGGACATCATCCGGCGGGAGAAATCAAAGGGGATTTCGTCCACCTTTGCGTACTTGTCGAGGGACATTTCCCGGTGCAGTTCCTCGTGCTGCAACACAGCGCGGTCGAGGACGTTTTTGAGGCCCGTTTGGAAATGGCTGATGAGATAGGCATCACGCAGCACCTCCTGGTTTTCGTTCTTGAACACGTCGCAACAGAGTTTGAGGATCACGCGGTCCATTGTGAGGGTGCCGGTCTTGTCGGTGCATAGCACGTCCATAGCGCCGACGTTCTGGATCGCGTTGAGGCGCTTGACGATGACTTTCTTGCGGGACATGGCCAGCGCGCCTTTCGAGAGGCAAACCGAGACGATGGTCGGCAGCATCTCCGGGGTCAGGCCCACGGCGACCGAGAGGGCGAAGAAAAAGGCCTGTTTCCAGTCATGCTTGAGCGTCCCGTTGATGAGGAAGACCAGCGGCACCAGGACGAGCATGAAGCGGAGCATGAGCCAGGTGAAACTTTTCACCCCTTTGTCGAACGCCGTTTCGACGGCCTGGCCGGCGAGGCTGCGGGCCACGTGGCCGAAAGCGGTCTGCGGCCCCGTGGCCACAATCACCGCCGTGGCCGAGCCGCTCTCTACGCTGGTGCCCAGAAAACAGAGATTGGTTCGCTCGACAGCCGACACCTTTTCCCGCGTGTCCCGCGTGTCGGTCTTCTCGACGGGCATGGATTCGCCGGTGAGCGTCGACTGGATGACGAAGAGGTCCTTGGCGGTCAGAAGCCGGACATCGCCCGGGATCATGTCCCCGGCGGAGAGCTTCACCACGTCGCCCGGCACCAGTTCGTTCAATGGGATTTCCCTGGCCAGGCCGCCCCGGACCACGGTGGCGGTGACGTGGATCATGGCCTTGAGTTTGGCGGCGGCGTTGTCGGCCCTGGTCTCCTGGATGAAGCGCAGCGACAGGCCCAGCCCCACCATCACCAGCATCACCCAGCCGCCGACCACGTCGCTCCGGGTTGTGGCCGTGGCGAAGGTCACAACCGCCAGGACGGTTAAGAGGACGACCAGCGGATTGCGCGCCGCCACCCAGAGCCTCTTGGGCCACCCCGCCTGTTTTTCGCGCGCCACTTCGTTTGGGCCGTATTGCGCCAGCCGCGCTGCCGCCTCGTCCTCGGTCAAACCCACCGGCCCGGTCCCCAGCGCCTGCAGGACTTCCCCGCTCTCCTTCATCGCCGCTTCCTGGATGGCAGGGGCGGTGCCCGCTTCGTTCGAGTTCGTTGTGCCCGGCATAGGACCTTTCCAATCCTGGATCACGGGCTCGCGCCTGCGAGTGCCATGACCGGCCTAATAGGCGCCGTTGAGGCATGGAGCACAACCTCAAAGTGCGCATCGAACAATTGTCGGACTGCAGCCATTGCCTGAGAAGCATCCTCGCCGACAGTGGTGAACGTGATTTCCGAGCCGTAACCTGCCGCGAGCGCCATAAGGCCCAGGATGCTGTTTCCAGACACTTTCTTGCCGTCCACCTCGACTTCCACGATTGAGCAGTACGGTTGAACCGCCTTGACCAGCAGGGCGCAAGGACGAGCGTGCAATCCGTGTTCAATATTTACGACGAAGGTTTGGCGCACGCGCCGGACAACAGCCTGAGCGCGCCTTGCCTCAGTCCCTCCGGGAACTGCAACGGCACTCATAAAATCGTTAAGCCATAAAGACCAGTCCTCGTAATCCGTTTCGAGGTCGCGCTGTGCAGCGGTTCAACTGACTGCGGTCAGAGAAGCAGCCTCGCCCCGCTCGTTCCGCACGGTGCCCAGGGATCGCGGATCGAGCCTTGGCCGTCCATCGATCAGGAAATAATACTGGTGATGGCCGTGGTGAAGAGGGAGGCAGAGAACCCAGCCTCCATCAGGCATCCGGCGCATCGGATTGGCGATGGGATCCCAGCGATTGAAATCACCCGCCACGCTCACCTGCCTGGCGGAAGGCGCGAAGCAGGAGAAATTCACTTCGTGGAGCGTCCGCTCGGCTGAATAAGGGCTCGGCAGGCCGACTTGGTGGAAATCAATAAACATACAGGTTTCTTGATTACAAACACGACAACCGAATTAGCTGCGAAGGATCTCCCGCTCTTTTTGCCGCACAACCAGGACCGGGCAAGGCGCATGGCGAACCACTCTCTCGGTCGTGCTGCCCAGCAGAACATGGGCCAAGCCGGTGTGACCG